>Ga0233425_10000309_pt1 | contig 128718 bp, 127 predicted proteins | sample Watercolumn_Towu_2_FD_181712 | JGI IMG/M metagenome (GOLD analysis project Ga0233425, IMG submission 181712) | Freshwater microbial communities from Lake Towuti, South Sulawesi, Indonesia - Watercolumn_Towuti2014_140_MG | ecosystem: Environmental > Aquatic > Freshwater > Lake | place...
TGCCGTCGTTGCCGCCGCGTCGCTTTCGCTGCAGCAGAGAAACGAGATTATGCAGAGCATTCAGCGTTTCGTCAACAGTTTGCAGAAGATTTTTTATCTGCCGTCAGCGCCCTTTCCTGCCCAGGCACCAACCACTGCCGCCCCGCAAACCCTTGCCAACACTGCCTTGGCAGCGCGCTTCGTGTTGCGAGGGGGCGAATATTAGGACGAATCTCCGGGCTTTGCAATACGTTTGTCATGAACAAGCGAAACACGAGCCCGGAAGCTCTATTCAAACCGCTGATCGGAAAGGAAATTCAGCTTCAAAATCAATTTCCTTTCTCGCACAATAACCGACCATCGCTATCGGGTATTCCCGATACGTCCTACTGATGCTTGAAGGCAGGTGCCCTTTTCTCCACAAACGCCGCCATACCCTCCTTCTGGTCTTCCGTGGCAAACGTGGCATGAAACAGGCGCCGCTCGAATCGCACCCCTTCATTCAGAGTCGTCTCATATGCGGCGTTGACGGATTCCTTGATCATCATGACCACGGGCAGCGAATAGCTAGCAATGGTTTCCGCAGCGGTTAAGGCCTCGTCGATCAACGCGTCGGCCGCAACAACGCGCGATACCAGGCCGGCTCGTTCGGCTTCGGCGGCGTCCATCATGCGTGCGGTCAGGCAAAGGTCCATTGCCTTGGCTTTCGATACCGCCCGTGGCAACCGCTGCGTCCCGCCGGCACCCGGCATGGTGCCGAGCTTGACCTCCGGTTGCCCGAACCTGGCATTGTCGGCCGCGATAACGATGTCGCACATCATCGCCAATTCGCAGCCGCCGCCCAGGGCGTAACCAGCTACTGCAGCAATAACGGGCTTGCGGATGCGACGGATCGTTTCCCAGTTCCGGGTGATGTAGTCGCTTTTGTAAGCATCCATATACGAGTATTTGGCCATCATTCCAATGTCCGCACCCGCCGCAAACGCTCGCTCGCTACCCGTGATGACGATACAGCCGACGGCTTCGTCCTGGTCGAAGGCAACCAGCGCAGCGCCCAGTTCATCCATCAGCGCGTCGTTCAGCGCGTTCAACGCTTTCGGCCGATTGAGAGTCACCAACCCCACCCGGCCGCGGGTCTCCACCAAGATGTTCTCGTACGACATGTCTTCTCCTAGCAATCGATGGTTCTGTCCTGTTGGCAGTGCACCGATACTCTCCCGCGCAGGGAATGACGGTCAAGACGACTACGCGCCAGCCCGGCCTCGCGCCGCCACACTCTTGCGCCCCCGCCCCAAGCCGACTAATATTTGCCGACCGACTGGTCGGTTTATTTAATGACCGCGGGGCTACCTACAATGACCCAGCGGCACGCCGTGGCAACGCATCCACATTCGACCGTCCCGGAGAACCATATGGCGCAGGAGACAACCATGCCCCCAAACCCGGCCCATTCGCAGGCGCGCGTCCAGCTTGAGTCCGGCCCGATTTTGCTGCGATGGCACGGCGATGTGGCGGTGGTCACGCTCAATCGGCCGGAAAAGCTCAACAGCTTTACACGCGACATGCACCGCAGCCTGGTGCAGGCGCTGGACCATGCCGAAGCGGGTGGCGCCCGCGCGTTGTTGCTGACCGGCGCTGGGCGCGGATTCTGCGCGGGGCAGGATCTGGCCGATCTCGACTTCAGCCCGGACAACGCAACGGATCTCGGCGAACTTATCGACACCTGGTTCAACCCGCTGGTGAGGCGTCTGCAAGCGCTACCGCTTCCGGTTATCGCCGCCGTCAATGGCACCGCCGCCGGCGCGGGCGCGAATCTCGCGCTGGCCTGCGACATCGTTCTCGCAGCCAAATCGGCCAGCTTCATCCAGGCGTTCGTCAAGATCGGGCTCGTGCCCGATTCCGGCGGCACGTGGTTGCTGCCGAAGCGCGTGGGGCTGGCGCGGGCGCTCGGCCTGGCCATGACGGGCGACAAGCTCAGCGCCGAAGACGCAGAGAAGTGGGGACTGGTGTGGGAAGTCATGGACGATCCCTTGCTGTCCGAACAGGCGATGGCCCTGGCAACCCATCTCGCCGCGCAACCCACGCGCGCGCTGGCGGCGATCAAGCAGGCCATGTATGCCAGCGCCACCAATTCGCTGGACGCACAGCTCGATCTCGAGCGGGACCTCCAGCACGATCTGGGCCGCTCACATGACTACACCGAAGGCGTCAATGCCTTCTTGGAAAAGCGCGCACCACGCTTCACCGGCGCTTGACCCCGACTCCCTTCCACTGAATTGGAGACTCATTTGATTGACGATCCTCAGGCGCTGGCCGAAGCCACGGCCCGCGCCATGTACGAATCGGACGCCTGCAGCCGCTGGCTGGGCATCGTGCTGGAAGAGGTACGCCCCGGTTATGCGCGTCTGTCGATGGAGGTGCGAACCGAATTCCTGAATGGCCATGCCATCTGCCATGGCGGGCTGATGTTCACGCTCGCTGACTCGGCTTTCGCGTTCGCCTGCAACAGCTACAACATCAGCACGGTGGCCTCCGGTTGTTCGATCGACTTCCTGCGCCCCGTGCAAGGCGGCGATGTGCTGACTGCCGAAGCTGTTGAACAGGTACTGTCGGGCCGGCACGGAATTTATGACATCAAGGTGGTAAATCGCGCTGGCGAGCCCGTCGCGATGTTTCGCGGCAAGTCAGCACAAATCAAAGGACACGTCATCGCGCCGTCCTGAACCTTGGTCCGCCTTGGCAACTCGCTTCGCGCCAACGTAGCGCCCCCCGGAAGTGGAGACATTCATGAGTACGCGCCTTACCGACCTGCCCCTGGAGCCGATCGAAACCGCTAGCCGGCAGGATCTTCAGGCACTGCAGCTTGACCGCCTCAAATGGTCGTTACGCCATGCCTACGAGAACTCGCCGGTATATCGGCGCAAGTTCGAAGATGCCGGCGTACACCCAGACGATCTCCGGTCCCTGGCGGACCTAGCGCGATTTCCGTTTACGACGAAGAAGGATCTGCGCGACAACTATCCATTCGGCATGTTTGCCGTGCCCCAGGACCGCATCGCGCGCATCCACGCATCGTCGGGGACCACCGGCAAGCCAACCGTGGTCGGCTATACGCTGCGCGACATCGATACGTGGGCGACCGTGATGGCGCGCTCGATCCGCGCATCGGGCGCCAAGCGTGGCGACAAAGTTCACATCAGCTACGGCTACGGGCTTTTCACGGGCGGACTGGGCGCACACTACGGCGTCGAGAAAGCCGGCCTGACGGCGATCCCGTTCGGCGGCGGCCAGACGGAGCGCCAGGTGCAATTGATCCAGGATTTCCGGCCCGAGATCATCATGGTGACGCCCAGCTATATGCTGGCCATTGCCGACGAACTCGAGCGCCAGGGCATCGACCCGGCATCGACGTCGCTGCGCATTGGTATCTTCGGCGCCGAGCCGTGGACGCCCGAAATGCGGCTGGCCATCGAGAAGCGCATGGGAATATCGGCGGTCGACATCTATGGATTGTCCGAAGTGATGGGCCCGGGCGTGGCCAACGAGTGCGCGGAAACCAAGGATGGCCCCACGATCTGGGAGGATCACTTTTATCCGGAGATCATCGATCCGGATACCGGCGAAGTGCTGCCCGATGGCGAATTCGGCGAACTGGTCTTCACATCGCTGACCAAGGAAGCGATGCCGGTGGTCCGGTATCGCACCCGCGATCTGACGCGCTTGTTACCAGGAACGGCGCGCGCGGCGTTTCGCCGGATGGAGAAGATCACCGGCCGCACCGACGACATGATGATCGTGCGGGGCGTCAACGTGTTTCCGTCGCAAATCGAGGAATTGATCCTCAAACACAGCGAACTTGCGCCGCACTACCAGTGCGTGCTGGGCAAGGAAGGTCCGCTCGATACCCTGACCGTGCGCGTCGAATGCAACCATGGCGCCGATCCGGCGATCGCTGGCCAGGCGCAATCGGTGCTGGCGCACGATATCAAGGCCTACATCGGCGTAACGGCTGCGATCGAGATCCTGCCCGAAGGCGGCGTCGAGCGCTCGGTCGGGAAGGCGCGCCGCATCGTCGACAACCGGCCACGCTGACAGAGGCTCCGGCGGCTCTGCCGGTTATGAAGCAGGGCCACACCGAGGGCCACACCGGGGCGGGAGGGGACGCGAGGCGCTCGCCCCCTAGCCACACGACGCACGCTTGATCGGCGTGCGATCAGCTGCGCGGCATCAGCACCCACATGCGGCCGCCCTGCTTCATGCGGCCCGCGGTTTCGCCGGCAGCATCGCCGGCGCCCCAGAAAAAGTCGGCGCGCACGCCGCCCTTGATGGCGGAGCCGGTGTCCTGCGCGAACATCAGACGCTGGATCGGTTCGACGGAAAGCGGGCGCGTCGTCGACAGGAACACCGGCACACCGAGCGGAATCGTGGCGGGATCCACCGCAATCGACCGCTCCGCAGTCAGCGGCACACCAAGCGCGCCCACCGGCCCATCGTTGCTCGGCGGCAGTTCACGGAAGAACACGAAGCGAGGATTCACGTTAAGCATCTCGTCGACGCGGCCCGGGTTGGCGCGCGCCCATGCCTTGATGCCCTGCATTGTGGCCTGGGCAGGCGTGATCTCGCCGCGGTCGAGCAGCCATTTGCCGAACGAGCGGAAAGGCTGGTCGTTGGTGCCACCAAACCCCACCCGCATCATCGTGCCGTCGGTCAGACGGATGCGACCCGATCCCTGGATCTGCAGGAACGCGGCTTCCACCGCGTCGTCCACATATACGAGTTCATTGCCGCGCAACGCCGGGTTCTGCAACAGTTCGGCCCGCGCAGGCAAGGCGCCACGGCCCAGTTGCGGCGGCCGCTTGTACAGCGGGATCTGGTACTGGCCCTGGCGCGAGCGGGATCCGTGCAGGATCGGCTCGTAGTAACCGGTGATCAAGCCGCTGTCGGTCCCATCGGTATTGACCACGCGGTATGGCTGGAAATTGGTTTCGAAGTACTTGCGCATGGCGTTCAGGTCGCCAGCATCGACCATCAGGCCCGTCGTGCAGACGCGATTCCATTCCGGCTTCTTTTTCAGGGCTTGGCAACTGGCCTGCAGCGCCGGCCACGCGGCGCGCACATCATCCTGGCTCCAGCCACCGATCTCGGTCCAGCTCGCCGGCTGCAGACGGCCCGCCGCGGATGTGGACGGCGCCATGGTGCCCGGGGCGGTGCCGCCGGGACCCAGGATGCGTGGCGGCGGGCCGCTCATGCAACCGGCCAGCAACGCCGCGCCGATGGCCGATGCCGTCAGGGCCAGCCAATCGTGCCAACGCTGACGCGAAGTCGACGAAATCGAAAGTGCGCGGGGGGCGCGCTGGGAATGCTGATATGCCATCTGATTCGTTCTCTGCATGACGCGCGCGAGGTTTCGGCGGTGGTGCGGTCCGGCGCGTCGCGTATGTCCTACAATCTCAATCCGTCGCGTCGACCGCTCCCATCGAGATGAGCCAGTTCTTCGAAAACCATCCCACCCTGCTGCTGGCCGCCGAAGCCGGCGTGGCGCTGTTGCTGCTGATATTCATCGTGGTGTGGACGATGGGGACCGCCAAGAAGAACCCGCGTCCCACACGCGCGCCAAGCGATCATCCGTCGCGCGCCAATCCCGCACCGAAGGACGCAGACAGCGGCCCGGACGCGTAGGTTCCCACGCCCGGTGCGCGTCCGCCGCGCGGTTCAATGCAGCATGCGTGGCAGAACCAGTGCGAATTCCGGAATCGGCGCCTCGAAGCGGTGGCCGTCCTCGGCCACGCAGAAGTACTCGCCCTTCATCGACCCGACCGGCGTCGAGATCGTCGCCCAGCTCGAATACTCGAAGTGCTCGCCCGGCTTGAGCAATGGCTGGTGCCCAACCACGCCCAGCCCGGAAACTTCCTGGGTGGTGTTGTCGCTGTCCGTGATGATCCAGTGACGCGAAATCAGCTGTGCCGCCACTTCTCCGGTGTTGTGGATGGTGATGGTGTACGCGAATGCGTAGCGCCCGCGGTCCGGATCGGACTGGTCGGCCATGTACTGGGTGCGTACGGCGACGGAAAAAGCGTACTCGCTCATTGTTCGACGGGTGAGGATGGTGGGCAGGCCACGCGCGGCGGCCAAGTGTTGCGCATTGTGCGGCAAGGGCTGGGCAGCGGCAAGCGGCCCGTTGCGCGCCCGCCGCCGAGGCGGCCGCGACCGGACCGGCGTAAAATACGCGCCCGATTCCCCCACTTTGCCGCTTTCCGGCCGATTCACCGAGGCCCCACGATCATGAGCCAGCCCACTTTCCGCATCGCGCCGTCCATCCTGTCCGCCGACTTCGCCCGCCTGGGCGAGGAAGTGCGCCGTGTTACCGAGGCGGGCGCCGACTGGATCCACTTCGACGTGATGGACAACCACTACGTGCCCAACCTGACTGTGGGCCCGCTGGTTTGCGAGGCGATCCGCCCGCACGTGACCGCGCCGATCGACGTGCATCTGATGGTGCGCCCGGTGGACCGTATCATTCCCGACTTCGCCAAGGCGGGCGCCAATATCATCACCTTCCACCCGGAGGCGAGCGATCACATCGACCGCTCGCTTGCGCTGATCCGCGACCACGGCTGCCAGGCGGGGCTGGTATTCAATCCGGCCACGCCGCTGCACCATCTGGACCATGTGATGGACCGGCTCGACGTGATCCTGCTGATGTCCGTGAATCCGGGCTTCGGCGGCCAGTCGTTCATCCCCGAGACGCTCAACAAGCTGCGCGCCGTGCGCGCCCGCATAGACGAGTACACCGCACGGACCGGCCGCCAGATCCTTCTGGAGGTGGACGGCGGCGTGAAGGTCGACAACATCGCGGAAATCGCGGCGGCCGGCGCGGACACCTTTGTTGCGGGATCCGCGGTGTTCGGCAAGCCGGACGCCGACGGCGGCTACAAGGGCATCATTGCCGCGCTGCGCGCCGAGCTGGCCCGCGCCGGCAAGTAATCCGGAGGCGCTTGGCATGAGCCTCGAAATCCTGCGCCGTACCGACTGGAGCGGCATCCAGGCGGTGATCGTCGACCTCGACGGCACCATGGTCGATACGGCTGGCGACTTCCATGCGTCGGTCAATGCAATGCTGCTCGCGCTGGTGCACCAGCATCCGCACTTGGGGCCGGTCGAGCCGATGTCCGCGCAGGAGATCGTCAGCTTTGTCGGCAAGGGTTCGGAAAACCTGATCCGCCGCGTGCTCGACGCGCGCTTCAGCCCGCTACACGCCAACAGCCTGTTCGCCGATGCCTACGCGCTCTATGACCGCGAATACGTGCGCATCAACGGGCAGTTCTCGAACGTTTATCCGAACGTGCGGGAAGGGCTTGCGGCGCTGAAGGCGCTGGGACTGCGCATGGCGTGCGTCACCAACAAGCCGTGGAACTTCACCGAGCCGCTGCTGGCCAAGACCGGCCTGGCGCAGTATTTCGAACTCGTCTACGGCGGCGATGCGTTTGCGCTGCGCAAGCCGGATCCCTATCCGCTGCTCAAGGTGGCCGAAGTGTTCCGGCTGGATCCGGCAGCGGTGCTGGCCATCGGCGACTCCGAAAACGATGCCCGCGCGGCCCGGGCGGCCGGCATGGGAGTGCTGTTGATGCCTTATGGCTACAACCATGGCAACCCTGTACAAGCCGTCGACGCCGATGGTATAGTCGCCGACATTGCCCGCGTGGCGGCGCTTCTCGCCGCACATCGGACAACCCAACGCTGAACACCATTCAATGTTCCTCAACCGCAAACGCATCTTTTCTGGCAGTGATCGGCAGGCTTGGCCCTGGCGTCGCTGGCGCGCCTCTGAACAGGCGTAAAGTGCGTTCGCGAGTTTCCTGACGGGCTTGCCGCGATATATCCGGCCCTGCAGTCATCTGCGGGATCGATATCCGCAAGCTCCGCCGGACCGGTCCGATGACCGGCTTCCCCGGCAGATCCTTCCGCCAGCGCCGTAGTTCCGGTTGCTCCTGTCTGCGCCTGTGCTACGGTTAGCCTCTAGAACGCGCCACACGCCATCGCCCGGCCGTGTGCGCAGCTTTTTGCGAAGTCGTGTGCACCACGGTCCGCCCTCCGGGGCGGGTTGACGCAGCCTGTCGCCCTCCCCTGCCGAGACATCCCGGTGCCGCCCGAACCGACCCGACTGGCCGGCGCCGCAAGACGAGGATCGACATGACCGAACTGGAATTCAAATCGCTGGCCGACCAGGGCTACAACCGCATCCCCATCATCGCCGAGGCGCTGGCGGATCTCGAAACCCCGCTGTCGCTGTATCTGAAGCTGGCGCAGTCGCAGACGCGCGGCGTAAATACGTTCCTGCTGGAATCGGTGGTCGGCGGTGAGCGCTTCGGCCGCTATTCGTTCATCGGCCTGCACGCCCGCACGCTGATCCGCGCCTACGGCCGCCGCACCGAGGTGGTTACCGACGGCAAGGTCGTCGAGACCCACGAAGGCAACCCGCTCGATTTCATCGCGGAATTCGAGAAGCGCTTCAAGGTGGCGCTACGTCCGGGACTGCCGCGTTTCTGCGGCGGCCTGGCCGGTTACTTCGGCTACGACGCCGTGCGCTACATCGAGAAAAAGCTGGCCGACAAGCAGATGCCGGACGACCTCGGCCTGCCCGACATCCAGTTGCTGCTGTGCGAAGAACTCGCCGTGATCGACAATCTGTCCGGCAAGCTCTACCTGATCGTCTACGCCGATCCGACCACGCCAGAGGCGTACCCGCGCGCGCGTCAACGCCTGCGCGAACTGCGCATGAAGCTGCGCCAGCCTGTCGATGTGCCGGTCACCAGCCCGTCGGTGCAGACCGAGGTCTATCGCGAATTCGCCAAGGACGACTACCTGACCGCCGTGCACAAGGCCAAGGAATACATCATGGCCGGCGACATGATGCAGGTTCAGGTCGGTCAGCGCCTGATAAAGCCGTATCGCGATTCGCCGCTGTCGTTGTATCGCGCGCTGCGTTCGCTGAATCCGTCGCCGTACATGTATTTCTACTATTTCGGCGACTTCCAGGTGGTTGGCGCGTCGCCCGAAATCCTGGTGCGCCAGGAAACCCGCAAGGTCAGCACGCCGCAGAACAACGGCGAGACCGAAACCGCGCACATCGTCACGATCCGCCCGCTGGCCGGCACGCGCCCGCGCGGCAGCACGCCCGAACGCGATGCGCAGCTTGCCGTGGAACTGCTCAACGATCCGAAGGAAATCGCCGAGCACGTGATGCTGATCGACCTGGCGCGCAACGACATCGGGCGTATCGCCAAGACCGGCTCGGTCAAGGTCACCGACAAGATGGTGATCGAGAAGTACTCGCACGTGCAGCACATCGTCAGCTCGGTGGAAGGCACGCTGCGCGACGGCATGAGCAATCTCGACGTACTGCGCGCCACGTTCCCGGCCGGGACGCTGTCGGGCGCGCCCAAGGTGCGTGCGATGGAAATCATCGACGAGCTCGAACCGCGCAAGCGCGGCATCTACGGCGGCGCGGTCGGTTACCTGTCGTTTGGCGGCGAAATGGATCTGGCCATTGCCATCCGCACCGGCGTGATCAAGGACGGCAATCTCTTTGTGCAGGCGGCGGCCGGCATCGTGGCGGACTCGGACCCCGAAGCCGAATGGAGGGAAACCGAGGCGAAGGCGCGCGCCGTGATCCGCGCCGCCGAACAGGTCCAGGACGGCCTGGACGCCGACCTCTGAGCCCCCGGGAGAGATGACATGCTGCTGATGATCGACAACTACGACTCGTTCACCTACAACCTCGTGCAGTACTTTGGCGAACTGGGCGCCGACGTGCGCACCTATCGCAACGACGAAATCACCGTCGAACAGATCGAAGCGCTCAATCCCGATCACATCTGCGTCTCGCCCGGCCCCTGCAGCCCGCGTGAGGCCGGGATCTCGGTGGACGTGCTCAAGCATTTCGCCGGCAAGGTGCCGCTGCTGGGCGTCTGCCTGGGCCACCAGGCCATCGGCGAAGCGTTTGGCGGCAAGGTGATCCGCGCCAAGCAGGTGATGCACGGCAAGGTCAGCACGATCGAAACCACCCAGGAAGGCGTGTTTGCCGGACTGCCGAAACACTTCGACGTGACGCGCTATCATTCGCTGGCCATCGAGCGCGAAACGCTGCCCGATTGCCTGGAAGTCACGGCCTGGACGCCGGACGGCGAGATCATGGGCGTGCGCCACAAGACGCTGAATGTGGAAGGCGTGCAGTTCCATCCGGAATCGATCCTGTCCGAACACGGCCACGCGCTGCTGGCCAACTTCATCAAGGCGCCGCGATGAGGCGGGCCGAATTTACCGCGTTCGCCGCCCCCACTACCGAACCAACCGCTATGTCCATCACGCCGCAGGAAGCGCTGACGCGCTGCATCGAACACCGCGAGATATTTCACGACGAAATGCTGCACCTGATGCGGCAGATCATGCAGGGGCAGATCTCGCCGGTCATGGCCGCGGCCATCCTGACCGGGCTGCGCGTGAAGAAGGAAACCATCGGCGAAATTTCGGCAGCCGCGCAGGTCATGCGCGAATTCGCCAATCACGTGACGGTACAGGATCGTCAACACTTCGTCGATATCGTCGGCACCGGCGGCGACGGCTCGCACACGTTCAACATCTCCACCGCGTCGATGTTCGTGGCCGCTGCCGCGGGCGCCAGGATTGCCAAGCACGGCAACCGGGGCGTGTCGTCGAAGTCGGGCAGTGCCGACGTGCTCGAGGCGCTGGGCGTGAACATCATGCTGACGCCCGAGCAGGTGGGCCAGTGCATCGAGCAGACCGGCATCGGCTTCATGTTCGCGCCGACGCATCACCCGGCCATGAAGAACGTGGCGCCGATCCGCAAGGAAATGGGCGTGCGCACGATCTTCAATATTCTCGGCCCGCTGACCAACCCGGCCGACGCGCCCAACATCCTGATGGGCGTGTTCCATCCCGATCTGGTCGGCATCCAGGTGCGCGTGATGCAGCGCCTGGGCGCGCAGCACGCCATCGTGGTCTACGGCAAGGACGGTATGGACGAAGTGTCGCTGGGCGCCGCCACGCTGGTGGGCGAACTCAAGGACGGCGAGGTCCGCGAGTACGAAATCCATCCGGAAGACTTTGGCCTGTCGATGATTTCCAACCGCGGCCTGAAGGTGGCCGACGCGGCCGAATCGAAGGAAATGCTGCTCGAGGCGCTGGGCAACGTCGCCGGCACGCCGCGCGAGATCGTGGCGCTCAACGCCGGCACGGCGCTCTTCGCCGCCAACGTGGCCAGTTCCATCGAGGACGGCATCCAGCGCGCGCGCGAGGCCATTGCCAGCGGCGCCGCGCGCGAAAAGCTCGATCAGTTCGTGCGCGCCACGCAGCAATACAAGTAAATCGCCATGTCCGACATTCTCGAAAAGATCCTGGCCGTCAAGGCCGACGAAGTGGCCGCGGCGCGCAAGAAGCGCGACCTGCCCAGCCTGCGCGCGGAGGCGGAAAGCCTGCGCACGGAACCCGGCCTGGCGCCGCGCGGCTTCGAGCGTGCGCTGCACGAGAAAATCGCCGCCGGCCACGCGGGTGTGATTGCCGAAGTCAAGAAGGCATCGCCGTCCAAGGGCGTGCTGCGCGAGAACTTCATCCCCGAAGCGATCGCCGAAAGCTACGCCTCGCACGGCGCAGCCTGCCTGTCGGTGCTGACCGATGTGAACTTCTTCCAGGGCCACGCCGACTATCTCAAGCGCGCCCGCGGCGCATGCCCGATTCCGGCCCTGCGCAAAGATTTCATGATGGACCTGTATCAGGTCTACGAAGCGCGCACGTGGGGCGCGGACTGCATCCTGCTGATCGTGGCCGCGCTCGATCACGGCCTGATGGCCGAACTCGAAGCCTGCGCGCACGAACTCGGCATGGACGTGCTGGTGGAAGTGCATGACGAGGAAGAACTCGACGCCGCCCTGCGCCTGAAGACCCCGCTGGTGGGCGTCAACAACCGTAACCTGCGCACCTTCGAGGTATCGCTGGACAACACGCTGAACCTGCTGCCGCGTATGCCGGCGGACCGTCTCGTGGTCACCGAATCGGGCATCCTCGGCCCGGCCGACGTGCAACGCATGCGCGACGCCAAGGTCAACGCGTTCCTGGTCGGCGAAGCGTTCATGCGCGCGCCGGAACCGGGCGTGGAACTGGCGCGGCTGTTCGGCTGACGCGGCGCGATGCCAACCGAGATTGAACTGAAACTGTCCGTGCCCGACGTGGCGCTGGCCGCCGTCGCGGCATGGCTCGACGCGAACGGGCAGCCGTGCGGCGAAACCACGCTGCTGAACGTGTATTTCGACACGCCTGAGCGCAAGCTGGCACAGTCCCGTGCGGCGCTGCGCCTGCGCAAGAAGGGCGATCGTTGGCTGCAGACGCTGAAGACGGCCGGCAAAAGCGCGGGCGGCCTGACCGCGCGCCATGAATGGGAAATGGAAGTGTCCGGTGAAGCGATCGACCTGAGCCGCTTTCCCGACGACGCGCGCGGAGTTTTGGCGCCGCTGGCCGATCGGCTCGCACCCGTGTTCCGCACCGATTTCACGCGCCGCACATGGATCGTGGAGCAGGACGACGAACGGATCGAAGCCGCGCTCGATATCGGCACGATCAGCGCGCCGGGTGTCGGCAAGACCGATCACATCCAGGAACTGGAACTCGAATGGCTGCCGCGCGACGGGGCGTCCGACGACGTTGCGCAGGCCGCGCTGCGCGCCTTCGCGCGGCGCATCGCCCATGTGGCTCCGCTCACGCCATCCGATCTCAGCAAGGCCGCACGCGGCTACCGTCTTACCAGCCACCTCTGATGCAAGCCGACCTGTTCGCCGCCGAATCGCCGCCCAATGCCAATCCGGGCGCCAACGCCAATGCCAATGCCGTCGGCCCGCTGCAAGCCCAGGTCGACGCGCTGCCCGCGGGATGGCGCGAGTTGCTCCAACCCTGTCTTGGCAATGCCTCGTGGGCCGCGCTGTGCGATTTCGTCGATGGCGAGCGCGCCGCTGGCAAGCCGGTGTTCCCCCATGCCGTGTTTCATGCGCTGCATCTGACGCCGCCGGACTCGGTGCGTGTGGTGATCCTGGGCCAGGACCCGTATCACGGCACGGGCGTGGTTGGCGGCGCGGAAATCCCGCAGGCGCATGGACTGGCGTTTTCGGTACCCGATGGCGTCAAGGTGCCGCCAAGCCTGCGCAACATCTTCAAGGAAATCGGTGCTGAATACGGCGCCGAGCCGGTGCGGGCGTCCGGCAACCTGGAAGGCTGGGCTCGCCAGGGAGTGCTGCTGCTGAACACGGTGCTAACCGTCGAGCAGGGCAATGCGGCCAGTCACGCCCGACGTGGCTGGGAAGCGGTGACCGATTGCCTGATCCACGCGCTGGCGATGTCGCGCCCCAACCTCGTTTTCATGCTGTGGGGCAGCCACGCGCAGGCAAAGAAGGCCCTGCTCGAAGGCAAGCCGCACTGTGTGCTGGAGGCGCCGCATCCGTCGCCATTGTCGGCGCATCGCGGCTTTCTCGGCTGCGGACACTTCCGCCAGGCCAACGACTGGCTCGAGCGCCACGGCAAGCCGGCCATCGACTGGCTGGCGAGCTGAGTCGGGCCGAGCCGGGGCTCAGGCCGTCGGCAGGCAATCGAATCGATCGAACGACTCAGGCGCTGCGACCGTCATGTCCACATGCGATACACGCGCGGCCGGCGGTCCGCTCTCCATCCATTGCCGCAGTGCTTCGAGATGCGCTTTCGTGCCGCTCGCCATCACTTCCACCGTGCCGTCGACACGGTTGCGCACCCAGCCGCCCACACCAAGCGCCACGGCGCGCTCGGCGCACGCCGCGCGATAGCCCACGCCCTGCACGCGGCCGTGCGCGAACAAATGCCAGGTTTGCACCGAAGTCGTCATCATTTCTCCCCTACTAGGTAAACTACCTAACCTGCTGGGGCGTTAGGCAGTCAGTCGGCAGCCAGCATACGCTGCCTTTGGCGCACCCCATCCCGCCCCGCCATGCCACCAACGCCCAACAACAAACCCGCTCCTGGCTACGTCGGGCCGCTGCTCACCGCGCCGCCCAACCGCTTTGACATCGCGCTGCTGCCAATCATCCTGGCCGCCATTGTGATCGTCGCCTATGCCGCGCGCCAGATGGATGTGCCGTACCAGCCCGGCGAGATGCTCGACGTCCATCTCGACATCGCGTGGCTGCCGTATTACCTGATGCGCACCAGCATCCGCATGCTTGCCGCGCTGGTCGCATCGCTGGTGTTCTCGTTCGCCTTCGCCGCGATCGCCTCGCGCAATCGCACCGCCGAAAAGGTGATGGTGCCGGCGCTCGACATCCTGCAGTCGATCCCGGTGCTGGGCTTCCTGTCGATCACCGTCACCGGCTTCATTGCGCTATTCCCCGGCTCGCTGGCCGGCGTGGAGTGCGCGGCGATCTTCGCCATTTTCACGTCGCAAGCCTGGAACATGGCGTTCAGCCTGTACCAGTCGTTCCGCACAATCCCCGGCGATCTGCTGGAAGCGGCGGCCATGTTCCGGCTTTCGCCATGGCAGCGCTTCTGGCGGCTGGAAGTCCCGTACGCGATGCCCGGCCTGCTGTGGAACATGATGATGTCGATGTCGGGCGGCTGGTTCTTCGTGGTGGCGTCGGAGGCCATCTCGGTGTCCGGGCACGATATCCGCCTGCCCGGCATCGGCTCGTATATCGCGCTGGCCATCCAGCAACAGGATCTCGCGGCAATCGGCTGGGCCATCGTGGCGATGCTGGTCGGCATCGTGGTCTACGACCAGTTCCTGTTCCGTCCGCTGGTGGCGTGGGCCGACCGCTTCCGCTTCGAGACGCTGGCGCAGGACGCGGTGCCGCAGTCCTGGCTGCTCGATCTGCTGCGCCGCTCGGCCTGGGTTCACGCGCTGCTGAAATGGACGGCGGCGCTGGGCGGCCGCACGCTGGCGTGGAGTGCGCGCCATCGCGGCATGGTCGCGTTGCCAGCCGCGCCGGCGCGCTGGAGCGCCTCGCTCGACCGCGTGCGCGACGCGATCATCGTCCTCGTGGCCCTCGCGGCGCTTTACCGCGTATTTCACTTCATCCACAGCGAGGTGGGCTGGGCCGAGGCCGCCCATGTGCTGTGGCTGGGCACGCTGACGATGGTGCGCGTCATCGTGCTGATCGCGCTGGCCGCGCTGGTCTGGGTGCCGATCGGCATCCGCATCGGACTCAACCCCGCGGTGGCCCGCATCGCGCAGCCCATCGCACAGTTCATGGCCGCGTTTCCGGCCAACCTGATGTTTCCGCTCGCCGTGATGGCCATCGTCAAGTTTGGGCTGAATCCCGAAATCTGGCTCAGTCCGCTGATGATCTTCGGCACTCAGTGGTACATCCTGTTCAACGTGGTGGCGGGTGCGTCCGGCATCCCCACCGAACTGCGGCTGGCCGCGCGCAACTTCGGCCTCAAGGGCTGGCTGTTGTGGCGGCGCTTTCTGATTCCGGCGGTGTTTCCAAGTCTGCTGACCGGGCTCGTCACGGCGGCGGGCGGCTCGTGGAACGCGAGTATCGTGTCCGAATATGTGACCTGGGGCGACCGCACGCTGGTGGCGACGGGTCTTGGCAGCTATATCGCCGAGATGACCGCCCGCGGCGACTTCCCGCGCATTGCGCTGGGCATCGGCGTGATGGCCCTGTTCGTGGTGGGCTTCAACCGGTTGCTGTGGAACCGTCTTTACGATCTGGCGCAGTCGCGCACCCGGCTTTGAGGCAAACACGATGGCACTGCTAGACAACTCCACACCGGTGATCGATCTGCGCGGCGTCGGCAAGATGTTCCGTACCGCCGACCATTCCGACCGGGCCGTGCTCGAAGGCGTCGACCTGACGCTGCGCGAGGGCGAGATCGTCGCCATGCTTGGCAAGTCGGGATCGGGCAAATCGACGCTGCTGCGCATCATGGCCGGACTGGTGAGCGCGGACCGCGGCGAGGTGCACTTTCGCGGCCAGCGGCTGACCGGCACGGCGGAGGGCATCGCGATGGTGTTCCAGTCGTTCGCGCTGTTTCCGTGGCTGACCGTGCAGCAAAACGTCGAACTGGGCCTGGAAGCCCAGGGCGTGGCCAGGACCGAACGCGCGCGCCGCGCCGAGGCCGCCATCGACATGATCGGTCTGTCCGGCTTCAACAGCGCGCTGCCGCGCGAGTTGTCCGGCGGCATGCGCCAGCGCGTGGGCATCGCGCGGGCCCTGGTGACGCGGCCGGACCTGCTGCTGATGGACGAGGCGTTTTCCGCGCTCGACGTGCTGACCGGCGAGACGCTGCGCGACGAAATGCTGGACCTGTGGGAATCGGGGCGCGCGCATATCCGCAGCATCCTGATCGTGTCGCACAACATCGAGGAAGCGGTGATGATGGCCGACCGCATCGTTATCCTTTCCAGCGATCCGGGGCGCGTGCGCGCTGAAGTGCGCGTGCCGTTCCCGCGGCCGCGCAATCGCGACGACGCGCAGGTGCGCGCGCTGATCGACGAGGTCTACACATTGATGACGTCGCCCGCCGCCACCGGCCTGCGCGTCCCCGCGATGGTGGCCGCGCGGGAAATCGGCTATCGCCTGCCCGAAGCCGACATCAGCCAAATGGAAGCGGTGCTCGACCTGCTGCACGAATCGCCGTTCTTCGGCCGCGCCGATCTGCCGCACCTGGCAAACGAAGCCGGCCTCACCGACGACGAACTGCTGCCGGCCTGCGAGGCCATGCAGTTGCTGGGACTGGCCACCATCGAGCGCGGCGACATCACGGCCACCGCGCTGGGCCGCAGCTATTACGAAACCGAGCCGACCGAGCGCAAGGTGCTGTTTGGCAAGCAATTGCTGGCGCACGTGGCGCTTGCCGCGCACATCCGCCGCAAACTGGAACAGAGCGAAGACGGCCAGGTGGGCGAGGAATCCGTGCTGCGCGAGATGGCCGCCTTCCTGAAACCGGACGAAGCCGAGCGGGTCCTGAAGATTGCGATCGACTGGGGACGCTATGGCGAGGTCTACGGCTATTCGTACAACAGCGGCATGCTGACCTTGCCCGAGCTGGAAGGCGCCGCGCCCGACGCCACACAGCCGCCTGCGCGCGAGGGCTAGCCGCGCGCAGTCAGAGCGGCCTCAGCGCTTCATCGGCGCGCGGATGGCGCGTCCGATCGCGCCGGTGCGCAGCGCGATCTTCGCGGCATCCTCGCGCAACGCGCGCAAGCGTCGTTCCAGCAGCGCATTGGCCGCGCGCCCCGACGAGCTTGCCGTCGACGTCGCATGCTGTTCCTGGGTCTTCTGCAGCGGTTCATTGACGCCGATTTCCCCGGCCGCGGCCGCCTGCGTCAGCACATCGGCCTTGCGCCGGTCCGCCGAATCGGCAATGCGCGCGCGGCGTTCGTTGGCGTCGTCTTCCGACACCGTCCTGGCCGGCTCGCCCTGCCCCAGGTCGACGCCCGCCACGGCCGCTTCCACCGGTGTGCGGACAAAGCCCGCGCCGCGCGGCCCGTGCCGTTCCTCGCCGGCCAGCCGCTCGCTTGCCAGGTTCAACGACCGCAAGGCCGCCGTCGTGGCCTGCTCGATGGCGGTTTCGGCAGCCGGGATATCCAGTTCGCCATAGTGTTCGCGCACCTGGATGCGCGCTGCCGCAACGTGGGCCGCCACCAGATAGTTCTGCACGATGAAGCGGCTCAGGTTGTCCACCGCCCGATGCCGGCTGCGCGGTTCGTCGAGCATGCGCTGCGACGACGAAATCAGCGCCGACAGATTGTCCATGAACTGCTTGCGCTGGATGCGATAGGCAAAGTCGTCCGGCGTCTTGCGCAGCAGCAGATCGCGCGTGGCGGAGATGTACTTGCGATTGGCCTGCAGTACGTTTTCCACCAGGCGCGGAATCGCGCGGTATTCCCAACTGGGCAACACAAAGCTGAAAATCGACGCGATGATGCCGCCGATCACCGTGTCGACAAGCCGCTCGCCCACCACGGTCTGGCTGCCCGGCAACAGCAGGTTAATCTGGATCAGCACCTGCACGCAGGCGGCGATGGCGGTGTAGCGGTACTTGATCGTGGAGAACGCGGCGCTGCAGACCAGCGCCACATAGAGCACGCCGAGCAGCACCAGCGGATTGTGGATCCAGCGCAGCACGGCGACGCTGATGATGCAGCCGATCAGCGTGCCGATCAGGCGATCGTTGTAGCGCTGCTTGGTCATGCTGAAGTTCGGCTTCAGGATCACCACGATGGTCAGCAGGATCCAGTAGCTGTGCGACGCATACGGCAGGTGATCGCCTACCCACAGGCCGACAGCGACCGCCATCGTGATGCGCAACGCGAACCGGAACGCGGGCGAGCGCCAGTGCATGTTCTCGCGCAGCACGCGGAGTTCATACTTCTGGCGCGTCAGGAACGGCGTGAAATCGAGACCCGGCAGAATCTGCGCGGGTTCTACTGGCGTGCGCGAGGCCTCGTGCAATTGCCCCACCAGCGTGATCGCGCCGCGAATCATCTCGAGCGTGTCGCCGAGCGCCGTCATCGCCGCTGGCGATACATGGTGATGGCGCAACTGCGCGATTTCGTTTTCCACCGCGCGCAGGTGCGGGCCGTAGTCGAACGCGCTGTACGACGGCCGGCCGCGCGTCACGTCGAAGGCAATTTCCTCGAGGTCCTTGCAAAGGCCGAGCACCAGTTTGCGTAGTTCGTCGAGCACCGGCGTGCCGCCGAACGTCTGGCGCAATAGCGCGTAGTCGGTATTGGTCGACAGCAGATATTCGTAGAGATCGAGCATGCGCAGGTGCACGCGCATGAGCAGCCCGTCGTGGCGCGTCTTGTTGGCGCGCAGCACCATGTCGCGCGCGGCCTGCTGGCGCTCGGCCACCACCATCTGCTGGCGCACCAGCCGGTTGAACTGCTCGTCGTAGTCGGTGCCGGCATCGTAGAACGCCGCCTTGATCTCGAGATAGGCAGCCATCTCGTAGAGCGATTCGGCCAGCACCTGCTGGCGCGTGCGCCGTTCCATGATCCAGCTGACAGCCATCGCATAGACCAGATAGCCAATGCCGCCGACGCCAAACTGGAACGCATGCTCCATGGCTTTGCGCACCACGAAGTCCTCGTTGACCGTCAGTGTCATGACGAACAACATCGAGAACTGCAGCGGCATGGTCTTGTTGCCGTACACGGTCAGCATGCCCGCCAGGAACGTGACCAGCACCAGCACGAACGGCATGACCCGCGGGAACGGCGTGGCCAGCGCCACGAAGGCGGTGATGGCCGTGCACAGCAGCACGCTGGCCAGCATCTCGTTGAACTTGTGGTTCAGCGGGCTGGGCAGATCCATCAGGCTGGTGCACAGCGCGCCCACCGAAACCACCATGGCGCTCGGCAGATCCATGAACTGCATGGCCACCAGCGTGGTGCCGATGACACCGGTGGCCGAGCGCAGGCCACGGTAGATGTAGTGCGAGAAAAGGAACGTGCGGGGATCGTGCGCGTATTCCATGAGGCAGTCAGTAGCCGAAGCGGTTGGGGTGATGCCGTGGCGACGCGCGCCACGACATCGTGACAATCAGATTACTGGCCCAGCCAGCGCGATCGTCCCGCATGCTTGCCCGCCTCCACTACCACCTTGTACTGCATGGCCGGCTCGCGCGCCAGTGTGACCGTCAGAATTTGCAGCTCGTCGCGGCGGAAGACGTGCAGTTCGACCGAATCGCCCGGCCGATAGCGCGCCAGCAATTTGTCGAGCTGGCCCGGCGCCACGCGCAGGCCGTCCACCGCAGCCAGCAGGTCGCCGGCGGACAGCCCGGCCGCCTGGCCCGCGCCGCCGTCCAGCACCTGGGTGACGCGCACCCAGCCATCTTCGGTGCGCGACTTGATGCCAAGCGCCGCGCCGACGGCCGGCTTCTGCGGCTGCGCGGCGATGCCAAAGGCGCGGAACAACGGCGCCAACTGGATCTCGCCGGTGCCTTCGGTCAGCGCGCGCAGCAGGCCGCCAAGCCGCAGGCCGGTGATCTCGTCGAACAGCGCGTAAATCTCGGCCTCGGTAACGCCGCGCTGCACCGCGCCAGGCGCGTAGAAATCGCGCCCGTAGCGCTGCCACAGCGCGCGCATGATGTCATCGAGCGATTTGCGGCCGCGGGTCTTTTCGCGGATCGTCAGGTCCAGCGCCAGCGCCACCAGCGATCCCTTGGTGTAATAGCTGACGATGGCGTTGGGCGCGTTTTCGTCCTGGCGGTAATACTTGGTCCACGCATCGAACGCGCTTTCGGCCACGCTCTGCTTGGTGCGGCCGTTGCCACGCAGCACGCCGTTCCACGTCTTGGCGAGCATGTCGACGTATTGCTGCTCGGTGACCAGCCCCGTGCGCACCAGGATCAGGTCGTCGTAATAGCTGGTGAAGCCTTCGAACAGCCACAGCAGCGGCGAATAGGTTTCCTGCTCGAGCCGGTACGGCACATACGCGGCCGGCTTGATGCGCTTGACATTCCAGGTATGGAAATATTCGTGGCTGCACAGTCCGAGGAACGTGCGATAGCCTTCGCTGGTTTCGGGGTTGCCGCGCACCGGCAGATCGTTTCGCGCGCACATCAGCGCGGTGCTGGCGCGATGTTCGAGACCGCCGTAGCCGTCGGTCGTCACCATCGTCATGAACACATAGCGGCGATTGCTGTCCAGAAACGGCGCGCGTGCGGTGCGCGGTTCGAACAGCCGAATCTGCGCTTCGCAAATCTGTTTCAGATCGCGACAGATGCGCGCCAGATCGAGTTGCGGCACCTTGCCCGTGAACACCACGTCGTGCTGCACGCCGCAAGCGCGGAAGCTGGCCAGCGCGAACGTGCCCATCTCGACCGGATGGTCGATCAGTTCGTCGTAGTCCGCGGCCTGGTAGCGGCCGAAACCATGGCGGCGCGCGCCGCCCGGTCCGCGCGCCTCGGGCAGCGCGGTGGCCAGGCGCCAGTCCGCATAGGCTTGGCCGGCGGGCGGATGGATATCGACCGTGCAGGGCAGGTCATCCTGGCCCACCACGCGCAGGAATACCGAACTGCCGTTGTAGAAGGCGTGCGTGGTGTCCAGATGCGCGCTGCGCACGGACAGGTCCCACGCGTAGACCTCGTACGACAGCGTCAGCGGGCCGGCTTCCAGCGGCAAGGCCGCCGCCTGCCAGGTTTGCTTGTCGAGCTTGGTCAGCGGCACGCGCACGTCGCCGGCATCGGCGCGGATGCGCACGATATTGCGGGCGAAGTCGCGAATCATGTAGCTGCCCGGAATCCACGCCGGTAGCGTGAAGACCTGGCCAGCGGGATCGGGAATGTCCACCGTCACGGTAACGGCAAACAGATGGGCTTCCGGTTGAAGCGGGGCGATGGCGTAGCGGATCGGCGTCATGGCCACGATTGTAGCGTCACGTTTTGAAACAGCGTCCGCAGTGCGACGATCCGCGGATCGGTGGATCGGCGAAACGCTGGACCGTTGGACTGCATGGTCGCCGGAACGACGCCAGGCAGGCGCGCCGGAGCCCGCGACAATCGCAGGCTCTCGCCCCACAGTTGCAGGCTCGGCAGTGGCTCGCTGTCAGGCGTTCACATCCACCACCACGCGCCCGCGCATGCCGCCCTCCATGATCCGGTGGCCGGCATCGATGGCCTCGGCCAGCCGGATCTCGCGCGTGATGGCCTGCAGGCGGTCCGGCGCGAGATCCTGCGCCAGGCGATTCCACGCGGTCTGGCGCAACGGCATCGCCGCCATCACGCTGTCGATGCCGGCCAGCGTCACGCCGCGCAGGATGAACGGCGCCATCGACGCCGGAAAATCCATGCCCTGCGCCAGGCCGCATGCGGTGACCACGCCGCCGTAGCGCACCTGGGCACATGCATTGACCAGCGTGTGAGATCCGACCGAATCGACCACTGCCGCCCAGCGTTCCTTCTGCAACGGCTTGCCCGGAGCACTCAGCTCCGCGCGATCGATCACGTCGGTCGCGCCCAGCGCCCGCAGGAAATCGGCCTCCGCCGTTTTGCCCGTGGAGGCGGTCACGCGATAGCCAAGCTTGGACAGCAGCGCGATAGCCACCGTGCCGACGCCGCCGGACGCGCCGGTCACCAGCACGTCGCCGTCATCGGGGCGCACGGGGCCGTTGACGCCGCCGCGCTCCAGCGCCAGTACCGACAGCATCGCCGTGTAGCCGGCCGTGCCGATCGCCATGGCCTGACGCGTAGTGAACGCGTCGGGCAGCTTCACCAGCCAGTCGCCCTTGAGCTTTGCGCGCTGCGCAAGGCAACCCCAATGCGTCTCGCCCACGCCATAGCCGTTGAGCACCACGCGATCGCCCGTTTTCCAGCGCGGATCGCTCGAATCGAGGACCGTGCCCGCGCCGTCGATGCCGGCCACCATCGGCCATTTGCGCACCACCGGCGAGCGCCCCGTGATCGCCAGTCCGTCCTTGAAATTGATCGTCGAATAGTCGACGGCCACCAGCACGTTGCCGTCCTCGGGCAACTGGCTTTCGTCGAGTTGCGCGATCTGTGCCTGTGTCTTGCCGTCTGCCTGGGTCAGCAGCAGTGCCTGAAACGTCATGATGTTCTGTCTCCCGTGGAATGTGGTCTGATGATCGATGGCGCAAATGAAAAGCGGCCGGACAGTGCCGGCCGCGTCTGACAGCCGGTTGGGGTCCGGCGTGCGGTTTACTTCTTGAGGCTGGCGAGCTTGCGTTCCAGCGTAGCGGCGTCGGCGGCGCCCGGAATCCGCGTGCCGTCGGTGAAGAACACCGCCGGCGTGCCGTTGATGTTCAGGCTCTGCCCGAGCGCCAGGTTGTCGTCAACCGGCGTCTTGCAGCTGCCGTTGCCCACCAGCGCCACGTGGTTGAGCATCCAGTCGCGCCACGTCTTGGTGCGATCGGCCGAACACCAGATCTGCTTGGCCTTGACGCCGGAATCGGGCGACAGCACCGGGTACAGGAAGGTGTACACGGTAATGTTGTCCATCTGCTGGAAGGTCTGCTCGATCTTCTTGCAGTAGCCGCAGTTCGGGTCCGAGAACACCGCCACGCTGCGGCTGCCATCGCCCTTGGTCCACTTGATGGCGCGCGCCAGCGGCAGGTCCGCCCACTTGATCTTGTTGATCTCGGCCAGGCGTTCCTCGGTCAGGTTGGTGTTGGTCTTGGTGTCGATCAGCTCGCCGTTGAAGATGTATCGCCCGGACGCATCGGCGTAGACCAGTTGGCCGCCGACATTGACTTCGTAGAGACCCGGCACCGGCGCCTTGGTCACGCTTTTCACCTCGGCGCGGCCGCCCAGCATTTTCTGGATCGACGCCTTGATCTTGTCGGCACCCGGCTCGTCCGCGGCCAGCGCGTGCAGCGCGTATCCTGCGACAGCCACGCCGCTGGCCAGGGCGGCCATTGCGGCGACGCGGGTGGATCGGCGGCGGAACAGTTGAAACATATTGACTCCAGGTAGCGATATGCCGGTCAGTGTGCCGGCTTGTATCTCATCGGTAAATCGTGGTTGGTCGGTTTGACCGCACTGCCGCGGCCGGTTTGGATTCCATGCTGCCTGTGTGATCGCTGCCTGCGTGCCGGTGCCGATTGTGCCTCTAACCGAGCGCCCGGCTGATCAGAAACCGTTTGAGCAACCCCTGACCGCCCACCACGCGCATGCCAAGGTTGCGCACCATCCGCGCGGGCGTGCCCGGCAGCGAGAACAGCCGATGCAGCCCGTCGGTGGCGGCGGTCAGCGAGAGCAGGTCCGTGGCGCGCGCGCGCTCGTAGCGGCGCAGCAGCCGCAGGTCGCCCTCATGGCGGAACGCCTCTTTGTCGGCCATGACGCGGCCAAGTTCCACTACATCGCGCAAACCCAGGTTCATGCCCTGCCCCGCCAGCGGATGCACCACATGCGCGGCGTCCCCGATCAGCGCGACATGCGGCTGGACGAACTGCTCGGCGCGTTGCAGCACCAGCGGAAAGCCCTGCGCTGGCGTAATGCAGCGCAAAGTGCCGAAATGGCGACCCACCGCGCCATTGGCCAGTTCACCAACCGTGGCGGCCAGCGCTTCGGGCGTCAGCGCCAGCAGATCGCGCGCGTGCGCTTCGTCGGCGGACCACACCATCGACACCCGTTGCCCCGGCAACGGCAGCATCGCCAGAATCTCGCCGTTGGCCGCTTCCTCGTCGGCCATCAGTTTTTCGGGGGCGCCGAGAAACCATTGCCATGCGGTTTCCTGATGCGGCAGCTCGCAGCGAAAGTTGGCCACCACACCCAGTTGCCGATAGCGCCGCTGCGTGGTGCCGATATGGCATTGCTGACGCACCCACGACCGCGCGCCGTCGGCGCCGACCAGACAATTGGCGCGCACGCGCTGCCCGTCGCCCAGCGTCAGCGTGACGCCGTCCATGTCGCGCTCGAGGGCCTCGGCGGTGCCGTCGAACCATTGCACCTGATGCTGAAACCGCAGCGCAGTGTCGAGCACGCGTTCGACGTGGCTGGATTCGATGATCCAGGCAAGCTGCGGCACGGCGGCCGCGTAAGCCGAGAAATGCAGGTCGCCATGTGCGGTCGGGTTGGTCTGCGCAGCGCTTTCATCGCCGAACACGCGCATGTCTCGCACTGGCTGGATGCGGTCCGGATCGAGCGCCTCCCAAACGCGCAGGCGCTCCAGCAGCGCCTGAGAACTGGCCGAGAACGCATAAATGCGGCTGTCCCAGTCGTCCTCGCCGGTACGCGCGGTATCGCCCACCGGACGCGGCGCGATGAGCGCCACCTGCATGCCCTGCTGCGCCAGCAACAGCGCGCAGGCCTTGCCGACGATGCCACCGCCGACGACGGCGATCTGGAAGCGGGAGGTAGATTTTGACGACATGTGGAAGGTGGCGGCGTCAGACGCCGGCACGGCAAGTGCGGATATGGCTGGATTATAGCGACGTGATGGCGACGTCATGAGCGCCGCACTCCGGGGCCGGCGCCGCGCCCGCGGATCGCCAATCGTCCCCGGCCGCGGGCCCCCATCCGCTAGAATACGGCTTTCGCCATTTCCTGCCTGACACCATGAGCCTCAAATGCGGCATCGTCGGCCTGCCCAACGTCGGCAAGTCCACGCTGTTCAATGCCCTGACGAAAGCCGGCATCGCCGCCGAAAACTATCCGTTCTGCACCATCGAGCCCAATGTGGGCGTGGTGGAAGTGCCGGATCCGAGGCTTGCCAAGCTGGCCGAGATCGTCAAGCCCGAGCGCATCCTGCCGGCAACAGTTGAATTCGTCGATATCGCCGGCCTGGTCGCCGGGGCGTCCAAGGGTGAAGGCCTGGGCAACCAGTTCCTCGCCAACATCCGCGAAACCGATGCCATCACGCACGTGGTGCGCTGCTTCGAGGATGACAACGTGATCCACGTGGCCGGCAAGGTCGATCCGCTGTCGGACATCGAAGTCATCAACACCGAACTGGCGCTGGCCGACCTGGCCACCGTCGAGAAGGCGCTGGCGCGCTACGTCAAGCCGGCACGCGCCGGCGACAAGGAAGCGCAGCGCCTGGTGGCCGTGCTGGAAAAGGCGCAAGCCGTGCTGGACCAGGCCAAGGCGGTGCGCACGCTGGATCTGGCGCCCGAAGAATGGGAAGCACTGCGCCCGTTCTGCCTGATCACGGCCAAGCCGACCATGTACGTGGCCAACGTGCGCGAAGACGGCTTCGAAAACAATCCGCACCTGGACGCCGTGCGCGAATACGCCAAGACGACCGGCTCGCCGGTGGTTGCGGTGTGCGCCGCCATCGAGGCCGAGATCGCCGACCTTGACGATGCCGACAAGGCCGAATTCCTGGCCGACCTGGGCATGGAAGAACCGGGCCTCGACCGCGTGATCCGCGCCGGCTTCAAGTTGCTGGGCCTGCAGACCTATTTCACCGCTGGCGTGAAGGAAGTGCGCGCCTGGACGATCCACGTCGGCGACACCGCGCCGAAGGCCGCCGGTGTGATCCACACCGATTTCGAACGCGGCTTCATCCGCGCGCAGACCATCGCCTACGATGACTACATCGCCTTCAAGGGCGAAAACGGCGCGAAGGAAGCTGGCAAGATGCGCGCCGAAGGCAAGGAATATGTGGTCCACGACGGCGACGTGATGAACTTCTTGTTCAACGTCTAAGCGTCTTCGCTCCCCACGAAAAAGCCCGGCAAACGCCGGGCTTTTTTTGTCTCGACGTCAGCCCGCAGACACTGATCGGCGCCTGAATGCAAGGCGTGCTTCGACGTTGCCAGAAGCTGGCGCGTCACTAGTTTGTCGCCTGCGCGACGCCTATGCTCGTTTCGATTTGTGAACGAGGAGCAGGCCAATGCAGGACGGCGTTCGCAGGCCGAGTGGGTCTCCATGTCGCCAGGCGCGCTGGTACTTGCTCGCGCTGTTGCTGTGCATGGCGTGGAGCATGCCGGCGCAGCCGTGCTCGCTCGGATCGCCCAACCAACTGCGCGCGGACGGCTGCACGGCGATCGTGCCCGCCAACCAGACTTACGATACCGGCACGGTCGATCTGGCTTTCGGGCACGCGTTCTATGCCACCGGCGCAGGCGTGATCATCGCCACCGCGGGCGGCCTGCAGTTGCGCACTGGCGGCGCCGAAGCCTACGGCATCGAGGCCGATTCGAAATCGTCGGTGACCGTCGACGGCGCCAGCATCGCCATCACGGGCGCCAATTCGCGCGGCGCCGTGGCGCGCAGCGGATCGTCGGTCAGCCTCGCCAACACCACCATCGACGGCAGCGTCGGCGATCGACAGGTCGGCGCGCAAGCGACCACAGGCGGTGCGGTCCAGCTGACCGGCGTAAATGTGAATATGTCAGGGACCGGCGCATACGGCGTGGCCGCCAACGGCGTGGAGTCGGTGCTGGTGGCGCGCGACGTCACAATCCACATGAGCGGCGCGCGCTCGACGACGGGCGCGACGGGTGTGGTGTCCGAGAATGGCGCCGATGTGCTGGTGATCGGCGCCAGCACGATCACGACGGTGGGCGACGATTCCTACGGCGCGTTCGCGCAACCGGCCGGCGTGGGAACGTCGCGGCTGGCGATCGATGGCCGCGAAGGCCGGGTGGAGATCCGCACCAGCGGCTTGCGCGCCCACGCGCTGTTCTCCCGTAGCACCGCCGATGTGTTGCTGGGCACCCAGATCGTCGCCGTAACGAACGGCGATGATGCCGAAGGCGCGCGCGCCGAAACCGGCGGCAGATTGCTGCTGGTCAACGGCCTGGTGCAGACCCGCGGCGCGAACGCGGCGGGGTTTCACGCGATCGACGCGGGCAGCCAACTAGCGTCGCAAGGCGCGGGCATTTCTACGCTCGGCAGCCAGTCGCACGGCTTGTTTGCCGAATCAGGCGGCGGGGTTGAAGTAGGCAATGCAGCCGTGATCACCAGCGGCGCGGGATCATCGGCGATGTACGTGACCGGCGTCGGCAGCTATGGGCTGGCAGACAGCGCGCGACTGAACACCCAGGGGAACGCCGCGCATGGCGTCATGCTCGAAGACGGCGGCACGATGACACTGCGCGCATCGAGCGTTCGCGCCGAATCGTCGGACAGCGTGGCGTTGATGATCCACGGCGGCGCACCCATCAGCCTGAGCGCAACAGATACGTCATTCGCCTCGTCCGGCACGACGCTGGCGGCGCGCAACGGCAGCGGCGTGCTGAACCTGTCCGGCGTAACGATGACCGACAACAACGGCGTGCTGGCCGATCTCGACGCGGGCAGCGTGCTCGCGCTGTCGGCTACGGCTGGATCGCGCCTGGCCGGGGACGTGACGGGCGCCGGCAGACTGTCCGTCAAGCTGGACGCCGGTTCGGCATGGACTGGCGGCGGCACTAATCTCGGCGACGTGACCCTCGGATCGGGATCCGAATGGAACGTGACGCGCGCGTCGGCCGCATCGGCGCTGACGCTTGCCGGCGGCACGCTGACCTTTGCGCCGCCCACTGTCAACGGCTTCAAGACCCTTTCGGTCGGCACGCTACGCAGGGCGAATTCGAGCGGCCTGTTCGCCGCGGATGCCCGCGGCAGCACGCTGGTGCTCAACGCCGTGCTTAACGAAGGCGGCGCGGGCACACAAGCTGATGAACTGCGTGTCGGCGCCAGCGCCAGCGGCGTGTATCGCCTGCTGGTGCAGCCCGCGGGCGGCACGGGCGCACTGACCAGCGGCGACGGCATCCGGCTGGTTCATATTGGCGCTGCCAGCCCCGATGTGGCGTTCAAGCTCGCCAATGGTCCGCTGCAAGCTGGCGCTTACGAGTACTTCCTGTTCCGCGGCGGATCGAGCGGCGCGGACGACTATTTCCTGCGCACCAACTTTGCCAGCCCGGGCCAGCGGCCGGAGCCCTCGTACCGCCCTGCCACCATCGGCTACATGTATGCGCCCGCGCTGATGCGCGAGTTCGGATTCGCGACCCTCGGCACCGTGCACGAGCGCGTCGGCGACGCCGCCATCGCCATTGCGGAAGGCAATGCATCGACATCGACCCGCAGGGGCTGGGCGCGAGCCGCCGTGCAAACGCTCGACCAACGTGGCGGCGGCGCCAGCTACAACAGCACCATGTTCTCCATGCAGGGCGGCGTGGATGTGTTTCGCCGCGCGCGCCCGGACGGCAGCGGCAGCCAGGCCGGCGTGACGCTACGCCTGGGCAGCGTCGATACCAATACCTCGTACGCACCGCGCACTCGCGTTGGCCTTGGTGCATCGACGGGATCGATTTCCACCAGCGCGATCAGCCATGGCGGCTACTACACGCACTATCTTGGCGACGGCACGTACGTGGACCTCGCGGGCGAATTCAACTACTTCGAGCATCAATACCAGGACGTCTATGCGACGCAGGCGCGCCAGAACGGCTACGGCGTCACCGTGTCCGCCGAGACGGGCAAGCCCCTACCCATCGGCAACATCTGGCGGCTGGAACCGCAACTGCAGATCGCCTACCAGTTTCTGCATGCGAGCAGCTTTGGGGACGCCATCTCGCAGGTGTCCGGCGGCAACGACAATGCGGTGCGGGGTCGGCTTGGGCTGCGGCTGTTTCGCGACGGGGAGGTCGACAACCCCGAAGCCGGTCATTTCCGGCCCTACATGACGGTCGATGTGCTGCGCGACTTCACGCCGCTGCCGGTGGTGTCGATGGCCGACGCATCGCTGCGGCCCGATCTGGCGCGAAACTGGTGGCAAGCCGGCGCAGGCGTGACGCTGCAGATGACAAAAGCCGCGCATCTGTTCACCGATCTGAAATACCAGCACGCGTTCGGCAGCGGGCGCGACGGGCTGGCGTTCCGCGCGGGAATGTCGTGGCGATGGTAATGCGCGCGCGCCGCGTTTCGTTGTTCGCCGCCGCGCGCGGTCGTGGACTCGGTTGTAGGATCGCTCATCGACCCGGATGAGCGCGAATGCATGCCGCGCGCCGCTTGGTCGCTCGGACGGGACGCGCCCAGCGAGGACGCATCCGCAGCGGCTCAGAGCGGGCGCAACTGATCGTCGCGTAATCCCACCAGCAATGCCCGCCCGTCCGCGTCGACCCGGAATTCGCCGTATCGCGCGTGCGCGTAGCGATCGGCCTGCCCCTCCTGGAAGAACCACGCATCGGTGGAGACCTGCACCAACGTTCCGCCCCAGCGCGACGGCACGGACTGCACACGCAGCAGATGTTCGTCGGCGGCCAGCGGCTCCCCTTGCGGCAAGCGTGCGAGAGTACCTTCGCCGCGCGCATCGAGACGGATCACGACCACCGCCTCGCGCGAGGGCGCCTTCGCCTGCCGCCCGTACGCGGCCGTGATCTCCATGCCGATGGCAAAATTCAGCGCCATGTAGTCGCCCTGCATCAGCGAGCGGGGATCGACCGGGGCCAGGCGCAGGTACACCGTATCGCCTCTGGCCAGCAGGCGCTCCTTGTCGACGATGCCGGCCGCGGCGATGCCGATGCTCAGCAGCCAGGCAACAATGATCCAGCGCTTCATGCGACGGACTCCTTGCGCGACACTGCGATGGCCAGCGCGCGCGCCATCAACAGCAATACGCCGGCGCCCGCTAACGTGGCGGACTTTGCCAGCAGCGTCCAATGCAGCGTGCCGTAGTACCAGACAAAGCCGATCAGCACGGTGCCGATGGCCAGGCCCAGCCATGGCAACGACCCACGCCGTAACGCCACGGCCATTGCCAGCACACCGGCGCTCACCGCCGGCGCGTACACCATCAATGCGCCGAAGGCCAGCGCGACGGCCAATACCGACGCGCTGACGCGCGGATCGCACGCCAACCGCTTGCATTCGATCAGCACCAGCGCAGCCAGCTCCGCACCGATCAACGCGCCGGCGAGCCAGAAACCGGGCGCGGGCCGCGCCGTGGCGGTGCCAAAGAGCAGATCCACCGGATGCGCAAACGCCGTGACGATCAGCGCGCCAGCCACGGCGAACAGCAGCGTGGCGTCGGCCGCCGGCTCCCACATCGCGTGACGGCCCGACGCCGCTGCGGCTGCCTCCTGCAGCGCGAATGTCAGCACCATGGCGAGCGCCACGGCAACCAGAACGCCGAGGGCCACCGGAATCGCCGTCCAGCGTGGCGCGACCAGATCGCCCAGGCCGATGCACACCGCCATGGCGAGCGCCGACCACATCCCCAGCGCAGCGATGAAGCGATGCAGCCGATCGGGCACCAGCAGGAACAGCACGGCCTCCAGCAGCGCCACGCCCATCCAGAACGGCGCGGTGTCGACCAGCCGGTTGGCCCCGATCACTTCCCCCACGCCGACCACCAGCATGCCCTGGCCACCCAGGCTCATGGCCAGCGCGAACTGGCCCATCGCGATGCGGCCGCTTTCCTTTGCCTTGACGCGGAATAGCAGCATCGCGATGCCAATCATGACGATGCCGGTCACCGCCATCGCCACGCCATTCTCGCGCATGGACACAAACACGGTGCCGACCAGAAACAGCTGGAAGAACAGGGCGCCAAGCCAGCCTGCGCCGCCCATCAGCAGGCGGATCGGCCACGGCACGCGCTGCGTGGCAACGTAGTCCCCGCTCACCGCGCCGCGCGCGCTCAACTGGCTCCACAGCGTTCTTTCGATACGGTCGCGATTCATGCCGCACGCTCCCCTGCCGGGCGCCATGCGCGCAACAGCCATGTGGCCGCCACCACGGCCAGTCCGATCGTGATCATCGCCAGTAACAGGAACGCGCCGAATCCACCATCCCGATCGGCCAGCCATCGCCCCGCCGCCACGACGACCAGTCCGATGCCCGTCAGGCAGGCCAGGCTGAGCACGACGATATCGAATGCGCGCCAGCGGAACCAGACGATCAGTCCGACCAATGCCGCCGCACCGGTCAGCCAGCCGATCGGCGCGAAATTCCGGGACAGCATGCTCATCACGCCAAGCCATCCCGCATATGCGCAGACCAGCGTGCCGATCAGACGCGGGCCGGTCATGCCGCGGAATCCGAGGTGGCTGGCGTAGCGGGCGAGTCCAAACCACACCGCGAGTTGCAAGAGCGACGCGCCGAGCAGGAATGTCATCGTGTCGCGCGCCTGCGGCGCCGAGAACAGCAGGTCGATCATTGCGCCCACGCCAAGCCGGACACTGCAGTAGCGCAGCAACGCGACGTTGGCGACCACCAGCACGATCCACCAGTGCGGCGCGGCGCGCGCGGCCAGCGCCCATGGCGCCGCCAGCAACGCCCACAGCGCAAACAACTGCCACGCATCGGCACCGGTCTGGTACGTCTGGCCGATCACCGCCAACAGCACGCCGGACACGATCTGCGCGCCGGCCAGCGCCGCGTGGCCGGCCAGATCGCCGGACGGGCGTACATACGCCACCGCCGCCAGTACGCTGAGCAGTGCCGCGAGCAAGCCGAATTTTGCGAACTTGTGGAGTTCCGCCCAGTTGTAGGCGAAGAAGACAATGACGCCGGCACAGAGCAAGGCCGTGCCAAGGATCATCAGCGCGCGATCAAGCCAGCCATGCCAGGCAGCGCGATCGGGCAGCGTGGGTGTCCATGCCGTGCGCAGCGCGTCGGCGCCGAGGCGCCCTTGCGCGCGCCAATCGGCAAGTGCCTGCTGGACGCTGCGGCGAGTCGAAAAGGTTTCCAACCGGCAATCCCCCGAGTGACGACATGGGCAGCAATGTAGCAAAGCGGCTTGCCAAAGTCTCGCCGCCCGCCGCAATCTCGTCGAACGGCGACGGTCGCGCGCGACGCGCTTTCCCTGCGGCACGGTGGCCGGTATGCTGGCGCCGGACTCGACAACGGCGGCTTGCGCCCCAGACATCATGACGCTTGGCATACTCGCCGCCCTGCACGACGAAGTGGATGGCTTGATCGCCGCGATGCGGCACGAAGACGCGCGCGCCACCCGTATCACCATCGGCATGCGCGACTACTACCGCGGCACGCTGCACGGGCAACCCGTGGTGCTGGTGCTGGCGCGCGTCGGCAAGGTGGCTGCTGCGGCCACGACCGTGACGCTGATCCGCGAATTCGGCGTGGACGAGATCGTCTTCACCGGACTGGCCGGCGGCGTCGGACCGGGGGTCAGCGTGGGCGATATCGTCGTGGCCGATCGCACGGTCCAGCACGACATGGACGCGCGACCGCTGTTTCCCCGCCATGAAGTGCCGCTGCTGGACAAGGCCGAATTTCCGGCCGATCCCGTACTCACCGCTGCATTGCGCGACGCGGTGGCGCATTTTCTGCGCGACGACCTGGCCACGGCCGTGCCGGACGCCGTGCTGGCACGCTTCGGCCTGCATGCGCCGCGCCTGCATGTGGGCATGATCGCCAGCGGCGACCAGTTCATCAATTCCCCGCAGGCCGTGGCGACGCTGCGGGCCGAGCTGCCAGCGTTGCAGGCGGTGGAAATGGAAGGCGCCGCGCTGGCGCAGATCTGCTACGAATATGGCGTGCCGTTCGCGCTGATGCGGACCGTGTCGGACCGCGCCGACGACGCGGCCCATGTCGATTTTTCGTCGTTTTTGCGCGACGTGGCCAGCCACTATTCGAGCGCCATCCTGCGCCGATTCCTCGACGCCAGGGCCTGAATCGCCCCACGCATCACACCGATTACCGACTTTTTTGTCGATTCACCCGTTACCGGCGCGGGCGCAAAAGGCCCCACGCCGCCACAAACAGCGCGGCGCCGACGATGGCCGCGCCCCAACCAAAAAGTTGCCCATCGGTGAAGAAATGGGCCGCGCGGCCGGCGTAAAAAAACGCCCATGCGCCCAGCGCGCCCAGCCACAGCGCGGCCGGCAGCGTGACCACGCGCCCGGCCGGATGCAGCAGTCGCCCCGCCAGACCGACCATCGCGCCCACCACCGCCAAGCCCAACATACCGTTCTCCTGTGTCTTTTTGGCCACATCGACGAGGCCGTGGCGTAACGATACTGCATGTCGCACTAACGGCCGGGTTTCCTGCAACCTTGTGGCGTGGCGGTATAATGATCGCCGCTTCCGGACCACGCGCCGGATGGCCACGACACCCCACAAATGCAACTGCTCGCGATCGGCATCAATCACACTACGGCACCCGTCTCGCTGCGCGAGCGCGTGGCGTTTCCGCTTGAGCAGATCAAACCGGCACTTGGCGCGTTGCGCACCCATCTGGCTGGCCGCAGCGGCACCGAGGCCGCCATCCTTTCCACCTGCAACCGCACCGAGATCTACTGCGCCACCGATGTGCTGCAGCCGGGTCAGGACGGTTTCGAGCACACGCTGCGCTGGCTGGCCCAGCATCACAACGTGCCCGCGGGTGAACTGGCGCCGCATTTGTACGCACTGCCCCAGTCCGAAGCCGTGCGCCATGCGTTCCGCGTGGCCAGCGGCCTCGATTCAATGGTGCTGGGCGAAACCCAGATTCTCGGACAGTTGAAGGATGCGGTGCGCACCGCTGGCGAAGCCGGCGCGCTTGGCACGTACCTGAACCAGCTGTTCCAGCGCACCTTCGCGGTGGCCAAGGAAGTGCGCGGCCAGACCGAGATCGGCGCGCACTCGGTATCGATGGCCGCCGCCGCGGTGCGTCTGGCGCAACGGATTTTTGAAAGTGTGTCGACGCAGCGCGTGCTGTTCATCGGCGCCGGCGAAATGATCGAACTTTGCGCGACACACTTCGCCGCGCAGCAGCCGCGCCAGATCGTGGTGGCCAACCGCACCGTCGAACGCGGCGAGAAGCTCGCCGAACAACTGGCCGGACAAGGGCTGACGACGCAGGCCATCCGCCTGCAAGACCTGAACGAGCGCCTGCACGAATTCGATATCGTCGTGTCCTGCACAGCCAGTTCGCTGCCGATCATCGGACTGGGCGCCGTGGAGCGCGCAGTCAAGCGCCGCAAGCATCGCCCGATCATGATGGTCGACCTCGCCGTGCCGCGCGACGTGGAGCCCGAAGTCGCGCGCCTGAACGACGTATTCCTGTACACCGTCGACGACCTTGGCGCCGTGGTGCGCGAAGGCAATGCGCTGCGCCAGGCCGCAGTGGCACAGGCCGAAGCGATTATCGAATCGCGCGTGCAGAATTTCATGCACTGGCTGGAAACGCGCAGCGTGGTGCCGGTCATCCGCGATCTGCAATCGGCCGGCGAGGCAATCCGCCAGGCCGAGCTGGAACGCGCACGCCGCATGCTGGCGCGCGGCGACGATCCGGCAGCCGTGCTCGACGCGCTGTCGGGCGCGCTCACGCGCAAGTTCCTGCACGGCCCCACGCACGCCCTGAACCACACCCAGGGCGAAGACCGCGAGGCGCTGCTGCGCCTGGTGCCGGGCCTGTTCCGCCAAAGCAGTCACTCCGAGCGCTAGCCTCGATCCCCGCCTTGCACCGGCATCCGCCGGCGCGCGGCCAATGCCTGCCGCTTCCGCACAATCGCCCGCGTTGTGCCAATGCCACGAATTCCGCCTAACCAATGAAAGCCAGCATGCTCAACAAGCTCGACCAACTGGCCGAGCGACTCGATGAAGTCAACGCCCTGCTTGCGCACGAAAACGCCACGGCAGACATCAACCAGTACCGCAAGCTGTCGCGCGAGCACGCCGAATTGTCGCCAGTGGCCGAGCAGTACGGCCAATATCGCCAGGCGCAGGAAGATCTGGCCACGGCCGAGGCGCTGCTGGGCGATCCGGAGATGAAGGACTTTGCCGCCGACGAGATCGACGCCGCGCGCGCGCGTCTCGAAACGCTGGAAAAGAACCTGCAGACGCTGTTGTTGCCCAAGGACCCGAACGACGATCGCAATCTGTTGCTGGAAATCCGCGCAGGCACCGGCGGCGAGGAAAGCGCGCTATTTGCCGCCGATCTGCTGCGCATGTACACGCGCTATGCGGAACGTCAGCGCTGGCAGGTGGAAGTCATGAGCGAGTCCGAGTCGGACCTGGGCGGCTACAAGGAAGTGATCGTGCGGATCGCCGGCGACGCCGCGTTTTCGAAACTGAAGTTTGAATCGGGCGGGCATCGCGTGCAGCGCGTGCCGGCCACCGAGGCCCAGGGCCGCATCCATACATCGGCGTGCACCGTGGCGGTGATGCCTGAAGCCGACGAAGTCGGCGAGGTCGAGATCAATCCTTCGGACCTGCGCGTCGATACGTTCCGCGCGTCCGGCGCCGGCGGCCAGCACGTCAACAAGACCGATTCCGCCGTGCGCCTGACCCACCTGCCCACCGGCATCGTGGTGGAGTGCCAGGACGATCGCAGCCAGCATCGCAACAAGGAAAAGGCGATGAAGGTGCTGGCGGCGCGCATCAAGGACATGCAAATGCGTGCGGCGCAGGCCAAGGAGGCGAACACGCGGCGCAACCTGATCGGTTCGGGCGACCGCAGCGACCGCATCCGTACCTACAATTTTCCCCAAGGCCGCGTGACCGATCACCGCATCAACCTCACGCTCTACAAGATCGACATGATCATGGACGGCGACATGGACGAACTGATATCCGCACTTGCCGCCGAGCACCAGGCCGACCAGCTCGCCGCGCTGGGCGACGACGCGTGATGCTTTGTAACTGAGGTAAATGCTTGAAACAGCACTGGCTTGTCAAATACCGCTGTCTATAATCGATTTCGACCAGACCACCCGATACGTCACTTTTTAATAGACCGACTGACGGGCCCTCGAAGTCTGGGTGGATGCCACTCCTCCAACAAACAAACCCAAGGACGAAATCATGAAAAAGTTGCTCGCGATTCTGATGATGACCGCCGCTGTGGCGGCCTGCAGCAAGAAGGAAGAAGCCCCCCAAACCAATGCCGACAGCGCGATGCAAAGCGCTGCGGAATCGGCCAAGGCCGCCGCCAGCGACGCCGCCGCCGCGGCAGCGAATGCAGCCGACGCAGCCAAGGCAGCCGCCAGCGGCGCTGCCGCCGATGTCTCCGTGGCCGCCGAGAAGGCCAAGGTTGACGCCGGCAACGCCATGGCGCAGGCCAAGGAAGCCGCCAAGGACGCCGTCAACACCACGGCCGACAAGGCCAAGGACGCCGTCAACAAGTAAAAGCCCTACGCAGGGAGGTGTCGAATGCAAGCGCCAAACGGCTTACACTAGACACCTTCCGCGAAGCGGCGCAAAAAACCCCGTCTGGCTGACGCCCGGCGGGGTTTTTTGCACGTACGCAATCCGTTATACCCAGACGTAAAACAATGCCCTCCAATGCTCCAGGTGCGCTCTCGGCTGATCCCACCGTGCGCGAAGCCCTGATCCTCGCCGCCATGGCTGGCTTGCCGGCGCTGGAGGCGCGCATGCTGCTGTGCCACGTCACCGGGCTGACGCGCACGCAGTTGATCACACGCGATCACCAACAACTGGATGCAGCACAACGTGATGCATTTTCGACGCTGCTGGCCAAACGGCTGACGGGCGAGCCGATGGCGTACCTGCTGGGCCAGCGCGAATTTTTTGGCCGCACCTTCCGCGTCACGCCAGACGTACTGATCCCGCGCCCCGACACCGAGGTCGCCGTGGAAGCATCGCTGGCCCGTCTTGCCGATATCCACGCGCCGCGCGTGCTGGACATGGGCACCGGCTCGGGCGTGCTGGCCGTGACCATCGCGCGCGAACGACCCGACGCCGAAGTGTGGGCCACCGATGTGTCGGCCGGCGCGCTGACGGTGGCGCAGGACAACGCCCGGGCGCTGCAGGCCGACAACATCCGCTTCCTCGCGTCCGACTGGTACAAGGCGCTGCCGGACAACGAGCGGTTCCATTTAATCGTCAGCAATCCGCCCTACATTGCCGAAAGCGACCCGCATCTGGCCGAAGGCGACCTGCGTTTCGAGCCGATCGATGCGCTGACCGATCATGACGACGGCCTGTCCGACCTTGCACAGATCGTGGCGGGCGCGCCGGATCATCTGCTGCCGGGCGGCTGGCTGTTGCTGGAGCACGGTTACGATCAGGGCTACGCCACGCGTCACCTGCTGACGACCGCCGGTTTCTTCGACGTATTCACCGCCCGCGATCTGGGCGGCAACGAACGCTGCAGCGGCGGCCGCCGGCCGCACTAGGCCCGGCAATCCGGCGGACGGGCCACGTAGCGCGTTCGCCGCAAAGCGCTGGCCTGAAGGCCGGGCGCGATTCCGGTAAAATCCCGAGCCAATCCCCCATTTCTGCGATGCCTGCCTGGCGTCGCGCGCAACCGGAACATTTGATCATGAGTGACGTACAACAGAAGATCGACCAGATCGTGAAGGGCAGCCCCGTGGTCCTGTTCATGAAGGGCACGGCGCAATTCCCGATGTGCGGCTTTTCGGGCCGCGCCATCCAGATCCTGAAGGCATGCGGCGTGGACGCCCCGACCACGGTCAACGTGCTCGAGGACGACGGCATCCGCCAGGGCATCAAGGAATACGCCAACTGGCCGACGATCCCCCAGCTTTACGTGAACGGCGAGTTCGTCGGCGGTTCGGACATCATGATGGAGATGTACCAGAACGGCGAACTGCAATCGCTGCTGAAGGCCTGAGCCCGCAGCCCACCATGTCCGTGATGCATGCAGGCGGCGCGCCGCAACGGCTGATCGTCGCCATCACGGGCGCAACCGGCGCTATCTATGGCGTCCGGCTCCTGCAGGTGCTGCGGGATGTGAGCGGCGTGGAAACCCACCTGCTGATCTCGCCCGCCGGCATCATGAACCTGCAGCACGAACTCGACATCGGCCGGGCGGAAGTCGAGGCGCTGGCCGATGTGGTGCACAACGTGCGCGATGTCGGCGCGACCATTGCCAGCGGATCGTTCCGCGCCCAAGCGATGATCGTCGCGCCATGTTCGATGCGCACGCTGGCCGCCATTGCCCACGGCCTTTCCGACAATCTCATCACGCGCGCGGCCGACGTCACGCTCAAGGAGCGTCGCAAACTGGTGCTGATGGTGCGGGAAACGCCGTTGAATCTTGCGCATCTGCGCAATATGACGGCCGTGACGGAAATGGGAGGCATCATCTTCCCGCCGGTTCCCGGTTTCTATCAAAAGCCGCAGTCGATCGCCGAACTGGTCGACCACACGGTCGGGCGCGTGCTCGATCTGGTGGATCTGCGCGATATCGGTGAAACGCTGGCGCCGGGCTGGCCCGGGCTGAACAGCGCTCCGCTTCCCTAGCACCACCGCTGGCGCGCATCCGTTGCGCCGTTCCTTGGCACCTGGTGGCGGCCCTCGCCGCCTGCAATCATGCCGTCGTGCCGTCCGCCAGCCAGTGCCGGCGCGCGCCACGGAACGCGCGCGGGCTAATCGTCGATATTCGAAACGGCTTGGCCGCTGGGCGCTTACCAGTGCCGGTAGCGGCGTCCGTAGTAGCCGCCATAGTATCCGCCGTAATACGGCCGGACCACCACGGCGGGCGGGCCGACATAGACCGGCGCGGGCGCAACCGCGACCGGTGCGGGTTCGACGGCCGGACCATACGGCGTGGGATATACGGCGCATCCGCCCAGCATTGCCGCGCCGGCCACTGCCAAACCCGTCACCATCCATTTTGCTTTCATTGCGACGTCCTTTTTTCACAGGCATTGAGATCCATCAATGCACTGCCCTTAAGAACGTTATACGGGCGGCCTTGGTAATACAGCGTCAAGCTGCTGTAACCCTTGTTACGATTCGCAACGTCTCGCCGAATGTAAGCGCACAGCGTCTCCGGCTTCAGACGTCGAAGCGGATGCCCTGCGCCAGTGGCAGTGCATCGCCGTAGTTGACGGTATTGGTGGCACGCCGCATGTAGCCCTTCCACGCATCGGAGCCCGATTCCCGCCCGCCGCCGGTGGCCTTTTCTCCGCCAAAGGCGCCGCCGATTTCCGCGCCGCTGGTGCCGATGTTCACGTTGGCGATGCCGCAGTCGCTGCCGGCCGCGGACAGGAACGTTTCGGCCTCGCGCAGCGATTCCGTAAAGATGCACGACGACAGTCCATGCGACGCGGCGTTGTTGAGCGCAATCGCCTCGTCGAGCGAGGTGTAGGGCATCAGGTAGAGAATCGGCGCAAAGGTCTCGGTCAGCATCGTGTCGTGCTGCGTGTCCGTCAGCACCAGCGCCGGACGCACGTAGCACGCATGCGGAAAGCGATCGACCAGCAGCCGTTCGCCGCCATGCACGACGTTGCCCTGCGCGCGGCAGCTTGCCAGCGCATTGGCCATCGCGTCGCCCGCCGCGGTGTCGATCAACGGGCCGACCAGCGTGCCGCCCTGCAGCGGATCGCCCACCGGCAGGCGCGCGTACACCTGGCGCAGGCGCTGCGTCACGGTTGCAATCAAGTCCACATGCACGAAGGCGCGTCGCAGCGTGGTGCAGCGTTGCCCAGCCGTGCCGGCCGCCGCGAACGTCATCGCTCGCAGCGTCAATTCCAGATTGGCCGACGGCGCAACGATCGCGGCGTTGTTGCCGCCCAGTTCGAGGATCGCGCGCTTGAAATGCGCGGCGCAGGCCATGCCCACTTCGCGGCCCATGCGCGTCGATCCGGTCGCGCTCATCAGCCGCACGGACGGATGCTGCACCAGAAGCTGGCCAAGCTGGCGCCCGCCGATCAACACGCAACTCAGCCCCGCAAACTGTGGGGCGTGCCCGTCGATCACGCGATCGAGCAGAGCCTGCGCGGCCAGCGAGCACAGCGGTGTTTTTTCGGACGGCTTCCACACCACGCCATTGCCGCACACCAGCGCCAGCGCCGCGTTCCACGCCCACACCGCGACCGGAAAATTGAAGGCCGAAATCACGCCGCACAGCCCATACGGATGCCAGGTCTCGCGCATTGCATGGGCGGGCCGCTCGGACGCAATCGTCAAACCATGTAGCTGGCGCGACAAACCCACCGCGAAATCGCAGATATCGATCATCTCCTGCACTTCGCCCAGCCCTTCCTGCAAGATCTTGCCGGCTTCCAGCGCCACCAGGCGGCCCAGCGCGTCCTTGTGGGTGCGCAGCGTTTCCCCGAAACGCCGTACCACTTCGCCGCGCGCCGGCGCCGGTGTCAGCGCCCAGAGGCTTTGCGCGGCGTGCGCCCGCGCGATCTGCGCATCGGCATCGGCCGGCGAGCACACCGGCAACGTGCCGAACATTTCGCCATCGATCGGCGAACTCACGCCCAACTGACCCGACGCGACATGTTGCGCGCCGGCCCATGGCTGCGCCAGGCCCATGGCCCGAAAGCAGTCGGCAATTTCCTGTGCCTTCATGCGAGTGTCTCCTGTAGCGGATGGCGCGCGTAGTGCTGACCGAAGCGATTGGCGAGGAATCGATCGAGCGGCATCGATTCCTGCCGCACGAATCCCGCCTGCGGCAGCACGCCGGTCGCGACCAGATCCAGCGCCGTGCAAATGCCCGCGGCGGTGGTCAGCTGGATCGCATTGACGTGCCCGAGGCCGCCAAAATCGTCCATGCCGCCGATGCGCGCCGAGAACGATGCCTGCGTCAGCGGCCCGCGCTTGCCCTGGCCTTTCACGCCCGGCGGATGGCCGGTGGCGCTGGCAAACACAATCACCACGTCCTGCTGGGTGACCGGGATCGCGTGTTCGAAGATATCGCGCAACCAGTCCCGCCGTTCGCGCATACGCAAATCGTTCAACAGCAGCTTCATCTGCGCGCAGTGACCCGGATAGCGGATCGACTTGTAGTCGACCTGGCGCGCGCGGCCGCCTAGTGTCTCGGGCAGCGTGCCCAGCCCACCCGAGGTATTAAAGGCTTCGTATTCCACGCCGTCCAGCGCAAATGTCTCGAGTCCTTCCAGCGCGGGCAGTTCCACGCGACGGCCGTCGACAATCGCCTCGCACGGATTGCAGTATTCGTTGATCAGCCCTTCGGTGCTCCACGTCAGGTTGTACTTGAGCGCATTGCTTGGATAGCGCGGCAACGCGCCCACGCGCATGCGCAGCTCAAGCAGCTCGCCGCCGCCGCGTAGAAATTGCTGGGCCAGGTCGTTACCGACCACGCCGATGAAACCGGGCGCCAGCCCGCACTGCGGCATCAGCACCGAGCGTGCGTCATTGGCCAGCGCGCGGATCGCGTGCGTGGCGGCGACGTCCTCGGTCAGATCGAAATAATGCACGCCCAACCGCGCCGCAACCGTCGCCACGAGCACCGCCGCGTGAAACGGCAAAGCGTTGAGCACCGCGTCGGCACCCGCCAGCAGCGCCGCGCACGTGCCCGGCTCGGTGGGATCGCCAGCCCGCACGGCAATCGCGCGCGGCAGGCCGTCCAGCCGATGGGCATCATGATCGACCAGGCAAACGCGGTAGTCGCCGCTATCCGCCAGCATCGTGGCGATCACGCGCCCGATCTTTCCGGCGCCCAGCACGACAACCGAAAGCGGCCGCGGCGCGGCGGTCAGGTCACGCACGGCGGCGGGACCCAGCGAGGAAAGTTGCATGGCGGACTCCGTCAGTAATCGCAGGGATGACTGAAGTATGAGCAGCGTGACGCACGTTTTGTAGCCACAAGATTGACGAAAGCCCGGCATAATCGGTCGTATCGACGTAGTAATTCGACGAATCGTCAGGTGACAACGATGGCCGACCTCGATCAGACCGATCGCCACTTGCTGGCGCTGCTGCAAGCCAACGCGCGGGAAAGCGCGGCCAACCTGTCGCGCGCGCTGGGCATCGCGCGCACGACCGTGGTGGCCCGCATTGCCCGGCTGGAACGGACCGGCGTGATTGCCGGGTATGGCGTGCGCCTCGGCAGCCGGATGGAGGACAACGCCATCCTGGCCTTCTGCGGCCTGTCGGTGCAGCCGAAGGCCGCGCCCGGCGTGGTGCGCGCGCTGCAGCGGCTGCCGGAGGTGGAAGAGCTTAATTCCGTCAGCGGCCCCGTCGACTACATGGCTGTGATCCGTTGCGACACGCATGCACGGCTCGATAAATTGCTCGACGAGATCGGTATGCTCGATGGCGTGAACCACACCACGACGTCGATCGTGCTGGCCAGGAAGATCGACCGCCGACGCGCGGCCGATTAGCAGGCGCCCGCGCAATCGTCCGATCACGCCCTTCGGCAACCCGCGAATGCGCCCGGCCCGGCGCGGAACATTGCGCCGCGCTATGCTTGCAGCCCTTGCAACGATTCGGAGGACAGCAATGAGCGATCGTATTCGCGTGGTGGTGGGCGGCGTGACGGGCTGGGCGGGCGCGGAACTGGCGCGCGGCGTGGCGCATGCGTCCGATATGACGCTGGTGGGCGGCCTGTCACGCGGCGCGGCAGGACAGCCGCTGGCAAGCCTGACCGGCCACCGGGACACCCCGGGCATGGCCGCCGCCAGCATCGACGCGCTGGGCACCACCCCCTATGACGTGTATGTGGAATACACCAAGCCGGCCGTCGCCAAGCAGAACATTCTGCAGGCGCTGGCCCATGGCGCGCATGTGGTGGTTGGCACATCGGGGCTTTCCGACGAAGACTACGCCGACATCGACGCGGCCGCGCGCAAGGCCGACCGCGGCGTGCTTGCGTGCGGCAACTTCGCCATCACGGTGGTGCTGCTGCAGAAATTTGCCGAGATGGCGGCGCGCCATCTCGATCATTGGGAAATCATCGACTATGCCAAGGCTGGCAAGGTCGACGTGCCATCGGGCACGGTGCGCGAGCTTGCATTCCGGCTCGGCGAGATCAAGCAGGCGGCCCAGGCGGTGCCTGTCGATCAGGTCAGCGGCCCGCGCGAAACACGCGGCGCAACGATGTCCGGCACGCAAGTGCATGCCGTGCGGTTGCCGGGCTATCAGCTTGGCGTCGAAGTGATTTTCGGCGCCGACGGACAGCGCCTGCACATCAAGCACGAAGCGGGCGACGGATCGAAGCCCTATGTTTCCGGCGCGCTATTGGCAATCCGCCGCGTGCATACGTTGCGCGGCGTGGTGCGCGGGCTCGACAAGGTCATGGACGGCCTCTGAAGCCGCCCCGCTCGCCAAGCCCACCCGCGCGCCGCTGGCTTACCAGCTGCCCGGGTTGATCGGCTTGGCGGGCGCTTTCTTGTCGGCCTTATCCGCCTTGTCCGATTTCTCGGCTTTCTCGGCTTTCTCCGGTTTGTCACCCTTCTTCGCCGCGGCGGCCGAAGCCGGCGGCGGCGCCAGCGCCTTCGCCACATCGGCATCGCGGTTGGCCATCAAGGCGCGCGCCTGCGGCAGCAGCAGTTCGATCGTGCCCTCGCTGGGATTTTCGGGAATCGCGTACAGCTCGACGGTCAGCGGCTTGCGCATCCAGCCAGCGTGAATGCTCTTCACCGGCTTGCCTGCCTTGTCCTTCATGTCGATGTTTTCCTGGCGAAATGGTTTGCCGTACCGTGCGTTCAGGGCCTGCGCGGCAGCGTCCTGGGATCGGATGCCATCGGTCGGCACGATCAGGCCCACCAGCGCATTGCCGTCGACAAACGCCACCAGTCGCGGACCATCCATGAAGGTTGGACGCTTGTCACGCGGCACGCCAACCTGGCGCATGACGCCGTCACCACGCAATTCCACGCAGTAGGCGTTGACATCCTTGCCGTCCGGCGACCGATGATCTGCGCAATCGGGCAGCGCAGGTAACGGGCTACCAATTTCGAGCGTATCGAGCATCGTCGAAAACTTGTCCTTGCCTTCGATGATCGATGCGGCGCTCGGGGCCACAGCGGGCGCGGCGGTAGAGGCAGCGGCGGGCGCTGCGGGTGCGGCATGGGCGACAACATTCGCCAGCAGGGCAGCCACGGCCAGCCCGGCAACAGTAAATCTCAAAACACGCTCCTGAAATAGGCTCCGCTTTGGAGCCCGCTCCGTGTTGAGGGTTCCTGCCGGGTCTGGCTGGCATCACGGTGTGATGCCTAACCGACAGGAATTAACGGAGCATATGCTTCACGGTCTGGAAGCATACCAGTGCGATGCCAATCAGCACGGCCCAAAGGATAAGACGCGGCACGGGGCTCGGCGGCAACTGGCGCACGGGCGTGCGTTGCACCAGCGGCGCGCGCATGCGCGAGTTGGTCTGCAGACCGCGCGTGTGCCAGATGGCGGTATCCGCGGCGAGGTCCGGCGCCGGCACGGCCGGCTTGCGCGGCGCGCTTTGCGCCGAGCCGTGCGGCGGGCGTTGTTGCGCGGCGGTTGGGCGCGTACCGCCCGGTCGTTGCGTGGCCATGTCCTGCTCCCCGAAAGGCGTCGAAGCCCACTTCACCGACGAGTCAATGTGCCGCCGGTACACAGGCGCGGCTTGGCGATCTGCTGTCACCGGTGCGCGCGCGGCACATGGTAAGACATCGCCGATAGCGCCGCCATCGGGTCGATCGTTCGAACGGACACTTCAGCGGCGCGCCCGCAACGGTCTGTAACAGGCTGTTACGGCGACGGTTGCCGGCGGCCGATCGCCATCGCTTCGCGGCGGAACGCGTGGCCCATATGGTGATAGAACGGATGCGGATTGAACTGTCGCGACAGGAACGACGCCAGCAGCGAAGCCGCGAGCAGATAGATGGTCAGATCCTGCGTGCGCGTCATTTCCATGACGATCACGCTGGCCGTGATCGGCGCCTGCGTGGCCGCCGCCAGGAATGCAGCCATCGAGACCAGCGCCAGCACGCGCGGTTCGGCCATGCCGGTCATGAAATGCGCGATGTTTTCGCCGATGCCGGCGCCGATTGCCAGCGAAGGCGTGAAGATCCCGCCGGGAATGCCGGCGAAATACGACACAACGGTCGCCACGAACTTGGCAATGCCAAACCACAGCGTGCTGTGCGATTCGCCGTTGATGAGTCCGGATGCCTGCTCATAACCGGTGCCAAAGGTGGCGCCGGCCGTGGCCCAGCCCAACGCCGCCACCACCAGCCCGCAACCGAAGGCCACTGCCACCGGATGCTCCGACAGCCAGCCGCGCCACGCGCGCGGCGCCAGGCCCGGTACGCCGGCGATCAGGATTTTTGCAAACAGGCCGCCCATCACGCCGTTGACCACCGCGCAAAGCAGCACCGGTCCCCACGCGCTGGTCAGCACCAGCATCGGCACCTTGACGCTGAAGTAGGGGTTGTTGCCGAATATGGCCAATGAAAGAAAGCCCGCGGTCAGCACGCCGGACAGCACCACCCTGTCCCAGCGCACAGCCGTGCCGCGGCCCAGTTCCTCGATGGCGAACACCACGCCGGCCAGCGGCGTATTGAACGCCGCGGCGAGTCCGCCCGCCGCACCCGCGGCGATCAACGCATTCGGATGGAAGCCGATCCGGAACTGCAGCTTCTCGTGACACCAGCGTCCCCACGAGAGCATTGCCGCCGCGCCGACCTGCACCGACGGCCCCTCGCGCCCGACCGACGCGCCGGCCAGCAGCGCGCCCGTGGTCAGCAACACCTTCCACATCGACTGACGGAACGACACGAGCACGGTCTGCGCCGTACTCGCGGGCGCCAGTGTCACCGCCGCAATGACTTGCGGAATGCCGCTGCCGCGCGCCTGCGGGGCAAAACGGATCGTCAGCCAACGCAACGCGGCAAGGCCAAACGGCAGCATGACGAACGCCAGCCATGGCGTGGCTCTGGTGACCGAAGCATTCCAACGCAGCGCCAGTTCGGCGATATAGGCGAACACCATCGAAAACGCGGCCACGCCGCCGGCGCCGCACATGAACACCGCATACCGCATCGACGTGCGCGAGATGCGTCCAACCTGCCGACTCTTTCGATCCGCCGCCCTGCGCGCGCGCAGACGGAGCTCGCGCAGGCGATCCGCACGCGTCGGCGGGCCCATAGCGGGCTCCGGCCGCGCCGATGATGCACCGGACGATTCAGACGGTGCAGCCGCATCGGAAACCGCTGCGCCCGATCTGGAAGCGGAAGACGAAGAAGGATGCGCAGAGCGCGAAGCGTCCGATGAAGAAGAATCAGGCGGCTCGACAGAATCTGTCATGGCGGGAATGCGGCAGCGTGCGTGGAACTGAAGGGGGCGAAGTCGTCGACGCAGCGAGACCACGTCGACCACCCCGAACTATACGCCCCATCTGCCAGCCGACTGCCGCTGGATGCCATCTGCCATCGCCACCGACTTCCAACATCGCCATCGCCATCGCCATCGCCATCGCCATCGCCATCGCCATCGACATCGACATCGACATCGACATTGGCAGTGGCACCCGCAGTTTCAGCCGTCAGTCCAGGCTGATGTGGTTATCCCGAATGACCTTTCCCCAGCTTTCGCGGTCGGCGGCCACGTAGCGATCGATTTCCGCCTGGGTGCGCGGCGCTTGCACCAGTAATCCCAGCGCGCTGAACGTGTTGCGGAACGCGGCTTCGGTCAGGACATGCGACGCAGCGGCCTGCAGCTTGGCGACGGCTTCCGGCGGGGTCTGCGCGGGCACCGCAAGGCCGAACCATGTCGCGGCATGGAAATTCGGATGGCCGCTTTCCGCCACCGTCGGCACGTTCGGCAGCACCTCGAGCCGCGAGCGCCCGGTCACGGCCAGCGCCTTGAGCTTGCCCGCCTTGATATGCGGCAGCGATGTGCTGACCACATCGACCATCAATTGCACATCGTTGGCCAGCAATGCCGACAACGCGGGTGCGCTGCCGTTGTACGGCACATGCGTCATGTCGATGCCGAGTTCGGACTTCAACATTTCCGTCGCCAATTGCAGCGGATTGCCAAGTCCCACCGACGAATAGTTGAGTTTGCCGCCGGCTGCCTTGGCATACGCGGCAAAGTCCTTGAGGTTGCTGGCCTGCACCTGATTGTTGGTGACCACCACCAACGGCACTTCGATGCCAATCAGGATGACCTTGAAGTCCTTCGGGTCGTATCCCGTCTTCTTGTAGAGCAGCGGATTCAGCACCATGCTGGCGCTGGTGCCCATCAGCACCGTGTAGCCGTCGGGCTGCGCACGGGCCACGCTCTGCGTGCCGACCATCGTATTGGCGCCGGGGCGATTCTCCACCACAACTGGCTGCTTCAGCCCACGCGTCATGCCTTCGGCCAGCGCGCGGCCGAACTGGTCAGTGGATCCGCCCGGCGTGTAAGGCACAACCAGTTTGATCGGACGCTCCGGCCACGCCGCGAACGTTGCAGGCGCGGCGACAGCGACGCCAAGCGCGGCGGCCAGCATCAGCAAGATTCTTCGATTCATGTGTTGTCTCCTGTGTCTTCTTTGTTGTTTGTTGCGTTGGCGATGCGCTTCGAAAGCGGGCTCTGGAAAGCGGCAATCGGCGACGCCAATCGACGGCGGCTATACGCGCCGTTGGCGGCCGGCCCAATGCTGGTCGCGCAATCGCCGCTTGGCGAGCTTGCCGGTTTCGTCGCGCGGCAATTGCGCGACGATCTCGATGGTGCGCGGCACCTTGAAGCCGGAAAGCCGCCCACGTAACCACTCCACAACCGCTTCAGGCGCGACGCTGGCGCCCGCAACCGGCTGGATCACGCCATGCAGTCGTTCGCCGTATTCGTCGTCAGGCACGCCAAACACCACGCAATCTGCCACGCCGGGATAGTTCGCAAGTTCATGCTCGATCTCGGCCGGGTAGATATTCACGCCGCCGGAAATCACCATGTCCGAGGCCCGATCGCAGATGAACAGGTAGCCGTCGGCATCGACATAGCCAAGGTCGCCCAGCGCGACGCGGCCGTCGACATCGATGGCGCGCCGTGCCGCATCGTTGTTCAGATAGGTGAAGTCGGGATACGCGGGCTGGCGGACATAGACCAGCCCCACTTCGCCGGGCGCGCACGGCTTGCCGTCCTCACTCAGGATCCGAATACTGGCATCGTCGACGGGACGCCCTGCCGTGCCTGGGCGCGACAACGCGTCGGCAGGCGTGGCCACGGTGATCATGCCGGCTTCGCTCGACGCGTAGGTTTCGTGAATCACCGGTCCGAACCACTCGAGCATGGCGCGCTTGGTTTCCGGGGCGCACGGCGACCCGGTCGACGCCACAAAGCGAATCGATGACAGGTCGTACCGGGCGCGCACTTCCGGCGGCAACTTCAGCAGCCGCACGTACATGATCGGCACCAGATAAAGCACGTCGATGCGGTGCTTTTCGACCAGCGCCAGGACCTGCTCCGGATCGAAGCGCGGCGTAAGGACCAGCCGCTCCGCGATCTGCAAGGCATTCTGCACAAATACGCTTGGCGCGCTGTGATAGAGCGGCGCGGACATCAGCGCGCGGCATCCGGGAACGATGCCGATCGCCTTGGCTACGACAGACCGCATGCGGGCGAGCTGATCATCGAGCTGGTCGAGCGGCACGGGCTGGCGCAGCACGCCCTTCGGCCGCCCGGTCGTGCCGGACGTATAGGCCAGGTGCCCGCGCGGCGCAACGCGCGGCCCGTCGTAGGGGGCTCGCGTCTGGAGCCACGGCTCATATTCGATTGCATCGGGGTGCGCGCCATTGACGCTCAACACCACCATTCCGGGCGGTAGCACCGCCTGCACGGCCGGAAGGAGATCGGCATCGGCAATCAACACGCGCGCGCCGCTATCGTGCAGCAGGAATCGCACTTCCTCGGCCGTGAAGTGCCAGTTGATGGGGCAGTAGTAGGTGCCCGCCGTGCGGCAGGCAAACACCACGTCGGCAAAAACGGGATCGTTACGAAGCAGCACCGCCACCACGCCGCCCTCGCCCAACCCCAACTGCCCCAGTCCGCCCGCCAGCCTCGTGCCGCGATCCAGTACGTCCGCGCCCGCGCGATGCAATGATTCGAACCAGAGGTCTGCGGCCATGCGATGTCTCCTTGTAATTGCCTTATGACTAGCAGCGGATCACTTTAACGACGCGCGCCTGCATCGACAATCCCTTCCAGCGGAATCACAATGTTGCGTCAAACTTGACGTTGCTTTCGGATTCGTCGCATGGACCTCAATCTTGTTCAAGCTTTTGTGGATATCGTCGAGGCCGGCAATCTGGCGGAAGCCGGCCGGCGGCGCGGCGTCACGCGTTCCCAGGTGAGCCGCCAGTTGGCCCAGTTGGAGGAGCAGGCCGGGACGATGCTGTTGCGGCGAACCACCCGCCGGCTCGAAATGACCGACGCGGGCCAGTCGCTGTATGAGCATGGCTTGCGCATCCTGCAGGAAGTCGCCGCCGCGCGCGCCGAAATCGACAGTCTGGGCAAAACCCTGCGCGGCCATGTGCGCGTCAGCGTGCCGACCGGCCTTGGCGATGCGTTCATCGCGCCGCTGCTGCTGCAGTTTGCCGAACGACATCCGGGCATCTCGCTGCGCGTGTTCTTTGCCAACCGCGTCACCGATCTGATCGCCGCCGAGATCGATGTCGCGTTGAAGGTGACGTCCGAACCGCCGCTCGATACCGTGGCGCGCGAAGTCTGCGCGATCCGCTGGCAACTGTGCGCATCGCCCGAATATCTGGCCCGGGTGCCGCTACTGAACAAGCCCGCCGATCTGACCGCGTGCCGCTTCCTGTGCCCGCCATACACATCCAGACGATTCTTATTGACCCTGGGTCGGGATTCGACATGCGGGCCGGAACGCGAGGATGTCGAGATCACACCCTATCTGCAATCCGAACACTTTCCGTTCCTGATGAACGCGGTGCGCCAGGGCCACGGCATCAGCCTGCTGCCGCGCTACATGGGCTGGGACGATGTGCGGCGCGGGTGGCTGGTGCCGGTGCTGCCGGACTGGAAACCCGAAGGGCTGGGAAACCGGCTTTACATCATCACCACGCCCAACCCGCACCTGTCGATGGCCACGCGGGCCCTGATCGGATTCCTTCGCGACGCGATCGCCGGGCTGGAGGTGTTCTCGGCCGCGTAAAAACAAAATCCCGGCACACTTGCGATTTGCAAGCTATGATTCCCTAAACTTGCATTTCAAAAGTAAAAAAGGGAGACCATGGCGCCTACAGACTTTGCCAGCATGCCCTGCCCTGTCGCCCGTTCGATGGCGATGCTGGGTGAGCGCTGGGCCATCCTGCTGATGCGCGAGGCGTATTACGGCAGTTCGCGTTTCGATGAATTCGAGAAGCATCTGGGCATTGCGCCCAACATCCTCAGCGCGCGCCTCAAGACGCTGGTGGAGCACGGGCTGCTGGCGAAAGTGCCGGCGCCGGGCGGCGGCGCGCGCCATGTGTACCAGTTGACCGAGATGGGACGCGACTTCTTTCCCGTCTACGTGGCGCTCAAGTCGTGGGCCGACCGTTGGCTGGCCGATGAAAAGGGGCCGCTGACGGTGCTGGAAGACCGGCGCGAGGGCAACGAGATCGTCGCCGGTCGGCTGACGCGGGCCGACGGCAGCGCAATCGGCGTGGACGATCTGCGCGTGCGGCCGGGCCCAGGGGCCGGCCGTTATCTGCGCGCAAGATTTGGCGATGTCGATGGCCAGGATCGGCCCGTCGAAAACGCTCCCAGCAAGGAGGCGGCCGATGAGCAAGCCTGAGGCGATGACCCTGGGCGGTGCCGCGACGCCGGCCGAACCGATTTCCTCCGCCGACATTGCGCGCCGCATTGCTGTGCTGGCCGCGCCGACCAGCCTGGTGGCCTTTCTCCAGGCCGGCGCGCAGTTGATCGAAACGTGGCTGGCCGCCCGTCAGGGCACGTCGGCGCTGGCCGGCTGGGCCGTGGTGCTGCCGTTTGCGCTGCTGCTGCAACAGATGTCCACCGGCGCGATGGGCGGCGGCGTGGTCTCGGCCATCGCACGCGCGCTGGGGGCCGGTAAGCGCGAAGACGCCTCTTCGCTGGTGATCCACGCGCTGATCATCGCGGTCACGGCGGGCTTGCTGTTTGCCATTGCGCTGGCCGGATTTCCGCGCGAAGTGTTCGGCGCAGTGGCCGGCGCGACGGCGGCCGAAGCGGCGGCGCAATACGCCATCTGGCTGTTCGGTGCGGGCGCGGTGCCCGCGTGGCTGGCCAATACGCTGGCGTCAGTGCTGCGCGGCGGCGGGCGTCATGCGTTGGCAGCGCGCGTGTTGGCCGGCATGTGGATCGCTTTTCCGATCGTGTCGTGGTGGTTTGCCGAGCCGCTCGGCATGGGCCTGGCCGGTATCGGAGCGGGACTGGCGCTGGTGTCGTGGGGCGCGGCGCTGGCGATGGCGTGGGTGGTGATCCGCGGCGGTGCGGGGTTCGTGCCGACCCTGCGCGTCAGGCCGTCGGGTGCCCTGTTCTACCGGATCCTTTCGGTCGGACTGGTGGCGTGCGCGCTGGCGTCGGTAGCCAATCTGACGACGATTCTTGTGACCGCGCAACTGCGGCATTTCGGCACCACGGCGGTGGCCGCCTACGGCATTTCGGCGCGTCTGGAATTCCTGATGATTCCGCTGGCCTTCGGCGTGGGATCGGCGCTGACCGCGCTGGTCGGGCGCGCGGTGGGCGCTGGCGACTGGCATACGGCGCGCCGCACCGCGTGGGTCGGGGCGCTGCTTGCGCTGCTGATCGCCGGGAGCGTGGGCGCGGCCGTCGGTCTGGCGCCGGAGCAGTTCGCACGGCTGTTCACGCGCGACGCGGAAGTCGCGGCCATTGCTGCGCGTGCGCTGTCGTGGGTCGGGCCGGCGTTTGGAGGCTTCGGCCTTGGCATGGCACTGTACTTTGCGTCGATGGGTGCCGGACGCATGCGCTGGCCGATCATCGCCGGCCTGAGCCGCATCGCGCTGGCCGCGGGCGGCGGCTGGTTGCTGGCCAATATGGCCGGAATGGGCCTGGACGGCCATTTCCTCGGCGTCGCGCTGGGCATTACGTCGTATGGCCTGATCACCGCCGTCGGCGTGCGAAAGACGGAATGGTCGGCACGCCATTGACAGGCGCAGCACGCTGACCGCGCGATGCCGGCGCGGCGCCGGGGCGCCGTCTAGTGACGGAATCCGTGGAAGTGGCCGCCACCGCCAAATCGCCCGCCGGCTCCTTGCGCGAACCTGCCCTGCCACTGCTGGGCAGCAGCGTTGCCAAAGCGCTGCTGGCCCACTTCGCGCGCCTGTCGTTGCTGTTCGAGCTGGTTGTGAACTTCACTGTTCTGTTGCACAGGTTCCCAGCCGTTGCTGGTGTGCTTCTGCCATCCGCCGTCCGTGTGTTGGTAGACGTTGCCGTCGTGGCCGGCATAGACGTTACCGTTATTCCAGACCACTGCGTTGTCCTTGTTCGGATTGGCGACGAAACCGCGGCTGCCGGCGGCGTACTGTCCGGTCTGCGCGTTCCCGGCGACACCGGCTTCGGCGGCGCCAACACGACCTGTCTGCGCGTTATAGCCCGCGGCCTGACGGCCCGCGGCGTAATTGCCGGTGTATTGATTGCCGGCCACGCCGCCGCGCGTCGCGCCTTCGCGCCCGGTGGACGGATTGGCGAACGACCCCTGCCTGCCGGCCGCAAAGTTGCCGGAATAAGGATTGAATGCCGCGCCCTGGCTACCCTGGAATCGCGCGCCGGTGGTCGGGTTATAGCCGGCGCCGGCCGTGCCGCGCCATTGCGTGCCCGTCCAGCTGTTCCAGCCCTCGGCATGCGTCACCGTACCCTGTCCCCAGCGGCCATAGAAGTTGGCTGAATTGATATTGACGAAGCTTGCGCCGCCATACCAGTACGGGCCCCAGTACGGCGCCGCAGCGCCCCAGATCGCGCCCGCCGCGAAACCGAACGCAAACCCTTCGGCCACGCCGATGCCGAATCCCGCGCCGTATCCATAAGTCACCGGATAGCCGTAGTAATAGCTGCCGACGTATGGCGGATAGACGTAGCCGGTGCCATATACCACCGTGCCATCCGGGCTCACCACCACGCCCATATAGCCGGGCGTGTAGCCCACCACGACGGTCGTCGGCGTGACCGAATAGATCCGCACATAGGTGACGTAGTACAGCGGCGAACTGGGAGGGATCGTGTAGATCGCCGACGGCACCTCGGTGGCAACCTGCCACGGGCCGCCCGGCGCGCTGGCCGTGAACCAGACGCCGTTGGCGACCGCGTAATAGTGCGAGCTGTCGGTCTCGATGACCGGCGTGCCGGTATTCACGGCGTAGTGCAGCGACGTGCCCGAAATAGGTTCGAACTTTGGCGTGCCGTCGTAGGTGACCGCGATGGTCGCCTTGCTGCGTGACACCGACGCCGTCTGCGGAATGGTGGCGGCGATTTCCGCCTCGCGCGCCTGCGGTGTACCGGGCACCGACACCAGCACATTGGACTTGGGATCCTGTGGCGAGATCTTTGCGAAGTCGGCCGGCAACTGCGAGCCGGGCACGTATTCCCAAGGACCGTTCAGCATCGAGGCACGAAACCATCGGCCAGATATCAGTACGTAGGTCTGATTGTTCGCGGGATCGACGAAGACCGCGTGGTCCGCATTCGCCATCGTCAGCAGCCCCGCGCCGCCCACCGGCTTCATCTGCGGCTCGCCCGTCGTGATGATCAGCTCGGCCGGCCGCGTCGCCATCAGCACGACCGGCGCGCGCGCCGGCTTTTTGCCATCGGCCGGCAACATGGGATCGGGCTTGGGCTGGCCAGTCGCCGCCGCGATCTTGCCGGCCGCGCCCAGCAGCGCAGCCGGCGGACTGGCGACGACTTCCCACGCCCCGCCCGCCGATTCCGATCGATACCAGTAACCGGCCGCCTGCAGCCACATCTCGTTGCTCGCGTCGCGCAACAGAAGTGCCCGGCTGTTGATGGCGCGCTGATAACTGCTGCCCTCCACGGCGCGCCAGACCGGGTCGCCGTCCACATGCACCAGAATCGTCGGCGTGGTGGCGAACAGGATCTGCGGCGCATCGTTTTTCACCGGTACGCGGTCGGCCTTCGCCAGTTGCTGGGACACCGCGTAGCTGGCCTGCAGTTCCTCGAGCGGCACGGTCAGGCCCTTTGACGACAGGCGGGCGATCAGCGCCTGGCGAATCTTGTCGGCGGCGTCGGGGCGTGTTGGCACATCGACGCTATCGATCTGAATATCGGACAGTTGCACCAGCGAAGACGGCTTGTCGATATCTGCCTGAGCCGAGAAACGCACCACCCCGTAGGTTGGCGTCGCCTGCTTTGCGCCGATCGCCACCGCCGCGCGACCCGAGATCCGGTTGCCGTCCCACTTTTCGATTTCCGGCTGGTATAGCTCGACATGGTCGCTGGCCACATCGAAGTTGCGCGGCCAGCTTAGCGGCGCCAGCTTCTGCGCGGTGCTGGCCGCTTGGGCGTGAGCCGTGCCGATCACGAGTGCGCCGGGCGCGGCGGTCGACACCAGTACGGCAGCAATCAGCATCTGACCGATCGGGGTACGCTTCGGCTTGGGTAAGGACATGGATTCTCCGACAGGGATGGGCAGCATGCGGCACGCGTGCAACTCGACGAATCTAATTTAGTGCGATGGCGGGAACAACGCGCATCGAAAACATTCATCGGTCATAAATAAATCGGACAGATCGCACAACACGCCAATACTATGGTGTGCATCTTGCTTCGCTGGATTGGCCCGATTTCACTGAAGATGCGAATCATTCGCCCTTGAAGGCGAGCGGCAGCAACCTCACCTACACCCGAATCCGACTCTGAAACCCCCGCCATGAGTTCCAGGCGCTTAAGCCGCTCCCTGCTGTTTCCGGCCGCCATCGTCACTGCGCTGCATGTCTACATCGGCGTGCGGCTGTTGCCCGATCTGCCGGTGCCGATGGCGGTCCATGGCTTGGCCGTGCTCTGGCTGATCGCCTCCACGCTGCTGATTCCTGCCGCGCTGATGGCGCGTCGGTTGTCCACTACCTGGGCGGACGCGCTGAGCTGGATCGGCATGCTCGCGATGGGATTTTTCTCATCGCTTCTGGTGCTGACATTCTTGCGCGACATTGTCCTGCTGGTGGCGACGATTGCGGGCTGGCAGCCGAACTGGCTGCGCGCCGACAGCGCGACGACGGTGGCGCTGCTGGCAATCGCCGTTTGCGTGATCGGGTACATCAATGCCCGCAGTCTGGCCAAAGTGGTAAAGATCGACGTGCCCATCGCCAACCTGCCGGATGCATTCCACGGCTTCACGATCGCGCAGATCAGCGACATCCACGTCGGGCCCACGATCAAGCGGCCGTATCTGGAACGCATCGTCGAGCGCGTCAACAGCCTGCAGCCCGATGCGATCGCGGTGACCGGCGACCTCGTCGACGGGTCGGTGCGCGAGCTGTCGGCCCACACCGCGCCGTTCGCCCGGTTATCGGCGCGGCATGGCGCCTACGTGGTCACCGGCAACCATGAGTATTACTCGGGCGCTGAAGCATGGATCGCGGAATTGCGACGCCTGGGACTGCGCGTACTGCTGAACGAGCACGTGGTGGTGCGGCGTGGCGATGCGTCGCTAGTGCTGGGCGGTGTGACCGATTTCACCGCGGGCGGATTCATCGAGAGTCATCGCAGCGATCCGGCGCAAGCGCTGCTAGGCGCGCCGTCCGATGCCGCGGCACGCGTGCTGTTAGCGCATCAGCCGCGCACCGCCCCGGCCGCCGCTGCCGCGGGTTTCGATCTGCAGTTGTCGGGACATACGCATGGCGGACAGTTCTGGCCGTGGAATCTGTTCGTGCCAATGCAGCAGCCATATGTGCACGGGCTGAATCGACTCGAAAATCTCTGGATTTATGTGAGCCGTGGCACCGGATATTGGGGACCGCCAAAGCGATTCGGTGCGCCGTCGGAAATTACGCTGGTGCGGCTGGTAAGGGCATAACGAAAGGCGGGACGCTCGGCAAAACCGGCGCTCGTGGATGCGCCTTGCCGAAACGCCAATATGAAAAAGGGGCGAACCCCGGCGGCAACGATATTGCCTTCGGGATCGCCCCTCGCGTTTCGCTCCATGAGCGGAGCGATAGCGCTTTCAGACTGCCATCAACGCATGATCGGCTTGTAGCGGATGCGCTTCGGCTTGGCGGCCTCTTCGCCCAGACGCTTCTTCTTGTCGGCCTCATATTCCTGATAATTGCCGGGGAAGAACTCCACATGCGAATCGCCTTCGAAAGCGAGGATGTGGGTGGCAATACGGTCCAGGAACCAACGATCATGGGAAATCACCATGACGCAGCCGGCAAATTCCAGCAACGCGTCTTCCAGCGCGCGCAGCGTTTCCACATCGAGATCGTTTGACGGCTCATCGAGCAGCAGCACATTGCCGCCCGCGATCAGCGTCTTGGCCATATGCAAACGACCGCGTTCGCCGCCCGACAACGTACCGACAGTCTTTTGCTGATCGCCGCCCTTGAAATTGAAGCGGCCGATATAGGCGCGCGACGGGGTTTCGTAACGGCCGACGGTCAGGACGTCCGAGCCACCCGAGATTTCCTCGAACACGGTCTTGCTGCCGTCCAGCGCATCGCGGCTCTGGTCGACAAACGCCATCTTTACCGTGGGTCCGATCTTGATCTCGCCGCTGTCCGGTTTTTCCTTGCCCGTCAGCATCTTGAAAAAGGTCGACTTGCCGGCGCCGTTCGGGCCGATGATGCCGACAATGGCGCCCGGCGGCACCTTGAAACTCAGGTTGTCGATCAGCAGGCGATCGCCATAACCCTTGCTGACATTTTCAAACTCGATGACTTCGTTGCCGAGGCGCTCGCCGACCGGAATAAAGATTTCCTGGGTTTCGTTGCGCTTCTGGTATTCCTGGCTGTTCAGTTCGTCGAAACGCGCCAGACGCGCCTTCGATTTGGCCTGGCGGCCCTTCGGGTTTTGCCGCACCCATTCCAGTTCCTTGTTAAGGGCTTTCTGGCGCGCCGATTCGCTGGCCTCTTCCTGCTTCAGGCGGTTTTCCTTCTGCTCCAACCACGAGCTGTAATTGCCCTTCCACGGAATACCGTGGCCTCGGTCGAGTTCCAGAATCCATTCGGCCGCGTTGTCGAGGAAATAGCGATCATGGGTGACAGCCACCACGGTGCCGGGAAAGCGCGTCAAGAACTGTTCGAGCCAGTCGACCGATTCAGCATCGAGGTGGTTGGTCGGTTCATCGAGCAACAGCATGTCCGGGCGCGACAGCAGCAGGCGGCACAACGCGACGCGGCGCTTTTCACCGCCGGACAGATTGCCGATCTTCGCGTCCCACGGCGGCAGGCGCAGCGCATCGGCAGCAATATCGAGCTGCAACTCGGCGTTATTGCCATCGCTGGCGGCGAGGATCGCCTCATATTTCGCCTGCTCGGCGGCCAGCGCATCGAAATCCGCATCGGGCTCGGCATACGCGGCGTAGATTTCGTCGAGTTTCTTGCGCGCTTCGAATACGCCGCCAAGCGCGGCTTCCACCGATTCGCGCACGGTCTGCTCGGGATCGAGTTGCGGCTCTTGCGGCAGATAGCCGATATTGAGGTTCGGCATCGGCGTGGCTTCGCCCTCGATCTCCTTGTCGAGACCGGCCATGATCTTCAACAGCGTGGACTTGCCCGAGCCATTCAGGCCCAGCACGCCGATCTTGGCACCGGGGAAAAAGGACAGCGAAATGTCCTTGAGAATGTGGCGCTTGGGCGGAACGATCTTGCCCACGCGGTTCATGGTGAAAACGTACTGTGCCATGGGATGCGTGTTCGGTTGGATTTCGGGGAATGGCGGCAGTGTAGCAAACCGATCGACCTGCAACGGCCCGCTGGGCACGCTTGGAACGCGGCAAGTACAATATCGGGTTCGCATTTCCGCAGATTTTCCACCGATTCCAATGAGCAAACCCGCCCTTACCCTGAAGTTCAAGTGCAAGAAGTGCACGAAACCCGTCACCCTCTATCTGCAGAAGACGTCGGCCTGCTCGCACATCACGCCTTACCAGGGTTTCTGCAAATGCGGCGAACTGATGCGCCACGCCACCGGTGACAAGGACGCTGTGGAATCCTTCGTGAATTCGATGGATAACAGCTGGATGCATCACCATCATCACCACCACTAAATCGCTGTGACGGGCAGCTGGCAACCGGGCGTAAAAGACCCGATGCGTTTTCTGGGCGGTTATCCGTCCAATGTGCTCGACCAGGTGCGCGCCGCCATATCGGCAGGTACGCTGGGCGATCATATTGCCCGCCGCTATCCCGAGCGACACAGCGTCCAGACCGATCGCGCACTCTACGAATACACGGCCGCGATCAAGCAGGAATATCTGCGCAGCGCACCGCCATTGCACAAGGTCGGTTATGACGCGCGGCTCGACACCGCGCAGCACGCGCTGGGCCTGCACACGGCGATTTCGCGCGTACAGGGCGGTAAGCTCAAGGCGAAAAAGGAAATCCGCGTAGCGTCGCTATTCAAGGAAGCGCCACCGGAATTTCTTCGCATGATCGTCGTGCATGAACTCGCGCACCTGAAAGAATCCGATCACAACAAGGCGTTCTATCGGCTTTGCGAGCATATGGAACCGCGATATCACCAACTGGAATTCGATACGCGCCTTTATCTGGCGTGGCGCGAGATGGAAAAGGCGAGCGGCCGATAACCTGCCCGCCGCCGTCCACTTAATCGCAGCTATATCGGAATTTGTCGTTCAGCGCCAACGGCAAGACCAGGGTCCGCAAGCTCAATGCCTTCGCCTTGGCACAGAGCGTCTGGCGCGTGGTCGCGTCCTTCCATTTGGTCTGATACTCGACGTTGAACACCGGCTTGCCTTGTACGGTAAATGCTGAATAACCGCTGCATTCGTTGTACTGGAAGCACTGCTCGTTTACCGCAAAATCGAAAGCCGAGGCCAGATCGGATAGTTGCGCCACGCCGTTCTTCAGGCCCACCGCCAGACCACGCGCGTGTGCTTGCGTCGCCAGGAACCGGTTGTAATCGAGTTGCGTCGCTGCCGTCAGCGGGAAGCCGGGCTTGTTCGTGTAGCCATCGACATTGTCGGGATCGACGCCGTCGCACCCCTTCGATTTCGCCAGGTCCATGCGAGCCATCATCACGGCACGCACATTCGCCGAGCGCGTATCGAGCCAGCGCTCGCCAGCCCAGCCGTCCAGCGCATTGCCCATGTCGGCCGCTTTGAATTTCGAAAAATCGGGCCGCCAGTTTTCACTGCTGCCTGCCGAAAAATAGCAGACGACACGCTTGCCCTGCGCCTTCAATGCATTGATAGTGGCTTGCGGCGTATCGAATAAATCGATGTCAAAAACCGCGGCGTTGTAACTGGTATTGATCGTGCCTTGCAACTGCAATTGCCAAGTGTCGTTAACCGACGGCATCCACCGCGCCGGATCAGTTGTGCTACTCATCAGCGCGGAAGGAGAAAGCGTGGTGGCCTCCGAAACGCGCACCACCGATCCACCATCATCGTCCCCACCACCGCCACACGCGGCCAGTGTCCCGACGACAATTGCCGCAATCCAGCGCCCAATGCGCTGGCCCTCCAATTTGCCATGCATAGCGATTGACCCTCCTGTTTAACCCAACGAAACACCGCAATTTGACCAGTTATATCCGCACCGCGTGGCCGGTCACCGACGCGACGGCTGCCCTTTTTGGCAAGGGTCGAAGTGGCGCAAAGCCGATTATGCGCGAGACGGCCGTCGTCGCCATGACGATGAAAAGTCACTGGTGGAAAAGCTACACCGCCGCCTCGGCCGCACCGGGCAACCATTGATCGCTTGTCTGCTGACGTGATATCGGAACGGGAAAATGTCGACTTGAGCGGGGTGCGGGTCGGCACGGGATTGCCATCGCTCCCGAATTGATGAAGTGAGGAATGATTGGCGATGCCCAAAGCAAAAAAGCCACGCGTGAGCGTGGCTTTTCACAGAAATTTGGTGCCGGCTGCAGGACTCGAACCCGCCACCTGATGATTACAAATCAACTGCTCTACCTGATGAGCTAAGCCGGCATGTTTGGTGCAGGCCGCGATTCTACTGCATGCGGCGCGCTTTGGCGATGCCTATTTGACCACCTTCAAAGACGGCTTCTTGCCGCCGATACGCGGGACGGGAGGTGGTGTGGGATCGTCGTCCGATCCCTTGTCGCCCTCGTCGGCCGAGGTTTGCGGCGACGTGTCGGCATCGACCGAGGCCAGCTTGGGCGGCGGGTTGTTTTCGCGTTCCGTGCCGGCCTGCGTTTCAGGAACACTGCGCTCCACCGGGAATGCCATACCTTGGCCATTTTCGCGCGCGTAAATGGCCAGCACGTTTTCCACGGGGACTTCGATCTTGCGGGAGACACCACCGAAGCGGGCACTGAAGGCGATCCACTCATTGCCCATATCCAGGCCGCTGGTCGCGTCAAAACTCACGTTCAGCACGATCTCGTTGTTCTTGACGAACTCTCGTGGAACGTTAGTGTTGCCGTCGACAAATACGGCGATATAGGGCGTAAAACCATTGTCCGTGCACCATTCGTAAATAGCGCGGATCAGATAGGGCTTGGTGGAAGTTTCAGACATTACGCTTGCGGTGGCGTCGGATCCGTCTTAGCGACGCATCACCTTTTCAGACGGGGTCAGTGCTTCGATATAGGCCGGGCGGCTAAAGATCCGTTCGGCGTACTTCAACAGGGGAGCCGCATTCTTCGACAGTTCGATGCCGTAATGGTCGAGACGCCACAGCAACGGAGCGATCGCGACGTCGAGCATCGAAAATTCCTCGCCCAGCATGTACTTGTTCTTGACGAAGATCGGAGCAAGCTGCGTCAGGCGGTCGCGAATCGCGGCGCGGGCGCGCTCGTGATTCTTTTCCGCGGCCTTGCCTTTTTCGTTTTCCAGCACGTACACATGGGTGAACAGTTCCTTTTCAAAGTTGAAAAGGAAGAGTCGCGCCCGAGCGCGCTGCACCGGATCGGCCGGCATCAGTTGCGGGTGCGGAAAACGCTCGTCAATATACTCGTTGATGATGTTCGATTCGTACAGGATCAGATCGCGTTCAACGAGAATCGGGACCTGGCCGTACGGGTTCATCACCGAAATATCTTCCGGCTTGTTGAACAGGTCAACGTCGCGAATCTCAAAGTCCATCCCTTTTTCAAAAAGGACGAGGCGGCAACGCTGGGAAAACGGGCAAGTGGTACCCGAATACAACACCATCATGGTTGAATTCCTTGGGTGGTAAGTGCGCCAGTTCGTAGGAACTTGACGAACTCTGCAAAGCTAGTTCGGACAGGGCAAACATTCTGCCGGATCGCCCCATCGAAAAGCAAATTAGTTACAAATAGCGGGAGGGTTGCTGACCGCTCGTCCCGCGTCACAATCGCGGAGTGGCGCACGGCAAAAGGGCCGGCGCGGTGCTGCACTGCTGCAACCGCCGCGCCGACCCTTTCCACAACATCCAGATTTGTTACAACTCCTGCGACCGAATCTTCTAAGCGAAGCTTACTTCACATCCTTCCAGTAAGCAGCATTGAGACGCCACGCGAAGATCGTAAACAGGCCGAGGAACAGCAGCACCCAAACGCCAAGCCGTTTGCGATGACTTTGGGCAGGCTCGGCCATCCAGTTCAGGTAATTGACGAGATCGGCAACGGCTTGGTCGTATTCCTGCGTGCTCATCTTGCCGGGCGTGAGTTGTTGCCATCCCGCGAACTTGTGCACCTTTTCGCCGTGTTCTTCCACTTCGGTGTACTTCGGTGCGCGCTGTCCTTGCAATTCCCATAGCACATGCGGCATGCCTACGCTCGGGAACACTAGATTGTTCCAGCCCGTCGCGCGGGCATCATCGCGATAGAAGGTGCGCAGATACGTATAGAGCCAGTCATTGCCCCGGGCTCGCGCAATGACAGACAAATCTGGCGGAATTGCACCGAAAAACGCTTTCGCATCCTTCGGCGGCAGCGCAATCGCCATGGTTTCGCCAACTTTGTCGGCCGAGAACAACAGGTTCTGGCGGATCTGGTCGTCCGTCAGATCGAGGTCCTTCAACCGGTTGTAGCGCATCATCGACGCGCCATGGCAGTTCAGGCAGTAGTTGACGAACAGCTTGGCGCCACGCTGCAGCGAGGATACATCGCTTGTATCCAGCGGCGCCGGCTCCAGAGGGTAGCCTCCCTCCGAAGCCATCGCGGGCAGCGCGGCAAAGCATGCGCCGACCAGTGCGAAGATCGAAAGCAACTTTTTCATCTTGTGTCCTAGTCCTCTTGTAGGGTCGCGCGGCGTCTTAGTGCGGATGGAACGTGACACGCTCCGGCACCGGCTTGAACGTGCCGGCACGGCTCCACAGCGGCATGGTCAGGAAGAAGGCAAAGTACAGCAGCGTACCCAGCTGCGATACCTTCTCGCCAACCGGCGACGGCGGTTGCACACCCAGATAGCCCAGGATCAGGAACACCACCACGAAGACGATCAGGATCGACTTGTGGAACGATGGACGATAGCGGATCGACTTGACCGGCGAGCAGTCGAGCCAAGGCAGGAAGAACAGCACGATCACCGAGCCGCCCATCACCAGCACGCCCCAGAACTTGGCGTCGATGAAATAGAAGCCCACGGCCAGGATCACGAGCACAGCCACCGAGCCAATACGGACGCGCGCATCCTTCGTGCGCAGGAACACCATGCCAAGCACGACCGCGAAGAACAACCACAGGATCGGCAGGAAGTTCGACGTGGTGGCGCGCAGCATCGAGTAGAACGGTGTGAAGTACCACACCGGTGCGATGTGCGGCGGCGTCTTCAGCGGATCGGCCGGGAAGAAGTTGTTGGCCTCCAGGAAATACCCGCCCACTTCGGGGAAGAAGAAGATGACGGCCGAGAAAATGATCAGGAATCCGCCAACCCCGAGTAGGTCGTGCACCGAGTAGTACGGGTGGAACGGAATGCCGTCGAGCGGAACGCCGTTTTCGTCCTTCTTGGCCTTGATTTCGACGCCGTCCGGGTTGTTCGAACCGACTTCATGCAGCGCGATGATGTGCGCCACGACCAGGCCCAGCAGCACCAGGGGCACCGCGATGACGTGGAACGAGAAGAAGCGGTTCAGCGTGGCATCGCTGACCACGTAGTCACCGCGGATGAACAGCGACAGGTCCTGGCCGATCACGGGAATCGCCGAGAACAGGTTCACGATCACCTGAGCGCCCCAGTACGACATCTGGCCCCATGGCAGCAGATAGCCCATGAAGGCTTCGGCCATCAGACACAGGAAGATCAGGCAGCCGAAGATCCACACCAGCTCACGCGGCTTGCGATACGAACCGTACAGCAGCCCGCGGAACATGTGCAGGTAGACCACGACGAAAAACGCCGAGGCGCCGGTGGAATGCATGTAGCGCACCAGCCAGCCCCAGGGCACTTCGCGCATGATGAATTCCACGCTCGCGAAGGCCACCGGAATGCCGGCGGCGTTGAGAGTGCCGTCCGGTTTGTAGTTCATCACCAGGAAAATGCCGGTGACGATCTGGATCACCAGCACCAGCAGCGCAAGCGATCCGAAGAAATACCAGAAATTGAAATTCTTGGGCGCGTAGTACTTGGAGAGATGGTCTTCCCAAAGCTGCGTCGCGGGGAAGCGGGCGTCGATCCAACCCAGCAGCCCGGTAGTCTTGACTTCTTTTTCGGCCGCCATGATCACGCTTCTCCTTTCTCGTCCTTGCCGATCACGATTTTCGTGTCGGACAGGAACTGGTACGGGGGGACGTCAAGATTCTGCGGGGCAGGCTTGTTCTTGAAGACGCGGCCGGCCAGGTCGAAGGTGGAACCATGGCATGGGCACAGGAAGCCCGGATCGCCGCCGAGCTGGGGATTGGCGCCGGCCGGGAACGGACCCGATGGCGAACAGCCCAGATGGGAACAGATGCCAACCACGACAAGCAGGTCTTTGTGGTCTGCGCGGGAACGGGTTTCGTTCTTGCAGTACTCCGGCGTTTTCATCGTGAAAGGCACGTCGGAGTTTGGATCGGCCACTTCGGGATCTGTTTTCTTGAGCGAAGCCAGCATCTCGGGCGTGCGGCGCAGAATCCAGACCGGTTTGCCGCGCCACTCCACCGTCATCATCTCGCCAGGTTTCAGCGCGCCGATATCAGCCTCGACTGGCGCTCCGGCGGCCTTGGCCTTCTCCGACGGTGCAAACGTACTAACAAACGGTACCGCTACTGCTACGCCTCCTACGCCGCCCGCGACAGATGTCGCGATCAACCAATTGCGGCGACCTTTGTCCACGTTCTTCACGTTCTGCTGGTCACTCATTCCAAACCCCAGGGGATGTCATCAATTGAATCCTGCGTCAACAAAAAATTATACCTGAGGCACATCTGGCGACGATAGGCGAACTACTGATAGCCGTCGCGCCGATAATCGGTCATGGGATCGGTGTTGGGGCGTTCGAACGCGGCATCCAGACTTGCACTCGAGGTTGCGATGATGCAGTCTTACTCGAACGCAAACGTTAATCTGGAACAACAAATTGGAGAAAAGCCTATGGGAATGATGAGCGAGTTCCGAACTTTTGCCATGCGCGGCAACGTGATCGACCTGGCTGTGGGTGTCATCATCGGCGCGGCTTTTGGGAAGATCGTCGATTCGGTCGTCAATGACCTGATTATGCCGGTGGTGGGGCGCGTGGTAGGTAAACTGGATTTTTCCAACATGTTCATCGCGCTGGCGGACCCTCCGCCCAATGTCCCCCACACGCTAGACGCGCTGAAAAAAGCCGGCGTACCGGTGTTTGCCTACGGCAACTTCCTGACCATCGCGGTCAATTTCGTCATCCTGGCCTTCATCATCTTTTTGATGGTTCGTGGCTTCAACAAGATGCGGGCCAAACACGAGGAAGCCCCCGCGCCAGCGGAAACGCCCGAAGACATCAAGCTGCTGCGCGAAATCCGCGACAGCCTGCAGGCGCCGCGCGCCTGATTTTTGGTTCTCGCGGAAGACCCGGGCCCGGTTCAGACCGGGTTCGGGATATCGATGAACGTATGGCGCAGGCCGAAGCGCTGCGACAAATGTTCTCCCACTGCGCGAATGCCGTAACGCTCGGTGGCGTGATGGCCCGCGGCGATATACGCCACGCCGCTCTCGCGCGCCAAGTGGGTGGTCGGTTCGGACACTTCGCCGCTCAAATATACGTCCACGCCCGCTGCCACAGCCGCGGCAAAATATCCCTGCGCGCCGCCCGTACACCAGGCGATCGACCGCACCGTCTGGTCCGGATCGCCAATCGCCAACGGCTCGCGATCCAGAACCCCACCGACGTGCGCGGCAAACGCGCTCAACGGCATCGGCTGGGGCAGCGTCCCGGTCCATCCCAATTGATCGTCGCTAAAGCGGCCGCTCGGCGCGATGCCGAGCTGTAGGCCAAGCTGGGCGTTGTTGCCCAGTTCGGGGTGCGCATCGAGCGGCAGGTGAAATGCCAGCAAATTGATATCGGCGGCAAGCAACTTTTTCAGCCGCGCATGCTTTTGTCCGATAACGCGGGCGTCCTCGTTTTTCCAGAAATATCCGTGGTGAACGAGGATGGCGTCGGCCCCCGCATCGATCGCTGCGTCGATTAACGCCAGGCTGGCGGTTACGCCGGTGACGATATGCTCGATTTCTGCGCGGCCTTGCACTTGGAGTCCGTTCGGGCAATAGTCCTTGAAACGGGAAACCTCCAACAGGTCGTTCAAGTACAATTCAAGCTCTTTTGTTTTCATTTTCTGCTCAAAACTCCAATATGTTGCGCCGCTTTTGGCTGTTCTTCGCTCAGGCTGTCACGGTTGTGCTAGCCGTGTGGTTCGTGGTGGCCACGCTCAAACCCGAGTGGCTACAGCGCGGGCGGGTGGCCGTGCAATCCGGGTCTCCTATCGTCGCACTGAAAGAAGTCGTGCCAAGTGTGGCGGGGTCGGCTGCGCAGGGGTCGTATAGCGACGCCGCCAAGGAGGCCATGCCCGCGGTGGTCAATATCTTCACCAGCAAGAACGGGTCAAAGCGCTCGCCCAATCCGCAGGCTGAGGATCCATGGTTCCGGTTCTTCTTTGGCGACCGGCTTCCGGAGCGCCAGGAGCCGGTTTCCAGCCTGGGCTCAGGGGTGATCGTCAGCGCCGAAGGTTACATTCTAACCAACCACCATGTGGTGGATGGCGCAGACGAAATCGAGGTGGCGCTGACCGACGGCCGCAAGGCTAACGCCAAGGTAGTGGGCTCCGATCCGGAGACCGATCTGGCCGTTCTCAAGATTTCGCTCAAGGATCTGCCTGCGATCACGCTGGGTCGCATTGAGAACGTGAAGGTCGGCGACGTCGTCCTTGCCATCGGCAATCCATTCGGCGTTGGGCAGACCGTGACGATGGGTATTGTTTCCGCGCTGGGACGCAGCCATCTTGGCATCAACACGTTCGAGAACTTTATCCAGACCGATGCGGCGATCAATCCCGGCAATTCGGGTGGTGCGCTGGTGGACGCCCAAGGCAATCTGCTGGGCATCAACACCGCGATCTACTCGCGTTCCGGGGGATCACTGGGCATTGGTTTCGCGATTCCGGTCTCGACCGCAAAGCAGGTGATGGAATCGATCATCTCGACTGGTAGCGTCACGCGCGGCTGGATCGGTGTGGAGCCACAAGATCTCACCCCCGAAATCGCAGAATCGTTTGGCTTGGATGCAAAGGAAGGCGCCCTGATTGCCGCCGTGGTCCAGGGCGGCCCTGCCGACAAGGCGGGAGTGAAGCCGGGCGACGTGCTGGTATCGGTCGACAATCAACCGATCACGGATACGACAGCACTGCTCAATGCCATTGCGCAACTGAAGCCTGGCGCCGAGATCAAGATGAAGGTGATCCGCAGAGGCAAGCCGGCCGATCTGGCGGTCACGATCGGCAAGCGGCCGCCGCCACCGCGGCGCGCGATGCCGCTGGATGAAGAAGAGTAAAGATAGTGACTGCACAGCCACTGTAGCTCGCCCGATGACAGGTCGGCCAAGGACAAACCCTCGTCAGCAATGACGGGGGTTTTTTGTTTGGCGGCGCGAGAATGATGGCATCCGCGGCAAATTTGCGGCAGGACTGCGAACCGAATGGGCATACAGGGCGATTTCCGGCGCGGTCCGCAAAGGGCAACACGCAGCCTGAAGCGGTCCCTCGATGGGCTTTGGCTACCGATGGCGAATTGGCTTGCCTCGGCCGCCAATATCCGCGAAATGTATGTGGATCGGCGCCCCCCTTTTTCCCATGCCGGGCGCCATTCAGTGTCGATCGGGTGGCGCCAAGCGTGCCGGCCCTTTCCAGACGCATGGTGAGCTCGGCAAGCTGATGCTCTACGGACGCGGCCGATGGTGCCGACCTGACAGGCTCGGGCGACTCACACGAAGATAGCCGGACACGATATCGACTTCTACGACACGCGAGGCCGACACCTAAAAGCCCGCGCACAAAAGAAAACGCCGGCATCCTTTCGGATGCCGGCGTTTCCATCAAGCCGAATCTGAAGCGGGCTTACACCCGCGTCAAATTAGAACTTGTGGCGAACACCAACCACAGCGCCGAACTGGTTGGCCGAACCGTTGGTCGCGCCGAAGCCCGAACCAGCAGCGCCCGTGCCCGACAGGCCCAGGGTCGAACCATCCTTGTTCTTCGTGTAAGCCACGTTGAAGTATGCGTCGGTACGCTTCGAGAAAGCGTAGTCCGTCGACACCACGAAGCTCCACGGATCAGCACCGGTGTTGCGGAAGTCTTGGTAGTAAGCTGCGCCGGTCAGCGACAGAGCCGGGGTCAGCTGGTAACCCAGACCCAGCCAGTACAGGTTCGACACGTTGGCAGCAACCGTACCGTTTGCCAGCGTACCGCCCGGCAGACGTGCGTTGTCCAGGGCGTGAGCGTAACGGTAGCCAGCGAAGACCTTGGCCGGACCGAAAGCGTACGTACCAGCCAGCGAAGCGCGCTGGATCTTGGCGCGGGTCGAGTCAACACCAGCGATAGCCGGGTTGCCCAGGTTCGTTTCGTCAAAGATTGCGCCGATCGAGAACGGGCCGCCGTTGTAAACCACGCTGGCGCTGTACTCACGGCCGGTCTTGTACGAACCCGGAACTTCGCCGCTGATACCTTGGTAGGCGCTGGCCGTGCCAACAGTGTTGGCACCGGTGCTGTACAGCAGCGAGGTGGTCAGGCCACCGAACGTGCCGATGTACTTGACCGAGTTGTCAGCACGCGACTGGAACTCGGTGCCTTGCGACGTGATCGAGTAGTTCGACGAGATGGCCATCGGGTCGAAGGCCAGACCGAAGTCATAGAACGGCGTTTGGTGGCGACCCAGGGTCAGGGTACCGAACTGGCTTTGCACACCCACGAAGGCTTGACGGCCGAACAGACGGTTGCTTTGACCCGACACGCCGGTGTCAACGCTGAAACCGCTTTCCAGGACGAACACGCCCTTCAGGCCGCCGCCCAGGTCTTCCACGCCACGCAGGCCCCAACGGCTGCCCGACATGTTGCCCGAGTTCAGACGCACCACGTCGTGGCTGCCCGACACGCCCGGCTGATGGTTTTGGTATTCGACACCAGCGTCAACCACACCGTACAGGGTCACGCTCGACTGGGCATAGGCACCGCCGGCGGCCAGAGCGGCAACGGCAGCTGCAAACAGTTTCATCTTCATATCGACACTTTCCTTGTCAACTGATTGGGAAATCTTGGTTGCCCAAGTGCTTGGGCGACGCATTAACCTTCACGTCTGCGTCGTATTATGTGTCACCCCCCCGGCGCGTCAGAAGTCTTTTTCGCCGTAAACACGGTTTACCGACGCTTCTTGTTGTGATGAAGCAACAGCAATTGGGGGAAATTTCACTACTTTGGTGCAAAAGCCGACATTCAGACCCGCGTGATACAGGCCGTTAACATCTTCCGATGCAACTTAATCGGCTTGAGCTTCGCCTTCGGCGGCCGTATGGAGGGGCTGCTTTGTCACAAAGCGCGCCATCAGCAACCCTAGCTCGTACAACGCGATCAAAGGTACGGCCAGCAACAGTTGCGACATCACATCAGGCGGCGTGACGACGGCGGCGATCACAAATGCGCCGACGATCACGTACGGGCGGATCTGCTTGAGCTTCTCCAGTTCCACCACGCCAAACTTCACCAGCACGATAACCACCACCGGTACTTCAAAGGTGATGCCGAAGGCCAGGAAGGTGGTCATCGCAAAGCTCAGGTACTTGTCGATATCGGTCGACATCTCGGCGCCGAGCGGTGCGTTGTAGTGCGCCATGAAGTGGAACACCGTCGGAAACACCAGAAAATACGCGAACGCCACGCCGCACAGGAAAAGGAAATAGCTGCTGCTCACCAGCGGCAGAATCAGCTTCTTTTCGTGTTGATACAGGCCCGGCGCAACAAAACGCCAGATCTGGTAAAGCACCCAAGGCAACGCGATCAAAAAGGCAACAAGCATCGTCACCTTCATCGGCACAAAGAACGAGCCGGTGACATCGGTGACGATCATGCGCCCATTCTTTGGCAGCGACCGGGTGAGCGGCGCGGAGAACAGGTTGAAAATCTCCGCGGCCCAATAAACCAGGCCGAGAAATACAATGACGACCCCCGCCACCGCCTTGACCAGCCGCTCGCGCAGTTCGATCAGATGGGAGATGAAAGTTTCCTGCTGGGATTCGTCGTTTGGATCTGGAGTGCCCGACATGCTTACTCGAAGAAGGATCGGTTACGGCCGCTGGCCGGGCGATGACGCTTGACGCGGGCCGCGCCGGACTGCACCCAGACGCGCGTGTTCTGTTGGCGCTTGAACCAGATCGGCCTTGCGCCCTGTTTCACACGCCAGCTCTTGCGCCCGTTGCGCGTCTTGTGCGCGCTATCCCAACTTGGGACATACCCGGCCGACACGTCGGTGCCACTGGACCCCGCCGCGTCCCCGAGCGAGTCGGTTCCGCCCAGCGCGTCGTTCAGCGCCTGCGAATGCTCGCTGACTTCCTTGTGGATCGTCTGCTCCACATCGCGCGCGGCGGTCTCGAATTCGGTGCGCATCTTGCGCAGTTCTTCAAGTTCCACCTCGCGGCTCACTTCGGCCTTCACATCGTTGATATAGCGCTGCGCGCGGCCGACCAGTGCGCCAACCGTACGCGCGACTTTCGGCAAACGCTCAGGGCCGATCACGATCAGCGCAACGGCGCCAATCAGTGCCAGCTTGGAAATGCCGAGATCGATCATGCGGACATCGGAACAGGGACACGGGGCAGGCAAGCCGCGTCATGCGCGGCCGCCGGGAGGATGACTGACAAGCCAAAAGTCGCCGACAGCTTATTGCTGACGGGACTTCTCCTTGGCTTCGACGTCGATCGTGGTGGAATCGCGCAGTTCCTTGGCCGGTGCGGCTTGGCCGCCCGCTTCTTCGGCGTTGCCTTCCTTCATCCCGTCCTTGAAGCCCTTCACCGCGCCGCCCAGATCCTGGCCGATATTGCGCAGCTTCTTGGTACCGAAGACGAGCATGACGATCACCAGCACGATCAGCCAGTGCCAAATGCTTAACGAACCCATTTCTTGCTCCTGATAAAGCCGCGGGCGTCGGAAACTTACCGCCCGGCCCCGTAGTTCCGTCCATCGAAAGTTGCGGCGGGCGACGGTGGCCGACGCAACAACCGGCAGGGCCATTTTTCTAGCCCGACCTGACTCATGCCCTGGCTGTCCTGCAAAAATTCTCAGAACGCCGGTGATTTCCACTGATCGCGCGGACCGCCGAGTACATGCAAATGGAGGTGGAACACTTCCTGTCCGCCGTCCGTGCCGGTGTTGATCACCGTCCGGAAGCCATTGTTGCAGCCGGCAAGGCGCGCCAGTTCTGGCACCTTGAGCATCATTCTAGCAAGCACATCCGCGTCGCCGGCGCTGCAGTCTGCCAGCGAATCGACATGCGATTTCGGAATAACCAGAAAGTGTACCGGCGCTTTGGGATGAATGTCGTGAAAAGCCAGCAGCTCGTCGTCCTCATACAGCTTGTTGGACGGGATCTGGCCGGTCACGATCTTGCAGAAGATGCAATTGTCCTGGGATTTCATGAAGTTTTTGTTGCAGCGTGTCGGTGCGTTCGTACTTGCGTGGCGCACCACCCGGCATTACCGCGCACGGAATTCCCGCTCGTCTCAGAATTGCTCGCCCGGATACATCGGCTTGCGGTCGTTCAGATAGAGCCAACCCTTGACGATACGATACAGCATCCAAAGTGACAACACGCTCCACAGGCCGATCGCGACCGGGAAAAGTAACACCGTCAAGAACATGCAACCGCCCACCGCGAACCACAGGATCGACCACCAGAAGGTACGGATCTGCCAGGCAAAATGCGACGCATACAACGTGCCGCGCGTATCGTCCCGCTTCACATAGTTGACGATGATTGCGATCAGCGCCGTGATACCGCCCGTAACCCAGTGAATCGCGTAGAGCGCATACAGGATGTGGGTGAGCTTGCGCAGCCCATCGAGCTTGTCGCTGTCCGCAGTCGTCGTAACTTGCGAGGTGTAGTCCGTCGCCATCGTGCCCTCCAGCGTTGCGCCGTGCCCGGACCAGTTCCGGGCGGCATGCGTAATGCTACTCCTTGCGGCCAGCCTTCTCTGCCAAGCCAGACATTCCCTCGCGGCGCGCCAGTTCGTTGACGACATCTGCCGGCGAAAGGCCAAAGCGGGCCAGCAAGATCATCGTGTGAAACCACAGGTCGGCCACCTCGTACACAACTTTGCCCACCGCCTGCCCGTCAAGGTTTGCCGCGCGGGCATCCTTGGCGGCCATCACGGTCTCGGTGGCTTCCTCGCCGATCTTCTTGAGGATGGCGTCGTCGCCTTTCTTGAACAGCTTGGCGACATATGACGTTTCCGGATCGCCGCCATTTTCGGGCTTGCGCGACTCCAGTGTCGCAGCGACGCGCGCCAGCACGTCGGCCAGGTCGGCCTGGGTTGTTTGCTGCGTCATGATTTTGCGGCGTAGATCGTCGACGGGTCCTTGAGCACCGGCTCGACCGTCTGCCAGTCGCCCGACTCCACATCGCCTTCGAACTTCTGGAAAAAGCACGAATGCCGGCCGGTATGGCAGGCGATGCTGTCGACCTGCGTGACCTTGAGCAGTACAACGTCTTCGTCGCAATCCAGGCGGATTTCATGCACCTTTTGCACGTGGCCGGATTCTTCGCCCTTGTGCCACAGCCGTTTGCGCGAGCGGGACCAGAACACGGCCTCGCCCAGCTCCACGGTGCGCTGCAGCGCCTCGCGGTTCATGAACGCAAACATCAGCACATCGTTCGAGCCCGCCTCCTGGACGATCACCGGCACCAGACCGTTATCGTCCCACTTCACCTTGTTCAACCACTTCTTTGCCATGATCACATCCGGACGGGTATGCCCTCGCGGGCCATGAATGCCTTTGCTTCGCCAACCGTGTGCTGGCCGTAGTGGAAAATGCTCGCGGCCAGGACCGCATCGGCATGCCCCAGGCGAATGCCATCGGCCAGATCCTGCAAGCCCCCTACGCCGCCCGATGCAATGACCGGCACCGGCACGGCATCGCTGACAGCGCGCGTCAGCTCCAGGTCGAAGCCGCTTTTCGTGCCGTCCCGGTCCATGCTGGTGAGCAGGATTTCCCCCGCACCGCGCCGCGCCATTTCGCGCGCCCATTCGACGGCGTCCAGGCCGGTCGCCTTGCGGCCGCCATGCGTGAACACTTCCCAGCGCGGCGGCTCGCCCGGCGCCGAACTGCGCTTGGCGTCGATCGCCACGACGATGCACTGGGAGCCATACTTGCCGGTGGCGTCCGACACCAGTTGCGGATTGGCGATGGCCGACGAATTGACGCTGATCTTGTCGGCGCCGGCATTGAGCAGCCGCCGCACGTCCTCCACGGCGCGCACGCCGCCGCCAACCGTCAGCGGAATGAACACCTGCGAGGCAACGGATTCGATGATATGGAGGATCAGGTCGCGACCGTCGCTGGTAGCGGTGATGTCCAGGAATGTGATCTCATCGGCGCCCTGCTCATCATAACGACGCGCGATCTCCACGGGATCGCCCGCATCGCGCAGCTCGACGAAATTGACGCCCTTGACCACCCGCCCGTTGGTCACGTCCAGGCAGGGGATGATACGTTTGGCTAGCATGAGGTTCCTTGCCTGCCGCCTCCCGCCCGGGTGCGGCTGGTTATGGCGCGGCGTCCGGCGGTTACTCGGCGCCCAGCTTGTCCGCGCGCGCCTGGGCGTCCGCGAAGTTCAGGTCGCCCGAATAAATTGCGCGGCCGCAAATCACGCCTTCCACACCTTCGCGCTCCACGGCGCAGAGCTGGTCGATATCGGCCAGATTGGACAAGCCGCCGCTGGCGATCACCGGAATCGACATCGACTGGGCCAGTTTCACCGTCGCATCGATGTTGATGCCCTGGAGCATCCCATCGCGTCCGATGTCGGTGTAGATGATGGCTTCGACGCCGTAATCCTCGTACTTGCGTGCCAGATCCGCCACTTCGTGGCCGGTGAGCTTGCTCCAGCCGTCGGTGGCAACCTTGCCGTCCTTGGCGTCGAGGCCAACGATGATGTGGCCGCCGAACGCCGAGCAGGCATCCTTGAGGAAGCCCGGATTCTTGACGGCGGCCGTGCCGATGATCACGTACGACAAACCGTCGTCGAGCCAGCGCTCGATCGTGTTCAGGTCCCGGATGCCGCCGCCAAGCTGCACGGGGATCTCGTCGCCCACTTCGGCGATGATCGACTTGATGGCCGCCTCATTGCGCGGCTTGCCAACGAATGCGCCGTTCAGGTCGACCAGATGCAGGCGACGCGCGCCCTGATCGACCCAGTGACGTGCCATGGCGGCGGGATCTTCGGAAAAGACGGTGGCCTGGTCCATGTCGCCTTGTTTGAGGCGTACACACTGACCGTCCTTCAGGTCGATGGCCGGAATGAGCAACATAGCGTAACGAGCGTGGTGGTTGTGTAAAAAAGAAAAAGGCAGCGATGCCGACGCGAGGCGCCGGCGTTCAGGTCATTCGTGTCAGATTTGCAGTGCGCAGTCTGGTCGGTGGCTCTGAGGGAATCGCTGGACAGTCATTGTGGCGCTTCTGGTAACAGGTGCTTCGGACGCTTTACGGATTCCAGTGCACGAAATTCCGGTATAGCTGCAAACCCATCTTGGCGCTCTTCTCCGGGTGGAACTGCGTGGCGAAAATATTATCGCGTGCCACCGCACTGGTAAACACGACGCCATAATCGGTTTCGCCGACAACATGGGCCCGGTTCTGCGCATGCACATAATAGCTGTGCACAAAATAAAACCAACTATCGTCCGGAATGCCGTTCCACAGCGGATGCTCCACCGCCTGGCGCACGCGGTTCCATCCCATCTGCGGCACCTTGAAGCGCGAGCCATCGGGCTGCGTCATCCCGTCCAGTTCGAAGCGGATCACCTCGCCAGGCAGCAGCGCCAGGGCGGGCGTGGCGTCCGAACCAGCGCGAGCTTCGCGGCTACGCTCGAACAACATCTGTTCGCCAACGCACACACCCAGCATCGGCTTGGTTGCCGCGGCTTCCAGCACAGCCTGCTGCAACCCCGATTCGCCCAGCGCGCCCATGCAGTCCGGCATCGCACCCTGGCCCGGCAGCACCACGCGGTCCGCCGCGCGAATGCCTTCCGGCCGGTCTACGACCTGGACGTCCGCTTCCGGCGCCGCGGCGCGCAGCGCCTGCGCCACCGAGCGCAGGTTGCCCATGCCGTAATCCACAATTGCTATGGTAGTCATGATTTCAAAACAGGCAACAATGTCTTCAGCCCGTCAACAATGAATTCGACGGCCAGCGCCGACAGGATCAGTCCCATCAGACGCGTGCCGATATTGATCCCGGTCCGGCCAATCACCCGCGCGATGGGATCCGCCGCGCGGAACGTTCCGTACACCACCAGGCCCAGCAGCATCCCAATTCCCACCAGTATCAACAGCTCATACCAGTGGTGGGTCTTTCCCGCATAGACGATCACCGTACTGATCGACCCCGGCCCGGTCAGCAACGGCAGCGCCAGGGGCACCACCGCCACGCTGGTCTTTGCCTCGGCCTCGTCCTCTTCCTCGGGCGTGGCCTTGGTGCGGCCAGTCTGGGCGTTTAGCATGTTCATCGCCATCATGATCATGATGAGACCGCCCCCCACCTGCAGCGACGCCACCGAGATATTGAAGAACTCGATGATCTGCTGCCCCAGCAATGCCGACAATCCCACCACGATCGCCACGGCGATGGACGCAGTCTTGATCGTCCGCAGTTTCTCGTCTTCAGTCTGCTGCGTGGTCAGACTGATAAAGAACGGAATGGCGCCGATCGGATTGATCAGCGCCAGCAGCGAGATGAAAGACTTGAGCGTATCCATCGGATGCGGGAGTGTCGGTGGTCAGGAGCGTCGCCGCAACCAGCCGGCTCGCCTGCAATGGTGCCGCAGGTCAGTGTGGACGAGTATCGCTCAGAGAGACCCCTTGGTCGACGGAATCTGATTACCCGCGCGCGGATCCATTTCCACCGCCATGCGCAGCGCGCGGCCAAAGGCCTTGAACACAGTTTCGCATTGATGATGGGCATTGATGCCGCGCAGATTGTCGATATGGAGCGTCACACCCGCATGATTGACGAAGCCGCGAAAGAATTCGATCGTCAGGTCGACATCGAAGCTGCCAACGCGCGCGCGCGTAAAAGGCACGTGAAACTCCAGGCCCGGACGGCCCGAAAAATCGATCACGACGCGCGACAGGCATTCGTCGAGCGGCACATAGCTATGCCCGTAGCGGGTAATGCCTTTCTTGTCGCCGATGGCGCGCGCCACGGCCTGCCCCAACGTGATACCGACGTCTTCCACCGTATGGTGATCGTCGATATGCGTGTCGCCGGTGGCTTCGACTTCGAGGTCGAACATGCCATGGCGGGCAATCTGGTCCAGCATGTGGTCGAGGAACGGCACGCCGGACGCCAGCTTCTGGCGACCGGTGCCGTCGAGATTCAGCGAAACGCGGATCTGCGTTTCCGAAGTATTGCGGGTGACCTCTGCAACACGCATGGTGGGGTTAATCCTGCAATGAAGCGTTAAAGGCTTCAAGAAACTGCGCGTTTTCTTCGGGGGTGCTGACCGTCACGCGCAGACAGTTGGCCAGCAATGCGTGCATTTTACTCACGTTCTTGATCAATACCTTCCGCGCCAGCAAACGGTCGAACGTCTGTGCCGCATCCGGCACGCGTACCAGCAGGAAATTCGCGGCGCTCGGAAACACCGTTACGCCCGGTGCGGCGGCCATCGCCGCGGCCAGCCTGGAGCGCTCGGCGCGCAATTGCGCCGCCTGGTCATCAAGCACATCGACATGCTCGAGCGCGAACAAGGCGGTTGCCTCGGTCAGCACGTTGACGTTGTACGGCGGGCGCACCTTGTCGAGTTGCGACAGCCATTCGGGCGCGCCGGCCACATAACCGAGGCGAATACCGGCCAGGCCCAGCTTGGACACCGTGCGCATCACCAGCAGATTGCCGAATTCGGTCAGGCGCGGCATCCAGCTTTCCTGCGCGAACGGCTGATACGCCTCGTCCACTACCACCAGGCTGCGGCAGACTTCGCCCTGCGCGGCGCGCACGATCGCTTCCATGTCGGCCGCGTCGAACAGGTTGCCGGTCGGATTGTTCGGATAAGCCAGATAGATGATCGCGGGCTGGTGCTCGGCCATCGCCTGCAGCATCGCCGCACGGTCGAGCGAAAAATCGACGCTCAGCGGCACACCCACGAATTCGAGGCCGGCAAATTGCGCCGACATCGCGTACATGACAAAACCGGGCACGGGCGCCAGCACTTTCGCACCGGGCCGCGCTGCAGCCAACGCCAGGATGCTGATGATCTCGTCCGAACCGTTACCGAGCAGCACATCCATCCCGGCGGGCACATGCATCACCGACTTCAGGCGTGCGCGCAACGCCTCGCTGCTGGGAACGGGATAACGATTAAGTGCGACTTCGCCAAGCCGGGCGGCCAGTTGCGCGCGCAGTTCGGGAGGCAGCCGGTACGGATTCTCCATCGCGTCGAGCTTCACCAGTCCATGCGAATCGGCCACGTGGTAAGCGCCCATGGCGCGTACGTCGTCACGGATGATGCGTTCGATCAGAGATGGGTCTACGACTGGCATGAATGGTCCTTACTGTTTTCGCGATACAAGATGCAACTCGATGACGCGGCGGCGCGTCGATGACAGCCGCACGCGCCGCCGCTACCCGCCGACGTCGCGGGTGGCGGACGACATCAAACGTTCGCCTAACGCTTGAAGCGGTATTCGGCACTGCGGGCATGGGCCTGCAGCCCTTCGCCATATGCCAGTTCGGCGGCAATCTGGCCCAGCATCTGCGCGCCGCCCTCGCTGACTTCAATCAGGCTCGAACGCTTCTGGAAGTCATACACGCCCAGAGGCGACGAGAAACGCGCGGTGCGGGACGTCGGGAGAACGTGATTCGGGCCCGCGCAATAGTCGCCCAGCGATTCGCTGGTGTAGCGACCCAGGAAAATGGCACCGGCGTGGCGGATCCGCTCGCTCCACTGGCGCGGATTTTCCGCGGAAATCTCGAGATGCTCGGGCGCGATCGCATTCGCGATCTCGCAAGCCTCGTCCATGTCGCGCACCTTGATCAGCGCGCCGCGGCCGGACAGCGAGGCCGCAATGACTTCGCGGCGCGGCATCGTAGGCAACTGGCGCTGGATGCTTTCTTCCACGCGGGCGAGATATCCCGCGTCGGGGCACAACAGGATCGACTGCGCCAGCTCGTCGTGCTCCGCTTGCGAGAACAGGTCCATCGCGACCCAATCCGGGTCGGTCGTGCCATCGCAGATCACCAGGATCTCGGACGGCCCGGCGATCATGTCGATGCCGACCGTGCCGAACACGCGACGCTTTGCGGCGGCCACATAGGCATTGCCCGGACCAACGATCTTGTCGACTTGCGGCAGCGTCGCCGTGCCATACGCCAGCGCACCCACCGCCTGCGCGCCGCCGATCGTGAACACGCGATCGACGCCGGCGATCTGCGCGGCGGCCAGCACCAATTCGTTACGCACGCCGCCGGGCGTGGGCACGACCATGATCACTTCCTTGACGCCCGCCACGCGCGCCGGGATCGCGTTCATCAGCACCGAAGACGGATACGCGGCCTTGCCGCCCGGCACGTACAGGCCGACGCGGTCCAGCGGCGTCACCTTCTGGCCCAGCATCGTGCCGTCGGCCTCGGTGTATTCCCAGCTATGACTGCCGCATTCGATCTTCTGCTTCTCGTGATAAGCGCGCACGCGCGCAGCAGCGGCTTCCAGCGCGGCGCGGCGCTTGGGCTCCAGCTCCTCGAGCGCGGCATCGAGCTGCGCCTGCGTGAGTTCCAGCGCGCCCATCGAGGCGGCCTCCACGCGGTCGAATCGTCGCGTGTATTCCAGCACGGCGTCGTCGCCGCGCTTGCGCACGTCGGCCAGGATATCGGCCGCGGCACGATCGATCGCCTCGTCTTCCGATGCCTCGAAGGCCAGCACCTGACGCAGCGCATCGGCAAAACCCGGCTCGGCCGAGTCCAGCCGGCGGATCGACAGGTTGTCCATATCGGTTTCGTTCATGACTACGTTTCCTCGCGGGTCCCCGGTCTTTTCGTGTGACTACCTCAGGCGAGTGCCGCCGAGGCCCGTTCAAATGCATCGAGAATTGGCGCCAGCCGCTCGCGCTTGAGCTTGAGCGCGGCCTGGTTGACCACCAGTCGCGACGAGATCTGCGCGATTTCTTCCACCTCGACAAGATTGTTGGCGCGCAACGTGCCGCCCGTGCTGACCAGATCGACGATCGCGTCGGACAGGCCGACCAGCGGTCCCAGTTCCATCGATCCGTACAGCTTGATCAGGTCGACGTGCACGCCCTTCTTGGCGAAATGTTCACGCGCGGTTTGCACGTACTTGGTTGCCACCGCCAGGCGCGCGCCCTGGCGCACAGCATTCACATAATCGAAACCCGCGGGCACGGCCACCGACATCCGGCAGCGCGCGATGTTCAGGTCGATCGGCGCATACAGCCCCGTCATGCCGTGCTCCATCAGCACATCCTTGCCGGCCACGCCAAAATCGGCGGCGCCGTATTGCACGTAGGTCGGCACGTCGGACGCGCGCACGATGATCACGCGCACGGCCGGATCTGACGTCGGCAGAATCAGCTTGCGCGAGGTCTCCGGATCCTCGGTCACATGGATGCCGGCGGCGGCCAGCAGCGGCATGGTTTCGGTAAAGATGCGGCCCTTGGACAGCGCCAGCGTCAGCTGGTCGGGCGATGCATTGAAGGCGGGGCTCATAGATGGCTCTGTGCGGATTCGGGGCGACGGTGTCGGGCTTAGCTGATGCGGCGGATCTTGGCGCCGACGGCCGACAACTTGTCTTCCATGCGGTCGTAACCGCGGTCCAGGTGATAGATGCGCTCGATCATGGTTTCGCCTTCGGCCACCAGGCCCGCGATCACCAGACTCGCCGACGCGCGCAGGTCTGTGGCCATGACATTGGCGCCGGACAGCCGCGGCACGCCGATCACCACGGCCGTGTTGCCCTCTGCCGTGATATTGGCGCCCAGGCGGTTCAGTTCCTGCACGTGCATGAAACGGTTTTCGAAAATCGTTTCGGTGATGCGCGCAGTGCCGTCGGCCACGGCGTTCAGCGTCATGAACTGCGCCTGCATGTCGGTCGGGAATGCGGGGTACTCCGACGTGCGGAAGCTAACCGATTGCGCTCGCCGGGGCATTGCCAGGCGGATCCAGTCGTCGCCGGTTTCCACCGTGGCGCCGGCCTCGCGCAGCTTGATCAGCACCGCATCGAGAATCAGCGGCGGGATGTCGCGCAGCACGATGTCGCCGAGCGTTGCGGCAGCCGCGCACAGGAACGTGCCAGCTTCGATGCGGTCGGCCACCACGCGGTGCTCGGCGCCATGCAGACGTTCGACGCCCTGCACCACCAGGCGATCCGTGCCGATGCCGTCGATCTTCGCGCCCATCTTCACCAGCAGCTCGGCCAGGTCGGTGACCTCGGGCTCGCGCGCGGCGTTTTCGAGCACGGTCTCGCCGTCGGCCAGCGTGGCCGCCATCAGCAGGTTTTCCGTGCCGGTCACGGTGATCATGTCCGTCACCACGCGGGCGCCCTTCAGGCGGCTGGCGCGCGCGTGGATGAAGCCATGCTCGATCGTGATCTCGGCGCCCATCGCCTGCAGGCCCTTGATGTGCTGGTCGACCGGGCGCGCGCCGATGCCGCAGCCGCCGGGCAGCGACACGCGCGCCTCACCGAAGCGCGCCACCAGCGGACCCAGCACCAGGATCGACGCACGCATGGTCTTCACCAGGTCGTACGACGCTTCCGGCGAGTTGATGTCCGCGCCGTTCAGCGTCGCTACGCCGTCGACCATGTCGGCCTGCATGCCCATCTGGCGCAGCAGCTTGAGCATGGTCCGCGTGTCCTGCAGGTCGGGCACGTTGCTGATGGTCACGGTGTCCGCGGTCAGCAGGCCGGCGCACAGGATGGGCAACGCGGCGTTCTTGGCGCCCGATACGCGGATTTCGCCCTTGAGCGGCCCGTTGCCCTGGATCTGGAATTTGTCCATGTCTTGTCTTGTTAGCCGGACGGGTCACGCCCGGCCGGTCATTGTCGTGATGCGGCGATACCGCTTATTTGCCTGCGTCGGCCTGCCACTCGGCGGGCGTCAATGTCTTCATCGACAACGCATGGATCTCGGCGCGCATGCGGTCGCCCAGGGCTGCATACACGCGCTGGTGACGCTGGATCAGGCGCTTGCCGTCGAATTCCGCGCTGACGATCGTCGCGAAGAAGTGCTGGCCGTCGCCTTCCACTTGCAGATGTTCGCAGGGCAATCCTTGGGCAATGTAGTCCCTGACTTGTTCCGGGGTAGGCAGCATGTCTGTCTCTCTTGAAATCGGTGATTACGGCCGCTCAGTGCCGCAGCTTGTAGCCCTTGCGCAGCAGCCGCAGCGCCAGCGCCGCCAGCACCACGAAGGCCACGACGACCACCGCCAGGCTGTGCAGCGGCGGCACGTCGGATACGCCGAAAAAGCCGTAGCGGAAACCGTCGATCATGTAGAAGAACGGATTGGCGTGCGAGACGGCCTGCCAGAACGGCGGCAGCGAATGGATCGAATAGAACACCCCGGACAGGAACGTCGCCGGCATGATCAGGAAATTCTGGAACGCGGCGAGCTGGTCGAATTTCTCGGCCCAGATCCCGGCGATCAGCCCGAGCGTGCCGAGGATGCCGGCGCCCGCCACGCCGAACACGAGAATCCACAACGGATGCGCGAAATGCAGGTGGGCAAACCACGCCGTCACCAGCAGCACGCCAAGCCCCACGCACAGCCCGCGGACCACCGACGCCACCACGTACGCGCCGAACATCTCCCAGTGCGACAGCGGCGGCAACAGGATAAACACCAGATTGCCCGTGATCTTGGACTGGATCAGCGACGACGAACTGTTGGCGAAAGCGTTCTGCAGCACGCTCATCATCACCAGGCCCGGCACCAGGAACGCGGTGTAGCTGATCTGGTCATAGACGCGCACGCGGTCTTCCAGCACATGGCCGAAGATCAGCAGGTACAGCACGGCGGTCAGCACCGGCGCCGCCACGGTCTGGAAAGACACCTTCCAGAAACGCAGCACTTCCTTGTACAGCAGCGTGCGGAAACCGACCAGGCCACCCACGGCCATCGATTGCAGGCGTTGCTGTTCGAGCTCGCGCTGCTGGGCCACTTCGATATCCACCGGGTTCTTCATGCCGCTGCCTCCATGGCGCTGTTCGGCATGCTGCCGGGCATCTGGCCTTCGCGACGCATGATCTGCACGAACACGTCTTCGAGATCGGCCTTGTTGATTTCCATGTCCTCGATCTCGCAGCCGGCCGCGCGCAAGGCGGCCAGGATCGGCTCGACCGCCTCGTAGCCCGACAGGCGCAGGCGGTGCGCGCGCTCGCCGGGGCTGCTCGGGGTGCGCAGCGCCTCCAGTTCGGCGGGCAGGACGCCGCGCGACAGCGTCAGCACGAGCTGCAATCCGGCAAACTGGTTCAACAGGCTGCTGGTGCGGTCCAGCGCCACCACTTCGCCGAACTTGAGCATCGCGATGCGATCGCACAGCGACTCGGCTTCTTCCAGGTAGTGGGTGGTCAGGATGATCGTGTGCCCCTCGCGATTCAGGCGCGAGATGAACTTCCAGAGCGTCTGGCGCAGTTCCACATCGACGCCGGCGGTCGGCTCGTCGAGCACGATGACCGGCGGACGATGCACCAGCGCCTGCGCCACCAGCACGCGACGCTTCATGCCGCCGGACAGCTGGCGCATGTTGCTGTCGGCCTTGTTGGTGAGATCGAGGTTGGCCATGATCTCGTCGATCCAGTCGTCATTGCGCGTCAGGCCGAAATAGCCGGACTGCAGGCGCAGCGTCTCGCGCACGGTGAAGAACGGATCGAACACCAGTTCCTGCGGCACCACGCCCAGCATGCGGCGCGCCATGCGGTAGTCGTCCACCACATCGTGACCCAGCACGCTGATGCTGCCCGAATCGGCGCGGTTCAGCCCCGCGAGGATCGAGATCAGCGTGGTCTTGCCGGCGCCGTTGGGGCCGAGCAGGCCGAAGAATTCGCCCCGCTCGACGCTGAAACTGACGCCCTTGAGCGCCTGCAGATTGCGGTAGCGCTTGCGGACATCGGTAATTTCGATGGCTTTCATGGCCGAATGTCTGTGACGGGTCCGCGTGAAAAAGCGGCCTCTCTTGGAGTTGGGAGCGCCCTTGGGGTTAGCCGCGCAGCACCTGGCGAATCGTGTCAGGACACTTGGGGGCGACTTGGGGACGAACAACCCGGAATTATAGGGGATGCGGGGGTAGTCCCGCTCCGGACCGGCGCGCGGCGCGGGCCAGGCCCGACGCCGTGGCATCGCATGGCCGCGCGCAAAGGCAAAGCGCACGGCGACGGATGCCGGTTCAATGTCGGTGGTGGTGGGATTCCGGGTAGGCAGCGGCAGGCGTCAGGCCGAGCAGGCCTTCCACGCCGTAGAGGCTCGCCAGCGAGCGCAACTGCGGCGTGACGCCGGCAAGCGCCAGCGCTTGACCGCGTTGCGCCGCGGCACGCTGCCACGCCAGCAGGACTGCCACGGCCGCCGAATCGATCTGCGTCAGCGCGCTGCAGTCCACCGTGACATCGCCCTGCTGCACGCGCGACAACCCGTCGCGCAGCACGGCTGCGGCGTTGCGGTTGGTCAGCGAGGTGCCGAGGGCAGGCATGGGAACGGAGGCGGTGTGCGTGAGATGGAAATAAAAACTCCCGCCCGATGGCGGGAGCGCGTTGGCATTGTAGACCAGATCAGATCGCTTTGCTGCAGTGCAATCGGCATCCGGCCAATTTGCCGATCAGCTCTTGGCGTTGGCCAGCTGACGATTGCGGTCCTGCAGCGTCTTGATGATGCCGTCCACGCCCTGCTGGGTGGCGATCGTATTGAAGCTGCCCTTGTACGCCTCGGTCAGCCACGCGCCCAGCACGTTAATGTCATAGACCTTCCAGCCTTGCGCGGTCTTTTCCAGGCGGTAGTCGAGCTGAATCGGCTCGCCCTTGTTGATCACCTGCGTGCGGATCGTGGCATCGGTATCGTCAGCCGTGCCGCGATACGGGCGGAACTGCACCTGCTGGTCGCGGATCTGCGCAATCGCGCCGGCGTAGGTGCGGATCAGCAGCGTCTTGAATTCGTCAGTGATGACCTTCTGCTGTTCGGGCGAAGCCTTCGACCAATTGCGACCCATCGCGATCTGCGTGGTCTTGGTGAAGTTGGCGTGCGGCAGGATCTTCTGTTCAACCAGTTGGGTGATCTTGCCGACGTTGCCGGCCTGCATGTCCTTGTCGCTCTTGACGGTGGCCATCACATCGCTGACCACGGATTTCACCAGCGCATCGGGCGAGGTGGCATCGGCCTGCTGCGCCTGCGCGGCGCCCGCGAAGGCGAAAACGGTGAGAAAGGGAAGCAGCAGTCGCTTAAGCATATCGGTTATGTCCTTTTCCATTCCGGGCGATGTCCGAGGCAAGCCCCGCTATCTGGCCCATCCAATACAGCGGCGCGGCGCCAGCATCGGAAAACATTGAAACACAGGCGCCGGCATGACGTGGCATGCCGAGATGAAACAAACGCCACTTTCAAACACTTTGTTTCAGGCCTCACAGCGCGCTCACAGCCGCCGCAAGACCTTGACCAGCCTTGCCCAACGGGCCTCAGCCAGCTTTTGGCGCGGCCGGCGGCGCCGCGCCATCGTCCTTCGGATCCTTGGTCGGCGGTGCGTCGTCATCGTCCTGCGACGGCGGATTGCCATCGTGGATCAAGTACTGGCGACGCTGGAGATACGAATCGCGCAGGAAAGCGTACTTGTCCAGCGCCGCCGCTTCGATCAGGTTCGACGCGCCAAGCAGTTGCGCACGACCATCGACGACACGGACCGCGGACAGCGAAAGACCGGCGTACCACGGCGAGATATAGCTGGTCGGGTCCATGAAGCGGTCGACTACCATGCCCGACGCATCGCGCACGCTGCTCGGGCCGAACAGCGGCAGGACCAGGTACGGTCCGGACGGCATGCCCCACACGCCCAGCGTCTGGCCGAAATCCTCCTTGTACTTCGGCAGGCCGGCGGGCGTGGCAATGTCGATCAGCCCGCCGATACCGAGCACGCTGTTGATCGCCACGCGCATCGTATCCTCGGCCGCGCGCGAGGGCTTGCCTTGCAGCAGGTTGTTGGCGGCCGAGTAAACATCGCTGACGTTCGAGAAGAAGTTGCCAACCGCGGTGCGCACCGGCGACGGCACATAGTCCTGATAGCCTTCGGCCACCGGCTTCAGCGCGTATTTATCGAGATTGTCGTTGAACGTCGAGACACCCCGGTTGAACGGCTCCAGCGGATCCGCCGGATTGGCGTTCGGTCCGGTGGCGCAACCGGCCAGGACAAGCGCGGCCCCCGACGCCGCGATCAAGCGAGAGAATGCAATCATTTGTTGCCGCCCATGCCTGGCGCGGCCGGCAATGCGGCCGCCCCCGAACCGGACGTATTCGACGAAGAAGAAGACGAAGATTGGGAAGACGACGCGCCGCCGCTGGCGCCCGCATCGGCCGCCTTGTTATAGAGGAACTGGCCGATCAGGTTTTCCAGCACGACAGCCGATTGCGTCATCGTGATTTTGCTGCCCTGCGCCAGCATCTTGTCGTCGCCGCCGGCTTCCAGGCCGATGTACTGCTCGCCGAGCAAACCCGAAGTCAGGATCTTGGCCGACGTGTCCTTGGGAAACTGATAGCGCTTTTCCAGGTTCAACGTCACCGTGGCCAAGTACTGCTTGTCATCGAAATTGATCGATGCCACGCGGCCGACCACCACACCGGCGCTCTTCACGGGCGCGCGCGGTTTCAGTCCGCCAATATTGTCGAACTGCGCGGTGACGGCATACGTGTCCTGGAACGAGAAGCTGCTCATGTTGCCAGCCTTCAGCGCCAGGAACAGCAGCGCGGCAAAGCCCAACACTACGAACAGCCCCACCCAGTAGTCGAGCGAATTTTTCTTCATGCGAGTCTCTTGTCGAATGCTTGTCGGTAAGGCCGGCCTCAGCTGAACATCAGCGCGGTCAGCAGGAAGTCCAGCCCCAGCACGGCGAGCGAAGCCATCACCACGGTGCGAGTGGTGGCGCGCGACACGCCTTCCGGCGTCGGGTTGGCTTCAAAACCTTGATACAAAGCGATAAACGTCACGGCGATGCCAAAAATGAAGCTCTTGATCACGCCATTGAGGATATCGGCGCGCACGTCGACGCCGCCCTGCATCTGCGACCAGAACGCGCCGGCGTCCACGCCGATCAGCTGCACGCCCACCAGATAGCCACCGAGCACGCCGACCGCGCTGAAGATGGCGGCCAGGATCGGCATGGCGATGACGCCGGCCCAGAAGCGCGGCGCGATCACGCGCTGCAGCGGATTGACCGCCATCATTTCCATTGCGGTGAGTTGTTCGCCCGCCTTCATCAGGCCGATTTCGGCAGTCAGCGACGTGCCGGCGCGGCCCGCAAACAGCAGCGCGGAAACGACCGGTCCCAGCTCGCGCACCAGCGACAGCGCCACCAATAGGCCGAGCGCCTGTTCGGAGCCGTAGCGGTTCAGCGTGTAATAGCCTTGCAGACCCAGCACGAAACCGACGAAAAGCCCCGACACGGCGATGATCACCAGCGACAGGTTGCCGACGAAGAACACTTGGTCGGACACCAGCCGGGAGCGGCGCAACAATGCGGGCGACAACGCCAGCAGCGCGAAGAACATGCGCGTGGCGCGGCCCAGGCCCGCGACGAACTGGCGCACGGCGGCGCCGATAGTGGTGAAGAAGCCGGTCAACGCGCGCCTCCGGCAAGAAAATCGTCGGCCAGCGACGGGGCGGCATAGTGAAACGGCACCGGGCCATCGGCCTGCGCGTGGACGAACTGCCGCACGAACGGATCGCTCGACGCGCGCAGGTCCTCGGGCGCGCCTGCGGCGGCAATCCCGCCGTTTGCAATGAAATAGACGTAGTCGGCGATCTGGAACGTCTCCTGCACGTCATGCGAGACGATGATCGTCGTGGCGCCCAGCGCGTCGTTGAGATCGCGGATCAGTTTCGCGGTCAGACCGAGCGAAATCGGATCGAGTCCGGCGAATGGTTCGTCGTACATCAGCAGCGCGGGATCGAGCGCGATCGCCCGCGCCAGCGCGACCCGCCGCGCCATGCCGCCCGAAATCTGTGCGGGCATCAGGTTGCGCGCGCCGCGCAGCCCCACCGCGTTGAGCTTCATCAGCACCAGGTCGCGAATCATCGATTCGGGCAGGTCGGTGTGCTCGCGCAACGGAAACGCCACATTGTCGAAGACCGACAGATCGGTGAACAGCGCGCCGAACTGGAACAGCATGCCCATCTGGCGGCGGACCGCATAGAGGTCCTTCTGGCCCATCGCGTCGATATCCGCGCCGTTGAATGTGACGCTGCCGCGCTGCGGACGCACCATGCCGCCGATCAGGCGCATCACGGTGGTCTTGCCGCAACCCGAGCCACCCATGACCGCGACTACCTTCCCGCGCGGAAAACGCATGGAAAGCCCGCTAAGAATGGGCTTATCGCCGGGTGCGTATGCAAAATCTACATCCGCAAGCTCGACGACATTCGGGCCGGTAAAAAGCTGGCCAGACGGATTCGGCACGATAGCGGTCACTTGGGGGGCGGGATTTGGATGGACGGCCATTATAAGGGCTACCACCTATCCGCTATCGTCCCGTGTGGTGATCTCACCATTGCACGGGCGACAACAATCTGCTCTTGCAGCGAATCTCAGGCCGAACGCAACTGCCGGCCGCAATGGCAGTCAGGGCTCAGAGCGCGGCCCGGCCTGGCGCAGAATGACCTGCCATTGCACGGATTCCGAGCGAATCGCCGTCGCAAAGGCTTCCGGGGAATCGCGCACCGGCGAGAGCCCCGCCGCAAGTAACTGCGCGCGCACATCTCGTTCGTTGGTCACACTGTCCAGCTCATTGGCCAGTCGCGCAATGATGGCGCGCGGGGTCTTGGCGGGGGCCATGACGCCGTACCAGGCAAGGGCGCCATATCCCTCCATGCCCGATTCCTGCAGCGTCGGCGCGCTGGGCACCACGGGCGACCGCATCGGCCCCGTCACACCGAGAATTTTCAGCGCGCCCGAGCGGACATGGGACTGGACCGAGCTCCACGAACAGAAACAGGCGCTGATGCGGCCCGCCAGCATTTCCTGCACGACAGCGCTTTCGCCCTTGGCGGTGACCAGCGGCACGCTGTTGGGAATACCGCGCACGGCATATTCGGCATACAGATGCGAAGGGCTGCCGGGCTGGCCATAACCGTAGCTGTAGGACGCCGGGCTTGAACGGACCGCCGTGACCCATTGCTGCACGGTTGTCATCGGCAGATGCCCGTCGATCACAAGAAAGAGCGGCGTCGCCGCGACGCGGGCCACCGGGGTGAAGTCGCGGATCACGTCGTACGGCACCGGTTCGAGACCTGGCTGAATCAGCATATTGGCCTGGTGAAACAGCAGCGTATGTCCGTCCGAATTGGCTTTGGCGACCATATCGCCGGCCATCGTGCCTGCCGAGCCGGGCCGGTTGTCGACCTCGACGGGCACGCCAAGCCGCACCGCGAGACGCTCGGCCAGCAGCCGCGCGACGGCGTCGGCCACGCCTCCAGCCGGGAATGGAACGATCATGCGCAAGGCGCGCGCTGGGAACGTCACGGAACGGCCCGCCATTTCGGCCCGGCTAACAGGCGGAATGCTGGCGAGCTGGGCAAAGGCGGGAGGTTGCGCCAGGGCTGTTGCCGAACTCGCCACGCAGGCCATCGACACACTGAGCCACCGAGCGGCGAGCATGGGCAAATTCGCTTTACCTCGCCAAAGACGCATGCATTTGCGCACTTCGGACATCAATTTCCTCCGGACCGCGGCACACGTCCGCAGCACCACATCGGCTGAAAGGGATTCGAGGCAGTTTCTTCGTTATCTTTTGGAGAAATTGTAGGGACAATACGAGAGCCGGCACAGACCGCGTAAACGCTCTCCGGGAGGACCCGGATGTGAGCGTTCGTATAATCGCGGGATGTCCGAAATCATCGTGCGCCTCATGCAAGAGGACGATTTGCCTGCCGTGCTCGCGGTCCAGGCGCAGTGCTATGGCAATGGTCTGATCGAAACCCGGCAGGCGCTGGCAAGCCGGCTACGCCTGTCGCCCGCCACCTGCTGGGTGGCTGCCCTGCCCGAAGGCCGACTGGCCGCCTACCTGTTCACCCACGCCTGGCCGGAGGCCACGCTCCCGGCGCTCGACGGCGTGCTCGCGCGCGACTGGCCACCCGCCACTCCCCTGACCTGGTTCGTCCACGACATGGCCGTGGCGCCGGCCGGCCAAGGCACCGGCCTGGCCGCCCGCCTATACGCCACCGCCGAACAGTCGGCCCGCGCACTTGGCCTGACCTCGTCACGCCTGATCGCCGTACAGTCGGCCGCCACCTGGTGGCGCAGGATCGGGTACGCCCCGCTCACCGCACACGAAGCCGCTCCCCACGCCCACAAACTGGCCGCCTACGGCGCCGACGCCATCCTCATGGAGCGTAGATTCGGCGGTTGACGGGTGTCTGACAGGTTGAGTGACCAAACATCTCGCCCGCTATTTGACGTGCAGCAAGTCCGACCGGGAACTCGCTGAAGTCCGATTTCTTCACCGGCGGCATAGCGACACGGTTTCCAGCTCAACAGAGTTAGAGATCTATGTGTGGGCAACACCTATCGCTATGGCATCCACGAAAGTCTTTCGCCCGGAGAATTACTTCTGCTCGTCACCATCGACGAGACCTGCAAGCAGCTCGGCATTGAAGATTTCGCTACCGTTGGGGCAATTCTGGCGGGGCAGAACTGGGTGCCCACTCGAGGAAAATTTAGGGGGGCCACGCCGCGGACCTCCATTGCGTCGAAGGTTGCGCGAACCTATCTGAATTACGATCTGAAGCGAAGGATCTTGCCAACTGTCACGAACGCGAGCGTCAGGCAGCTGAAAGTGTTCATGACACGAAATCTTGGCACGTTCGTCGGCCGCTCTGTTCCGGTTCTGGGGTGGGCACTCCTCGCCCGGGACGTAGCCATCATCACTGTCAACTCAGTGGGCCAGTACAACCGATTGGTCAAAACCGAGGACAAGGTCTTCTCATGACAGACGCTACGCTTGCGACACTTACCGCTTTTATTCGACAAAGCACTGGCCTTCCGGAAGGCAGACGCATTTCCCGCACCGACAGCCTTGAACGCGACCTGGACCTAACGGGCGACGAAGCCTTTGAATTCATGGAGAAATTTCTCGAGCACTTTGGCATCGATCGTGGCGACTACGCGTTTCAGCGTTACTTCTGCGCGGAGGGCTTCAATCTGCTCGAGATCCTCGCCATGCCGTTCTCGCGGAAAACTCGTCAAAAGTACGAGAGGCTGCCACTGACCATCGGCATGCTGGAGCGGGCAATCGAGGCGGGGGTATGGGAAACGCCATAGAACCCTGATCTACCGTGTCCCAAAACAAAAAGCCCGCCCGGAGAACCCCGTGCGGGCTTTTTTACCCACAACGCGCGATCAGCGCGGCAGTTCGGAGTGGCCCATCAGGAACGTGTCGACCGAACGGGCGGCCTGGCGACCTTCGCGGATCGCCCAGACCACCAGCGACTGGCCGCGACGAACGTCGCCGGCGGCAAAGACCTTCGGCACGTTGGTGTAGTACGCACGGTCGCCATCGGTCGACGCCTTGGCGTTCTTGCGCGCATCGGTGTCGACGCCAAACGCATCGAGCACCGAACCCACCGGGTTGGTGAAGCCCATCGCCAGCAGCACCAGGTCTGCCGGCAGCACGAACTCGCTGCCCGGCACTTCCTGCATCTTGCCGTCCTTCCACTCCACGCGGCACGCCTTCAGCGCGGTGACCTTGCCGTTTTCGCCGATGAATTCCTTGGTGGCGATCGACCAGTCGCGCGAGCAGCCCTCGTCGTGCGACGACGACGTGCGCAGCTTGATCGGCCAGTACGGCCAGACCAGCGGCTTGTTCTCTTCTTCGGGCGGTTGCGGCAGCAGTTCGAATTGCGTCACCGATGCGGCACCGTGACGGTTCGACGTGCCCACGCAATCGGAACCCGTGTCGCCGCCGCCGATCACGATCACGTGCTTGCCGTCGGCGCGGATTTCGTTGATGCCGTCGCCGGCCACTTCCTTGTTCTGCGGGATCAGCATTTCCAGCGCGTAGTGCACGCCGGCCAGATCGCGCCCCGGCACCGGCAGGTCGCGCGGCACTTCGGCGCCGCCGGCCAGCACCACGGCGTCGAACTGTTCCATCAGCGCCTGGGCCGAGACCGTTTCACGCGCGTAGTTCTTGATGCCGGCCGGCAGCTTGTCGCCATCGGTCACCATCACACCCGGGCGGAACGTCACGCCTTCGGCCTGCATCTGTTCAATGCGGCGGTCGATCAGGCCCTTCTCCATCTTGAAGTCGGGAATGCCATAGCGCAGTAGGCCGCCGATGCGATCGTTCTTTTCGAACACGGTCACGTCGTGACCGGCGCGCGCCAGTTGCTGCGCCGCAGCCATGCCCGCGGGACCGGAGCCCACCACGGCGACCGTCTTGCCCGTCTTGTGCTTGGGCACCTGCGGCTCCACCCAACCCTCTTCCCAAGCCTTGTCGATGATCGCGTGCTCGATCGACTTGATGCCGACCGGCAGTTCATTGATGCCCAGCGTGCACGCCGCCTCGCACGGCGCCGGGCAGATGCGGCCCGTGAACTCGGGGAAATTGTTGGTCTGGTGCAGGACTTCGATGGCCGACTTCCAGTCCTGGCGATACACCAAGTCGTTAAAGTCGGGAATGATGTTGTTGACGGGGCAGCCGTTGTTGCAGAACGGAATCCCGCAATCCATGCAGCGCGCGCCCTGGATCTTCGCTTCGCTGTCCGACAGTGCGAAGACGAATTCCTTGTAGTGCTTCACGCGCTTGACTACGGGTTCGTAGCCTTCGTTCTGGCGCGGAAATTCGAGAAAGCCAGTCGCCTTACCCATGTTGCATCCTTGGTCTTGCTTGGCGCGAGGCGGCCGTGCCGGCCTCGCGTGGGGTCAGTATCTTGTTGGCGCCGCAGCACGGGCCGCGGCGCCTCTCGTCGTGTGGCTGCCGGTCAGGCGGCTACCGGTTCGCGATCGTTGTCGCGGGCAGCCTGTTCCTTGGCGTACATTTCGCCCAGCGCGCGCTTGTACTCGGTCGGGAAGACCTTGACGAACTTGCGGCGTGCCGTGGTCCAGTCGGCGAGCAATGCCTTGGCGCGCTCCGAACCAGTGTGGCGGAAGTGCTGTTCGATCAGATCGCGCAGGATGACTTCGTCGAGCTGACGCTTGCCGCCGATCTTGTGCCATTGCGCTTCCGGCTGACCCTTCTGCTGGTCGGCCGAAGCCAGCACGGCTTCCAGCGCCACCATCGACGTATTGCAGCGACGGTCGAACAGGCCATCCTCGTCATACACGTAGGCCACGCCGCCCGACATGCCCGCCGCGAAGTTGCGGCCGGTGCTGCCCAGCACCACCACGGTGCCGCCCGTCATGTATTCGCAACCGTGGTCGCCGGTGCCTTCCACCACGGCCGTGGCGCCCGAATTACGCACCGCGAAACGCTCGCCGGCCACGCCGTTGAAGAACGCCTCGCCCGCGATTGCGCCGTACAGCACGGTATTGCCGACGATGATGTTGCGCGTCGGATCGCCGCGGAATTCATGCGGCGCGCGCACGATCACTCGGCCGCCCGACAGACCCTTGCCCACGTAGTCGTTGGCGTCGCCCACGAGGTCGATCGTGATGCCGTGCGCCAGGAACGCGCCGAACGACTGGCCGGCCGTGCCCTGGAACTGGATGTGGATCGTGTCGTCCGGCAGGCCCTCATGGCCGTACTGCTTGGCCACCACGCCCGACAGCATCGCGCCGACCGTGCGGTTCACGTTCTTGACCGGCTGGATGAACGACACACGTTCGCCCTTGTCGATAGCCGGACGCGCCTTGGCGATCAGCGTGTGGTCCAGTGCCTTGCCGGCTTCCACCGACAGACCGTGGTCCTGCACGTCGGTGTGGTAGCGCGGCACATCGGCCGGGAACGGCGGCTGGTAGAAGATGCGGCCGAAGTCCAGGCCGCGGGCCTTCCAGTGCTCGATCCCGGCGCGCGTGTCGAGCAGGTCGGCGCGGCCGATCAGTTCGTCGAACGTGCGGATGCCCAGTTGCGCCATGATTTCGCGCGCTTCCTCGGCAACGAAGAAGAAGAAGTTCACCACGTGCTCGGGCTTGCCCTGGAACTTCTTGCGCAGTGCCGGATCCTGCGTCGCCACGCCCACCGGGCAGGTGTTCAGGTGGCACTTGCGCATCATGATGCAGCCTTCGGCCACCAGCGGCGCGGTGGCAAAACCGAACTCGTCGGCGCCCAGCAGCGCGCCGATCACGACGTCGCGGCCGGTCTTCATCTGACCATCGGCCTGCACGCGGATACGGTTGCGCAGACCGTTGAGCATCAGCGTCTGTTGCGTCTCGGCCAGGCCCAGTTCCCACGGCGTGCCGGCGTGCTTGATCGACGACCACGGCGATGCGCCGGTGCCACCGTCATGACCGGCGATCACCACGTGGTCGGCCTTGGCCTTGGCCACTCCGGCTGCCACGGTACCCACGCCCACTTCGGACACCAGCTTGACCGAGATGTCCGACGCCGGGTTCACGTTCTTCAGGTCGTGGATCAGCTGTGCCAGATCTTCGATCGAGTAGATATCGTGGTGCGGCGGCGGCGAAATCAGGCCAACGCCGGGCACGGAATAGCGCAGCTTGCCGATGTAGTCGGACACCTTGTGGCCCGGTAACTGGCCGCCTTCGCCCGGCTTCGCGCCCTGCGCCATCTTGATCTGGATCTGGTCGGCCGATGCCAGGTATTCGGCGCTCACGCCGAAACGGCCCGACGCCACCTGCTTGATCTTCGAGCGCAGCGAATCGCCGTCCTTCAGCTCGAGATCCTTCTCGACGACGTGGTCGCCCAGCACGCTCTTGAACGTATCACCCTGCTTGATGGGGATGCCGCGCAGCTCATTGCGGTAGCGCTTCTCGTCCTCGCCGCCTTCACCGGTGTTGGACTTGCCGCCGATGCGGTTCATCGCCACGGCCAGCGTGGCATGCGCTTCGGTCGAAATCGAACCGAGCGACATGGCGCCCGTGGCAAAGCGCTTGACGATTTCCTTGGCGGGCTCGACTTCGTCCAGCGGAATCGCGCGGGCCGGATCGACCTTGAACTCGAACAGGCCGCGCAGCGTCATGTGGCGGCGGCTCTGGTCGTTGATGATGTTCGCGTATTCCTTGTACGTCTGGTACTGGCCACGGCCGTCGTCGGCGCGCACCGCGTGCTGCAGCTTGGCGACCGAATCCGGGGTCCACATGTGTTCTTCGCCGCGGACACGGTATGCGTACTCACCGCCGGCGTCGAGCATGCTCTGCAGCACCGGGCTGCTGCCAAAGGCATCGCGATGCAGGCGCAGCGCTTCCTCGGCCACCTCGAAGATGCCGATGCCTTCCACGTTCGACGGCGTGCCGTGGAAATACTTTTGCACGAGTTCGCGCGACAGGCCGATGGCTTCGAAAATCTGCGCGCCGGTGTACGACATGTACGTGGAGATGCCCATCTTCGACATCACCTTGAACAGGCCCTTGCCAATCGCCTTGACGAAGTTCTTGACGGCCTTTTCCGGCGACAGGTCGCCCGACAGGCCCGCGGCCATGTCGGCCAGCGTTTCCATCGCCAGGTACGGGTGGACAGCTTCCGCGCCGTAACCCGCCAGCAGCGCGAAGTGATGCACTTCGCGAGCCGAGCCGGTTTCGACCACTAGGCCGGCGGACGTGCGCAGGCCCTTTTCCACCAGATGATGGTGGATGGCCGACGTTGCCAGCAGAGCGGGGATGGCCACGTGGCCGTCGTCGACGCGGCGGTCCGACACGATCAGGATGTTGTAGCCCGAACGCACGGCATCCACGGCCTCGGCGCACAGCGACGCCAGGCGCGCCTCGATGCCTTCCTTGCCCCATGCCACCGGATAGCAGATGTTCAGTTCGTACGAACGGAACTTGCCGCCGGTGTAGTGCTCGATGTTGCGGATCTTGGCGATGTCCTTGAAGTCCAGCACGGGCTGGGCCACTTCAAGACGCATCGGCGGGTTGATGTTGTTCAGTTCCAGCAGGTTCGGCTTGGGGCCGATGAACGACACCAGCGACATCACCATGTTCTCGCGGATCGGGTCGATCGGCGGGTTGGTCACCTGTGCGAACAGCTGCTTGAAGTAGTGATAGAGCGTCTTGTTCTTGGACGAGAGCACGGCCAGCGGCGAATCGTTGCCCATCGAGCCGGTGGCTTCCTCGCCGGCCAGCGCCATCGGCGCCATCAGGAACTTGACGTCCTCCTGGGTGTAGCCGAATGCCTGCTGGCGATCGAGCAGCGGCGACACCGGCTTCTTCTCGGCGGCGACGTCCTCGGGCTTGGCTTCGATCTCGTCGAGCTTGATGCGCACGGCATCGATCCAGCTCTTGTACGGCTTGGCGTTGGCCAGGTTGTCCTTGAGTTCCTTGTCGTCGATGATGCGGCCCTGTTCCATGTCGATCAGGAACATCTTGCCCGGCTGCAGACGCCATTTCTGGACGATGCGCGACTCCGGGAACGGCAGCACGCCGGCTTCCGAGGCCAGCACGACGAAATCGTCCTCGGTGACATAGAAACGGGCCGGACGCAGGCCGTTACGGTCGAGCGTGGCGCCGATCTGACGACCGTCGGTAAAGCAGATCGCGGCGGGGCCGTCCCACGGCTCCATCATCGCGGCGTGGTATTCGTAGAAGGCACGGCGGTTGTCGTCCATCAGCGTGTGCTGTTCCCAGGCTTCCGGGATCATCATCATCATCGCGTGGACGAGCGGGTAGCCGGCCATCGTCAGCAGTTCGAGACAGTTGTCGAACGAAGCCGTGTCCGATTGGCCCGGATAGATCAGCGGCCAGAGCTTGGGCAGGTCGTCGCCAAGCACCGGCGACGAGATGGCGCCGGTACGCGCGTTCACCCAGTTCACGTTGCCCTTGACCGTGTTGATTTCGCCGTTGTGGGCGACCATGCGGTACGGGTGGGCCAGTTCCCAGGCGGGGAACGTGTTGGTCGAGAAGCGTTGGTGCACCAGTGCCAGCGCCGACACCGCGCGCGAATCCTGCAGGTCGCGGTAGTACTCGCCCACCTGGTTGGCCAGCAGCAGGCCCTTGTACACGACCGTGCGCGCCGACATCGACGGCACGAAGTATTCCTTGCCATGCTTGAGCTTAAGCGCCTGGATGGCGTGGCTGGCCGTCTTGCGGATGACGTAGAGCTTACGTTCCAGCGCGTCCGTGGTCATGATGTCGCGACCGCGGCCGATGAAGATCTGGCGGATCACCGGCTCGGTGGTGCGCACGGTCGGCGACATCGGCATGTTGCAATCGACCGGAACATCGCGCCAGCCCAGTACGACCTGGCCTTCCAGGCGCACGGTGCGTTCGAGTTCCTGTTCGCACGCCAGACGCGAGGCATGTTCCTTCGGCAGGAAGATCATGCCGACGCCGTATTCGCCGGCCGGCGGCAGCTTCACGCCCTGCTTGGCCATCTCCTCGCGGTAGAACTGATCCGGAATCTGGATCAGGATGCCCGCGCCGTCGCCCATCAGCGCGTCAGCGCCAACCGCACCCCGGTGATCGAGGTTCTCAAGGATCTTCAGCCCTTGCGAGATGATTTCGTGGGATTTCTTGCCCTTGATATGCGCAACCATGCCGACGCCGCAGGCGTCGTGCTCGTTGGACGGGTCATACAGGCCCTGGGCCTGCGGGCGGGCGGCGAGATCGGTGGGTTGTTGCGAGTGGTCCACGGGCTGAATTCCGGTGAAGGCTGCGAGCCAGCAAGGCAGACCGAACGGGATGACTGTCGCAAAACCTCTCGATGGGCCTGGCTGACAGCGGGACCGCAGCGGCGTACACAGGCGTGACGCGCCGCACAATGACTGTGGGTGCAGCCACTATAAGAGAATCGTCTCGTGCCCGCAAAAATTTTAAATGGGGTCAGAACACATTTTAGATTGCACCAAACAGAATCCAAATTTAATTGGGGACATATTAAAGTCGGGCGAATTTGCCGGTGGAATGCGACACGTTGGTGCGTCGCCTCAGGCGTCCATGTCGGCTGGAGCGGTGCCGGCGTCGTCCACGGCCTCGGCGGCATGCTTCCGAGGTCGCCCTTTCGGCAGCGGACGGATCCGGCGGGTGGCGTGCCGGGCAAGCTGCGCCAGAAACGCTTCGTCGCCCAAGGGCCAGCCGCTGTGCGCATGCTGGCGCAACGTCTCTAGCGTCTTGCCCGACAAACCCTCGGCAGTCAGCGCGCGATAGTTGGATTGGCGCTCAAACGGCGTATTTCCCATGTCCCAATACGCAGAGTGATCGCTCACAATCGAGCTTGCCTCGATACCGGCGTGGTGACGGTAACTGCTCCAGCGATCGTGCTCGGGCGCGGTCACGTCGCCGGCGCGCATCCCATTACCCTCGACATAAAGCATGGCCGGCAGCAGCCAGGTGTCCGGCTCAATGACAGCGGAGCGGAAACGCCCTTCCCACAACGTTCCCGTTCGATTGGCCACGCGATTGAAATGCCGCGCATAACGACGACCCACCGCCTGCATCGTCAGACTCAGCGATTCCGGCGTCTTGGGCGTGGCAACGAGGTGGATATGGTTGGGCCGCAGGCCGAACGCGTGGATCGCCAGTTCGTGCTCGCGCGCCGCCATGCGCAGGCAATCGAGGTAATGGAGGTAGTCTTCCGGGCCGAGGAATACCGGCTGCCGGTTGTTGCCGCGTTGCAACACTAAAACGGGCAAACCGGCGGGGGAGAATCGGGGAAGGCGGGCCATCGCGCACTCATCAGCAAGGATGCGCGCATGATATCCCGATCTGTCCCCGTTTATCGCTCAGCCAATGGAATTGCTTTCGCTGACCGCGAAAATGCGGCGGTGTTCGCGAATCGCATAGCGGTCGGTCATGCCGGCGATGTAGTGCGCGATCAGGCGCGGCTGGTCCGCCCCGGGGCCCGCCTGATATTGCGGCGGGAGCAAGCGCGGGTCCTGCATAAACGCACCGAACAGGTCTGAAATAATGCGCTGCGCCTTGGCGGACATCCGCATGACCAGGTAATGCCGGTACAGATGACGGAAAAGGAAACGCTTCAGTGCGGCGGCTTCCTCGTGGATCTTCGGACTGAACGACACCAGCGGGCCAGCCGCGCGTACCGCGTCGATCGATTTGGGATTGGCCGCCGCAATATTGCGCGCGGTGGTTTCTATCAGGTCGATGATCAGCGTGTTGATCATGCGCCGGACCGTCTCATTGATCGCCCGGCGCCCATTGATACCGGGGAACACGGCGGCGACTTCGGCGCGATGCCGGGCCCACATCGGCACCTCGTCGAGCTGTTCCAGTGTCAGCAGGCCGGAACGCAGTCCATCGTCGATATCGTGATTGTTGTACGCGATCTCGTCGGCAAGATTGGCCAGTTGCGCTTCGAGCGAGGGCTGGGTGCCTTCCAGGAAGCGGCGTCCAAGCTCGCCCAGTGCGGCGGCGTTGACGCGCGAGCAATGCTTGAGAATGCCCTCGCGCGTTTCGAACGTCAGGTTCAGGCCATTGAAACCGCCATAACGCTCCTCGAGTTCGTCGACCACCAGCAGGCTCTGCAGATTGTGTTCAAAGCCGCCGTGATTCTTCATGCAGCCATTGAGCGCGTCCTGGCCGGCATGGCCGAACGGCGTATGCCCGAGGTCATGGGCCAGCGAGATGGCTTCGACCAGATCTTCGTTGAGCCGCAGGTTTCGAGCAATCGACCGCGCGATCTGCGCCACTTCCAGGCTATGGGTCAGCCGTGTGCGGAACAGGTCGCCTTCATGGTTCACGAAGACCTGAGTCTTGTATTCGAGCCGGCGAAAGGCGGTGCTGTGGATGACGCGGTCACGATCGCGCTGAAATTCACTGCGCGACGACGACGCCGGCTCCGCATGCACCCGGCCGCGCGTTTGCGCGGAGCGTGCGGCGTAGGGCGCGAGATGCGCTTCGAGGTCAGTCACTTGAGTGGTCATGCGGGCAATCCAGTAATCCCTTGGGTGGTTCAGGGTTGCAAGGCATAACCAATCGCTCAGGCGACTGGCGCCTCGGTTGGCGGTTTCAGTACCGCGTGACGCAGCGTGTCGCGCAGATCCTGATCCGGCACGGTGGTGATGAAGGCCTCGCCGAGCTTGCGCAGCAGGATGAACTTGATGCTGCCCGCCTCCGCCTTCTTGTCCACCTTCATTAATTCGACGTAACGGTCGACGCCGAGATCCGGCGCTACGATGGGCAGCATCGCCGCCTGGGTAAGGGTGCGGATGCGCGCACGCGTTTCGACATCAATAAAGCCAAGCCGATGCGAAAGATCTGCCGCCATCACCATGCCGCAGCCGACGGCCTCGCCGTGCAGCCACTCGCCATAGCCCATGCCAGCTTCGATTGCATGTCCGAACGTATGGCCGAAATTGAGGATGGCGCGCAGCCCGCCCTCGCGTTCGTCCTGCGCCACGACGCCTGCCTTGATCTCGCACGAACGTCGCACGGCCTGCGCCATCAGGCTGGCGTCGCACGCATTGAGCGCCGCGATGTTCTGCTCGATCCAGCCGAAGTAATCGGCGTCAGCAATCGCGCCGTGCTTGATGACCTCGGCGAGCCCTGCCGCGAGTTCGCGCGATGGCAGCGTGCGCAGCGTATCGATGTCCGCGATCACGGCGTTGGGCTGATGGAACGCCCCGATCATGTTCTTGCCCAGCGGGTGGTTGATGCCCGTCTTGCCGCCGACCGACGAATCGACCTGCGCCAGCAACGTGGTCGGCATCTGCACGAACGGCACGCCGCGCATGTAGCAGGCTGCGGCAAACCCGGTCATGTCGCCCACCACGCCGCCGCCAAGGGCAATCAGCGTGGTCTTGCGGTCGGCGCCCGCCTTCAGCAGTGCATCGAAAATCAGGTTGAGCGTTTCCCATTGCTTGAACCGCTCGCCGTCGGGCAGCACCACGGTTCGCACGGTCTTGCCCAGGCCGCTCAAGGCGGCTTCGACGCGCGCCGCGTACAGCGGACCGACCGTTTCATTGGTCACGATGACGGCGTGCTGGCCGCGGATATGCGGCTGCAGCAGGTCGGCGCGGTCCAGCAGGCCGCTGCCGATATGGATCGGGTAGCTTCGCGTCCCGAGATCGACTTCCAACGTAATCATGAATGGGTGTCCTGCGCCGGTTGTCCAGTCGCCGCATCGGCAGCGGATTCGCATTCGGAATCTGCGGGGGCAAACGTGAAACCGGCCATTTCAAGTTGCATAAGAACCATATTAGCAAGCTGCGCCACGGTCGGCTTGCCGGTTTCGATGACGAAATCGGCGACTTCGCGATAGAGCGGATCGCGCTGCGCATAGAGCGCCTCAAGGCGCCCCTTCGGATCCTCGGTCTGCAATAGCGGCCGATTGCGGTCATGGCGCGTTCGCAGCCATAGATCGTGCGGACTGGCGCGCAGATAGACCACCGTGCCGTTGGCCTTGAGCGCCTCGCGGTTGGCCGGACGCAGCACCGCACCGCCGCCAGTGGCCAGGACGATGCCCTGCTGCGCGGTCAGCTCGGCAATGATCTGAGCCTCGCGGTCGCGAAATCCGGCCTCGCCTTCGTGCTCGAAAATGATCGGAATGCGCACGCCACAACGCGCCTCGAGTTCATGGTCCGAATCGAAGAACGGATAGTTGAGGCGCCGGGCCACGGTGCGGCCGACGGTAGTCTTGCCGGCGCCCATCAGGCCAACAAAGAATAGGTTCGGGCGATTGGCTGTCACTGGACTGTCTTGCACGATAAGGCTTGGGGCATCGACACGCCGACCGTCAGGGCCAGGTCCGTCTCGACGTGATGCATCCGCCATTGTGCATCATCGCAACGGGCCCGCCGCGGCTGGCTGTCGCCACCACTAACGATGCCGCCAAAATGAAAAAAGCCGCGTCCGAATCCGACGCGGCCTGCCAGTCTACTGCATCCGGGCTTTGTGCTGCACCCGGCCGGCATTATTTCAGCGACACGCTGTCGTTCAGGATACGTGGGGTCAGGAACACCAGCAGTTCCGTCCGGTTGTTGACCTTGGCGTTGTTCTTGAACAGATTGCCCAGCACCGGGATGTCGCCCAGCCACGGCACCTTGTTGTAGTTGTTCGATTCTTCCTGACTATAGATGCCGCCGATCACCACGGTACCGCCGTTCTCTACCAGCACCTGCGTCTGCACGTGCTTGGTGTCGATGGCGAAGCCGTTGACGGTCTGGATGCCCACGCTGTCCTTGTTGACGTCGACGTCCAGCAGCACGTTGCCTTCCGGCGTGATCTGCGGGGTGACTTCCAGTTTCAGGTTGGCCTTGCGGAACTGGATGGACGTGGCGCCGCTGGAGGTGGCCGATTGGTACGGCAGCTCCGTGCCCTGTTCGATCAGGGCCTTGATGTTGTTGGCCGTCACGACGCGCGGGCTGGAGATGATCTTGCCTTTGCCGTCCGCCTCGAGCGCGGACAGTTCCAGGTCGAGGAAACGGCCCGCGCCGGCATTGAAGATACTGAATGCCACCGATGCCGGATTGGTGCCGTTGATCGCGGCCGCCGGCAGGCTCAGCGCCGGGCTGTTATCCCACTTGGCATCCTGCGTGAATGGCGACGCAACGTTCTGGTACGTGTTGCCAAGCGCGCTACCGGCGCGTGGCAAGGCGAAACCAAGCTTCACGCCAAGGTTGCGACTGAAGGTGTCGCTGGCTTCGACGATACGCGCCTCGATGATCACCTGGCGCACGGGGATGTCGATCTTCTGCAGGAAGATCTGCACCTCTTCCAGCTTGCCCGCGATATCGGACACGAACAGCTGGTTGGTACGCGGGTCCGCCGTCAGCGAGCCACGCTTGGACAGCATGCGCGTCACGCCCATTGCGCCAGCGCCGCCCACCGCGGCCACCGGCGCCGCACCGCCGCCCGCGCCACCGGTCGCCGGCATGCCCAGCAGCATCCGGCGCACGTCGTCGGCGCGCTGGTAGTTCAGCTGGAAGACCTGGCTGCGGATCGGCTCGAGTTCGTTGATCTGCTGCAGCGACTCGAGTTCCAGCTTTTCCTTGGTGGCAAGTTCAGCCTTCGGTGCCACCCACAGCACGTTACCGTTGCGGCGCGAGGCAAGACCCTTCGAATCCATGACGATCTGCAGGGCCTGGTCCCACGGAACATCCTTGAGACGCAGCGTCAGGTTGCCCTGCACGGTATCGCTGGTGATGATGTTCAGGTTCGTGAAGTCGGCGAACACCTGCAGCAACGAGCGGATGTCGATGTTCTGGAAATTCAACGACAGGCGCTCGCCGCGATAGCCCTGCCCCGAGATCAGCTTGTTCGGATCTTCCTTGACCTGGCGGACTTCCACGACGAACTGGTTGTCGGTCTGGTACGAGCTGTATTCCCAGTTGCCGCGCGGCTCGATGGTCAGGCGCGCGCTGCCATTGGTGTCCGCGGCGCGCATGGCCTGGACCGGCGTGCCGAAGTCCGTGACATCAAAGCGGCGACGCAAATCCGTTGGCAGCGAGGTGCCCATGAAATCGACCACCAGGTTCTGTCCCTGTTGCGCGATGTTGATACCCGAATCGCGCGACGAGAGATCGACCACGATGCGGCCCGCACCGTCCTGCGCGCGGCGGAAGTCGATATTGCGCACCGACGGCCGGTTGACCGCCATCGACTGGGCTGCGGCGGCCGCGGCAGCCGTGGGCGCGAACGTCGGCGCCGCGGCATTGGGCGCCTGCACCACGTTATCGAGCAGCACGACGTACTGCGTGCCGCGCATTTCGGTCCGGTAGGTGGTAGTGCGGCTCAGGTTCAGCACAACCCGCGTGCGGTCCCCGATCTGCATCACGTTTGCGCTCTTGAGCAGCTTGCCGGCGTACTCGTACTGCGCACGCCCAGCGCCAAATCCCGTATCGAAAAAATCGATCGCGATCTTGGCGGGATTCTGGGTTGTGAAATCCACCGGTTTCTGCGCGAGCGGACCCTGCAGGTCGACCGTAAACACGGTCTGCTCGCCCACGACGTTGGCTTCCACCTGCCTGAGCTGATTCTTCTGTGCCAATGCGGCCGGAGAGGCCAGCACCAGCGCCATCGCTGCAGCGCCCGCAAGCGCCCGGACCCAACGTACGGTGATCATGCGGATGCCTCCAGCTTCAGGCTGGTCATTTTCTCTTTCCAATCTGAGACCCCTTCCCGAACCAATTCGCGCAACACGATCTCTTGATCGGTGATGCGGACCACCCGGCCGTAACTCTGGCCGAGATACTGACCCACCTTTACGTGATGGATCTTGTTATCTACGCGTACGACACCGTAGGTCTCGCCGTTCTTCTTCAGCATCCCGAGCATCTTGAAGTTTTCCAGCGGAAAATCTTCGAGCGGCTCGTGTCGCCGTCCGGCCTCCGGCGACTCGGACATCGTTCTGTTCAGTTCGCCGATCTTCGTCTGCGCGAAGGGCTCCGGCGATGCGCGACCACCATACTCGCGCGGCACATACGGCTTGACGTCGGGCAGGGGCTCGGGCGGCGGCGCCTTGGCGGCACGGGTCTGGCTCATCCATTGGCGCAGGCCTTCGTCGTCGCTGGATCCGCAGCCGCCCAGCGCGATGACCGTAAAGGCGGCGACGCCAAGCGTGCGCCACGCAAGCAGGCGAACTCGATTCACGCGGACAGGGCTCATTTGGCGCCTCCCGCCTTGGTCTTCTTGGCGGCCGCGTCGGCCGCGGCGCGACGCTGTGCGGCCTGCTCGTCAGGATCCAGCGCACGATAAGCCATGGCAACGGCTTCCATCGATAGCGTGCCGTCCTTGGCCACCGACATGTTCAGGTTTCGCATCGAAACGATCCGCGACAACGCGGCGACGTCGGCATTGAACAGCGCAACATCGTGGTAGCGGCCCGTAACCTTCAGGTTGACCGGAATCTCGGCGAAGTAAGGCTTTACCGTGGCGGGCTGCGGCTTGAACAGTTCGAACTGGAGCCCGCGCGCCACGCCGGCGTGATTCACGTCAGCCAGCAACGCATCCATTTCGGTGCTGTTCGGCAGTTGCCGTTCGGCAAGGGCCACGCGCTTTTCGACCTCGACCTTTTGCTTGCGCAGTTCGTCGAGGTTGGCCACCTGGGCGACCTTGGTCTTGAACTGCGTCTTCAGCGTCGCGTTTTCGGCGTGCCTGCGATCGAGTTCGTCGCTCTTGTCGGTCCAGTAGAACTGCCAGCCCAGAATCAGCACGATCACCGCAGCAAGAATCGAAAACAGCACGCGCGGCGCTGCGGGCCAGGTTTCCGGCTCGTTCAGGTTCAGACCGCGAAATTGCGTGGTCAGGTCCTGCAGGGAAATATCGGAATTGAGCGCCATGGTCAGACCTTGTCCTTCGCGGCTTTGGCAGCGGCGCCCGAGGCCCCGCCGGCGCCCTTCTTGTCGGCAGGCTGCTCCGGTGCGCGGTAGGAAAAGCGCATCGAGAAGTCGAACAATCTGCGCTGCTCCCGCAGATTGTTGGTCATGGTGATGGCCTTCGATTCCACCAGCTCGGCGCGATCCAGCCACTGCACCTGACCGATATTGCGCAGCAGTTCCGATACGCGCTCGTTGGATTGCGCAACGCCAGCCATGACGAAGTCGTCGCCGGTCTGCTTGAGACTGGTCAGGTACACGCCTTCTGGCACCTGTCGCACCAGCTCCTCCAGCAGTTGCACCGGCAGGTTGCGCTGCGCCTGCAGGCTTTCGATGGCGCGCTGCCGGTCCAGCAGCGATTCGATGTCCTTCTTGAGCGAATTGACTTCGGCGATCTGCCCGTCCATGCGGGCGTTTTCGGTCTTCAGGGTCTGATTCAGCCGGGTCACTTCATCGATCTGTGCATCGATGTAGAAACCCCCGAGCAACACCACGAGCACGCCGGCGCCCGCGGCGCCGCCCAGCATGGTGTAGACCTTCTTGCGCCGGGCCGCCTTGCGGGCCTCGTGATACGGCAGCAGGTTGACCGACGGAATGGTATTCGTCGTCGTGGACATGCGTGTCCCCTCGATGGGTTATTGCAGTCCGCGCAGCGCCAGTCCCGCACTGACGATGTAGGCAGGCAGGTCGCGCTGGAGATAGCGCTCGTTGACCTTGCCTGCGGTCGTCATGTTTGCGAAGGGATTGGCCAGCGTGGTCGTGATCTGCGTCTGCTGCTGGATCGCTGCCTGGACGCCTAGCAGCGACGCGTGCCCGCCAGACAGGAGGATTTCGTCGACGCGACCGAGGCTGGAACTGGCGATGAAGTTGCCGATGGCGCCCTGCACTTCCATCGCCAATGCCTCGAGCGACGGCTTGAGCAGTTGCGCGCGCCAGGCTTCGGGCAGCGTGTTCTTGCGCTTCTTGATCTCTGCCTTGAGCGCATCGAGCGTGAACATGCGTGCCGCACTCTGCGTGAGCTGGTCGCCGTAGCTGTTCAGCGGCTGCTCGTACAGTTCCTTCCAGCCCTGGTAGAAAATGGCCTTGGAGCGGCTTCCGCCAAGATGGACGACCGCCACCACGGGCAGGTCCTTGGCATCGGTCTCGGTCAGGCTGGCGGGAACGCCCAGCATCTGCACGACCGAACGCTGCACGGCGTATTCCTCCACATCCATGACCTGCGGTTTCAGGCCGGCCATCTCGGCCGCTGTCACGCGTTCCTGGACACGATCACTGTTGGCGGCCGTGACGCGTACGCCGATGCCGCCTTCCGTTTCGCTGGGACCAATCACCGCGAAGTCGAAATTCACCGCCTGCGAAGGCGGATAGAGGCGATGCGCCTCGGATTCGACCTGCGAATAAAGTTCGTCCTCGGACAGGTTGTCCGGAAGACTGACCGTCTGGGATTCCGTCAGCATGGACGGCACGCCAAGCACGACGTCCTTGGTGCGGATGCCGGCCTTGCCGAGCGCGCGTTTCAGCGCGATGCCCACGGCTTCGATGTTGACCACGTTGCCATCGGCAACGGCGTTGCGGTCCAGCAGTTCGCTGGCGCATTTTTCCAGCCTGAAGTCGTTCTTGCCCGTCCCCACGGACAGCTCGACGACCTTTACGCTGGACGACCCAATATCTACGCCGACCGTAGTTCGGCGTAGAAGACCCGACAAGATGCCCCGTCGCAAGGTGACCCCCTGACATTTGAACTCGCCCACGGCATGTCTGCTCTAATGGTGCGAGCCAGTTTCTTGGATGAAACGTTTGCTCTTTTATGTTCGTGGATTCTCACAAAATCCGGAGGCGCTGGCAATGTGCCGGTTCGACCACGCTTTCTTTTTCGGGGCCGCGTTGCCAAAATCCGACGAATGCCCGAAAGCCGGTCACAGGCCCGTCGCACTCCGTTGTGCAAGAGCGACTTCTCGCCGCCTCACACCCCACCGATTGAAGCGCCCGTTCCACTGCCTGGCACCGCCCGCAAACCCGCGCCGCGCCTGCCCTCTTCACGGCGTGACAGCCTGATATCAACGGCATTACATCTTGTAACAGCGGCATAGCGGCTTCGGCGGCACTGCGCATGAGGAACCGGGGAGTGCCGACGATATAATCCGGGCACTCTTATTAGGTAAACCCTTATGGCCACAGCACAACAGAAGCCGTCCCTTCCCGTCCGCCGTCCGCTATGGATGCGGATCACGTTCTGGGTACTCGGACTGCTTGTCGCGGGCGCTGTCGCCGTGGCGCTGCTGGTGGGCTATGCACTGGTCGTCGCGGCGCCGAACCTGCCCTCGCTGGATACCATCACCGACTACCGGCCGAAGATTCCGTTGCGGATCTATACGGCCGACAACGTGCTGATAGGCGAATTCGGCGAAGAGCGCCGCAACTTCGTGCCGATCACCGAGATTCCCGATGTCATGAAGAAGGCGGTGCTCGCCATCGAGGACGACCGCTTCTACGAACACGGCGGCGTCGATTTCGTGGGCGTGCTGCGCGCGGGCCTGGCCAACCTGCGCGGCGGGTTGTCGCAGGGCGCCTCGACGATCACCATGCAGGTGGCCCGCAACTTCTTCCTGTCGAGCGAAAAGACTTATACGCGCAAGATCTACGAGATGCTGCTGGCCTACAAGATCGAGGCCAACCTGAACAAGGATCAGATTCTCGAGCTGTACATGAACCAGATCTATCTGGGACAGCGCGCCTATGGCTTTGCCAGCGCCGCGCGCGTGTATTTCGGCAAGTCGATCAAGGACGTGACGCCGGCAGAAGCCGCCATGCTGGCCGGCCTGCCCAAGGCGCCGTCGGCCTATAACCCGGTGGTCAATCCGCGCCGCGCAAAGGTGCGCCAGGAATACATCCTGCAGCGCATGCGCGATCTGCACTACATCACGCCCGAGCAGTACGACCAGGCCGTGCGCGAAGAACTGAAGGTGCGCAGCGAAGGCAATGAATTCTCGACGCACGCCGAATACGTGGCGGAAATCGTGCGCCAGCTGATGTACGCGCAATACCGCGAAGAAACCTATACGCGCGGCCTGACGGTCTACACCACGCTGACCAAGACGGATCAGGATGCCGCGTACGAGGCCGTGCGCAGCGGCATCATGACCTACGAGCGCAAGCACGGCTATCGCGGCCCGGAAGCCTTCATCGATCTGCCGTCGGACAGCGCGGAACGCGAGCAAGCGATCGACGACGCGCTGGTCGAACATCCCGGCAGCGACGATCTGCGTTCGGCCGTGGTGACATCGGTCACGCCCAAGCAGGTCAAGGCAACGCTGCTGTCCGGCGAGGTGGCGACCATCGAAGGCACGGCGCTGCGCTTTATCGCGCCGTCGCTGTCGGCCAACGCGCAGCCCAAGGTAAAGATCCGTCCCGGCGCCATCATCCGCGTGACGCAGGACGCCAAGGACAACTCGTGGTCGGTCACGCAATTGCCGGAAGTGGCGGCCGCGTTCATCTCGCTGAGCCCCGAGGACGGCTCGATCCGGTCGATGGTCGGCGGCTTCGATTTCAACCGCAACAAGTTCAATCACGTGACGCAGGCTTGGCGCCAACCCGGTTCGAGCTTCAAGCCGTTCATCTACACCGCCGCACTGGAAAAGGGCTTTTCGCCGGCGACGGTGATCAACGATGCGCCGCTGACGATCGGTCCCGACACCGGTGGACAGGTATGGGAGCCCAAGAACTACGATGGCAAGTTCGAAGGCCCGATGACCATGCGCCGCGCACTGGCGAAATCGAAGAACCTGGTGTCCGTGCGTATCCTGCGCGCCATCGGCACGCAATATGCGCAGGACTACATTACGCGCTTCGGCTTCGAGGCCGACAAGCATCCCGCCTACTTGCCGATGGCGCTCGGCGCCGGCAGCGTGACGCCGCTGCAAATGGCCGGCGCCTACTCGGTATTTGCCAACGGCGGCTATCGCGTGAATCCGTACTTGATCCAGCGCGTGGAGGATTCGCGCGGCAAGGTGATTTCGGAAACCCATCCGCAAAAGGCCAATGAGGATGCCGTGCGCGTGCTGGACGCGCGCACTGCTTTCATCGCGGACAGCATGCTGCGCGAAGTGGTGCGCAGCGGTACGGCGAATCCCGCCAAACAGCGCCTGGGACGCAACGACCTGGCGGGCAAGACCGGCACCACCAATGACGCCGTCGACGCCTGGTTCGCCGGCTACACGCCGAAGCTCGTTGCCATCGCCTGGATGGGATACGACCAGCCCAAGAGCCTGGGCGTGCGCGAAACCGGCGGCGGCCTCGCGTTGCCGATCTGGGTCGGGTATATGAGCAAGGCGCTCAAGGGCGTACCGGAAAGCCCCGAACGTCAGGCGCCGGAAGGCGTGGTCATGGTGGCCGGCGACTGGACGCTCGAGGAAAATGCCGGTGGCGCTGGCGTGGCGTCTGTCGGCCTGGGCGATCCGTGGCCCGGCAAGCCGGAGGAAAGCTCGCGCCCGCCGCAGGACACCGAGGCGGAGAAGAAAAAGATTCTGGAAATGTTTGGCGGCGCGTAACCGTCCCGCGCACAAAAAAACCGGCCCTCGCGGCCGGTTTTTCTTTGGTGAATGGCGCGTGACGGCCTACTTCAGCGTCAAAGCCGCGCCCGCCTGCTGGCTCAGATACCCCGACAGCGCGGCATAAAGCTCGGCGCCGCTGCGCGTATCGACCCATTTGCCGCCATCGTGCCGAAAGTGGAAACCGCCGGCCTTGGCGGCCACCCAGAGTTCCTGCATTGGCGCCTGGCTGTTGACGATGATCTTGGAGCCGTCTTCGAATTCCAGCTCCATGACGTTGCCCGTGCGGTTTATCTCGATATCGGCATCGGCGGCGTCGGCGGCGGCTTCGATGGCCGTTTCAAGCTGATCCAGGGCCGCACCGGCAAGGGCCAGGAACTCGGTTTCATTGAGGGGGGGCATGCTACACTCCAAGGCCGCCGGCAGCCCGTCCCGACAGGCCAATGCGCCGGCATCAAATTGATGGAAATCGTGGAAGCGTCAGGCTTCCGACAGCCATCCAGAAGCCATCCAGACAATGAAGGACTCCCCGATGCTGCGTCGTGGTGCGATTGTATCGGCGTTTGCCGCCACGCTCGCGATGACCCTTGCCGGCTGCGGCATTCGCGGCCCGCTGTACATGCCGAAGGTGCCGCCAGAGCCCACGCCGCCAGCCGTGGCCGATCCGGGCCTGGGCCAACCGGGCGCCACGCCTCCGGCAGCCCGCCCTGCCAATGACCCGGCGACATCGGCACCAGCCCCCGTGGAGCCCGCAAAAGGCACCTCCGCCCCCTCCGCACGTTGAGTGCGTACCAGAACATGACTGATTTTTTTCATCGCGGCAAAGATGGCGCCCTCGCCGTCGAGCAAGTACCGCTGGCGCAAATCGCCGCGGCATTCGGCACCCCCACTTTCGTCTATTCCCGCGCGGCGCTGACCGCCGCGTACGGCGCGTATGCCGCCGCCTGCAAGGGCCGCAATGCGCACGTGCAGTACGCGGTCAAGGCAAATTCCAACCTGGCCGTGCTGCAGGTGTTCGCGCTGCTTGGCGCGGGATTCGACATCGTTTCCGGCGGCGAGCTGCTGCGCGTGATCGCGGCGGGCGGCAATCCCCGCAAGGTGGTTTTCTCGGGCGTCGCCAAGAGCGAAGCCGACATGGCGCTGGCGCTGGAACACGACGTACGCGGCTTCAACGTCGAGTCGATTCCGGAACTCGATCGGCTGAACGCCGTGGCCGGCCGTCTGGGCAAGCGTGCGCGCGTGTCGCTGCGCATCAATCCCGATGTCGATGCGAAGACCCATCCGTATATCTCGACGGGTCTGAAGGGCAACAAGTTCGGCGTGGCCTTCGAGGACGTGCTGCCTACCTATCGCGCTGCGGCGGCGCTGCCGCATCTCGACGTGGTCGGCATCGACTGCCACATCGGGTCGCAGATCACGGAAGTCGCGCCGTATCTGGAGGCGCTGGACAAGGTGCTCGATGTCGTCGAGGCACTCGAGGCCGAAGGGATCAGGCTGCAACATATCGACGTTGGCGGCGGCCTGGGGATTACCTACGCGGACGAGACGCCGCCGGACATCACTGGCTTTGCCACGACGCTGATCGACCGCGTGGCGGCGCGCGGGCACGGTCATCGCGAAGTGCTGTTCGAACCGGGACGCTCGCTGGTGGGCAACGCCGGCGTGCTGCTTACGCGCGTGGAATTTTTGAAGCCGGGCGCGGCGAAGAATTTCTGCATCGTCGACGCGGCGATGAACGATCTGGCGCGCCCTGCCATGTACGAGGCGTATCACCGCATCGAGCCGGTGATGCCGCGCGGCGAAGCGGCAGTGTCCTATGACGTGGTGGGCCCGGTGTGTGAATCGGGCGATTGGCTGGGTCGCGATCGCGCTCTGGCGGTGCAGCCGGGCGACCTGCTCGCCGTCATGTCAGCCGGCGCCTATGGCTTTGTCATGAGCTCGAACTACAACACACGCGGCCGCGCCGCGGAGGTGATGGTCGACGGCGACGCCGTGCATCTGGCGCGCGAGCGCGAACTGCCGGCCGATCTGTTCCGCAGCGAGCGATTGCTGCAGGGCTGAACGAGTGGGCTTCTGGCTCATCTGCATCGAAGGCGACGGAAACGTCGCCTTTTTTATTGCGCGTGATTGAGCGGCATTGCGCGGGGCTTGCGCACCCACCACCAGACGCGCATCGCCAGCAGCACAAAGACTACTGCGGCATAGATTGATACTTCGCCGAAATCATTCTTGCCGGCCTTGTGCCACCAGTAATGCAGGATGGCGAGAACCGCGATGCCATAGACGGCGCGATGCAACGCCTGCCAGCGGCGGCCGCCCATCCATCGCACCGCTGCATTGAAGGACGTGGCGGCCAGAGGGACCATCAGCACGAACGCCGCAAACCCCACGGTGATAAACGGACGCTTCCCGATGTCCTTGATCATGTAGGCGACATCGAAACCCCGATCCACCGCCAGCCACAGCATGAAATGCTGAACGGCGTAAAAGAACGTGAACAACCCCAGCATGCGGCGCAGACGCAGCAACCAGTGCCACCCGGTCAACTTGCGCAACGGGGTGATGGCGAGCGTCACGCACAGCATGACGAGCGTCCATGTGCCCGTGGAACGTGTCACGAATTCGAGCGGATTGGCGCCGAACTGCGACGTGGCGCCGAGGTAGAGCAAGCGCAGAAATGGCAGCAGCGCCAGCAGCCAGACCAGCACCTTCACGGCGCGCACGCGCGCCGGCGACAGCGTCATGCCGCTGGGGCCGCGTGCGGCGGATCGCGGTGTGCGGGCGCGCGCGGCGGAAGCCAGATCCGGTTCCGCCATCAGAAATTCTTCTTCAGGTCCATGCCCTGATAAAGCGATGCCACCTGCGCGCCGTAGCCGTTGAACGGTAGCGTCTTGCGCTTTGGTGCAAACAATGCGGAGAAGCCACCGCCGCCCTTGTCCTCGCCGATGCGGCGCTCGGTGGCCTGGCTCCATCGCGGGTGGTCGACGTCCGGATTCACATTGGAATAAAAACCGTATTCGTTGGGCGCGGCGATATTCCAGCTCGTGGGCGGCTGCTTGTCGACGAAACGAATTTTCACGATCGACTTCGCACTCTTGAATCCATACTTCCACGGCACCACGATGCGTACCGGTGCGCCGTTCTGGTTCGGCAGCACCTCGCCGTACAGACCGAACGTCAGCAGCGCCAACGGATGCATCGCCTCGTCGAGACGCAAACCCTCGCTGTACGGCCACTGCAATACGCCGCTGCTGATGCCCGGCATCTGCTTCTTGTCTGCCAGCGTGATGAACTGCACGTACTTGGCTCCCGGTTGCGGCTCGACGCGCTTGATCAACTCGGCCAATGGAAACCCGATCCACGGAATCACCATCGACCATCCCTCCACACAGCGCATCCGATAAACCCGTTCCTCCATGGGCGCGAGCTTCATCAGTTCGTCGATATCGTAGACCTTGGGATGCTTGACCAGCCCTTCCACCGCCACTTGCCACGGACGCGTCTGCAGCGTGCCGGCATTCTGCGCGGGGTCCGACTTGTCCGTGCCGAACTCATAAAAGTTGTTGTACGTAGTGACGTCCTGATACGGCGTGCGCTTCTCCGTCACCACGTAGGCGTTGTTCGCCGCGGCAGCCAGCTTTGGCAACTTTCCCGACGCGCCCTGTGCGTGCGCGGGCGTGGCGAACCACGGCGCCACCGCGCCGGCGGCAGCGGTTCCTGCCAGCGCCATCCAGCGGCGGCGCGACAGATAAACCGCGTGGGACGTGACTTCCGATGCGGCGATGTCATCACCGCGCAGCCATTTGGGCGAAGGTATCAGCATGGTCTGGAATATTGAGAATTCATGTCGCATTGGACATCAAAAACGCGGTCGGCGTACGCGACACCTGCGCGACAGCTAGCTTCGCTGCGATTGCTGGTAGACGGTCTGCGCCAGCGCCAGCAATCTGTCGCGTTCGAGTGGCCCCGCCAGCGCGAAGCCGAGATCCCGATCCACCCAGTAGAACGCCATGGCAGCGCGTCCGGCCGGCTGTCGCGCCACGCTTGGCGGCATCCGCTCAAGCCGGAATGCCGTGTCCGGCGTGCCCTGAGCCATGCGCGTCAGTTGCAGCGAAAGCCGCGTGCCGTCATCGCTTTCGTACATCAGGATCGCCATCGGGCCGCCCTCCGACGCGCCCAGGCGTCCGCCGATCAGCCGGAAACCTTGCGCACCAAGATCCGGCACCGGCAGCCGCGCGCCGAGCCGCTTCGACAGCCATGCGATCAGATGTGCCTCGTCGCTGGCCGGCACTTCGACGGCATGGCGGACCTCCGGGGCGAAAACGACATGACTGGCCAGTGCCTCGCGCGCAAAGCGCTCCATCGGTAGTGTGGCGACGGTCGTGGACCCGAGCCGATCGTGCGCGTACCAGCCGCCTGCGCCGCCGACGAACAGCGTTGACAGGCTGGCAGCGAGCGCCAGCGACCAGCTCGGTCGCAGTCTGGGGGCAGCGGGGCCGTCGTGGAGCTGGCGCGGCAGCGCGGCCAGCGGCACCGCTTCGTTAAGGACGCCGTCGAGTCCGGCGTGCAACGCCGCCGCCTGCCGGCGCCAGGCTTCGATCGTTTGCGCCGCTTCGGGATCCGCCGCGAGGAAAGCCTCGACCTGCGCCCGGCGCGGGCCCTGCAGGTAGCCATCCGCATAGGCATGGAGGTCGGCTTCGCTCACCGGAATTTGAGGGGCACTCATCATTTCACCCGCTGCAGCGTGGTTGGCGGTGCAGCGTCCGTCTTGCCGCCATCGAGCAGGCGGCGCATGTGTTCGCGCGCACGGGCCAGTCGTGACATCACTGTGCCAATCGGCACTTCCAGCACCTGCGCGGCTTCGGCGTACGAAAACTGTTCCAGGCTAACCAGCAGCAGCACCGCGCGCTGCGCCTCGGGCAACCGCGCCAGGGCGTCGAGCAGATCGCGCCGAAGGCCGGGATCGGCACCCGGCGCGGCCACATCGGGCAACGTATCGGTAGTGGTGACGAGATCAGCCCGACGCAGGGTGTTCAGGCGCAGCCGGTGCATCAGCGTCAGCAGCCACGGTAACAAACCGTCCGCGCCGTCCCCCCAGAATGTGCCGGGGCGCAGGCGAAAGCGCCAGCGATAACGCAGGGCACGCTCGAGCGTGTCCTGCACCAGATCGTCGGCCAGCGTAGTGTCGCCGGTCAGCCCGCGCGCGTGGCGCCGCAGACGAGGCGCCAGCAGCACCAGTTGGCGTTCGAAGGCTTCCATGCGGCAGCGCGGGCTATGTCGTCAGCAGGCCATCAGGGCTTGGCGACGTGCCAGACATTGTTGACGTTGTCGCCGGTGCGATCGCCGGGCTTGGCATCCTTCGCGAATCGATACAGCGGCATGCCGTTGTAGGCGTACTGCCGGGTGCCGTCGTCGCGCGTGATGACGGAGTACTTGCCCGACGCCGTCTTGCCCGGCTCGGCCAACAGCGGCGGCCAGTTGGTGGCGCACATGCCGTTGCAAACGCTCTTGCCGCCATTGGCGGGGTCGCGATCGAAGGTGTACAACGTCAGGCCTTGCGGGTCGGTCAGCACGCCGCCTGTGACTTTCACGGTCGGCGGCATATCGCCGCCGCCCATGCCCATCCCCATGCCGGAACAGCCGGCCAGCAGGACGGTGGCGGCGCCAAGCGCCAAGGCCATCGGACGAAACGCGGTTACAGCGCTGTGACGGGTAGCCATCTTTTGGTCTCCTTCTCCTGAGGCGGTGCCGACAGCCGGCACCGTTGTCCTTCAGTAAACACCGTATGCGACGCATTTATTCCGCGACGAGTAAAAAAAGTGGCGACCTGTAGCGGCAGGCGTACTTTTGAGCACTTATGGCGGTGCATCGGAATCCGGCCGACAGGGGCTGGTCTGCGCAATCGTCCAGGCGGGCAATAAAAAATGCCTGCCACATCGGCAGGCATTCTTGGTTGGCGGGGGCGAGCGCTTAAAGTTCGCCGTAGCTGTGCAGCCCGGATAGGAACATGTTGACGCCCAGGAACGCGAAGGTGGTGACCAACAGGCCGACGAGCGCCCACCACGCCGCAACCGTACCGCGAAGTCCCTTCATCAGGCGCATGTGAAGCCACGCCGCATAGTTGAGCCACACGATCAGCGCCCAGGTCTCCTTGGGATCCCAGCTCCAGTAACCACCCCAGGCTTCCGCGGCCCACAGCGCGCCGAGAATCGTGGCGATCGTGAAGAAGGCGAAACCTACGGCGATCGCCTTGTACATCACATCGTCGAGCAGTTCGAGCGACGGCAGGCGTTCGGCGAGGATGCCGCGCTGTTTGAGCAGGTACGCAACCGAAACCATCGCCGCCAGCGCAAAGGTGCCATAACCGATGAAGTTGGCCGGTACGTGGATTTTCATCCACCAGCTTTGCAGTGCCGGCACCAGCGGCTGGATTTCCTGCGCATTGCGCGTGACGGTGTACCACAGAAGGAATCCGACGGCCGCCGACACCACCAGCATCACAAACGGCCCCATGGCGCGCGTGGCGTAGCGGCGCTCGTAATAGAGATAGAACAGCGACGTGATCAGCGTGAAGAGGACGAAAACTTCGTACAGATTCGAGATTGGAATGTGACCGATATCCGCGCCGATCAGGTACGACTCGTACCAGCGCACCATCAAGCCGGTGAAACCGAGCACCACTGCAGCCCAGCAAAGCTTGCTGCCGATGCTGGAGCCCGTGTCCGACTTCGAGGCAAATCCCACCCAATAGAACAACGTGGAGAGGAATACCAGCGCACTCATCCAGAGAATCGCCGACTGGCTGGACAGGAAATACTTGAGAAAGAACGCCTGGTCGGCCCGCGCCAGACTGCCCTGATACAGCTGGATCGCGAACAGCGACAGGAACGCGATTCCCACCATCAGCGGCCGCACCGGCTTCCAGTGCCAGCCCAGCAGCGCAAATGTCGGCACGGCGGCGATCAGCACGGCCTTGTCGTACACGTTCATCCAATGGCCGTAGCGCGCGAGCGCGAAGCCCGCGCCGACCACCAGCAACAGCGCGAAGCCCCAGTCCACCCAACTCAGGCGGCGCAGGAAGGAAGGCTCGAGGTACGCGGCATCCGAATACGCGAGATCGCCCGTCATGCCGTTAGGTGCGGTCGATTGCTGCGGCGTCAGGCCCGAAGAAGCTTGGTTTATGTTCGAGGACATGGCATTCCTGCTAAGTAGCGCGAAGCGCCCGTTTTATCTGCTTTATCTTTGCCGCCGGCCGGCCAAATATCGGCGAGCCAGTAGACCGTCGATTAGTACTACAGCGCAGGCCGGTTCTTATCACCCTGCCCTGATGCGCCCGATTCCGGCGGCTCATGCGCCATCGGCGTCCCGGGTGCCGCGGTGGGCACTATCGGCTGTGCACCGACCGCCCGCCCGATGTCGTCCCGCAAGGCCTCGAATTCCTGCTCGAAATCCATGGTGCGACGTTGCGTGGACATCGCCATGAGCAAATGGCTTCCGGCTGGTGAGCCATCGTCGTTCGTCCGGTTATCCCTGACCCAGATCCAGACCCGGCGTTCGCGGATGTAGAACATTGCGAACACACCAAGCACCAGCAGCAAACAGCCAAGATACACGATGTTCTTGCCAGGTGCGCGGGTCATCTGGAACACGCTCGCCTTGACCTCCTGGAAGTCGTCGAGCTGGAGAAACACAGGTGCGGCGTAGAAGAAACTGTCCGACAGCGCATTGATGGCCTGCTGCAAGAACACGCCGCTCCTGGCATCGTTTGCGATGGCCGGCAGCTTGTCTTCCTCGCGCGCCAATTGCCACAGTTCCCACATCGACCCGTTCAGGATCTTCAACAGCACATCGGCCGCCTTCTGTTGCTCGGCCTGCGGCACCGATTTTTCGAGGAAGGCAGCAATCGCGGTAAAACCGCCCGGCGGCGCATCGGGCGACGACCGCGTGGCACCCGCAAACAGGTCCATTGCCCGGAGCGCGCTTTCGGCCAGTTGTTTGCGCAATGCTTCCTTGTCGGCACCCGGCATGGAGATCTCGGCAAAACGTCGGGCAGCTTCGCCGCGCTTGGCCGGACTTTGCAGCGCTGCGCGCAAGCGCATCCAGTCGGCCACGCTGTGTTGGTCGTCGGCAGGAATGCGCAGATAACGGAACGGTTCGCTCGGCGACTCCCGCATGCCCGCCAGAAACACGGTCTGGCCATCGAGCTGCACGGGCAGCATGTAGTTGTTGAATTCGCGCGCCTGCCCGGTGCGGTCACGCAGCTTGTACTGGACCGACGGCCCAACGTTGCGCAGATTCTTGTCCTTGTCCAGATTCGCCGCCGAACCCAGATGCTGTTCGAGCGTGTTGAGCGATTTGCGCGCCACGCCGCGCGCATCGACCTTGCCGGAAGCGTCGGTCACCGTCTCGACATTGATCTGGCGAAAATCGCTGAACTCTACGGTCAGGCCATCGTTGTCGGCCGTTGTCCCGGTTCCGGCGAGTGGCGTGTTGCCACCCACGGTGCCGGCGATCGAGAACGTCTGGTGCGCACTGCCCGCCATCGGGTAACCGACAAACTTCAGGCGCGACCCACCGTCTTCGAAACTCGACTGATAGATGGCAATACCATCGACAATCAGCGGCTCATTGACCTTGATCGTCGCTTCCGTCTTCTTGCCGCTTGCACGATCCGTCACCACCACATCCGACGCAAACAGCTTCGGCATGCCCGTGGAGTAGTAGTCGACCGTGAACTTCTTGAGCATGATCGTGAACGGCAGATCCTGCACCAGCGCGCCGTCCGAGATATTGAGAATTGCCGTGGACACCGTGGCGCCTTCCGGCACGAAGGCGTTGCCGCGGAAGCCTGGGTTGCTGGGCGACAGACGGTGTTTCGCGGGGATCTCGCTGATGATGGCATTGCCGTCGATGGGCGACTTGCCGCCGAACCACATTTGCGTGCGAATCAGCATGTCACCGTCCAGCAGCCCGCCGATGCAGATCACGACAATCGCCGAGTGCGCGAGGATATAGCCGAGCTTGTTGGCTGCCCCGGCCTTTGCGGCAAGCAGCGTGGCGCCTTCGTGTTCCACCGGCTTGATGCGAAAGCCGCGATGCCGCAGCAACGCGGCCAGACGCGACACCGCATCGGCGCGACCGCGTGCCGTTTGGTATTCGCCGCGATGATGAAACGACCGCAGACTGCGCTCGCGCACATGGTCCTTCCACGACCGCATCTCCACGATCATCTTCGGCGCGTTGCGCGTAATGCACAGCGACGTGGAGATAACCAGAAACGCGAGAATCAGCAAAAACCACCACGAGCTGTAGACCTTCTGCAGCGACAGCGCGTGGAACAGATCCGCCCAGAACGGGCCGAACTGGTTGACGTAGTTCGGATACGGCTCGTTCTGCTTGAGTACTGTGCCGATGACGCTGGCGACGGCAATCACCGTCAGCAGCGTGATGGCGAACCGCATTGAGGACAGGAGTTCTACGAACTCGCGAAGCACGCGGTGATGAGTCCTCAGGTGCAATCCTGAAGTGGAAGGATTCGACATATGCGGGTAATGCCTGAATGCGGTTCGACGCCATTGGTGGCGCCAGTGTTGTATGCCGAGGTGACGCGTGATGCGGCGTCGAAAATAAAAAAGGGTGGACATGCTTTGGCAAGCAGGCCACCCTCTTCGATTGTCACGCGTACTGCCGGTTCACCCCTCTCGGGAAAACCAGGAAGTGCGCGCCAGATACGACTTAACGGACGCCGGCGACGTAATCCGCCACCGCCTTGATCTCGGCATCCGACATCCTGGCGGCGATCGTGCTCATGACCGAATTGTTCTTTCGGGTGCCCTGGCGGAACGCCACCAGTTGCGCTTCGGTGTACTCGGAATATTGGCCTCCGATACGCGGATACTGTGCAGGAATACCGGCGCCCGTGGGGCCATGGCAGCCGGCACAGGCCGGAACGCCCTTGGCGGCAATGCCTCCGCGATAGATCTTCTGGCCCTGCTCGATCGTATCCTTGTTCTTGGCCGTGGCAGGCTTGAGCTGCTGCTTGGCCAGGTAAGCGCCCACGTCCTTCATGTCCTGGTCGGACAGGGCGCCCGCGTACAGGGACATGATGGCGTTGTCACGCGCCTTGGCCTTGAAGTCGACCAGCTGCTTGTGAACGTATTCGGCTTGCTGCCCTGCCAGCTTCGGATTGGCCGCCGCGCTGCTGTTGCCGGCAGTGCCATGGCAGGAGAAACATGCAGGAACATTGCGATCGGGTACGCCTTGCGTGTAAAGCGTTTCGCCTCGGGCGGGGTCTGCTTTCGCGGCGGCCTGCTCTGCGGCAGTTGCCAACCCAGTCATTGCACCGAGCGGAACAGCCAGCGCCATGACACCCAAAAGTTTCGCAATGCGGTTCATTCTTACACCTTGTCAGAATTGTTATGAACACCGTAATGCATGCCGGTCAGTGCTTGCGGCGGGGGGAAACGCCTTGCAATGGCAAGCCTGAGCGCGCGTATGCGCGACGCCGCGATTTGATCTGGGACATCATACTAATGACCCACGATCGATTTAAGACATCGCCGATGACATCCCGCAAGGATGCCACACGTCACCCGCTCAGGAGACCGTAAACCGGGTTATTGTACAATAAATCGCTTTCCGGATTGACTTAGGTCAGTCTCTGTGGCGGCGTCATCACTGGCGTCCTGCCAGCCTTGCGGTCCGCCCGCTACCACGCACCCTGCGCATGTCCCTTCTACATCAGGCCCGATTCTTCAATACCGTCAACCATCTGCGCGACCTGCCCGCCACGGCCGTGCCGGAGGTGGCGTTTGCCGGACGTTCCAATGCCGGCAAATCGACGGCCATCAACACACTGTGCAACCAGAAGCGACTGGCATTTTCTTCGCGTACGCCCGGCCGCACACAGCACATCAATTACTTCACCGTGGCGCCCGCCAAGGCGACTGATCCCCTCGGCTTTCTGGTGGATTTGCCGGGATATGGCTACGCCGAGGTTTCAGGCAGCGCGAAATTTCATTGGCAGGGCTTGTTGTCGGATTACGTTCAATCGCGTCAGCAGTTGAGCGGCCTGGTCCTGATGATGGATGCGCGCCGCCCGTTTACGGATCTCGATTGCCAGATGGTCGAGTGGTTTCTGCCCACGGGCAAGCCCATCCATGTCCTGCTCACCAAGGCCGACAAGCTGACCAACAGTGACAACGCCAACGCGTTACGCGAAACCAAGCAGATGCTGGCCGACTATGCGGCCCAGATGGACAATCCACCGCCGCTGACCGCGCAGCTTTTTTCGGCGCTGAAGCGGCGGGGCATCGAGGAAGCACAGCGTGTGGTGGCAGGCTGGTTGTCTTTGCCCGAGGCGTTGCCGCCGGAGCAGGCGCCCGGCGCCGAATCGCCGCAAAGCTGAAGGCCATGCGTTGTGCGCCGACCGGAAAGGCATAAAAAAAACCCCGTTGCAAGCAACGGGGACGAACTTTCCCACCGGTTCAGGGCGGGTACCCGCTCAGGGAGGAGTAGCGGGGGACACCGCGCTGCGCGAAGCAACACAGGGTGTCCGCGAGTATGATAGCGGGCACGCACAAAAGTTCTTTTTTCTTTCTGTGCATTCGATTGACCGGTCACCGGAACTGTTCGCGGTGACGCGTGCCACGCATTCCCCCCACGACTCAATCCTCCCCGAAAGCCATGTCCACGTTTCCCGAGTACCGTCCCCGCCGCATGCGTCGCGACGATTTCTCGCGTCGCATGATGCGCGAAAACCGTCTTTCGCCCGACAACCTGATCTATCCGGTGTTCATCCTGGAAGGTCAGAACCAGCGCGAAGCAGTGGCGTCGATGCCCGGCGTGGAACGCGTCTCCGTAGATCTTCTGATGCCGATTGCCGAGGATTGCGTGAGGCTCGGCATTCCGGTGATCGCGCTTTTTCCAGTCATAGATCCGTCGCTGAAAACGCTCGACGGTATTGAAGCGACTCGCGCCGAGGGACTGGTGCCGCGCGCCGTACGCGCGCTGAAGGATCGCTTCCCGGAACTCGGTGTGCTGACCGACGTGGCGCTCGATCCGTATACGAGCCATGGCCAGGACGGCGTGCTCGACGACAACGGCTACGTCATCAATGACATTACGGTCGACATCCTCGTCAAGCAGGCGCTGGTGCAGGCCGAGGCGGGCGTGGATATCGTAGCGCCGTCCGACATGATGGATGGCCGGATTTCCGCGGTGCGCGTGGCATTGGAGGACGCCGGTCACATTCACACGCGCATCATGGCGTATTCGGCCAAGTATGCGTCGGCGTTCTACGGGCCATTCCGCGATGCAGTCGGTTCGGCAGCGAATCTGGGCAAGGGCAACAAGATGACCTACCAGATGGATCCAGCCAACAGTGACGAAGCGCTGCGCGAAGTCGCCCAGGACATCATGGAAGGCGCCGACATGGTGATGGTGAAGCCGGGCATGCCGTATCTGGACATCGTGCGCCGCGTGAAGGACGAGTTCCGTTTCCCGACTTATGTGTATCAAGTCAGCGGTGAGTACGCGATGCTCAAGGCTGCGGCGCAGAACGGTTGGCTTGATCACGACAAGGTAATGATGGAATCGCTGCTGGCATTCCGCCGTGCCGGCGCCGATGGCATCCTGACCTACTTTGCCCGCGATGCCGCGCGCCTGCTGAAGGCCTGAGCCGCGCTTCCTTCTCCACTTCGCCCGCATGCAACTACTCGGCTTTTCAGCCAGCCAGGTGCATCCGCTCACGACGCTGGACGCTGCGAGGGACTTTCTTTCCGGCAATGCGGCGGCCAGCTTCGTGTGGGCGGATTTTGCCACCGACGAAGTCACGCAAGCGCCCAGCACCTGGCGGGACAGCCTTGCGGCGCTCACTGGCGCGCCCATTCTCGACCTCCATCTGGCAGACGCCACGAACGGCGCCCACCCGTCGTTCTTTGATACGACTAATGCGTACGACATGGTGATCTTTCGAAAGCTCACCTTCGAGACGAGTCGCCTATTTGCGGAAGCAGAGGCCGAAGCGTCAAGCACTAATACAGGCACCAACGCAGACAGAGCGCCACCGCCGACCGGTGCTACCGGCCCTGCGCCGCCCGCTGCGGCAATGCCGGCAACGACCAAGGCATCGCGCAAGCATCCGCCCGGCTTTCTTCCCGCGCTCGCGCGCATCGACACGCAGCCGGTGACATTTTTCGTATTCGACAGTGTGCTGGTGACGGTGCGCCCGTCACCGTCGCGCACCATCGATCAGGTGCGGCAGCGTCTGCTCGATACCTGCGGTACACCGCGCTCGGCGGCAGCACGCACCAACGGCGGCACGGGGTTGCTGCACGGCGTGCGCCCGCCGACCCGGCCGGAGGACCTGATGCTGCGGCTGCTGAACGCGATGGTCGATCGGTATCTTGATCTGCGCGCACCGCTTACGCGTCAACTCGATCGATGGCAACGCGCGCTACTTAGTACCCGCCGCAGCTTTTCCAGCTGGGAAGGCTTGCTCGATGCACGAATCCAGTTGCGGCGACTCGAGCATTTAAGCGAAGAACAACGCGACGCCCTGCAGGAATTTCGCGACAGTCTTCTCGATAATCAGTACAGCGCCGGCACTGATACGGCCCCCACCTCGGCAAGCCGCGACGAAGTCCTGCTGGTGCGCCTGACGGATCTGATGGAACACATCCTTCGCGTGCTTGCACACGCAAGGCGCCTGGAAGACTCGATCGAATCCGCCGTCCAGATCCATTTTTCGGCAGTTGCACATCGGACCAATCGAACGATGCGCGCCCTGACCATCATCACAGCGCTGTTCATGCCATTGACCTTGATTACCGGGGTTTTCGGCATGAACTTCGCACGCATGCCCTGGCTTCAGGAGGCGAATGGATTCTGGTGGGCCATCGCGCTGATGGCGGCTGTCGTCGCTGCCACTGGCGGTATCTGGGCGCTTGCCCGATGGCTGGACCGCTAACCCTCGGCAGGCGCGGCTACGCTGGCCGACGGCTGCTTGTCAAACGCGCGATCGAGGCTCTCCGCAAATTTATTGGCTGACTGGAAGCCAATCACACGCACAGGGCGCTCTTTGCCATCCGCACCGAAGAAGATAATGCCGGGCGGGCCGAACAGACCGAAGCGCTTCAGCAGCGCTTTGTCATCGGCGTTGTTGGCGGTCACATCGGCCTGCAGCAGCACGACGTTCGACAATCGTGCGCGCACACTGGTGTTCGGAAACGTCAGGTTTTCCATTTCCTTGCAGCTGACACACCAGTCAGCATAGAAATCGAGCATTACCGGCCGCCCGGATGCCGCCGACTGCGCAACGCGCGCATCAAGTTCAGCCACGCTGCGAATGCGTTCGAAGCGAATGTTCTCTGGCCTGGACTGCCCCGGGGCCGCGCGCGATAAACCGCTCAAGTGCGACAGCGGCTGCAACGGATCCCGCCCCCCGGAGGCCAGGCCAATGATCTGTATTGCGCCGGCAAGCGCCGCCAATAAGCCGATCGCCTTACCCACGCGCAGCAAGGCACGGGCGTCCGGGGCAAGGGAGTCGAATGCCCCGAGGTACACCGCTGCCACGACGAGCAGCGCCGCCCAGGCCAGCATCAAGGTCCACGCCGGTACGACGGGTGTCACCATCCAGATGGCCAAGCCGAGCAACAGAAAGCCGAAGAAGCGTTTGGTCGCATCCATCCACTTGCCCGCGCGGGGCAACAGATTTCCCGCGCCCACGCCCACCAGGATGAGCGGAACCCCCATACCCAGGGCCATGGCCAGCAACGCAGCGCCTCCGGTGAGCGCGTCGCCGGTCTGCGCGATGTAGGCAAGCGCGCCTGCAAGAGGCGCGGTCACGCAGGGCCCGACGATCAATGCGGAGATCGCGCCCATCGCAGCTGCGCCGATGATCTGGCCACCTTGCCTCCGGTTCGATGATTCCGTCATGCGCGCCTGCCAACGGTGCGGTAATTGCAGCTCGTACACGCCGAACATCGAAAGAGACAGGGCGACCATCAGCGCCGCAAAAAATCCCAGCGCCCAGGGCGTCTGCAATGTTGCAGCGAGACCTTCGCCAGCGAGGCCTGCCGCGACACCAACCGCCGTATAGACCACCGCCATACCGAGGACGTATGCCAGGGACACGACGAAGGCGCGGCCGCGCGTCACATGCTCGCCGACGACGATCGACGAAAGAATCGGGACCATCGGCAAGACGCACGGCGTGAAAGTGAGCAAAAGCCCCAGGCCAAAAAAGAATGCGGCGATCAACGCAATATTCTGGCTCGCGAGCGCTCTGGCGATGCGGTCGTTCTCATCTGGCGTACTGCGCGTTGCAGCGACTGCGGGCGAAGTCGACGCCGGCAGATTCGATGCATCGACTTCGGGCTTCACCGGCGAGGCGCCCGCGGCAGCGCCGCGATTCGCGCCGAACAGGTTGCCGAGTACTGAGCCGCCGACCTTGTAGGTACTTTCCATCGGCGGATAGCACAGTCCCTTGTCGGCACAGCCCTGGGAAGTGACGGTCAGTGTCCAGCGCCCGTCAGCTGGCGCGTGTTCGATAGGCAGCTGTATCGTGACGGCGCCCCGATAAGTCTCCATGTCCTTGCCGAAGGTCTCGTCGAAATGGACTTTGCCTTGTGGCAGCGCCGGTTTGCCTAGGCGCACATCGGCAGGTTGCGCAGCAAAGGACAGACGTTCGCGATACAGGTAGTAGCCGTCGGCTATATCGAACCGGATTTCCAGCGTTTTCGCATCCAGTTGCCGAGCCGAAAAGCGGAATGCCTGCTCCGGCGGCAAAAAGTCATCTTCCGTGGCGGCATGGACGCCGGCGGCGAAGAAAACGCTCGCCAGCAACGTCAGCAAGAATGCGACGAAATGCCGCACGTAAGATCCGGCGTCATACCCCTGATTCGACCCGCTAGCGATGCTGTTACTCATCATTCCCATGAGGTAATCCGATACGTGTTCTTTGTTTCAGGGCTTTTTTGGCATCCCTGTCGCTTCCCGCCCCACCCAGGCCAGATAGGCCGGCAACCCGGCCGACAAAGGCCAAGCAACAACCTCGGGCACATCGTATGGGTGTTCTGCCTCGATCATGGCCTGCAGCGCAGCGTACTGGCGCTGTGTTGTCTTGATCAGGAGCGGCCATTCCTGCGTACTTTCCAACTGTCCTTGCCACCAGTACTCGGACTGGCATGGCGCAAGCCGGTTCACGCAGGCCGCCACGCGCGCCTGCAACACGGCGCGGGCCACACGTTCGGCCGAAGCTTCGTCGGGCAGGTTGGTCATTGCCATCCATACCGATTCTGCCGCAGCGGCGTCTGATCCCGAATGAGCCGATTCTGAAATTGTCATGATTGTGCTTGGACAAAACAAAAGAGCCAGGCAATAGCCTGGCTCGATTGTAGTGCTGCATCCGGTTGCCCGTCAGTGGCGACGGGCGCGGCATGTCTTATTCCGCGGCTTCTTCGGCCGGAGCTTCGGTGATTTCCGGACGATCCACCAGCTCGACCAGCGCCATCGGTGCGTTGTCGCCCTGACGGAAACCGAACTTCAGGATACGCGTGTAGCCGCCCGGACGAGCGTTGTAACGCGGGCCCAGTTCCGTGAACAGCTTGGTGACCATATCGCGGTCGCGCAGACGTGCGAATGCCAGGCGGCGGTTGGCCACGGTGTCCTTCTTGGCCAGCGTGATCAGCGGCTCGACGACCTTGCGCAGTTCCTTGGCCTTCGGCAGCGTAGTCTTGATCAATTCGTGTTGGAACAGCGAATTGGACATGTTGCGCAGCATCGCGAGACGGTGCGACGAGGTGCGGTTCAGTTTCCGCAAACCATGACGGTGACGCATGATGATTCCTTTCTATTTCAGTGTTTGACCAGCTCTTCTATCGCCATCGAGCGCGGTGCGCCACCAATGGTGCGGGCCGGTAGTGCTTCGATGCTACGGGCAACATGCCCGCAGCGCTATGACACGCGGAGCGGCCTTGCGACCGCCCCGCATCGTCAATTACTTCTCCAGACCTGCCGGCGGCCAGTTCTCGAGCTTCATGCCGAGCGTCAGACCACGCGATGCCAGGACTTCCTTGATCTCGTTGAGCGACTTGCGACCCAGGTTCGGGGTCTTGAGCAGTTCGTTCTCGGTACGCTGGATCAGGTCGCCGATGTAATAGATGTTTTCGGCCTTCAGGCAGTTGGCCGAACGCACCGTCAGCTCGAGATCGTCCACCGGGCGCAGCAGGATCGGATCGATCTGCGGCGCGCGGCTCGAGGCGGCCTCCGCAGCCGATTCCGTGCCTTCCAGTGCTGCGAAGACCGACAGCTGGTCCACCAGGATGCGGGCCGACTGACGAATCGCTTCCTCCGGCGAAATAACGCCGTCGGTTTCGATGTTCATCACCAGCTTGTCCAGGTCGGTACGCTGTTCCACGCGCGCCGACTCCACTGCGTACGAAACGCGGCGTACCGGCGAGAAGGAGGCGTCCAGAACGATGCGGCCGATTACCTTGCCTGCCTCGTCGCCGAACTTGCGCACGTTGCCCGGCACATAGCCGCGGCCTTGTTCGACCTTGATCTGCATGTCGAGCTTGCCACCGGCGGACAGGTGGGCAATCACATGACCGGGATTGATGATCTCGACATCGTGCGGCAGCTCGATATCGGCCGCCGTGACCACGCCTTCGCCATCCTTGCGCAGCGACACCGTGACTTCATCACGGTTATGCAGCTTGAACACCACGCCCTTCAGATTCAGGAGCAGGTTGACCACGTCTTCTTGCACGCCGTCGATGGTGGAATACTCGTGGACCACCCCAGCGATCGTGACCTCAGTCGGGGCATAGCCGACCATCGACGAAAGCAGTACGCGACGCAGGGCGTTACCAAGCGTATGCCCGTAACCGCGCTCAAACGGCTCCATCACGACTTTGGCGTGGTGGTCGCCCAGCGGTTCTACGGCGATGATTTTTGGTTTGAGGAGTGCTGTTTGCATTAGGTTGTCCTTTTCAATACCCTCGGCTCGTTACACCGATAAGGCTGACGTTTGGAACCTGAGAAAACCCATCACAGGATGGGCAATAAGCCCGGCGCGCCACACGGCGCGCCGGGCTGAAAACGAAGCCTTGCGAGAAAGGCAAGCGCAGAACCGTACGAATGTCGATTCCGCGATTAGCGCGAATACAATTCGACGATCAGGCTTTCATTGATATCGCCAGCGATATCGGTACGATCCGGGGCTTGCTTGAACGTGCCCTCGAACTTCTTCGCATCGACATTCACCCAGGTCGGGAAGCCCGACTGCTCGGCCAGCGACAGCGCCTCGGCGATACGGACCTGCTTCTTCGACTGTTCGCGGATCGACACCACGTCGCCAGCCTTGATCTGGGCCGACGGCACGTTCAGCGCCTGGCCATTGACCAGGATTGCCTTGTGCGACACCAGCTGACGCGCTTCGGCGCGCGTCGAGCCAAAGCCCATGCGGTACACGACGTTGTCCAGGCGCGATTCCAGCAGCTGGAGCAGGTTTTCGCCGGTGTTGCCCTTGCGGCGATCGGCCTCGGCGAAATAGCGACGGAACTGACGTTCCAGCACGCCGTAGATGCGCTTGACCTTCTGCTTTTCGCGCAGCTGCGTGCCGTAGTCCGACGTACGGGCACCGGAGGTGCGGCCGTGCTGACCCGGCTTGCTGTCCAGCTTGCACTTGTCGGCCAGCGAACGGCGGGTGCTCTTCAGGAACAGGTCTGTGCCTTCACGGCGGGAAAGTTTGGCCTTCGGGCCGGTATAACGTGCCACTTTATCTTCCTTTGATCGATCGCGACGCCAACAGGACGCGCCGCGAGTCCGTCATCGATTATGACGGACGGTGGGCTTATGGTTCTTCATCCGCGGCTGTTCAGCCTGCCGGAGGCAACGCAAAAGCATGACGATAACGCCCGCGCCAACACAACGAAGCGCAAGACGCGAACGCAAAACGAAAACCTGCCGCAATAAATTGCAGCAGGTGAACGCGCGATATTACCATAGTCCGAAGCCCTTGACGGAAAATCCGACCAGGGCTTCGTGAACCAAGCGCTTAGATACGACGGCGCTTCGGCGGACGGCAGCCGTTGTGCGGCACCGGCGTCACATCTTCGATCACGGCGATCTTGATGCCCAGCGCGTTCAGCGCACGGACAGCCGATTCGCGGCCCGGGCCCGGACCCTTGATGCGCACTTCCAGGTTTTTGATGCCCTGGTCTTGCGCAACGCGGCCAGCGTTTTCAGCTGCAACCTGAGCAGCAAACGGGGTCGACTTACGCGAGCCCTTGAAACCCTGACCACCGGCGGTTGCCCACGACAGGGCGTTACCCTGACGATCGGTGATGGTGATGATGGTGTTGTTGAACGAAGCGTGGACGTGCGCGATGCCGTCGGCAACGTTCTTCTTGACCTTCTTACGCGCGCGCTGGGCGGCGTTATTCGGACCTTTTGCCATTCGTTTCTTCCTATGCCTTCGGCTTTACTTCTTCAGTGCCACGCCGGCCTTGCGCGGGCCCTTACGGGTACGGGCATTGGTGCGGGTACGCTGGCCGCGGAGCGGCAGACCCTTGCGGTGACGCATGCCACGATAGCAACCAAGGTCCATCAGACGCTTGATGTTCATCGTGGTTTCACGACGCAGGTCACCCTCGACCGTGACCTTGCCCACTTCGTCACGAAGCTTTTCCAGGTCGGCGTCGGTCAGATCCTTGACCTTCTTGTCAAACGGTACACCGGTAGCCTCGCAAATCTTGCGGGCGCGCGAGCGGCCGACACCGTAAATGGCCGTCAGGCCGATTTCGGTATGCTTGTGGTTCGGGATG
>Ga0233425_10000310_pt1 | contig 128550 bp, 118 predicted proteins | sample Watercolumn_Towu_2_FD_181712 | JGI IMG/M metagenome (GOLD analysis project Ga0233425, IMG submission 181712) | Freshwater microbial communities from Lake Towuti, South Sulawesi, Indonesia - Watercolumn_Towuti2014_140_MG | ecosystem: Environmental > Aquatic > Freshwater > Lake | place...
GAACCTGCCAGACAATCAATGGCGGACAACCATCCACCCCGTTCCTTGCGTTCCGGGGGACCGATGTCCGTCTATGCTGGCGACCAAACCGTCAGCGCTTCACAAGAAGCAGCGTCCCGTCCGGTGAGGCGGCATATATGGACGGCTTCCCGAACCGTCAAATGCTTTTTGCAATTTTATTTCAGAAATTTTTGGGGGATCGCCGCTACAGGCGAGTCTCGAAGCAACCACGGATAGGATGAGCTGGGGCATGGGACTGCAGGACGCCGACGCAAGCGATGCCGCGTTCGGCGCGCGAATCCGCAGCGCGGTTTTCTGGCGATCGGGCAGCCAGATCCTGTCGCAGGTGATGAGCTGGGGCGTGACGCTGGCGGTCATCCGCCTGCTTGATCCGGCCGATTACGGCCTGTTCGCCATGACGCAGGTGATCCTGAATTTCGCCGCGTTCCTCAATGGCTACGGCCTGGTCAGCGCGCTGGTCCAGTCGGATCGGGTCGAACCGCATCGCCTGCGCCAGGCATTCAGCATCATGCTGCTCCTGAATGGCGGCCTCGCGCTGCTCCAGCTGGCCATCGCGCCGCTGGCTGCCGATTATTATGACCAGCCGATGGTCGCCAACCTCCTGCGGGTGCAGGCGCTGCTCTATCTGTCGACGCCGTTCCTGTCCGTGCCCGAGGCGATCATGGGCCGCGCGCTGGATTTCAGGCGCCCTGCGATCGTCAACCTGATCGCCGCCGCGGCTTCCGCCGCTACTGCCTTGACCGGAGCGCTGTCGGGATGGGGGGTGTGGACGCTGGTCTGGGCGCCGATCGCGGGCTTCTGGGTCAAAGCGGCCGGCTATGTGATCGTCACCGGGTTTCGGCCGATCCCGACGCTGGATTTCAGCGGCACTGGCGCGATGGTCGCCTACGGCGCGTCGCTGCTCGGCGGCCAGTTGTTCTGGATCGTCCAGAGCCAGGCGGACATTTTTATCGGTGGGCGCGTGCTGCCGCCGCATGAACTCGGCCTTTATGCCGAAGCCCTGTTCCTGACCCAGATTTTCGTCAGCAAATTCGTGCCGCCGCTCAACGATGTCGCCTTTCCCGCCTATGCGCGGATGCAGAAGGATGTCGAGCGGGTCGCCTGGTCCTTCTGCAAGGCGGTGCGATTGCTGCTGCTGCTGACCTGTCCCATCTATTTGGGCATGGCGGTGACGGCAGGTCCGCTGGTCGAAACGCTGTTCGGCGCCAAATGGCTGGAGATGGCGCCGTTCGTCACCATCCTGTCGCTGGCCATGCCGTTCATGACCGTCCAGGTGATGTTCGCGCCGGTCAGCAACGCGCTGGGCCGTCCGGGCACGACCGCACGGGTGGCGGCGGTGGGCGCGGCGCTGATGACCATCGCGTTCCTGATCGGCATCCAGTTCGGGGCGCTCGGGCTTGCCTGGGCGTGGCTCCTGGCCTTTCCGATCCTGACCGCCGTGACCGCACAGCTGGCGGGCGCGCCGATGGGGCTGCGCATGATCGACCTGGTGCGCGCGGCCGCCCCAGGGCCGGGGTGCGCCCTGCTGATGGCAGGCGTGGTGTTGGCGATCGACAGGCTGCTGCCGCCGCTTGCCGCGCCGATCCGGCTCGGCATATTGGTGCCGACAGGGGGTCTAGCGTTCCTGTGCGCGCTGATGCTGTGCGCGCGTGGCGCATTGATGGAGCTGGTGGCGCTGGTGATTCGCCGCGCGCCACCGGTGCAAGCGCCCGCCTGACGGCGGGTTTGCGCTCAGGCCGTCTGGATATAATCCCGGAGCGCAGCCGCTTCCGATTCGATCGTGTCGATGCGGAACTTCACCAGATCGCCAATGGAGATCATGCCCGCCAGCACCCCGTCTACGACCACGGGCAAATGGCGGATGCGCCGCCTGGTCATCAGCGACAGGCCGCTCATCACCGGGGTCTGATCATCGATGGTGATCGCAGGCGCGGTCATGACCTCGCCCACGCTACGCTCGAGCGCTGCCGCGCCGTCCAGCGAGACGCGGTAGACAAGATCGCGTTCGGAAAAGATGCCGACGACCCGGCCGTCCTCCACCACCGGCACGCAACCGATCTTCTGGTCCGCAAGCAACCGCACAACGGCGAGCACGCTGTCGGTCGGCTGGACCTGGATCACGTCGCGTCCCTTGCGCTGCAAAATCGTCGCGATGCTCATGGCGGCTCTCTCCTTTTCGCCTCATTGTGATTTGGGCGCTTGATGATCCCATGTTCGCACCCCAATGAAAAGGGATGACGCGCAGGCAAGCCCTCGATGATCCGCAGATCGCCGCAACCGCATGGGCGCGGTTTCGGCGGATCATGGCATGGATGGCGCTGGGCGCGACGCTGTGCGTCGGATTGGCGCTGCTGTTCCTCTACTGGCGCGCCGGGCAGCTGCCGATCCACATGGTGATCGCGACGGTTCTTGGCGTGTGGCTCACCTTCATGCTGGGAACCGGGCTGATGGCGCTGGCTTTTCTGTCCAGTGGCACCGGGCATGACGAACAGGTTATGGACAGGTTGAAGGACGAGGTGCCGATCGATGACTGATGACCGGGGCGAGGTGATATTGCGGGTGATGCCCCGCCTGACCGACATCAACGCCAACGGCCATATTTTCGGCGGCTGGGTGCTGAGCCAGATGGACATCGCCGGCGGCATCGTCGCTCACCGCATCGCCCAGGGACCGGTGGCGACCGTCGCGGTCGAGGGCATGACGTTCATCACCCCTATCCTGCTCGGCGACATCGTTTCGGTCTACGCGCGGGAGGAACGGCGCGGCCGCACCTCGGTCGCCATCAGGATAGAGGTGGTGGCGACGCGGGGGACGGCGCAGGAGAGCGTGGCGCTGACGAGCGGCCTCTACACCTTCGTCGCTCTGGACGCCAATTTCCGCCCCAAGCCCCTGCCCCGGGGTTGACGCTTCACTGGCGCAGCCGTTCGCCGTAGCGATAGATTACGCTGTCGTTGGCCGGCACGGTGACCCGCCAGATCCAGCTTGCCCCCCGTCTTTCCAGATCGGACGGGCGTGGCTGAATGTCGTGCGGGATCGTAACCTCCGCCTCCACGGGCGTCGGCTTGGCGTTGCTGATCGCCACGGTCCAGGCGCGACCCTTGCCCGCTTTTTGCTCTGTCGCCCGCGCCGTGATCCGCACGTCGGGCGCGGCGGCAAGGTCATAGTCGATCCGCTCGCCTTCCGCCTTGTCGGCCACGTCCGTTTCTCCCACCAGAAGGCGCAGACCGCCCATGGCGTCGAACACCGCCACATGGCCGGACGGCATTGCCAGGCCCAGCCCGTCTGTTTTCCGGTTTTGCAGGCGCAGGCGCGACGTCATGGGGCGGAATTCCTCGATCGGTCCCGGGATGGTCGCAGCATAGAGGCGCTCTACCCCTACCCCCTCCCTGCCCAGAAGCGCCACCTGCTTCTGGCTTTTTGCCGCGACGTCCACCGCGAAGGGCACGCGATAGAGTTTGAGATCGCCGACATCCTCTGGCGGCGGCGGCGCGGGCGGTGGAGGAGGCGGGGGTGGCGGCGGAGCCATTGCCAGAGTGGCGCGGCCCGATCGCCGCATCCCGGTGACGACCACCTCTTCCGCCGCGTCGGCATAGGGGCGTTCGGGTGCCTGCACCGGAAAAAGCTGCCACGCGGGGTGCGTGCTGGTGATGTCCATCGGCCAGCATTGCAGGCGCAGCGGCGGCGCCACGGGACGCGCGCGCCAGGCCCGCCGCCGGTTGGGCTGGCCGGCGATGACGCTCAGCCGCGCGTCGGGAAAGCCGGTGACGCCTCCATTGGCCAGCGTCAGCCATGCCATCAGGTCAAGCCTGCCGTCGGCGCGCATCTCCGCCACATAGCTGGCCGACCAGTCGAAGCCCTCCGCCAGATAGGTGAGTTGCAGCACTGCCCGCACCGGCCGGTCGCTGCCGGCAATCACCGACAGCGTGGGTCGCGGCGACAGATCGCCCGGAACGCCGGGATAGAGCATCCGTTCGGGCAAGCCGCTACATCCCAGCGCCTCATAGCCCTCGCTCGTCTGCACGATGACACCGCCGGTGGGACCGGCGCTGATGATCGCATCCTGCTCGCGCACTTGCCCGGTCTTGCGGTCGGTTCGCCGCAGGGTGACGCGGCGCTTGAGATAGGCATCGACCAGCCCGGCGGGTGAGAGCAGCCGCGCGTCGCGGTTCTTTTCCCGCACCCCCTGCGGGAAGCCGGTCAGCACTGCCGTTTCGGGAAGAAGGCCTTCCGCCACGCCTTCGAAACGGATCACCGATTCGCCCTGCGGCAGGTCGATCGTGCGGGTCTCGGTAACGAGGGCGTAGCCACCCGGCCAGTTGCGGTCGATCGCGCCCTTCGCCCGGCCCGGCTGGCGATAGACGGTGACCGAAACCGCATCCGCCCCGGCCGACACCAGCGTCCCCGCCTGCGCCGTCATGGGCAGCATAAGGGCCAGGGCAAGCAGGATCAGGAAACGCGCCATTCGCCGTCCCGTCAGAAGCGCGAGTCGAACGTCACCAGCAGGTCGGCGGTGCCGTTCGCCGGCACCGGCACGCTCCATTCCATGCGGTCGGCCGACACTCTCCTGCCTTCGATCGGCTGGCCGCCCAGCGTTTGCGCCTCGATCCGGCTGTCGCCCCAAAGGCCAAGCTGCGCGAGATCGACGGTCACCGCTTCGGGCCGGGCATTGGACAGCGTGTAGCGCATCCGCGTTTCCCAGCGCGATCCGCCCTTGCGCGTGCGCTGCTCCACGGTGGGACGGACTTTCACGTCGAAGGCCTCGCCCGTGCGCAACGCCATGGACGACCCCATCGGCGTGTGGTCGATCGCATTTTCGCCGATGAACTGGGGATCGCCGCGCGCGTCGCGCATGTAGACGCGGATCGTTCCGGCCGGCAGCTGGTCGCCAAGGCCGCCCTGCCGCGCGGTCGAGAATTTGAGCACACTCGACGCGCTCATCGGTTCGGTCGAACTGCCCAGCCAGCCGTTGACATATTCGTAGGTGGCGCGGGCCGGTGCCCCCTTCACATCAAGAAAGCTGACCTGTTTCTGCTGGGCGTTGGCGATCGTGGTGCGCTGGGGCAGAGGATAGAGATAATAGTCGCCGAGCCGCTCCCGACCGCCGCTTTCCGTCCCCGCCTGATCCATCGCGCCGCTGGACGAGGACCATCCTGCCCCCCGGACATTCGCCCGCCCGCCGCTGGCAGGATTGCCGGCGACGAGGATCGTCCTCGCATTGGCGAAGCTCGTGCCCGTGTTGTTCGTCAGCGTGACCCAGCCCTGCATGTCCATCGCGCCATTCGCCGCGTCGAACAGCGCGACATAGTCGGCGGTCCAGCCGAGATTGGGGGTGAGGTAGGAGAGACGCGCCGGCACAGGGCCACCCTGCGCCGCCTGGACGGTGACGGACAGCGTCGGCCGGGCGCGCAGCGCGGGCGGAACGCGATCGAACACCACGCGCACCGGCAGGCCGTCGTCGCGCAGCACCTCTATCCGGCTGCCGATCTGCAGGACGATGCCGCCATTGGCGGCCAGCACCCGCGCCCGCTCGCGCGTTTCCGCCCCTGTGGCGGGATTGGTGCGGACCAGCGTCACCTCCTGTCCCACCGCCTTGTCCATCAGCTTGTCGGGCGACAGCAGGTCGAAATCGAAATTCTGCTCGATGATGGACAGGCCGGGGCCGGACAGATTGACCGTTTCCGGCCGGATGCGGGCCGAGACGTCGGGAAATTCGATGCGGTTGCGGCCGGCGCTGACCGTCAGCTTGCGGTCATCCTGCACCAGCGACTGCCCGTTATTATAGATGGTGACGGACACATCGCCCTGCGCCATGGCGCCGACCGGATCGGCAGCCTGCTCCGTCTGTGCTGCGACGGGAAAGGCACAGATGGTGATCAGCAATGGCAGCAGGCGCACGACGGTCATCAGCATCTCTCCAACATGTGGACATGCTTGTGCCGGATCAGGATGCCCTTGCAAAGCGCGCATGAAAAAAGGGCGGCGCAATCGCGCCGCCCTTTCCATATCTCTTGTCGGCGCGATTATTCCGCGGCTTCGGTCGCTGCGGCGCGGGGGCGGCGAGTCCGCTTCTTGGGCGCATCCGCCTCGGCCGCAGACGCCGGCGAGGCGTCATTGTCCGCGCGGCCGATCGAGGGCGGCAGCACGGCGGCATCGAAGGATGCGGCGGGTTCCACGGGTGCGGCCTTGCGCGGGCGACCCCGGCGGGGGCGGGGCGCGTCGGCTTCGGGTTCGACCGGCGCGGCATCCACGACCGGCGCCTGCGACGGCTGCAGCGGACTCACGGACGCTTCGGCAGGCGTGCCGGCCGGGCCTTCGGCGCCCATTTCCTGAGCGACAAACCGATCGCGACGGGGACGGTCCCGGTGGGTGTTGCGCCCCCCGTCGCGATTGTCCCGTCCGCGATTGTCGCGGCCTTCGCCCCGCGCTTCGCGCTGGTCGCGCCCATCGTCCGATCGACGCTCCTGATCGCGCGGCGCACGCTCATAGGGCGGCGCATCGGCGCGAAAATCGTCGCTGCCGTCGTCGCTGCCCTCGAAATCCTCGACATCCTCGTCGAAATTGTCTTCGCGCGGACGGAACCGCTGCTGCTGCTCTTCCTGGCGGGCGCGATTGTCGGCAAGCACGCGGAAATAATGATCGGCGAACTGCAGATAATATTCCGCATTCACCCGGTCGCCCGCCATTTGCGCGTCGCGCGCCATGTTCTTGTATTTTTCAAGAAGCTGGGCCGCGTTGCCGCGCGCGCGGTTGTCGATGCGATTGCCATTGTCGCCGCCGCCCCGGTTATTGCCGTTGGGGCGTCCGTTATTGTTGTTCCGGCCGCGATTGCGGCGGCCGGCCTGCCGGTTGTTGATCAAGACATGATCCTTGCGTTCGCTTTGCCAAAATTCACTGAAAACACGTTCAGTCGCCATCCCCAAGCGGCCCAGTCATGGGCTTGGTAACGCTCCGCAAGGCATGATCCCCGGTTCGGGACCCATCCCGGTTGCCAGCGGCGCCTGCGCAGCGAGCGCCGTGATGACTTTTTGGAGCGGAGCAAACAGCCATTCCGATCCATGGCCACAACGGCCAGATCACGAGAGGGAGCTGTTCCTGACGCTGATGTAGTGTCTTTCCAGACAGAAACCAAGCCATTTTCGTTTGGCTGCCTCAACCGACATGTTCTTCTAGCGCGGATGCGTCGCGACGAGGCAGCGGTCACGCCCGGCCAGATCGGGCCGCGCCGCCACGCAAAGCCCCTGCCCTCTCAGCAACGCCGACACGCTGTCGCGCTGCCGGTGGCCGATCTCGATCGCCGCCATGCCGTCCCGGGCGATCAGGCGCGGCAGGTCGGGGGCGATGCGCCGATAGTCATCCAGACCGTCCGCCCCGGCATAGAGAGCCGACGGCGGATCGCGCAGCACGTCGCCGGACAGCGGCTCGTCCATGCCGACATAGGGCGGGTTGACCAGCAGCAGGTCGAAAGGGCCGCTCACGCCCACAGCCCAGTCACCAAGGCGGAAGGTGGCGCGCCCGGCAAGGCATAGCCGGCTGGCATTGTCCTGCGCCACCGCCAGCGCGGCGGGCGACGCGTCGATACCCAGGCCGACGGCGGCGGGCCACTGGTCGAGCGCGGCGAGCAGCAACGCCCCCGATCCGGTGCCAAGATCGAGGATGGTCGCGGGCGCGGCGTCGCGGAAATGCGCGACCGCTGCCTCGATCAGCGTCTCGCTGTCGGGGCGGGGGATAAGGACATCCGGGGTCACGCGCAGGCTGATTGTCCAGAAATCGCGCGTGCCCAGGATATGCGCGACCGGTTCGCCCGCCAGCCGCCGCGCGACAAGCGCTGCAAAGCCGGCCGGCGGATCGAGGTCGCGCTGGCGCAGCAGCATGTCGGCGCGGGACAGGCCCAGCGCATGGGCCATCAGCAGTTCGGCGTCGAGCCGCGCGGTGTCGCTTGCGACAGCGAGTTGGACAGTTGCGTCGCGTAATGCGTCGGCGACGCTCACCCCGCTCCGTCCAGCTGCGCCAGCCGCGCCGCTTCATCCTCCGCGATCAGCGCGTCGATGATCTCCGACAGGCCCGGCCCTTCCAGAATTTCGGGCAGGCGGTGCAGGGTCAGGTTGATGCGGTGATCGGTCACCCGCCCCTGCGGGAAATTGTAGGTGCGGATGCGTTCGGACCGGTCGCCGGAGCCTACCATCGCCTTGCGCGCGCCGGCCTGTTCGCTCTGGGTGCGCTCGCGCTCGGCTTCAAAGAGGCGGGCGCGCAGCACCTGCATGGCCTTGGCCTTGTTCTTGTGCTGGGAGCGCTCGTCCTGCTGGGTGACGACGATGCCGCTCGGCAAATGGGTGATGCGCACGGCCGAATCGGTGGTGTTGACGTGCTGCCCCCCTGCCCCGCTGGCGCGGTAGATGTCGATCTTGAGGTCGCTATCGGCGATCTGCACGTCGACCTCCGCCGGCTCGGGCAGGATGGCGACGGTGGCGGCGCTCGTGTGGATGCGGCCCCCGCTCTCCGTGACGGGCACGCGCTGGACGCGGTGGACGCCGCTCTCGAACTTGAGCTTGGCGAACACGCCCGTGCCGTTGACGCTGGCGACGACTTCCTTGAACCCGCCCTGTTCGGAGGCGTTGGCGGAGATCAGGTCCAGCTTCCACCCCTGGCTGTCGGCGTAGCGCTGATACATGCGGAATAGGTCGCCGGCGAACAGCGCAGCCTCGTCGCCGCCGGTGCCGGCGCGGATTTCCAGCATGGCGGGGCGGGCGTCGGCCGCGTCGCGCGGCAGGAGTTGCAGCGCAAGGGCGCGCTCGGCGGCGGGTAGCTGGCTTTTCAGCAGCTGCATCTCCTCCTGCGCCATTTCCCGCATCAGCGGATCGGCCTCCGCGCCGCCGGTCATCGTCTCCAGCGCGGCGAGTTCCTGCCGCAACCGGCGCAATTCACGGGCGGCGGCGGCGACCGGCTCGATCTCGGCATATTCCTTGGACAGTTTGACGAACGCATCGGCCGGCAGGTCGGCGCGCGTCATCGACGCCTGCACCTCATCCCGGCGCGCCTCGATCTGCGCGATGCGTTCGGCGGAGATGTGCATTAGGTACGCTCTTGCGCGAAGAGCTGGTCCATTAGATCGCTAATTGTAGAGATCAACTCGGCGGGGCCGCGAGACCCCATTCTGAATTGGCCATCTATCATCGTAAAGCTAAGAATAGCGCGGCTATTCATCTTTGTTGCTTTCTCAAAGCGCTTTTTGGGCGATCCAGTTGCAACGAGGTCAGCCGAAATATGATTGCGGCGCAAATGGGCAAGAGCCTTGATGGCCTGCGTTATCGCGGCATCGTTCTCCAAAGCAATAACCACGTCCAGCTTCTGCGTTTCGACGCCATCCACCAGCATCGCCAGCCGCTCGATCCCCGCCGCCCAGCCGACCGCGGGGGTGCTCGGACCGCCCAGATTCTCGATCAGCCCGTCATAGCGCCCGCCGCCCAGCACGGTGCCCTGCGCGCCCAGCCGGTCCGTCACGAACTCGAAGGCGGTGTGGCGGTAATAGTCCAGGCCGCGGACCAGGCGGTCGTTGCGCTGGTAGGCGACGCCCGCCGCCTTGAGGCCGCACGTCACCTTATCGAAGAAGGCGTGCGCTTCATCGGTCAGATAGGCGTCGATACCCGGCGCGCTGTCGGCGATGGGGCGGTCGCGGGGGTCTTTGCTGTCGAGGATGCGCAAGGGGTTCTTGGCGAGGCGCTCGACGCTTTCCTCCGACAGCTGATCCCGATGCGCCTCGAAACGCGCGATCAGCGCCGCGCGCCAGGCTTCGCGGCTCTGCGCGTCGCCCAGCGTGTTGAGCGTCAGCGTAACGCCCTCGATCTTCAATTCGCGCAGCAGCTGGTCGCCCATGACAAGCAATTCCACGTCCGCGCCCGGCTCGGCCGCGCCGATGATTTCGGCGTCGAGCTGGTGGAACTGGCGGAAGCGGCCCTTTTGCGGGCGCTCATAGCGGAACAGCGGGCCGTGGGTCGCGACCTTCAGGGGCGCATATTGCTGCCAGCCTTCGGTGATGTAGGCGCGGCTGATCCCGGCGGTGAATTCCGGGCGCAGGGTGATGCTGTCACCGCCGCGATCGGTGAACGTGTACATCTCCTTGGACACGACATCGGTGCTTTCGCCGAGCGAGCGGGCGAAAACGGCGGTCGCCTCGAACACCGGCACCTCTACCCGCTGGAAGCCATAGAGGCGGCGCACCCGGTCGAAGGTCGCGACGACATGGGCGAACCGCTCCTGAAAAGCCTCTGCCGTGCCGCCCAGCATGTCCTGCGTGCCGCGCACCGGGCGCGGCGTTTCTGTTTTCGCCATGGGGCAGCGCCTTTACCTGCAAAGCAAAGCTGTCGAAAGCGCTTTTTCATACGCTTTCACCGGGGGTGGACGAGGGCGTTCGCGCGCGCCATGCTAAAAGCCATAAGGCGCACCCGCCTCCATTTTCCTGTCGGAGACTTCCATGATCCGCAGCCTTGCTGCCGCTTTCTGCCTATCCACCGCCATCCCCGCGCCGCTTCTGGCGCAGGACGCGATCCGGTCCAAGCCGACCGCGCTGCCGGTGAACACCGCCGCCCCTGCACCAAAGGACGTGCCCTACCCCGGCGGCACCATAAGGCTGGAGGTGGACGCCAGCGACACGACCCAGCGCATCTTCCGCGTGAAGGAGAGGATCCCGGTCGCCGCCGCCGGACCCATGACCCTTTTGATGCCGGAATGGCTGCCGGGCAACCATGCGCCGCGCGGGGCAATCGAGAAGCTGTCGGGGCTGACCATCACGGCGAACGGCCAGCCAGTCGCATGGAAGCGCGATCCGCTGAACGTCTACGCCTTCATGATCGACGTGCCGCAGGGTGCGACCGAGGTGGTGGCGCAGTTTCAGTTCCTGTCCGCCACGCAGGGCAATCAGGGCCGCGTGGTCGTCACGCCCAAGATGCTGAACATCCAGTGGGAAAGCGTGTCGCTCTACCCGGCGGGCTATTACACGCGGCAGATCCCGATCCAGGCAACGGTGACTTATCCGGCCGGCTGGCAGGCCGCGACCGCATTGCGCGGCACGAAGACGGGCAATGTCGTTGCCTACGAAACGATCGACTATGAGGCGTTGCAGGATTCGCCGGTATTCGCGGGCCGCTACTTCAAGCCGGTGGACCTTGGCCATAATGTGACGCTGAACATCGTCGCCGACGACGCCGACGAACTGGATTTCAAGCCCGAGCAGATCGCCAGGCACAAGAAGCTGGTCGCCGAAGCGGGCGCATTGTTCGGCACCTATCATTTCAACCATTATGATTTCCTGCTCGCCATCACCGATGAGATGGGCGGCATTGGCCTTGAGCATCATCGCAGTTCCGAGAATCAGGTCGAGCCGGGCTATTTCAAGAAGTGGGATTCGGGCGACGCGCTGCTCGACCGCAACCTGCTCCCGCATGAATTCACCCATAGCTGGGACGGCAAGTTCCGCCGCCCCGACCTGCTCTGGACGCCCGATTTCAACGTGCCGATGCAGGACAATCTGCTATGGGTCTATGAAGGGCAGACGCAGTTCTGGGGCTATGTGCTGGGCGCGCGGTCGGGCCTGTTCACCAAGCAGGAGACGCTAGACGCCTATGCGCAGATCGCCGCGAAGCTGGACACGGCGGTCGGTCGCCAGTGGCGCCCGATGGAGGACACCACCCATGATCCCATCATCTCCGCGCGCCGACCAAAGGGCTGGGCCAGCTGGCAGCGGTCCGAGGATTATTATAATGAAGGGCTGATGATCTGGCTGGAGGCCGACGCGATCATTGCCAAGGCGACCCGCGGCAAGAAAGGTCTCGATGATTTCGCCAAGGCCTTTTTCGGGATCAATCCGGGCGATTGGGGCCAGGTCGTCTACAATCGCGGCGACGTGATCAAGACACTGAACGACATCGCGCCCTATGACTGGGCCGGCTTCTTCCAGAAATATGTCGATCAGCCGACGCGCGAAACGCCCAAAGGGGGCTTCATCCTGGGCGGCTACAAGCTGGTTTATGGCGAGGAGCCAGGCGCGATCACCAAGGCCGCCGAGGGCGCGAACAAGATGGTGGACCAGAGTTTCGGGTTGGGCGCGGTGGTCAAGAATGATGGCGAAGTCACCAGCGTCATCTGGGACAGCGCGGCGTTCAAGGCCGGTCTTGTCACCGGCGCGAAGATCGTGGCGGTCAATGGCGACGAATTTTCCGGTGACGCATGGAAAGCGGCGATCAAGGCAAAGTCGCCAATTCAAATCATACTGAAACAGGACAAATATTACCGCACTTTAACCCTCGATTATTCAGGCGGGCTGCGCTATCCGCGCCTCGAAAAGACAGGAGAGGGTGAAGGCAGCCTCGACAAGCTGCTGAAAGCCAGAACATGAGTCACCCGCAACGCAATCCGCATCAAAGGGCCATTCCATGAATATCGAACTGATCCCGGTCGGCGACGATCCGCCCAACAGCCTGAACGTCATCATCGAGGTGCCGACCGGCGGCGAGCCGGTGAAGTACGAGTTCGACAAGGCGTCGGGCGCGCTGTTCGTGGACCGCATCCTGCACACGCCGATGCGCTATCCTGCGAACTATGGCTTCGTGCCGCACACGCTCTCGCCGGACGGCGATCCGCTCGACGCGCTGGTGATCGCCCGCTCGCCCTTCATTCCGGGCGCGGTCGTGGCGGCCCGTCCGATCGCCGTGCTGAACCTCGAGGATGAAGCGGGCGGCGACGAGAAGCTGGTCTGCGTGCCCGCGGATTCGGTCTTCCCCTATTATTCCAACGTGACGGAGAAGGACGACCTGCCCGGCATCGTGATGGAGCAGATCGAGCATTTCTTCACCCACTACAAGGATCTGGAGAAGAAGAAGTGGGTCCGCGTCGGCACCTGGGGCGGGGCCGAGGACGCCAAGCGCATCACGCTCGAAGCGATCGAGCGCTATCAGGCGAACAAGAAGGCGGCATGAGGCCGTTCTGAGGGCGATAGGAAGGGGCCGCGGGGACGATTGCCACGCGGCCCTTTTCTGTGCCTGGCCGGTCAGATCAGCCGGTCCGCCTCCAGCGCAAGCGCGAGCGCGTCACGATGGCGGGGCGTGCGCGCATGCAGCCGCGCGTCGGCTTCGACCAGCCGCTCGACCCCGGCTTCCAGCCCCGCCTCGTCGAGCGTGAAGGGCAGGCGCACGAAGCGCTCGAACGCGCCGCCCACGCCAAATCGCGGTCCGGCGGCGATGCGCACGCCCAGGCTCTCGGCCAGTGCCGACAGCGCCGTCGCCTCCGCCCGGGGCAGCTCGGCCCATAGCGACAGGCCGCCAGCCGGCGCCTCCGCCCGCCAGTGGGGCAGGTGGCGCTCAAGCAGCGCCAGAAGATGGTCGCGGCGCTGCCGCAGGATGTCGGCGCGCGCACCCAAGCCCACGTCGGCGTCGATCAGCTGCGCGACGGCAAGTTGCTCGACAACGGGGCTGGCCATGTCCATCGTCGTGCGCAGACGGCCCAGCGCCGCGATGGTCTGCGCATCCGCCCGCACCCACCCGACGCGCAGGCCACCCCAGAAAATCTTGCTCGCCGAACCCAGCGTGATGACCTGCCGCCCTGACGGATCGTGGATGGCGACGGGGGGCGGGGCCGCGAAGTCGAGGCCCATCGCCGCCATCGTCTCGTCGATGATGAGCGGCGTGTGCGTGCGGGTCGCCGCCTCCACCAGCGCGCGGCGGGTGGCCGGGTCCATGCTGCGCCCCGTCGGATTGTGAAAGTCGGCGATGACATAGGCGAAACGGGGGCTGGTCTGGCGGAACGCCGCCTCCATCGCGTCGACGTCCCATCCCTGGCGCGGCAGGCCGACCGGCACCGGCACGACATGGGCGCGTTGCAGCGCCTGAATCGCATTATGATAGGTCGGATGGTCTATCACCGCCCGGTCGCCCGGCCCCGCCAGCCATTTGAGCAGCAGGGAAAAGCCCTGCTGCGCGCCGTTCGTCACCATGATCTGGTCCGGCGCAGTGGGGCAGCCGCGCCGCTCATAATGCGCCGCGATCGCCCGCCGCAGCACCATGAGGCCGAGCGCGTCATAACCCAGGTCGCCCAGATAGGCGGGCAGCGCCTCGACGGCGTGGGCATAGGCGCGCGCCACCCCGGGCGCGGCGGGGAGGGCGGCATGGGTCCAGTTGAGCAGGTTGCCTCCCGGCGCGAGCTCGCGGTCGTCCGGGACCGGGGCCGACTGGCCGGCGGGCAGGCGGGTGACGCTGCCCGAACCCTGCCGGCTCTCGAGGAAGCCGTCATCGCGCAAGCGGTCGAACGCGGCCGCGACCGTCGTGCGGGAAAGCCCCAGCGCCGCGGCCAGTTCCCGCTCTCCGGGCAAGCGGACGTTGAGGCCCACTCGCCCGTCGAGCACCAGCATCCGCAACGCCTGAGCCAGCTGGCGATAGGCCGGCTCCACGCTGTCCTGCGCGCGCCAGGCACCGAGCAGCCGGAGCAGGGACGGGGGGCGAAGCACGGACGTGGACATGGCGCTGGACTCCTTGTCAGGCAGGCCATGCCATCTATGGCAAAGTGGATCGAAAGGAAAATGCCAGTTTTGGTGGAAATGCCTCTTTGATGCCGGCGCATCGCGCCACTTGGAAAAGCGGTCAATCATCGCCGACCGTTGACGCCGCACGGCTGAGAGGCATGATCGTGCCTCCTCATTCTGAAAGTGCTGTCATGCGTCTGGTTCTTGCCGCTCTGCTATTCCTGCCATCGCTCGCAGCCGCCGAACCCGATCCGGTGCTCGCACCCCTGGCCTTCGAGCAGATCGCGCCGGCGGGCACGAAGATGCCCCGCTTCAAGGTCGATGCCGCCTGGCCACAGATGCCGCCGGACCTGCTGCTGGGGCAAGTGAGTGGCGTGGCGGTTGGCCCGGACGATTCGGTCTGGGTCGTGCATCGCCCCCACTCGCTGACCAACACCGACACGGGCTTGGCCCAGACGCCGCCGATCGCGGTCTGCTGCAAGCCCGCGCCGCCGGTCGTGCGCTTCGCCAAGGATGGCCGCTATGTCGCCGGCTGGGGAGGGGCGTCGAGCGCGCCGAGCGTTGAGGGCGTGAACCAGTGGCCCGCCAGCCTGCACGGCATCTTCATCGACACCGCCGGCACCGTGTGGTTCGGCGGCAATGGCAAGGGCGACCATGTCGTTCTGAACTATACGGCGGACGGCAAATATCTCCGCCAGATCGGACGGCGGGAGAAAACCGGCGGCAATGATGCGACCGACCAGCTCGGCAACCCGTCCGACGTCAATCTTTCGGACGGCATGGTCCTGATTTCCGACGGCTATGTGAACCGGCGCGTCATCGGCTTCGATGCCAAGGACGGCCGCTACAAGGGCCGCTGGGGCGCCTATGGCAAGCCGCCGGTCGCGCCGACCCGCAGCGGCGACTTCGACCAGAGCCATGCGGTCGACCCGAGCAAGGTCGCCGATCCCAAGTCGCCGATGTTCGCCGACATCGTGCATTGCGTGGTGCCGACGAAGGACGGGCATCTCTATGTCTGCGACCGCAACAACAACCGCGCGCAGCTGTTCAAGCGGGAGAAGGACGGCAAGCTGACCTTCGTGCGCGACCTGGTGATCGCGGGCGAAACGGGCGGCACCCACACCGTAACCGACATCGCCTTCTCGCCCGATCCCGATCAGACCTATCTCTATGTCGCCGATATGATGAACGGCCGCATCTGGATTTTGCGGCGAAAGACCCATGAGGTGCTGGGTGCGATCGGCCGGGTGGGGCGGCAGGCGGGACAGTTCACCTGGCTGCACAGCATCGACACCGACAGCGACGGCAATATCTACGCGACCGAGGTGAATACCGGGCGGCGGGTACAGAAGCTGGTGTTCACCGGGATCGAGTAGTCGGTTCAGCCCGCGATCAGGCGCACATAGGGGCTTGATACCCAGCCGCTGGGGCAGGGGCCGGCATAGGGCTGGCGCCGCTCGACGGGCGAGGAGACGCCGCAATCCGTCACTTGCTCCGCATCCTCCGCCGCCGGTGCGGGCTGCACCACAACGCCCAGCCATTTCTGGTCGAGGCTGCGGGTGCAGATCCACATCTTTTGGCCCTCCGGCACCCGGGCCAGTTCCTTCGAGTCCGTGAACGGTGCGGCGCGAAGCGCCAGGCCGCCCGATCCGGGGCGCGTCACCTGCCCCAGCACGCCGCAGGCGTCGAGCCGGGGACCATCCTCCCCGATCGTCACCGGCCGGGCGACGGGCGAGTCCAGGCGGCTTTCGGGCATATCATCACGCGGCGCGCCGGCGAGCGAACTGTTGGGCAGTTCCTCATAGATGTCGTTCGTTTTCGAGCAGGCCGAGAGCAGCAGGAACAGGATCAGCAACATGCGCATGGCGGCTTGATAGACTGCCTCGGCCTCCCCCGATAGCCGCCATGTTTCGCTTTAGTTTCACCCCCGCTTTCCCTATATGCTCGGCCATGAGCGAAGAACCCGTGAACTCCCCCAACAGCAATGATTATGGCGCAGACAGCATCAAGGTGCTGAAAGGCCTCGATGCCGTTCGCAAGCGGCCCGGCATGTATATCGGCGACACCGACGACGGCAGCGGCCTGCACCACATGGTGTTCGAGGTCAGCGACAACGCCATCGACGAGGCGCTGGCCGGCCATTGCGACCGGATCGTCATCACGCTCAATCCCGACGGCTCCGTCAGCGTCGAGGATAATGGCCGCGGCATTCCGACCGGCATCCACAAGGAAGAGGGCGTGTCGGCCGCCGAGGTCATCATGACCCAGCTGCACGCGGGCGGGAAGTTCGAGAACACCAGCGACGACAATGCCTACAAGGTGTCGGGCGGCCTGCATGGCGTGGGCGTCTCGGTCGTCAACGCACTTTCTGAATGGCTGGACCTCAATATCTGGCGCGACGGCGAGGAGCATTATATGCGCTTCGCCTATGGCGACGCGGTCGCCCCGCTGAAGGTGATCGGCAAGGCCCCAGAGGGCAAGAAGGGCACGCGCGTCACCTTCCTCGCGTCGACGGAAAAGGTGCCCGGCGACGGCGGCACCTTCAAGAACCAGACCGACTATGACTTTGACAAGCTGGAGCATCGCTATCGCGAGCTGGCGTTTCTCAACAGCGGCGTGCGCCTGTTCCTGGTCGACGCGCGGCATGAGGAGAAGAAGGAAGTCGAGCTGTTCTACGAGGGCGGCATCGCGGCCTTCGTCAAATATCTCGACCGCAACAAAAATGCGCTGATGCCCGATCCGATCGCAATCGCCGGCACACGCGACGACGTGACCATCGACGTCGCGCTGGAATGGAACGACAGCTATTATGAAAATGTGCTGTGTTTCACGAACAACATCCCGCAGCGGGACGGCGGCACCCACCTCGCCGCCTTCCGCGCGGCGCTGACCCGCACATTGAACAGCTATGCCGACAAAACGGGCCTGCTCAAGAAGGAGAAGGTGAGCCTTACCGGCGAGGACATGCGCGAGGGGCTGACCGCGATCGTTTCGGTCAAGCTGCCCGATCCCAAATTCTCGTCGCAGACCAAGGACAAGCTGGTGTCCTCCGAAGTGCGCCAGCCCTTGGAAAGCCTGATGGCCGACAAGATGGCCGAGTGGCTGGAGGAGAATCCCGCGCACGGCAAGATGATCGTGCAGAAGGTGATCGACGCCGCCGCCGCGCGCGAGGCGGCGAAAAAGGCGCGCGAACTGACCCGGCGCAAGGGGGCTATGGACATCGCCTCGCTGCCCGGCAAGCTCGCTGACTGTCAGGAACGCGACCCCGCCAAGTCCGAACTCTTCCTGGTCGAGGGTGATTCCGCCGGCGGCTCCGCCAAGCAGGGGCGCAACCGGCACAATCAGGCGATCCTGCCGCTCAAGGGAAAGATTTTGAACGTCGAGCGGGCGCGCTTCGACCGGATGCTCTCCTCCAAGGAGGTCGGCACGCTCATCCAGGCGATGGGCACGGGCATTCGCGACGATTTCAACCTGGACAAGCTGCGCTACCACAAGATCGTCATCATGACCGACGCGGACGTGGACGGCGCCCATATCCGCACGCTGCTGCTGACCTTCTTCTATCGCCAGATGCCGCAGATCATCGAGGCGGGGCATCTCTACATCGCCCAGCCGCCGCTCTACAAGGCGACGCGGGGCCGGTCCGAGGTGTATCTCAAGAACGAGGCGGCGCTGGAGCAATATCTGGTCGATAATGGCGTCGATACGATGGTGCTGGAAACCAGCGGCGGCGCGCGCAGCGGCGACGATTTGCGCGGCCTGATCGAGCATGGCCGGCGGATGCGCGCGGTGATGCGATACGTGCCGCGCCGCTACAATCCCGCGATCATCGAGGCGCTGAGCCTCAACGGCGCGCTCGACCCCGAACTGTCGAACGACGCCCAGGCGCAACGGCTGGCGGCGACGGTCGCGTGGATGGACGCGCATGATGCGGAGGGCCGCTGGACCGGCCGCATCGCGGAGGAAGGCGGCTTCCACTTCGAGCGGCTGTGGCGCGGCGTCACCGATCATCATGTGATCGAGGGCGGCTTCATCGGATCGGCCGAAGCGCGCAAGCTGCACGCCATCGCGAGCGAGGAGGCGGCGAGCTATACGACGTCCAGCCGCCTCGTCACCGCCAAGGCGGCGGCGGCGGCCGAGGAAGCGGGCGACGATGAGCTGCCGATCGCGACCAAGGGCGTTACTGTCACCAGCCCCAGCGAGCTGCTCGACGCGATCCTGGCCGCCGGGCGCAAGGGCCTTGCCATTCAGCGCTACAAAGGCCTTGGCGAGATGAACGCGGAACAGCTGTGGGAGACCACGCTTGATCCCGACAATCGCTCGATGCTGCGGGTCGAGGTGGAGCAGGCGGATGTCGCCGACGAAATCTTCAGCCAACTGATGGGCGACGTTGTCGAATCGCGCCGCGACTTCATTCAGGACAACGCGCTCAACGTCGCCAATCTCGACGTATGAGGCGGGTGGGCCGTTCCGTTTGGGGCGGTTTGCTTCTGATGCTGGCGGCGTGCGGCGGCGAAGGCGGCTCGGCGGACCCGGCTGCTTCCCCGCCATCGACCCACGTTGCTATTGCTGAACCCGCGCGACCATCGACTACTACCACCGTTGCGAAGGTTGCGCCAGCCAAGTCTCTGGTTTCACGTGAAACATTGCCGCATGTGCGACGTTCACAGGTTCCTTCGCGTACGGGCGAAGGCTATCGCGCGATCGGAACAGAGCCTTTCTGGGCGCTGACGATCACCGGTGGCAGCGCGCAGCTGGAAAGAGCTGACAAGGCGCCCCGGCGCTTCCGCGTTGAACGCATCGCACAGAATGGGGCGATCCGGTACCTTGGCGATGGTTTTACCGTCACCCTCTCCGAAGGACCGTGCAGCGACGGGATGAGCGACGCGCTTTGGTCCGACAGGGTTCAGATCGCCTTTGCGGACGGCACGCTCAAGGGCTGCGGTGGCGCGCGGGAGGACATGCGGGAAGGGCGATCCTGATCGTTGTACAGGACAGACCGTCCGTTGGAAGGGAACCCTCATGACTGCAAAAGCCTCCCGCCGTGACCTGCTGGTCGGTGCGACCCTCGCTGCCGCCGCCCAGTTCCCCGTCGCGGCGCAGGTGCCGATCCAGCCGCCCGTGCCGGCGGCCGTGCCGAAGAAGAGGCTCGGCATGATCCTGTTCGAGGGCTTCGAACTGCTCGACGTGTTCGGGCCGCTCGAAATGTTCGGGATGCTCAAGGACAGGGTGGAAATCGTCATGATCGCGGACAAGGCCGGCCCGGTTCGCAGCGGCGCGGGTCCGCAAGCCGTCGCCGACTTCGGCTTTGCCGACGCACCCCGGCTCGACATCGTGATGATCCCCGGCGGGCTCGGCACCAGGCGCGAAGTGAACAATCCGGTCTTCCTTGACGCGGTCAAGGCCATCGCGCAGGAGACGCCGCAGGTGGCGACGATCTGCACCGGTTCGGGCGTGCTGGCGAAGACCGGCCTGATGGACGGCATCAGGGCGACCAGCAACAAGATGGCGTGGAAGTGGGCCACGGCGCAGGGCGCGCAGGTGCTCTGGGTGCCGCAGGCGCGCTGGGTGGAGGACGGAAAGTTCATCTCCTCGTCGGGCATATCGGCGGGCACCGACATGGCGCTTGGCCTGATCACGAAGCTCTATGGCAAGGCGATGGCGCAATGGGTGGCGCATCGCGCGGAATATCGATGGAATGACGACCCGGCCGATGATCCGTTCGCGGCGATGAATGGCCTCACGCCATAAGGTCAATCGGCCCGCATCGCCTCGGCGATCAGCGCCTCCGCCTCGATCAGCAGCGCGTCCTCCGCGGCGCTGTGCGCCACCTGCTCGCGGCCGATCATGATCAGCACCGGAAGCGACAAGGGGCTGACCCGATCCAGCGTGACATGCAGCATGGTCGATGCCGCCCGGTCGATGAGGTCGCCGAGCCGTCCGACGTCGGTCATCCGCGCCCGCGCATCGGCCCATGCAGCTTTCAACAGTAGATGATCGGGCTGATATTTGCGTAGCACGTCGTAGATCAGATCGGTCGAGAAAGTGACCTGCCGCCCGGTCTTGCGCTTGCCCGGATGCTGCCGCTCGATCAGGCCGGAGATGACCGCCACATCCCGAAACGCGCGCTTGAGCAGGCTCGACTGCTCGACCCAGTCGACAAATTCATGGTCGAGAATGTCGGCGGAAAACAAGGCGGCCGGGTCTGTCACCGGCTTCATGCCATAGACCGCCAGCGCATAGTCGTTGGCGACGAAGCCGAGCGGCATCAGCCCCTGGGCGTCCATCCGCCGCGTCAGCAACATGCCGAGCGACTGATGCGCATTCCAGCCCTCGAAACTGTAGCAGACCAGATAATGGCGCCCCTCGTGCGGGAAGGTCTCGATCAGCAGCTGTCCCGGCTCCGGCAGGGCGGATCGAAGCTGCTGCATCTCCAGCCATTCGCGCACATCAGGCGGGAAACGGGGCCATTCCTGCGGCTCGGCCAGAAAATGGCGGACCCGGTCGGCAAGGCGGGTGGACATGGCCATGCGGGTGCCGCCCCAGCTGGGGATGCGCGCCTGCTTCGACGTCGCGCGCACGACAAGATCGGTGGCGTCCATCCGCACGACTTCCAGCGCGGTGCCGGAAAAGAAGAAGCTGTCGCCGATGCTGAGTTGCGCGGCAAAGCCTTCCTCCACCGTGCCGAGCTTGCGGCCATTGGCGAACCGCACGCTGAGGGCGGGCTGATCGACGATGATGCCGGCGTTCAGCCGATGCTGCTGGATGAAGCGGGGATGCGAGACGCGCCAGGTGCCGTCCTCATCCTGCGTGAGCCGCTTGAACCGGTCATAGGCGCGCAGGGCATATCCGCCGCCCTCGATGAAGTGCAGCACATGGTCGAACTGATCCGCGGTCAAAGCGCTGTAGGGCGTGGCGGAGCGCACCTCCTCCAGCATCTCCTCCGCGCGGAATGGCCCGGCGCAGGCCAGGCCCATGACATGCTGGGCCAGCACGTCCAAGCTGCCGGCGCGGAAATCATCGGCGTCGCGCTCGCCCGCCTCAACCGCGTCCAGCGCGGCGCGCGCCTCGAGATATTCGAACCGGTTGCCGGGGATGAGGATCGCCTCGCTCGGCATGTCGAGCCGGTGATTGGCGCGGCCGATGCGCTGGAGCAGGCGCGAGCTGCCCTTGGGTGCGCCCATCTGTATCACGCAATCGACATCGCCCCAGTCCACGCCGAGGTCGAGCGACGCGGTCGCTACCAAGGCGCGCAGCTTTCCCGCCGCCATCGCCGATTCGACCTTGCGCCGGGCCTCGATCGAGAGGCTGCCATGGTGGATGGCGATGGGCAGGTTCGCGTTGTTCGCCGACCAGAGTTCCTGAAAGATCAGTTCGGCAAGCCCGCGCGTGTTGCAGAAGACCAGCGTCGTGCGCCGTGCCTCGATCTCCGCCATCACCTGCCGCGCAGCATATTTGCCGGAATGGCCCGACCAGGGAATGCGCCCTTCGGGGATCAGGATGGTCACGTTCGGCTCCGCCCCCGCTTCGCCCAGCACCGGCGCGACGGCGTCGATGTCGCCATCGGGCGCAAGCCAGGCGCGGTAGGCATCCACGTCGGCGACCGTAGCGGACAGCGCGACCCGGCGCAGGGCGGGATTGATGGCCTGAAGCCGCGCCATCGACAGGCTGAGCAGATCGCCACGTTTCTGGTCGGCAAAGGCGTGGACCTCGTCCACAATCACGGTCCGCAGGTCGGAAAAGAGCAAGGCCGCGTCCGGGTAGCTGAGCAGCAGCGACAGCGACTCGGGCGTGGTCAGCAGGATCTGCGGCGGCTTCACCCGCTGCCGCGCCTTGCGATCGGATGGGGTATCGCCCGTGCGCGTCTCCACGCGGATCGGCAGCCCCATATCCTCGATCGGCGTGAGCAGATTGCGACGCACATCGACCGCCAAGGCTTTGAGCGGCGAGACATAAAGGCTGTGCAGCCCCTCGGCCGGGTTGCGGATCAGGTCTACCAGCGTCGGCAGAAACCCCGCCAGCGTCTTGCCCGCCCCGGTCGGCGCGACCAGCAGGGCATGACGTCCCGCCTGCGCCTGGGCCAGCATCTCGAGCTGGTGTCGTCGCGGTCGCCACCCGCGCGCCGTGAACCAGTCGTCGAGTGGCGGGGGGAGCGTTGGCGGCATATCATCCATGTAGGGGCGTAGTAGCCCCCAGAAAAGCGACTGGCGGAATCGAAATATAGATGCCGGCATGTGAAATAATATGTCGCAAACCCTCTGGCTCTTTTTGGGCCTAACGGTATCATCCGCACCAGACGAGCGGCGCGCAGACGCCGCCCCATGCAGGAGATGACGAGATGACCGGAGAAACCGAGGCCGACCTGACCGGCGCGGAACCCGCCCGCAACCGCCGCCGGCCCAAGGCGCCGATCTTGGAAATCGAGGGCCGGCGCCTGAAGCCGGCCACGTTGATGATGGGTCACGGCTATGACCCGACCCTGTCGGAGGGATCGCTCAAGCCGCCGATCTTTCTCACATCCACCTTCGCCTTCGAGAGCGCGGCGGCAGGCAAGCGCCATTTCGAGGGGGTGACGGGCATCCGGCCCGGCGGAGCGGAGGGACTCGTCTATTCGCGCTTCAACGGTCCCAATCAGGAGATTTGCGAAGACCGGCTCGCGGTATGGGAGGAAGCGGAGGATGCGCTGCTCTTTTCCAGCGGCATGTCGGCAATCGCCACGACGTTGCTGGCGCTGGTTCAGCCCGGCGACGTCATCGTTCACAGCGCGCCGCTCTATGCCGCCACCGAATCGCTCATCGGGCGCATTCTCGGGCGCTTTGGAGTCAAGTGGATCGACTTTCCCGCCAGCGCGAGCGCGGCGGAGATCGGCGAGACGATCGAACGGGCAAAGGCTTTGGGCCGGGTCGCGCTCATCTATCTGGAAAGCCCGGCCAACCCGACCAATGTGCTGGTCGACCTGGAGGCGGTCGTCGCGCGGCGCGACTCCATCTTCGGCGGAGACGCGCATGTGCCGCCGGTCGCCATCGACAATACGTTCCTCGGGCCGCTCTGGCATAAGCCGCTCGGCCATGGCGCGGATTTGGTGATCTACAGCCTCACCAAATATGCCGGCGGGCACAGCGATCTCGTCGCGGGCGGGGTGCTGGGGTCGGACGCGCTCATCAACACCATCCGCCTGATGCGCAACACGATCGGGACCATCCTCGATCCCCACAGCGCATGGATGCTGCTGCGCAGCCTGGAGACGCTGGAATTGCGCATGGGCCGGGCGGGCGACAATGCGGCCAAGGTGTGCGCCTGGCTGCGCGATCAGCCGCAGGTGGAGAAGGTCGTCTATCTCGGCTTTCCCGAAACGGAGCGGCAGGCGGACATCTACCGCCGCCACTGTACCGGTGCAGGATCGACCTTCTCGCTCTATCTGAAAGGTGGAGAGGCGGAGGCGTTCGCGTTCCTCGACGCGCTCAAGATCGCGAAGCTGGCGGTCAGCCTTGGCGGCACGGAGACGCTGGCCAGCCATCCCGCCGCGATGACCCATCTGTCGGTCCCCGCCGAACGGAAGGCGGCGCTGGGCATCGGCGACAATATGGTGCGGATCTCGATCGGCTGTGAGGATGCCGACGATTTGATCGCCGATTTCGCCCAGGCATTGCGGTAGGTCGGCTGAGCCATGGGCCGGCCGTTACTGATGGTGGGCCAGCCCTTGCTGGCGCCGCTGCTGCCGCTGCTGCAGGCGAATTACGACATCGTAACGCTCTGGGACTCGCCGCCGGCGGAACGGCTGGCGAAGGTGGAGGCGCTGATATGGGCGGGCGAGTTTCCGCTCGGCCGCGATCTGGTGGACGCGATGCCGCGCCTGTCGCTCATCGCCTGCTTCACTGTCGGCTATGATGGCGTGGACGTGGACCTCGCGCGCGAGCGAGGCATCGCAGTCGCGCATGGCGGCGCAGCCAATGCGGAGGATGTGGCGGACCATGCGATCGGGCTGATGCTGGCGCACAGGCGCTGGATCGTGGCAGGCGACCGGCACCTGCGAAGTGGCGGCTGGACCATCGAGGCCAAGACGCGCACGCATTCGATGCGCGGCGCACGGCTCGGCATCGTCGGCATGGGCGCGATCGGCATCGCCATTGCGGAGCGGGCGGTCGCGATGAAGATGGCGATCGGCTGGTGGGGACCGCGCGAGAAGCCAGCGCTCGCATGGAGAAGAGCGGAGTCGCTGCTGGCGTTGGCGCGGGATAGCGACATGCTCGTCGTGGCGGCGCGCGCGGACGAACGCAATCGCGGGATGATCGATGCGGCGGTGCTGGATGCGCTGGGTTCGCAGGGCGTGCTGGTCAATGTCGCGCGCGGACAGTTGGTGGACGAAGCCGCCCTGATCGCGCGGCTGAAGGACGGGCGGCTGGGCGGCGCGGCGCTCGACGTGTTCGATCCTGAACCGACCGATCCGGCGCGATGGGCCGATGTCCCCAATGTGGTGCTGACGCCGCACACCGGCGGCGCCACGCATGAAGCGGTGGCGCAGATGGCCGCGACGTTGATGGGCAATCTGGCGGCCCACTTCGCCGGGGAGCCGATGCCGTCGCCGGTTGTACGATAGAGCGAGAATGGTCAGGAAGCCGCCGAGACTTTGCCGCCCCGCGGCAATAGGCCACCGCCCGGTGGGTTGAACGGCCGGCATTTCAGGATGAGGATCGTGCCCGTGCTGCTGATAATCGGAACCGTTCGTCTGCCTAGCCACAACATGGAGGCTGCGCGCCCGGTCATGAGGAGAATGGCGCAGGCCAGTCGCACGGAAGATGGCTGCATCGAATATGAATACGCCGAAGATGTCTTCGATCCGGGTTTGATCCACGTGAAGGAATTGTGGCGCGATCAGCAGGCGCTGGACGCCCATTTCAAGGCGGCGCATTTGGTCGAACGGCGGACGGCTTGGCCAGAGCTTGGGATAAGCGAACGCAATCTGCGACTTTACGAAGTGGGTGAGCCGCGCCCGACCTGACCGTACTGCCATCACCCGAGCGTTTGCGACTCAGGGCACATTCCGACAATTCGGAATCAGAATTTGAAGATGGTGCCCAGATAGACGGCCTGGCTGTCCTGCCGGTCGTCGGTCATCGGCATCAGCCGGCCCGCCATGCTGTTATTGTACCGCACGCCCGCCGTCACGTTCAGGTTGCGCGTCAGCGAATAGCTGCTCGCCACATCGAGCGAATAATCCTTGTCCGCCGACGGATTGCGAACGGTCGCCGACGGATCGCGACGGGTTTCCAGCAGCACCCGGGTGCTGAACCGGTCCTTCTTGCCATCCTCCAGAGCGAAATTCTTGGCATCCACCATCGTTTCGACCGGAACCGGATCGAGCGCCTTGCGGCCCACCGCCTCCGGCAGGGCGAATTTGCGCCAGTTATGCGCGCCGTTCAGGCTGAACGCGACAGGCGCGATGTCGACCGGCGCCAGCGTCCGCGTCGTCGCGACGCGATCGCCGCTGGCACGGACCATGACCGTGATCGAGCGCTGCCCGCTCATCGATCCGCTGGTCGGCGTGAACCGGAAGCCCTGACCACTCGCCTTGGCCGCGACCCGGGCATAGGCCGCAGCGAGCCGGGGATCACGGATGGTGGGCGTGAAGGACGAGATGCTGCCAAGGGCACCGAGCGACACCGCTTCGCCATGCGGCCGGACCAGGTCGCCCGCCGCGCCGAACGCGGGAGACAGCATGAAGCCGGCGACGGCAACCGCCGCTCCTGCTACTGCCAAATGTCCCCTGTACGCTCGCATGACCCGATTCTGTCCCCGCCGATATATGTTTGATAACGCTCTACACGGTAAAAGCCGCCACTGACTAGTGGCTGAACGCCTTTTTGTCGGAGCTGTTGCATCGAACACACAGATATGTGCGCGCTCCCATGGCGGTCCCGCACGGGTCGGCGCAGCGCCCCCTTGCCCCGCACCGCGTGGCCACTATAGATGCGGGCAGTTTCTCGTCTTTTCCTAGCTAGGACATGCCTGATGGTCCGCCTTTCCGCCCCTGTTTCCGCCAGCCTGATGCTGGCCGCGCTCCTGCCGCTCGCCGCCTGCGGTGGCGGGGCCAAGGACCGCCCGAAGGCGGACCTTGCCGCGTCGAAGGTGACGACCATAGGCGTCAACGCCTATCTCTGGCGCGCCAGCCTCGACACCCTGTCCTTCATGCCGATGGTCCAGACCGATTCGAACGGTGGCGTGATCGTCACCGACTGGTATGCCAATCCCAATACGCCCGGTGAGCGGATGAAGCTGACCGTGTCGATCCTGGATCAGGATCTGCGCGCGGACGCGCTGCGGGTCGCGGCCAGCCGCCAGGTCAACCAGAACGGCCAGTGGGTCGACGCGCCGGTCAAGGCGGCGACGACGCAGAAGCTGGAGGAGATCATCCTCACCAAGGCCCGCGACCTGCGCCGCATGGCGATCGCGGGCTGAGCCGGCCCGTCTGTCGGGCGATTACCGCCTGTTATTGAAACCCTTGGGGCCGGGCTGAACATAAGGCCCGGCCCGATTGCATTCATGAGGATTGGACATGCAAAGGCGCTTCAACCCAATGGAGGCCGACGCCCGCTGGCAGGCGACGTGGGACGCGCGGCAGAGCTTCAAGGCCGACGACGCCTCGGCCAAGCCGCGCTCCTACGTGCTGGAGATGTTCCCCTATCCGTCGGGGCGCATCCATATCGGCCATGTCCGCAACTATTCGATGGGCGATGTGCTGGCGCGCTTCCGCCGGATGACGGGGCATGAGGTGCTGCATCCGATGGGCTGGGACGCCTTCGGGATGCCGGCCGAAAATGCCGCCATGGAAAAGAAGGTGCATCCGGGGACATGGACGCGCGCCAACATCGCCAACATGCGCGCCCAATTGAAGAAGCTGGGCTTCGCGATCGACTGGTCCAGGGAACTCGCGACCTGCGAGCCGGACTATTATGGGCATGAGCAGGCACTGTTCCTCGACATGCTGGAGGCGGGCCTCGTCTATCGCAAGGAAAGCGCGGTCAACTGGGACCCGGTCGACATGACCGTGCTGGCGAACGAGCAGGTGATCGACGGGCGCGGCTGGCGGTCTGGCGCGCTAGTGGAGAAGCGCAAGCTTTCCCAATGGTTCCTCAAGATCACCGCTTTTGCCGACGACCTGTTGGAGGGGCTGAAGACGCTCGACCAATGGCCGGATAAAGTGCGGACCATGCAGGAAAACTGGATCGGCAAGTCGGTGGGCCTGCAATTCCGGTTCGACTTCGCGCCGTTCCCGGAGCGCGAGGCGCTGGAGGGGCTGGACGCGGGCGCGGGGATCGAAGTCTATTCGACCCGGCCCGACACCATCTTCGGCGCGAGCTTCGTCGCCATCGCCGCCGATCATCCGGTCGCGCAGGCGGTGGCTGCAAACGATGCGGACGCCGCCGCCTTCATCGAAAAGTGCAAGGAAGGCGGCACCACGGCGGCTGAGCTGGAGACGGCGGAAAAGCTGGGCTTCGACACCGGCCTGTCGGTGACGCACCCCTTCGACCCCGAATGGCAATTGCCGGTCTTCATCGCCAATTTCGTGCTGATGGACTATGGCACCGGCGCGGTGATGGGCGTGCCGGCGCACGACCAGCGCGACCTGGACTTCGCGCGCAAATATATGCTGCCTGTCGAGCGCGTCGTCGCGGCGGAGGGGGAGGCGGACAAGCCGATCCAGAATGAAGCCTATACCGGGCCGGGCCGGCTGGTGAACTCGCGCTTCCTCGACGGGATGAGCGTCGAGGAGGCAAAGGCCGCCGTCATCGCCCGCGCGCAGAGCGAAGGCTGGGGCGAGGGCAAGACGGTGTTCCGCCTGCGCGACTGGGGCGTGTCGCGCCAGCGTTACTGGGGCACGCCGATCCCGGTGATCCATTGCGCCAATGAACATGGGGGCTGCGGCGTGGTGCCGGTGCCCAAGGCGCAGCTGCCGGTGGTGCTGCCCGAGGATGTGAGCTTCGACATTCCGGGCAATCCGCTCGATCGCCATCCGACCTGGAAGCATGTCGACTGCCCGTCCTGCGGCAAGCCGGCGGTGCGCGAGACCGATACGCTCGACACTTTCGCCGATTCGAGCTGGTATTTCATCCGCTTCGCCAGCCAGCCGTCCGACAAGCCGTTCGACCGCGCGACGGTGGAGCAATGGCTGCCGGTCGGCCAATATATCGGCGGGGTGGAACATGCGATCCTGCACCTGCTCTACGCCCGCTTCTGGACCCGCGCGCTTCAGCATATGGGGCAATTGGGCTTTGCCGAACCCTTCACCGGCCTGTTCACACAGGGGATGGTGACGCACGAAACCTACAAGGCGGGTGACGGAAGCTGGCTGTCGCCGGGTGAGGTCAAGAAGTCGGGCGACGACTATACCCACATCGAAAGCGGCGCGCCGGTGACGGTGGGCCGCGTCGAGAAAATGTCCAAGTCCAAGAAGAATGTCGTCGATCCCGACGACATCATCGCCCAATATGGCGCGGACGCGGTGCGCTGGTTCATGCTGTCCGACAGCCCGCCCGAGCGCGACCTGCCCTGGACGGAAGCCGGGATCGAGGGGTCGTGGCGCTTCGTCAATCGCGTGTGGCGGTTGTTCGGGGAGGCGGACGCAAGCGCGCAGGGGCAGGACAAGGCGCTGGATCGCAAACTGCACCAGACGATCGACGGCGTTGCCAAGGACATTGAGGCACTGGGCTTCAACAAGGCGGTCGCCAAAATCTACGAGCTGGTGAATGCGATAGAAAAGGCGAAGCCTTCCGCCTCGCGCACCGCCGCGATCCGCGCGCTGGCGCTGCTGGTCGCGCCGATGACGCCACATCTGGCCGAAGAGGGCTGGGCGGAGATGGGCGGGGAGGGACTCATCGCCGACGCCGCCTGGCCGTCGGTGGATCCGGCGCTGCTGGTGGAGGACGAGGTCACCATCGCCTGCCAGGTGATGGGCAAGCTGCGCGACACCATCACGGTAGCGAAGGGGACGCCCAAGGAGGAGCTGGAACGGCTCGCCATGGCCGCGCCCAATGTCGCGCGCATCCTCGACGGCGCCAGCCCCAAGAAGGTGATCGTGGTGCCGGACCGGCTGGTGAACCTCGTCGTCTGAATTGACGGCAGGGCAATGGAAGGGGCTTCGACAAGCCCCGCCCGAACGGTTAAAGGTCTCGTCCATGAAGCGCATCCTGTCCCTCATCGCTCTTGCATCGCTTACGGCCTGCGGCCTGCGCCCGGTCTATGGCGGCGGAGGCCATGGCGCGGTGGCGCAGGCGCTGGGCAACGTCAGCGTCGATCCCATCGAAGGGAAGGGTGGCTGGCTGGTGCGCAATGCGCTGAATGACCGGCTGGCCGCAATGCGCGGCGGGGCCGGGCCTCGCTACAGGCTGGTGGTCAAGCTGGACGACCAGATCAGCGGCTTCGGCCTGCGCGCCGACGCGGCCGTCACGCGCGAACGCCGCACGCTGCGCGCGCGCTATCAGCTGGTCGATGAAGCGACCGGTGCGCAGATACTGGATGACACCGCCGGCTCCGACGCCGGTATCGACGTGACGTCCAGCGAATATGCCACCATCGCGGCGGAAGATACCGCACTCGAACGGCTGTCGCAGACGGTCGCGGACCAGATCGTGACCCGGCTCGCGCTGTTTTCGCGCAAGACGGCCACGCCTTGAAGGCCAATCGCGGCCAGATTGAAAAGGCGCTGGATGCCGCCGGGCAGGGGGGCAGCACGGATGTCCGCTTCTTCCTGCTCTACGGCCCCGATGAAGCCGGAAGCCAGGCCATCGCGCGCAGGCTCGAGCGGGCGATGGGTCCCCAGGCGGAGCGAATCGATCTCGACGGCGCGACCCTGAAGGACGATCCCGCACGGCTTGCCGACGAAGCCGCGTCCTTCTCCATGTTCGGCGACCGGCGCTGGATACGCATCAGCGGCATGGGCGATGAATCCGCGCCTGCGCTCGCTGCCCTGCTGGACGCGCCCGCCGTCGGCAATCCGGTCATCGCCGTCGCCGGGGCGCTGAAGCCCACGTCGAAGCTGCTCAAGCTGGCGCTCGATCACAAAAGTGCGCTCGCCTGCATCTCCTACCAGCCCGACGCGCGGGAAGCCGAGCAGATCGCCATCGGCATCGCGCGCGAAGGGGGGCTGCGCCTGCCGACCGAGCTTGCCCGCCGCATCGTCGATCTCGCCAATGGCGACCGGGCGCTGATGGCGGGCGAGGTGGAAAAGCTGATCCTCTATCTCGACGCCGCGCCCGATCGCCCGCGCGAAGCGACCGCCGAAGCGCTCGACGCGCTGTCCGCCGACAATCCCGACGCGGAAATAGGCCCGCTGGTGAACGCGGTCATAGGCGGCGACCTCAAGGCCATGCAGCGCGAATTGGCGGGCCTGACCGAAACGGGCACGGCCATGGCGGCGGTCATCCGCCCGCTGCTGACGCGCGCGATGCTGATCGCCAATATCCGCCTCGCCTTCGACGGCAGCGGGCGGCTGGAGCAGGCGGTCGAATCGGCTGGCAAGGCAGTGTTCTGGAAGGAGAAGGGGCTGGTGGCGCGGCAAGTGCGCCTGTGGGACGCCGCCGGCATCGCCCGCGTCGTGCAACGCCTGCTGGAGGCGGAGCGCGCCAGTCGCGGTGGCCGGGGCGCGGGCGACCTGATGGTGCGCCACGAACTGCTGGCCATCGCCCGGCAGGCGGCACGGGAGCGGGCTTGATACCCCCCTTCACTGCGCCCATATTGCTGCCATGGACAAGCTGACCCTGACCGACGCCGAATGGCGGCAGCGCCTTTCTCCCGAACAATATCATGTGCTGCGCGAAGCCGGCACGGAGCGCGCCTTTACCGGCAAATATAACGCCAACAAGGCGGACGGCGTCTATTATTGCGCCGGATGCGGCGCGGAGCTGTTCGATGCCGAGGAAAAATATGACAGCGGGTCGGGCTGGCCCAGCTTCACCGCCCCGGTGGACATCGATGCGGTCGAGGAAGTGCGCGACGCCAGCCATGGCATGATCCGCACCGAAGTGCGTTGCGCCAAGTGCGAGGGGCATCTGGGCCATGTCTTTCCCGACGGACCCGGCGTCAATGGCCTGCGCTATTGCATGAACAGCGCCAGCCTGGACTTCAAGCCGCGCGACGAGGCAGAATAGGCGTTCATCGTCGATAAAGCGTCAGCCGCCATGGAAGCCGATGGCGCGCCCTGGAGCGCCAGTTGCATGATTTGCGCTGGCGACGGGAGGGATTAGCGCCTATTTGAGGCGGCACAGATGGCAGGATCAGGCAAGAGCAAGGGCGCGCCCCGGAGCCGCGCGAGGATATGGGCGCTGCGCGGGCTGAAGATTGGCCTGGGCGTGGGTGTCGCGGGTCTGCTTGCCGTCGTGATCGCCGTGGTGATCGCGATGCAGTCGCTGCCCGGCTATGAGAGCCTCAAATCCTCACCCAACGGCCAGATGATCCGTGTCCACGCCGCCGATGGCAGCGTCATCGTGTCGCTGGGGCCGAGCTTCGGACGCTGGCTCGACTATGACCAGATTCCCGCCGTCATGGTCGATGCGATGGTGTCGACCGAGGACAAGCGCTTCTACCTGCACCCCGGCGTCGATCCGGTCGGCATGGCGCGCGCCGCCTGGGTCGCGATCGAACGGCGGGGGCAGGGGCGGCGCTGGCAGGGCGCGTCCACCATCACCCAGCAGGTGACGCGCAACATCTTCCTCAACAACAGCTACAGCTTCGGCCGCAAGGTTCGCGAGATGGTTCTGGCGTTGGCGATGGAGCGCAAATTCTCGAAGCGGCAAATCCTCGAACTCTATCTCAACAAAGTGTATTTCGGCGGCGGCGCGTACGGAATCGATGCCGCCAGCCGCAAATTTTTCGGCCACCCCGCGACCTCGCTCGACCTGGCAGAGGCGGCGATCATTGCGGGCCTCGTCAAAGCGCCGTCCAGCTATTCCCCCACCGCCGATGCGGACGCCGCCATCGGCCGCGCCGGCGTCGTGCTGGACCTCATGCAGGAAAATGGCAAGATTTCCGCGGCCGAGCGCGCGGACGCGAACCTGTCCGCCGTGAAGATGGCCCCGGAGCCGCCGCAGAACAGCGTCCGCTACTTCACCGACTGGGCGCTGCCGCAGCTCGACGTGCTGATCGACGAGCCGAACGAGCCGCTGGAGGTCTACACCACCATCGATTTGGGGATGCAGAATGCCGCGACTGCCGCGATCAAGGCCAATGTTCCGGCTGGGACGCAGGGCGCGCTGGTCAGCCTCGATCGCGACGGGGCGGTGCGGGCGATGGTGGGCGGCCTCGATTATGTGACGTCCAACTATAATCGCGCCACCACCGCCACGCGCCAACCCGGATCGGCCTGGAAGATTTTCGTCTATATGGCGGCGCTGGAGGCGGGCTATACGCCCGACACCGGCGTCACCGACGAGCCGGTGACGATCAACGGCTGGTCGCCGCGCAATTCCTCCGGCCGGTTTTCCGGCGACATCGACATCCGCACCGCCTTCGCCTATTCGATCAATACCGTCGCGGCCAAGCTGGGCGTTGAGGTGGGCTTCGCCACCATCGCCGACATGGCCCGTCGCTTCGGCATATCGACCCCGATCAACACGCACCCCTCCATGGTGCTGGGCACGTCCGACGTGCGGCTGATCGACATGACGCGCGCGGCGGCGTCCATCGCGCGCAAGGGCATTGCGGTGACGCCCTATGGCATCACCAAGGTCACGACCGCCGACGGGCGGCTGCTCTACAGCCATCAGGACGACACCAGCCGCGTGCTGGTCGCCCCCTGGGTCGCAGCAGGCATGACCGACCTCATGCAGACGGCGGTCAGCACCGGCACCGGCCGCGCCGCGCAGATCGGTCGCCCCGTAGCCGGCAAGACCGGCACTACCAGCAGCAACAAGGACGGCTATTTCCTCGGCTTTTCCAGCGGCATCACCACCGGCGTCTGGATGGGCCGCGACGACGCGCGGGCGGTCAGCGTGCTCCAGGGTGGCCGCGCCCCTGCGCGCGCCTTTGCCGATTATATGAAGGTCGGCGTCGCCAAGCGGCCGGTCGAACAGTTCGAGACGGAAGTGACCCTGCCCGAATGGCAGCTCGAACCGGACGAGGAAGCCTATTACAACAGCCCCGACGCCGGGATCGAGGGGGGCGGCATGATGGTCGACGAGAATGGCCTGCCGATCCAGCGGCGGCCCGGCACCGGCCGGAGCGAGGAGTCCGACTCGGAAGAGCCGCAGATGGAGGTCGATCCAGAAGACCGGCCGCAGCCATCGCAGCGCATCGACCAGCAGTGGATCGACAATGTTCTGGGTCGCGACCGCCAGCGGCCTCCGCCCGGTCGGCCTTCGCCCAACCCCTGACTCAGGCGGCGGGCGCTTTGGTCGCCGCGAACTGCCGCCCGCCCAGCGCGCTGGCGTCGGGCAGGAGGAAATCGACTTTTCCCCGGCCAAAGTCGATCGCCACCCGGTCGAAGCCGCGCAGCGCGCTGATGCCAAGGAGCAGCGCGGGCTTGTCCCGCAATCCCAGTTCGGCAAAGGGGCTGGCGTCGGCAAACACCACCGGCACCTGGCTCAGATTGACGCGCCCCATCCGCACCGTTCCGATTCGCCCGACCTCCCCCGTCATCGTGCCGCCGGTCACGCTGGTCAGCGTCGTCAATATGGTGTCGGGCGCGCGCTTTTTCGCCAGCAGCTTGTCGCGCAGCGCCAGATTGCCGATGCTGTAGCGGGTGCCGGTGTCGAGCATGATGTTGACCCGCATCCCGTTGACCTCCGAATCTAGGAGGATCAACTGCCCGCGCTTGCGCCGCGCCTCGACCACGATGGTATCGGGATCCCTCGCCTGCCGCAGGCGGCCGCTGCCGACGATCTCCATGCGCCCGGTCTTGAAGTTCAGCGTGAGCCGCTTGGCATGAAGGCTGTCCAGCCCCAGCAGACCCGCCGCTCCGAGATGTTCGCCTTCCAGCACGGGCGCCTCGATGTCGTCGATGGTGCCCTTGCCAAAGCGCAGCCTGGGCACGGCGACGGTCCGCGTCTCCGACCGTCCGGTCATGCTGACGATCGTGACGGTCGAGCGTTCGGGCAGGGCCAGATGCTGCGCAAGATCGCGGGCGATGACCGTGCGTTGCGACCCGGTGTCGATGACGAAGTTCCACGGCCCCTTCCCGTCTATCGAAATGGGGATCGTGACCCTCTCGTCCAAATCGGGGCTGGTGCGGACCACCTCGGGCGGATCTGCGGGGTCCAGCGGTAGGGCAGAACCGGTCGGCGCCTGCGCCGCGAGGCAGGACCCGCCGATCGCCAGCGTAATGCCCAGCAGGGCGTGAAGCCTGCGCATATCCCCATCCTTTCTCTTTGCATGATCTTACCACGCAAGGGGATCGTCGCGCCAGCGGCACCGCTCGCCCCGAAGCAGCGTCGCGCATGATTTTTCCGACCCTTGACGCTGCGGTCCCGGCTTGACTTGACAGCGCGCCGCTCGCTAAACGCCAGACGATTGATCCCGCCCGTCCGGAGCGGGACTCGACCGGCATTCGCCCGGCCTATCTCCTTCCTTTTCCGGCCCAATCCATCCTCTCTCCATCGGACCTGTTCGCAATGCATCTTAAGGACCTCAAGAAGACCGTTCCCGCCGATCTGGTCAACATGGCGGAAGAACTGGGCGTCGAAGGCGCATCGACGTTGCGTAAGCAGGACCTGATGTTCGCGATCCTCAAGGCCGAGGCGGAAAATGGCGAGCAGATCATGGGCGAGGGCACGATCGAGGTGCTGCCCGACGGCTTCGGCTTCCTGCGCAGCCCGGAAGCGAATTTCCTCGCCGGTCCCGACGACATCTATGTGTCGCCCAATCAGGTGCGCAAGTTCGGCCTGCGCACCGGCGACACGGTGGAAGGCGAGATTCGCGCGCCCAAGGATGGCGAGCGCTATTTCGCTCTGACCAAGCTCCTGTCGGTCAATTTCGATGATCCCGACGCTGTGCGACACCGCGTCAACTTCGACAATCTGACGCCCCTCTATCCCGAACAGAAGCTGACTCTCGATCCGGGCGATCCGACCCAGAAGGACAAGTCGGCGCGCGTGATCGACATCGTGTCGCCGCAGGGCAAGGGCCAGCGCACGCTGATCGTCGCGCCGCCCCGCGTCGGCAAGACGGTGATGCTCCAGAACATCGCCAAGGCGATCACGGACAATCACCCCGAAGTCTTCCTGATCGTCCTGCTCATCGACGAACGCCCCGAAGAAGTCACCGACATGCAGCGCAGCGTGAAGGGCGAGGTCGTCTCCTCCACCTTCGACGAGCCTGCCACTCGCCACGTCCAGGTCGCCGAAATGGTGATCGAGAAGGCGAAGCGGCTGGTGGAACACAAGAAGGACGTCGTGATCCTGCTCGACTCGATCACCCGCCTTGGCCGCGCCTACAACACGGTCGTGCCGTCTTCTGGCAAGGTTCTGACCGGCGGCGTCGATGCCAACGCGCTCCAGCGGCCCAAGCGCTTCTTCGGCGCGGCCCGCAACATTGAGGAGGGCGGTTCGCTCTCCATCATCGCCACCGCGCTGATCGACACGGGCAGCCGCATGGACGAAGTGATCTTCGAAGAATTCAAGGGCACCGGCAATTCCGAAATCGTCCTCGACCGCAAGGTCGCGGACAAGCGCATCTTCCCTGCGCTCGACGTCGGCAAGTCCGGCACGCGCAAGGAAGAGCTGTTGGTCGAAAAGCCGACGCTCAGCAAGATGTGGGTGCTGCGTCGCATCCTCATGCAGATGGGCACGGTCGATGCGATGGAGTTCCTGCTCGACAAGATGAAGGACAGCAAGACCAACGAAGATTTCTTCGCGGCGATGAACCAGTAAGCGCAAGGGACGTTAGGCCGCGATGCTCGACCTTCTTACCGCCGCTGCGTCCGCCGCCCAGGGAATCGGCTCGCCCGCCGACATCTGGCCGCATATTGTCAGCGATTTCAGCAATATAACGTCACCTTCAGCCCTGTCGGCCTTTGTGCAGGTGCTGATGATCGACGTGCTGCTGGCAGGCGACAACGCGATCGTCGTCGGCGCGCTTGCGGCGGGCCTTCCCGCCGACCAGCGCAAGAAGGTGATCCTGATCGGCATCATCGCGGCGCTGGTGTTGCGCATCGCCTTTGCGCTGGTCGTCAGCCAGCTGATGCAGATCGTCGGCCTGATCCTGGCGGGCGGGTTGCTGCTGCTGTGGGTCAGCTGGAAGATGTGGCGCGAGCTGCACCCGAAGCGGGGCGGGGACACGCCCACCGACCCGAACGACGACGACATATCCGGCCTGCGCCCGGCGAAGAGCTTTGCCGGTGCCGCCTGGGCTGTCGCCGTCGCGGACGTATCGATGAGCCTCGACAATGTGCTGGCCGTTGCCGGCGCGGCGCGCGAGCATCCCGGCATCCTGATGATCGGCCTCGTGCTGTCGGTCGCCTTGATGGGCATCGCCGCCAATGTCATCGCCCATTATATTGAGCGCTTCCGCTGGATCGCTTATCTCGGCCTCGCGGTCATCATCTATGTCGCGGTGAAGATGATCTATGACGGCTTCGTCGACCATCAGGTCGGCATATTGACGCTGTTCAACTGACAACAGCGCCCCCTTGGGAAAGGGGCGGGGCCGGCGCCCAGCCCCTTCGTCGCTATTCCGCGGGGGTCAGGGCAGCAAAATCGTCGCGCCCTTCGTCTCCCGCGCTTCGAGAGCGCGATTGGCTTCCGCCACGTCGGCGAGGGCGAAGGTCTGGCCGATAGCGGCTTGAACGACGCCCCGCTCGATACGGTCGAACAGGCGGGCAGCGGTGACGGTCAGTTCCTCGCGGCTCGCGACATAGTCGAACAGCGTCGGCCGGGTGAGGAACAATGATCCGCCCCGGCTGAGGTCAAGTACATTGATCGAGGGCACCGGCCCGGACGCATTGCCGTAGCTCACCATCATGCCCCTCCGCTTCAGGCTGGCGATCGACGCCGCCCAGCTATCCTTGCCCACCCCGTCGTAAACGACGTCCGCGCCCTTTCCTCCCGTGATGGCGCGGACCACCGGGGCAAGATCGGCAAAGGATCCGTGAAGGCTGTAGTCCGCCTCGACAGTCGCGGCCTTTTCGGCAGACCCGCTATGGGCGATCACGATCACGCCCTTGTCCCGCAGCCATGGCACCAGCGCCGATCCCACGCCACCGGCGGCGGCATGGACGACCGCGACTTGGCCCCGCTGAAGGGGCAGAATATCCTCGGCGAGGAAGCAGGCGGTCATTCCCTTGAGGAGCAGCGCTGCGGCCGTGCGGCTGTCGATGCTGTCGGGCAGAGGCACCAGTAGCGCGGCCGGCACGCGCCAGTGGGTGCAGTAGCTGCCACGCGCGGTCGCCACAGCCACCCGGTCGCCCACGGCAAAGTCGGAGACGGCCGCACCCACGCTGACGATACGCCCGGCTGCTTCCGATCCCAATGTCAAAGGCAGGTCCGCGGGGTACAGCCCGCTGCGGAAATAGGTGTCGATATAATTGAGACCGATCGCCTCGGTCTGCACGATAACCTCATCCTCGGCCGGATCGCCAGGGTCGAAGGCTTCGCGCTCCATGACCTCCGGCCCGCCATGCGCCCGGACGACGATCCGCCATGCGCCCGTCATCAGGCGAGATGCTCGGCAAAGAAGTCGGCGGTGCGTCGATCCGCCAGTTGCGCCGCGTCCTCTACCCGGCGCGCGCCGGATTCAGCCGCGAAACCATGATCCAGCCCCTCATAATCATGAAGCGTGACGTGCCGATTGTCGGCCAGCCCTGCGTGCATGGCCCGCTGCGTTTCGGCCGGCACGAAGCCGTCGTTGGTTGGAATGTGCAGCAACACCGGCTTGCCGATCGCCTGTTGCTCGCCCAGCAAGCCATCGATGCCGACGCCATAATAGCCGACGAACGCATCGCCGTCGGTCCGGCAGGCCGCCATGAACGCCAGCCGCCCGCCCATGCAATAGCCTACTACCCCGACCTTCGCATTACCTGCCAGCTTGGACCGCGCAGCCTTGATCGTCGCTTCTACGTCGCGGATCGCCAGATCCTGATCGAATTGCGGAATATACGCCAGCGCCTGCTGCATCTCTTCCGGCACGTCGGCGTCGAGTTCGATGTGCGGCTGTATCCGCCAGAACAGGTCTGGCGCGTAAGCCACGTAGCCGGCTTTGGCCCAGTTGTCGCACTTGCGGCGAATACCGGGATTGACCCCGAAAATCTCCTGAATAACGATGATGGCTGCGCTCGGCTCATCGTCCGGCTGTGCGATATAGCAGTCGAAACTGTCGCCGCCATCCAGCGTCTTTACCGGAACGAACTCACCCATGATGCGCATCCTTTCGCTCATTTGACGCGGCATATTGGCTGATCGGGGTGGAGGCGCAAGCCGAAGATGGCAGGAAAAATTTGCGTTGCCGGCCCGATGTGCGGCATGACGGCGCAATAGGATCGCCGGCAGGAACAAGGGGCAGGACATGAAGGTAACCGTCGATGTAGACTGCACCCCGGCGGAGGCGCGCGCCTTTCTCGGCCTGCCGGACGTCACGCCAATCCATGACAAATATATCCGCACGATGCTCGACAGCTTTGACGGCGTCGGCAGCGTCGAGCAGATGGAAACCCTGTTCAAGAGCTTCTCGCCCTTGGGGGACGCCGGTATGCGCCTGTTCCAGCAGATGATGAATGTCGGCCTGGCCGGTATATCGGGCGGGAAGGACGACAAGAAGTAAGGCGCATGTCTGGCGCAGCGGATGACACGATCTTCGCCCTGTCGAGCGGCGCGCCGCCGGCCGGCATCGCTGTCATCCGGCTGAGCGGGTCCGGCGCGCGCGATGCGCTGATGCTCCTGGCGGGTCGCGTCCCGCCGCCGCGCACTATCAGTCTCGCCTTGTTGCGCGATCCTGCCAGCGGTGAGCCGCTCGACCGGGCGTTGCTGCTGTGGTTGCCAGGCCCGCATAGCGTGACCGGCGAAGACATGGCCGAGCTGCACTGCCATGGCGGCCGCGCCGTCGTTGCGGCGGTCGAAGGATGCCTGGCGGCGATGCCGAACCTGCGCCGTGCGGAGCCTGGCGAATTCACCCGGCGGGCTTTCGCCCATGGTCGCATGGATTTGAACGGGGTTGAAGGACTGGCGGACCTGCTGGCGGCGGAAACGCAAGGGCAGCGGCGGGCGGCGTTGCTGATGGCGGACGGCCACTTCTCGCGCCGCGTGCAGGAGTGGTCGATTCGCCTGCTCGACCTGTCAGCCATGGCCGAAGCGACGCTCGATTTCTCCGACGAGGATGATGTGCCGGATGCCGCGATCGAAGCGCGTATCGGAGAGAAGATCACCCTGCTCCTCGACGATGTTTCCTCCGTCCTGGCCGCACCCTCCGCCGAGCGGCTGCGCGACGGCATCCGGGTGGTGCTGGCCGGGCCACCCAACGCCGGCAAATCGACATTGCTCAATGCGCTGGTCGGCCGGGATGCCGCGATCGTCTCCGACATAGCCGGTACGACACGAGACCGGATCGAGGTGCCGGCAGCGATCGAGGGGGTCGCGTTCCTCTTTACCGACACGGCGGGGCTGCGCGATGACAGCGACGACCAGATCGAGCGGATGGGCATTGGCCGGGCGCGGGATGCACTCGCGGCTGCTGACATCGTCCTGTGGCTGGGCGACGCTTCGGCGATCCCCCGTGACGACGCCATCCTCGTCGCGGCACAATGCGATCGCCTGCCAGCGGGCCGGGCCGGAATTGCCGTGTCTGCGCGAACCGGAGAAGGGATGCAGAACCTCGTCGCCGTGCTGATGGATCATGCCGCGAAGCTGCTGCCGAGCGAGGGCGATTATGCCCTGCATCAGCGTCAGCGACAGCGAGTGAGACAGGTGCGCGACCATCTCGCGGCGGCGCGTCTGACCACAGACCTGCTGGTGATCGGGGAGGAATTGCGGCTTGCGCGCGGCGCGATCGACGCCTTGACGGGGCAGGCGGGGACGGAAGACATGCTCGATCGACTGTTCGCCGGCTTCTGCATCGGTAAATAGCGTCTGTTCCACGTGGAACGCTTTTGACCGGCCGCCGCAAACTCTGATATGGGGCGCCATGCAAACAAGCTATGATGTGATTGTGGTCGGCGGCGGCCACGCAGGCTGTGAAGCGGCGGCGGCGGCGGCGCGCAAGGGCGCGACGGTGGCGTTGCTGACATTCGACCGGAATACTGTCGGCGCGATGTCCTGTAACCCGGCGATCGGCGGATTGGGCAAGGGGCATCTCGTCCGGGAGGTCGACGCGCTCGATGGCCTCATCGCTCGCGCTGCCGATGCCGCAGCCATCCACTATCGCATGTTGAACAGCAGCAAGGGCGCGGCGGTGCAGGGACCGCGCATACAGGCCGATCGCCGCCGTTACCGCAGCGCCATCCATGGGCTGCTCGGCAGCCAACCCAATCTGTCGATCGTCGAGGGAGAGGCCAGCGCTCTGCTCCTGTCCCACAGCGGTATTGCGGGTATCTGGCTGTCCGATGGCGGCACATTATATGCGCCGGCCATCGTGCTGGCGACGGGCACATTCCTGGGCGGCAAGCTGTTTCGAGGTGACGAACGGCATATTGGCGGCCGCATCGACGAACGGGCAGCCACGGCCTTGGGATTGCAGCTGCGGGAATTGGGTCTGCCGATAGCCCGGCTCAAGACCGGAACGCCCCCACGCCTGGATGGCCGCACCATCGATTGGGGCGCGCTGGAGAACCAGCCGTCCGATGATGGCGACTGGACGATGTCGTCCTTGTCGCCTGCCCGTGTGCTGCCGCAACTCGCCTGCGCCATTACCCGCACAAACGACCGGACGCACCAGATCATTCGCGATGGCCTTGGCCGCTCGCCCCTGTTCAGCGGCGCCATAGAGGGGCGTGGCCCACGGTACTGCCCGTCGATCGAGGACAAGGTACTGAAGTTCGGCGACCGCGACGGGCATCAGATTTTCCTGGAGCCGGAAGGACTGGCCGATCCGGTCGTCTATCCCAATGGCATCAGCACTTCGCTTCCGACCGATGTGCAGGTCGCCATGGTGCGGTCGATGGCGGGCCTTGAACGGGCAGAAATCGTCGTGCCAGGCTATGCCGTCGAATATGACCATATCGATCCGCGCGCGCTCGACGCCAGCCTGCAGGTCCGGGCCGTGCCCGGCCTGTTCTGCGCCGGCCAGATCAACGGCACGACCGGCTATGAGGAGGCGGCGGCGCAGGGGTTGGTCGCCGGCGTGAATGCCGCTGCGATGGCGCTCGGCGAGTCTCCCATGATCCTCGATCGCGCTACATCCTATATCGGAGTGATGATCGACGATCTCATCTTGCAGGGCGTCACGGAGCCTTATCGTATGCTGACCGCGCGCGCGGAGTATCGGCTCCGGCTGCGCGCCGACAATGCGGAATCACGGCTGGGATCGATCGGTCGAGCGCATGCTATTATCGGCCCCGAGCGTCTGCGACACCTGGAGACGCGCGACGCTGCCCGCACGGTGATCATCGATCAACTCCGCCTCACGAAGAGCGCGAGTGAGATGGCGCGGCTCGGCGCACCGGTTCGGCAGGATGGCGCCCGCAGGACGCTATTCGAATGGGCGCGGTTCCCGGAAGTCGATGCTGGCTTGCTGGAGCGGCTTGCGCCCGCGCTTGCTGCGGCCCCCGCCGTCTTGCGCGCCGAAATATTGGAGGACGCCCACTATGCGCCCTATCTCCAGCGTCAGGATACGGAAATCGCCGAACTGCGCCGGAACGAGCGCGTCTATATTCCATCCGGCTTTGACTATCGGGCGATTGGCGGTCTCTCGACGGAGATGATCGAGCGTCTGGAGATGGCGCGGCCAGATACGCTCGCGGCGGCTGGGCGCATTCGCGGGATTACTCCGGCGGCTCTGGCGGCTATCCTCGTCCATGCCCGGCGCGAGGCCGCATGACCGAGGACGAGGCCCGCGGCTGGCTGGACACGCATTTTACCGTTTCACGTGAAACATGGAACCGGCTGGATCGCTACGCCGCGATGTTGAGCCGCGCGATGGACGAGCAGAATTTGATTGCGGAATCAACCCGCCCGCACATCTGGGCGCGGCATATCGTCGACTCCGCGCAGCTCCTGCTGCATGACCTTGACACCGGGGAAGGCGGGTGGATCGATCTCGGCTCCGGGGCGGGCCTGCCCGGCATCGTCGTCGCCTGCCTTTCACGTCGGCCGGTCACGATGATCGAGTCCCGCCGGATGCGCATCGACTTTCTCAACCATGTGATTGCCGACCTTGCGCTTCACGCGACTGTCTTCGGCGGCCGGGTCGAAGCGGCGCCTGCCCGGAAAGCGGCAGTCATCAGCGCCCGCGCCTATGCGCCGCTGCCGAAGCTCCTGCTGTCCGCCCTGCATCTCGCCGACCAAAAGACCCGCTGGATCTTGCCAAAGGGGCGCAACGCGCAAAATGAACTGGAGGCGGTGCGTCCGGCGTGGCAAGGTAGGTTCCACGTGGAACCCAGCGTGACCGATGCCGACAGCGCGATCATCATCGCGCAGGGCGTCGCGCCGGCCGGAAAAAGGAAAACGCGCGCATGATCCGCATTGCGATCGCCAATCAAAAGGGCGGAGTGGGCAAGACCACGACGGCGATCAATCTCGCTACGGGCTTGGCCGCGACAGGTCTGCGCGTGCTGCTGGTCGATCTCGACCCGCAAGGCAATGCCTCCACCGGCCTCGGCATCGACCAGTCGCAGCGCGCCCAGTCGAGCTACGACCTGCTGGTCGGCAACTGCGCGCTCGACGACACGATCGTCACGACGCGCGTTCCCAAGCTTGATCTTGTCCCCGCGACACAGGATCTGTCCGGCGCGGAGATCGAACTGATCGACTATGAGGAGCGCACCCACAGGCTGGAGCGTGTCCTGTCGGAGGCGCAACCCGGCCGCTGGGACATCTGCCTGATCGACTGCCCGCCATCGCTCGGACTTTTGACGATCAACGCCATGGTCGCTGCTCAATCTCTGCTGGTGCCGCTGCAATGCGAATTTTTCGCTTTGGAAGGGCTGTCGCAACTGCTGCAAACCGTCGAGCGGATTCGGGGGCGTTTCAATCCGGGGCTGTCGATCCTTGGGGTGGCCCTCACAATGTACGATCGGCGCAACAGGCTGACCGATCAGGTGGCCGATGATGTGCGGGCGTGCCTTGGCGATCTTGTGTTTACGACCGTGATCCCACGCAACGTCCGCCTTTCGGAAGCGCCCAGCCATGGCGTGCCTGCGCTCATCTACGACTTCCGCTGCTCGGGGTCGGAAGCCTATATGCGTCTCGCGCGCGAGTTGATCGCGCGTCTGCCCCGACAGGAGGTTGCTGCTTGAGCGACGAAACGACCGACAAGCCCAAGATCGCGAAGCGCCCGCAGGGGCTGGGCCGGGGCCTTTCGGCTCTCTTGGGCGATGCAGCGAGCGAGAAGCCGGCAGCGTCCGCCGCCGCACCCGCCGCCAACGGGAAGGCCGTACAAAGCATCGAAGTCGCGCTGATCCATCCCCATCCCGAACAGCCGCGCCGCCATTTCGATGATGGCGCCCTGCAGGAACTGGCGGACAGCATCGCAAAGCGGGGCGTGATCCAGCCCATCATCGTGCGGCCCCATGGCGGCGGGTTCCAGATCATCGCCGGCGAACGCCGCTGGCGCGCGGCGCAGCGGGTGCAGCTGCACCGCATCCCGGCCATCGTCCGCGATTTCGACGAGCAGGAAACGCTGGAAATCGCGCTGATCGAGAATATCCAGCGTGAGGATCTCAACCCGATCGAGGAAGCGGAAGCCTATCGCAAGCTGATCGCCGAATTCCACCACAGCCAGGAAGCGCTGGGCCGCATCGTCGGCAAGTCGCGAAGCCACGTCGCGAACCTGATGCGCCTGCTGGACCTGCCGGGGCCGGTTCAGGAGCAGGTCATGCTCAACCGCATCAGCATGGGCCACGCCCGCGCACTGATCGGCGCACCCGACTGCGAGCGACTGGCGAAGCAGGTGGAGGAGAAGGGGCTGTCGGTGCGCGATACCGAGCAGCTGGTTCGGCGGGCCAAGACCGGCAGCGAGGCGCCCGCCACGCGGCGGAGCGGCGCTGCGACATCGGCGAAGGACCCGGATATTTCCGCGCTAGAACAGCATCTTGCCGATATATTGGGCTTGAAGGTCGACATAGCCCATGATGGCGGCGGAGCCGGCGGTGCCCTCATGCTGCGCTATTCCAATCTCGATCAGCTCGACATGCTGTGCCAGCGCCTGTCCGGTGAGCGCATTTAGTGCGGCGCTGAACACAGGCAGATCGGTCCACCAATACGCTGGTCTTTTGCCGGCGCGCTGCCTAGGTTACCGGGCATGGCCGACCTGCTTTCTCCCGCCGCCCCGCCCGCCATCGTCCTTCGCACCGACTATCGTCCGCCCGACTGGCTGGTGCCCGAAATTTCGCTCGATTTCGATCTCGACCCGGCGCTGACCAAGGTCCGGGCGATCCTGACGGTCGAGCGGCAGGGAGAGCATGACCGGCCGCTGCGTCTCGACGGGGACGGGCTGGTTCCGCTGGAGGTCAAGGTGGACGGGGCCACGCTCGGCCAGGATGCCTGGCATCTGGAGGCCGGCGCGCTGATCGTTCCGCTGACGGGCGCCGTGCATCGTGTCGAGACGCTGGTCGAGCTATCCCCCCAACGCAACAGCAAGCTGATGGGCCTCTACGCCAGCGGCGGCCTGCTCTGCACCCAGTGCGAGGCGGAAGGATTTCGCCGCATCACCTTCTTCCCCGATCGCCCTGATGTCCTGTCCCGCTATACCGTGCGCATGGCGGCGGATCGGTCAAGATTCCCGATCCTCCTCGCCAATGGCGATCCGGTTGCGCAGGGGACGGAGGGCGACCGCCACTGGGCGCTCTGGAACGATCCCTTCCCGAAGCCCTGCTATCTGTTTGCACTCGTCGCCGGCGACCTCGCCTGCAATGCCGACCGGTTCGTCACCATGAGCGGGCGGGAGGTCGCGCTCGGCATCTGGGTCAAGGAAGCCGACCTGCCGCGCACCACCCATGCGATGCAGGCGCTCAAGAACAGCATGGCGTGGGACGAGCGCGTCTATGGCCGCGAATATGATCTCGACGTGTTCAACATCGTGGCGGTGGCCGACTTCAATTTCGGCGCGATGGAGAATAAGGGACTCAACATCTTCAACTCGCGCTACATTCTGGCCGACCCGGAAACTGCCACCGACGTGGATTATGACGGCGTCGAGGGTGTGGTGGCGCACGAATATTTTCATAACTGGTCGGGCAACCGCGTCACCTGCCGGGACTGGTTCCAGCTGAGCCTGAAGGAAGGCTTCACCGTCTTTCGCGACCAGAATTTCTCCGCCGACATGGGGAGCCACGCCGTCAAGCGGATCGAGGATGCCCGCATCCTGCGCGCTGGGCAGTTCCAGGAGGATAGCGGGCCGCTGGCCCATCCGGTACGGCCTGAATCCTATATGGAAATCAGCAACTTCTACACAGCGACGATCTACAACAAGGGTGCCGAGCTGATCCGCATGATGGCGCTGATGCTGGGACCGGAGCGGTTCCGCGCCGGCACGGACCTCTATTTCGACCGGCATGACGGCCAGGCCGCGACCTGCGAGGACTTCGTGCTGGCGATGGAGGAGGGCGGGGGCATCGACCTCGGCCAGTTCCGCCTCTGGTATGAGCAGGCGGGGACGCCCCATGTCCGCGCGCTGCTGTCGCACGATCCGGTCGGCCAGACGGTCGAGCTGGCATTGGAGCAGACAGTGCCGCCGACCCCCGGCCAGCCAGAAAAGCAGCCCATGGCGATCCCGCTGCGCACCGCCTTGTTCGATCCCGCCACGGGGCAGCATCATGGCGACGAACTGCTGATGCTGACGGAGGCGAAGCAGAGCGTCCGCTTCGAGGGATTTGCCGCGCCACCGATCCTGTCGATCAACCGCGGCTTTTCGGCTCCGGTGATCGTGGAGACCAACCGCAGCCAGGCCGATCTCGCCTTCCTGTCAGCGCATGACGACGATCCGTTCGCCCGCTATGAAGCGATGCAGCAGTTGATGGTCAACATACTCATCGGCCACATAGCAGGCCAGCCCCTGGCCGACGAAGCGGTCATAGAAGCCATCCGCCACACTCTTACCGACCCGCTGCTCGACACCGCCTTCGTTGCGGAGGCGATCCGACTGCCCAGCGAAGCCTATCTGGGTGACCAGATGCAGCTTGTCGATCCCGACGCGATCCACGCGGCGCGCGAGGCGCTCCAGCATAATATCGGGCGTACGCTGGAGCCGTTATGGCGCGACATCCATGCCCGCACCAAGGCGAACGGCTTCTCCCTGTCCCCCGCCGCGAAGGGCGCGCGGAAACTGCGCAACGCCGCCCTCCACTATCTGGTCGCATCCCGCGCCCCGGATGGCCCGTCCGTCGCCTTCGCCCAGTTCAGTGAGGCCGACAACATGACCGAGCGACAGGCGGCGCTCGGCACGCTTGCCAACGGCATCAGCCCCGAGCGCGATGCGGCGCTCGACATCTTCTACAACCGCTATGCCGCGGATGCGCTGACGCTCGACAAATGGTTCCAGACGCAAGCCTTCGCCTTCCACCCCGATACGGTGGGGCAGGTTGAGGAACTGGGGCGGCACAAGGATTTCACCCTGGCCAATCCCAATCGGGTGCGCGCGCTCTATGGCGCGTTCGCCGCCAATCAATGGGCGTTCCACCATGCCTCGGGCAAGGGATACCGCATGGTCGCTGACTGCATCATCGCACTCGACGCACTCAATCCGCAGACGGCGGCGCGGCTGGTGCCGCCGCTCGGTCGCTGGAAGCGCTTCGATGCGCAGCGCGCCGCGATGATGCAGGGCGAGCTGCGCCGCATCCTCGCTACGCCGGGCCTGTCCAAGGATGTGATGGAGCAGGCGAGCAAGAGCCTCGGCTAAGCGCGCCGAAAGCGGCTGATCAGTCCGCCTTCACCGCCGCCGCCCAGGCGGCGACATCGGCCGCCACCTTGTTCGCCGCGGCGTTGAGCGGCGCGCCGACGGTCGCCGCCTCAATCTTTCCGCCCACCGGCTCGCTGGCGGTGAAGCGCTGGCGCGCCAGCGCCTTGCCCGCCGGCGTGGTCAGCACCGCGTCATAGGTGACGACGGCGCGGGCGCTGGGCTCATCGATGTGGAAGGCGACCAGCTCGCCCGACAATCGCTGTCCGCCGTCGCCGGAGAATTGGCCGGTGTCGAGCACGACCCGGTCGGTGGTGGCGGAAATCGTTTCCGCCAGCAGCCGGCGGAACAGGTGGCGCGGCGTGTCGGCCCACTGCACCTTGGTCACATAGGCGACGGACGTCGGCGCGATCTGCACCGGCACGCGGACGGTGTCCAGCATCTTGGGTGCGTCGGGATCGGCCACGATCAGCGTGCGGCCGTTGCCCGCCACGCGGGGCGAACCCGCCGGCACCTTCTGCGCCGCATCCAGCGTCAGCAGTTGCTGCGGCGGCTTCGGCCCGAACGACACGCAGCCCGACAGCAGCAGGGCAGCGGTAAGGGCGGTCAGCGCGCCCGGCTGTTTCACGTGGATCATCGTGCGCATCACTTTCTTCGGGGAGGGCTGCGTCATGGCTTATAGTCCGGCAGCTTGGGCGATCCGACCAGCGATCCGGCACCCTGCTGGTCCAGCTTTTCCGCGACGCCGCGGAAGGACCGGGACATTTCGCGCAGGTCGCGGACAAGCTGGTTGACCTCCGGCATGGTCTGGCTGCTGAAGCTGCGAACGCCCGGCTGCGCCTCGGCGATCGTGGCGTTCAGCGTATCGATGCTCTTCGACGCGGCCTGAACGCTCTTGCGCAGGTCGGCCATCAGCGGGCGGCCTTCGTCATTCAAAAGCGTGTCGGTGGTCGCCGCCAGCTTGCCGATCTGTTCGACGGCGATGCCGGTGCGCTGCACCGCCACCCGCGCTTCGGCCAGCGTCGCGGCGATTTCCGGGCTTCGATCGGCCAGAGCGCCAGATACCCGCTCGACATTGGCGAGGATGCCGGCAATCGACTGCTGGTTCTTGTCGTTCAGCAGCTCGGTCAGCCGCTCCGTCAGCGTCGACAGCCGCTCCAGCAACTGCGGTGCGTTGTTCAGCAGTTCGCCCAGCGCGCCCGGTTTGGTGGGGATCACCGGCACGCCGTCCGGGCAGGCGGCGGTGACATTCTCCGCCGGGCACAGGATCGGCGGCGCGCCCTTGACCGCGCCGTCCAGCACGATCTCGCTGACGCCGGTGAAGCCCACGCCGGAAATGGTCGCCGTCGTGCCCTGAAGCACGGGCGTGCCTTCCTTGACCGAAATACGCACCTTCACGAAGCTCGGATCGCGCTTCCACAGTTCGATCTTCTCGACCTGGCCCGACGGCACGCCCGAATAGTTGACGGCAGACCCCTTGGCGAGGCCGTTGACCGATTGCTTGAAGAAGATGTCATATTCCTGATTGTCGCCCTGCGACAGGCGGGAGAACCAGAAGGCGGCGGCCATGATCGCCGCCAGCAGCAGCAGCGTGACCGTGCCCACCAGCACATGATTGGACCGGGTTTCCATATCCTATCGCCTTCCGTCCGGCGCGGCGTCGGCCGCCCTGTTCTTTTCGCGCTCCACCGCCGCCGTCGCGGCGCGGCCGCGCGGGCCGTTGAAATATTCCTGGATCCAGGGGTGGTCGAGCGCCAGCAGTTCCTCGATCGTGCCCACCGCGATCACCTTCTTGTCGGCCAGCACCGCCACCCGGTCGCAGATCGAATAGAGCGTATCGAGGTCATGGGTGATGAGGAAGACGGTCAGACCCAGTGTTTGTTGCAACTGGCGCGTCTGGTCGTCGAACGCCGCCGCGCCGATGGGGTCAAGTCCGGCCGTCGGCTCGTCAAGGAACAGCAGGTCAGGGTCCAGCGCCAATGCGCGGGCCAGACCGGCGCGCTTCTTCATGCCGCCCGACAGTTCGGCGGGGTATTTGGGACCGGCTTCCGTGGGCAGGCCGGTCATGCGGATCTTGTAGGCGGCAATCTCGTCGCGCAGCTGCGGGCCGATATTGGGATAATATTCGCGGATCGGAACCTCGACATTCTCGGCCACCGTGAGCGTCGAAAACAGCGCGCCACCCTGGAACAGCACGCCCCACCGCTTGCGGATGGCCAGCGCCTCGTCATCCAGCCGCCCGATCATCGATTCGCCGAAAACGTGGATTTCGCCCTCGTCCGGCGTCTGGAGGCCGATGATCGAGCGCATCAGCACCGACTTGCCGGTGCCCGACCCGCCGACCACACCCAATATCTCGCCCTTGCGCACGTCGAGGTCCAGCCCTTCGTGCACCGTCTGGTCGCCAAAGCTGTTCTTCAGGCCGCGCACCTTGATGGCGATGTCACCGGTTTCGACCGCCTCTTCGATGCGCTGGTCCTCGGCCGCCTGGATGTCCTCCTCCCGCATCAATTCCACCCGACCCAGGTGAAGAATACGGCGAAGAAAGCGTCGATCACGATGACGAGGAAGATCGCCTGCACCACGGCGGCGGTGGTGCGCAGGCCGACCTCCTCAGCATTGGCCTTGACCTGCATCCCCTGATAGCAGCCCGCGAGGGCGATGATGATGCCGAACACCGGCGCCTTGATCAGGCCGACATAAAGGTCGGTGATGGGCACCACCTCGCGCAGCCGCTGGACGAAGGTGATGGGCGGGATTTCCAGCGCGACGGCGCACAGGAATCCGCCGCCGATCACCGCCACGATCGAGGAATAGAAGCCGAGCAGCGGCATCATCACGACCACCGCTAGCGTGCGCGGCAGCACCAGCGCCTCCATCGGCGACACGCCGATAGTGCGCATGGCGTCCACCTCTTCGGTCAGCTTCATCGTGCCCAGTTGCGCGGCAAAGGCGGAGCCGGACCGGCCCGCCACCATGATCGCGGTCATGAGGACGCCGAGTTCGCGGAAGGTCAGGCGACCGACCAGGTTGATGGTCAGCATCTCCATGCCGAACTGGCGCAGCTGCACCGATCCCTGCTGGGCGATGACGATGCCGATCAGGAAGCTCATGAGGCCGATGATGCCGAGCGCGGACACGCCCACCACCTCGAACCGCTGCACCACCGCGTTGAGCCGGAAGCGGCTCGGGTGACGGATGATGTTCCAGCTCGCGACCAGCGTGCCGCCGAAGAAGCCGACCAGCCCCACCAGCGTCGATCCGGCCGTGCTCACCGCCTCGCCGATCTGGCCGACCACGCGCCTGAGCGGCGGCACATGATCCGGGCGGATCGGCACCGGCTCGTCCAGTTCGCCGACCGCTTCGACCAGCCGCCGGGCGTCGTCATTGGCGCCCGTCACTTCGCACCCCAGCCGCTTGGCCGCGCGGTGGACGGTCCAGGCGCCGATCGTGTCCATATGCGCGACATCGGACAGGTCGATCGCGCGGACCGGCCCCTGTATGGCGTCGAGACGATTGGGGAGGTCGCGCAGGCAGGCGATCGCCAGCGACCCGGACAGGCGGATGACGCTGCCACCCTCGCGCATGTCCTCGGCAAGATCGGCGGCTTTGTTCATGCGATGGGAGTAGTGATCCATTATCGGTTGCACGGCAAGCCGAAACGGCCCATCGCCAAGCCAGAACGAAGGGCGGAAAGAAAAGTTTCGGAAACGGCATGACGACGCACAGGCTGGCGATCTACGACATGGACCGCACGGTCACGATCAGCGGCACCTATACTGGCTTCCTGATACACGTGGCGCGGCGCATGGCGCCTTGGCGGCTGCTGCTGTTCCCCTGCGTCATCCTGATGATGCTGGCCTATGTCCTGAAACTCATCACCCGGCAGCGGCTGAAGGAGATCAATCAGGCGCTCATGATCGGCGGCACTGTCGAGCGGGCGAAGCTGATGCCCCATGTCGAAAGCTATGCCGACGCAGTGATCGCCACCAACCTGCGCGCCGGTGCGGTGGCGCAGATCGCGCGCGACCGGGCGGAGGGATGCCGGCTGGTGCTCGCGACCGCCTCCTACCGCCTCTATGTCGAGCCGATCGCCCGCAGGCTGGGCTTCGACGCGGTGATAGCAACCGATCACCTCAGCCAGGATCTGCGCTATGTCCGCGCCAGGATCGCTGGCGAGAATTGCTACGACACCGGCAAGCTGCGCATGATCAAGGCATGGATGGCGGCCGAGGCGATCGACCGGACCCAGGTGCACATCCGCGCCTATTCCGACCATGTGTCGGACGCCCCGATGCTCGACTATGCCGATGTCGCCTTCGCCGCCAACCCGCACAAGCCGCTGGCGAGACTGGCGGCGGAGCGCGGATGGGCGCGGGTGGACTGGACCTAGGGAGCGGTCAGCCCGTCGATCGCCGCCCACCCGGCCGCGCCAATGCCGCGCAGCATCCGCCGATGGGCTGGCCTGACGCCGCCCATCGCCATCACCGGCGCGTCCACCTGCCGCGCCAGCGCTGCAAAGCGCGCGCGCCCCAGCGATGCGGCGCCGGGGTGTGAACGGGTGGGAAAGAGCGGGGACAGGAAGCAAAGCTCTGCCCCTCGCGCCGCCACCGCCTCCCGCGAGTCATGCACCGCCCGGCTGCGCAGCAAGGGACGCGCCACCCGGCGCAGGTCGCCATGGACGCCATCGGCCCGCCAGGCCGCCGCCTGTCGCGCATCGCCCGCCAGAACGAGAACCAGCCTTCGCCGCCGCGCCACGACCCGCAACCTCTCGAACAGCGTCCGGCGCGTTGCAGGCCGGGTGCGATAATGGCGAAAGACGATTCCGCTCGCACCCTTGGGCAACCGCGTCGCCGCCGCCAGCAATGCTGCGTCGCTCACCCGCTCGTCGGTCATCAGCCAAAGCGTCGGCACGGATTTGCTGTGGCGAGGGCGCATGGCCCACCCTATAGCAGCGCGCATGAGCAACGACAGCATCGAAGCCGCAGCGCGGCTCTCCGACGTGCGCGACGCCATGGACCGGACGGCGTGCCTCACCGGGCGCAGCGCCGCCGACATCCGGCTGATCGCCGTGTCCAAGACGCAGGATGCCGCGGCCATCCGTCCGCTGATCGACGCAGGCCAGCGCGTGTTCGGGGAAAATCGCGTGCAGGAAAGTCAGGACAAGTGGCCCGCCCTGCGCGAAGCCGTTCCCGACGTCGAACTGCATCTGGTCGGGCAGTTGCAATCGAACAAGGCGGCCGACGCCGTCGCTTTGTTCGACGTGATCCACAGCCTCGATCGCCCGTCGCTCCTCACCGCGCTGGCGAAGGCGATGGATGCGGCGGGTCGGCGCGTGCCCTGTTTCATTCAGGTCAATATCGGCGCGGAGGAGCAGAAAGGCGGCTGCCCGATCAGGGACACGCCGGCGCTGATCGCCGCCGCGCGCGCCGCCGACGTGCCGGTGCTGGGCCTGATGTGCGTGCCGCCGGCCGATGTCGAACCAGCGCCCTTCTTCGCGCTGCTGGCCAAGATGGCGCGGGAGGAGGGGCTGGAGCGCCTCTCCATGGGCATGTCGGGCGACTATGAGACGGCGATCATGCTGGGCGCGACCGACATTCGCGTCGGGACTGCCCTGTTCGGCGCGCGTCCCGCGCCCGCCCGGCAGGTTCCGGGAAGCGGGCGGGGGATGATCCGCAATTCGGGGGGGTAACCGTCCTCCCCTCGCAGGGGAGGGGGACCGCCAGCGAAGCTGGTGGTGGAGGGGTGTCGCCCTCTCGATAGCATGACACCCCTCCGTCAGGCGCTACGCGCCTGCCACCTCCCCTTGCAGGGGAGGATGATAGTTGCGCGAAGCTACCCCTAAAAACTCCCGCGCAGGGTGATGCCGTAGGTGCGCGGTTCCGCCAGATAGGCCGAGATCAGCTGGTTCGCCATCGGCGCGCCCAGCGCGAACTGGCCGGTTGTCGATGTCGCCGGGCTGCTCGACTGGAGCGGGCTGGAGAAGGCGACCTGGGTATAATCCTGGTTGAAGATGTTCTGGCCCCAGAATTCGATCGCCCAGCGCTGGTCCGGCCCGCGGATGCCGATGCGGGCGTTGACGATGGCATAGCCGTCCTGCCGCTTTTCGGGGAACAGGTCGGAGCCGGTGTTATAGTCGCTGGTCTGCCGCGCATCGATGTAGAACAGCGCGGACAGCCCGCTCGATCCCAGCTCCGGCGTCCAGGCGGCGCTTGCCGTGGTCACCAGCTTGGGCGCGTTGCTGTTGATCGATCCGGGGAGCAGGAACAGCGCCGGGTCGAGCGGCACGCTGCCGTCGGCGCTGCCGACCAGCCGGTCGGCGAATTTCGCCCGCGCATAGGTGAGGCCACCCGACACGCGGAAATTGCGCGCGGGGCTGGCGGTCAGTTCCAGTTCCACGCCCTGGCTGATGAGGCCCGGCCCCACGTCGCCGCTGGCGCAGGTCCGCGCGGCGCTCAGCGCGCTGTCGCAGCCGTTGATGTTCTGCACGACGAAGCTGGTGCCGTTGAAGGTGTTGAGCTGGAAATTCTTGAACTCCTGCCGGAAGGCGGCGATGTTGGCGCTCCATTTGGGCTGGACATATTTGAGGCCCAGTTCGAACGCATCGACCTTTTCCGCCGCGAAGCGCAGGCTGGTGACGTCGGCGTTGGTGCGCGGCGCGAACACGGCGGGAATGGCGTTGAGGCCGGTCGATCCCAGCTGGAACCGGTCGAGATTATAGCCGCCCGCCTTGTAGCCCTTGGAGTAGCTGCCATAGAGCAGCAGGTCATTGGTCGGCTTCCACGACAACACTGCCGTGCCGCTGAACTCGCCGTCGCTGATCCGGTCGTTGAGGTTCAGAGCGTTGAGGCTGGTGGACGCATTGCCCAGGCACCCCAGCGTCAGGATGCCGCCCGCCAGCGTCGCCGCGCTGCCCAGCGCCGCATTGGTCGCGATCGGGCTGAGCGCCGGCTGCAACGCCGCGCAGGTCGCGTTGTTGTTGTTGAGATCGGCCGAGAACCGCTTGCTCTCATGCGTGTAACGCAGGCCAAGCGTCAGATCGAGCTGGTCGGTGATGTGGACGATATTGTGGGTGAACAGCGCCCAGTTCTTGCTGCGCTGAAAATAGAGCGAGCCTGTGTCGCCCGTGCCCGCGGGAATGGCCGCCAGCGCGCGCAGCCCGTTGCCAAGGCCGGTGGAGACCGCCGCCGCCTGGCCATTGGCGACCGCCGTGGCCTGTGCCGCCGGAACGCCCTGCGCGATCAGGCTGGCGCGGATCGCGGTCGCGAGGCCGGCGTTGAGGTTCGCCTGCGTGCCGGTGATCAGCGCCTGCGTCGCCGCGCCGCTGCCGCACGCCTGCAATTGCGCGGCGGTGAAGTTGCTGTTGGCGCTGGCGCCGGCCATCAGGCGGCAGGCGGCAAAGCGGCCATAATCGGCCCCGAACACGATATTGTCCTGAAGCGTCAGCTTTTCGTCGGCATAATAGCCGCCGACCAGCCAGTCGAGCGCATCGTTGAACGCGGACCCCTGCAACCGCAGTTCCTGCGTGAAGGTCCGAAACCGACGCTGCGTATTGGGATCGCGATAGAGCAAGTCGGCGCGGTTATAGTCATAGTCGCCATAGTCGCGCGAATGATAGTCGCGATAGGCGGTGATGCTGGTCAGCTTGGCCCCGCCGAAATCATAGTTGATCTCGCCCGACACGCCCCAATCCTCGAGCTTGCTGACATAATCACGGCCCGGCGTGATGGTGAGGTCGCGGTCGTAGGGATCGGCCGGAAACACGCCGCCTTGCCCCGCAAGGATCGCGGCGATCCGGTTGAACGGGGCGACAGTGTATCCGCCGCCGGCCGCGGGCACCCGCTCGCGCGTCTCGACATAGGCCGCGCCGCAGCAGCTTTCATCGCGATTGGTATAATCGCCGATCAGCCGGATCGAGAGCTTGTCGTTCGGTTCGATCAGCGCCTGCCCGCGCAGGAAATAGCGGTCGCGATCGTTGGTATCACCCACCTTGTTGCCGGCCGTGTCGCGCAGCGTGTAGAAGCCGTCGCGCTTGCTCCACACCCCGTCGAGCGCCAGCGCGATGCCCTCCGTCACCGGCCCGGTGACGCGACCCTGCACCCGCCAGAAGTCGTAGTTTCCGTATGTCACCTCGCCCTTGGCATGGAAGGTCTTTTCGGGTGCCTTGCTGATGATGTTGATCAGGCCCGCCGATGCGTTGCGGCCGAACAACGTGCCCTGCGGACCGCGCAGCACCTCCACACGCTCGATCTCGCCCAGATCGTTGAGACCCGCGCCGGTGCGGGAGCGGTAGACGCCGTCGATGAACACCGCGACCGAGCTTTCAAGGCCCGGATTGTCGCCCACCGTGCCGATGCCACGAATACGGGCCGAGGCATTGGCTTCGGAACCGGTGGAAGACACCAGCAGCGAGGGGGCCAGCTGATTGAGCGTGCGGATGTCGTTCGCGCCGCTGTTCTGGAGCGCCGCCGCGCCCACCGCCGACACGGCGATCGGCACGTCCGACAGCGGGCTGGCGCGGCGGGTGGCGGTGACGATGATCTGCGCATCGCCCTGATCATCAGCCGCCTGCGGCGCGGCCGAGGCTGTCTCGTCCTGCGCCAGAGCGGGCGCACCCATGCTGAGCGCCATCGCGGCCACGGTGGTCAGCCAGAGACTCTTGTGGGTCATGCTTTTATCCTCTCCTGGCCCGCGCCGCTTTTCGCGACATCGGGATCATCCATGATTATGCGGACACAGCGGGGGGATGGCAAGAGAGGCCCGCTTGTCCGCGCTTTTTCTGCATCTGCAAGACGAGATACATTGCCCCTGTGGCAAATGGGCAACGGGCGCATGGACCCATTCCGTAGGGGAAGTTTACGATAACGGAAAGCGCAGCAGCCGGTCCGCGACCGGCACCAACGCAGCCGCACCCGGCCCGACCGCTCGCCGAATCTCTCCATGCCCCGCATCAAGCCCTCCCGTCAGCGCGCCAAGCGCCGGCAGGATCAGCTTGGTGGCCGATCCCACGAAACAGCGCCGCGACACATGCCGTCCGCGCAGCGACAGGCGCAGCTTGGGGTGGAAATGGCCCGAAATTTCGGGGTTCGGGTCATCCGGGTCGGCTTCATGCCGCAACCTTATGCCGGCCACTTCCGCCTCCACCAGCCGCCGGCCGCCCGGCATGGTCGCGACGCCGGCGTCATGATTGCCGGTAATCCAGATCCAGTCCAGCTTTTCCGTAAGGGAAATAAGCCGATGCCGCGACCGCGCATCGAGCCGCGCCGCACCATCCGCATCGTGGAAACTGTCGCCAAGGGACCAGACGGCCCGCGCGCCGGTGCGCGCCACCAGCGTCTCGATCAGGTCCAGCGTCGCCGCGCTGTCATGCGGCGGCAAGAACTGGCCGAAGCGCGCATACCAGCTCGCCTTCTCGAAATGCAGGTCGGCGACCAGCAGGGCGCTCTGCGCCGGCCAGAACAGGGCGGCTTCGGGCAGGGCGAGAAACTGCTGGCCTGCGAACGAAAGGGGAACCATGGATCGCCTATGCGCCTGTCCGCGCCCGCTTTCAAGTGGCTCGTCGCACGCCTATAGCCGGCAGCATGACGTCCGTTCCCGCCTATACCATCGCAGCCCTCTACTGCTTCGCCCGCTTTGCCGATCCGCAGGCTCATGCCCGCGACCTGCGCGCCCTGTGCGCCGATCTCGAAACCTGCGGCACGCTGATCCTGGCGGGGGAGGGGATCAACGGCACGGTCGCCGGCAGCGCCGACGCCATCGCCACGCTGATCGCCCATGTTCGCACCCTGCCCGGCTGCTCGGACTGCGACGTCAAATACAGCCATGCGCCCGAAGCCCCCTTCGCCCGCATGAAGGTGAAGGTGAAGGCGGAGATCGTGACGCTGGGCGCGGGCGATCTCGATCCCGCGTCGCAGGCGGGCACGCATCTCGATCCGGCCCAATGGAATGCGCTGATCGCCGATCCCGGCACGATCCTCATCGACACGCGCAACGGCTATGAGGTCGCGTGCGGCACTTTTGCCGGTGCGATCGACCCGAAGACCCGGGCCTTCCGCGACTTCCCCGCCTGGTTCGACGCCTTTGCAAAGACGCTGCGCGACGAGGGCCGAACGCCGAAGATCGCGATGTTCTGCACCGGCGGCATCCGCTGCGAAAAATCCACAGCTCTGGCCAGGGCGCGCGGGTTCGGCGACGTCTACCACCTCAAGGGCGGTATATTGCGCTATCTCGAAGAGGTGCCGCAGGCACAGAGCCTTTGGCAGGGCGAATGCTATGTCTTCGACGAGCGGGTCACGGTGGGCCATGGCCTCATCCCCGGCGACCATGTCACCTGCCGCGCCTGCGGCCTGCCGCATCCGCGCGAGGCAGCCCATGACTGTCCCGGCGACGGATCAGGCAACTGGCCGCACCGGGGTCAGGACTCGCTCTCGACCAGTTCGGCAATCTCGAAGACGTAGCGTTTCCAGCCGCGCATCTTCGCCCCGTCGGCCGCCGGGCCTTGCAGCTTCCTCGCCTCGGCCAGCGAGCGCGTATGGCCCCAGAACACCTCTGTGCGGCCATTTTCGAGCGTGGCGACGATCCGCCAATAATGGGTGAGGGGATCGGCGGTCGGCCCGATCCGCTTCACATAGCCGTCCGGCATCGTCGCCGTCAGATAGCGTTTGCGCCGCGCCACCGTGTCACGCCCGATAGCGGTGCAGCCCCGCGCCATGCGCGCGCAGCCACGCCCGCGCCGGCCGGGGGTCCGCGCCCAGGATGCGCCGGTGCGCCGCGTGGAAGGCCGGGCTGTGATCCATGTGCAGCAGGTGCGCCAGCTCGTGCGCCACCGTCGCCCGCCGCACCTCCGGCGGGGCCAGGATCAGCCGCCAGCTGTAGCGGATCGCCCCGCCCGCCGTGCAACTGCCCCAGCGGCTGCGCGGATCGCCCACACCCACCGACGCGACGGTCAGCCCGTGGTGGGCGGCGATCGCGTGGCTTTCCGCCTCCAGGACGGCGCGCGCCCGCGCCACCAGCCAGCGCTGCGCCCGCACGCCCGCCGATTCCGCCGCGCCGCCGAGCGTCAGCCGGTCCCCGTCCAGCCGGATCGTCCGCGTCGCGCCTTCTACCCAGTGGATCGTCACCTCGCGCCCCTCCAGCGGAAAGGTCGCGCCGTCGGCCAGCATAGTCACGGCGGGCTGCTTCGCCAGCTGCGCGCGCACCCACCCCTCATGATCCTGCGCCCAGACGAGCGCCTTCCCGAGGTTCGCCCGAGCCGGCAGTGACAGGCGCAGCGCCCCGCGCGCGCCATCCAGCGTCAATCGGTAGGCGCGGGCCCGCGCCGACCGGCGCACCAGCACCGGCATGGCGACGCCATCGACCAGGATGGCGGCCCCCCCGTCTGCTTTCCCGTCAAAGTTCGCGATCGACAAGATGATTCTCCCAATCGCCCGCGTCCGCCTCCGCCACGGTCCAGCCGCGCACCGATTCGCCCGCCCGATGCACCGCTTCCCGGTCGCCGCAGACGAGATAATGCCACTGCGGCAGCGGCATCCCCTCGCCGCGCAGCCGATAGGCGCAGGTGCGGGGCAGCCAGCCTATCTGCCGCACCTTCGCGGGGGTCAGCCGCACGCAATCGGGCACGAACTTGCGCCTGTCCCTGTAATTGCTGCATTGCCCGCTCTGCCGGTCGAGCAGGCGGCAGGCGACGTTGGTGGGATAGATGCGCCCGCTATCCTCGTCCTCCGCCTTGTGCAGGCAGCATTTGCCACATCCGTCGCACAGCGCCTCCCACTCGGCGCGGTCGAGCTGGTCGAGGGGCTTTTCCCAGAAGGGCGTCACTTGATCCATCTGTCCAGAAACGCCTGCACCTTGTCCGGCGCGCCTTCGTCCACATCGGCCGTCGCCGGATCGTCCACCGGCACCAGCGCCACCGGCTTGCCATCGCCATCGAACAGATAGGGCGTGCGGCTGTGGCTGACCAGATAGTCGCTCGCGCCCTTGCTCTGCTCGGGGTTGTAGAGGACGACGAAATCCTTCGCCACCCTGGCGATCTGGTCCTTGGTGCCAGTCAGGCCGATGAGGCGCGGATGGAAAGCCGCGACGTAGCTTTTCAGGACGGCTGGCGTATCGCGCTCGGGATCGACACTGATCAGCATCGGCTGCACCCTGGCCGCCAGCTCCGGCTTTTCCTTCTCGAACCGGGCAAAGCCCTGCATGATGCGTTGCAGATCGACCGGGCAGATGTCCGGGCAATAGGTATAGCCGAAATAAACGATCCGGTACTTGCCCTTGAAGTCGTCCCACCGGGTCGGCCTGCCATTCTGGTTGGTCAGGGTGAAGGGCGCACCGATCCGCGCGCCGGCCAGTTCGCCCGCCGCGCTGTCGCTTGATGCGCCGCCCGCCGGTCCCATATTGCACGCGGACAGCAGGGCGAGCAGCGGCAGGAAGAGGGGCATCGCTGCGGCGGTGACGTGTTTGTTCATGGCGGGGCCAGCCATGCCCTGCTAGGACGCCATTTGCAAATCAACGGGGCCGACGATGACGACGAAGACGATTTCCGCTTTCCTTGGGGCGATCGCCCTGGCGCTGGCCGTGGCCGGCCCGGCACAAGCGCAGTTTTCGGACAATTATAATTTCCTCAAGGCGGTAAAGGACAAGGACGGGCAGAAAGTCACCGACCTCATCCAGAAGCCCGGCTCCACCGTCATCAACAGCCGCGACGTCACCACCGGGGAAAACGCGCTCCACATCGTCGTCGCCCGCCGCGACGCCACCTGGCTGACCTTCCTGCTGGCCAAGGGCGCCAACCCTAACCTCACCGACAATGACGGCAACACTCCGCTGATGGACGCGGTGCAGGGCCGGTTCGAGGAAGGGGTGCGGACCCTTCTTGCCTACAAGGCGCAGGTCGATAAGGTGAACGACAGCGGCGAAACCCCGCTCATCCGTGCGGTGCAGTTGCGCGACGTGGGCCTCGTCCGCCTGCTGGTGGCGCAGGGCGCCAACGCCGACAAGCGCGACAGCATCGCCGGCATGTCGGCGCGCGACTATGCCAAGCGCGACACCCGCACCCCCGGCCTTGCCGAAGCGCTGGACGCGGCCAAGCCTGTCGCGAAGCCGACCGGCCCGGTGCAGGGTCCGGTGTTCTAGGCGCGCGCGCCTACCACCCCAGTTCCGCCGCATGATCGGGGTCGCTGATCGCCGTCAGCCGCCGCGCCGCGCGCCGGGCAAAGCGCAGCGTTTCCGCCTTGCGCCGCGCGCTGGCAAGCGGCTCCACCGGGGCGGGCCGCACCAGTTCGGCGTCATACTGGTCCGCGACGATCAGGCCCGTGCGCGTCGGCCACAGCGCCTCGGTCTCGAACGGCGTCAGGTCGAACCCGGCCGGCACCGCCCAGTAAAAGCGGTCGCAATAGTCGAAATAATCGGGCCATTTCATGTCGCCCAGCAGGTCCGCGCGGCTGCACTTGATCTCCACGATGGTCAGCCGCCCCGCGCCGTCGATCGCCATGATGTCGGCCCGCCGGCCGTTGGGCAGCGGCACTTCCAATATGCCGCTCATATCATGGCGAAAGAAGAGCCGCAAAGTGCCGCGCGCCACCGCCAGCGCGGTGCCATCGGTGAGGGGTGAGCAGGTGTCGATGAGGGCGCTGTCCATTCCGCCACATTAGAACAGGTCGGGAACAAAAGAAAAGGCCGATTCGGACATCTCCGAACCGGCCTTTGGTTCCATTCGCCCCGGGGGCGGATCAGCGATAGAAGACGTGGTTGTCGATCGACGCCAGCCTGGCCTTGCCCCAACCGGGCGACACGCGACGGGCGTGGAAGTAGAGCGCACCCTCGGCGAGGCTGTCCCACTCGTCGCTGACGGCGATCTGCGCGATGGCGACCGCCTCGCGCCAGTCGCGGCTCTCGGTGCGAATGGGCGGCATCGCGTGGCCGCGCACGAAGCTGAACTGACTCGGCTGATAGACGACGCCGCACAGGCTGTCGGCGAAGCGGCCGGACTTGGCCCGATTGATGATGACGCGGGCGACGGCCAGCTGGCCTTCCAGGCTCTCGCCCTTCGCCTCGAAATAGACGGCCCCGGCCAGGCATTTCATGTCGCCGTCCAACTCCTCGGGCGCGCCTTGCGCATCGACCAGGGAAGCGAGGCTGCTCGCGGGGGTGGCGGGGGAAAGGATGGTGTCGCCCTTGGGGGCGGATGCCAGCGGCTGGGCGACTTCGCGCGGCGCGGCAAAGATGACGGCGGACGTGGTGCCGGCCGAAGGCGCTGTGGGAAGCGCGGTAAGGGAGACTGCCGAAGGCACCGCTTCACCGGCGATCGACATGTCGGACGCCATGACCGCAGCGGACGCGGACAGGGCAAAGGCTGCGGCGATCGCAGCTTTCAGACGAAAACTCATTGCAACTCAAGATAAGGCGGTTCTTGGCCGGGGCGTCGGTGTTGCACCCATATTCTTGTCCGACGACCGGCCGCCCCCCGTCTGCGTGTTTACCGCGCCCGCCCCCCATGGGCGAATGCGACAACCTGCGCGTTGGCGTGGGCGGCCCTGTGCACGGGCCATGACGGGGAGTCAACGATCAGCAGATCGTTTCAGCGGCGAACCGTTCCGCTTCCGGGACATCAAGTTCGACGATCCACAGGTCAGGGTCAGACCTGCGGCGGCGCGCGATGTAGGAATCCAACGCCTCCGGTCCTTCCGCAGGGGACGGACCACAGCGCATCAACGCATAAGTGCCGTCAAGGTTCGGCACCCGCTCGAACAGGCCGGTAAACTGCCCCTTTTCCATCGCCTGGATCAGGATGACGCCGCTGATGTCGTCGCCCTTCGCCAGAATCGCGGCGAATCCCCCCGCCGCGTGGACCCGCCGCCGCAGCGCGCCGACCAGCATCGCGCTGGTCAGCCGTGGCTCAGCCGGCATAGCCGGGCAGCGAGGAGAGGGGGAATTGCGAGCGCATGAATGTGCCGGTGCCGCGCCCGACCTCCTCGCCATCGGCGTCGATCAGGCTCGCTTCGGCGACATAGACGCGGCGCTTGCCGCTGATCCATCGGCCCTCGGCGCGGATTCGCCCAGGCCCCATCGGCCGGGTGAACAGCAGGTTGAAGGCGGTCGTCAGCAGGAAACGGTCGCTGACCAGGCTGTTGGCGGCATAGAAGGCCGCGTCGTCCAGCATCTTGAAATAGATGGTGCCGTGCACCGCGCCGGCGGCATGGAACTGGCTTTCATCCACGTCGAAGTCGATGATCGACCGGCCTGCCTCGCTGATCGTCAATTCCGATCGGAACAGCCGGTTGATCGGCGCGGACCGATAGAGCGACTCGAGCGCCCGGAAATGCGCGGTCTCGCCGCTCGGGCCGTCAGGCTGCGTCACGCGCGCCCGCGCCGGAAAGCAGCGCATGGAGCGCCTCGGTCGATCGCGCACCGCGCAGCCGCGCCACCACGCTCTCGTCGCGCAGGTAGCGGGACACCCGCGCCAGCGTCTTCAAATGCTCGGCGCCGCTGTCCACCGGGGACAGGAGGGCAAAGACCACATCGACCGGCGCGTCGTCCACCGCGTCGAACGGCACCGGCGGGTCGAGCAGCACGACGACGCCGCACATTCTGGCAAGACCGGCAATCTTTGCATGGGGAATGGCGACTCCGCCGCCAAAACCCGTCGACCCGAGCCGCTCCCGCTCGAACAGGGCGTCGCCCACCTCGTCCGCCTCCAGATCATAGGCGCAGGCCGCCAGCGACGCGATCTTCTGGAACAGCGCTTTCTTGCCATTGGCGGCGACGCCCGTAGCCAGCGCTTCGGGCGAAACGATGTCGTTGAAATGAACCATGATCAATCCGAAACGGCCGAGCCGCGCCAGTCCGTCGTACGCGCGTTCCCCGGACACTGAAAGCGCGGCCCCATAAGCCGACTGCCGGTTCAGGTCAACAGCCGGCCGGGACAGGCAGGCGGCCGGATTCCCCGACCGCCCATGGATTCAAGCCCGCGGCTCCACCCATCCAATCGTGCCGTCATGCCGGCGATAGACCATGTTGTAGGCCGACGTGCCCGCGTTCAGGAACAGCAGCGCGTTGGTGTTGCGCAGATCGAGCATCATCACCGCGTCGGACACGCTCGCTTCGGGAATGTCCACCCGCGTCTCCGCGACGATCAGCGGCGCATCGGCCGGTTCCTCCTCCTCGGCTCCGCCGGCGAAGATGGTGTAGCCAGCGCCGTCTATGTCATCGATGCTGTATCCGTTGGTCCGCTGCGCCTCGGCGGCGGCGGCCTGGCTGCTGCGGTCCTTCAGCCGGCGCATATAGCGGCGCAGCTGCTTCTCGATCCGGTCCGCCGCCTGGTCGAAGGCGGGATGCGCCTCCTGCGCCTCGCCCGCGCCTTTCAGGATCAGGCCGGTCATCACATGGCAGACGATGTCGCAGTGGAAGGCGCCGTGCGGTGCGGTGCGGAACGTCACCTGCGCCGAAATCGTGCGGGAGAAATATTTCTCGGCCATCGCCTGCAAACGGTCGGTGACGTGGCTTTTGAGCGCCTCACCCGTTTCCACCTGATGCCCGGAAACACGAATATCCATATGCCTTCTCCTTATTCTTGCCGGACCGCAGGGGAAGCGACCCGGTGGATGTGCGGAGGGCACAGGCCGATTGGTGCGGTCTATGCCTCCTGCAACCAGAGCGGCGCTTTCAGCGTCGCGACGAACGCTGCATGCCGCTCCAGTTCCGCCGCGCTCGCCGCAAAGACGCGCGCGGGACGTACAGGGCGAACAACGGGATTTTCCGTCAGTTCCACCCTGACGATCTCTTTTGCCTCCTCCTGTGCCAGACCCAGGCCGATCTGCCGGCCGCCGGTCAGTTCGATATAGAGTTGCGCCAGCAATTCGGCGTCGAGCAGCGCGCCATGCTTGACCCGATGGCTACGGTCGATGCCATAGCGGGTGCAGAGCGCGTCGAGGCTGTGCTTGGCGCCGGGATGCAGCTGCCGCGCGATGGCGCCGGTGTCGATCATCCGGTCCATGGAGACTTCGGAATGACCGCACAGGCGCAGTTCGTGATTGAGGAAGCCGAAGTCGAAGCGCGCATTATGCGCGACCAGCGGGCTGTCCTCCAGAAATGCAAGCAGCTCCAGCGCGCCATGCGCGAACACCGGATGCTTAGCCAGGAAGTCCGCCGACAGGCCGTGCACGGCGAAGGCGGCGGCGGGCATGTCGCGCTCGGGATGATAATAGGCGTGGAACGTCCGCCCGGTCGGCACCCGGTTCACCAGTTCGATACAGCCGATCTCCACCATCCGGTCACCCGATGCCGGATCGAATCCCGTCGTTTCGGTATCGAAAATGACTTCGCGCATCGTCCTCTTCGCATCGACTCTTCGGACTGACCCTTATCGACCTGTCCGCGCGCCAAGGCAAGCGACCAGACGCCGTACCTGCGCCCGCGTGCGGTCGAAGGTGGTGCCGGTGTGGATGAGGAAATCGGCCCGCCGCCGCTTTTCCGCGTCGGGCACCTGAAGGCGCAGAATCTGCCGGAACCTGGCCGCAGTCATGCCGGGCCGGGCCAGCACCCGCCGCCGCTGTTTCCAGGCCGGCGCGGTGACGACGATCACCCCGTCCAGCCGCTTGTGCCCATGCGTCTCGAACAGCAGCGGGATGTCGAGCACCACGAAGGCGCGCGACCGGTGGCGGCGCAGGAACGCCCTGCGCGCCGCCTGCACCGCGGGATGGACGATCGCTTCCAACGCCTGCCGCTCCTGCGGGTGCCCGAACACCGCAGCGCCCAGCTTCGCCCGGTCCACGCCCTGCGGCCCCGTGGTGCCGGGAAAGCGCGCTTCGATCGCGGGGAGCAGCGCACCGCCCGGCCCCTGGAGGCGGTGCACCTGCGCGTCGGCATCAAACAGCGGCACGCCTTCGCGCCGCAGCATCGCCGCGACCGCCGACTTGCCCATGCCGATCGATCCGGTCAGGCCGTATATCCTCATGCCTGCTGGGCAAGCAGCAGCGCGCGCAGGTCCGCGTCCAGCTCGCGCGGCGCGGCGGCGTCGAAGAAGATGTCGAACGCCAGCGCCGCCTGCCCGATCAGCATCTCCAACCCATCCAGCGTCCTCAGCCCCCGCGCCCGCGCGGCTTTCAGCAAATCGGTTTCGACCGGCGCATAGACGATGTCATAGACGGTCGCGCCGTCGCGCAACGGCGCAAGGTCCAGCTCCAATCGCGGCTGTCCGACCATGCCGAGCGACGTCGAATTCACCAGCAGGTCGGTGGGCGGCAGCGGATCGCCCAGCGCGATCACCCGCCCCTTCGTGCCGCCATGGTCGAGCAGCGCCTGAGCGCGGGCCTGATCGCGCGCGGCTATGACGATGTCGCTCACCCCCAGGCTCGTCAGCGCGAACAGGATCGCGCGCGCCGCGCCGCCCGACCCCACGATCACCGCGCTCTGTCCCTTCCACTTGTCGCGCAGCAGCGGCTGGAGGAAGCCGCCGGCATCGGTGTTGGTGCCGATCAGCGGCCCGCCCGTCTCGCTGGCGATCGTGTTGATCGCGCCGATCCGCTCCCGCACCCCGCCGGGATCGTCGACATAATCCATCACCGCGATCTTGTGAGGAATGGTGACGTTGCAGCCGAGCCAGTCGGGGTCCGCGCGCCGCGTAAGGAAATAGGCGGAGAGGCCCTCCGCCGTCACATGCGTCTTGCGATATTCGGCCTCGATATTCAGCGCATTCAGCCAGAAATTATGGATCAGCGGAGACTTGCTGTGGCTGATCGGGTCGCCGATCACTTCGGCATAGGGCAGATTGTCGCTCATGCCGCCAGAACGCCGCGCACGCGCAGAAAGTCAAGCAAAGGCAGCAGCGGCAGCCCCTGGATCGCGAACTGGCTGCCCTCGACCCGGCTGAACAGCTGCGCGCCCGGCCCCTCGATCCGGTAGCAGCCCACGCACCAGCGCAACTGCTCCCAGTCGGCCTCCAGATACGCCTCGATGAAAGCATCGGACAGCGGCCGCACGGTCATCCGCACCCGCTCGACATGCCGCCAGATCGCCTCGCCATTCAGCGCGATCACCGCCGCGCTATGGAGATGATGCACCCGTCCCGACAGCAGCCGCAGGATGCGCGCCGCATCCGCCCGATCCACCGCCTTGTCGATCATGCTCCCGTCATCGAGCGAGAGCGTCTGGTCGCATCCCAGCACCAGCGCGCCCGGCACCCGCCGCGACACTTTGAGCGCCTTCAGCTCCGCCAGCGCGTCGGCCAGCGCCCGCGCGTCCAGGCCATCGCCGCGCAATGCCTCCTTGGCTGCCTCTTCATCCACGCCAGGCGAGAGCGCCTCGAACGGCACCTGCGCCGCGGTCAGCATCGCCCGGCGGCTCGCGCTTTGCGAGGCGAGCACGATCATGCGCCCTGTCCCTCCGTCTCGGCCAGTTCGCGATCGTTGAACAGGTTGATGATCGCGGCCGCCGCCTCCTCGATCGACCGGCGCGTCATGTCGATCACCGGCCAGCCATTGTCCGCGAACATCCGCCGGGCGAAGGCCAGTTCCGCCTGCACCTTGTCCATGTCGACATAGGCCGTTTCGGGCGCCTGATTGAGCGAAAGCAGCCGGTTGCGGCGGATCTGGATCAGCCGCTCCGGCCCGACCGTCAGCCCGACGACCATCGGATGCTTGAGGCTGAACAGGCTGCGCGGCGGCGGCGATTCCGGCACCAGCGGGATGTTGGCGGTCTTGTACCCGCGATTGGCGAGATAGATCGACGTCGGCGTCTTGGACGCGCGCGACACGCCGGCCAGCACGATGTCGGCTTCCTCCCAATTCTCATGGCCAACGCCATCGTCATGGGCGATGGTGAACTGGATCGCCTCGATCCGGGCGAAATAGGCTTCGTCCAGGATATGCTTGCGCCCCGGCCGCGTCCGCGTCTCCTGCCCCAATATGTTGGAGAGGGCGTCCGCCACGCTGTCGAGCGCGGCGACGTGAGGCAGGCCCAATGCCCGGCAGCGCGTCTCCAGCCGCTTGCGCAGGGGATGGTTGGTGAGGGTGAAAAGGACAAGGCCGGGATTGGCGGCGATTTCCTCCATGATGCGGTCGAGATGGACGTCGGACCGCACCATCGGCCAGAAATGGCGGATCGCTTCCACATTCTCGAACAGGCCGATCGCCGCCTTGGCGATATTCTCCAGCGTTTCGCCGGTGGAGTCGGACAGGAGGTGCAGGTGGATGCGCGCCATGGGACTTCTCTGTGGGCAGGCTGTGGATAAAGCAAGGGATCAAATTGGGGACAAAATCGCCGCTTTTCCCCGTCCCCGATGCCCGGACTCTTATCCACACCCCTCCAACAGGCCGCCTGTTTCATCCACAGCCTGTGAGTAACGGGGACAAGCCACCTGACTCGGACGGCAAAGCGTGGCCGGCGGGAGTCAAGCTGTTGGCAAATCCGGGCACAGCGCATAAACCCCGCTGCCAACGGAGCATCTATCTCCATCAACCTTTGAATCTATTATTAAGAGAGAATGGGATGCCCGTGGACGCTCTTGCCGGCCTCATCGAAAAGCCCCTGTTCGGCGTCCTGCGGGGTGAGGTGCCTGCTGTACCGCCGATGTGGCTGATGCGCCAGGCGGGCCGCTACCTGCCCGAATATCGCGCGCTGCGGGCACAGAAGGGCGGCTTCCTCGAACTCGTCTATGACAGCGAGGCGGCCGCCGAGGTGACGCTCCAGCCACTGCGCCGCTTCGGCTTCGACGGCGCGATCCTCTTCTCCGACATCTTGATCGTCCCCTACGCCATGGGGCAGGATCTCTGGTTCGAGGCCGGCGAAGGCCCGCGCCTCGCCCCGATCCTGGCCGAAACCGATCTGGCGGCGCTCACGCCCGACTTCTCGCGCTTCGATGCCGTCTATGACACGGTCAGGCGCGTGAAGGCAGCGCTCGATCCTGCCGTCACCTTCCTCGGCTTTGCCGGAAGCCCCTGGACCGTCGCCACCTATATGGTCGCGGGGCAGGGCAGCAAGGATCATGCCGCCGCGCGGCGCATGGCCTATCAACAGCCCGACCGCTTTGCCGCGCTGATCGATGCGATCATCGAGGCGACCGTCACTTACCTTGCCGGCCAGATCGAGGCGGGCGTGGAGGCGGTGCAGCTGTTCGACAGCTGGGCCGGCAGCCTCGCGCCCGCGCAATTCGCCCGCTGGGTGATCGAACCCAATCGCCGCATCGTGGAACGGCTCAAAGCGATCCATCCCGACATTCCCGTCATCGGCTTTCCCAAGGGCGCGGGCGCGAAACTCGCCGATTATGCGCGGCAAACGGGTGTCGATGCGGTGGGCGTCGACGAGACGATCGACCCGCACTGGGCCGCCGCCGCCCTGCCCGCCGGGATGCCGGTGCAGGGCAATCTCGATCCGCTGGCGCTGATCGCGGGCGGCGCGGCGGTCGAGCAGGCGGTGGACAGCATCCGCGCCGCCTTCGCCGGTCGTCCGCACATCCTCAACCTTGGTCATGGCATATTGCCCGACACCCCCATTGCGCATGTCGAAGCGCTCATTAGCTATGTGCGGCGATAAGGAGCACTGACCCATGGCCTATCTCGGCGCCGCCTATCTCTGGGTGAAGGCCGCCCATGTCATCTTCGTTATCTTCCTGATGGCGGGGCTGTTCATGATGCCGCGCTTCTTCGTCTATCATCAGGAAACCGCCCCCGGATCGCCCGAGGACCGCAAATGGGTGGAGCGCGAGTCCCGGCTGCTGCGGATCATCCTCAATCCCTCGCTGATCCTCGTCTGGCTGTTCGGCCTCATGCTGATGGTCGAGATCGGCGCGTGGAACTTCGGCTGGTTCCACCTGAAACTGCTATTCGTCCTCGGCCTGTCGGCCTATCATGGCTGGATCGCGGGCTATGCGAAGAAGCTGGCGAACGGACAGCGGCCACTCACCGACCGGCAGTTGCGGCTGATGAACGAAATCCCCGGCGTCGCCGCTGCCGTCATCGTCATCGCGGTGATCGTAAAACCTTTTTAATCCGGGTTAAGACTTTGGCACTAAGGCATAATATCGCTGGTCTGCCGCGCTGAATCATGCTTGTCCTGGCACCAGGGGCCGCGGGGGTGCGGCCTGCCATGGGAGGGGTTTTCATGATTCGCCTTATGCTCTGCGCGGCTGCATTGGCCGCGCCTTCGGTCGTTCACGCGCAGGGGACCGCGCCCGCATCCGCGCCTGCCGCCCGCGCTTTGCCGGCCAGTACGCTGTTATCGGTGACGCCGGACGCGGAAATCACCTCGCGCATGGTGGAGGTCGGACAGAAGGTCGGCTTTTCCGTCGTCAACGACGTGCTGGACAACGGCACCGTGGTCATCCCGCGCGGCGCGAAGGTGCAGGGCGTCATCAGCTGGAAGACCGGCAAGGCGATCGGCGGCAAGTCCGGCAAGTTCGAGGTGACGTTCGAGAAAGTGACCGTCGCGGGCCGCGACTATGCGCTGCGCGGCATGCATCGGCAGGAAGGCAAGGGCAATACGGTCGCCGCCGTGCTCGCCACCTGGATCGTCAGTGGCCGCTCCGCCGTGATGCTGCCGGGCCAGCTCGTCAACGCCTTTACCGCCGAACCGATCGGCTATTGATGCGGAGGGGCAGGCGCGCGTCGCGGCGTGCGCCTGTCCTATTCGGCCGGCTGACGCCATAATGGCTGCGGCTTTCCGATAGGATCGGCCGCTCGCAACATTCTTTCAGGATTTGCGGGAAATGTGCGAAGTTAAGCGGGATCGACCGCGATATTGTCGATCAGCCGCGTCCGCCCCAGCTTCGCCGCGCCCAGCAGCCGGGCAGGGCGATCGGCGACATGGATCGGCTCCAGGCTGGCCGCATCGCACAGCGTCACATAGTCGACGGGATCAAAGCCATGGGCCGCCAGCGTCGCCACCGCTTTTGCAAGCGCGCCATCGACCGGCTCGCCTTTCTCGATCTGCCGCTTCGCCTCGCCCAGCGCCCGGGGCAGGGCCAGCGCCGCCTTACGCTCCTCGTCGCTGAGATAGGCGTTGCGCGAGGAGAGGGCGAGGCCGTCCTCCGCCCGCTGCGTCGGCATACCCACGATCTCTACCCCTAAGTCGAGGTCGGCGACCAAGCGGCGGATGACGGCGAGCTGCTGATAATCCTTCTCGCCGAAGATCGCGATGTCGGGCCGCACCTGGTTGAACAGCTTGGTGACGACGGTCGCCACCCCGTCGAAATGCCCCGGCCGCGCCGCGCCATCCAGCCCTTCGCTCACGCCCGCCACGCTGATGTTGGTGGCGAACCCGGCCGGATACATGACATCGACGCTCGGCGCCCAGAGAATGTCCACGCCCGCCGCGCCTAGCATCTGCGCGTCCTTCGCCTCGCGCCGGGGGTAGGCGTCCAGATCCTCGTTCGGGCCGAACTGCCTGGGGTTGACGAAGATCGACACGACGACATGCCGCCCATGCCGCCGGGCTTCCTCCACCAATGCCATATGCCCATCATGCAGCGCGCCCATCGTCGGCACCAGCACCACGGCTTTGCCATCGCTCCTCAGCCTCTCGACGGCGGCGCGAAGGGCGGGCAGGTCACGCAGGGTTTGCACGAGGGGACAGGCTCCGATAAGGGCTCATGAAACAGGGAAGTCCTGCTAGGCATGGCCCGGCGGGACCGTCAACCGACATTGCGACAACAAGGGTTATCACCGGCCAGATGGGCAATCCGCATCTCATCGTCTTCGCCAATGAAAAGGGCGGCACGGGCAAGTCCACCACGGCGGTCCACACGGCCATCGCCTTGTCGTCGCTCGGCCATGATGTGGCGATGATCGACCTCGATCCGCGCCAGCGCACCGTCACCCGCTACATGGAAAACCGCCGCGAAACCGCGCGCCGCCGGGGCATCACGCTGCCGACGCCCACCTTCGGCGTGTTCACCGGCGACAGCATCGCCGCGCTTGACGATCAGGTCGTGGAACTGGCGCAGGGTCGCGATTTCCTGGTGGTCGATACGCCCGGCCGCGACGATGTGTTCGCGCGGCATATCGCGCCGCACGCCAACACGCTGGTCACGCCGATGAACGACAGCTTCGTCGATTTCGACCTCATAGGGCAGGTCGATCCCGAAACCTTCAAGGTGCGGCGGCTGTCCTTCTATTCCGAACTCATCTTCGAGACCCGCAAGACGCGGGCGAAGGTCGATGGCGTGTCGATCGACTGGGTGGTGCTGCGCAACCGCGTCCAGCATCAGGACGCCCGCAACAAGAAGCGGGTGGGCGACGCGCTGATGGAACTCTCCCGCCGCGTCGGCTTCCGCGTGATCCCCGGCCTGTCGGAACGTGTCATCTTCCGTGAACTCTTCCCGTCAGGCCTGACCCTGCTCGACAAGGGGCAGCTGGGCGACCTTGGCGTCAGCCATATCGCCGCGCGGCAGGAACTGCGCGAGATGGTGTCGGGCCTTGCGCTGCCTGTGGGTGAAGGCGCCAAGGCCACGGACCTGCTCGGCGCGGCCTGATGGGCCTTCTCGCCCTGCTGCTCGCGGGCCTTGCGGTCTGGCTTATCTGGACGGGGAAGCTGCAACGCATGACGGCGAAGGACGGGATGGCGCTGGGCGCGGCGCTGGTGGGGGCGGTGCTGGCGGCAAAGGGCAAGCCGGCCGTCGGCGCGCCCCTGTTGATCGGGGCGGCGCTCTTCTTCGCCAAACAGGGCAATGCCCGCGCCGCCGCCCGCAAGCGCCGTGTGTCGCCGCCCGCGCCGCCCCGCGCCGACGATCTGGCGAGGGCGCGCGCGCTGCTCGGGCTTGGTCCCGATGCCGACGCAGCCGCGATCCGCGCCGCCCACCGCCGCCTGATCGCCTCGGTCCATCCCGACAAGGGCGGCACGGAGGCGCTCGCCGCACAGATCAACGCCGCCCGCGATTTGCTGCTCGCCGATCACGAGCGCGCATGAGCCACCGCTTCGATCCCACGCTGCTGCGCGACTATGACCTGCGCGGCACGGTGGGCAGGACGCTGCACGAAGCCGACGCTCACGCGCTCGGCCGCAGCTTCGGCACGGTCATCGCCCGGACCGGCGGGCGGCGCGTGGCCGTGGGCTATGACGGCCGCCTGAGTTCACCGATGCTGGAAGCGGCGCTGGTCGACGGGCTGACCCGGAGCGGCGTCGATGTTCTGCGCATCGGCGCGGGGCCGACGCCGATGCTATATCATGCCGAACTGACGGGCGACGTGGATGGCGGCATCCAGATAACCGGCAGCCACAATCCCCCCGACCAGAATGGCTTCAAGCTGGTGAAAGGCCATGCGCCCTTCTTCGGCGCGGACATCCAGAGGCTGGGTGACATGGCGGCGGCGGGCGACTGGGACAGCGGCCTCGGCCGGGTCGAAACCACGACCCCGATGGACGCCTATGTGGCCCGCATGATGCAGGGGTTCGACGGAGCGCCGTGCCGGGTCGGCTGGGACGCGGGCAATGGCGCGGCCGGCCCCGTGGTCGAGCAGCTGACGCAGCTCCTCCCCGGTGAGCATCATCTGCTCTTCACCCAGATGGACGGCCATTTTCCGCATCATCATCCCGATCCCACGCAGGACGCCAATCTTGCCGATCTGCGCGCACTCGTCCTGGCAAAGCGGCTCGATTTCGGTGTGGCTTTCGACGGCGACGGCGACCGGATCGGCGTGATCGACGGGCAGGGGCGGGCCATCGCGGGCGACCGGCTGCTGGCGCTGTTCGCGGCGCAACTGCTGGAAAAGTCGCCGGGCGCGGCAATAGTCGCCGACGTAAAGACCAGCCAGACAGTGTTCGATCATATCACACGGGCGGGCGGGCGGCCCGACATGTGGAAGGCCGGGCACAGCCATATCAAGTCCAGAATGAAGCAGATTGGCGCGCTGCTGGGCGGTGAAACCACCGGCCACCTCTTCTTCGCCGATGATTACCCCGGCTATGACGACGGCCTCTACGCCGCCGTCCGCCTGATCCGGCTGGTGTCGCGCAGCGGTCGCAGCCTCGCTGCACTGGCGGACGATCTGCCGGTCAGCGTCATCACCCCGGAATTGCGGTTTCCGGTGGCCGAAGCGCGCAAGTTCGCCGTGATCGACGCGGTGCGGGATCGGCTCGCCACCACCGGCGCGCCGATCAGCACCATCGACGGGGTGCGGGTGGCAACGTCGGACGGCTGGTGGCTGCTGCGCGCCTCCAATACCGAAGCCGCGCTGGTCGCCCGCGCCGAGGCGCAGACCGAATCCGCTCTCGCTCGCCTCCTCGCGGATCTCGATTCGCACCTCGCCGAATCGGGCGCAAGCCGCGCCGATTGAGTGGCTTCCTCCAAAAATCGCATCTGTCGGTCAGTTTTTTGCTGCAACTTTCCCTTACGGAAAGCGGGCCGTAGGCAGGCGATTGCAGGAAACGCAATCATGCCCGCATGTTTCGCATTTGCGACAATCGACGCTGCACCGCAAAAGGAACGGGCCTTTCAGGCATCCTCTCCTAAAACTTACAGCCGCCCATCGAGGCGGCTTTTTTTTGGCTTTTTTTCGCGGCCTTCCAAGTGCGCGGCCGTAGCGTCGGCGAGCGTTCGGCCATCCAGCAGCCGATCCGCGGCCCGCCGAAACACTGGAAATTAACCACATCCTCGCTAATCGCATGGCTCCCACGGCCGGCTTGCGCGTTGGCAGCGTCGCCCGACCGGCCCGAGAAGAGTCGCAACCAGCAGAGGATCTGCCATGTCTGTCAGCCGCCTTTCCCTTCCCGTCCTGCTCGCCACCGTCGCGATCGCCGCCCCCGGCTCCGCGCTCGCCGGCGGCTTCTATTTGCAGGAACAGTCCCCGATCGAAATCGGCCGCGCCCTGTCCGGCGGCGCCGCGGCGGGCGACGACCCCTCGACCATCTATTTCAACCCGGCGGCCATGATCCAGTTGCAGGGCGTGCAGCTGTCCGCCGGCGGCTCCGCGCTGATGGCCTCCGCGCGCCAGAGCAATCGCGGCAGCTTCCGTTCGGTGCCGGGGTCCGCCGCGCGGGTGCCGATCGCCGGCAATGACGGCGGCAATCCCTTCGACAAGGTGATCCCGGTCCCCAGCTTCTATGCCAGCGCGCAGGTCACCGACCGGCTCTGGCTCGGCCTCGGCGTCAACGCGCCCTTCGGCCTGAAACTCGAATATGACGCAGGTTTCTTCGGCCGCTATGATTCGCTCTACACCGACCTCAAGACCTACAATATCCAGCCGTCCGCCGCCTACAAGCTGACCGACAATCTCTCGATCGGCGGTGGCGTCGATGTGCAATATGTGAAGGCGACGCTCACCAACGCCCTGCCGCAGGTGTCGCCGCTGGTGCCCACCGACGGCTTCGCCAGCCTCAAGGGCAACGACTGGTCGGTCGGCTGGAACGCGGGCGCCTTCTACACGACCGGCGACACCAATTTCGGCGTCCATTACCGCTCGGCCGTGAAGCACAAGCTGGCCGGCACGCAGACGATCGCGGGCCTGGTTGCGCCGCTCAGCGCCGCCAACGGCGCGTTCGCCGCCACCGCGCCGCTGGACCTGCCCGACATCCTGACCGTCAGCATGATGCACAAGCTGACGCCGCAGCTGCGCGCGATGCTGACCGGAAAATGGTATAACTGGTCCAATTTCAAGGGCATCGCCGTCACCTCCGCCACCGGCACGACCAACAAGGAGCTGGACTATCATGACAGCTATTCCTTCAGCGCCGGCGCAGAATATGACGTCAGCCCGGCGCTGACGCTGCGCGCGGGCACGATGTTCGACCGCACGCCCACCAACCCGCGCCACCTCACCACCCGCGTGCCCGATGGCGACCGCGTGTGGCTGACCGGCGGAGCGACCTTCAACATCTCGCCCGCCGCCGCGCTCAACGTCAGCTACGCCCACACCTTCGTGGAAAAGGCGAACATCATCCGCCCGGACGCCTATTTCCCCGCGCCCGCGACCGTGACGGCCACGACGCTGGCGCAGACCAGCGGTAATGCCGATCAGCTCGCGGCATCGGTGACGCTCCGCTTCTAACTGACGCAAAACATCCCTATAGAGGTTCCGTGCAAACGGAGCCTCTTTTTCATGTCCGACCATAATCCCGGCCTGCGCCCCTGGCGTGACATCGCGCGCCGCCAGTCGCGCCAGATCATGGTCGGCAATGTCCCCGTCGGCGGCGGCGCGCCGGTCAGCGTGCAGACGATGACCAACACGCTGACCCATGACGTCAAGGCGACGATCGACCAGATCCGCCGCTGCGAGGAGGCAGGCGTCGACATCGTCCGCGTCTCCTGCCCCGACGAGGAATCCACCGCCGCGCTGAAACAGATCGTCCGCGCCGCCCGCGTGCCGATCGTCGCCGACATCCATTTCCACTACAAGCGCGCGCTCGAAGCCGCCGACGCGGGCGCCGCCTGCCTGCGCATCAACCCCGGCAACATCGGCAGCGAGGCGCGCGTCAAGGAAGTGGTGGACGCGGCCAAGGCGAACAATTGCTCGATCCGCATCGGCGTCAACGCCGGCAGCCTCGAAAAAGACCTGCTCGAAAAATATGGCGAGCCATGCCCCGAAGCGCTGGTCGAAAGCGCGCTCGACCATATCAAGCTGCTCCAGGACCAGGATTTCCACGAATATAAGGTTGCGGTGAAGGCCAGCGACGTCTTCCTTGCCGTCGCCGCCTATATGCAGCTCGCCGACGCGGTCGACTGCCCGCTGCATCTGGGCATCACCGAAGCGGGCGGCCTGATCGGCGGGACGGTCAAGAGCGCCATCGGCATTGGCAACCTGCTCTGGGCCGGCATCGGCGACACGATCCGCGTCTCCCTCTCCGCCGAGCCGGAGGAGGAAGTGCGCGTCGGCTACGAGATATTGAAGTCGCTCGGCATCCGCACGCGCGGGGTGAAGGTCATATCCTGCCCCTCCTGCGCGCGGCAGGGATTCGACGTCATCCGCACTGTGCAGGCGCTGGAGGAGAGGCTTCAGCACATCCACACGCCCTTGTCACTCTCGGTCCTCGGCTGCGTCGTCAATGGTCCCGGCGAAGCGCGCGAAACCGACATCGGCCTCACCGGCGGCGGCGCGGGCAAGCATATGGTCTATCTCTCCGGCCTCACCGATCACACGGTGCAGGACGAAGGCATGATCGACCATATCGTCGCCCTCGTGGAAGCCAAGGCAGCGGAGATCGAGGCGGCGAAACTGGAAGCGGAAACCACCGACGCGGGCACGGCGCAGGCGGCGGAATAGTCCGACACACCATGACCTCCTCCTCGCGCGGGATCGCCATCCCCTTCGCCGTCTGCTGCGCCGGCGTTGCGCTCTTCTCCGTGATGGACGCGGCGATGAAGGGGTTGAGCCTTTCCATCGGTCTCTATAACGCCCTGTTCTGGCGTGCCGTCACCGGCACGGTCCTGGGCCTCGCCCTGATGCTGCTCACCCGCCAGCGCTGGCCGAACAAGGCGGTGCTGCGCATCCACCTGCTGCGCGGCAGCGTGGTCGCGGCGATGGCGGCGCTGTTCTTCTGGGCGATCATGCGCCTGCCCCTTGCCGAAGCGATCGCGCTCTCCTTCATCGCCCCGCTTATCGCGCTCTATCTCGCTGCCCTGCTGCTCAAGGAGACGGTCGGGCGGCAGGCCATCCTCGCGTCGCTGCTTGGCCTTGTGGGCGTGGCCATCATCCTTTCGGGCCGTTTGCAGGGCCGCTATGAGGCGGACGCGCTCTGGGGCGCGCTCGCCGTTCTGGCGTCGGCCGTCCTGTTCGCCTGGAACCTCATCATCCAGCGGCAGCAGGCGCAGGTCGCCTCGCCGATCGAGGTCGCCTTCTTCCAGCATCTGGTGATGCTCGTCCTCTTCGGCCTCGCAGCGCCCGTCTGGGGCGTCCTTCCGCCAACCCGCGCCGTCCCGCTGGTGCTGCTCGCCGCAACCCTCGCCTTCACCTCGCTCGCCGCACTCGCCTGGGCCTATGCCCGGGCGGAGGCGCAGCGGTTGATCCCGGTCGAATATAGCGCCTTCGTCTGGGCCGCGATCATCGGCTGGCTGGCCTTTGGCGAGCGGGTGACGCTCACCACCGTGGCGGGCGCGTTGCTGATCGTCGCCGGCTGCCTTATCGCCGCCCGCTCGAAACGGGCTGATCTTGCCCATGTGGAGGCCGGAACGGCATGAGCGCCATCGTCATTCGGGAAGCCACGCCCGCCGATCTCGACACCATCTGCGCCTTCATCCGCGCGCTCGCCGACTATGAGCGGCTGGCGCATGAGGCCAGGGCGGACCCTGCCACGCTCGCCCGCCACCTGTTCGGCCCGCGCCCGATGGCCGAAGTGCTGATCGCCGAGCATCAGGACGCACCAGTCGGCTTTGCCCTCTTCTTCCACAATTTCTCGACGTTCGAGGGGCGGCCGGGCCTCTATCTGGAGGATCTGTTCGTCGTGCCGGAAGCGCGGGGGTCGGGCGCGGGCAAGGCGCTGCTCGTCCGCCTCGCGCAACTGGCGCTCGCCCGCGACTGTGCCCGGCTCGAATGGTCGGTGCTGGACTGGAACGCGCCCGCCATCGCCTTCTACCGAGCGATCGGCGCGCGGCCGATGGACGAATGGACGGTGCAGCGGCTCGACGGCGACGCGCTCGCCGCGCTTGCGCAGCGCTGACCGCGCGGCGAGCCGAACCGCCGCAGGCTTGACGCCGACTCCCCGCCCGGCGCATTGTGCCGGAACGGAACATTTGGGGGACAGACAGGATCATGGCCGTCGGCCGCACCGTGAAACGCACGCCGGAATGGCGCGAGATGCTCAAGCGCAGCCTCATCCGCAGCGGCGCGCTGATCGGGGCGATCGCGCTCATGCTGGCGACGCTGTTCCTCGCCCTTGCGCTCTTGAGCTATGCGCCCAGCGACCCGTCGCTGATGACCGTGGCGGGGGATCATGTCGCCAACATCATGGGCGCGCCGGGTGCCTGGGTCTCCGACCTGCTGCTGCTGCTGCTCGGCGTGCCGGTCGCGCTGTTCCTGCCGCTGATGGCGGTGACGGCGCGACGCCTGTGGGGCGATCAGGACATGAGTGGCTGGATCGGCCAATATGGCAAATGCCTGTTCGGAGTCGCGCTGATCGGCATCGCGCTTGCCCTGTTCCAGCCCGATCCGCTGGTCGGCCTGCCCGCCGGCTGGGGCGGCATGATCGGCCTTGCCGCCGCGAAGGGGATCATCAGCCTCACCGCGCAGGCGCCCGCCGCCGCACCTTGGGTGCGCGGGGTGCTGATCGTCGTTGCGCTGATCGCCGGCCTGTTCGCCTGCTATCGCAGCCTGGCGCTGGAAAGGCCGATCATCGCGCTGCGCCGGCCCACGCTGCCGAAACTCGCGTTGCCGCGCCCGACGCTGCCCTTCGCCGGCAGCGGCGCGGCCGTCGATGCCGACGCGGAGGACGATGAACCGGCCGAGCGTGTCGTCGCCCCGCGCAAGCAGGTATCGAACGAACCCAAGCCGCCGATCACCATTCAGTCGCCCAAACCCGCCCCGGTGCAGCGGTCCATGGCTCCGGTCAGCCAGGACGACCTGTTCGGCCATAGCTCGCTTCCCTCGCCGGACCTGCTGAACCCAGTTCCCGCCAGCCAGGGCGGGAAGATCGACAAGGCGGCGCTGGAGCGCAACGCCCGCCTGCTCGAATCGGTGCTGGACGACTTCCATGTGAAGGGCAACATCACCGAAGTCCGCCCCGGTCCGGTCGTCACCATGTACGAGCTGGAACCCGCGCCCGGCATCAAGGCGAGCCGGGTCATCGCGCTGGCCGACGACATCGCCCGCAACATGTCGGCCCTCTCGGCGCGCGTCGCGACCATTCCGGGCCGCACCGTCATCGGCATCGAACTGCCCAACGCGCATCGGGAGGGCGTGTCCTTCCGCGAGCTGATCACGTCCGAACAATTCGGCGCGGAAGCCACGCTGCCGATCATCCTGGGCAAGAATATCTCGGGCGAACCGATCATCGCCGACCTGGCCCCCATGCCGCATCTGCTGATCGCGGGCACCACGGGTTCGGGCAAGTCGGTCGGCTTGAACGCCATGATCCTGTCGCTGCTCTATCGCATGACGCCCGATCAGCTGCGCCTCATCATGATCGACCCCAAGATGCTGGAACTGTCGACCTATGACGACATCCCGCATCTGCTCTCGCCGGTCGTCACCGAGCCGGCCAAGGCGATCCGCGCGCTCAAATGGGCGGTCGAGCAGATGGAGGACCGCTATCGCATGATGGCGTCGATCTCCGTCCGCAACCTCGCCAACTACAACGAGAAGGTCCGCGCCGCGAAAGCCAAGGGCAAGCCTTTGGGCCGCCGCGTCCAGACCGGCTACGATCCCGAAACCGGCAAGCCCATCTATGAGGAGGAGCAGCTCGATTTCCAGCCGCTGCCGCAAATCGTGGTGGTGGTGGACGAGTTGGCCGACCTCATGATGACGGCGGGCAAGGAGGTCGAATTCCTGATCCAGCGCCTGGCGCAGAAGGCGCGCGCGGCGGGCATCCACCTCATCCTCGCGACCCAGCGCCCCTCGGTCGACGTCATCACCGGCGTCATCAAGGCGAACCTGCCGACCCGGATCAGCTTCTTCGTGACGTCCAAGATCGACAGCCGCACCATCTTGGGCGAACAGGGCGCGGAGCAGCTGCTGGGCAAGGGCGACATGCTCTACATGCACGGCGGCAAGGGGCTGATGCGCGTCCATGGCCCCTTCGTGTCCGACGATGAAGTGCGCGTCGTCGCCGATCATTGGCGCGCGCAGGGCCAGCCCGACTATATCTCCGCCGTGACCGAGGAGCCGGAGGAAGGCAGCTTCGCCCTCGACGGCGTGGACTTGGGCGACGACGGTCCCGACGCCCAGCTCTTCCGCAAGGCGTGCCAGCTGGTGTTCGAGAATCAGAAGGCGTCGACCAGCTGGCTGCAACGGCAATTGCGCGTCGGCTACAACAGCGCCGCCCGTCTTATCGAGCGGATGGAGGAGGAAGGGCTGGTCGGTCCCCCCAACCATGTCGGCCGCCGCGAAGTGCTCCGCGACGAGAATGGCAATCCGCTGTGACGTGCACGCGCCACGATTGCGTTTCGTGCAATCGCACCTGTCGGGTTCGCATTTGCAGACAACGCTGTCTCGTCGCAAAGAGGTCGGGCCTTTCAGGCATCCTCTCCTAAAAACTTTCCAGGCCGGTCGTTTCGATCGGCCTTTTTTTTGCCTCCTCTTTCCCCGGTCCTTGCATGAACGGAACGAGCGGGTTCACAGCGGGTTCAAGCCTGCATCCCTATCCTTGCCGACAAACAAGACGGAGTTGACCCGATGAAGCGCGTCCTTGCGCCATTGATTCTCGCCCTTGCCGCGCCGGCCGTGCTGCATGGCATCCCCGCCGCCGCGCAGCAGGAACAGACCGACCTCGCCAAGGTCAACGCCTACCTCCGCGCGGTCACGACGATGACCGCGGATTTCAGCCAGACCGACCGCAGCGGCCAGACACTCACTGGCCAGCTGACGCTGAAACAGCCCGGCAAGATCCGCTTCCAATATCAAAAGGGCGTGCCGCTGCTGATCGTCGGGGACGGCAAGGCGCTGACCGTGATCGATTATGAGGTGCGGCAGGTGCAGCGCTGGCCGATCGGCAACTCTCCGCTGGGTGCGCTGCTGGACCCGAACAAGGATCTGTCGAAATTCGGCAAGGTCGTGCCCACCGGCGATCCCACGATCCTCAGCATCCAGGCGCGCGACCCCAAACGACCCGAATTCGGCACCATCACCATGATCTTCAAACGCGATGCCGCCAGCCCGGCGGGGCTTCAGCTCTACGGCTGGGTCGCGCTCGACGCGCAGAACAATCGCACCGCCGTTCGCCTGACCAACCAGCGCTACGGCGTGCCCGTGGCCGATTCCGCCTTTCGCTGGACCGATCCGCGACCGCGCGGCCGTTCGGGCGGCTGAATCGAGCCGGGCTTGCGATGGACGGAACAACTTTCCTTTCTGTTCATCTGCGGCTCATATCCGGGCCGCTAATCAGGAACTCACGGCGGAGGACACAACCGGGATTTCCCCCCTGTTACCCGGTCCCCACCCTCCCCCGCGAAGCGCTTCAAGGGCGCGATCGAGACCCCCGTTCCATGCCCCCGGAGCGGGGGTCTTACTTCGTGCGGCTTCCCTTTCCGCCGCTTGCACAACGATCCGTGCGCCGGCTGCGCCTTATTTTCGGTTTGCCGCCTCTTCCACGGCAGCAGATGATTCCATCTGCTTCGAAAAGGCTCTAGGTGGCGTGCATGGCCGACACGCTTTCCATCTGCTCTTGGAACATCAATTCCGTCCGCGCCCGCATCGACATCGTCGAGCAATTGCTGCGCGAGGAAGCGCCCGACATTCTCTGCCTCCAGGAAACGAAGGTCGTGAACGACATCTTCCCGCGCGAGATGTTTCGTCGCATGGGCTATGTCCATCAGGTGCTGAACGGCCAGCGGATGCACCATGGCGTCGCAATCATGAGCAAGGTGCCGATCCACGAGGACGACCGCTTCGACTGGCAGGCCAATGGCGAGGCGCGGCATGTCGGTGTGCGGCTCGACAATGGCGTGCGGATCGAGAATGTCTATGTCCCCGCCGGCGGCGACGTGCCCGACCGCACGGTGAACCCCAAATTCGGGCAGAAGCTCGATTTCCTCGAACGCATGATCGAATGGTCCACGGCGCTCGACAACAAGCCCACCATCCTCACCGGCGATTTCAACATCGCGCCGCTGGAATGCGACGTGTGGAGCCACAAGCAGTTGCTCGATGTCGTCAGCCATACGCCGGTCGAGTGCGAGATACTGGGCCGGCTCCAGGCATCGAACGACTGGGTCGACATCGGCCGCCATTTCCACCCTGCGCCCGCGCGCCTCTATACCTGGTGGAGCTATCGCGCGAAGGATTGGGCGCTGTCCGACCGCGGCCGGCGGCTCGACCATATGTGGATGACGCGCGATGTCGCGGAAAAGGCCGTCAGCCATCGCGTCGTCGAACCCGCGCGCAGCTGGGGCAAGCCGTCGGATCACATCCCGATCATCACGCAGTTCGCTTTCTGATGACCGGCAAGGACGCTGCCCGCGCCATCGACACGCTCCGCCGGGGCTGGGCGATTCGTCTGATCGCCGCCGATGGCGCGATCCGGCTGATGGCGGTCGAGGGCGCCGACGCGGTGACTCTCGCCGGCTTCGATTCCGAAGGCCGGGCCGATATTCTGATCTCGGCCGCGCGCGCCGAGACGCTGAAGCTCGCCAACCAGCTCGCCGCCGCCGATCCCGACTGGCCGGTGCTGATCGAGCGTACGCCCTGGATCGACGCCGACGTAGCGACCGCCATCGCTGATCCGGTGCTCGACCTCGCTTCCCCGCTCAAGGGGCCGTTCCGCGCCCGCGCCCTGCCCAGCCCCTTAGCGGCGAAGGCGGCCCTGCGCCTTGCGCGTCTTGCCGGTATCCTGCCCGCCTATTTCCAGCTGGAGGACGATGGCCCCGCCGATGCGGACGTCAGCGCCGAGGCGATCGCCGCCTATGACGATGCCGTCCACCTCGCCGTCGCCACCCGCGCGCGCCTGCCTGTCTCGGCGAGCGAAAGCGCGGAGATCGTCGCCTTCCGCAGCCCCGACGAGCCGCGCGAGCATGTCGCGCTGATCGTGGGCAAACGTGATTCCTCCCCACCCGTTATCCGCCTCCACAGCGAATGCCTGACCGGTGATGTGCTGGGCAGCCTCAAATGCGATTGCGGCCCGCAATTGCATGAAGCGCTGCACCGCATAGCCGACGCGCCCTGGGGCATCCTCCTGTACCTCCGGCAGGAAGGACGCGGCATCGGCCTCATCAACAAGCTGCGCGCCTATGCGCTTCAGGATCAGGGGTTCGACACGGTGGACGCCAATGTCCGCTTGGGCTTCGCCATCGACGCGCGCGACTTTTCCGTGGCGGCGCGGATGCTCGACCTGCTGGGCGTGGGCGAAGTGCGGTTGCTGACCAACAATCCGAACAAGGTGACGGGTCTGGAGGCCGCGGGCGTGAAGGTGGTCGAGCGCCTGCCCATCATCCTGCCCGCCAACCCGCATAACGAACGCTATCTCGCCACCAAGCGCGACCGCACCGGCCATCAGCTGTGAGCGTCATCCGCGTCGAATGCGGCGCGGGCCGCCTCACCTTCGGCGATCTTGGGATGGCCTGCACCATCGGCCGGAGCGGCGCGTGCCCCGCGGCGGACAAGCGGGAAGGGGATGGCTGCACGCCGACAGGAGCATGGCCGGTCCGTGCCGTGCTGTTGCGCCCCGGAAAGGTCTCCGCGACCGGCATTGCGCTGCCATGGCGCTGGATTCGCGCGAGTGACGGCTGGTCCGACGATCCCGCCGACCCCGCCTATAACCGCCCCGTTCGCCTGCCGCGCGCTTTCTCCGCCGAGAGCCTGATCCGCAGCGACGACGCCTATGACATCATCGTCATCCTCGGCCACAATGACGCGCCGCCGGTTCGTGGCCAAGGCAGCGCGATCTTCTTCCACCTGTCCGAAGGACGCCCGACCGCCGGCTGCGTCGCGGTGGAGCGCGCCGACATGCTGCGCCTGCTGCCCTTGCTGCGGCCCGGTGACTTGATGGAAATCCTGCCCTGACCTTGCAGGCGCGCTACGCCATCTCCAGCGCTTCGCTCACCTCGCCGCCGGCGGCTTCCAGCAATCGCCGTTCCAGCGTCTGGAGCCGGCCCTTGCTCTCGATCTTTCCACCCAGCAGGTCGGTGACATAGAAGGTATCGACCGCCCGCTCGCCGTAGGTGGCGACGTGGGCGCTGTGGACCGTCACCTTGGACTGGAACAGCGCGTTGGCGAGGCTGAACAGCAGCGCCGGCCGGTCGCGCGCGTTCACTTCCACCACGGTGAAGCGGTTCGACGCCTTGTTGTCGATCAGCACATTGGGTTCGATGCGGAACGCTTCGGCGCGGGTGCGGGTCAGCGGCCGGGCCGACAGCTTGGTGATCAGCCGATGGCGGTTCGACAGCGAATCCTCGATCGCCGTTTCGATGCGCTTCAACTGCTCGGGGCTGTGGAACGCGCCCCCGAAAGGGTCCTGCACCAGGAAATTGTCGATGGCCACGCCATCCCGCGTCGTGTGGATGCGCGCGTCGATGATGTTGCCGCCGGCCAGATGGATGGCGCCCGCGATGCGATAGAACAGCCCCGGATGGTCGGCGGCATAGACCGTCACCAGCGTCGCGCCGCGCTGCGGGTAATAATGCGCCGCGATGGACAGCGGCGCGTCGCCGGACGCCAGCATATGCTGCGCATTGTGGATCAGGATGTCCTCCGGCTCGGCGATCCAGTAGCTTTCGGGCAGCCGCCGGCTGAACGCCGCGAACGCCGCCTCGTCCAGGCCGAGCGCCTGCCGCAGCCCTTCCTGCTTGGCCATCACCCGCTCGCCCCGGCCCTTCTGCTTGTGGCCGAGGCGCAGCACTTCCTCCGCCGAATCGTAGAGGTCGCCGAGCAGCTGCCGCTTCCAGCTGTTCCATACGCCCGGCCCCACGGCGCGAATATCCACCACCGTCAGGCACAGCAACAACCGCAGCCGCTCCGCGCTCTGCACCACGTCCACGAAATCGAGGATCGTCTTGTAATCGGCCAGGTCGCGCTTGAACGCCGTGGCCGACATCAGCAGGTGATAGCGCACCAGCCAGGCAACCGTCTCCGTCTCGGCCGGCGTGAGGCCGAGCCGCGGACAGAGATGCTCCGCCACTTCCGCGCCCAGGATGCTGTGGTCGCCGCCGCGCCCTTTTGCGATGTCGTGCAGCAGGACCGCGACATAAAGCACGCGGCGCGACAGCAGCTTGCCCATCAGTTCGGTGGCCAGCGGATGGTCGGTGCCAAGCTCCCCCTTCTCGATCCGCGCCAGCAGCCCGACCGCGCGGATGGTATGCTCGTCCACCGTATAATGATGATACATGTCGAACTGCATCTGCGCCACGACGCGGCGGAAATCGGGGATGAAACGGCCGAACACCGTCGATTCGTTCATCCACCGCAGCACCGTTTCCGGGTCGCGCGGCGACGTCAGCACCTCCATGAAGGCGGCGTTGGCGCGCGCGTCCTTGCGCACCTTCGCGGTGATGAGGCCGGCGTCCCGGCTGGCGGCGCGGATAGCGCTGGGGTGGATCTGCAAGCCGTGCCTGTCCGCCAGCGCGAAAATCTCCAGCAGCCGCACCGGGTTCGCCTGAAAGAAATCGTCGCTCGGCAGGCTCAATCGACCCCGGTCCAGCACGAAGCCGTCCAGCTTCTTGGGCCGGCGGAAGATCGACGGAATATAACGCCGGCCCTTCGGCCCCATCTGGTCATCGAGATGCGCCAGGAACACCGCCGTCAGGTCGCCCACCGTCTTGGCGTTGAGGAAATAGTAGCGCATGAACCGCTCGACCCCCGATCGCCCCGCGCGGCCGGTGAAGCGCATCCGTGTCGCCGTCTCCAGCTGAAGGTCGAAGGTCAGCCGGTCCTCGGCACGGCCGGTGATGGTGTGAAGGTGGCACCGCACCGCCCACAGGAAGTCCTCCGCCTTCTGGAACTGGCGCAACTCGCTCTGGGTCAGCAGCCCGACATCGACCAGGTCGGCGACCGACCGCACGCGGTTCACATATTTGCCGATCCAGAACAGGGTGTGCAGGTCGCGCAGGCCCCCCTTGCCTTCCTTGACATTGGGTTCGACGACATAGCGGCTGTCGCCCATCCGCTTATGCCGCTCGTCCCGCTCCTCCAGCTTCTCCGTCACGAAGGCGCGGGCATTGCCCTGCATCACCTCGGCATCGAAGCGGGCCGATGTCTCCTCGTACAGCGCCCGGTCGCCCCAGATGTAGCGGGCCTCCAGCAGCGCGGTGCGCACGGTCAGGTCGCTCCTAGCCATGCGAATCGTCTCGTCGATGGACCGGCTGGAGTGCCCGACCTTGAGGCCCAGATCCCACAGCGAATAGAGCATGGATTCGATCACCTGCTCGGTCCAGCCGGTGGGCTTCAAGGGGGTGATGAAGCCGATGTCGACGTCGCTATGCGGCGCCATTTCGCCCCGGCCGTAGCCGCCGACCGCGATCAGCACCATCCGCTCGCCCACGCTGCGGTCGCCGGCGGGGTAGAGGTGGTGGGTCGTCGCGTCGTAGAGCAGCCGCAAAATCTGGTCGATCAGGAAGGCGAAGGCGGTAACGGACTCCCGCCCGCGCGTGGGCTTGGCCTCCAGCCGGCGGGCGACCTCGGCCCGCCCCTGCTCCAGCGCCGCCTTCAATTCCTTCACCAGCGCGGCCCGTAGGCGCATGGAATCGCCCCGATGCTCCTGTGCGAGGGCGTTGATCCGGTCGGAAATGGCGCGCCGGTCGATGATCGCGCGGCGCGATCCCTGCGCGGGAGACTGCATGGGCATGGCTGCTATCTAGTCACGCCGCGCATCGGCGGCCAGTTGTTTCAGCCGATATATGTGATCCAGCGCCTCTCTGGGGGACAGGGCATCGGCGTCGATCGCCTCGATCGCGGCGCGCAGCGGATCGGCCATGTCCTCCTCCTGCGCCGCGACGGCGGCGAACAGCGGCAGGTCATCGAGTCCCCCGGCAGTGCCCCCGGTCTTCGCCTTGCCCGCCTCCAGCCGCGCCAGCACATCCTTCGCGCGCTTGAGCACGGCGGGCGGCAGTCCGGCAAGCCGCGCGACGGCCAGGCCATAGCTGCGATCGGCCGGTCCCTGCGCCAGCTCGTGCAGCAGGATGAGGTCGCCCTTCCACTCGCGCGCGCGGACATGGTGGAGCGAGAGCGACGGCAGCGTTTCGGCAAGGCGCGTCAGCTCATGATAATGGGTGGCGAACAGGCATCGGCAGCGATTGACCTCGTGCACCGCCTCCACCACCGCCCAGGCGAGCGCCAGGCCGTCATAGGTGGATGTGCCGCGCCCCACCTCGTCCAGGATCACGAAGCTGCGCTCCGTCGCCTGGCTCAGGATCGCGGCGGTCTCCACCATCTCGACCATGAAGGTCGATCGCCCCTTGGCGAGATTGTCCGACGCGCCCACCCGACTGAACAGCCGGTCGACCAGCGTCAGCGTCGCCGATTGCGCCGGGACATAGCCGCCTGCCTGCGCGAGAATCACGATTAGCGCATTCTGCCGCAGGAAGGTCGATTTGCCGCCCATGTTCGGGCCGGTCACGAGCCATAGACGGTCGCTTTCGCTCAAGCAGCAATCGTTGGCGACGAAGGGCTGGCCCTCGCGCCGCAGCGCGTCCTCCACGACGGGATGCCGTCCGCCCCTGATGTCGAGACACTGGCCCGCCCCGTCGGCAGCGACGAAATGCGGCCGCTGCCAGTCGCCCTCCGCCGCCCGTTCGGCCAGCGCCGCGGCGACGTCGAGCCGGGCCAGCGCCTGCGCCGCCCGGGCGATGCTCGCCTTTCGGTCCAGCACGGCGTTGGTCAGCTCCTCCAGATGCGCCGCTTCCGCGACCAGCGCGTGGGCGCCCGCCTGCGCCACGCGGCCGGCCTCCTCATGCAGGTCGATCGAATTGAAGCGCACCACCCCGGCCAGCGTCTGGCGATGGGTGAAGCCGCTGTCCGCCGCCATCAGCTGGTCGGCGGCGCGCGCCGGCACCTCGACATGGTATCCCAGCACGCCGTTGTGCCGGATCTTCAGCGTGGAAATGCCCGTCTGCGCGCGATATTTCGCCTCCAGCGCGGCGATCGCGCGTCGCCCGTCGCCGGCCATGCGCCGCAGTTCGTCCAGCGCGGGGTCATACCCGTCGGCGATATAGCCGCCGCTCGCCGTCTCGGTCGGTGGCGCGGGGACCAGCGCGCGCGACAGTGCATCGACCAGCTCGCCATGCCCGTCGAGCGCGGGAAGCAACTGGCGCAGCAGCAGCGGCTGGTCCGCCATCCGCCCCAGCCGCTCGCGCAACATGCGCGCTTCGCCAAGGCCGTCGCGCAGCTGGCCAAGGTCGCGGGGACTGCCGCGCCCGATCGCCACCCGCCCCAGCGCACGGCCGATGTCCGGCAGCGCCCTCAGCGCGCCGCGCACGGATTCGCGCAGTCCCGCGTCATCATGGAACAGCTGAACGAGGCCCAGCCGCGCCTCGATTTCGCTCAGGTCCATCAGCGGCGCGGACAGATCCTGACCCAGCAGCCGCGCGCCCGCGCCCGTCACCGTCCGGTCCACCGCGCCGAGCAGGCTGCCCGCCCGCGTTCCGGCGGTGGTCGCCACGATCTCCAGGCTCTCGCGCGTCGCCGCGTCGATCGCGACGTGCGCGCCGCCGCTCGTCCGCAGCGGCGGCGCGAGGAAGGGGAGGGTGCCCTTGCCCGCATGGTCGAGATAGGCGACGAGGCCACCCATCGCCGCCAGCTCCGCGCGCCCGAACTGCCCGAAGCCGTCCAGCGTCGCCACCCCGAACAGCCGCTTGAGCGCCGCTTCCGCCCGCGCGCTCGAAAAGGCCGCGCGATCGAAGGCGTGGCAGTCGGCAAGGTCCAGCGTCGATCCTTCCGCCACCACCGTCTCGCTCGGCCGCAGCCGCGCCAGCTGCGCGGGCAGATCGGCCAACGGACAGGTCATCGCCTCGAACCGGCCGGTGGAAATGTCCGCGGCCGCAATGCCGATCTCGCCCGACCCGTCGCCCCCCACCTGCGCCAGCGCGACCAGCATATTGTCGCGCCGGCTGTCGAGCAGCGTCTCCTCGGTCAGCGTGCCGGCTGTCACGTACCGCACGATCGCGCGCGCGACCAAAGCCTTGCCCCCGCGTGCCTTCGCCTGCGCCGGGGTCTCGGTCTGCTCGGCGATGGCGACGCGATGCCCGCCTTTGATGAGCCGCGCCAGATAGCCTTCGGCGCTGTGCACCGGCACGCCGCACATCGGGATCGGCGCACCGCCATGCTCCCCCCGGCTGGTCAGCGCGATGTCGAGCGTCGCCGCGGCCAGTTTGGCGTCATCGAAGAACAGCTCGAAGAAGTCGCCCATGCGATAGAAAAGCAGGCAGTCGCGCGCCTCTGCCTTGAGCGCCAGATATTGCGCCATCATCGGCGTGGGCTGTGCGGAACTGTCGGTCGAAACGGCCATCCCGTGCCGATAGCCCGATCGCGCGGCTGAAACCAGAGCTTGCCCGGACGCGCGGAAAATTGCGCCTCTCGCACTTGCCCACAAGACAATCTTGCCGCTAGGGCCACCGCATTGTTCCAACATGTGGGGGCGCAGATGTCCGACCGGTCGAATGTGGAATTTTCGGAGCGCGAGGCGCTGTTCTTCCACTCGACCGGCCGCCCCGGCAAGATCGAGATCATCGCGTCGAAACCCATGGCGACGCAGCGCGACCTCAGCCTCGCCTACTCGCCCGGCGTCGCCGTGCCGGTGCGCGCCATCGCCGCCGATCCGGCCACCGCCTATGACTATACCGCGAAAGGCAATCTCGTTGCCGTCATCTCCAACGGCACGGCGATCCTGGGCCTCGGCAACTTGGGCGCGCTGGCGTCGAAGCCGGTGATGGAGGGCAAGGCGGTGCTGTTCAAGCGCTTCGCCGACGTCGATTCGATCGACATCGAGCTCAAGACCGAGGATGTCGACAAGTTCATCGACGCGGTCGAACTGATGGAGCCGAGCTTCGGCGGCATCAACCTCGAGGACATCAAGGCGCCCGAATGCTTCGTCATCGAGACGACGCTGAAGGAGCGGATGAACATCCCCGTCTTTCACGATGACCAGCATGGCACCGCGATCATCGCGGCAGCCGGCGTCCTCAACGCCGCGCTGCTGACCGGGCGCGACATGAAGGACATGAAGGTGGTGGTGAACGGCGCGGGCGCGGCGTCGATCAGCTGCACCGAACTGATCAAGGCGCTGGGTGTGCCGCATGACAATGTCATCATGTGCGACAGCAAGGGCGTGATCTGGCAGGGGCGGACCGAAGGGCTGAACCAGTGGAAGTCCGCCCATGCGGTGAGGACCGACGCCCGCACCCTGGCGGAGGCCGTCAGGGGCGCGGACGTGTTCCTCGGCCTCTCCGTCGCCGGCGCGATGACGCCGGACATGGTCAGATCCATGGCGCCCAACCCGATCATCTTCGCCATGGCCAATCCTGATCCTGAAATCCTGCCGCCCGACGCCCATGCCGTCCGCCCGGACGCGATCGTCGCCACCGGCCGCTCGGACTTCCCCAACCAGGTCAACAACGTCCTTGGCTTTCCCTTCATCTTCCGCGGCGCGCTCGACGTGCGGGCAACGGGCATCAACGAGGCGATGAAGCTTGCCGCCGCCCGCGCCATCGCCGACCTCGCGCGCGAACAGGTGCCGGAGGAAGTCGCCAAGGCCTATGGCCGCTCGCATAGTTTCGGGCCGGACTATATCATCCCCGCGCCGTTCGACCCGCGCCTGATGGAAGTCGTACCCGCCGCCGTCGCCCAAGCGGCGATGGACAGCGGCGTGGCGCAAAGGCCCATCGAGGACATGGCCGCCTACCGCCAGTCGCTCAAGGCCCGGCTCAATCCCACCACCTCGGTGCTGACCAGCGCCTATGAGATCGCCAAGGCGAACCCCAAGCGCGTCGTTTTCGCCGAAGCGGAAGAGGAAGTGGTGCTGCGCGCCGCCATCCAGTTCCGCGAACTCGGCTATGGCGTGCCTGTGCTCGTCGGCCGCGATTCGGTGCGGGACAAGCTCAGGGAACTGGGCGTGCGCGATCCCGGCAGCTTCGAACTGCACAACAGCGCCCATTCGCCGCTGGTGCCCGAGATGGTCGATCTGCTCTACGCCCGGCTCCAGCGGCGCGGCTACCTCCGCCGCGACTGTGAGCGGATGGTGAACCGGGATCGCCACATTTTCGGCACGCTGCTGGTCAAAATGGGCGTCGCCGACGCGATGCTGACCGGCACGACCCGCCCCTACGGCCAGACCCTGCGCGAAGTGAAGCGGGTGATGGACCCGGTCGCGGGCCGCACGCCCTTTGGCATCCACGTCATCGTCGCCAAGGACAAGACGGTGTTCCTCGCCGACACCACGGTCCATGAACGGCCGACCGCCAGCGAACTGGCCGACATCGCGGAAGGCACGGTCGCCGTCGCCCGCCGCATGGGCCATGACCCGCGCGTCGCCTTCCTCTCCTACTCCAATTTCGGCAACCCGCCCGGCAGCTTCCTCGACAATGTGCGCGACGCGGTGAAGATACTGGACGATCGGGCGGTGGATTTCGAATATGAAGGCGAAATGACGCCCGACGCGGCGCTCAACCCGACCGTCATGAAAAGCTATCCGTTCAGCCGCCTGTCCGGTCCGGCCAACATCCTGGTCATGCCCGGCCTGCAATCGGCGAACATCTCGGCCAAGCTGCTGCGCGAACTGGGCGGCACGACGATGATCGGCCCGCTGCTCGTGGGCATGGAGAAATCGGTGCAGATCGCTACCATGTCGTCCAATGCGTCCGAACTCCTGACCCTCGCCGTGCTGGCGGCGGGCGGAGTGGCGCTCTAGTCGCCGGTCGAGCGATCCTCATCGGAGGCAAGCCGCTTTTCACTTGCCTCCGCACGACCCTGCAATGCAGGGAAAGTCCGCCGAACCGCCAGAAAGGAGCCATTTGGCCATGACCGCGCCCAGTTTCGACAGTGCGACCTTCCGCCGCGTCCTCGGCCATTATCCGACCGGCGTCTGCGTGGTGACGGCGGTGGAGCCCGACGGCGCGCCCGTGGGCATGGTCGTCGGCTCCTTCACATCCGTGTCGCTCGACCCGCCGCTCGTCGCCTTCTTCCCCGCCAAAAGCTCGACCAGCTGGCCCCGGATCGAGCGGCTCGGCAAATTCTGCGTCAACATCCTCGCCGCCGACCAGCTCGCCCTGTGTCGCCAGATCGCCGGTCCCGGCCCGGACAAGTTCCGCGACATCGCCCACCGCCAGTCCGCCAGCGGTTCGCCGATCCTCGACGATGTGGTTGCCTGGATCGACTGTACGCTCGACGCCGTGCATGACGCGGGCGACCATCACATCGTCATCGGCCGCGTCGCGGCGCTGGAAGTGGACCGCGCCGACCGGCCGCTGCTCTTCTTCCAGGGCAAATATGGCGAATTTTCGTTGCTCGACTGACGGGGCAGGGGCTTGGCCGATGTTTTGGGCTGAACCTGCGCATCTTTCCAAGCTGTGACCGATCGGACATAGAGGAGACACATCACGCCTCCTTAACGTCTGTCGCCTATCGCGATTGCAGCCGCCATCGCATCGGACCGCCCATGACCAGCCTGCTCATCACCGTCGATACGGAGCTGACCTCCTCGCTGCACCGGGCGGGCGTGACCCTTGCCGACAATCTGCGCCGGTCGATCTGGGCGGAAACAACGCGAGGGCCTTATGGCATCGGCTGGCAGATGGACCTGCTGGACCGCTACGGGTTGAAGGGGGTCTTCTTCCTCGATCCGATGCCGGCGCTGGTCCACGGCGCGGATTTCCTCACGCCCGTCGTCGAGGCGATCGTCTCGCGCGGGCATGAGGTGCAATTGCACATCCACACCGAATGGCTGGAATGGGCGAAGGACTCGCCCGTCGGCGAGCGGCGGGGGCGCAACATCGGCGACTTTACCCTCGCTGACCAGATCGTGCTGCTCGGCCTCGCCAAAAACCTGCTGGAGGATGCCGGCGCGCCGCCGATCCGCGCCTTCCGCGCCGGGAATTTCGGCGCCAACGACGACACGCTGCGCGCGCTGGCTACGATCGGCATCGCCTGGGACAGCAGCGTCAACGCCGCCTGGCTGGGCCGCGAATGCCGCATTTCCGTCGACCTCGCCCATATTGCCGCGCACCGCCTGCTGGGCGTGGCCGAACTGCCCGTGTCGGGGATCGCCGACCTGCCCGGCGGTTTCCGACCGGCGCAGGTCTGCGCCATGTCCGCGGCGGAAATGCGTGCCGGCCTGATCCATGCCGTGGGCGAAGGACATGACGCCTACACCGTCGTCACCCACAGTTTCGAGATGCTCTCGCGCGACCGCCAGCGGCCCAATCGCGCCGTGATCCGCCGCTTCGAGCGGCTATGCGCGACGGCCGCCCTCACGCCTGGCATAAAGGGCGCGGGATTTGCCGATCTGCCCGCCGCTATGGCCGACCAGCCGCCTCGCGCCCTGACCCGCGCCGCGCCCAGCCAGTTGCGCACCCGCCTGCGTCAGGCGCAGCAGGCGATCGCCACCTGGCGCTACGAACATCGGCTGGTCCCTGCGTGAGCGATTTTCCGGTCGCGATCGTTCTGGGCCTCGAAAGCGCCATCGGCCTGACCGTCGTGCGCGAACTGGGCGAACGCGGCGTGCCGGTTCACGGGCTTGCGCGCGCCCCCGCCGCGATTGGGGCCGCGTCCCGCTATTGTCGCGACTGGTCGCTGCGGCCGGCCGGCGATCCGGCCGACTGGCTGCCCGCCCTGATCGCCCGCACCGGCGCGCGCGCGGTGTTCGCTATTTCCGAAGGCGACCTGCTGGCCCTGTCCGCCTTGCCCCCGATGATCGGCGACTGCCACATCCTCGTGCCGCGCCGCGACCGACTGGACAGCGTCATCGATAAACGCCGCACGCTGGACATCGCGCAGCATGTCGGCCTGCTCGTGCCCCAGACCTGGCAACCGGCCGCGGGCGAGGATTTCGCCGCCCGCGCAGCCGCCATGCAATATCCGCTCGTCGCCAAATGGGCCAATCCGCCGGCAGTCATCGACCGGCTGGAGCAGGCCGGCCTCGAATGGATCAAGGCCGCCTACGTCCACACCCCGCGCGAACTGCTGGCGCTGCTCGATCGTTACGCCCCGGTCGGCGTCTGGCCGCTGATCCAGCAATATTGCGGCGGCGTCGGCCTTGGCCAGATGCTCTACATGGCCGAAGGTCGTGCCACCCTGCGCTTCCAGCACCGCCGCCTGCACGAATGGCCGCCCGAAGGCGGCGTGTCGAGCTATTGCCGCGCTGAACCCGCGCATCTGCACGACGCGCAAATGGCCCTGTCCGAAAAGCTGCTGGTCGCGCTCGACTGGGAAGGGCCGGCGATGGTCGAATATCGGTACGAGCCGGACAGCGGCCGCTACTGGCTGATGGAGGTCAACGGCCGCTTCTGGGGCAGCCTGCCGCTCGCCCGCCATTGCGGCGCGACCTTCGCCTGGGAAAGCTATCGGCGCGTGGTGCTGGGCCGGACCGATCCCGCGCCCACGCCCCGCGACGATCTGCGCGCCCGCTACATGGTGCCCGAAACCAAGCGGCTGGTCCGTCTTCTGCTCGCCGCCGACCGCATCGGCGACCCCTTCTTCCGGCCGCGGCCGATCGCCGACCTGATCGGCTATCTCGCGACCTTCTTCGATCCGCGTGGCCGCTATTACGTGTTCAACGCCTCCGACCCGCGCCCCTTCCTGCGCGACGTCACGCAAATGGTCAGGAAAGCCTTGCGCCTGGAAAGGCACTGACCAGCCGCTCCACCGCGCCCTCGATCCGCTTGAGGCAATGCGCCATATAGCGATCGTCCAGTTCATAGGGGTCGTGCAGATGCGGCATCACCGGCCGCGTCCAGCGCCCCAGCAGCATCCGCGGCAAGACCGCCGTACGCGGATCGGCCGCCAGCCGGTGCAGCTGCCGCACCTCCATCGCCAGCAGCAGGTCGCCGTCGCGCGGCTCGTAATCCTGAAGGTCGAGCGCCTTGTGCGCCGACAGGTCATGACCCAGCGCCCGCGCCGCCACGATCGCGGCATCATGCGCCGCGCGCCCTGTCGTGGTGGACAGGCCAAAGGACGCCACGTTCATCCCGGCGCGCCGCGCCACCACATCGGCAAAGGCGCTGCGGCAGATATTGCCCTGGCACACGAACACCAGCCGCCGGACCTGCGCTGGATCGGGCGCGACGCTCGCCGATCGGCCAAGCTGCAGTTGCGGGTAGGAAAGAACCAGCCGCACCAGCCCGCGAAAGGTGCCGAAACGGGAGCGGATCATGGGCGGCTCGGGAAAAAAGGTGGCGGAGACGGAGGGATTCGAACCCTCGGTAGCCCCTTAAGGCTACGACGGTTTAGCAAACCGCTGGTTTCAGCCACTCACCCACGTCTCCGCACGAATTTGCCCACCGGAAAGGCGGGCAGTGGCTAGGCGACGGGCTATAGCGGGGGCTTTGCGGCATGGCAATCGCCCCGCGGCGCGATTTTTTCTGCCCCGCGCGGAAAAATCGGTTCGATCCGGCGCGACAGGGACTCAGGTCGCCGTTCGTTCATTGCCGTTTCAGCTTGGCCGTCGATACTCTAAGGAGAACAGCATCGACGCGGGTATGGCGGGGAGTATCAGGGCATGATCGGGTTTACAGGGCGTATCGGCGTCCGCATCGCGCGGGCCGCCGCCATGGGCTTGGGTCTTTGTGCCCTCACGCTGACGCCGCTCGCCGCGTCGGCGCAGGTGCGCACGATCGACCCCAACACCGCGATCGATTCCGACCTCGCGCCGCCTCGCCCGGCGCGCAGCACGCCGACCGCCCCCGGTGTCGATCCCAGCGTCACGACCGACAGCAGTGTCGCGGGCACCAGCCGCACGGATAGCAGCGTGACGCAGGGCGGCACCACCGCCACTGGCGCGCCCGTCACCGCCAGCAGTCCGCCGGCCGCCATCGCCCCGGGCGACAGCTACCAGCAGGACGATCTGATCGGTGCGGCGGAGGGCGTGTTCGGCAAGGGCGCGGAGGGTCTGGCCGGCATCATCGAAAAAGTGCTGAAGGATCAGGGCCGCCCCAACGCCTATATCGCCGGGCGGGAGGCGTCGGGCGCGTTCGTCGTCGGTCTGCGCTACGGCTCGGGCACGCTCAATCACAAGGTTGAGGGCAAGCGCGAGGTGTACTGGACCGGCCCGTCGATCGGCTTCGATGTCGGCGGCAACGCGGCCAACACCTTCGTTCTCGTCTATAATCTCTACGACACGCAGGATCTCTACCACCGCTTCCCGGCGGCGGAGGGCACCGCCTATCTCGTGGGCGGCTTCACCGCTTCCTATCTGCGCTGGGGCGATGTCGTGCTGATCCCCATTCGCCTGGGCGTCGGCTACCGGCTCGGGGTGAATGCCGGCTACATGAAGTTCACCGAAAGGCGGAACTGGCTGCCCTTCTGAGCCATCTCACTCCCTCTCGTTTACGGGAGGGGCGGGCGGGCGCGGCGCTACAATCCGAGCGCGAGTTGCCCCTCGTCCGCCTTGTCCTCCTCCCCCTCCAGATTATGCACCCCGAGCCCGAGCAGCCGCGCCCCCATGCGCAGCGGCAGTTGCGCCAGCAGCAATTCGCGCCCCGTCCGCGCCAGCAGCTCGGCTGAGCGGACCGGCGCGGCAAAGCTGCGCGACCGGGTGATGATGCGGAAGTCGGCGAACTTGATCTTGAGCGTCACCGTCCGCCCCCATGCCTGCGCTTTCTCGATCCGCCCCCAGAGATTGGCCGCGATCCGGTCGAGCTGCTCGACCAGCGCCGCCTCCTGCGTCAGGTCGTCGAAGAAAGTATCCTCCACGCTCACCGACTTGCGCCCCTCGCGCTCGCGCACCGGCCGGTCATCGATTCCCCGCGCGGCGCGATAATAATAATCCGCCGCGCTGCCGAAATGGGCGGTCAGAAACGCCCTGTCCCGCGCCCGCAAATCCGCGCCCGTCTCGATCCCCAGCGCCTGCATCCGTTTCGCCGTCACCGGCCCGACGCCATGGATGCGCCGCACCGGCATCGCCGCGATGAAGGCCGCGCCCTCGTGCGGCCGCACGACGCAGATGCCGTCGGGCTTGTTCTGGTCCGACGCCAGCTTGGCGATCAGCTTGTTGTAGGACACGCCGGCCGATGCAGTGAGGCCGGTCTCCGCCCGGATCATCGCGCGAATCGCCTGCGCCACCTGGGTCGCCGACGCGATGCCGGCTTTGTTCACCGTCACGTCCAGATAGGCTTCGTCCAGCGACAGCGGCTGGACGATGTCGGTGAACCGGCTGAAAATCTCGCGCACTTGGCCCGAAACGGCCCGATACACCTCGAATCGCGGTTTCACGAAGACAAGGTCGGGGCACAGCCGCCGCGCCCGTCCGCCCGGCATGGCCGACCGCACGCCGAACTTGCGCGCTTCGTAGCTGCACGTCGCCACCACCCCGCGCGGCCCACCGCCGCCCACCGCGATCGGCAGCCCGCGCAGCGCCGGGTCGTCGCGCTGCTCGACCGACGCATAGAAGGCGTCCATGTCGATATGGATGATCTTGCGCGGGCTGCCCGGGTCCATGGCCCTTCTATGCCACGGCCGGGAACGAAAGGGAAACGCCGGCTAGTCCGCGCCCTTGCCCTTCAACGCCAGCAGCGCGGCGAACGGGCTCGCCTGCTCCTCGCTCAGCACGCCCGCCTCGCGCAGCGCCGCATCGGCATCGGGCGACCGGGGGAAGGGCGTCATCGCCAGCGCCATTGTCTCGGCCACGGCCTCGCCCATGTCGATCATCTGCCCGTCATAGCCGATCGTATCGACATCCTGCGCGTCCAGTTCCAGCTCCTCGCCCTCCGCCAGCGAATCATCCTCCTGCACGAAGCGCAGCGCGAAATCGGTGTCGATGGTCTCGGCTACCGGCTCGCCGGTCGCGATGCAGGGCTGGGCCAGCGTGGCCCGCACCCGTCCGCGCGCCAGGATCGCGCCGTCCGCCTCGCTCAACAGGAAATCCGCCTCAAGCCTGTCGAGCGCCAGCAGGCCGAAGCGCTGCATCAGCGCCGCGCGCTCCCCGGCGTCGGCGGCGATGTGGACCTCGCCGGTCATGCGCTTGACCTGATCGGCTTTCACCGTGCGGGAAAATTCGGGGGTGATGGTCATCCGATGTCACCCGCCAGCAGCGCGTCGCGCGTCAGGCCGTTGAGCCGTGCCCAGAGCGCGCGCAACGCGCCCTCCACATGGGCGACCGCCGCGTCGCTGACCGGCGCCCCGCGATAGAGGTTCCGGCGGAGCGTCGCGTCCAGCGCCGCCCCGGAGTTCAAGGCCATGCGATAGGCGCCGGTGCGCCCGCCGAGCGCGCTCATCATCCGCCCGACATGCTTGCCCACCACCACGTCGCCGATCCCTTCCTGCCGCAACTGCCCGTCCATATCCTCGACGAACAATTCGGTCAGCCATACCGATTCCTGCCGCGCCTCCAGCTGCTCCAGCCGGATGAGCGCCAGCGAGAGAATGGCGACGATCATGTCGAACCGCCCGTCCAGCGTGTCGGGCACCGCACCCTCCACATACCAGTGCGGCCGCCGCCCTTCGGCGACCACCGCGCGGTAGAGCGGCCGCAGCGCCTCGCGCGGGTCGGTGCGGCCCAGCAGGCGGTGGAGGAAGGAGGATGAGGAGGAAGATGGCATCGGCACGGCTTTTTCAGGACGGATCGAGCGGCGGCGCGCCGTTCGGGGATATGCCGCCCCTTGTGGGCGACCCTGCAATTCCATATTGATCGGCGCGTCGCCCAATGCAATGGCGATAACTCGGATTCCAAGGTGTCGCGGGCGTCCCCCGCAGGAGAAGTTCATGCCTCAGTTCAGCCGCAACAGCCGCCACGGGCGTCTCCTTGTCGCCCTTGGCCTGGCCACGCTGCTGGTCGGCACCTCCGCCTGCACCCGCATCCGCACGCATCAGGGCTATCAGGTCGACAAGCTGCTGGTCGATTCGGTGCAGCCCGGCATCGACAACCGCGCCTCGGTGGAAGGCACGCTGGGTCGCCCCAGCTTCGTGTCGCAGTTCGGCGAGCAGGACTGGTATTATGTGTCGCGCGATATGCGCCAGCTCGCCTTCTCCAACCCCAAGCCCGCCGCCCAGACCGTGCTGCGCGTGCGTTTCGACCCCGCCGGCAACGTAACGGCGGTGGACCGCATGGGGCTGGAGCAGGTGGCCAGCATCTCGCCGGCTGGCGACAAGACGCCGACGCTCGGCCGTCATCGCAGCCTGTTCGACGAGATTTTCGGCAATATCGGCGCGGTCGGCGCGGGCGGCATGGGCGGCGGCAATGCCGGCCCGAACGGCGGCGGCCCCAACGGCAGCTAAGGCGCGCTCGGCGGCCGGATCATTCCCAGCCGCCGCCCAGCGCCAGAAATATCGCGATCTGGTCCTGCACCAGCTGCGTGCGCGCCGCCGCGGCGGTGACTTCCGCGCTGGCGAGGCTGCGCTGTGCATCGAGCAGCGACAGGAAGTCGCCCCGGCCGAAGCGGAACAGCTTGCCTGCCTGAACGGCGGACGTAGCCGCACTGTCCCGTGCCCGGTCGAGCGCCGCCGCCCGCTCGGCGTCGCGGCGGTAGGTTTCCAGCGCGCTCTCCGCCTGCCGCAGCGCCTCCAGCACCGTGGCGTCGAACCCGGCAAGGTCGGCGCGCACCTGCGCATCGGCCTGCGCGATCCGGGCCTTCACCACCGGCCGGTTCGGGAAGCTCCAGCTGAGCAGCGGCCCCAGGCTGAAACCGAAGCTGGTCGGTCCGCCAATATCCTTGAGCGGCCCGGACAGGCCGACCGATCCGCCGATGCTGACCTGCGGATAGAGGTCCGCCGTCGCCACGCCCAGCCGCGCGGTGTCGGCGGCGATGGTCCGTTCCGCCTGCCTTATGTCGGGTCGCCGCCGGATCAGCGCCGCGCCGTCGCCCACCGGGATCGGCCGGCCGATCGACGGCAGGGCGGCGCACCCCTCCACGTCGCGCGGATAATCGACGGGCGGCCGCCCCAGCAGCGTCGCCAGCAGATAGAGGCCGGTCTGCCGCTGCGCTTCGAAGGCAGGCAGCGCCGCCGCGCTCGCCTCCACCGCCGCCTGCGCGCGCGACACGTCGAAGGCAGTGCCGCGCCCGCCCTTCGCCAGCCGCCGCGTCGCGTCCAGCGTCTCGCGCTGCAACCCCACCACGCGGCGATTGACCGCCAGGCTGTAATTGGCCGCGCAAATCTGCGCATAAGCGCGCGCCGTCGCCGCCGCCACGCTGACGCGCAGATAGTCGCGCGCCGCAACTGTCGCCTCCAGGTCCGCGCCGCGCGCCTCGATCGCGCGGCGGATGCGGCCATTGAGGTCGAGCGGATAGGCGGCGCTGAGGCCCAGGTCATAGCCGACGACGCCCGGCAGGCTGTACCCGCTGCCCGACGGCCGTGACAGGGTTCCGCCTGCCGACACGTCCGTGCTTACCGTCCGCCCGGCCTCCGCCTCGCGCAGCACCGCCTGCGCCCGCTCGACATTGGCTGACGCCTGGGCGAGATCGGCGTTGGCGGCCAGCGCCTGCTCGACCAGCGAATCCAGCCGCGGGTCGGTATAGAGGTGCCACCAGCGCTCCGGCAGCGCCTCCTGCGAAAATCCCGCCCCTTGCGCCGACGCGAACGCGCCCGTCGCCGCTGGCAATGTTGCCGCGGACCGTTCCGGCGGCCGATAGTGCGGCCCCGCCGTGGCGCAGGCGCTTAAGGCCAGCGCCGAAAGACTCGCCACCATCCCCTTATGCATGGCGGCAGGTTCCCGGCTTTGCCTTGTCTCCCTGCGGCTCAACCGTCACCGTCGCCGTGCGTCCCGAAATCAGCCGCATGTCCCCCGGCACCCGGTCCAGCTTCACCCGCACCGGAATCCGCTGCGCCAGCCGCACCCAGGAAAAGGTCGGCTCGACCTTGGGCAGCAGGTTGCCGGCATTGGACCGGCTGTCGTCGTTGATGCCAAAGGCGATGCTCTCGACCCGGCCGTGCAGATCCTGCGCCTCCCCCATCAACCGCACCGTCACGGGCGCGCCGATGCAGATGAGGCCGAGCTTCGTTTCCTCGAAATAGCCCTCCACCCGCAGCGAATCGCTGTCGAGCAGCGCCAATGCCTGTGCGCCCGCGCCCACATAGTCGCCGCGATGCAGGTCGAGGTTCGTGACCACCCCGTTGACCGACGCCACCACCCGCGTGCGGGCGAGATTCAGCGCGGCGGCGTCGCGCGCGCTCATCGCTTCGGCCAGCGCTGCCTGCGCGGTTTCCACCCGCGCGACATTCTGCTCATGCGTTTCCGCCGCCACCAGATCGCCCAGCGCCAGGTCGCGCCGCGCCTCCCGCCGCGCCTGCGCCAGCGTCGCCTGCGCGCTCGCGATCCGTGCCTTCGCCTGCTCCAATGCCTGCGCATAACGCGGCGTGTCGATCACGAACAGCAGGTCGCCGGCCTTGACCTGTTGGTTGTCGCGCACCGCCACCTGTGTCACGAGGCCGCTGATGTCGGGCGTCACCCGCACCACATCCGCCCGCACACGCCCGTCGCGGGTCCAGGGGCTGCGCTCATAATGGTTCCACATCCACAGCGCGGCAAGCGCGGCCGCGATCACGAGCAGGATGGTGACGGCGCTGCGGGTCAGCGTGGCGAGCAGGGGCTTCATAGGCGTATTCCAAGCATGGGAACGAGGAGGGCGAGACCGCCGAGGATCAGCACGAACAGGCTGAGATCGACGGCGGCGCGGTAGGCGAGGAAACGATAGAGGCCCAGCGCCCCGATCAGCCGCGTCGCCGCCCAGGCGAGGATCAGCGCGATGAGCGCCAGCAGCAGCAGCGTCGGCACATAGATGCCGCCCAGCGCGATCTCTCCGGTCATGCGGCGGCCCTTCGATAGGCGGTGGCATCGGGGAAGAGGTTGCGGCGCAGGCTGACCAGCCCCAGCAGCCCCGCGCGGCGGATGTCGGCGGCGGGCTGGGTCGAAAGGTCGGCGATCGCCGCGTCTATGTCGTGCAACAAGGCCGGATCGGCCGGAGCGGGGGCAGCCGGGTCCAGCCCGCGATAGTGGCGGCCGACGCCGGCCAGCACCCGGGCGATCGGGGCGGCCTGCGCCTGCGGCAGGTCGATCCGCACCTGTCGCAACTCGCCGATCGCCACGCCGGTGCGCAGGTCGCGCAGCGCGTCGTAGAGCGGCGCGCCGCTGTCCTTGCGCACCGCCGCGAGGCGCGGGGCGAGCAGGGCGATCCGATCCAGCATCCGGTTGATCCAGCCGCGCACATCCGGTGGCGCCATCAGCGTCGCGCGCGCCGCTATGTCGCGCCACCCGGCGCGCATCGTGCGGCGAATCGCGCCCTCGACACCAGCCGATTGCAGCAGCCCGGCCATGATTATCGCGAACCAGATGCCGATGATCTGCGCCACCGCGCCATTGGCGAAGCCGGCGAACGATCCAGTGACATAGCGGTCGGACAGCAGCACCGGACTGCCCAGCCCAAGCAGCGTCGGCAAGGCGATGCCGGCCCAGCGCGGAGAGGCCATCATTGCGCCGAGCGTCAGCAGCGCCGGCGCATAGGCCAGTGCCAGCATCGCAAAGCCATCGAGGCGGGGCATGATCGCATAGCCATAGAGCGCGCCGAGCGCCGTCGCCGCCAGCGTGCCGAGCATGAAGCCTTTCAGCGGCGCCAGCGGATTGTCCGCCGCCGCGAACAGCGCGAGGAACACGCCAGCCAGCATCACCGCCGTGCCGCCATCCTTCCAGCCGCTGCCGATCCACAGCGCACAGCCGACGAGAATGGTCAGCGCCGCGCCGATCGCGCCCCGCGCCGCACCGGCATAATCACGATGCAGTTCGCGATTGCGCCGCCCCTCCAGCAGTTCGCCCACGCGCGGCGTCACCGGCGCGCGCCGATGGGTCGCCATCTGATCGGCCAGGTCGCGGCAGTCGCGATGCGCAGCGATCAACGTCGCCAGCCGCGCGTAAAGGCTCATCCGCATCATGTCCGCCCAGCCCGGATCATGGCCCGCGTCCGGCTCCAGCGCGGCGCAGCGCTCGATCAGCGCCTGCGCCTTCGCGGCGCGGGTGGCGTTGTCGACCACCGGCGACTCGAGCCAGGCGCGTATGTCGGCGATCAGCGTCTCGACCGCCGGCGGCACGACACCGCCGCTCGCCGCCTTCAGCTGCGCCAGCCGGTCCTCCACCGCTGCGCCCAGCGGCAGCAGCAGCGACAGCTGATCCTGCAACGCCCGCACGGTGCGCACCCGCGGCGCAAGGCGGCTGATGTCGTAGGGAAGGTGGATCGACATCTGGTGCAATTCGGTGATGTCCTGCGCCAGCCGCCGCCGCTCGGCGTCCAGCCCCGCGACCGGCTCGGTGGCGATCGCGTCCCGCGACCAGCGCTCGGCGTCGCGCAGCATCGTCTCGACGCGCGCCAGCAGGGTCGCCGTCACCGATCCGGGCAGGATGACGCCATGGACCAGACTGCCACAGGCAATGCCGATCAGGATTTCCTGCACGCGCAGCGCCGCCACGGTGAAGATCGTCTGCGGCGCATCGACGTCGGGAAAGACGATCAGGCAGGCGGTATAGCCTGCCAGCACGAACATGTAGGACCGGGGCGTGCGGTCGAGCAGCGACACGAACACGCACAGGCCCAGCCACAGCGCCATCGCCAGCACCAGCAGTTCGGGCGCGTTGACCAGCGGCGGCACGATGGCGACCGCGAACATCGCGCCGACGACGGTGCCGATTGCGCGGAACACCGCCTTGGAAATCACCGCGCCCGCCATCGGCTGCGCGACGATATAGCTGGTCAGGAACGCCCAATAGGGTCGCTCCAGCCCGATGCTGAACGCCACGAACAGCGCCAGCATCGCGGCGGCGAAGCATTTGAGCGAAAAAAGCGCTGCCGGAAGGCCGAACCGCTGGCTCATGGCTGCGCCTTATACTCCGAAATGCGCAGGTTCAGCATGTCTATGACCCATAGCGCGATTTCCAGCGCCTCGTCCGACACGCCGTCCAGCAACTGACCGCGCAACATGTCGAGCTTCGCTTCGATCCGGCCGACCAGATCCTGCCCCGCCGGGGTCAGCCCGATGAGGTTGGCGCGCTTGTCATCGGGATGGGTGACGCGGGCGACCAGGTCCGCCGCCTGCAACTGGTCCAGCGTGCGCACCAGCGATGGCTGGCTGATGTCCAGCGCGTCGGCCAGGTCGGTCTGCCGCACCGCCGGTCCCATCCGGTCGATGTGAATGAGGCACCAGCCCGCGCTGTTGGACACGCCGAATTGCGCCAGTTCGCCGTCGGCCAGCCGCCGCCAGTTGCGCGCCACCATCGCCATGCGGTGGGCCAGAGCCCGCTTCTTCTCCATCGCCAGCATTTCCATTAGATAGCTAACTAATGAATTTCATCAAGTGCGAGTCAACTGTCTCAATCGCTGTCTCGGCCGCCAATGCAAAAGGGCGAGCGACCCATCGGCCGCCCGCCCCTGCGCTGCCCATCTGGCGGCGATCAGGCCCGCTTCGTGCCCGTGAAAGCCGACGCGCCGAACGCCCCGAGCTGCATCGTGCCGGTGATGCTGTCACCCGCCACCTCCGCCTCGCATTCCAGCGTCATCGGCATCGGCATGGTCATCTCCATCTTCCAGGTCAGCCTGTTGCCGGCGACCTGACCGTCCACGACATCCAGCGACCCCATCATGCCCGCGAAGGTGCCGTTGAACCGGTCCCCGCTGCTGATGACGGTGAACACGCCCTTCTGGTCGCCCATCGGTGTCTTGGCCACGCAATCATAGGCGCCATCGACTTCAGCCATCTCATATCTCCTTTACGTGTCCGTCAATCTGCCAATGTGCCCGTTTCCACCGGCAGCCCCACCGCGTCAAGCTGCGGCCGCACTAGTTTCGCGTCGCCCACCACGACCCAGATCAGCCGGTCGGGATTGATCGCCTCGCGCGCCGCCTTGTCGAAATCGGCAGCGGTCATCGCGCGATAGACTTTGGGCAATGTCTCATAATAGTCATCCGGCCGGCCGATGAGGTCGTTGCGCGCCATCGCCGACAGCAGTTCCGCCGACGTCTCGAAACTGCCCGGCAGCGACAGGATCTGGCTGTTGACGGTCTGGTTGCGCTCCGCCTCCGTCGTGCCCTTGCTAGTCAGATAATCCTTGATGTCCTGCCGCGCGGCGATGATCGACTCGCCGGTCTTGTCGGTCTGCACCGGCGCATAGACCAGCAGCGGGATCGTCTCCTTGACGCCGGGCAGCGCCGTGCCCGCGCCATAGGCCCATCCCTTCGCCTCGCGCAGGTCCATGGTCAGCCGCGACGTCGTGCTGCCGCCCAGCACCTCGTTCGCGGTCTGGAGCGTTACCGGATTGTCGGTCCCCGCCTTGTTGGTCAGCAGACCGGCGAGGATCATCGATTGCGGGCTTTGCGGCTTGTCGATGAGGACGATCTTCGACGGCCGCATCATCTTGTCCATGCGGAATGTCTTGACCCCCTTCGGCACCGCCGGCGCTTTCCAGTCGCCGAACCGCTTTTCCAGCAGCGGCAGCAGCTCCGCCAGCGTCGTGTCGCCCGCCACGAAGATGGTCGCGTTGTCGGGCCGCAGCCATTTGGCGTGGAAGGCGGTCAGGTCCGCCCGCGTCACCGCCTTCACCCCCGTTTCCGTGCCGGAGCCGGTGAACGGGATGCCGTAGGGATGCGCCGGCCCGTAGAGCAGCGGCGGCAGCATCCGCTGCGCGATCGCCATCGGCTCGGTCTTTTCGGCCTTGATCCGGGTCAGCACCTGTCCGCGCAACCGCTCGACCTCCTCGGGCTTGAAGGCGGGATTGCGCACGATGTCGGCCAGCAGGCCCAGTGACGCATCAAGGTTCGGCTTGAGCGCGAACAGGCCGACCGTGGTGCGATCCATGCTGTTGCCCGCGCTGATCGACGCGCCGAGCCGCTCCTGCTCCTCGGCGATCTGCACCGACGACCGGGTCGTCGTCCCTTCGTCCAGCAGCGCGGTGGTCAGGCCCGCCGTGCCCAGCTTGGCCTTGTCGTCCGCTGCGTTGCCCGCGTCGAAGGAAATGGACGCGCGCACCGTCGGCACCGCCGTGCGCCGCGCGAACACGACCTTGATCCCGTTCTTCAGCGTCGCCCGCTCGACATCGGGGAAATCCAGGTCCTTGACCGGCTCGATCGGCGGCTCCGCGATCTTCGTGGGGGCGGGCGGAACCGCCGCTGCCGGTGCGCTGCCGCCTGGCTGCATGAAATAGGCGGGCCGATGGGTCGCGTTCCCGGCCAACGCATTGTCCGCCGCGCTCCGCTCGCCCGGCGCGACCGTCAGGCGCAGCACCGGCCGCCCGAGCCATTTGCGCGCCGCCGCGCTGACGCTCGCCGGGGTGGCGGCGGCGTAAATGGCCAGATCCTTCTTATATTTGGCCGGATCGTCGGAATAGACCGCCCCTTCGGCCAGCGTCACCGCCTTGCCCGAAAAGCCGCCGACCTTCTCCAACCCCGAAATCGTGCCCGACGCCTGCCGTGTCGCGGCGCGCAGCACCTCGTCCGCGCTCGGCCCCTTGGCGAGATAGTCGGCGAGCAGCTGGTCGAGCCTTTTGCCCACCGCCACTGGGTCCGCGCCGGGCTTCACATCGACGGTGATCTCCGCGATCGACAGCTTCTCGAAGGGCTGGATGCTGGCCTTGACCGCCACGGCGACCTTCTCGCCCCGCACCAGCGCATTGTCGAGCCGCGAGGAACCCAGCCCGCCGAACACCGTCATGGCAAGGTCCAGCTGCGGCAGGTCGGCCGAATTCACGCCCGGCACGATCCAGTTGCGATACAGGCGGGTGGCCGCGACATTGTCGTGCATCACCACCTCGGCGTCCTTGCTCAGCGTCGGCACGGTCGCGTCCACATCCCTGGGCGCGGGACCGGCGGGGATGTTGCCGAACCATTTGCCGACTTTCGCCTTCGCCGTCGCGACATCGATGTCGCCGGCCAGCACCAGCACGGCATTGTTCGGCCCATAATGCGTCTTGAACCACATCTGCACGTCGGCAAGGCTCGCGGCATTCAGGTCCGCCATCGACCCGATGGTGGAGTGGCGATAGGGATGGCCTTCGGGCAGCAGCGCGGCCAGCTGCGCATATTCGACGAGACCATAAGGCTCGTTCTCGCCCATCCGCTTCTCGTTCTGAACCACGCCCCGCTGCGCGTCGAGCTTGGTCTGGGTCACGGCGCCCAGCAGATGCCCCATCCGGTCGCTTTCCAGGAACAGCGCCCGATCGAGTGCGCCCGTCGGCACTGTCTCGAAATAATTGGTGCGATCGAACCAGGTTGTCCCGTTCCAGTCCGTCGCGCCAATGTCCTCCAGCCGGCCGAAGAACGGCCCGTCGGCATTTTCCGACCCATAGAACATCAGATGCTCGAACAGATGGGCAAAGCCGGTCTTGCCCGCCGGCTCATAGCGCGATCCGACATGATACCAGACCGACACCGCCACCACCGGCGCCTTGCGATCGGTATGGACGATGACGCGCAGCCCGTTGGGCAGGCGGAACTCCTCATAAGGAATGTCGACCCTGGACACGAGGCTGGAGAGCGGCGCGGGCGCGCTCTGAGCCATTACGGGTGCGGCCGGCACCAGCGCGAGCGTGGACAGGCCGGCCAGCAGGGTCAGGCGGCGGAGAAGGGCGGATGGGATCATGGAACAGCCTCGGGGCTAAGCATCGGAACGCGGCGGACGCCGCCTGGGGCCGCAGCATAGCGGGGCGTGATAGCGGCGCAATACGCTTCGTGGTGGACAGGCGGGCGGGTTGGCGGCAATCCTCGGGCCATTTCCGTCCCTCGCAAGGCTCCTTCATGAACCGCCTCATCCCCCTGACCGCCATCGCCGCCCTGCTCTTGCCCGCCGCCCTTCCTGCGCAGGTGCCCGACACGCCTACCTTTTCCGCAGACGCGGTGCGCGCGCATGTCGCCTTCCTCGCCGACGATCTGCTGAAAGGTCGCGACACCGGCAGCGAAGGGCATGAGATCGCCGCCCGCTATGTCGCCAGCCAGTTCGCGCAATTCGGCCTCAAGCCCGCCGGCGACCAGGGCAATTGGTATCAGCGCATCGCCTTCCAGAAGACCGAGCGGGCGCAGACCCCGGCGACCCTGACCGTCACTGGCCCGACCGGCGCGCAGAGCTTCATCCACGGCGGCGACGTGCTGGTCGGCCTCAACGCCGCAGAACCGCATCTGGATGTGACCGCGCCCCTGGTGTTCGTCGGCTTCGGCCTCGAAAACGCGCGGCTCGGCCTCGACGACTATGCAGGCCTCGACGTGCGGGGGAAGATCGTCGTCACCCTGCGCGGCTATCCCAAAGGATTGCCCAGCGAGGAGGGCGCGCATCTGTCCGCCACCAAGGCGATGGTGGCGCAGGCGCATGGCGCGATCGGGATGCTCTCCCTCGGCACGCTCCAGTCGATGAAGGCGCGGTCCTGGGCGCGCATGGTGCAGATGGCAAACGCGCCCGGCTTCACCTGGGTCTCGCCCGACGGTCGGCCCTTCGATCAGGCTCCGGCGATCCGCGCTACCGCCTCGCTCAACGACCCGGCGGCGCAAGCCGTCTTCGCCGGTGCGCCGACCACCATCGCCGCGATCCGCAAGACCGCCGACAAGGTGGGCGGCAAGCCCAAAGGCTTCGCGCTCCAGACCAGCGTCACCATCCGCGCCGACAGCGTCAGCCAGCGGGTGAGCAGCCCCAATGTCGTCGCCATCCTGCCCGGCAGCGACCCCGTGCTGAAGGATCAATATGTCGTCCTGTCCGCCCATCTCGACCATATCGGCGTCAGCCCGGCTGAACCGGGCGATGGCCCGGACAAGGACCGCATCAACAATGGCGCGCTCGACAATGGCGCTGGCGTCGCCACCATGCTGGAGGTCGCCCGCGGCATGGCCGCCTCGCCGCGCAAGCCGCGCCGCTCGATCCTTTTCCTCGCGTCCACCGGCGAGGAGAAGGGGCTGCTGGGCGCCGACTATTATGCCCGCCATCCGTCCGTCCCCATCCATCAGATCGTCGGCAATGTCGATCTCGACATGCCGCTGCTGCTTTATCCGTTCACCGATGTGATCGCGTTCGGCGCGGATCATTCGACGCTTGGCCCCACCGTCGCGGAGGCGGTTGCGCCCATGGGCGTCACCCTCTCGCCCGATCCCATGCCGCAGGAGACGATCTTCGTGCGTTCGGACCATTACATGTTCGTGAAGCAGGGGGTGCCCGCTGTGTTCCTAGCCACCGGCTACGCCAATGGCGGCGAAAAGGCGTGGGGACAATTTCTCGGCGGTGCCTATCACCGCCCCGGCGACGACATGGCGCAGGCGATTGACTGGCAGGCCGGCGCGCGCTTTGCGGAAGCCAATTACCGCATCGCCCGCGCCATCGCCGACGCCGACACTCCGCCCCGCTGGTTCGCGAGGGATTTCTTCGGCGACTTGTTCGCGTCACAAGCGACCAAGGCGACAAAATAGCCGCTCTCCCCTTGTGTTGTTTTTGAGCAACACTACATCGCCGACATCAACGCAACGGGACTGCCATGAACCTCGAAAAATTCACCGATCGCGCCAAGGGCTTCCTCCAGTCTGCGCAAACCGTCGCCATCCGCATGAGCCATCAGCGGATCAGCCCGGAGCATCTGCTCAAGGCGCTGCTGGAGGATGAGCAGGGCATGGCGTCCGGCCTCATCCAGGCGGCCGGTGGATCGCCCCAAGTCGCGCTGCGCGACACCGACGCCGCGCTGGCCAAGGTCCCCTCTGTGTCCGGCAGCGGCGCGCAGCAGACCCCCGGCCTCGACAATGACGCCGTGCGCGTCCTCGATTCGGCCGAGCAGGTCGCGCAGAAGGCCGGCGACAGCTTCGTCACTGTCGAACGGCTGCTGCTCGCGCTCACCCTCGCCACCACGACTGCCGCTGGCAAGGCGCTCGCCGCCGCCGGGGTCAAGCCCGAAGCACTCAACGCCGCCATCAACAGCTTGCGCGGCGGCCGCACCGCCGACACGGCGGGCGCGGAGGATCGCTACGATGCGCTCAAGAAATTCGCCCGCGACCTCACCGATGCGGCGCGGGCGGGCAAGCTCGATCCGGTCATCGGCCGCGACGAGGAAATCCGCCGCACCATCCAGATCCTCGCCCGCCGCACCAAGAACAATCCCGTACTCATCGGCGAACCCGGCGTCGGCAAGACGGCGATCGCCGAAGGGCTGGCGCTGCGCATCGCCAATGGCGACGTCCCCGACACGCTCAAGGATCGCACGCTGATGGCACTCGATATGGGGTCGCTGATCGCGGGAGCGAAATATCGCGGCGAGTTCGAGGAGCGTCTGAAAGGCGTGCTCGATGAAGTGAAGGGCGCGGAAGGCCAGATCATCCTCTTCATCGACGAGATGCACACGCTGATCGGCGCGGGCAAATCCGAAGGCGCGATGGACGCCGGCAACCTCCTGAAACCAGCCCTTGCGCGCGGCGAGCTGCACTGCATCGGCGCAACCACGCTCGACGAATATCGCAAATATGTCGAGAAAGACCCCGCGCTCCAGCGGCGGTTCCAGCCGGTGTTCGTCGGCGAACCCACGGTCGAGGACACCATCTCCATCCTGCGCGGCATCAAGGACAAGTACGAAACCCACCACGGCGTCCGCATCGCCGACGGTGCCATCGTCAGCGCGGCGACCCTTTCCAACCGCTACATCACGGACCGTTTCCTGCCCGACAAGGCGATCGACCTGATGGACGAGGCGGCGAGCCGCATCCGCATGGAGGTGGAGTCCAAGCCCGAAGAGATCGAAAATCTCGACCGCCGCATCATGCAGCTCCAGATCGAGCGCGAGGCGCTGCGCAAGGAAAGCGATCAGGCGTCCAAGGACCGGCTCGCCGCGCTCGAGGCCGACCTCGCCAATCTGGAGCAGCAATCCGCCGAACTGACCCAGCGCTGGCAGGCCGAAAAGGACAAGATCGCCGGCGAGGCGAAGCTCAAGGAACAGCTTGACGCCGCGCGCGTGGCGCTGGAGCAGGCGCAGCGCAACGGCGATTATGGCAAGGCCGGCGAGCTGCAATATGGCACCATCCCCGCGCTCGAAAAGCAGCTGGCGGAGGCGCAGACCGCCTCGGCTGGCGCGATGCTGCGTGAGGAAGTGACGTCGGAGGACATCGCCGCCGTCGTCTCGCGCTGGACCGGCATTCCCGTCGACCGGATGCTGGAGGGCGAGCGCGAGAAGCTGCTCAATATGGAGGCAGTGCTGGGTCAGCGCGTCATCGGGCAGGCCGACGCCGTCCGCGCCGTGTCGACCGCGGTCCGCCGCTCACGCGCCGGCCTGCAAGACCCGAACCGTCCGCTCGGCTCGTTCCTGTTCCTCGGCCCGACCGGCGTCGGCAAGACCGAACTCACCAAGGCGCTCGCCGGCTTCCTGTTCGACGACGACAGCGCCATGGTGCGGATCGACATGAGCGAGTTCATGGAGAAGCATTCGGTCGCCCGGCTGATCGGCGCGCCTCCCGGCTATGTCGGCTATGAGGAAGGCGGCGTGCTGACCGAAGCCGTCCGCCGCCGCCCTTATCAGGTCGTTCTCTTCGACGAGGTGGAGAAGGCGCATGGCGACGTGTTCAACATCCTGCTCCAGGTGCTCGACGATGGGCGCCTGACCGACGGACAAGGGCGCACGGTCGATTTCACCAACACGATCATCGTGCTGACCAGCAACCTGGGCAGCCAGTATATCGCCGCGCTGGGCGACGACGATCCGGTCGACAAGGTGGAGGACCAGGTGATGGACGTGGTGCGCGCCCATTTCCGCCCGGAATTCCTGAACCGGCTGGACGAAGTGATCCTGTTCCACCGCTTGGGCGCCGCCCACATGGCCCCGATCGTCGACATCCAGGTCGCGCGCATCGGCAAGCTGCTCAAGGACCGCAAGATCAGCCTCGACCTGACCGACGGCGCGCGGGCGTGGCTCGGGCGCGTGGGTTATGATCCGGTCTATGGCGCGCGCCCACTGAAACGCGCGGTGCAGCGCTATCTGCAAGACCCGCTGGCCGATCGCATCCTGCGCGGCGACGTGCCCGACGGTTCGACCGTGCGGGTCAGCGACGGCGACGGCGCGCTGGTGCTGGAGGTCGGTTAGAGCAAGGCGCAGGCCGGCGGCGTCAACAGCCGCCGCCGGCCCGGCAATCCATGCCGGCGCGGGACCGGGTCATGAGGTCGTCCGCGTCCCTGTTCTGCTGCTCGCTGATCTTCTTCCATTCCGCATTGGTGCGGCACGTCCGTTCCTTGCGCACCAGCGATCCGGTGACCGCCAGCCGCTTGCACCGAACCGCATTGGGATCGTTGCGGTCCAAGGGCGGTGGCGCATCGGCGGCTGCTAGTATCAGCGCGACCACGCCTAGGACGGCGGCGGCGAGACCGCGCATCAGCCGCTCGGATTCATGCCCGACCGGCTGCGCGTAATCAGGTCGTCGGCATCCCTGTTCTGCTGCTCGCTGATCTTCTTCCATTCCGCATTGGTACGGCAGGTGCGCTCCTTGCGTACCAGCGATCCCGTGACGGCGATGCGCTTGCATCGAACGGCGTTGGGGTCGTTGCGATCCAGCGCCGCCTTGTCCTCGGCGGACGCAGGCATTGTCATGACGAACAGGCTCGACGCAACCACGGCCTTCAATACGCGCACATCGTTTCTCCCAGAGAAGGGCCGGCCGATCATCGCCGCCGCCCCGGATCAGATGCCCCGCCGGAACGCATCCGTCTTGCTGGCATCGGCTGTGGCATAGAATTGCTTCAATAGCTGCTGCTCTTCAAGCGACAAATGCGGGTTCCACACGTCAAAGATCAAAACCACCCGCAAATGATCGCCGTCGTTCCATGCCTCATGTTCTATCGTATCGTCGAAAGCGAAGGCGACGCCTTCTTCCCAGGCGCGGGTTTCGCCGCCGACACGGAAGCCGCAGCCCGGCGGCACGATCAGCGGAAGATGGATGATCGCCCGGCTGTTGGTGACGCCGGTATGCGCCGGAATACGGCTATGCGGCTTCAGCAGCGAGAAGAAGGCCGACGGCGCGCGACCGGGAATGTCCGCGCGGGGCAGGGCCTCAAGGGCGGCGACGGTTTGCGGGCAGGCGGCGCACACGCTTTCGTTGCGCACGCCATATTCCCACAGGAAAGCCGCACCCCAATCCAGCGAGCCGTCCAGCGCCGTCCATTTATTCTCCGGCGTGCCCGCCTCCTGCCGGACATACGGGCGCACCGTCCCGCCATTGGCGGACACCATCGCCAGAAATTCGTCCCGGATCGCTTCGGTCTTGCTCTCCAGCGCCGCCATCCACGGGAAATGCGCCCGGTCGAAAAATTCGTCGGCGGGCAGGAAGGGATAATGCAGGCCGGAACATTCATTATGATAAATGGCGCGGCGGCCGAACTCGCGATCGAGGCACGCCTGGAACCGCCGCCGCGCCAGCGCGCCGGCCGTGCCCAGCTGCGGCGCAACGCCTGCTTCGACAAAGGCGGCGAAGGCGGCCTGATGATCGGTCACGAAGCGTCGCGCCTGCTCCAGTTCCGCCAGCAGTGGCGGGGGAAGGTCGGTCACGCCGGCGGTCAGCGCCAGCACCTTGGTCCAGCTCGCCGCCGCGTCATGATCCTGGCCCAGCCGCTGTTGCAATTGCGCCAGCCGGATCTGCGCCATCAGGTTGCGCTGATCGATGGCCAGCGCGCCTTCCAGCGCCGCGCGCTCGCCTTCGGCGGATCGCAGGCCGCGTTCAGCCGTGGCGACATTCATCCACAGCGCCGCTTCCCCGGGATCGGCGGCGACCGCAGCCCGGAAATGCTCGCGCGCGGCCGCAAAGTCAGCGCGATCCAGCGCCATCAGCCCCAGCATGTTGAGCGCTTGGGGTTCCCCCGGCTGGTGCGTCAGCACGGCTCGAAGCGCCGCCTCTGCCTCCGCCGCCCGCCCCGCGCGCCGCGCCTCCACCGCCTGCCGAAGCAGCCCTACTACCTTGCTGTCCATGCAGCATCGCTAACACAGGATATTCTGCGCGCAATCAGGATAAGTTACGGGCGACTTGTGCGGTTACGGCGGACATGCCACGCCGGGCGCATGACTGATGATAGCCTGTCCGCCCCAGCCTTGATCCGAGACGCGCAATGGCTGGCGCACCGCTATGACCCGGGCCACGACGCCGTCCATTTCCGCTTTGTGCCCCGCTCTCGTCACGCGCAGGTGCCGTTCCTGATCGACGATCATCTGGGGGAGGTCGAACCGCTGGTGGTGCGCCGTGACGATGCGATCGTCGCCTCGCCGCCGCCAGCGCCGATCCACTTCATCTTCCATTCGGCCTATTGCTGCTCGACGCTGCTCGCCGCCGCGTTCGACATACCGGGCCTCGCGATGGGACTGAAGGAGCCGGTGGTGCTGAACGATCTCATCGGCTGGCGGCATCGCGGCGCTGCCGGGCCGGAGGTGGCCCGCGCGCTCGACCACAGCCTGCGGCTGCTCGCGCGGCCGTTCGGCGCGGGCGAGGCGGTGGTGGTCAAGCCATCCAACATCGTCAACCCGCTGATCCCCGCCATGCTCGCCATGCGGAGCGGCAGCCGTGCCTTGCTGCTGCACGCGCCGCTCGACGACTATCTCGCCTCAATCGCTCGCAAGGGCATGTGGGGGCGGCTCTGGGTCAGGGATCTGTTCGGCAAGCTGCTGCGAGAGGGGATGCTCGCCCCGCTGGGCATCGCGCCAGACCAGTATCTCGCGCTCACCGACATCCAGGTCGCGGCCGCCGGCTGGCTGGCGCAGCATCGCCAGTTCGACGCCTTGGCCCGACAACTCGGTGGGCGCGTGGCGACCCTCAACAGCCAGACGCTCATCGATCATCCGCACGCCACCCTGGCCGCCGCGGCTGATCTGTTCGGCCTGTCCCTGGATCGGGAGCGGATCGGCGCGATCGTGGATGGCCCGGTTTTCGCGCGGGATGCCAAGACCGGCGCGACCTTCAAGGAGGGGCAACGGCAATCGGATGCCAGGCAGGGGCTGTCGGTCCATGCCGAAGAGGTGGAGAAGGTGTCGCAATGGGCGCGGCTGCTGGCGCAGAATGCCGGCATCCCGCTGACCCTGCCCGGCGCGCTGGCCGTCTGACGCGCCGCTTGCCCGGCCCGCCCAAAGCCGCAACGCCATAAGAAAAGGGCCGGTGTTTCCACCGGCCCTTCCTTTTTCATGCCTGATGCGGAGATCAGAAGCGCAGCTTGGCGGCGACCGTGTAGCGGCGGCCCAGCGCGTCGTAGGTCGACGGATAGACGTTGCCGCTGTTGTAGCTGGTCGAACCGATGGTGTTGCCGACGACCTTGGGCTGGTTGTCGAGCAGGTTCTGCACGGTCAGCGTGATGGTGATCTCGTCCGAAGCATGGAAACGACCGGTCAGGTCGAAATAATGCTCGGCCGGGATGGTGTTGAAGTCCACCTGCTTGCCGTTCAGCGTGCCGACGAAGGCGTTGCCGAACTCATACTTCACGCCGTCGATGTAGCGCCACAGCAGCGACAGGTCGAACGACTTGAACGCCAGCGTGTTGCGGACCGACCAGCTGAACTCCGGCTGGATCGACGCGCAGTTGACCGAGTAGAGGCCAACGCAATCGCGGTTCACCGAGGTCGGGGTCGCCTGGAAGGTGGACTTGTGCGTCCAGTTGCCGATCGCGCTGAGCGACCAGTCGGCGAAACCGACGTCCTTGGTGTAGTTCAGCTGGACATCGATGCCGTCCGTCGCGAGGCGGCCCAGGTTCGACAGCGTCTGCGGCAGGCCGGGCACGCGCGCGGCTTCACCGTAGAGACCACCCGTGGTGGGGTCGCGGCGGATGCTGGTGCACGCCGGGTCCGTCGCGCTGGCAGCGGTCAGGTTGGCGAAGCAGGCATTGATAACATCGCTCGGGGTCGGGTTGGTGATCGCACCCGTGATCTTGATGTTATAATAGTCGACCGTCAGGTTGAAGCCCGGCAGGCCGCTGGGAGCCAGGGTCACGCCAGCGCCCCAGCTGTTCGACTTTTCCGGGCCGAGGGCGAGGTTGCCACCACCGGTCGAGTTCACCTGACCGGCCGGATCGGGGATGATCGAGCCGATCAGAGCCGCCGGAGCACCCTGAGCGATACAGACTGCGCGCAGGTTGGCGTTGTTGTTGGGGGCCGATCCCGCGCAGGGGTCGATCGCCAGGTTGGTCAGCGTCGTGTTGGCCGGCGAGAACAGTTCGGCGATGTTGGGCGCACGAACCGCGCGGCTGTAATTGCCGCGGAACTTGATGCCTTCGACCGGCGTCCAGTTACCCGCCACCTTCCAGGTGGTGGTGTTGTAGCCCGGCGAACCAGCCGCGAACACCGAATAGTCAGAATAGCGGATGCCCGCTTCCAGGGTCAGATCCTGGAACAGCGGCTTGTCCTGCACCAGCGGCAGGATGAGCTCGCCATAGGCTTCATACACGTCGAAGCCGCCGTTGATGTTCGGAGCCGCGCCGCCGGCACCGCCCAGATCGCCCGACTGCGAGAGCAGGTCGGACTGCTGGCTGGCCTTGTACTTGCGATATTCGCCGCCGACCGCGAAGGCGACCGCGTCGCCGGCCCAGGGGCTGGCCACGCCGAAGTCGCCGTTGATCACGCCCTTGACCTGCGCGAGCGAGGTCTTGATCGCGACCTGGCTGTTGGCGGTCAGGAAAGCGTTCTGCGCCGCGGTGATCGACCCGTCAGGACCAAAGACGTTGAGCGGAACGCAGTTGTTCGACGTGTCGAGGCAGGTGTTGGCGTTGGTCGCCAGCAGCGCCTGACGGACGCGCGAGTTCAGCCAGTAGCCCTGCTGCGTCTGGACGTTCTCCGACTGACCGTAGCTGCCCGACAGATCCCAGTCGATCGTGTCGGTGATGCCGCCACGGGCGCCGATGCGATAGTCGAAGAAGGTGGTGACGAAGTCGGAGATACGCGGACCCAGTTCGGTCGCACGACGCGACAGCGTGGTCGTGACGGTGCGATAGTTGGGGTCGGTCGGGCTGGTCGCCGTCGCGGCCGCGTTGCAGACCGCCTGCGTGTAGCGCGGAGTATAGCCGGGGCCCGAATTGGTGTCGAACGCGCAGAAGGCGTTACGCTGGGCGGCGGTCAGATAGGGATTGCTGAGCGGGATCGTCACCGAAATGCCGAAGGTGCCCGACGGCGCGATGATCGTGCTGACGGTGTTCTTCGAGAAGATGCCGCGCGAATAGACTTCGACCGCGTCGCTGACTTCGTAACGGCCCGCGCCATACATGTTGAAACGCTCGAACGGCGTCTGGAAGATGTTGAACGGGTTGAAGTTGTAGGCGTCGAACGCGCTGGTGGTGCGGAACGCGCCGCCTGCCGCCGTCACCTGCCGGTTGCCCTGCACAGCGTTGCAGGCCGGCTGGCCGGTACCGCCGCAGCCTGTGGTGATCGAATCGAGGCCGCCCACGTTCACGTTGGTGAAGCGCGACGGGGTTGACGTGCCCGAACCGCCATTGGCACCCGAGAAGGAGTCGATCGAGAAGTTCGAGAAGGAGCGCTGGCCCTGATAGACCGGGTCCGACTGCTGGTAGCCGACGGCGAACACCACGTTGCCGCGACCGTCGTCGAAGTTCGCACCCAGCGTCAGGTCGGCGCGGAAGTAGTTGCCGTCGCCTTCTTCGGTGATCTGGTTGGCGACGTTGGCTTCCAGGCCGGCGAAGTCCGACTTGGTGATGAAGTTGACAACACCCGAGATGGCGTCCGCGCCGTAGGTGGTCGACGCACCGCCGGTCAGCGTTTCGACACGCTCGATCAGCGCAACCGGGATGTTGTTAAGGTCGAAGCGACCGGCGAGGCCCGAGGGGGCGAGGCGGTTGCCGTCGATCAGCACGATGTTGCGGTTGGAACCCAGGCCGCGAAGATCGACGTAGGACGCGCCGCCGTTGCCGTTGTTGACCGCCGAACCGATGCTGGGAACGATACCCGGAATTTCACGAAGGATTTCTTCCGCCGTGTTGTTCTGCTTCAGTTCGATCGCATCGGCCGTGGTCGTCGTGACCGGGGTCGAGCGCGCCAGGTTCGGATTCTTGATGAGCGAGCCGGTAACGATGATGGTGTCGCCTTCGGCCGGCGCATCGGCGGCTTGCGGCGCATCCTGCGCGATCGCGGCGGTCGCGATCAGCGACGCGCTCAGGATCGCCGGAGCGGCGCTGGCACGCAGCAGTGCCCTTTTAGAAAATGTCTTCACGGTCCAGTCCCTTGCTCTGGAGTTTGGCAGCAACCCTGCCACTTGAGTGGCCCAGATGAGGGGATAAGGTGCCCGACAGCGATCCCCCCACATGGATCGAGCGAAACTGCGCGGGGTTCAGGGCGCTGTAAAGCGTGGGAAAAGGGCATTCGCCGCTTTTGATCGAGGCTGTATCATAATTGCAACAAGGCCGTGTGGGCGGCGTCTCACCTGCCATATCGCAATAATGTTGCCGCCAACGGTGCAGCGATGCAGCAAAGCTGCCACAGCCCAGCGGCGGTTGACCGAATATGACGGTAGTGGCCGCGCGCGGGCACCGGCAAGCACATATTGACCTCTCCGCTGAGGAAGGCATGGTGCGGGCGACCGGGACAGGAAGGGCGCAATCATGACGAGGATGACAGGCTGGACGGCAGGAATCATGCTGCTCGCGATCACAGGATCGGCGGGGGCCGCGCCGAAGGTCAAGCAACCGAGACCGGAAATCTTCACCAACCTCATCCAGTGCCGGGCCATCGCCGACAATGCTCAGCGCCTCGCCTGTTTCGATCGGCAGGTGGGGGAGATCGACGCCGCCGCCCAGCGGGACGAGGTGGTCGTGCTCGACAAGACCGAATTGAAAAAGACGCGCAAGACGCTGTTCGGCTTTTCCTTCCCGAAGCTGCCCTTCCTTGGCGGCAGTGATGACGGTGAGGGCAGGGCCGGGGACGATGGCATGGCCCGGATAGAGGCGAAGATCGCCACGCTCCGCAGCATGGGCTATGGCAAATGGCAGATCGGCCTGGAAGACGGCGCGCAATGGGCCACGACGGAGGCGGTGACCGGCCGCGCGCCCAAGGTCGGCCAGACGATCGAGATAGAGCGCGCCGCCATGGGCAGCTTCATGGGCAAGATCGACGGGGGCCGGACGGTTCGGATGCGGCGCATCAGCTGAGGCGGGATCAATCCGGCATCGGCCCTGCAACCAGCAGCGGGTCGATCCGGGCGTCGTTCCATTTCATGCCCCAGTGCAGATGCGGCCCGGTGGCCCGGCCCGACGCCCCCACCGCGCCGATGGTCTGCCCCTGCCGCACGGCGTCACCCACCTTCACGTCGATGCGCGAGAGGTGCAGGAAGGCGCTGTTGAGACCATGGCCATGGTCGATCATCAGCAGATGACCTTCCAGCGTGAAAGGCGTGTCGGTGGCCGCCAGGATGACGACGCCGTCGGCCGGCGCCACCACCGGGCTGCCGCTCGCCCCCGCGATGTCCACCCCGCCATGAAAGGCGCCCGGTTCCCCGCGATAGATGCGCTGCGATCCGAACAGCCCCGAAATGCGCCCGGTGCGCGGCCATATGAACCGTTGCCGCCATCCGCGCGCGGCCGTTACTGTCGCGCGTGCGGCGGCGATGGCCGCCAGTTCCGGCGCGCGCTGCGCCAGAAAGGCCGCGCTGCTTTGCGTCGGCCGCAGCGGCGCGTCCACGCGCTCGATCCGCCAGGCGCGCGGCGCGACCGCGATCGCCTGCGACATGGCTCGCCCATCCCTCGTCCGCGCGGTCAGCGTCGCCCGGGGCGCGGCGTCCCGGTCGAAGGCGATCAGGAAACGGCCGTCGTCATCGACCGCCACCGGCTTGCCGTCCAGCGCCAGCAGGACCGTGCCGGCCGGCGCCACCCCCGTCACCGCCCCTCCTTGCGTCGCCGCTGCGGAGAGACGAAAGTCGGCCTGCGCGTCCGGTTGCGCCGCCGCAGCGGACGCGAATGCCGCAATCAGGACCGCCGTCATGCGTCGCGTCACAGGCGGCCGGCCCGCTTCTCCGCCTCTGTCGATGCCTCTGCGCTGGCATAGGGTTCCTGCCGCGCGATGCTCCAGTAACGCAGCGCCTCGAGCGCGATCCGCTGCCCGGTGACGGCGCACAGAACGTGATCGCCCGCCTGGAGCACGCGGAAACCATAGGGCATGTAATGGAGCCGGGCGATCCGGTCGCGATTGGACATCAGCATGGGGTTCGTTCCTCTTGAGCGCGCGTCAGGAAAACAGATCCTGCTGCTGGCCCTCTTCCGTGCCACGCGGCTTGCGGGCAGGACGGGGCGGCGACGCTATCATGGCGGGCGCATCCGCCTCAAGCCCGTCCCCGACGCGCGCGTCCACCACGCCGTCGCGGAAGTGCAGGCGCACCGCGCCCGCCGCGCGCGCTGCATCCACCGACTGGATGAGCCGCCCTTGCGCCATCACCCGCGCATAGCCGCGCTGGAGCGGCAGGTCGGGATCGAGCGCGGCGAAATGGCGCGACAGCCGGTCCAGGGCGGCGGACCGGTCCGCCAGCGTCCGCGCCAGAAAATCGGGCCGCATTTGCAGCCGGTCCAGCCGCTCACCCGCCCGCGCCAGCTGCTGGCGCAGCAGCGGGGGCCGCAGCGCCGCGCCGGCATCGCTCAACTGCGCGCGCGCGTCGGCCAGCCGGTGACGCAATCCGTGCTGGAGCCGGGCGCAGGCGTCGTCCAGCCGCTGCCGCTGCGGGCTGAGCAGCATATCGGGCGAGGGCATCAGCCGCGCCTGCATCTCCAGCCGCTCGCGCGCCTGGCCCGCCGCCCGCCGCACCGCGCGGCCCGACCGCAGGCCCATTTCGGCAAGCCCCGCCAGCAGGTCCGCCCGCACCGGCACCGCCATTTCGGCGGCGGCGGTCGGCGTGGGCGCACGCCGGTCGGCGGCATGGTCGCACAGGGTCGTGTCCGTTTCATGCCCCACGGCCGAGATGATCGGGATGGTGCACTCCGCCACCGCCCGGACGACGATCTCCTCGTTGAAGCTCCAGAGATCCTCGATCGGCCCGCCGCCCCGCGCCACGATCACCAGATCGGGGCGGGGCAGGGGGCCGCTCCCGTCCATCGCCGAAAAGCCCCGCACGGCGCGGGCGACCTGCTCCGCTGCGCCCTGGCCCTGCACCAGAACCGGCCACAGCAGCACGTTGGTCGGGCAGCGATCGGCAAGGCGGTGCAATATGTCGCGGATCACCGCGCCCGTCGGCGACGTGACGACCCCGATCGTGCGCGGCAGGAAGGGCAGAGCCTTCTTGCGTTCCGGCGCGAACAAACCCTCGGCAGCGAGCTTCGCCTTCAGCTTCTCCAGCAGCGCCATCAGCGCGCCTTCGCCCGCCAGTTCCATCCGGTCGATCACGATCTGATATTTGGAGCGCCCCGGATAGGTGGTGAGCTTGCCGGTCGCGATGACCTCCACCCCGTCCTGCGCGGCGAAGGCGAGGCGCTGCGCCCCGCCCTTCCACATCACCCCGTCGATGACGGCATTGTCGTCCTTCAGGCACAGATACAGATGCCCCGACGCCGCCCGCTTGAACCCCGAAATCTCGCCGCGCAGCCGGACATGGCCGAACCGGTCCTCGACCGTGCGCTTCAGGGACGCGGACAATTCGCTGACGGTCAGCGGCGGCGCGTTGTCGCCGGCGCGCTCCTCGGCTAACAGGCGGCCCGAACTGTCATAGCTATCGAAATCCGGGGACATGGGCGAGATGAACATCCTTCTGCTGGGCGGCGGCGGCCGCGAACATGCGCTGGCGTGGAAGCTGGCGCAATCGCCCCGGCTCTCGACCCTCTATGCCGCGCCGGGCAATCCGGGCATAGCCCAGCATGGGCAACTGGTCGACCTCGACGCCACGGATCATCGCGCCGTGCTCGATTTCACCGTGCGCCATTCGATCGGCCTGGTAGTGATCGGTCCCGAAGCGCCGCTGGTCGACGGCCTGGCCGACAATTTGCGGACCATCGGCGTGCCGGTGTTCGGCCCCAACAAGAAGCCGGCACAGCTGGAAGGATCGAAGGGCTTCACCAAGGATCTGTGCAGGCGCGCCGGCATCCCGACCGCCGCCTATGTCCGCGTGACCAGCAAGGACGGCGCGATCGCCGCGCTCGACGATTTCGCGCTGCCGGTCGTCATCAAGGCGGACGGGCTGGCGGCGGGGAAGGGCGTCATCATTGCCGAGACCCGCAACGAGGCGCTCGAGGCGCTCGACAGCATGTTCTCCGGCGCGTTCGGCGCGGCGGGAGAGGAAGTGGTGCTGGAAGAGTTCATGACCGGGGAGGAAGCCAGCTTCTTCGCGCTGACCGACGGCCGCGCCATCCTGCCCTTCGGGTCCGCGCAGGACCACAAGCGGGTCGGCGATGGCGACACCGGACCCAATACCGGCGGCATGGGCGCCTACAGCCCCGCCCGCGTCCTCACCCCCGATCTGGAGGCGCAGGTGATCGAAACGATCATCCGTCCCACCGTCGATACGCTGGCCGCCGAGGGGATGCCCTATTCCGGCGTCCTCTACGCCGGGCTGATGCTGACGGCGGAGGGGCCGAAGCTGATCGAATATAATGCCCGCTTCGGCGACCCGGAATGTCAGGTGCTGATGACCCGCTTCGACGGCGATCTGGTCGATCTGCTGCTCGCCGTGGCGCAGGGCCGGCTGGCCGATCAGGGGCCGGTCCAGCTGGCGGAACGCGCCGCCCTCACCATCGTCATGGCGGCGAAGGGCTATCCCGGCACCCCGGAAAAGGGCGGAGCCATCCACGGGCTCGACGCGGCGGAGCGGGAGGGCGTCAAGGTCTTCCATGCCGGCACGGCGGAAAGGGACGGAAAGCTGGTCGCCAACGGCGGCCGCGTGCTCAACGTCACCGCCACCGGCGACACGGTGCGCGCCGCGCAGCAGGCCGCCTATGCCGCCGTCGGGGCGATCGATTTCCCGTCCGGCTTCTGCCGCACCGATATTGGCTGGCGGGAGGTCGCGCGCGAAGCGCGCTAGGGCGCTGGCGGGAAGTCGCGCGCGAACGGGGCTGACGCTCTTGCAGCGCGGCCCCGCTCGCCGCTAGACAGGGGCGTCCGACGCCGCAGGGAGAGAGCGATGCAGGAATTCTTCATGGATTACGGGCTGTGGCTGCTGGTGGCCCTGCTCGTGCTCATCGTGCTGGTCTTCCTGCTGTCCGGCAAGCGGCGCGCCGATGACCCGGCCGAAAGCGCCGCAGCCACCCCGCCGCCGCCGGCGGATGTGCTGACCACCGCCCCGCTGCCCGCCGACCCCTTTGCGCCCGTTGCGCCGATCCTGGTCGAGCCCGCGCCTGCCCCGGCGTCGCCGGTCGTTGACACGCCGCCCGCCGGGCCGGAGCCGGCGGCACCGGCCGAACCGGCTGCGCCAATAGCGGGCGACCCCGCGGATGCGGACGATCTGCTGCGGCTGAAGGGCGTTGGCCCCAAGCTCAAGGCGCTGCTGATCGACCTTGGCGTCACCCGCTATGCGCAGATCGCCGCCTGGACCGACAGCGATCTGGCAACCATCGACGCGCAACTCGGCGCGTTCAAGGGCCGTCCCGTGCGCGACCATTGGGTCGACCAGGCCAAATATCTCGCCGCCGGCGACATTGCCGGCTTCGAAGCCAAATATGGCAAGCTCTGACCGCGCTAGACAATCGCCTCGACGATCCGCCGTGGCACCTTGAGCAGCGACCCGTGCCGCGCGCCGGCCGGCATCGACAGCCTGCCGCTCACGTCCTGCCAGCGCGCCATGTCCCGGGTCATCGCCGCGCCCCAGCGCCCTTCCTTGTAGACGTCATAATAGCAGACCAGCGCATCGCCGATCCGCGCCGTCATCGGCCCTTCGACCCAGCCGGGCGTGAAGGGGGCGGACAGCGGGCCGAACGGGCCGGCCGGCGTCTGCGCCTTCGCGACCTGAAGCCATTTGCGTGGCGGCGTCACCGTCTCGTCCTTGACGATCAGGTACAGCCCGCCGTCCGGTCCCTGCGCGAACGCCCCGTCGATCACGCTGAAGCCTGGATCATAGAGCGGCTGCGCCTTTGAAAAGGAGCGAAAATCCCGCGTGCTGCATCGCCAGAGCCGGTGATTATAGCCCCCTTCGGAACTGCCCGCGCTCTCGGCGAAGCGGCCATCGACGGTGCTCGACCAGAAGAGCTGATAGCGGCGCGTCCGCCCGTCATACACCGCCTCGGGCGCCCAGCAGTTGCGCGTCCCCGGCACATCCGCCATCACCGGGATCGCCCTTTGTCCGTCCCAATGCACCAGATCGTCGCTGGTGGCATGGCCGATCGTCACGCCCTCCCACGCCGTGGTCCACAGCAGATGATAGCGGGCACCGTCATGGAACAGGAACGGGTCGCGCAACAGCTTCTTCTCGCCCACCTGCGGGACCAGCAGGCTGCGCCCTCCGGCGAGCGGGCGAAAGGTGAAGCCATCCTCGCTCGCCGCGAGCTTCAGGCCATCCGCCTCGCCCTTCCTGCCGGTGGTGAAATAGGCGAAGACCAGCAGGTCGTCCGTCCCGCCGCCGTGCGCAGCGATCAGCGGCGCGCCGATCCCCAGTGCCCCCAGCCCGAGCAGAACCTCCCGCCGCCTCATCGATAATCCCTGGCCATCTGCGGATAGAGATCGAGCAGAGCGTTGGCGCGATAGTCGCCACCCTGGCCGATCGGCCCGGTGGGAGAAGGCCGAGGGAGGGATTGGGGCGCGGGCGGCTGTCCCGCCAGCCCGCCCGGCGCCTCCGCCCCGTTCAGCCCTTGCGACAGCAGGTCGGGCTTCGGCCCGCCGCCGGCGTTGCGGCCATCCAGATCGAACAGCGCCTCCTGATGCCGGATAGGCTCCCATATGAAAGTGCCCCAGCCATGCTTGCCGGGGAGATTGTAGACGAGATCGTTGAGATAGCGCTTGCGGCTCGAATATTCCGCCACCAACAGCCCCTTGTCGGGATAGCGCTTCACAAATTCCCGAAAGGTCGTCGCCCAGTCGCCCTGCGCGCGCTGCTGGTAGCAGGAAAAGCCGATCACGTCGAAATCCACCTGCCGCGCGACGAGCGCGTCGGTCCATTCGCGCACGATCGGCCAATGCCGCCCGAGATGATTGTGGAGCTGGATCTGCACCCCCGGCTCCGCCCGCCGCGCGCCCGCGATCCCCGCCTTCAGCAGCGCGGCGAAGGCGTCGAACCCGCCGACTGCGCCAACCTTCGCATGATTGGCGTCGGTTACGGGATTGCCGGTCGGTGTGGACAGTCTGACTCGGCCATGCGGCCACAATATGCCAAACGTCGTCTCGTTGCCGATCACCGCCATGTCGACCGGCGCGCCGCCGGCCCGCATCGCGACCAGCGTGTCGTGGGTATGCGCCTCGACCGCCCTGGCCAGGCGGGGCAGGTCATAGTCCGCCCAGGCCGCCGGCACGCCCTGATGCTCCGGGTCGGCCCAGGTGTCGCTGTAATGGAAGCTCAGCACCAGTCCCATGCCCGCGTCCCGCACCCGCCTGCCGAGCCGGACGGTCTGGTCCAGTCCCGCCCACGCCTTGTCCGGCTCCCGCGCCGAATAGCCCTTGGCCGGATCGACGAAGATGCGCAGGCGGATCGCATTGAACCCCGCGTCGCGCAGGATCAGGATCGGGTCTTGCTGCTTCCCGTTGACGAAATAGCGCGCGCCCGCCGCCTCATCCTCCGGGACCCAGCTGATGTCCGCGCCGATCAGGAAGGGGCCGGGCCGCGCGCCGCTCCTGCGCGTGGCGGCCATCGCCGGGCGGGCCAGCAGCGGCAGCGCCGCCGCCCCGAATGCGCTGCGTCGGGTGATGCTCATGCGTGGACCTCCAGCTGATATTCGGGGACGAGACGGACGGACAGCAAATCGGCGACCTGATCGCCGGGCGGCAGCTTCGCCCGCGCCGCCTCGTCCAGATAGATGGGCGCGTCGGCGCGCAGCGGCAGCACGGTCAGCGTCCAGGGTCGCCCCAGCCGCGCGGCGAAGCGCTTGAGGCCGATCCGCCAGATGCGCCCGTCCCAATAGGCATCGTCCAGCATGTCCGCGCCATCGAACAGCCGGCCGATGTCGCCGCGCCAGTCGATCTCGAGGAAAACATCGCCGCCCGCCACCGCATCGGCGGGGATGGTGAAGGTAAAGGCTGCCGCCGCCTTGTGCGCTTCGGGCAGCGGCTGCATCGCCGCCCTGGCCGGGCCGCCAATCTCGATCGGCGGCGCGACCCCGGCTTTGCGGGTCTGCGTGACCACCAGGTTGCGCGGCACGGGACCGGTCGCCCGCTTGCGCGTTTTTCGACCCGGCACGATCCGGTAGGCGAAGGTTGCGTCCCCCCTTTGCCGCAGCACCACCCCCTCGGGCGTGAACATCACGTCCGCCTGTGTCAGCACCAGCCGCCGCCTGCCCCCGACCTCCCCGACCCAAAGCGCGCGCGCCGATGCCTGATCCAGCAGCAGCAGCCGCACCCTGCGGCCGTCCGGCCCCATCACCGACACCATCCGCTCGGTCGAAGGCGGCACCTGCGCAATGACACGGCCGCGCTCCGCTTTGGCCGGCGCGGACAGGCGCGTGCCCTCCGGGAAAGCAAATTCCACCGGCCCCGGCAGCGTGGCGGCCAGCACATGGATCGGCCCGCCCTCATCCTCCAGCCGCGTGACCGGCTGCGCTGTCGCCCAGTCAAGCCGCACCCCGTCCATATCCAGCCCGATCGGCCAGAAGAAACTGTCTCCCGGCGCGATGGTCACCGGCCGTGAGGGCAGGGTCACCGTCCCGCTCTCCAGCGTCACGGTAAAGCGCGTGCCCGGATGCGCGGCCGTCGCATATTGGCGGACATGGTTGTTGACGAACAGGAAGCCGCTGTCGCCCTTGGCCCGCACCGCCCAGCGCAAGGTCGCCAGATCATCCTTGTCGCGCGGCTGGACGGCCGGCGCATGGACCGCCATCGGTGCGAGCCGATCGCCATAGGCGGTGAGGAAATAGTGAAGCGGACGCAAGGCGGCGTTCACCGGGTTGACCTCGCCATATTGACCGATCGGCGCCTGAAAGTCGTATCCGACCGCCGGGCAATCATTGTAACCGCCCGACCGCTGCGTTTCCTCCAGCGTGCGCCCGTTCGCCAGCGGGTTGGCCCCGCCGTGGAACATGTAATAGCCCAGCAGATTGACGCCCGATCCGACCTGCGTCGTGACGGCTGCCGCCACGTCCGCGGGCTGCAACAGCGGCCGCCGGCGATACATGACCGGCACGCCGCCGCCATATTCCGCGCCCAGGAACGGCGTGTCGGCCATGTCGCTGTCCGCGTCGCCGCGCCGTCCGCCGCGCGTCTGCGCGCCCAGGTCGCCGCTCACCCGGCTGTCGAAGCGGAAGAGGTAGTTTTCCTTGGGCGGCAGCTTGGTCGTTCGCGCCGACCATGGCTCGTCGGGATAGCCGCCATGCACCGGCACCACCTCGCCCTTGGGATAGAGCGTCTGGTCCCATCCGGTCACGGTATAGAGCGGCACGTCATAGCCGATGCGCAGCGCCAGCGCCTTCAACGCCGCGATATGCGCCCGGCCCTGATCCAGGCCGTCGAGATTATATTCATTCTCGATCTGCAGGCCCACGACCGGGCCGCCATCCTTCCACAGCAGCTCCTGCACCTGATCGAACAGGCTGCGCCAGAAACGCTCGACCTGCGCCAGATAGGCCGGATCGTTGGTGCGCGGCCGGGTGCCTCCCACGATCCAGTCGGGGATGCCCCCGAATCGCGCCTCGGCATGGCCCCATGGCCCCGGCCGCAGAAAGAAAAGCAGGCCATGCTTGGCGCAAAGGCGCACAAATCGTCCGATGTCGCGGTCCCCGCTCCAGTCGATCCGCCCGGGCGCCAGCTCCACCTGGTTCCACAGGACATAGCTGGCGACGATGGCGACGCCCGCCGCCTTCATCTTCAGCAATTCCTCTTCCCAATAGGCGCTCGGGAATCGCGTGAAGTGAAACTCGCCCATCACCGGCAGCCAGGGCTGCTCGTCGCGCGTCAGATAGAGGTTGGTGATGCCGATCCGCCCGTTCGGCCCCGTGCCGGTGCCCATCCGCAGATGGCCGGAGCGCAGCGGCAGCCCCGGCTTGCGCGCATCGACGATGGGGCCGTTTTCCGCCGCTGCGATACCGGGCCACGCCAGCCCCATGGCCGCAAGGCTGGCGGTGGTAAGCGCAGTTCGCCTGTCGATCTCGGCCATCCTGTCCTCATCCTGTCCGGTGTCAGGGAGGGTTCATCCCTCCTCTTGTGGTGGTGGCGGGCCGGTGTGGTGCGGCCTGCGGGGGTTCAGGTCAGCGGGCGAGCCATCCGCCGTCGACGGCGAGGGTGTGGCCGTGGATGTAGGCGGCGGCGGGCGAGCAGAGGAACACGGCCGCGCCGCCGATGTCGGCGGGGTCGCCCCAGCGTCCCGCCGGGATGCGCTCCTGGATTTGGCGGTTGCGGGTTTCGTCGGCCTGCAGCGCGGCGGTGTTGTTGGTGGCGATATA
>Ga0233425_10000311_pt1 | contig 127548 bp, 153 predicted proteins | sample Watercolumn_Towu_2_FD_181712 | JGI IMG/M metagenome (GOLD analysis project Ga0233425, IMG submission 181712) | Freshwater microbial communities from Lake Towuti, South Sulawesi, Indonesia - Watercolumn_Towuti2014_140_MG | ecosystem: Environmental > Aquatic > Freshwater > Lake | place...
CCCTCGAGGGGCGTTGTGCAATTAGTTTGATTCCCCCGGGTTTTGTTAGGTTTGAATCTAATCAGATCCGCTCAATTATCCAATCTTAAATCAATTTGAATTGTAGTATAAACAGGTGTAAACAAGTGTCTCGAACTGTTTCTGCACGTATACCGACTCAATTACATGAGGATTTAAGAGAGCGCTGTAATCTATTAGGAGAATCAATTAATGATTTTGTAAAAGCTGCAATTGAGTTTGTATTGCATGGTGAGACGAATTTTGATTTTGGTGATGAATTAGAAGAACCAGATGAAAAGTAGATTCTTTAACCCATTGTAGAATTAATCGTCTATTATTGTGATTTTGGCCTTGGAAAATCTTTCTTTGAGTCCGGAAATGTCTCCATTATGTTCTTTGAGAATATGATCTGTGATCTCATCAAGGGTTTTGTTTGGCTTGGTAAAGTCAGCCATTGCAATTTGGATTGGCTGAATTGTACCAGGATCATTGCGCACGGATTCAATCAGTCCTTGTTTTAGAGCCTCTCCAATCTCGTTTCGTAGTTTGATTCTTCGAATTTCTTCTTTTAGATGCTCGATTTCAGTTCTGTTTTCTTCTATTCCAGAACCATGGGCTCGAAGCTTATCTGCATCCATTATGCTTCGATACTCTTTGGATATCGTAAGGTCTGGAATTGCTTTGAGATAATCTTCTAGTAACGTATTTTCGCTTGGACGGTAATAGCTGTCAGAAATACCAATAGAGTGGCCCATCAAAATTTCAACATTGATTGGCTTCATTGTCTGTTCTGCATGTGTATTGAAGAACTTTCTAAACCCGTGATCCGCTTGGAACTCGTGTCGACGTTGACCCTCTGGCAGTACAGTTCTGACTCCTTCCATATGTAACGCGCGTTCGATTAGCCGTTTTATTCCGGCCGATTTGAGTTGTTTTGGAGTGCTGACAAAACCTCGTGCATGTTTTTCTATATTCCAGATATCTCGCATTACCCAAGATTTTCCAGAAATGTTTTCGCCATTTTGAGACCTAAAGTCTATCCATTTTTTTAATTCATAATATGCCTCTGGCGTGATAAATGAAAAGTACTCGTCTGCATCACCAGAATAGATTACAATTTTTGCTGCAACAATTTTGTTGTCTTGCTGTATTGGTGTTATGTCTTGCCATTTCAGATAGTCCCATGCACCAAGACGCATTGCGCTGGAGCACATTGTGAATACGATTCCACGGATTCTCCTGTCTGGATGATTGATTATTTTGTGAATTTCTTCTATAGTTGGTGCCCTGTCGATTGCATATCTTCTGCCCCTCGGAATTCCCCGAGAGATTTTCTTCCAAGACAATTCGATGTTGTTCATCTCTAGGAATAGCTTGACTGGCTTGTAGTAATTTTTGATAGTGGCTGGTGTGATCTCCTTTTTGTCCGCTCTAGATTTTTGATACATGATATATCGCATCAATTGTGATGTGGTCCACTCGGAACCGTTCTTTTTTGCCTCATCTAGGAACAGTTTTGCCCGCTCTGGTGTGGTACCCTGCAATTCCAAAAAATCAAAGAAATATGCCAATAATCTAGAATATCGGTCCTGGCTGTGAGGGCTGCGCAAGGCATACAGAAATTGGTCCATTGGGTTTGGTTCCATTGTTGTCATATTATACTCCGGATCCAATTTAAGAACCACTAAAGTGGCGGATCCGGGGGGACTCGAACCCACGACCTGACGCTCCGCAAGCGTCCGCACTATCCAAGCTGTGCAACGGACCCGCAAATAAAACCTAAAGTAAATCTGTAAAAAATGTTCGTAATCTTATGCTGAACTAGTCTCTGCCTTTTTGACAAAGATATAGTGCATTATCAGACCTGCAATGATTCCACCAATGATTGGGCCTGCCCAGTATATCCAGTGGAAATCCCAATAACCGGATGCGATTGCCGGACCTAGAGTCCTTGCAGGATTCATTGAAGCGCCAGTAAGTGGAATTCCAACCAAGTGCAACAAGAACACCATTCCGCCAATTACCAGACCATACATTCCCGCTGGTGCCTTTTTGTGCACTGCAGTCATGAATATCACAGTTACCAAAAAGAATGTGAATACCAACTCTAATGCAAAGCCAGACATTGCAGAGCCTCCAAGTAGCTCACTTGGTCCACCCTGTGTGCCAAAGTTTACCTTTGCACCAATTACTGGAAATATTGCCTTTAGTGTAAATGCCGCAATTATTGCACCAATGCATTGAAACACGATATAGCCAATGCCATTTACGATGCTAATCTTGCGAGTAATCATCATTGGAATGGTGACTGCCGGATTGATATGAGCGCCAGATACGTGGCCAAAGGCATAGACCATCAGGCCAATGATTCCACCGTGTGCCAGAGATATAATCAATAATCCTTCTAAATTCAGAGAATCGCCAAACATTGTAGATGTAACTATGATAGATAGAGGTCCAAAGAAGACCAGTGCAAATGTACATAATGCTTCTGCAAAGAAAGATCTTCCAGATATCATCTAATATGATGCCCTTTCCAATTTCAATATAAAATATGCGACTGATCCATGAACCCCAAAATAATTAATTGTAGCAAAATCAAAGCACAATAATGCTAGCAGAAGGCGACAAGGTCCCAAGTTTTGAATTACAAGATGCAGACGGAAAGACGGTAAAATCCTCAGAGTTCAAGGGCAAAAAATTTGTAGTATACTTTTATCCGCGAGACTTTACGCCAGGCTGCACAATAGAGGCAGACGAGTTCTCAAAAGAATACAAAAAGTTCCAAAAAATAGGTGCCACCATAATTGGAATATCCACGGATAGTGTCGAGTCGCACAAAAAATTCGTAGACAAAATGGGCATTCCATATGTGTTATTATCAGACCCAGAATCCGAAGTATCCAAAAAATTTGGAGTCTGGGGCAAAAAGCAGTTCATGGGCAGAGAATACATGGGAATCCAAAGAAGCACCTTTCTAGTAGATGAAAGGGGAAAAATCTTCAAAGTATATCCATCTGTCAAGCCAAAGGGCCATGCAGAAGAAGTACTAGCTGCCCTAAAATAATTAAAAAGATAAAAAAGTTTGGATTTTTTTAGAAGCCTTTTGGCAGCGTGCCTTTTGGTTTTGCTGGTGCCGGTGCTGGAGGTGGTGTAGTTGGTTTGAATCCCGCTGGCAGAGAACCTCTAGTTGAGCCACTTGGTTGTGGTGGCGGAGGTTGAGGTGCGGCCTTTGCTTGTTCGTGCTGTTGTTGCATTCTTGCCACGTATTCTTTTTCGTATGCCTCTAGCTGTTCCTTTCTTGATGCATTTCCACTAGTTTCGCTTGAAGCCTGAGCTGCTGGTTTTGTGCCAGCTGGCAATGAACCCCGTGTTGGGTTTGGCTTTGGTGGCGGTGGTGGAGGTGCGGTTGTTTGTGCAGAACCTGTTGCAGTTGATTGGATACCATATCCTCCAAAGTATTTTGTTCTAGGATGGTATGCAAGCTTTTCTCGTGTTGCAAAGTACTTGTTGGATGGTTGAGTGTATCCAGTTACCTTTGCCTTTTGGAGGTTCCAGTCCGATGTTGGAACGCTTGCTTGTGCAACGTGCTTGCTTGCAAAGTATCGGTTTCCTGCTGGAGAGTATCCAGTTACCTTTGCTCTATACGAGTGAAAGTCCGATGTTGGTGCACTTTTCCATTGCTCCCATACTGGAACGACTTGTTCCTCTGGTTTTGGTGCTGGTGGAGGTGCTTGTGTTTGTGGTGCTGGCTTTGGTGCTGGTGGTGGAGTTTGAACCTGTGGCTTTGGAGCCGGTGGTGGTGCTGTTGTTTGTGGTGCTGGCTTTGGAGCTGGTGGTGGAGGTGTTGTTACTTGTGGTTTTGATTCAAATTGTGTAGCCAGTTTTGCAAGCTTTTCTTCTAATTCTGCAATTTTTGCTTCTAAATCCTTTTTAGTTGACTTAGTAGTTCCAGCCATGTGTTTTTTCTGATACCTCAATAGTTTATTTACATTTTGTTCCAACGATATGGAACAATTCAATTATTTTTGCCAAATCACATAATTTTACAACAAGTATACCATAATCCGGCAATTCCAAACTTGGGCCTGATCGATACCTTACGGTAAATTATTTTCAAAAATATGTAAGAAAATATGGATATTTTAGAAGCCTTTTGGCAGCGAGCCACGAGACGGGTTTGGTTTTGGTTTTGGTGGAGGCGCTGTTTGTGTTTGTGCAGAACCTGTTGCAGTTGATTGGATACCATATCCTCCAAAGTATTTTGTTCTAGGATGGTATGCAAGCTTTTCTCGTGTTGCAAAGTACTTGTTGGATGGTTGAGTGTATCCAGTTACCTTTGCCTTTTGGAGGTTCCAGTCCGATGTTGGAACGCTTGCTTGTGCAACGTGCTTGCTTGCAAAGTATCGGTTTCCTGCTGGAGAGTATCCAGTTACCTTTGCTCTATACGAGTGAAAGTCCGATGTTGGTGCACTTTTCCATTGCTCCCATACTGGAACGACTTGTTCCTCTGGTTTTGGTGCTGGTGGAGGTGCTTGTGTTTGTGGTGCTGGCTTTGGTGCTGGTGGTGGAGTTGGTTTTGTTCCAGCTGGCAAGGTACCTTGTGGTTTTGCTGGGGCTGGTGCCGGTGGTGGTGCTGTTGTTTGTGGTGCTGGCTTTGGTGCTGGTGGTGGTGTTGAAGTTGTTGGTTTTGGTGCTGATTCTATTTGATTAGCCAATTTTGCAAGCTTTTCTTCTAATTCTGCAATTTTTGCTTCCAAGTCTTTTTTAGTGGATTTAGCACTAGACATGTAATGTATGACCCCGTTGCGGGGTTTATTTACATTTGGGTAAATCTCAGCCAGTAAATTTCATGATAAAGTAGATCAAATTTAATACCAGCATCAAGCTATAGGCCCTATTGGACGATTTTGAAAAAGAGTTTCCAGACTTTGACTGGAAAAACACTCCGGCATACAAGCACCCAGGTGGCAAGGACTGTCCATGCCCCAAGCACGAGTATGTCAGAGAGCAGATCAACTTTGCAAAGACTGTAAATCAGACCAGCAAAGAGCCAACCAAAGTCACACTCAAGTTCTGTCCAGAGCACTACAAGGTATACATGGAAGAAGTCATACCATCAATGCCGCTAAAGTACAGGCTGCTCACAAAAATAGCGCTAAAGATAGGTGCAATCCATCTTGAAAAGCTGACACACATGCAGTCGGATCTTTGCTTTTACTGCAAATTCGGCTCTGGCGGCCACGGAAAGAAAAGCGAGCTTCCACCAATCCAGTAAATTATACAGGTCCAACCATTATCTTTGGCTTGTTTGGCGTATCATGGTGGCATCTTTTGCCGCAAACGGGACATGTCTTTCTATCCAAAAAAATGCACTGGCAAATGTGAGACTTGAGGTAGCTTTCAGCAGACTTTGTGTGTTCTCCTGAGCCGTTGCAAAACGGGCACTGGGTTCCCAGCAGTTCTATTGTGCCCTTGCCGTTGCAGACAGGGCATTTTTGCTCACTCAATTTCAAATCAGTTCCATTTTGCTGATTAAAATGCCTTTGTCGGTGCCAGTCAAGCTTTATACAACATTTGGGCAAAACCACAGCAATGCCAATTGAAGATGTAGCTGAGCTCATATCTGCTCTGGAAAAGGCAGGCGAGCTAAAGCGAGTAAAGACACAAGTCGATTCCGATTTAGAAATTGCAGAAATCCTACGACGTGTAATGTATGAGAATGGCCCTGCGGTTTTGTTTGAAAACGTCAAAGGGTATGACATGTCGGTTTTGGCAAATGCGTTTGGCTCCATCAAAAGACTGCAGATAGGCCTAGAAATGGACGACTTTACACAAATCGGACAAAGAATTGTAGATATGACAAAGATGGAAGTGCCATCGGGATTTTTGAACAAGATCAAAAAGCTCCCAGAACTATCAAAGATGGGCGAAGTCTTTCCCAAGCTAGAAAATTCCGGCCCAGTAACTGAGGTAACCGAGGAATCCCCATCTTTTAGCAAAATTCCAATTCTAAAGACCTGGCACAAGGATGCCGGCCGATTCATCACACTAGGTTTGGTTGCAACAAAGCATCCAGAGACTGGCGTGCGAAATCTTGGAGTATACAGAATTCAGATCATCGATGATACACATGCTCTGATGCACTGGCAAAAGCACAAACGAGGAGCACACCATGGAGATATTTCTAAAGAAAAAGGAGAAAAAATCCCAGCTGCAATCATAATCGGCGCAGAGCCAGCTACAGTGTTTTCAGCCATAGCCCCAGTTCCAGAAGGATTAGACAAGTACCTCTTTGCAGGAATCACAAGGCAAAAGGGAATCAAGACTGTAAAATGCAAAACACAGGATCTCGAAGTGCCGGCAAATGCAGAAATCATCCTAGAAGGATATGTTGACCCATCAGATATTAGAGATGAGGGACCATTTGGTGATCACACTGGATACTATACCCCAGTGGAGCCATATCCAACATTTACGCTAACTGGAATAATGCGAAGACAAAAGCCAGTCTATCTTACTACCATAGTTGGCAAGCCAATCCTAGAGGACGCCTATGTAGGCAAAGTAATTGAAAGATCATTTCTGCCACTAATCCGCATGTTTCATCCCGAAGTAGTCGACTTTGCAATGCCAGCGGCTGGATGGTTTCAGGGAATGGCAATCATTTCAATCAAAAAGCGCTACCCAGGTCAGGCAAAAAAAGTAATGATGGGTCTGTGGGGTACGGGCCAGCTGGCACTAACTAAAATGTTCATTGTAGTCGATGAGGACATCAACGTCCATGATTTCAACGACGTAATCTGGGCAATCACAACACGAGCAGATGCCGCACGAGATTGCGTAATCATAAACAACGCCCCAACTGACACACTAGACCCGGCATCGCCATTGGTGAATTTTGGCTCCAAGCTAGGAATTGATGCCACACAAAAAACCAAAGAGGAGGGATTTACTCGGGAAATCCAGGAAAAGGTTGCAGTCGATGAAAAGACCAAGAATTTGGTTGACTCTAAGTGGTCTAGCTACGGGTTATAATTTTAAAAAAAATACTACCCACCGTTTTTATAAAAAATTAGATTATTTTTCTCAAAATCGGTGGGTAATTCCTAGTGCATCTTGACGAGATTATAGAAATTATCCCGCTCTTCTACTGAATACCCAATTTGGTGGATTGCATCTATGATTTTTTGGCCGGTCAGCTCAGTCGAGCGTGCGCCAGTACATGATACTACTTCTTCGCCAATCAATGTTCCGCCAAAGTCATCGGCGCCATATTGTAAGGCAATCTGTGCCATACCCACACCATTTGTGAGCCATGAGGACTGGATGTGATTAATCAGTCCATCAAAGACCAGACGAGAAATCGCAATCATCTTTAGCAGACTCATTCCGCCAACACCAAACGTAACCAAGTTTTCCTTTTGCATCAAGGTGTTGTTTGGCTCAAAGTTCCATGGAATAAACGCCATGAAACCCTTTGTCTTTTGCTGCAATTGTATGATTTTATCAAAATGATCCGCAATGTCAGAGTCTGATTCCACATGCCCATACATCATAGTGGCTGATGCAGGCAATCCAATGGAATGAGCATCTTCCATTATTCGAAGCCAGTCAGTAGATGATATTTTCTTTGGAGAGATTACATCTTTAACAGAGTCCACTAGAATTTCAGCGCCAGCTCCCGGAATAGACTGGAGCCCAGCTTCTTTTAGTCTGGATAAAACTTCCTTTGTCGAAGTCTTTTCAATTCTTGCAATCATGTCTATTTCAGATGCAGACAAGCCATGCACTCCTACTTGAGGGTACTTGGTCCTAATCATCCTAAATGCATCCTCATAGTATTCAATTCCCAGGTTTGGATTGTGTCCACCCTGGATCAGGACCTGTCGTATTCCAAACATCTCCCATGCTGTCTTTACTCGAGCTTCAATTTGCTCCAAAGACAACGTGTATGATTCCGCATCTCCCGGTGAGCGATAAAATGCGCAAAACTTGCAGTCAGTAACGCAGACATTGGTGTAATTCAAAATAATATTATTTACAAAAGAGGCCTTTTTGCCAAATCTTTTTTGTGTGAGATTTCCTGCAACCAAACCCATTAGGTGCACATCGTCAGATTTTATCAGTCTCAAAATATCCGACTTTGTCGGCCTAGTTCCGCGCAGCGCGTTTTCCAAAATGTCACTTATCTGACTGGAATGAATCTGCTCCGTTATCTGGCTCAAGTGCCTTTGGTGACCGGACTATGTTATTTAATCCTCACTAGGCGCAACCGCAAATTACCACCACGCTATTTTTATTTAGGGTACAAAGGCGAGATCCCCCATGGTCACAGGCCTGCAAATAAGAATGGACAGAATTTTGCGCAAAGGCAAGATGCTTTGCATCCCAATGGACCACGGAATATCAAGCGGACCAATTGAAGGCCTAGAAAGCCCAGCCAGAATCATCTCGCAGTGCGAAACCAAGGGCCTAACCAGCGTAATAATTAACAAAGGAATTCTCAAGACGTTGCCGAAGCCAGCAAGAATTGGCATCCTAGTACACTATTCATCAAGCACCTCACTATCCATGTCGCCAAATCGAAAGATGCTCTCAGGAACTGTAGAGGAAGCACTCAGACTAGGAGCAGACGGAGTATCACTACACATCAACGTGGGCGGAAAGGAAGAGCCAGAGATGCTAGAGCAGCTAGGAATGACTGCGTCAGAGTGCCACAAATGGAACATGCCATTATTGGCAATGATGTACCCAAGGGGTGAGAATGTCAAAAACCCACACGACCCAGAAATAGTAGGCCATGTGGCAAGAATTGGCGCCGAGCTTGGCGCAGACATTGTCAAAACACTATACACGGGAGATATTGATTCATTTGCAAAAATCGTCAAAAGCACACCAGTCCCAGTAGTTATAGCTGGTGGACCAAAAGCAAAGACAGACGAGGATGTCCTACAAATGACTGAAGATGCAATGAAGGCAGGAGCCAGGGGTGTAACATATGGCCGTAACATTTTTGCACACAAAAACCCAGACAAAATAGTCGACGCACTAGCTGGAATCATTTTCAGAAAGGAAACTGCAAAAGAAGCAGCAAAAAGAATTGCAAAAAAATAGAGAACTAGTCATCTTGCCCAAAGTAGGCAAGGCGGCACTACCCAAATTCCTCTCAAGCCTAGAATCCGAAGGAATCAGAATGGTTTATGCAGACCCAAGGGCATTGCCGCCAAAATCAAAATTATCCACAATATACCCATCAAGCACAGCAAAGTTTGTCGTACTAGAAAAGGACGGACCAAAGCCCAAGGGCAAAAAGGCAGGCAAGCGATTCAAGGTCTTATCAAATAGCGACATAGAAAAAATATTCACAGAGGCAAAAAAGGGCCTAGACTTTGTAATAATTGAAGTAGCAGACTGGAAGATAATTCCACTAGAAAATATTATTGCCAAGCTGCACAAGATTCACACGCAGATATTTGCACTGGCCAGAACCCCAGAAGAAGTGCGCAAAATGTTCTCCATTTTAGAAATAGGAGTCGATGGCGTAATCTTTGAGGCAGCAACAATATCCGAAGTAAAAGAGGCAATGGTGTACCTTGGAACATCCACATTTGAAATGGCAGAGGCAAAGATAATTGATATCAAAGAAGTCGGTGACGGCGAGCGAGTCTGCGTAGATACCGCATCAATGCTTCACAAAGGAGAAGGGATGCTAATTGGCTCTAGATCAAACTTTTTGTTTTTGGTACACAATGAATCGGTTGGATCATCATTTACCTCTCCACGGCCGTTCCGAGTAAATGCAGGCGCAGTTCATTGTTATACCATATCGCCAGATGGCACCACAAAATACCTCTCAGAGCTAGAGACAGGTGCTGAGGTCCTAGTCATAAATTCTCATGGCAAGGCAAGGCGTGCAACTGTAGGCCGCTCCAAAATAGAGAGGCGCCCAATGCTAATGATAAAGGCCCAAGTAGGCGATGAAGTAGGCGGAATCATTGCACAGGATGCAGAAACAATTCGATTCGTAAAACCAGGTGGACACCTGGTGTCTGTTACTCATCTCAAAAAAGGCGATATTGTCCTAGTCCATGCAAAGGGAGCAACCGGCAGGCACTTTGGAATGGAAGTAGCAGACGAGTACATTCTAGAAAAGTAAATGACATACAAGACCTGTGTGAGCATTGCAGAGACAACTCCCACCAAAGTATTATCCACACTCAAAAAATCCCTCATAAAGTCAGATTATGCCGAGATTCGATTTGACTTTTTGACACCAAAGGACGTCCCGAGGGCAATCCAGCTCACAAAAAAATACCACAAAAGGTGTGTCTTTACACTACGCCCAAAAAAAGAGGGTGGAAAATTCACAGGATCAGAAAAAGAAAGACAGTCCATTCTAAAATTATTAGCAGAGTATAATCCGTTTTTCATCGATGTGGAATTTTCCGCATCAAAGAACAAGGATTTACTCACATACATCAAAAAAACAAAGACTCCAATTCTGGTATCATGGCATGATTTTTCCAAGACGCCATCTACCAATAGTCTAATGCAAAAACACCAAGCCATGAAAAAAATCTCAAATCACATCAAAATAGTAACTACTGCAAAGTCAATTAGGGATACCGCATCCATACTATCACTGTACAAAAAGCAAAGCGCAGGCCTAATTGCATTTGCAATGGGAGATTTTGGAAGAATATCTCGAATTTTGTGTCTGCATCTTGGAGCACCATACACCTATGTCTCACTTGGCAAGCCAGTAGCACCAGGACAGTTCAGCTTAGATGAGATTAAATCGCTGCGACGACTCCAAAAATAACAATGACTAGGACCTTTGCAGTGATCGGAGATCCAATAGAGCATTCTTTGTCGCCCAGCATTCACAATGCCGCATTCAAGGCACTAAATCTAGACTGCACATACATTGCATATAGAATCCCAAAGGGAGAGCTCAAAGAGGGCATAGAGTCGCTGCGAAAAATCAACATCTCTGGATTCAATGTTACTATCCCTCACAAAATAGAGATGATGCAGTATTTGGATGAGGCCAGTCCAGAATGCAAAATGATTGGCGCTGCAAACACCATATCCAATGAAAACGGCAGACTCATTGGGCATAACACCGACATGGACGGATTCCTAGAACCAATCAAGAAAAAAAATATCGGAATTTCTGGCGAGTCAGTCTTGGTGTTAGGCTCTGGCGGCGCAGCGCGAGCAATAGTTGCAGGTTTTGCAAAAGAAAAGGCAAAAAAAATCACAATTGCAAATCGCACCATACAAAAGGCCCAAGAGCTAGCAAAATTTGCATCAAGTCTTGGTGCAGACTCAGATTCAACCACCCTACAAAACATTGACATACCAAAATACCGATTCATCATAAACGCAACCTCTGTAGGACTAAAAAATGAGCCAAGCCCCATTCCCACAAGTGCAATAAACTCGAATCACATCATATATGATATCATATACATGCCAATGAATACAGACCTAATACAGCAGGCAAAGAAAAATTCCGCCACCATAATCTATGGCTATGAGATGTTGTTGGGCCAAGCTGTCCTCGCATTTCAAATATGGCACAAAGTCAAGGCCCCATACGAGGCAATGAAAAAAGTCTTGCTTGGAGGATTCTAGATGAGAGTAAAGGCAACAGTAAATGGCGCAATCTCGCTTGTAAACGCAATTGCGACATGGAAGGGTGCAACACTGGGCATAACATCAAAGGTAGAGGCAATAGTTTCTGCCACAGAGGGAAAAGGCATTCACCTAGAATTGGACAACCAAAACACCAGTTCGCGCCTTGTAAACAAGGTAGTAGAATTTGCCGTGCCAAAAAAAGAGCTAGAAAAATACAAAATAGAAATCTCGCTAAAATCAGAAATCCCAACTGGGTATGGCCTCAAAAGCTCTAGCGCAATTTCTTCTGTGATATCGCTTGCATGCCACAAATTATTCAAGCCAAACTACACCGATTCGCAGGTCCTAAACGCAGGAATTGACGCATCATTAGCCACCAAAGTCAGCATGACAGGAGCATACGATGACGCATGCGCCTGCTATTTTGGCGGAATCCAAGTCACCGACAACAAGGCAAGAAAGACAATAAAATCAGACAAGACTCCTGCCAACCTGGTTGCAGTGGTGTTTGTTCCAAAGTCGCGCAAGCGCGGAAACATCAAGCACCTAAAAATCCTAGATATGGTATTTGATCGCGCATGGAATTTTGCAAAAAACGGCGACTATTGGAATGCAATGATATTAAACGGCTATGCAACATCCGCAGTACTAAATTCAGATCCAAAAATCATATCATCATTAATTGAAAACGGTGCACTTGGTGCATCAGTATCAGGAAATGGGCCGTCCATTGCAGCTATAGTAAAAAAAGACAACGCATCAAAAATAAAAAAGGTCTTCTCAGAGCATGAAGGTACAATCATGCTAGCAGAAATTAACAACAAGCGAGCCGAAGTCCATGAACTGTAAGGTAGACCAATCCAAGCTCAGCGGATCACTTTCGTGTCCTCCAAACAAAAGCTACACGCACAGAGCAATATTTCTGGCCTCTCTAGTAAACGGAAAGAGCCTAGTCAAAAACGTCCTAAGGTCCCGAGACACCAACGCAACAATAGAGATCTGCAGGCAGCTAGGAGTAGAAATCACAGAAGCTGGAAGTAACCTCAAAGTAAAGGGCATATCAAAGTTCGAAGACGAAGAGCTAACACTGGATGCATCAAATTCCGGAACTACAATACGAATAGCGTCGGCAATTTCTGCTCTGCGAGGATCAAAGACAATTCTTACAGGAGATGAATCGCTAGTAAAGCGCCCAATGAAGCCACTCCTAGACGCACTAGAATCACTTGGCGCAAAATGCACATCAGATGAAGGTAGGCCCCCAGTCCACATCACAGGCAAAATAAAGGGAGGTGAGACATCAATTCCAGGAAACGTATCAAGCCAGTTCATTTCCGCATTGTTCATTGCAGCGCCACTAACCGAACAAGGAATTACAATCAACATTTCATCAGAATTGGTATCAAAGCCATACTTGGATGCGACCATATTTACAATGAAAAAGTTCGGCGTTGATGTCGATACCATAACTCCGTACAAAAAATACCACATTGCACCACAGGAATACAAGCACGCCACCATTACCATACCATCTGACTTTTCCAGTGTCGCATTGCTTTTGTCTGCTGCAGCCCTAGTTGGAGAAAAGCTCACAGTCAAAGTATCAATTGGGGAGCTGGCCCAGGGTGATGAGTCCATAATTGACATTTTGGGAAAGATGGGCGCAGACGTATCACTGAACAATAATGCAATCAAAGTAAAGTGCCCAGAAAAGCTGGCAGGCGGAAGATTCGATCTGTCCAATACGCCAGACTTGTTGCCACCACTTGCAATTTTGGGCCTAAAGTGTGGCGCACCACTGGAACTATACAACGTAAAACATGCAAGATTCAAAGAAACAGACAGAATAGCAATCCTGGTTAGAGAGCTAAAAAAGATAGGCCTAGACATAGCAGAAAAAGAGGACGGCATGATAATCCAGCCTCCTACAACTCTAAGGGGAGCTGATCTAAACTCCGAGGAAGACCACAGATTGTTTATGGCGTTTTGCATTGCCGCAATGTATGTTGGAAATTGCACAGTATCGGATCCCGACTCTGTCGATGTTTCCTATCCAAGCTTTGTTGCAGATATGAATCGAGTCGGCGCAAAAATCACAACGATATAGGTTATAAGCATCAGGTGCGGATTTTTTACTAATGGTAGGCAGCTCTATTGGTCAAAGACTGGTCTTGACTAGTTTTGGCGAAAGCCACGGTCGATGCATAGGTGCAGTACTTGATGGATGTCCTGCAGGATTGGAATTGCAAGAATCCGACATTCAAAAAATGCTTGACCAAAGAAAACCAGGCCAGTCCCTAGTATCTACACAAAGAAAGGAAGGTGATATCGTAGAGATTCTCTCTGGTGTTTTTAGGGGCCATACCACTGGTGCGCCAATTGCAATGATAATTTGGAACAAGGACCAGCACTCAAAGGATTATGATAATTTGGTAACAAAGATGAGGCCAGGCCACTCTGACTATCCTGCTTTGGTAAAATACCACCAGTATAATGACCATCGGGGAGGCGGGCGATTCTCAGGAAGACTCACTGCAACACATGTTATGGGTGGAGCAATTGCAAGAAAACTCCTCAAAGTAACACTGGGTATAGAGACTAATTCCTATACTGTTAAGATCGGCAAAATATCAATGAGTGAAAAGTTTGACTCTAAAATGAAAAACGCAATTTACCAAAACGAGGTTCGATGTCCAAACCAGAAAACTGCGGAAAAAATGCGAGCTGCCATTTTATCAGCCAGAAAAAGCGGCGACTCGCTAGGTGGAATAATAGAATCCACCACAACAAATCTCCCAGTCGGATTAGGCGAGCCGATATTTAGCTCACTAGAATCAGACATTGCAAAGGCAATCTATTCAATTCCATCTGTCAAGGGAGTCGAGTTTGGCTCCGGCTTTGCAGGATCAGAATTGTACGGCTCGCAAAACAACGACCCATACATTTCAAAAAATGGCAAAATATCCACAAAGACAAACAATGCCGGAGGAATTCTAGGTGGACTATCCACTGGCATGCCAATTACAATGAGGATTGCGTTCAAGCCCGCATCATCTATTGCAAAAAAGCAATCAACCATAGACATCAAGACAAAAAAGCCAGCAACACTCCAGGTCCAGGGCCGACACGACCCGTGCGTTGTTCCTAGGGCGCCACCAGTGGTGGATTCTCTAGTATCCCTAGTATTGGCAGACCATGCACTCATGGGCGGATTCATCAAGCCAGTTTTGTAAAAACATGTCAAACATAGACCAGCTTCGAAACAAAATAGACGAAATCACAATACAAATGCTCAAGCTCCTCAAGGAGCGAACTGAGGCCGCAAAGCAAATAGGCGAGCTCAAAAAAAGCAGCGGACTATCAGTGCATGATGAAAAAAGAGAAGAGCAACTACGGCTAGAAGTATCCCAGATTTGCAAGGAAATTGGACTAGACGAATCCATTGGAAAAAAATTCCTCAATTTTCTCCTAAATGAATCAATCAAGGTCCAAGCAGGCGCAAAACAGACTCACCTTACCATATTTCTCAAGGCAAAAACGCTAGAATCCCAAGGCAAAAAAATAATCCACATGGAAGTAGGCGAGCCGGACTTTATGCCGTCTCCAATAATAAAATCAGCATTATCTGAAGCATATGATAAAGGACTGGTAAGGTATGGTCCGGCACTTGGCATGCCCAAGCTGCGAGAGGCACTAGCCCAACACTGTACAAAAAAATTCGGCGCAACCACAAGACCAGAAAATATTCTAGTATCACCTGGTGGAAGGTTTTCAGTATTTTTGGCAATCTCCACTCTGCTAAACCCAGGAGATGAAATCATCATAATAGAGCCAGCATGGCCTGCATATGCAGACTGTGCAGCAAATGCAGGAGTAAAGGTGCGGGCCATATCCACTACACTGGAAAACAACTGGAATCCGTCAATTTCTGAAATAGAGCAGACAATCAACTCCAACACAAAGATGATCGTTCTGAATTACCCAAACAACCCGACAGGCAAGGTACTCTCACCCAAGCTCCAAGACCAAATCATAGAAATAGCAAAAAGACACGACCTGTATGTTTTATCTGATGAGATCTATTCCGAGTATGCATTCTCTGAATGGAAGTCAGTCCTAGCTAGCAACTATCCAAAGTCAATCATAACACAGTCATTTTCAAAGTCACACGCAATGACTGGCCTGCGAATCGGCTATACCATTACCGATCCAAAGATAATAGAAAAAATGGTCAAGCTCCAGGCATTATGCATTACAAATGTTGCCGAGCCAATCCAGTATGCCGCACTAAAGGCACTAGAAGCAGACACTACACAAAACACCACAAGTGTGAAATCAAAAATAAATCTCCTAGTGGATGAGGCAAAAAAAATCGGCCTAGAGTTTGCCGCACCAGACGGCGCAATGTACCTTTTTGCCAAGGTAAACAAGCCAGGATTTGACGGACTGGAATTTTCCAACCGGCTTTTGGATTATGGGGTGGCAATAGCTCCAGGCGACGGATTTGGCAACTACAAGGGCTTTGTTAGGATTTCAGCCTGCCAGGACGAGGACAGCCTAAAGAAGGGAATGATGATATTAGATGAGGTTCTGAAGGGGTCATAGATGAAAAAAAGCATCACGGTTTTGGGCGCAGGTGGCAAGATGGGCCAGTGGTTTTCCAAGTATTTTGCATCAATTGGCTATGAGGTAATAGGATTTGACTCAGAGGCGCCAATTACCGATAAGTCAGTCAAAAAGGCAAGCTCACTAGTCGGCGCAGTCCTCAATGCAGACATTGTTTTATTATGTACTCCAACAAGACGCACACCAGAAATCATTAGACTAATTGCAAAAGAGATGAGGCGCGGATCATATCTTATTGAGATAACATCGCAAAAGGCAAAGACTGCAGCTGCATTATTGAAAATTCCATCAAAGATAAACCCAGTGTGTATTCATCCAATGTTCGGCCCAGGTGCAAAAAAGATCAAGGGCCAAAACATCATATCAATTCCAATCAAGGATGCAAAAAAAGAGCTCACTCTGGTAAAGTCATTATTTGAGGGAGCAAACTTTGTCACAATCGATGCAATAGAGCACGACAAGAAAATTGCAATCATACTTGGCCTGACACATTTGGTGAATCTGGCGTTTGCAAATATTTTATCCAAGGATGATAAAATCTCATTAACAGAGCGCATGTCTGGCACTACATTTAAGATTCAAAAAATACTATCAGAGAGCATAATGACAGAGTCCACTGAGCTAATTGAAACCATAATTTCAAATCCAGAAATAAGAAGAGCAGCAGAGGAATTCTGGAAAGACGTAGGAAGACTGCTCACTGCAATCCAGGAAGGAAAATCAGAGGAAATAACGACATACATTAGAATGGTGCAGGAAAATCTGGCAAAGAATTCCAATCTGGAAGAATCCTACAAGAAACTAAATACAATGATTAACGCAATCGAAAAGTAATGCGTTCTACCAAAATAGTAACATCCTTTGTCGTATCTGAGGAAAAAATTCTCATCCTAAAGAGAAGCAACCACGTCAAAAGCATGAAAGGTCTTTGGGGCGCAGTGAGTGGAATAATAGAAGGCGATGAGAATCCACTGGATAGAGCAAAAATAGAGATTTTCGAAGAAATCGGCGTCAAGCCAGATTCAATAGAGCTGCTCAAGGCTGGAAAAGACATGACGGTATCATCTCCTCAATATCCAGACCACCAATGGCACATCTTTCCGTTCTTGTTTAAGGCAAGCACGACTGAAGTCTTTTTGAACTGGGAGAATTCGTCCTACAAGTGGATAAATCCAGATGAAATCTCACAATACGAGACTGTGCCAAACTTGGACGAAGTCCTACTCAACTTGCTGTAGGTTTTCGTTTTCTTTGGTGTACTTTCTTTGCTGGGGCAGCATCAGATAGACGCATGCTCCACCACACATTGTACATGGGACATTGTTGCCAGTGTGCTGTCCAGTCCTGTTGTGGATTCTGGCTGCCTCTTCTGGATCAATTGATAGTGCTATTTGTTTTTCCCAGTCCAAGGTTCTTCTTGCTTCAGTCATCTTTGTGTCCCAGATTATGGCCTTGTCCCGCAGCTTGACCAAATCCCCCGCATGGGCTGCAATCCTATATGCAATTAGTCCCTGTCGCACCTCTTGTGCATTTGGCAAAGCCAGGTGTTCTGCAGGAGTAAGATAGCACAATAGGTCTACTCCCTCGCTTGCCGCAATTGCGGCACCGATTGCACTAGAAATATGATCATAACCCGATGCAACATCAGTAACCAGAGGCCCCAGAACATAATATGGGACATCACCGATTAGAGATTTTGCCAATCTAACATTTGCGGCCACTTCGTTTAGTGGGACATGACCTGGTCCTTCGACCATTACCTGCACATCCTGCTCGTGCGCCTCTTTTGTCAGCCTTGAAATGTTTATCATTTCTTGGACTTGGAGCTCATCGTGTGAGTCTAAAATAGAGCCAGGACGCAACGCATCGCCAAGACTAAATGTTACGTCGTATTTTTTTGCCAGCTCCATTAGATAATCATAATGAGTAATGTAGGGATTTTCCTTGTCATATTTTAGCATCCAAGCGGCAGTGATTGTTCCGCCCTTGCTTACCACACCGCCATACCTTTGGACCTTGAGGATTCGCTTGGCAATTTCCTTTGTTATGCCGGAGTGTATTGTGGTGTAATCTACGCCGTCCTTGGCATTGTTCTCAAATGCGTTTAGAAAATCATCCTCGGTAATATCCAGTGGATTTTTGTGCTTTTCAACGCCATGGTTGTAGGCTTCGTAAATTGGGACCGTACCAAATGTGATTGGCGCTGCCTCTAGTAATGCGCGCCTAATAGAGCCGACATCTCCGCCATCAGACAGATCCATAATAGTGTCGGCATGATGCTTTACTGCCATTTGCGCCTTTTCGATTTCCTCGTTGAGGTCTACTTTGAGGGTGGATGTTCCAATGTTTACATTGACCTTTGTTTTGAGGCCTTTGCCAATTCCTACTCGGTGGACCTTTTGTGGCCTGACATTGTTTGCTGGAATGATGATAGAGCCCGTTGCCATCCTTGAGCGCAGCCATTCAGGTGTTACTCCTTCATCTTTTGCCACTTGTTTCATCTCGTCTGTTATGATTCCTCGACGAGCTGCGGCTAGCTGGGTTCCCATGGTATCATTAGGTCGGCTCTAGATTTAAACAGTAGGCACCAAACATATCACAAATAGTATAATTCAGAGAATCTGCAAAAACATCCATGAACATTTTGGTAATAGGCGGTTCTGATCCATCTTCTGGTGCAGGAATCCAGTCCGATGTTTTGGCAGCTCATGCACTAGGTGCAAATTGTTTTTCTGCAATAACTGTGATTACTGCGCAAAACTCGCGCAGGTTCAGCTATGCAGAGCCAGTCTCTGCAAAATCAGTCGAGGCACAAATTGATTCGGTGTTATCTGATTTTGACATTGATGCAATAACAATTGGAATGGTCTATGATAATATCATAATTAAAAAAATTCACGCCAAGCTCAAAGATGCAAAAATTCCAATCATGCTAGACCCCGTGATAAGGTCCACCACCCACGGCATGTTACTAAAAAAAGACGCAATTGATACGCTCAGATCACTCCTAGTTCCAATATGCCATGTGATGACCCCAAATGTTGCAGAAGCAGAGGCACTCTCAGGCGTAAAAATCAGAAAATTCGAGGATCTGAGCAAGGCTGCCAAGATTTTGTATGGTCTTGGTGCAAAAAACATCATCATAACAGGACATGCATTTGAGAAAAACAAGATAAGCGATTTTGTATACGATGGAAAAAGACACGAGTCAATTTCTGGCAAAAAAATACCTGGACAAAACCATGGCAGTGGATGCAAGTTTGCAGTTGCAGTATCATATGGTGTGGTACAGAAAAAAAACATTTTTGATTGCGCAAAATTTGCAAAACAGTTTACCTATGATTCCATTGTATCAGCACAAAAGCTAGGCCGTGGAATAAAAATCACACAGGCAAATCAAGACAAAATACATGCCGAGCTTGCCAAGTCCATAAAACAATTTGAAAATCTACAAGACATTTACACATACATCCCAGAGTGCCAGACCAACTTTGTCTTTGCAAAGCCCAAGGCAAAAACTACAGTAGACATACTTGGCGTATCCGGCAGAATAGTAAAGGCAGGAAACAGGGCAATCACTGCAGGAAGTCTCGAGTATGGTGGCTCTAGACACGTTGCATCTGCCGTACTAGCAATGCATAAAAAATTCCCCAAGGTGCGCTCTGCTCTGAACATAAAATACGACGAGGCCACAATCAAAGCATTTGCCAAGATCAAGGCCAAAATTGCAAGCTACAACCGAATGCTAGAGCCAAAATCAACCAAATCCAAGGAAAACTCCTCCGTATCATGGGGAGTAACATATGCAATACAGAATTTGACCACACCGCCAGACATCATATACCACAAAGGTGACTTTGGAAAAGAGCCCATGATCATAGTCTTTGGTATGACGCCATCTGACGTATTACAAAAAATAGCAAAAATTCTCTAAGCAGTGCAAAGATCTTTGTGTAACTGTGCATAAATACTCGGAAATTTTTGGTATACCTATGAAGGCAGTAATTCTAGCAGGCGGCCTTGGAACTAGGCTCCAGCCATATACGACATTTTTGCCAAAGCCAATGCTACCACTGGGCGAAAAACCATTACTAGAGCACCTCATAGACTGGCTGCGAAAAAACAAGGTAAACGAAATTGTCCTGTGTGTTAGTTATCTAAGAAAGACAATAGAGGATTATTTTGAGGACGGCTCACGATTTGGAGTCAAAATAGAATATGCAATTGCAGATAAGCCACTTGCCACTGCAGGTCAGCTAAAGACTGCCGAGTCTTTTGTTGATGATACCTTTGTGTGCGTTTATGGCGATTCCGTGTTTAACTTTGATCTTAAAAAAATGATCACACAACACAAGGCCAAAAAATCATTTATTACAATGAGCCTTCACCAGTACAAGACCAATCTCAAGTATGGTGTAATTGAGACTAACAAGTTAGGCAAGGTCACCGCATGGAATGAAAAGCCAGAGATAAAGGCAAACATCAACATTGGCTGCTATGTAATGGAGCCAGGAATTTTCTCATACATTCCTCAGGCAAAACCATACGGAATGGACGATGTCATCAAAAAGGCACTGACCAAGAAAAAGGACGTTGGTAGCTTTATAATCAAAAACGGCTTTATCGACATTGGAGACAAGGCATCCTACAAAAAGGCATACCAAGAATTCAGAGAAAAGCTTGGCAAGATTTAATGTCCGATATTACAGTCCGCAAAATAGTCGAGTCCGATCTGGACAATGGGTTTTTGGAATCACTAGACTCTCTGAGAAAGGCAAGCGATATTGACAGAAAAAAGGCAAGGCAAATCCTAGACAAAATCAGCAAAAACCCAGATCATGTAATTTTTGTAGCACAATACCAAAACAAGATAATCGGCTCCACTACCCTGCTAATAGAGCAAAAATTCATCCATGACGGCGGTAAAGTAGGCCACATTGAAGACGTCGTGGTTTCAAAGGAATTCCAGTCAAAGGGCGTGGGCGTCATCATAATCAAAGTGGTGCTGGATTATGCCAAAAGCCAAGGCTGCTACAAGACCATACTGGATTGTGATGATAAAGTCAAGCCGTTTTATGAAAAGCTGGGCTTTGAGAGACATTCAAACGGAATGCGATACGACCACTAGAAAAATTCCTTGATTGGTCGCTTTTTTGTCTTGAATAATACTGCGCCTGCTGCCATAACAGCAATGGATATTCCCATGAATAATGGCGGGATGATTTCCACAGTGTTGATTCTATAGTTTGCATCAATGTTTGGTACAATTGAATTTGCAATCATCATTCCGACTAACAAAACAGCTCCTCCTGCAACAATTAGTCCACCGATCTGTCGCGAGCCATATCTTTTTGACATGATAAACGCAGTTGCCGCCATTACGGATGCTGGTGCCACACCAATGGATACATACATGAACAGTTTTGCCTCAGGTTCCGTCTCCACATTTGGATGAGCCAGATAATTGTAAAACACAGTGACTTCACCCGCAAACATTGCAAATAATCCAAGTGATGCAATAGCAACGTATTTTTCAATTCCGGCCATATCTTGCAAAAATGATTTTAGATAAATAAACGGTTAGATTATTCCGACTAGGCCGGCAAGCTCTTTTCTGCATGCTGCACCTAGTTGCTCTGCTGCCTTTTCTGGCGCAATTGAATTCAAAAACACTCCATATCCACGCTCTAGGCCGGACCATGCAGATGTTAGTGGATACACTTCGATATGCCAGTGGATTTGTCTGCTGTTTTTCTTTTCTGGAGACAGATGAAATGCCAAATTATATGGGACATTTTTGAGTGAGTTGGACAGTCCTCCAAGTGTTGCTCTTAGAATAAGCGAAAGATCATTGATTTCCTTTTGCGTTATTTTGGAAAAACTAGTCGTGTGCTTTTTTGGGCAAATCCAGTATTCATATGGATGTGATGGAGCCCATGGGCAAAACGCCAAAAATCCTTCTGTTTGGAGTACCTGTCTGGGTCCGCCAGTCTCGGTGTTTACTGTTTGGCATAGAGGACAGGCACCCTTTTCATTGAGTATTCTGTGCGAGGATTCGGCTTCGGATTCGATTAGTGGAGGAATGGTAGAGAATGTGACCATGTTGATGTGAGGATGCGCGGTAACGCTTCCTGCTTCTTTTCCATGATTAATGTAAATTGAGACATATGTGACACCACGCTGGGTGTACAGCCATCGCAGTCTGTCTTGTATGACAACCAGAATGTTGGACCACTGCTCTACTGATATTGTGGCAAGAGATTCTTTGTGCTTTTCTGATGCCACCACAATGTAATGATAACCATATGCCGGCTCTGAATACAATGGTCGCTCGCTGTACGAGTTTTCCGCAGAAACAGTTACTGCGGCATTTTTGCTCTCAAAGACGCGTACAGTCCAGTCCTCAACATAATTGTCCTCAGAGTCTTGGAGTCTTTGCAGCATTCCGTCTTTAGCAACCAGTGATAGCAATGATGGATTTGTCATGGATTCGTTTCCAGGACAGAACGGGCATTTTTTTGAATCATCAACTTTTTCGTCGTTTTGGGAGACAATGACAAAGCGTTCGGAAATGTAGTCCTTTCTCATGCTCCCCATATTCGATACTATGAATACGTGTATGATAAAACCTTTTCAAAGATCGCAAATTGATTTTGGGTCAGCTCAAAGTTTAAAGTGATCTGAGATCAGATTTCAAAAAGGGGATTTAGTTTGACTGATAATTCCAAAGTCAAAATGGTTTACGTTTTGCTTGATGGAGTAGGAGACCTACCACACCCGGATCTAAAAAACACAACTCCGCTAGATTATGCAAAGACTCCAAATCTAGACAAAATGACAAAAAACGGCGCAATGGGTGAGGTCATCTCAGTCGGAAAGGGAATTGCCCCAGAATCCGACATTGCAGTCTTTAACATGCTTGGCTACAAGTTCCAGCACTCTGAATATGCAGGAAGGGGTGTAATAGAGGCAATAGGAACTGGAATCGACTTTAAGGATGGTGACTTGGCATTGCGAGGAAACTTTGCCACACTTGATGATTCCGGTATCATAGTAGACAGACGCGCAGGCCGCAAAATCGAAAAAGAAGACGCCTTGGCAGTATCAAGGGAAATTGAAGATAAAATAAAATTCTCAGAGTCTGGCGCATCAGTAGTAGTTGCACCCACAATAGGACATCGAGTGGTGGTGCGAATCAGATGCGAAGGAAAACAATTATCATCAGAGATAACAAACACAGATCCAGCATATTCACGAGTGGATGGCATGGGAATTGCCAAGGCAGTAGGAGATTATCTGAAAATAGAGCGATGCCTTCCACTAAACCAGCTTCCAAATTCAGAGCTGACTGCCAGACTAGTAAATGAATTCACAGAGCAATCGCTAAAAATCCTCAGAGAAAGCGCTACCAACCAGAAAAGAAAAACACAGGGCAAAAAGATCCTAAACTCTATTTTGCTTCGCGATGCTGGAAACCACTATCCAAAGGTAGTTCCAATCAATGACTTGTATTCAATGAAATTTTCCTGTATTGTGGACATGCCAGTGGAAATCGGCATATCCGAAGTACTCAAGATGCGCACATTCAGCGCCGGGGGACTAACAGACTATGAGGAAAAGGCTCAGGTTGCAGCAAAGGCAATGCAAACAGAAAACGCAATTTATGTCCACCTAAAGGGACCTGACGAGTTTGGCCATGATGGCGACGCAATTGGAAAAATGAAAAACATTGAGGAAATCGACAAGCGATTCTTTGGTACTTTGCTAGACAATATTGACACCAGTAAAGTAGCAATCGTAGTGTCTGCTGATCACTCCACGCCATGCATCAACAAAGGACACTCGGATGATCCAGTGCCGGTTTTAGTATCAGGAGACATGGTCAAAAAGGACAACAGTACAAGATACACAGAAAACAATGCAAAAATTGGCAGCATAGGCTTGCTAGAAGGCGCCCAAGTAGTCAAGACTGCCATTCAGATGATCATATAGTAAATAGCGAAATTTTGCCAGAGTCAATTATGCTACTCAGCTTTTGTCGTATCTTATCCACATCTATTGTGTGATACATTCCGCCGGAGCGAGACAGCTTATCCTGAGCTCTATTTAGGATTGAAAGACAGATCGAGTTTTCGTCCTTTTGGTAATGAACCAGAGCAGCTGCAACAAGTATGATCCCCTGAACTAGTTCTTTTTCTCCTTCGTATGATTTTTTCCACACGCCTTCTAGTACTTCGTGCGCCTCCCAAAATCGCTCGTCATTAAAATACGAGATTCCCTGTCGGACTCCTTCCTCTTTTTCCAGATGTTCTTCCACTACCAGTCTTGCATGATGTAATGGCGCAATTATCGTTAGCTTCTCAACTAGTATGTCCAGCCTTGCCTTGCTAATTGAAACATCAAATTCTACATACTTTGTTGAAACGCGACAGTCCCGAATTATGCAACCCTTGCCCAAAGTTCTTGCCCGCTCTAGCAGCTCACCTGTGTCTTGCGGAGAAAATCCAGTGTTCACCAGATGTAGCATGAATCGGTCCAATGATTGGCAAATATCGGATTTTCTTAAATCTCTTCGGGAAATTCCAGTAATGGTTTATATGAAATAGAAAAACGAGGCAAGAATACATGTCAATGCAAGTGGTAAGCGATGTAAACAATACATTCCTCTCAAGACGAGAGATAGTGTGTGAGTTTCCAGGCTTGGCAGGCAAGCTAAAAAAGATGGATGCCGCAGACATGATTTCAAAACAGTTCAAGCTGGACGGCAAGGTAATCATTCCAATTTCAATGAAAAACCACTCTGGCAGACCAACAGTGCGAGGAACCTTCTATATCTATGACAATGAAGAGTTGGCAAAAAAACAAGTCAACCCAACCATTTTCAAAAGACTAGACAAAATCAAAGCGGCAATTGCAGCTGCAGCCCCAAAAGAAGAGGCTCCGGCTGAAACACCAGCAGAGGTTAGTTCATAATGGCAGGCAAAAAAGAGGCAGCCAAGGCAACTGGCGTTGCAGCATACTATAAAATTGCAGGCGACAAGGCAACTAAAACCCACAAGATTTGCTCAAGATGCGGCAAGGGTGTTTTCATGTCAGAGCACAAAAACAGAAGAACTTGTGGCAAGTGCGGCCTTACCGAATTTATTCAGTAGAGTTTTTTCTTTCGTAGCTTGGATTCTCTTTCTTCATATTCTTTGATTTTCTGCAACAATTCTGGATCCAAGGTAACCTTGGATAATGACTCTGCAGATAATTTGACAGTGTTGGAATCAAGTGCTACATTTGTGACTGGGAGTTGTTTTGAAATCCAGAGCTTTTCTGTCTTGTCTTCTAGTTTATAGTCCTTAAATCCAGTTGGGAATTTCTTCGTAATGTGTGTCAGTAGTGTTTGGTCTGAGAATACCGCCCTTGGCTCAAACAATCTGGTGCTGTCTGCATATGTGTTCTCAAATAGGTTTGATGATATCTCATCAGACAGTAATTCCATTTTAGAGATTTTGCGAATCAATTCAACATAGTGGAGAAATTCGTGCGCCAAAATTGCATGGATTGTTCCTTTGAGTCCGAATGCCACAAGAGGCGCAGAAATCTGGATTACAACCTGGAATTTTTCCTCAAAGAGGACAGGTATGGTTCTTGCAAACAATATGCCATACTGAAATGACATATCCGAGCCGCTAGTCAGAATTGCAGACGGCTCTACATACGATATTGGATATTTGGCCCCGGATGCTTTTTCTATTCTTGCAATTCCTGCAATTACAAGCTCAAATCGCTCTGTTATGGCATCATAAACGTCTTGTGGCAAGAGTCCCTTTTGGTATGCCTCTCTTACCTTTACTAGCTGATCCAACGGTATGATTCCAAGTGACACATGTAAAAAGCCTTAGCGTATCTGCACTTCATCAAAATCAAATTTTTCCAGATTACACTTGACGGACAAAAGATCAGAAATGTTGGGAAAGATGTTGTCTCCATACACAAAGTGCTTGAGCGGAACTCCGCCGTCAAGGGTCATGCGCAAGGCAAACGAGTTTGGCGATTCCACAGCATACTTTACAGAGTGAATCTTTTTTTCGGATCGTTTGCCTGATTTTTCATATATTGCCACAGTATTGTTGTTCAGATCATCCAGCTTTGCCAGAACTTCTGGAGTAATTGGGTTTTCAGTTGTGATGTATAGTGTTACTTTGGATAAAAACGGAATTGGTCCCTGCGGAATCTTTGGAATTTGCTTTAGGTTGTGAATTTTGATTTTATCGGATGTAATGGTTTTGCTAGGTTTTAGGTTTCTTTTCTTTGGGTTTATTATTTTGGCAAAGAACGGCCTTCCCTTTCCCAGAACAAGGCTTGTGGTGTCCTCTCCGCCAATCCAAGTTATCTTTGCCTGGGTTGCGCCAAATTTCTCAAAGACATACTTGCAGATCATGCCTTCTACGCTGTCAAATTCGGTCATGCCATGTCTTTTGCATGTGACACAGCCCTTTCCCATACAGTTTGAGCATGGTTTTTGTTTTTGTGAAATGTCTCGTGTAGCCTTGATGTATCTCCCCAAGACATAGAGTGATTTAGAGTGTGCCTCGCAGGATTCGGTTTTAAAATCGGCAGTCATGGTAAGGTCTGGCTCTAGGTGGTTTTGCTTTTTCTTGGTTTTGCGTGAAAACTGTTTTGCAAGATCTCGCGTAATGCTTGTTTTTATGGCATCGATTCCCTTTAGCTTAAACTGGGATCGAATATGGTCGTCCCTGTCCAGAACCGACGGCTTTAGCTTGGCTCCAACCAGAAATGTTCGGTATTGATATTCTGATGATGCATCCTGCATTTTCTCGACATAATATGGTATAGAATCAAAGATGTTTTTACAAATATGACATTTTTTATTTTTCTTGTGCAGTTTTTTGTGGATTTTTTGACCCAACAATTTGTTTGAGGATAGGTGTAGTTTTTTTGCAAACAATCTTCCCAAGCAATTATCACACAGATCATATTCTGCAAGGATTTTTTTTGATACTACCAGTATTGGTGCAAATCGGTCTTGTGCCACGATGAAAATCAAATAAATGAACTATTAGTGGTTTGCCTAACCCATACCCATTTTGCGCAAGAATCCTTGCATTTGTCTGCCCTTTGCTGCCTTCATCATTCCCTTGGAGTTTTTGTAATTTTTGAGCAGCTCCTTTACTTCATGTTCTGGCCAGCCAGAACCGCGGGCGATTCTCTTAATTCTGGATGCGTTTAGCAAGTCAGGATCTGCCTTTTCTGTCTTTGACATGCTTTGGATGATATAGCGCCACCTCTGAATTCTTGTTTCCATCTGCTCTACTTGGTCTTCTTTTACCATGCCGGACATGCCAGGCATGTTGTCCAAAAATCCCTTGAGTGAGCCTACCTTTGATACTTCTTCTAGCTGAAAGTAAAAATCATCCATGTTCATTTTCCCACTAGAGATTCTCTTTAGTCGTACATCGTCTGCTTCATTTTCCAGTCTTTTTGCCAAGTCCAGCACTGCCTGAATGTCGCCCATTCCCAATAATCGTCCAACAAATCTAGTCGGCGAGAACAATTCCAGGTCGTCGATTCGCTCGCCTGTTCCAATGTACATTACCTTGGCACCAGTGGCAGCAGAGGCTGCCAGTGCTCCGCCTCCTTTTGCTGATGAATCAAGTTTTGTGATTATAATGCCACCTACAGGAACTGTTTTGTGGAAGGATTCTGCCTGGTTGTAGCATTGCTGGCCGATGGTGCCATCTATTATTAGTAATGCAAGTTCTGGCTCGGCCACTTTGCCGATTTCCTTCATTTCATCTAGTAGGTCTTTTTCTTCTTTGTGTCGTCCTGCAGTATCAATTAGCATGATATCCAATGTGTGATTCTCAAAGTGCTTTAGTCCGTTTCTGACAATTCCTGGTGCGTCCTTGTTGTTTTCTTCTCCATACACTTCGACTCCTGACTTTTCACAGTTTGTCTTTAGTTGGACTAGTGCACCTGGTCGATACGTGTCTGCACCGATTACTCCTACTTTGTAGCCCTGTTTTGTGAGAAACTTTGCCAGTTTGCCAGTAACGGTAGTCTTTCCGCTCCCCTGGATTCCAAGCATCAAAACTTTGTTTAGCTTGCCTGGCTTGAACTGGAAATCATTTTCTTTTCCTAGTAATCCTGCCAGCTCGTCATATAGAATTTTGATAATGTGATCTTTTCTTGATAATCCCGGCGGCGGAGTCTCAGTTAGTGAGCGCTTTTTGAGATTTTCTGCTATTTGTATTGCAAGCGTTGTCTTGACATCTGCAGACAGTAATGATTTTAGAACATCGTTTGCCAGCTGCTTGATTAATTCCTCGTCTACTCCGGAGGAGCTGACTATTTTTTTTATTGCTGCTCGAAGTCCTGTTTTGAGATTATCTAGCATTGTCTTTCATCTTTGCAGCCAGTATTTCAAATCTTCCTCTGTATCCATCCCAGAACTTTTGCGATTTTGTGATTTCTATTGGCTTGGAAAATAACGGACAACTAGTCACAAATGTTTCTGCCTCCCCACCTTCAAAGCTGAGATTGAACTTGAATTGCTCTGATTTTTGTATCAGCTCATCCAGATTGTCTGGTGTGATCTTTTTGCCAACCCATGACTCGTCCAATCCATCACAAGAAACAGTAGATATTAGAAATTCAAATCCCAAATCAAGCAATTCTTTCATGTATTGTTTTTGGTCTTTTTTCCAGATTGGTGCAATCACTGCAAGGCCTAATTCTTGCGCTATTGCCTCAAATTTTGTCTTTTGAAATTCAGACATTATTCCACCATGTACTACGCCTTCTATGGAGTGGTCCTTTTTTGCCCGCATCAGTCCTTGTTTTAGCAGCCCCAGCTCAGAACCAGTCTCGTCAGATTTTGATTCTAGCAAAATTTGCGGAATGTTCATGGATTGCGCCTGGAGTTGTGTGATTGAGACATTTGGATGGTGCAACAAATGACTTTCCGCAGACATTGTCAATATAGTAACTAGACACTTTACGTCATGGCCCATCTTGTGAGCCTGATGTATTGCAAATGTGCTATCCTTTCCACCAGAAAACAGCGCAGCTAGTCTCATTGTATGATATTAGAGACGTGAATATTAGAGTCCTTCAAAACTCATAATCGTCATCAAAAATCAGATGGCTTTTCCGCCCTATCATCAGGACTCAATGTATGGTTTGATTTGTAATATTAGTACTAACTCTTTATTCTCATTACCTTGGTGCGGTCCATAACCTTCCAGTATTCGACCATCTGTCCTTGTTCTAGCTTGCCTTGGACTTCTTCGTCAATCATTTGAACATCTATTGTCTCAAATGTCTCGCTATCCATCAGCTGGACTTGGTCGCCAGTAATTGAGATGATTTGGCCTGAGCGCTTGTCAATTAGTGGCACATGCACTTGCATCGATACTGGGCTTACGTGTGGTCTTTTTTGTCCATCAAAGATTCCAACGCCGACAATTCTTGCCTTTGCTGCGCCATGTTTTCCAGGCTTGCTGGTGTCATATTCAATGATTCTGCATGGCTCGCCAGATGGTTGATCAGATACTGGCAGTAAAATGTAAGAGCCAATTTTTAGTGAACCCAAGTCTGCAGGCTTGCTCATAGTGTGAACAATTTATGAACAGTATTTAACATTTATGAAGATCACTTTAGCTTTTCTAGAATCGACAATCCGACAAGATTGTTCATCGTGATCCCTTTTCTGCAAACGTTTCGTCTTGTTTGCTCGCAGTACTTGTTTACGCTTTGGTGGCTTTTTTCGCTAGACACTTCCAATACCACAATGCTGTCCTTGTATGGGAATGTGAATTTTGGCGGCTCTGATGAGTAGGACTCCATGTTTCCTGTTGTTGCCTTGCGCACCAGATCGTTTTTTGATACTACCATTGCAAGATCTGACATGTCCTCGTCTGACTTTGAATATTCCAAATAATACACAGACACAAAGTTCATTGTTCCATTCACATCACGCTCGAAGAGCTCGCTGTTTGTGTTAAAGACAAATGCGGTCTTTTGTGAGTTACATTTTTCGATTTCCTTTGTTATTTTGACGTCATTGTTGAATTTTGCTAAAAGATAGTGATTTGCGTGTGAAGGGAAGTACGGCTTGCTATCCTCAGAAAAGGTGGCAGTCACAAAATACATGTTTTCTACGTTTTTTGACTGCTGCCAGGAATCCTTGATCTCAATTGATTGGTGGTCGTGCATGTACGGTATGCATGCGTATCCATCAGATGTTGCTTCTGACACTGCAAAAATTCGTCCCCGAGATTATTTAACAGTTTTTTGATCTACACAAACATAGAATCTGGATCTTGGCAAAAATTTCTGATCCATTAACAATACCTATTTAATAGAATCAGATGCGAATTTTTTTGTCCCAGCCTAGCTCAGCCTGGTAGAGCTTCCGGCTGTAGTGGTTGGCCATCGGCTAACTGAAAATCACAGCCTACTAGGCACACAGATACCGGAGTGTCGAAGGTTCAACTCCTTCGGCTGGGACTACACTCCTTCTTGTTGCATATCAAAACAACATGATCGGGTCTTGAAATTCCAAATCTGTATTCTTCAAAATTTAATAATATCATTTTCAGAGGAAGACTATGCTGTTTGGAGTCTTTGCAGTTCACAGCCCAGAATCCTGCCCATTAAACAATCAGAAAAGCAGAGAGATCTTTTTGGGAATAGAAAAAAAGATGAAAGAGAGCGTCAAAAAGCACAACATAGAGAAGATCATTGGGTTTTACATGTCAGTTTTGGAGCACCAATGGGTAATAATTTTGGATGCAAAAAACGCACATGATGTTGAAACTATGTGCATTGATGTAGGCATATCATCAACTAGTACCATAAAAATTGTTCCGCTCAACGAGTTTACCAAAGTCATTAAGAAAATAAAATCTAGCCAATAAACTTCAAGAATATTTTATCAAAAATAAAACAAGAAAGCGGGAAGGCATATAGGGGGTCGAATCTGTACGTTGCGTTCTCGTTTGATCTAAAATTGCCGTTTTTACTATTATGATATACTTAACATTGTAAATCATTTGCTAAATATCATCAAGCCATATAGCAAACCATGAGAAATCCAACATTAGAATTAATCCAGCTTGAAAGACTTGCAAATAGTGTAATATTTCTAAGATTCAAAACCCTTTAACCTCAGATATTAAGTTAACAAGGTTAACTAGACATTATAAACAATAAGAGAAAAGCCAATCAAATTTGTCTGCAAAGATTATGGTTTTAAGTGTGAATTTGTGACTGCCTCAAATGATGTTGCTGGAGTAATAGAAGAATATAGACATTCTAATGAGGAGCATGGCATAAAGTACTCCAAGGAAGTTCTCATGCAGTTTATCATAAGAAAGGGCTGAACATACCACAATACTACAAAATATTCAAAAGCCACTTGTTTTGTTGAGATAATATGAGCGGAGAGGCATGGTCCAACCTAGACAAGGTAGACCAAAAGATCATAGAAATCCTAAACAGTAATGCACGCACTCCCTCAAAAGACATTGCGGTAGAGCTAAGAAAGTCAGGCCACGATGTCTCCGATAGAACCATCCGAAAAAGAATAGAAAGACTAGAAAAATCCGGAATCATCAAAGGCTACAAGGCAGTTCTATCCGACGTAGCAGAGACCAACGAACATGAAGCGTTGTTCCTAAAATTCAAGGTTACAAAATCACTAGACACACTAAAAGAGGCAATTCGTGAACATGTTGTTTCTTTGCCATATTATCTGATGGCGGCAAACATGGATGGAGAATGGAATATGCTAGTAATACTACGAATAGAGCGCGGCCTCAAAAATCCAGCATCCAGAATCATTGAAAGATTCTCAGAAGATATTATAGATTACAGAATAACCAAGATTGACTTTAAAAATGTCAATATTGTAAATATGTCACTTTTGCTTTTGTGACAAAGAGAATTCAGACTCGGCAGTAGACAGTGCGTCCTTTAGATCTTTTATTGTGAATGGTTTTTGGATAAATGCCAAAACACCTGAGCTGATTGTATCCTTGACGCGTTTTGTCGTCTTTTCGTCTGCAGTAATTAGTATGATTTGAGCATCTGGCTTTTCATCTAAAATTTTGGATGCAATGACATCGCCATTGGTATCTGGAAGACTCATGTCAAGCAGTATTATTGGATTTGATTTTAGCAGTTTTTTGCATCCTGCCAATCCGTCGTTTCCGGTGTAAAATGAGATAATGTTGGAATAGCCAAGATTGTTCAGATAGCCTTCAAGCTTGAGCACTATGGCTTTGCTGTCATCCACTACAATTACTGGTCTTGATACTTGTTCTTCTATTATGGTGAATTGCTTTGATTTTTCAAATGCATCCTTTGCGAAATCGTATTGGCCTGCCTTTAGAAAGCATTTTGCGGCACACAAAAATGCGGATTTTGCGGCATAGTTTTTTTCTTTTTTTGCAAATGTGAAAAATAATTTTCCAGCCTCTACTGATTCAGACGATGAGTCCTTGCTTTGGCGGTTTTTGCACTCTGATGCCAAGATTAATGATAGTGCAGCTTTTATCGGGTCAGATTTTTTGAGTGAATCTGCAATGCCAGATAGCATATTGTATGCTGCCATGTTCTGGTTGTTTCGCAGATGAGTCAGTGCCAAATCAAAGTCAGGCTTTTTTGTTGCCATACCAATGATCCGAATTTTATTCTAATATACTAGGTGTTGAATCAAAAAAACACATTCAGATAAATAATTTAATCAACCACATTGCCGCATACGACATTGCCGCACTTGCTGGAATTGTAATGATCCAAGCCCAGACAATTCTTTTTCCAATTCCCCATCGAACTGCAGTCAATCTTCGAACAGAGCCCGCACCCATAATAGAGCCCGAGATCCCATGGGTAGTGCTTGCAGGAATTCCAGCATGTGCCAATATTGCAAGTATTGTGGCACCGCCTGTCTCTGCGGCAAATCCTTGGTATGGTTTTAGCTGGGTGATTTTAACTGCCATTGTTTTGACGATTCTCCAGCCTCCAAAGAATGTACCCAGTCCTATAGCAGTTGCTGCCATCACTATGACATAGAATGGTATCTCAAAGCTTGATGTGATTCCTTCGCTGAGCAGAATGAGTGCAATTATTCCCATTGTCTTTTGGCCGTCGTTTGCCCCATGAGTTAGTGAAAAGTATGTCGAAGACACCAATTGTAGTCTTCCAAATACAGAGTTGACCTTGCCTGGCTTTCTTTTAGCAAATGCAGTAATTATCAGAGTCGCCACAGAAAATGCAACAATAAATCCAACCACAGGCGATACAACGATTCCAATTGCCACTTTTTGTAATCCTTCAAAGAGAATGGCATGTGTTCCAACGCCTGCAATTCCCGCACCAATAATTCCACCAATTAAGGCATGGCTACTAGATGATGGAAAACCCCAAATCCAAGTAATAAGATTCCAAATGATTGCTCCAATTAGAGCGCCAATTACAATGTGAATTGTGACAAAATCTGGGTTAATGATTCCCTTACCTACAGTTGTTGCAACTGCGACGCCAAACAAAAACGGTCCGACAAAGTTTGCAGCAGCTGCCAGACTTACTGCCTGAAGAGGCTTTAGAATTCTCGTGCCAACAACAGTCGCAATAGAGTTTGCAGCATCATGAAATCCATTGATAAAATCAAAGAATAATGCTGCCAGTATTGCGGCTATTGCAAGCTCATACATGGTTATGTGTATTTTAGAACAATGTCTTCAATTACGTCTGCAACATCAAGGCACCTGTCCGATGCAGACTCGATTGCCTCATAGATATCCTTCAGTTTTATTATGGTTACTGCATCATTTGTCTCAAATAGTTTGCCGACTGCTGTTCTGTACAGCTCATCGATGTTGTGCTCAATGTCACTGATTTTTCTGCAGTGATCAATTAGAGACTTGTCTGCTTTGACTTCTTTCAGTCTGGAGATGAGCAATTCTACTTCTTTTATGGCAGATAGTAGCTCTTTTGCAATATCTAGCATGTATGGCGGAGCAGACTGTACATGATAGCTTTTGATCCTGCCTGCAATTCCTTCAATATAGTCAATTACATCATCTGTTTTGGATGCGATTCGTTGAATGTCTTCTCTGTCCAGAGGAGTGATGAACGTCTTGTTTAGCTCCGCAAATATGGAGCGGGTAAGCTCGTCTGCCTCTCGCTCTAGCTTTTTTATTTCCTCTTGGTAGTGATCGGATTTGTCCATGTTTGCAAGCAGGTTTACTAGTTGTTCGGCAGTCTCTTTTGCCTTGATTGCCAGATTATCTAAAATTGTGAGAATTTCCTTTTCGTTTGATTTTACCCATGATAGCCATTGACCCATAAGCGGACTCCGAGGCTCATGTCATTAAAGTGTGTTCTACATATTCTATAGTTCGCTATATAGTTGCAGATCTGGCCTACGATCAAAGCAAAACAATTTTGTAACATTATACAATCATAGAATTATGAAACGCATCGAGGTAATCATCCCATCAAATAGATTAAACTTGGTAGTATCTGCAATTGAAGAAACTGGAGTAACTGGAATTACAACAATAGAAACCAAGGGAAGGGGCAAGGGAGCAAGACCATCACTTCGGAGTTCTCGAGGAACCAGCACTCAGATTGCCGAATACAACAGCCTAGCAACCATAATTACGATAGTTGAAGAGTCAAGAGTCAATCAAATAGTTGATGCCATTTTGAGTGCGGCAAGCACCGGCTCTAGTGGAGACGGCAAGATCTTTGTCTCTACAGTCGATGACGTAATTGATATTCAGACAAAAAAGAAAGGTCTTGCCTAGAATCTAATCGAGCTTAGATCGTAAACTGTCTTTTTGGTTTTTTGTTGTAGTATAGGCAGATATTCTAGAATGCAGAAATTCACAAAGTCACTAAATGACTTTATCTTGTAGTTTTCAAGCAGCACGGCCTTGTTTTGCTCATAAAACTCTTCGACTTTGGTTAATGTGTATTTTTGGAGCGGTACTAGTCTGCTTCGCTTTGTGGGAGTAACTTCTAGTTCTTTTTCTCCCTCTAGTGTCTGCATGTCAACAATTTCGGTCATTTCCGAGACAAAGATCTTGCCGCCATCAGAAGTCTTGATTCCAGATGATTCGGAAATTATTTCAATTACCTTTTTTGCATCCACATCGGATACGACCAGCTCGATTTTGACTAGTGGAATGCTTTTGAGGCTGGTGCTGCCAACCCTAGAGCCTCGCTGCTTATCAGAGATATCGTTGTTAGAGATCTCGTGCTTTGCTATTAGATATGTGCCGATTTTTGAAATCTTGTTTTTTGTTTCTGTAAAATTCTGTGATCGGATTATTGCTTCTATTTTCTTCATGCCTATGGGTTGATAATTGCTCTGCCCAAAATCTTGCGTGACTTTAGGTCCTCTAGTGCTACATTTGCATCAGAGAGGGCATATCGCTTTGATATGATCGGGTTGATTACTCCACGTTTTGCCAAATTCAGCAACTCTACCATGTCGTTATAGTTGCCAGTGTATGCTCCCTGTATTGTGATTGCCTTTAGTGGTATTGATACTAGTGACAAGTCGATTGCGCCACCAAATAGTCCTACCAGTGTCATTGTGCCCCTTTTTCGAATTACTGCAAGGCCCATCTTTACTGTTGGCGGTGCATTGACAAAGTCAATTATACAGTCCGCACCTTTTCCGCCACAAAGCGTCATGATTTTTTGTACTGCGTCTGGGTCCTTGGAGTTTACCGCATGATCTGCACCAAGTTCCTTTGCGGTTTGGAGTTTTGCATCATCAATATCAACAATTATGATGTTAGCGTTTGTGATTGCACGTGCTATTTGTACGCCCATCAAGCCAAGGCCACCTGCGCCAAAAATTACCAGATTGCTTTGTGAAGTAGCATTTGATTTTTTGATTGCAGTATAAGCAGTAAGGCCAGAGCATGCCAAAGAGGCTGCCGCATCAAGCTCGATTCCAGAGACTTTGGCCAAGAATTTGAAGTGTGGCACTAGGGCATACTCAGCATAGCCACCATTTTGAAAAACACCCAAAGAACGAGGAGTATCGCAGACATTATCATTTCCTACTCGACAGGCTGCACAGTTTCCACATCCAATCCATGGATATACTAAGACATTATCGCCTACTGCAAATCCCTGAACTGTGCTTCCTATTTCGGAGATAGTTCCGACTATTTCGTGTCCTGGGATGACTGGGAACTTTACTCCTCTGTCTGTTACTTTCATGAAGCCATCGCCAGTATCATATCCGCCTTCCCATAGGTGCAAGTCGCTGTGGCAAACGCCAACTGCTTTGACCTTTACTAGGACTTCGGTATCCTTTGGCTTTGGCGTTGGGACTTCGGATATTTCCAATGCCTTATTTGGCTCCATGATTCTGGCTGCTTTCATTAGATCAGAGCAAGTACACTTACAATATAAGAGTTGGGCGAATTATTCCGCAAGATAATCATTGTAATGGTACCAAGAGTTGACCGCAGACGGCAAAAAAATAGAGCCTTCTAGTATTAGTAGACAAAAACGCATTTCATAGTTATTGAGTGAGACAGAAAACATCTCTCAAGCGCCAGTAAACGTTTTGTTCAACCCAAATACGGTAATAAAAAAAGACGTCTGGGAGATAAACATCATTCAGATCCTAGAGATCCTAATTAGAATTCTAAAAAAGGCAGACAAAAAAGACCTGCGAGTAGCAGGAATGGCTGCACTATCATCCTCTTTAATTCATAGAATGAAAGTAGAGCGAATCTTTGCATTGCAAAAGGCTGCAATGGAAAAAAAGCCACTAACCCAAAGAACAGACGTTGACATTCAGCTGCTAAACATTCCGTATCGTCACGAGTCCACATATCCAGTAACACTAGAAGAACTCATGGATTTGCTAGAGAATCTGATTGGAACAATTGCAAACCCACGATCACGCAAAGGTGGCCAGCTAAAATTCGAGCCAATAGAGGCACCCGACTTTAAGGAATATTTCGTATCGCTTGAATCAATCATTGGAAAATATGAGGAACTAATACTGCGAAAACTGAATGCAGACGGCGTTGGCTTTTTGCACACCATAATTGCAGACTTGGACACAACGGATTCCATTAGGTGCTTTTTTGCAATTTTGTTTTTGGCGCGAGACCAAAAAGTAGACCTAGAGCAAGCAGGCGATGACATCAAAATCACCATAATTCGGGAGGCCACACCATGAAAGTAGAAGACGAATCTGAGGCAACATCAAGACTAGAGGCTGCCCTATACTCTGCTGGAAGACCCCTAACAGTAGAGGAGCTAATCAAGGCATCAGGCACGGAATCTAGAACCAAGACCTTGGCATTATTAGGCATAATAGAAAAAAAGACAAAGTCGGCATTCAGAGCAATCGAGATAGCCACCCTGCCTGACGGCTCGTATGTAATGCAGCTCAAGCCGGAGCTAAACGACACTGTGCGAAAATTCGCATCAAGGCCAATTTTGGCAAAGGCCACACTCAAGACACTATCATACATTGCATACATGCAGCCAATTTCTTCAAAACACCTAGTAGAGACAAGAGGAAGCGGAGTCTATTCCCACCTAAAGGAACTAGAGCAGCTTGACTTTATTGCACATCAAAATGTGGGCAGACTAAAGATTTTCACAACCACTGCAAAATTCCAAAAATACTTTGGAATCTCTGGAGACACGGACATTCTAAAACAGATTCTCTTTAAGAAACGAAAAACAAGTCCTATGCCAGAACCAATCACACAGCAAGCCTAGATTTACGCTCAGATGTGGCGTTGTGTATAAATTACAGTTCTCTAAAGTAAATTCGTGAAACGATCAGTCGAAAATCTTGCAACAAGCAAAATTACTGGCGGAAGACGTGTCCCCCTAAAGACTAGAAGAAAATACGACATGGATAGATTTCCAAATGAAGCAGTAATGGGTGAGCAAGTAACCGTTACAAGACAAGTTCGTGCAAACCACACCAAAACAGGAATCAAAAGAACCAACCTAGTAAACTTGGCAATTGCTGGCGGCAAGGTAAAGAAGACAAAAATTCTAAAAGTTTTAGAAAATGCAACAAACAGCGACTATCAAAGACGTGGTGTCATTTCTAAAGGCGCAATCCTAGAAACAGAAGACGGCAAGTGTCGTGTTGTGTCAAGACCAGGACAACACGGACAAGTAAATGCGATTTTGATAAAGTGATTAAATGAAAGATTACGAGCATGTCGTAGTCTGGCTGGATTATTTTAACAAGAACCTAACCATACGAGCTGGTAGAAGACTGCCAAAAGAAAAATGCATCTTTGATCCTTCACTAAAAGAATTGCAAGATGCGGCAACCGATGCTGGCATGACACTAAAAGAATCAAACGAAAAGGCAAGATTTCCAAGACGCGCATTTGTCCGCTCTGGATACATTGTAGTTCCAAAGACAGCACCCAAGGGAAAAATTCTTGGAAAAATTTCTGAAAAACTAGTATCCAAGAGAGCAAAGCAGACAAAATAAGATTGACTCTAGCTACAAGCTAAAGTAAAGTTGACAAAAGTCTATGATTAGCTGAGATTCATTTTGGTAAACAATTGCAGGAGATAGGGGAAATAATACACTTGGCCAGTAGCGGCCGAGTCATCATACGACTCGTACGTCCGCTAGACGAAGGCGACTATGTTTGCGACGATTCCGGCAGAAAAATCGGCAAAGTCACAGAATTAATTGGTCCTGTGTCAGCGCCATTTGCATCTGCCATATCGCTGACAAATAATATCAAAAAATACATCGGCGGCAAAGTGTACTTCCTTGATGAGCCTGTGATTAAGCGAAATAAATCAAGGAGATATAGAAGATGAATATCACAGAACTAGAAACTTGCTGCCCAGAATGCAAATCATCTTTAGTAGATGATATTCACAATGGAGAGCGAATCTGTTCCATGTGCGGAATTGTCGTCATGGAACAGCTGGCCGACTATGGTCCAGAGTCAAAAAGCTCAAGCCTTGAAGAAAGAACAAAGCTCACACGAGCAAGCGGACAAACAACTTTTTCGCAACACGACTTGGGCATTGCAACAGAAATTTCCATGTCAACTAAGGACTTTTCTGGCAAAACCATCAACTACCAAGTCGCAAGCCAGATGCATAACCTTCGAAAATGGCAACAACGAGTGCGAGTCTCATCCCCAAGGGAGAGACGACTTGCAAATGTTCTATCCATGATAGGAAGTACCTGTCAGGGACTGACACTGTCAGAAAATGTTTTGGAGACTGCATCTATGATCTACAGAAACCTGGACTCCCACATGGAAGTCAAGGGAAAATCAGTTGCATGTATTGCAGCTGCTGTAATCTACATGGCATGCAAGCAATGCAATGTAGTACGTTCATTAGAAGAAGTTTGTTCAGGAACTGGCTCCAACAAAGACCTCAAAATGAGGACCAAGTTGTCCGCCAAATACTACCGCATGCTAGTCATGGAGCTTGGCTCAGTCACAGCACCAGTCATATCTATGGACAAGTACATCTCCAAAATCTCGAATCTTACCAGCACTGATGTTCGAGTGGAGAGACTTGCCTTGGAAATAGCAGAAAAAACAAAAGACCTCAACGTATCAGATGGCAAGGCTCCAAATGGAATTGCTGCTGCCTATCTGTACATTGCCTCAATTCTTTTGGGACAAAACGTTCTACAACGCGACGTATCAAGTGTTGCAGGTGTAACTGAGGTCACCATACGAAACAGGTGCAAGGAGATTCTTTCAGGCTACAAGCTAAATCTGACACTAAGACCAAGTTTTGCCAAAAACTAACCCTCTTTTTCCTTTTTGTTTTAGATTAGGATCAGCTAAAATTCATCGAGATTATATACAGTTTTGAAATATTTGCAAACCATGGCGGTCCTAGAAATCAAAGACTTGCATGTGCAAAGGGAAGGAAAGCAAATTCTCAAAGGAGTCAATCTCAAGACCGGTCCCGGCGAAGTTCACGCGATAATGGGACCAAACGGATCTGGCAAGTCCACACTAGCATACACGTTACTAGGACATCCAAAGTATGAGGTAACACAGGGAAAAATAATTTTTGATGGAGAGGATATTACCGAGGCATCTACTGATGAGCGAGCAAGAAAGGGATTGTTCTTGGGATTCCAGTATCCAACAGAGGTGTCCGGTGTTGGTTATTCACATTTTCTTAGAACGTCATACAATGCGCTATCAAAATCACTGCAAAGCAGCAACAGAGAAGTATTCATCACGGTCAGAGAATTTCAAAATTATCTGAAAAAAAACCTGCAGACTGTTGGGCTGCGCGATGACTTTTTGGGTAGATACCTAAACGAGGGATTCTCTGGTGGAGAAAAGAAAAGATCCGAGGTATTGCAAATGGCAGTGCTAAAGCCAAAAGTATCCATACTAGATGAGCCTGATTCGGGTCTTGACATTGATGCAGTCCAGGCAGTGGCAAAGGCAATCAGCGATGTTTCAACCCCAGATGCAACCATCATAGTAATTACTCACTATGCAAGAATTTTGAAGTTTTTGAAAAAATTAGACTATGTCCATGTCTTTGCGCAGGGCAAGGTCCTCAAATCAGGCGATGCCAAGCTAGCAGACGAGCTAGAGCAAAAAGGCTACGACTGGATAGTAAAAGCATAGTTTGCGCTATTCTGTATACGTGGTTTTCAGACAAGACTTTGTTTTAGTGGAAGATAATCATATCACCATTGGAGTTATGGCAAGGCCTGTAGGCGGTGAGGCTAACAAGGAGATAATCAAAAAACTATCAAAGCATTTTGATGTTTCTTCTGTAAATGTTGTCATAAAATCAGGCCACAAATCAAAGGAAAAGATTGTCGAGATTACCTAAGCTTTGAATTCAGCTTTTTCTGATGGTCCGATTCGCGTTTTTCCAACGAATCATATTCCATCATGCAATAATAATCAAAAACTTTCATCTTTTTTGCATGTGCGTCTATGACATACTTTTCAATATCAGACACAAGCAAGCCTTGTGCTGCCAAAAACGCCTCTTCTTCTTTTCCTAGTTTTTGATAGGCTTCGGATTTTGCCATTGCTGTTTTGATTTGTTTTTCTTGCTGTTGCGCCAGATCATAGAATTTGATTGCGTCAGTAAATTTTCCCAAAAACGAAAGTGTCACTGCCTTGTTTAGTAATGCTGTGATATTGTTTGACTCTATTGACAGTGTTTTATCATAGTATGATATGGCGGAATCGTGCTGGCCAAGATCATTACATGCAAGGCCTTTGCTGTTTAGCGCCCAAGTATGAGTTGGGTTTTTTGATAATATCTTGTCACACAATACAAAAATCTCTTGATGTTTTCCAAGTTTTTCCAGCGCAAGAATTTTATTTTTTAGTGCATATTCATCAAATTCATTAAGTAATAGCACCTTGTCAGCATACAACACCACATCATCGAATCTAGCCAAGCTCAAAGACGCCATTGCCATGTTTTGTAGTGCAACCAAATCTTTTGGATCAGAGTCAAGCATTTTTTTGCAAAACAACACAATGTCATCCCATTTTTGATCAGAGTGCAGTTTTTTTATCACATCAATCGGATTGCCAACATATGCCAATATCATGGAATAAACCCAAGACACACATTAAGATTTCAAGAGTATGCCTTTTTTGAGACGCTCATGAATCTCAATTACAAAGTGAAAGCCAATCACCTTGGCAAAAACCATAGCAGAAATCAAGACAACTGTCGTCTGTCCCAAATAATCAAGTATGCGGTAACTCCAACCGCAGTCATTAATTCCAGCCAGTACAGGTACAAACCCAAAGTAAGCTGTCTTTTTTCATCGTATTATAATACGGTGCAATTTCAATTAAGGATTTATCCAAATTGAGATTCTAAATTATCGTTAAATATGGTAATATCAAAACCAAATCCATGTCAGAAAACAGAACATTCTTCAACTTTTCATTCTTCAAAATAGACCCAAAATGGCGATGGATGGCAGACTTGGCAAAAGAAGAGTCTGCAAAGGAAATAGACCAAGTAATTAGAAACTCCAAGATAAAATGCCGAACCTATTCCACTCTAGGACTGCGAGATGATGCCGAGTTTTTGCTTTGGTTTGCATCCGAATCCATAGAAGAGATTCAGAGTGTCATATCCAAGATCTACACTACTGTCTTTGGCAAATATATCATACCGTCTCATGTGTATTTATCATCTACTAGGCCGTCCATTTACGCAAAAATGGGCAGAAGCATATCCTTTGTTGCAGGAGACGAGCCAAAAAAATACGTAATCGTGTATCCATTTATCAAGACTCGTGAGTGGTATCTCTTGCCGCTAGAGCAGAGAAAAAAGATGATGGATGAGCATATCGAAGTTGGGCACAAGTACCCCCAAGTGTTGCTAAACACGACATACTCGTTTGGAATTCATGATGAGGACTTTATGCTGGCGTTTGAGTCAGATGATCTGCATGCGTTCCAGGACTTGATAATGGAGCTTAGAGAGACACATGTCTCAAAATACATAGAAAAAGACACGCCAATGATTGTCTGCGTCAAAAAAGACATCATTCCTTTGATTGCAAGCTTGGGGTAGCGCAATTTCAACACTGCAAATCTAGGATAGACATAAATCCAAATTCCTAGCCGAAGAAATCCACACCAATGAAATATCGAACCCTTGGAAAAAGCGGAATCAAAGTATCAGAAATAGGATTTGGAGCTTGGACCATAGCGCTGGATTGGTGGGGCAAAAAAATCGAAGATGATGAAGCAAAACGAATGCTAAAAAAAGCATACGATCTTGGAATCAATTTCTTTGAAACCGGTGATATGTACGGAAAAGGCAAAAGCGAAAAGCTAATCGGCGAAGTCTTCAAGGGAATGCGAAATGATATTGTAATTTCAACAAAGTATGGCTACGAGTTTGAGGGAGCAACACAAATAGGCCACTCTGAGCTGCCACAGCGATTTGACCCATTATTTACAGAACATGCCTTACGAAATAGTCTGGCAAGGCTGCAGACTGACCATATCGACGTGTACGGTCTACACAATCCAAAAATGTATCACATCCAAGACGATGTGATTTTTCATACTCTAGATAACAAGATAAACGAAGGAGTAATTGGCACATGCCAAGTTGCATTGGGTCCTGCGATTGGCTGGACCAATGAAGGCCTAGCTGCAATGAGCCGCAAAAACGTCTCTGCCGTTCAAACGGTATACAACATTTTAGAGCAGACTCCAGGAAACGAGCTAATTGATGAGGCCTCAAGAAAAAATGTCGGCATACTGGTTCGAGTGCCAGACGCATCTGGAATCCTCACAGGCAAAGTAAAAGCAGACACCAAAATTGATGAAAAAGACCACCGCTCAGTTAGACGAGGAGAGTGGGTCCAATCAGCATTACATAAAGTAGAACAGCTGCGACCAATTGCTGACAGGAACGGTCTCAATATCACCGAGCTTGCAATCAAGTTTATTCTATCAAAGAATCCAGTGTCCTCGGTATTTCCAACCGTAATTAGCGAAGAGGAAATAGAACAGTTTGCCGCAATGTCAGACGGCAACTATCTATCAAATACAGACCTCACAGAGATTGCCAATCTGTATTCTACTTGGCCACCCTATGAGATCAAGGCTACAGTAGCATAATCTTTCCACTTTGGAACCACAATTTTAGATCAAGTTCCATTCTCAATATATCAAATTACATAATCAGATTAATAGGAGAAAAAGATGGAATTCAGTGTGCATCCAGAAGAAAACATCGACAAGGCGTTTTTGGCCTTTTGCGTAGAAATAGTACTGCTAAGAATGGGTGCGCCCCAGTACGATAAAGTAGTATCCAAGCTGGAAAAAGAATACCACACCTATATTCCAGAATGCGACAAAAACCCAGAGACATTAAAGCGAGTCCTCCAGGACATCTTTGGCGACGCATATGATGATATTTTGGCCGAAATCAAGGCGGAAATTGGCGAGGTAATCTCCAAAAAATATTATGCCGACTTTGTCAAAGCAATGACATAATGCAAATATCACAAAAAGGAGCCCTAGTATCAGCCCTAGTCATAATGGGCTTTGTGTATTTTCTTGCAAGCATATTTGAGCAGGAGAACTATCCAATTATTGAAAATAGCATCTATCCTACTGATGTTTTCTTTATTGTAGTATCACCAATTGTAATTGTTTTTGCAGCAATACTTGTTGCAAGGCATGGAATAACAGGCAGCCACTCCAAAGCATGGATTTTGTTTTTGGCAGGCTCCATAGCATGGTATGCCGCAGATCTGACATATTACTATAATTCAGAATATGTGATACAGAACAACAACTCGTATTTGGTTGACTATCTGTATTATTTGAGTTATTTTCTGTACTTTGGATTTATGATGTTTTATCTAAAGCCAAGAAAAAACAAGATTACAAAAAAAATAATCATACTCGGTGTGATAATCTCTACTAGCTTTATTGTACCAAGTTTGTATTTTATTTCCCAAAAGCCAGTAACAGACAATGCTGAAACAGGCATAAACATGGCCTACCCATTTTTGGATTCGATGGTTTTTGTTCCCGCGTTTGTTGCGGTTGTTTTGTTTTTTAGAGGCGAGGTAAACTTTTTGTAGATAACAGTGATGCTTGGAGTAATTTGTATGGCAATAGCTGATACTGTCTTTTTGGTAGAGCGATGCTTGGAGATATTTTCTGCAAGCAGCATGGCAAATCTGTTTTTTGCATGGAAGTGGATTTTATTTACATTTGGCACATACAGCCACATCAAAATTTTTGGCGTAAAATCTACGCAGTGATTGGCTCTTCTATGCTAAATTCGCTTTCTGTGAAATATTCTACGCGTGTCTTTTTGAATTCGCGCGAGCTAAACAATATCTTGTAGTCATCTACTGCTATATGTTGCTGGATGTCTTTTGCCATTTGTTCTGCTTCTGGGATTGACTTGCAGTGCACCATTGAAAAGACATTGTATGGCCAATCAGCATAAACTGGTCTTTGATAGCAGTGGCTGATTTGTGGAAATGCCCCTAGTATTGCGCCCACTTGTTCTATTTTTTCTTCTGGGACGCGCCATACTATCATGCCGTTTGCCACAAAGCCTGCATCGCGGTGTCGTAGGATGGCCGCATATCTTCGCATGACGCCAATTTCCTCATAGTGCTTTAGATTCTCAAAGACTTGGGCCTCAGTCATCCCTAATGCATTTGCTGCAGAAAGGAATGGTCTATCTACTACGTCTAGGTCCTTTTGGAGCTGCCTGATGAATTCCTTGTCTTCTTCGGTTGGTGTGAATTTTACCTCAGTTACCTTTTTCTTTTCCTCAGTAGGTGCTACTTCTTTTTTCTTGTCATCCATCATGTCGAGTTTGACTCCGATTTTGAAGAGCTTGATCGTCGGAAGCAACCTCACCTTGAGAATTCCAGGCAATTTGGAGAACTTGTCAACCTCGGTTTTTAGATCAGAGCCAGGCGGCGTTGCCAAGGTAAACCACAGATTGTATTCGTGGTTGCGTTCATAATTATGCGAAACACCTGGGTGGCGATTGATCTGGTTTGCAACATAGTCTAGCTTTTCTGGTGTAATTGCCATTGCGACAAGGGAGCTCTTATAGCCAAGCCTTCTTGTGTCAAATATTGCAGATAATTGTCGGAGGATCCCGCTGGATTTGAGTGCAGAGATTCTTTTTTTCATCTCCTCATTTGATAGTTTGAATTTCTCAGCTAAAACCTTGTATGGCTCTGCTACTAGTGGAAAGGACCACTGGATTTCATTTAGAATTTCTTTGTCTAGTGCATCCATTATACCGTAAAATCAGACTTTGAATTAAAAATGTAGCGAGATCTGTACAATCCTATAAATACAATTTTGATTCTGCCCTGATCGTGATTGTCGACCTAAACCTCAAAGGCAAACAAGTAATTGTTGTCGGAGCAGGTGGCGAGGGCCTAAAAAAAGTAAATTCGCTTTTGACGCACGACTGCCAGATTGTGGTAATATCAGATTCTGCAAGCACACAAATCAAAAATCTGGCAAAGCAAGGCAAGATACAATTTAGAAAGGCCAAGCTTGAAAATGCAGATTTTCTATCAGAGTATGAGCCGATTCTTGTGATGGCATCCACGGACAACAAAGAATTAAACCGCAAAATAGTGCTAAAGGCAAAAAAAATGCGATGCTATGCATACGCATCTGATGATCCCGAATTTTCAGACTTTGCGCATCCATCTATCATAAACATACAGGATACCATCCAAGTCGCAATATCTACAGGAGGTCGCTCACCTGCAATGGCTCGCAAGCTCAAGATAAAGGCGGAAAAACTATTCCAAAATATAATAGACAAAGAAGACATTTACCAAATCAAGCTGCAACAAATAGCCCGCGATGCGGCAAAAACAAAGATCGCAACAGTTCTGGAGCGAAAAAAGTTCCTATACACCATACTAAATGATAAACGGATCAAACAGTTATTAAAAGACGATAATTTCCCAACTGCACAGAAAGAAGTAATGAGGATACTGAGCGAGTGGAAATGAGCAATATCATCAATGCCCGTGTAACTTTTAGAAATTCCCCAATTCATATTTTGGAAAAATTCACATTCAAGGACTTGGATTCGGCATACGAGTCATTCAAAAAGCATTCCGGCCTAAAGGAGCTAGTCATATTACAAACATGCAACAGGGTGGAAATCTTTGGCTCTACAGACAGACCAGATATTGCAAAGATCAAAAAAACCTGGGCATCCCTTGCAGGATTAGAAGAAATAGCATTTATGGAAAACTTTGAAGTGGAAGATGATACCGCAGTGTGCGAGCATTTACTCAGACTAACATCAGGCCTTGATTCAATGGTAGTAGGAGAAGAGCAGATCCTAGGCCAGATCAGAGACGCAATAATTCTTGCAAAAGAGCGCAAAATGTCAGGCGAATACCTTAACACTCTATTTGATAAGGCAGTAAAGATTGGAACACGCGTTCGCAACTCTACTGGAATAAACAAGGGAACCATATCTGTTGGTTCCATGGCAGTCAAACTAGCAGAGGAAAACATTGATGATCTAAAATCAAAGAAGATTCTCCTAATTGGGACAGGTGAGGCAGCAACACTAGTTGCAAAGTCTCTGGAAAAGCGAGGCTATCCATTCTATATCACTAGTCGTACCATGGAGCGCTCGCAGGCATTTGCAGAAACAGTAGGTGGCAAGCCAGTCAGCTTTGAAGAGATAATGAAAGGATTCTCCAACTATGATGTCTTGTTTGTGGCAACCGTTGCGCCGTATTTTCTGGTGACATTTGATAGAATCAAGGATGCAATGAAGCAAAAAGCAGGCATGATGATTTTAGATCTGTCCAACCCAAGGACAGTGGACGAAAAAGTAGCAACCATACACGGAATAAAGATGATGAATCTGGACCAAATAGCAGAAATGGTGGATAAAAACATGCGATACCGCACAAACCAGAAAAACAGTGCAGAAAAAATAATTAGCGAAGAAATACAGGTACTAGAGGCCCAAATGCGACGACTCGAAGTAGAACCAGTGGTAAAGGAGATCTTCAAAGATATTGACTCTAGGCGAACAAAAGAGCTGGAAAAGGCGCTGCGAATGCTTGGGGAAACAGACGCATCCAAGGTCAAAATCATAGAAGAGTTGACAAAAGCAGTAGTAGAAGGGATTATTTCCACTCCAATGAACAATCTTAGAAAAGCATCAGAGCAATCAGATGAGGACTTGCTCAAGGCTGCAACAAAGTTATTCGACTACAAGAAAAAAGACTGACCTAGGATTATATGGTATTACAGAGGATTTTTCTCATGTCATCATTTCCCACAAGGCGTCTTCGAAGACTACGCAAAAACGAAAAGATGCGAAATCTAGTCCAAGAAGTATTATTCTCTACTAATGATTTGATTTGTCCTGTATTTGTGCAAGAAGACCTCAAGGAGAGAAGCTTTGTCAAGTCCATGCCAGATATCGTACGATTGCCATTATCTGAGGTAACAAAAGAAGTCCAAGAAATCAAGGACCTCAAAATCCCCGCAATCATGCTATTTGGAATTCCTGCACACAAGGACGATTCCGGAACTGGCGCATTTATCGACGACGGAATTGTGCAAAAGGCAATCAGACAGGTGCGGGAAAACTTTGGTGATGATATTGTAATAATGGCAGACGTATGTCTGTGCCAGTATACATCGTCTGGCCATTGTGGAATACTAAAGGGAAACCAAATTGACAATGACGCTAGTCTGAAAACACTGGCAAGCATTGCATTATCTCAGGCAAAGGCAGGAGTCGATATTGTATCGCCTTCTGCAATGATGGATGGTCAAGTAAAGGCAATCAGACAAATCCTAGATGAGAATGGATTTACAGATGTTGGAATAATGTCGCATTCTGCAAAACATCGCTCTTCATTTTACAATCCTTTTCGTGATGCCGCAGACTGCGCACCACAATTTGGCGACAGAAAGACCTACCAGGTCCCATTTACCAACCCCAGAGAGGCAATGCGAGAAATTGAGCTAGATATCAACGAAGGAGTAGATATTGTGATGGTAAAACCCGCATTGTCATATCTGGACTTGATTGCAGAAACCAAAAGAACTCACAACATTCCAGTTGCCGCATATTCTGTTTCTGGGGAATATGCGCTGGTAAAGGGAGCTGCCCAATTAGGATGGATAAATGAGACAGATATCATGTCAGAGATCCTATATTCGATTAAGAGGGCTGGTGCAGACATGATAGTTACCTATTTTGCCAAAAAAATGGCAGCTTATCTGAACAAATGAGAGACGACGAGCGATTTGAAATAGAGCGGGCGTATGACTTGTTGCCGCATGTCATTGGTGCAAGCTGGGCGTGTGTTTGGTTTAGGAGCAATAATATCAAAAAGCCCACAATAGAAGAATTTCGAAGCAAGACTGTCGAATATTTTGGCATGATGCAAAAGATGAGTCAGGCATATCCTGCAGAGGACAGATTTTCAGACATCACATCATACATGAAAAAGCGCCATGAGCAAGAAGTGGAAAATATTATTTCTGGAAAGAATCCTGAAATTGAAAAAAGATACAAGCGGTATGTCGATTACGGTTAGATTTCACTTTTTAGCTCAGACAGAAATTGTATCATCAGTCTAGTTCTTTTTTTGGCAAGCGCTTTTCCTGTCTTGGTATTCATTTTTTTTTCAAGCAACAGTAATTTCCTATAGAAATGATCAACTGTCCAGGAATGGTCGTCTGGTTTTCTGGTGCGACAGAAAGGATCAGATTCGTTGTAGATTGGCCTTTTTTCAGAGCCACCAACGGAAAGTGTTCTAGCAATTCCAATTGCACCCAATGCATCCAGTCTGTCGGCATCCTGTAGTATCTTGCCTTCTATGGTCTGAGGGATTTTGCCTCGCGAATAGCTGTGGTCGCGTATTGCATCAGAGATTATTTTGATTTCAGATTCTGCAAAATGATATTTTTTTAGGATTTTTTGCGCCAAAACAGCACTCTTAACTGATGCAGTCTTTGATCGAGGATCGGATTTTGGAAACTGGACTATATCATGTAGTAGGACAGCTGCTAGGACCAATTTGGTGTTTGCTTTTTCGGTTTTTGCTATTTTTTGCGCATTCTTGTATACTCGCATTACATGGGAATAGTCATGTGCGGGGTCGCTTTGGATCCTTTTTTTGACCTCTAGTTGTAATGGTTTTAGTGATTTCACTGCAAAAATTTTCCCAAATATACTACAAATAGATTTTTGTTCCCACCCCACAAAGCCAGATCAATGTTTGCCAAAAAATTCCAAATACTAGAAAAGACACTGGTTTTGCGCTATCCAGTATCATCTGATGCCAGAAATTTGATGAATCTGATAAACTCGCTAGTAAAAGAAAGAGCAGACATTGCCAAAACCAAACCAGTCACCATACGACAGGAAAAAAAATGGCTTGCAGATTCACTAAAATCCATTCAAGACAAAAACAAAATAATCATACTAGCAGAATTGGACGGAAAACTAGTTGGCAGCTGCGAAATAACGCGAGACAATTATGACGTATCGAGGCATGTCGGCACACTAGGAATTGGAATCATCAAAGGATACAGAGGAATCGGGATTGGCACCAAGCTAATCAAACAAACATTATCAGAGGCAAAAAAACTCGGAATAAAACTAGTCAAACTATATGTCTTTGATTCCAATAATGTGGGCAAAAGCATCTACGAAGAACTTGGATTTGCAGAAACAGGAAGAATTCCAAGTGGAGTCTACCACAACAAAAAATACAAAGATGATATCATCATGATAAAACGCCTATAGCTTCCAGAATCTGGGCTTGACAAAGCGTATTTTCTTTTCTGATATCAAAACATTCCAGTTCACAGAGGCAAATAAAACCATCATACCAATGCTTGCCAAGTCCACTACCAATACACCGACATATCTTTCCTGAAACATTTGTAAAAACGGTGTCAACACCACATCACTTACCGATAGCATCACATAGTATGCCGCAAATCGCCCAAGCCAATATCCACAGTAAATCTGGGCACTTTTTGCCCTCATCAGACCATACATGATAAACAAAATATTGTCAGGTAGTGGCGTTGCGGCAAAGACAAACGATGTTCCAAAGTATCCTAGTCTTTTTGATTGCAAAAAGTTCTGGATTTTATCAAGGCTTGACTTTCTCTCTGTGTTAAGAAATTTTGTAAAATAGCTGCTTGCCTTGAGCAAGACAAACCTTCCAAGTGTTGCCCCGCTTGCCCCAATTGCTGCCAATGCAATTGGGTTCAGTGTTGGGTCGAGCGCCCTAAATGAAACCAGGACAATCCAAGTTGGCGGCATCAAAATTGGTGCCAAATTTAGCACAAACATTAGCAAAAAGATTCCAAAGTACCACATCTGGTAAAAAACGGAAAAGATTTCTTCCATTGTGTGATTTTTTGCGCCTATACTAAATTGGTTTGTTCGAGGCTGCGAAATTATGCAAATTTGGCCAAATCGTGTAATAATTTGTCATTTTGATCCCAATTTGCAAAATTGTGGACCAAAGATCCAATATATTTAAATTTTAAAGAGTGTATATATTCCCATGAGCGCCCGGGCCTGGAAATGTTTCAGATGTAATTTGATTTTCCGGGATGAAATGTCTGCTCAAATTCACCGCGATTTGTCTGGCCACAAAACCACCTCTGCAGAGATTTTAGAAGTATAAGTGCAGAGGGTGGGATTTGAACCCACGAACCCCTAAAGGAAGGGATATCTTATTTTGATCTTGAGTCCCTCTCGGTTGGCCGGGCTTCGATACCTCTGCAAGAGCAATTTTCTATTCAGAGTATATAACTGCTCTAGCTGGGATCTACTAGATTTTGGTGTGATTTGCAAAAATGAAAATTAATTTTCAAAAACTTAATTATGGAATAATTCGGGTCTAGTTCGTGGTAACCACAGAACAAGCAAAAAACATGCGAAACAAAATCGACATTGAAGGAACCATAGAAAGAATGGGAGAACCACGAACAGTAAATCTCAAAGTTGGCGGAACAACCGAGGTATGCGATGCATTTTTGGTTGATGAGGCAGGCGAAATCAAACTAGCGCTTTGGGGAGAGGACATCAAAAAAGTAAAGAACGGATCCAAAGTAGCAATCAAAAACGGCTACACAAATACCTTCAAAAACGAAGTCTCGCTTGGAAAAGGAAAATACGGCGAACTAATCATCAAAGAATACTAGGTATACCTAGAATTTTGTTTCTTTCTATAATCAATTACTAGTATAATGATTCCAATTATTGTAATTATTATTCCAACTATTAGCAGTATGCCAGATATTGCCAGTGGGAGTAGTGTCTTAGTTAGTGGCGAATTTGGATCAGAGAATTTTTCTGATGTTTCAGGATTTTTTGTAAACATCATCATTATCTCAATTGGCCTAGTGCCGGTATTTTTGACATTGAAATTGTAAATGTCGGGATTTTCTATTTTCATTGTCTCAAATAATGCTGGCTGGTCAGACTCAAATGTACCCAAGTCATCGCCGTAAATGTTCGATATTGATATAGAAACAGAATCAGTGCTTTGGTAATCCATTATCTGTATGCCCCAAAACACAGAGCCAACATCAGAGCTTGCATCAAAGGAAAACGTGCCTGTTTCCCCAGGCTGGACTTGTATTCTGTCTGATACCTCATCGAACATTCCCTCCATTATCTCAGATAGTGCAAATTCAGAGTCCGGAAAACCCGTGTTTGATACCAAAACCATGGCAACCGCAAACGATATGACTACTAGGGATACTCCGCCCAGTGAAACATAGATTCCGCGCTTTTGCACAAATATTCACAGACATAATGTTGTAATGAGCTTATCGTCTTGATTTTTTCTTTGATTTTGCCTTTCTTTTTGTTGTCTTTTTCTTGGCTGCCTTTTTCTTTGATTTCTTTTTGGCAGCTGCTTTTCTTTTTGCTGCTGCCTTTTTGGCCGCTGCGGCTCTTTTCTTTGCTGCCATTTCTTCTAGTCTTGCAGTGACCTTGACAAGTGCCTTTGCTGCGCTTTCTTCTCTTTTCTCAGATGTTGCGAGTTGTTTTTGTAGTTTTTCAGAGTCAACCTTGCTTTCCTTTAGTTGTGTGACAAGTGCTGGCTTTGATTTTACCTCCTTGTGGATTTTCTGAGATGTAGTTGATTGCGATTTTTTGTAATCGATGATTTCTTTTTCTACCTTTTGGACTGCCTTTTCTCGGATTTGCAGTTCTTCATTTAGTTCTTGGATTTTTTCTACCGCTATATCGAGTCGGTATTGAGCGTTTGATTTTTCCTCATCGGTATTGGCATTTGCAAGATCGATTTCTGCCTGATCCTTTGCCTCATTTTCTTTGACTAGTCTTTCTTGGGCAGATTTTGCCAGTCTTTCCAGGCTTTCCTTTCTTGCCAAAATTTGGTTAAACTCCATGTTAATGTCGGTAAGCTGTTCTTTGTCGTGCTCTAGGTGCTTTTCCAGTCTTTTTAGGCCGGAAGATGATTTGCGTCCAAGCGATACTGCTTGCTTTAGGGCGCGCTCTTGTCTGCGCCTGATCTTGGATGCTTCCTGTTTTTGCTGCTTTAGTCTCTCAGCTAGTCTTTCTAGGGATGCCAACAATAAAACTCCTAAAACGATACGCATAAGCTTTGACTATTTTCAGTATTTGACTTGTGAGTTAAGAAATTTAACACTGTTACGAGTTTTTTGGTAACGGCAAAGCAAGGCTTTTAGTCAAATTATGCCAAAAAACACCAATGGAGTTCCATCCATCGCAGATCCCAATCATCAAAACATACAACATTCAGGACGAAAAGGCAGCATCCGAATCTGCACTAGAGATGGTAAATCTTGGATTTGAGAACCAAAAGGGAGGATTCAAGGTTTTAATGCCAAAGCAGGAAAAGCTTGCCAAGCGAATCGGCTTTACCATAACTACAGAGATCAACTATATGCTGCGCAAAAAAGACCAAGAGCGAAACCTGCGATACTGGACATACCACCATGATGAGAAAAACTATGCCATTGTTCTTATCAGCGGCAATGTCTTTGAGAAGCTAGGCCTTTGATTTCTCAAAATACTTGTACATCTTTAGCTTGTTGCCAATAATGGCTGCAAGTGTTGTGCCAAATATTGTACCACCTATTACATCCATGGGATAGTGCTGCAACACATAGACTCTGCTTAGCGACTCTAATACAGGAAATATCCAGATTAGGTATCTGCCCCTTGGAAATCTATTAGATAACGCATAGCCTGCCAGCAAGGCAATTACAGCTGCCCGTGTTGCATGTCCAGATGGAAAAGAGCCGTTTGTGCCCAAGACAAACGTGTCCTGAGCTATCTCATATGGCAGCTCGCTTCCCAAAAACTCTAGTTCCGGCCTTGGATTATCAATGACATATCCTTTGAGATAGCCTGCGCCAATTGTGCCTGCAACTAGGCTCAAAAGCATCACAAGCCCAACTCTTCTGGTTCTTCTAATTATCAAAAGTACTATACTGAGTAGGACTAGCCATCGCACATCGCCAATTTCCGTTATTATCCACATGATAAGATCCAGTGAGTGGTTTCCGCCAATGGACTGGAAATACAAAACAGTAGAGCGGTCAAAGTCTTGCGTTACTTTGGTTTGCACCAAAACAGACAGCACCACAAATGCTATGACTAAAACAAAGAACGGCCTAGATCGTAGGCCAAACAACCAGTTTTGCAATCACACAAAGGCCAGTACTGTTGCTTTTAATTTTTCTGCAGAAATTGATCGGCTTAAAGATTTTAAGATGGCAAAAAAACACCAAAGCGTGAAGATCCTAACGCTTGGAGACTTTGACCTAAGGGGGAAAACAGTTCTTCTTCGCGTTGATATGAATTGCCCAATTGAACCCACAACTGGAGAGATTTCCGGAGTAAAAAGAATAGAAGAGGCAACTGAAACCATTGAGGCATTATCTGAGGCCAAAGTAGTTGTGGTATCACACCAAGGAAGGGTTGGCAACAAGGATTACATTGGAATGGAGCAGCACGCAAAAATCTTAGAAAAAATGCTTGGCAAAAAAGTCACATATGTGCAAGATGTTATTGGCACACTTGCCCAGTCTGAGATTAAAAAAATGCAAAATGGTGATATTATATTATTGGATAATTTGAGATTTTGCGCAGAGGAAAATTACGAGTTCTCACCAGAAGATGCAGCACAAACAGTAATGGTGCAAAGATTGGGAAAATTATTTGATCTGTGTGTTTTGGATTCATTTCCATCAGCTCACAGGGCGCACCCATCACTAGTTGGATTCTCCCAAATAATACCAACATGCGCTGGAAAAATAGTAGAGCGCGAGGTTCGCAAGCTAGAAGAGATTTTGACTGTGGCAAAGGCTCCGCATGTCATAGTGTTGGGAGGCTCCAAGGTAACTGACAGACTAGAGGCAATCAAGATGCTAATCAAGCGTGGCCGGGCAGACCAAATCCTACTGACTGGCCTGATTGGCAATGTTTTCATGCGTGCGCAGGCTCGAATCAAGTACCCACTTGGAATCAAAGGCGAAGAGGATGCAGTTGCAAAGGCACATGCCCTAATGGGTGAGTATCCTGATGTGTTTTTCACGCCAGTAGATGTTGCAATAAACAATGACGGCAAGCGAACAGAGCTTGATGTTAGATTATTAAACAAGGGCGACCAGATTTACGATCTAGGTCCAAAGACAATAGAACACTACTCCAAGATAATATCCAGTGCTGGAACTGTATTTATTTCTGGACCTCCGGGATTTTTTGAAAATCCAGACTTTAGCTATGGCACAAAGGCAATGCTAGAGGCAGTTGCAAACTCCATGGCAACTACAATAGTCAGCGGTGGCCATCTAACATCTGCTCTAAAAAAATATGGTCTTGCAGAAAAGATCACCCACATCAGTACTGCAGGTGGCGCACTGGTGTTGTATTTGACTGGCGAAAAACTTCCAATGATACAGTCATTGGAGACAGCAGCTACAAAATACAGATCTAAATAGCTGCCTTACAAAGGGGACAGTTTTTTTCTTCGGATTTATTGATTGGAATTTCTGCCTTGCATGCAGGACAGCTTGTCTTTTCAAGTGGGTCGAATAGCTTAAACCACTGCGTGGTAAAGTTTTGCGCAATGTTTCTCATGATTCCTGCATCGCACAACTCTGCAAAGTATTTTTCAGCATCATCTATTGTCATTGACTTTTCTATTTTGTTTGCGGATTGCAATTCCGCAAATACTTGGTCATTGGTGAATCGCTCATCAGAGTTGAATTTCTCAAAAATCACTTTTCTTATTTCCAGTCCTACATCTGACATCATATCACCTAGTATAGACTGGATGCTTCCTGTTTTAAGGCATCTGCATTTGCGTCCTTGCTTGCCAAATACGAGTACAAGCCGTATTTGAGGACCTTGAGCGACAATAACGCACATTTTATGCGCACTGCTTGGAGGTTTTCAAGACCCAATTCCCCTAGGACATCATTTTTTTGGATTTTTCTCACATCTTCGACTGATTTGCCCTTGACTATTTCTGTTAGAACCGAAGTGCATGCAAGGCAAATTGCACAGCCCCTACCGCTGAACTTGATATCAGAGACTTTGTCCTGGTCGACATTCATGTAAATGTCGATGCTATCACCGCATAATGGGTTGCTGTCGTGGTATTGTATGGTTGGATTTTCTATTTTGCCAAAGTTGCTTGGGTGCCTGGAATAATCCACAATCATCTCGTGGTAAATGTCTGCGTTGCCACTCATAGCTTGAACAACCTCGCAGCCCTAGATAACGAGCTTATCAAAACATCGACTTCTTCTTTGGTGTTATAGATGTAAAAGCTAGCACGAGACGTTGCTGCAATGTCTAGCTTTTCCATTAGTACTTGAGCGCAGTGGTGGCCGGACCTGATTGCAACTCCATCTTCATCTATGATGGTTGCCAAATCATGTGGGTGAATGTCTGCAAAATTAAACGATATTACACCGCCCCGCTTTGACATATCAGATGTTCCATACAGTTTGATTCCATTTATTTTGGAGAGTCTATCCAGTGCATATTTTGTAATTTCTACTTCGTGCGCTCTAACATAGTCCATTCCAATATTATTGAGATAGTCAATTGCAGCTGCAAATCCAATGACATCAGCAATGTTTGGTGTGCCTGCTTCGAATTTGTATGGCAGATCATTCCATGTGGTTTCATACTTGTGGACTTCGCGAATCATGTCGCCTCCTCCGTGGAATGGCGCCATTTGCTCTAGTAGTTCTTTTTTTGCCCAAAGCACGCCAACGCCAGTTGGGCCTAGCATTTTGTGCCCAGAAAATGCAAAAAAGTCGCATCCCATTGCATCCAAATCTACTTTCATGTGAGGAACAGACTGGGCGCCATCTACTAAAACCCGAACGCCTGCCTTTTTGCATTTTGCAATTACTGCTGCAATATCGGTAATGGTTCCCAAAACATTTGACATTTGGCTTATTGCCACTAGCTTGACTTTGCCTGTTGCTAGGTATTGGTCCAACTGGTCTAGTATCAGCTCGCCATTATCATCAATTCCAATGTATTCTAGTTTGCCCTTTTTTTCCTGGGTTAGGAGCTGCCATGGAACGATATTGGAATGATGCTCGTATTCTGTTGTGACTATAATGTCGCCTTCGCGGATGTTTTGTCTTCCCCATGCATATGCTACCAGGTTGATTGCCTCGGTGGTCCCCCTAACAAAGACTATTTCCTGCCTGTCTTTGATGTTGAGGAATTTTGCTACCTTGTCCCTAGTCATCTCATATGCTTCGGTTGCTTCTTCTGCTAGGGCATGTACTGCTCGATGAATGTTGGAATTGTGGTTTGTGTAAAAGTCTGAAATTGCATTGATCACTTGGATTGGCTTTTGTGTAGTTGCCGCATTGTCCAAATATACGAGGTTTTTGTCGTTGCGGACCTTTCGCTGTAAGATGGGAAAGTCCTTTCTTATTTGATCAACAGAAATTGCGGTTTGCATCTTTAAACCTCAACGTAGATCTTGTTGTGATCTATTTTAACATTGTAAATTTTCAGAGCCACTTCTGCAGGTGGATTTTGCGGTGCGCCATTTTCCAAATTAAAAACAGAAAGGTGTAATGGACATCGGACTCCTTCACTTGATAAAAATCCGGTTGAAAGATCCGCTTCTGCGTGTGTGCAGATTCTATCTGTTGCGTAAATTTTGCCTCCAAGATTTGTAATTAGCAATTTTTTTTCCTCAACATCCACAGATATCATGTCGTTGTTTCCAAGCTGGTCTTGTGCACATGCCTTTACCCATTTTCCCAAAATCAGTCACCTGTATTTGTAGTGGGTTTCGATTTGGTCTGCTTCTTTGTATCTTACTTCTTCTACTTCCACTATGGCTCGCAGGTTTTCATCTGATTTGAGGACTAGGTCTCTGCCTGCCCATTTTGATTCAATCAGATATGCAATCCATGCTCGCACCTGATATGACATTGAACGCGATACTGGCTCCATGAATCCTTCCACTATGATTCTTTCTGCCTCTGCTCTATTGAGGCATCTGCATCCAAGATAGAACAATTGTTCTTCATCTACTTGGGCAACGGATGCAGAGTGGGTTGCTTTTACATCATTGGTTAGAATTTCAAGGCCTGGAATTGCATCTGATTTTGCGTCTTTGTCCAGTAAAATGGAACGGCCTGAGAGAAATGATCTTGATTGAGATGCGCCTTCTAGTATTTTGATCATGCCTTTGAATAGCGATTTTGATTTGTTTCTCAGAACAGATCTTTGCACTACTTTTCCTTCGGTTGATTGCTTTTTGTGAATCAGATTTGCGGATAAGTCAAATGATTGTTCGTTGTCGCCAAAGACAATCTCTGCATCTTCTGCATATGCACCGACGCCATCTAGATAATAGTTTGTTCTGTATCTAGATAACATAGAGCCAAACAATCCCAGATACCAGTTTATTTTTGCGTCCTGTGCTATGGTACAGTTTCTAGTGGAAAAGTTGACTGCTGATTGGTCCATTGCCTGAAATGTTGTCATGGCAAGCTGCGAGTTTGGCTGGGCATCAACTGTGAGCAGTTCCAGATAGGCTTGCTGGCTTGTACCCTTTGGCGCGTACAGTTCTTGTACTATTCCTGCCTTGCTACTTTGCTCTGCGATTATGATATTTTTGGATATTGTGGATGTACCGTCTGGCGATATGCAAGACACCACATGGATTGGCTTGTCCAAGATCAGGTTTTTTGGAATTTTGATAAATATTCCAGAATTAAATGCCGCATTGTTTAGTGCAGTGTACTTGTCTTCTTTTGGATCGGATGATTCCAGTGCCTTTTTGACCAGATCTGGATGGTTTTGTATAGCATCATAAATGGAGCAAATGACTAGTCCCTGAGATTTTAGATCATCAGGCAGATTGATTCTAAAAATGTGAGTTCCTGTCTGGATGATGTGGATTTCTTTTTCAAGCTCTGCTAATCTTGGTGCCAGTGCGTCAAAGATTGAATTTTGCGATTCTGTTACTAGAGATACTTCAGAGGGGTTCATCCTTTTTGCATCGGTGTACTTGTTGTATAATGGCGAGACCTCTGGCGGCAGTGACTCGTAAATTGCAAAAGAGTTTTTTCTGAACTGCTTTAGCCAGTCTGGCTCTTTTTTGGATGTCGAGATTTCATCTACGTGAGACGGATTGATTGTAGATAGGGCGAGTTTTTGCATGGTACAACAAATAATGATAGGGAGTTATCCTACCGAGTCGTCCATTTCCAGTTTTATGAGTCGGTTTAGCTCGACTGCATATTCCATTGGGAGCTCTTTGGTAAATGGCTCCATGAATCCGTTTACAATTAGTGTCAATGCGTCTTCTTCGGAGAATCCTCTAGTCATCAAATAGAAGATTTGCTCATCTCCAATTTTGCCTACAGTTGCTTCGTGGGTGACTGTGGCGTCTTCTTGGTTGATTTCCATGTATGGATAAGTGTCTGTCTTGGATGTGTCATCTAGTAGTAAGGCATCGCATCGAACTGAGGATTTTACGTTTGTTGCTCCCTTTGCCACATGTAGTAATCCTCTGTATGTGGTTCTGCCGTTTAGTCTGCTTACTGATTTTGATGTGATGCGTGATGTGGTGTCTGGTGCCAGATGTACCATTTTTGCTCCAGTGTCTTGGTGCTGGCCTTTTCCTGCAAATGCAATGGATAGTGTCTCGCCGTGTGCTTTTGGTTCTAGCAAGTATATCCCTGGATACTTCATTGTTATTTTGCTACCAATGTTACCATCAATCCATTCTACTTTGGCTCCCTGGTATGCATATGCTCGCTTTGTTACTAGATTGTACACGTCACTGCTCCAGTTCTGGATTGTTGTGTATCGTAATTTTGCATCCTTGTGTGCCACTAGCTCCACTACGGCAGAGTGCAATGACTCTGAGGAATAGACTGGTGCTGTACATCCTTCGATGTAGTGGACCTCGGATCCTTCATCTGCAATGATCAGTGTTCTCTCAAATTGTCCAATGTTTTCTGCGTTGATTCTAAAGTATGCTTGTAGTGGCATGTCTACTTTGACTCCTGGTGGAATGTAGATGAAAGAGCCACCGCTCCAGACAGCAGAGTTTAGTGCTGCAAACTTGTTGTCTTCTGGAGGAATGATTTTACCAAAATATTTTTTAAAAATCTCTGGATGCTCTTTTAGTGCAGTGTCTGTGTCTAGGAATAACACGCCCTGCTTTGCTAGGTCTTCACGTAAATTGTGATATACTACTTCGGATTCGTATTGTGCGCCTACGCCTGCAAGGAATTTCTTTTCTGCCTCTGGAATTCCTAGCTTGTCAAAGGTGCGCTTTACTTCTGGTGGAACATCGTCCCAGTTTTTCTCGGTTTTCTCAGAAGCCTTTGCATAATAGTAGATATTTTGAAAGTCAATCATGCCCAAGTCTGGACCCCAGTTTGGCATTGGCTTTTTCATGAATACTTCGTATGATCTTAGCCTGAAATCAAGCATCCATTGTGGTTCATTTTTTAATTTAGAAATTTCTTGAATTACTTCTTTTGATAATCCTTTTTTTGATAAATGCACATACATCTCGGTGGATTCTTTGAAATCATATTTTGAATAATCCATGTTGAGATTTTCTTGTGCCATGCAAAACGAAACTCTGTTTTGTTATAAATAGATTCTACACTGATTACTAGTTGTGGGTCGGAGTAGGAAGAGCTAATGTAGCTCAAGCTAATGAAAAAATATTTTTCATTGCTTCAAAGGCTCCCGGAACAGTATGCACATCTGCAATTTTTGGAGTCACGTTGAATTTTTTTAATTCCTCTGCAGTGAATGGTCCAATAGCAACGATTTGCGTTTGTTCTAATTTTTTTACCAGATCTTTTTGATCAGACATTATCTCAAAGAAGCCACGTACTGATGATGCAGATGTGAAGACAATTCCGTCGATTTTGTTTTGTGAAAATAATTCCTTGAAACTATTCCATTGGGTGTGATCAGAGAATGCTTGAACGTCGTAGAGGTGGTTTTCCTTTACTACCAGCCCTATTTTTTGGAGAAGTTTTGCCAAAAATTCAGTTGATGCGCCGCTTCGCGGGACAATTACCTTTTTGCCCTCTGCATTTAGCCTGGTGAATTGCTCGCCTACGCCAACAGATGAGAACTTTGATGGAACAAACGATACTTTGATTCCTTCGTCTTCTAGTGCTTGTTTGGTCTTTGGGCCCACTGCAATCACCATGGTATTAGCTATGGCAAGCTGGAGTTTTTGGTACTTGTCAGTGTTTTTTGCCACATCAAATAGTAGCTTGACTGCCTTTGAGCTCATAAAAACAGAATAGTCTGGCTGGAATTCCTGCACGTCATTTAGAAAGTCATCTACTATTTTGTCCCCTTTAGGCATTAGTTCAATTGTTGGAATTGGTAGTGGGATTGCGTTTTCCTTTGATGCCAAGTCTATGAATTCCTGGGCATCATCCTTTGAGCGAGTGATTGCTATTGTTTTGCCTGAAATCATTTTCTCCACGATATGGTTTTGTGTAGTTTTACCACGTTTCCTATTATAATTATTGATGGTGGCGTGACATGATTGTCTTTGATTTTTTGTGCGATATTGGATAGATTTCCAATCAGAATCTTTTGATCTTCGTTGGTGCCCTTTTGTATTACTGCGACTGGTGTTGTCTTTGGCAGACCACCCAATACAAGTTGTTTTGATATGATTCCAATTCTAGATAGGCCCATCATTATTACTATGGTTTCTACAGACTTTGCAAGCTTTTTCCATTGCACTGGGGATTTTGTTTTGCCTGGGTCCTCGTGGCCTGTCACAAACACAACAGATGAGGAATATTTTCTGTGTGTGAGTGGGATTCCAGAATATACTGCCGAGCCAATCCCAGATGTTATTCCTGGAATGATCTCAAATTTTACTTTGTATTTTTTTAGATATTCTGCTTCTTCTCCGCCTCTGCCAAAGATGAACGGATCCCCACCCTTTAGTCGAACGACATTTTTGTTTGATTTTGCAAATTTTACCATCTGCATATTGGTGTCGTCTTGGTGCTTGTAGTCATCACCTACTTCTCTGCCCACGTATAGCTTGGTTGTCTTTTTTGGAATCATGGCAATTATTTTTTTGGATACCAATCTATCATACAATACCACATCTGCAGATTTGATGAGCTCAGCTGCGCGCAGCGTCAATAATTTGTGGTCTCCAGGACCTGCCCCAACCAAATATACCATACCAGTCATGTTTTGTTCCACTCGTCCAGCTTCGCTCTCCAGTCCCGGGCAAGATCATTTACACCTTTTCGTTGTAATTCCTCTGCTGCCTCCTTTCCTATTTGGTATGGATTTGATTTTTGACCAGATTTTGTTACCACTAGTGCCTGCTTGCCATCAATAGAATATGCAACTACGGTAAGATCCAGTACATTTCCATTTATTTTGGCAAATGCACCTACTGGGAATCTGCACCCAGAATCTACAAATTCTGATAATGCGCGCTCTGATTCTACTTCAATTCTTGAATTTTCATCTTGGATTTTTTGCAGCATTGATATGGTTTTGGAATCGTTTTTTCTGCAAACTATGCCCAGTGCCCCCTGTCCAGGAGAGGGTGGAAAATCAATTATTGGTAGTTTGGTGTGTTTTACATTTACCCCCAGTCGATTGATTCCTGCCTGTGCCAATACTATACCATCAAATGTTCCGTCTTGAACTTTTTTTATTCTAGTTTCTACGTTTCCGCGAATTGTCTTTACTGTAAGATCTGGTCTTTTTCTTGATACTTGGACTGCACGTCGCAGACTGCTTGTGCCAATTAGTGCACCAGATTTGATGGTCTCCAGTGTGTCTTCGTTTTTTGAAATAAAAACATCATTGAATGGCTCTCTTGGTGGAATACAGCCCAATATCAGATCATCAGGTAGAATGGATGGTACATCTTTTAGACTGTGTACTGCAAAGTCTACTTGGCTTTCTGCTACGGCTTTGTCGATTTCTTTTTCAAATATTCCCTTTTGGTTTATTGTAAATAATGGTCGAGCGTCGGTATCGCCCTTTGTTGTGATGGTTTTGATTTCATATTCAGAATCTGGGTTTTTCTTTTTTAGCTCAGATACAACCCAGTTTGTCTGGGATATGGATAGACGGCTGCCTCTTGTACCAATCAGATATTTCATGGCCTGACCTGCCTCAGTGCATAATCATATGCATGTATGGTCTTTTCCAAGTCTGATTGGGTGTGCGCATATGAGAAAAATCCTGTCTCAAATTGGGATGGTGCAACAAATACTCCCTGCTTTAGCAAAGAATGGAATAGTTTGTGGAATTTTTTTCCATCTGCTTTTTTAGAAGAGGTGTAATCTGTTACTGGCTTGTCTGTAAAGAATATCTGAAACATAGACTCTATTGCGTTTACTTGGTGCTGTATGCCATATTTTGTGGCGGATTCATGGATTGATTTTGCCAGAGTTAGACACTGCTTTGCTAGCTTGGGATAGATTTTGCTTTTTAGTGTAGACATTGTCTGTATAGATGCAATTGCAGCTGCCACAGAAATTGGATTTCCTGCAAAAGTACTAGCTTCGTAGACTTTGCCTCCTGGCGCCAATTGGTCCATTATCTCTTTTTTGCCACCCACTGCAGAGATTACAAATCCGTTTGATAGTGATTTTCCAAGTGTTGTGATATCGGGTTCAATTCCAAAGTGTTCCTGCGCTCCGCCCAATCCCATCCTAAAGCCTGTGATGATTTCATCAAAGATTAGCGGAATGTCTGCTTGCTTTGTTATTTTTCTCATGTCTTGCAGAAAATTCTTTTCTGGCAGGATAAGACCCATGTTGCCAAGGACTGGCTCTACTATTACACCTGCAATGTCTTTATTTTTTGAAATGATACGGTCTAGTTGTTCTGAATTGTTGTATTGTATTATTATGGTATTTTTGATAAAATCATCAGGTACACCATCAGATACTGCAATTCCTGCAGAGCCAGAACCAGCCCGTACAAGCATTGATTCGTGTGCTCCATGGTAGCATCCTTCAAATTTTATTATCTTTTTTTTCTTGGTAAATCCTCTAGCTAATCTAATTGCAGTCATGGTTGCCTCTGATCCGGTGTTTACCAGACGCACCTTTTGCATTGAAGGGCATGCCTTTTTGATCATAGTAGCTAGTTCGACTTCTAATGCGGTTGGTGTACCATACAGCGTGCCAATTTCTAGCTGTTTTTGTACTGCAAAAATTACACTTGGGTGCCTGTGGCCTAGAATCATTGCGCCATAGCCTGTGCAATAATCAAGATACTTGTGTCCATCTTCGTCCCAGATTTGGCTGCCCTGTGCTTTTTTGACAAAAAACGGATATGGTTCAAAATAGCGAACCGGGCTACTAACGCCGGACGGAATTACCTTTTTTGCAGAATCAAATAATTTCTTTGATTTGGGCAACGAATTTGTGTGGATTTTTTGTTATTATTAATTCTAAGACTCGCATTTTATCAGAATGTCATCGTCATTTTCTGATACAATACAGGAATCAGAGTCATCTCCGCCATCAATAATATCAACGCCAGTCATTCCAATTAGGAAATCTTCGCCAGACTGTCCCTTTATGATGTCTGCACCATCTCCGCCGTTGATGTAGTCGTTTCCTTCGTTTCCATAGATGATGTCATCACCATCTCCAGACAATACACAATCGTTTCCTTTCCCTGCAGTTATGATGTCGTCTCCACCAAGACTGATTATCAAGTCTGCCAAGTTGGTTCCAAGTAGAATGTCATCGTCTTCTGTGCCGATTATAACATTGTATGATGATTCCGGCTTGCCGCATGCCTCTACTGTTATAGTCTGTGTCTTACTGAATGCGTTTCCAAACTTGTCCTCTACAGTCCAAGTTACAATGGTTTGACCCAATGGGAATGTCTCTGGGGCATCATTGGTTATATTTGGTGAATCATCAGTAAGATCAGTTGCCGTTGCCGTACCAACTGATACCGGAGTCTTGAGTGATACTGCATCAGTTACAATACTATCTGGGATTGCAAGGGTTGGTGCTGTAGTATCCACTATTGTGATTTTCTGAGTGCTAGTTGCTGCATTTCCTGCCTCATCTGTTGCAGTCCAAGTTACGATTGTCTCACCTAGTGGGAATACAGATGGTGCATCATTTTCAATGTGAACCTCACTTACTGCGTCCTCTGCAGATGGCAATGTCAATGATATAGTATTCTCAGTAGCAGAGGTTGCCTCTACTGTTAGGCTCTCTGGCTGGGTTATCTTGGGAGCTGTAGTATCAATTACTGTAATTTTCTGAGTTGCAGATGCAACATTTCCAGATAGGTCTGTGGCAGTCCAGGTTATGATGGTCTCGCCCAAGCCAAACACAGATGGTGCATCGCTAGATATGGTAGATACTTCTACTAGGTCCGATGCATCTGCCTTTCCTAGAGATACTATATTTGCATCAAATGATGTCGCCTCTACTGTGACATCCTCTGGCGGTGTAATGGTTGGAATGGTGGTATCCTGTATGATAACTCTCTGGGACACGGTAGCCGAGTTTCCTGCTTCATCGGTGGCAGTCCACGTAACTGTGGTCTCGCCCAATGAGAATCGTGCTGGGGCATCGTTAGTTAGTGATGTGACATCTAAAATATCAAAGACGGAAGGAACTGCCAAGGTAATAGAATTGTCGTCCTTGCTTGTAGCCTCTGCTGTAACATCGAGCATTCTGGCAAACTTGGGTGGAACAGTATCCACTATGGTTACTTTTTGAGATACAGATTCGGAATTGCCTACAGAGTCTTTGGCAGTCCAGGTTATGATGGTCTCACCAACTGGGAATAATTCCGGTGCATCGTTTGTAATGGACTCTATACCTACATTATCAGAAACTGATGGAGTCTCTAGTTGTATGGTGTTTTCTAGCTTTGATGTTGCCTCTTGAGTTAGATCAGCTGGTGCAGAAATGGTTGGTTTAGTAGTATCTACTATTGTTATGGTTTGAGTTGCAGTGTTTGTGTTTCCTGCTGCATCAGTTGCAGTCCAGGTCACTATGGTCTCACCTAGTGGGAATGATTCTGGTGCGTCGTTTGTAACAGACACTAGAGCGACTGCATCTTGTGCCTCTGCCTCTCCTAGCTCCACCACATTCTCAGAAGCAGAGGTTGCCTCTTGAGTTATGTTACTTGGCGCTACAATGCTTGGGGATATAGTATCAGATACTGTGACTTTTTGAGTTGTGGTAGCGGAATTACCAGAAGAATCACTCACAGTCCAGGTTACTATGGTCTCACCTAGTGGGAATGATTCTGGTGCATCGTTTGTAATGGTAACATCGCTTACGGTATCAGATGCTACTGGAGATTCTAATGATATTGTGTTTTCAGAAGCAGAGGTTGCCTCTTGGGTGATATCAGCTGGTGCAGAAATGGTTGGTTTAGTAGTATCTACTATTGTTATGGTTTGAGTTGCAGTAGCTGAATTGCCCGCAGCGTCTGTTGTAGTCCAAGTGACTGTGGTTACTCCTAGCTTGAAGTGGTCTGGTGCGTCGTTAGTAACTGATGTTACTTCGACTAGATCGTTTGTCTTGATACTACCAAAGTCGACTGTGTTTTTGTCCTCACTTGTTGCCTCTATTGTAACATCAAATACGCGAATATCCGGCTTTGTGGTATCAACTATGCTTACTTTTTGCTGCATAGTAGAGACCAGTCCTGAAGAATCTGTGGCAGTCCAGGTTATGACGGTCTCACCAACTGGGAATAATTCCGGTGCATCGTTTGTAATGGACTCTATACCTACATTATCAGAAACTGATGGAGTCTCTAGTTGTATGGTGTTTTCTAGCTTTGATGTTGCCTCTTGAGTTAGATCAGCTGGTGCAGAAATGGTTGGTTTAGTAGTATCTACTATTGTTATGGTTTGAGTTGCAGTGTTTGTGTTTCCTGCTGCATCAGTTGCAGTCCAGGTCACTATGGTCTCACCTAGTGGGAATGATTCTGGTGCATCGTTTGTAATGGTAACATCGCTTACGGTATCAGATGCTACTGGAGATTCTAATGATATTGTGTTTTCAGAAGCAGAGGTTGCCTCTTGGGTGATATCAGCTGGTGCTACAATGTTTGGTGCTGTAGTATCAGTTATGGTGACTTTTTGATTAGCAGTAGATGTATTTCCTGAAGAATCTGTTGCAGTCCAGGTTACTATGGTCTCACCTAGTGGGAATGATTCTGGTGCATCACTGGATACAGACTCGACTTTAATTGCATCCGTTACTTGAGCCTCGCCAATTGATACTAGTGTTCCATCTTTTCCTGTCGCTTCTTGAGTTACATCAGCTGGAACTAAAATTACTGGCGCAGTGGTATCAACAACTGACACATGCTGGGTTGCAGTGTTTGTGTTGCCCGAAGTATCAGTTACAGTCCAAGTTACGGTTGTGTCCCCTAGCTGGAATGATTCTGATGCATCGTTTGTAACAGATGCTACTTCTACTAGATCAGATATCTTTGGTGCACCAAGTTCTATGATGTTTCCAGTTGCGCCGGTTGCCTCAAAGACTATGTTTGCTGGAGCAGAAATTCCAGGCGCTGTAGTGTCCACTATGGTGACATTTTGTGTCTTGGATACAGCATTGCCGTAATTGTCAGTTGCAGTCCAAGTAACCATTGTACTTCCAAATGGATAGTCAGCTGGTCCGTTATGATTAATTGAGGAGACGCCTGTTGCGTCTGTTACCACAGGCTCGCCTAGGGCTATGATGTTGCCTGTTTTTCCAGTTGCCTCTTGGATAATGTCAGTTGGTACAGTCAAGACAGGTGCAGAAGTATCCACAACAGAGACAGTCTGCGTTATGGTGGAATTATTACCAGAGACATCCTTTGCCATCCAGGTCACTATCGTATCACCCAGTGGGAAAAATGTCGGTGCATCGCTAGTAATTGTGATTTGTTGAACATCAGTTACGTTTGGTGCAATCAAAGTGACCACATTTTGTCTATCAGATGTTGCCTCTACTGTTAGGCCAGCAATTGATGCAATGCTTGGCTTTGTGGTATCAACTATGGTGACTTTTTGTGTTGCAGAGCCAACATTTCCGGATAGGTCCACTGCAGTCCAAGTAACTATGGTCTCACCTAATGGGAAAGCTAGTGGTGCATCGTTTGATACAGAAGAGATTTCAGAATTATCAGTAATTGTTGGCTCGCCCAATGCAACAATGTTTTGATCAAGGCTTGATGCTTCAGATGTTATTGTAGCTGGCGCTCTGACCTTTGGCGGTTTAGTATCAACTATTGTGACAGTCTGGGTTGCAGTTGCCTCGTTTTTGGCAACATCGATTGCAGTCCAGGTTACTATGGTCTGACCTAGCTGGAATGTCTCTGGCGCATCGTTTTCTATTGATAATACTCCGACTAGATCATTTACTGTGGGGTTACCCAAGTTTGGAGTGTTTTGTGCGCCGTTTGCCTCTAGTGTAATATCAGTTAGTCCAGAAATTACTGGTGGTGTAGAATCGCCAATTGTAATGGTCTGAGTTGCAATTCCCATGTTTCCGGCATTGTCTATTGCAGTCCAGATTACTGTGGTGATTCCTAGTGGGAATTCTTCTGGAGCATTGCTAGAAAGGGACTTGATGCCAGATTCATCGGTTGCTATTGCTTGACCTATTGATACTCTGGTCAGGCCGCCTGTTGCCTCTACGTAGAGGTCCTTTGGAGGCGTAACTGTGGGCTTTTTGAGGTCTGTTCCTGCTGGCTTTACTGGTTTAGTCTGAGTTGTAGTTGTGGTGGTATCGGTAGATTCTGTTGTAGTATCTTTTGAGCCGAACTTTTGAATTCTGTGATTGCTGGAATCTGCTACGAACAAGTCGCCATCAGAATCTACTGTCACTCCTTTTGGCATCTTGAATTGCGAGTCACCAGTTCCTGTTTTTCCAAAGTTGGTGACTGTCTTGCCGTCTTTGTCTAGCACTACAATTCTGTTGTTGCCAGAATCTGCAATGACTAGATTTCCTTGTGAATCAATATCAAGTCCGTCTCCAGATATGGATAATCCACCAATTGAAGAAGAATAACTAGTCAGAAACGATCCATTAGAGTTGAATTTGTGAATTTTTTTGTTTCCAGAATCAGAAACGAAAATATTTCCATCAGAATCCACTGCTACGCCAAGCGGAGTCAAAAATCCACCATCGCTAGTTCCACTAGAACCTATAATAGAAACAAATTTTCCACTAGAATCAAATTTTTGGACTCGCGAATTACCGGTGTCCACTACAAATACAAAATTATCACTAGATACAGCTACACCATTTGGCAGCTTGAGCTTGCCTGCTTCAGTGCCAGTACCACCCCATGATGAGATGAAATTTCCACTAGTGTCAAATTTTTTAACAACGTTTAGTTCGTGATCAGCAACATAGACATAGCCGCCGCCAACTGCGATTCCTGCCGGTGCATGAAACTCGGATTTTCCTGTTCCCTTGGAACCCCATGAGTGCAAGAACTGGCCGTCATTATCAAATTTCTGTACTCGTGCGTTTCCGAGATCAGTCACATAGACATTTCCGATATCATCCACATCCACATATTGCGGATAGGTAAATGCGCCTGTTTTGACTAATCCCTGGCTTCCAAAGCTACTCACGTATGGATAACTAACAGCTGCCAGCGCAGGCTGGGATAATACCATGGTGAAAACAAAAAACGCTACTAGCGTAGCTATTTTTAGCTGCATTTACGCATTGGTGGTGTTATTTGCAAAAGATCTGCCAAGTTAGGAATTGTTGAAGTTTAGGTCAACTTTTAGAAGGGCTTGTTGACCTCACGCGTAAAGACATAGCTTGCAAGCACTATCATTGATACGACGAAGGCGCTGATTATGCCTAGGCTCACCACAGTCGATACTCCTTCTGTTACGCCAGTCATCATTCCGCGCACAAGCAATACGGTATAGGTAACAGGATTTAGCTTGGCAATTGTTGCCAGCCAGTCAGGGAGCAATTCCAATGGGAATAGTGCCGGGCTGAGCATGAAAAGTGGCATTCCAAGAAAATTGATTATTCCCCAAAATGTTTCCTGGGATTTTGCAGTGGCTGCCACAATAACAGAGATTCCGGAAAACCCAAGTGAGAATAAGATCACCAACGCCATTATAGGAATGATTACCAAAAGATTTGGAAATGTAACTCCAATCAAAATAGCAATACCAATTATCAGAGCAGACTGCATTGCGGAAATTAACGATATTGCAAGCATCTTTCCCAATGCAATAGAAGACCTTGACGCAGGCGAAACCAGTGCCTTGTTCATAAATCCATATCTTCTATCCCATAGAGTGTTGACACCGCCAAAAATACTAGTAAAAATCGCAGTCAGTATTATAACACCCGGTGCCATAAATTCCAGATAGCTTCCATCAAATCCAACTGATTGTATGAGTGGCTTTGTTCCAACAAATGTATGGCCTATTACTATAATCCAGATTGCCGGCTGAATAAGCCTAATCAAGACGCCGCTTCGGGATTTTCTGTATCGCTTTAGCTCGCGCCAAAACACAGTATAGGTATCATACAACATCATGCCTTCATCCTCTGCAGTTTTCGGTATTCCTTTCTTCGATCGTATGATTTTTGGCCGTTATCATCTCGCAGGTCATGCCCAGTAAATGACAAAAACACATCATCCAGTGTGGGCGGGGTTATGGATACTGATTTTATTGCAATACCAAGACTTGCAGACAGAGAAAATATCATTGGCGCAACCTCGGTTCCCTTGGCAGAAAAAACCGTGACTTTATCATCTAGAATTGTTGCATCCTTGACAAACTCGATTTGTTTTATTTTGGATACAAGATCGGCCTTTGCCGGAGTGTCATCTATTACAAGAGATATGATTCCTCCACCAAGGGCGTTTTTGAGGCTAGAAGGAGTATCAATTGTCTGGATTTTGCCATGATCAATGATTCCAACCCGGCCGCAAAGCCTGTCGGCTTCCTCCATGTAGTGAGTGGTAAGAAATATGGTCATGTGGTATTCATTGTGGATTTTTTTGATATACTCCCAGATTTTCTGCCTGGTTTGAATATCCAATCCAACAGTTGGCTCATCCAAGAATAACACCTTTGGTCGGTGTAACAGCCCGCCAGCAATCTCGAGTCTTTTTCTCATTCCGCCAGAATATGTGATTGCGGCATCGCCTGCCTTGTCATCCAGCTCCACTAGATTCAGCAGATCATCAATTCTAGAATTTATCTGGTCTTTTGGAATATGATTTAGTCTTGCTTGGAGCAAGAGATTTTCTCTGCCTGTAAGATATTCGTCAATTGTTATGTCTTGTTGCACATATCCAATGCTTGCTCGGACATTTTTTTGCTGGGTTGTAACATCAAAACCAGAAACAAATGCCTGCCCGCCAGACGGCTTGAGTAATGTTGTTAGGATCATCATTGTGGTGGATTTGCCTGCGCCATTTGGGCCCAAAAACCCAAAGATCTCGCCTTCTTCCACATCAAAAGATATGCCATCTACAGCTACGGTTCCGGACTTGTAGACTTTTTTGAGATCCTTGGTCTGAATTGAATACACTAGTAGTGGGCCAAAATAATGCTATAAAATGCTAGGTTTTTGCCGGATCAGATTTATGCACAAAAAAATTAAAAAATAGCAAAAATTCTTTTTTGATATAATGAAAGGACTGTGTCATGTTTGCAATGCATCAAATGTGGAAACAACACTGCAAAACGGCATACCCACATGTGCTGCTTGTAAATCAAAAACAAAATAAAAGAATTAGTGTAGGTTTTTGAACTGATCTTTTGTCAGCTTCAGAATTACTTTTTCACCGACTCCCCAAATGTCTGATTTTGTGACAATTCGAGTGTGAATCAGCCCATCAGATACCTCAATGGAGTGCAGTTCGCTTGTCTGCGGGTCTTTTACCAGTCTCTTTATTTTGCCTAGCTTGTGGCCGTCAATGTCCACTACCTGGACGTTTGTTCTAACTGGAGACCTTGAAAGCAGTAGTGTTTCGTCTGTGAAATGGTCAATGTATTCTGATGGCAAATAGTAATCCTTGTGGAATCCTTGGTGTATTGTAACGCCAGAGACAGCAAGTGTCTTGGAGTTGATGTGGATGTGCTTTACTTCACCATACTTGATTCCCTCACGGTCAACTACTCGTTTGCCTGTGAATGTGTCTGCAGTACAGTTGTTTTGTGGTATTTCTTCTAGTGCTGCCATGTTATGGGCTTTCAGAATTTGCTTTTTGAAACCAAAAATTACAATTTTCAATCAATCGGATTAAATTACTTGACTTTGGGCACGCCTCATGCAGGAAGGCGTCTTTAGGGCTTTTTTGATAACAAAGGGCAGAAAGACTGGAAAACCCCATTCAGTGCAGCTTCGCGCAGTATCATACAATGGAATGGTGTATTTTTCTCGCAGAAACGAATACTCTGACTGGCTAAAAAATGCCTTGGCAAATCCCGCCGTGCGCATAGACTTTGGAGAGGAATCACATCAAGGAACGGCATCTTTGGTCACTGACGAATCACTTGCCAAAAAAATATCCGAGCTAAAATATCCAGGAGAGGCGCGAGCCCAAGAAGCAAGAATAGTTTTACAGGTACGCCTAGACTAAAAGCTGAATCAGGCTTTTATATTTACAAAGCCAGATTTTTTCCAGTGATAAAGTATTTCATCATACTTGGAATAATCGTACTTTGTGTATTTGCAAATCAAGACTCTTTTGCTCAAAAATCAAAGATTTGCGGAGATACGTTATGCTCAAAGGTTCAGGCCTGTCCAAAGGACCAAGTCTTTGATAAAATAACATTCAAGTGTTATCCAGGCTCTGATGGATGGAAGATAACTGGATATTATTTGTCGCTGGAAAAAGAGTTTGCCAAGGACAAGTTCAAGTCAGTCCTAGTACAAGGAACAAAACGTAACGGTTCGTACGATTACATGGAGAATAATTCCACATATTACTACAAGCAGTTCAGGTCGGGATTTCTAAAGGATCTCATAGTGCAAGGCTCTGGCAAGACAACCGATTCTAAAATACTACAAACATGGGTGGACGATTTTGTGTATCCAAAAGGAGAAAAGACAAGATTCTATCATTACGGAAAATGCGCATATACTGCATCGGGAGTTTGCCTACCATTATCCGAGTCCTCATTATCAGAGCCACTGGTCCTAGTTGCAATAACACGAGGAAAAACAGACATGAACGCTGGTGTGATAGAGCACGGTACACTACTTAGGATTCCAGATCTGCCGTCGCCTTGGAATGCCAGGACATATTGGGCAACAGACATTGGTGAATGGAACGACAAGCACATTGATGTCTTTACTGGCTATGGCGCAAAGGCAAAAGACAACGCATACAGAATCACAAAACTGCCACCACAAGAATCAAGCAAAGTCTTGGCAATTGGATTCAAAAACACTAGATGATGTGAATTATGGTAGAGACTCCGCGTTTTTCTGCCTCGTAGCCGTTTTCTATTTCTGCCACAGTTATGGTAAATGATATGAGGTCTCGCTGTTGCGCAGATGTCGCATCAAGATACAGAGTGACATCCATCAGATCATATTCTTCCTGAGGAATTCTGGTTTCATCAATGAAGACCTTGGCAGTGGATTCTACTCGAAACTGCTGGCCCTTGTAGTGCTCTATTATCTTGGTCTTTCTTCCGTTTCGGCCTGCTGCCTTTATGTTGATTGGTATGATTCCTGGCTTGGATCTGGTATAACCTGATTGTTTATTTACAAACACGCCAAGCTGAAAGGGCTGACCCGCAGTGGACTCTGCCATTTTTTGTATTCCATCATTCATTGCAACATCTACTCCCTTGATTGTTTGGGAGATCTTGGCAATCCACTCGTTGCTTTTTTGTATGACTGCTGCTATTCTTTCTCGTCTTTTTTTGTCCTCTTCTGGCTCTAGCTGGTACCTATCAACCCACGCCAAATAGTCCTTTGAGATGTCTTCAATGAATGCCATACAGGTGACTTTGTAGTCATCTACGCTGTTTGCTCGCTCGGATGCCTCATCTATTCGCATTCCGTCATAGTCAGCAGGCATTGCCATGAGATAAGATTGATGCCAGTCCGTAAAAAACCAATCTTGAAAAAATATAACCCAAATTATCACTCAAAACATCATGAGTTTTTCTGCCATCACGACACAGCTGCAAACTCAGCTAAAGTCCAACCTGCCACAAATAATGATGCTATTGAGGAATAATCCCGCAATGGCATACACTAGGATAACAGAGATCGGCCTAGATGTCGGCAAAAAATACAAGGTTCAGCTTTTGGTAAATTTTCCGCATGAGGGCAAGATAAACGAGTTTGATTTGTACGGCAAGCGAGACTTGTCCATCATAATAGACATGCAAAAGAAAAATTTCCCGATTTCACGCCAGACCATAAAGGATACTGCTGCTAAGATTTTTGACTCTGCACAAATAGATGATGCATACATGTATGAGGGAAAGGAAGGTGTCCGAGTTACATTTGATGGCGGACGAATCGATGTCTTGCCGCATTCATTACACATTTGGTGCTTTTTTGATGAAAAGGTAAACGAGTTTTGTAATTGGCTGCTAGAAAATGTCTACGATCGTGCTTATTCTAGTGCCACTAGCTCATAAGCATAGTCCGGTGTGCCATCAATGTTATAGTATTGTGCTCGTGCAGGCAACGGAATGTTATCTGCAATCCAGAGCTTGTTTTCAATGTCATTTACCCTGTATGATACTACAAATGTCTTGAGTGTTCCAAACTCAAATTTCGAGTCCACATATTCTGTTACCTTTAGTTTTGGTGTGAATTTTCCAACAAATGTCGTTCCCCATTCTGCGCCAACTACCAAATATTTTGATCCGGTAAGTGTGTCTCGTACCGAAAACACGGATCTATCAAGTGCCTGTGCATATGGTCTTAGATCATCATTTACTCCAATGAATACGAAGGCCTCGCCAATTTCCAGCTCCTGCTCTACGTGTGCGCCTGTCTTTTTGTCATCTATTGTGATGTGGATTTTTTCAGTGTCGCCGGTTTTTTCCAAAAACGCAATCTTTGCCAAAAACTCCATTTGCTGATAATTTACCAAATATTGTAAGACGGACTGTTCTTCTACTCCTTTTCCCACATGCCACTGGCTTGCAAATCTAGGAATGATGTTCTGCTCTGATCCAGGAACTCCACCTAGAAAAGGAAATGCAAGACCGATTGCGGCAGCTCCCAGCATTATTCCTAATGGTACAAAGAGAATTTTGCGAACCAACTAACCGGCTTTGTCTAGGACTTTAATTTGATGATTCCGTTTGTGATTAGATATTGCAATCCATTGACAAAGTCCTTGTCCGTGGTTTGTCCTTCTGCCCAGAACTTGGCTGCATCCTTGACCCAAGAAGGAATTACATCGCTTTTTGCACCACTTGATGTGCTAGATGGAATCTTGATGATTTTTTGGTTAATCAAATATTGTATACCAGATACAAAGTCCTTGTCTGTAATTTTTCCATCAGACCAGAATTTTGCGTTGGTCTTAATCCATGACGGAATTACAATTTCTCCTGGCTTTGTTGTTGGTTGGGTTGGCTCAGACGGAGCAGTTCCTGTTCCTGCTTGTATGGTAGCATCAAATGTTATGAATCCAGCCTTTAGTGCATCTGGTGCAGTTTCCGGACCGGTTCCCTTTACTAGTATGGCGTAGGTAGTCTTGCCAGATTCTTTGATGTCCATGGTGGTTCTAACTTGGCCGCCAGTTGTAAAGAATGCGCTGCGCTTTGCCTCGCTTGCAAGTGATCTTTCCACTTCGGTGCCAGAGGCTCCTGCCTTTACTACTAGAACATCATAGTGAACTTCGTTTTCAAATTCTTCTTGGTTTACCTTGCGCTTAAAGTCAATTATCATATCCATTGGGCATCCTTGCTTTGGAGTCTTTGGTGAATATTTTACGCTAATAATCATGGTGTTTGTGTTTGTGTTCTTGGTTACTTGGGCAAAGTCTTCAGTGATTGCAGGACAGTCTCCTGTTGCAGCTGCTGCACCAGCATCCACTATTTTCTCGAATGGATTCTTGGTTACATCGCGCTGGAATTTTAATAATTCAAATCTGTATTCTTGTGGCGGAACGCCTGCTGCTACATGTGCATAAGTGTCGGCCTTTACTGGGAATGGGAACTCGTCTACAATCCAGACATTGTTTATTTTGCCGCCAGTCTTCCATGTTATCCTAACAGTATCAAAGACTCCTGCTGGAACTGGAATCTTCTCTTCAGATGCTGGAATGATTTGCTCGCCGCCAATGTTTCCAATTTTGCCCCAAGACGGCATTGAGAATTGTTTTGGACCTTTTCCAGTCAATCCTTGTGTTTCTGCTGTTGCATATGCAGAAAGCCATGACAGTGATGACTTGAATGCTGCAGAATATGGAACCAAGTTCTTGGTGCTTCCTACCGGTTCTGCAGCTACTTTGCCTACATTGATTGTTCCTTTGTGGATTTTGCCGCCATCATACACTACAGATTGGAGCTTCCATTGATCTTCGCTTCCAACTTTTTCGCTGCCCTCTACCCAAAAGTCAATTTTGAATGGAGTACAGTCCTTGTAATACACATGGCATAGGTTATAGCTGAATTGATCTCCTTTTTTGAGGCCCTCACCGACATACCAAGACCCCTCCTTGTTTACGCCTCCTGCCTGGAGCTGGGCGCTGGCACTATGTGATAAACCGGACACTAAAAGTGAAACTGCAAGTAATGCAACTAAAAATCTCTTCAACTATACAATATAGTTGATTTTGGTTAGTTAAACGTTATTCAGCTAAGCTAAGCAAATATAGAGGCAATCTTGTTTTCCAAATAGAAATGTGCGAATGTGCCAAGGTCCACATGTTTGAAATAGAATACAAATTGGCTGGAATGTCCGTAGTTCCAACACACAAAAACTGTGGCAATCCACTAAATGAGACCCAGCTGGAAAAGTTCCAAAAAGAACTAGTAAAATCATGGGGTCTTGATCCTGAAGACGAGAAACTAATCTAGTACAAAAAATAAAAACAAAAAGTAGGTTAAGTTTAACTTAACTGTGATACTGCTTCTTTGCAAACAGAAGATTTGCATTTACAGTCTGCGCTGCATAGACAGTGTCCTTGCATTTCACAATCGCATTGAAATTCTGGATCGCCTGTTTCTGTTTCGCATCCGCAAGCTTGATCTACCATAAACTAAGAACCTCTTGGAGGGTTTTAAAGGTTATCCAGATTGGAATGAAAAGATATCCTTCATGCGTAATTTTGCAAATGTATGACGTCATTTGCAATTTTTTGCAAAAGCGTTGCTTGGGATTCCAGTTTTATTGCATCGTGCTCTAGGTCCATTGCTGTCTTTAGTATGTGGATTAGTTCTGGTTTTTTGTGAATCGTATCCCGTATGGATAAAATGTTGTTTTTGTTCAGATACCCCAGATAAAAGTAACAATCAGAGAGAAGTGAGTTTGCTACGAGATATTCGTATTTTTGCTGTATTATGACACCGTGTGAGTTGTTCTCTGTCATATCGGAAAATCCTATTGTGGATTTTGCCATTCTCTCAAGCAGTGATGGGGTTGCGCGTTCCAATCCGAGAATTTCCGTCATCTCGGAAAAGTATTGGTTTTTGCTATTTTTCTCAAACTTGCGGATAAACTCTAACATGTGTGTCGGACTGCGAGACTTGGAATTTAGTAAAACCAGTCCGTCACAGATCAGATAGGCAGAGCACTTTATCCAGATTGCGGCAAACTCATCAGAGAGATTTTGCTTTGCCTTTGTTGCAAAAAATGCCGCATCCACCAAAGCGTTTTTTGCAACAGAGTTGCGAATTTTTTCTTGTTTTTCTTTTGTTTTTGAGAGTAGCGTTCGCAGCTCCCAGGAAGGATCAGATAAAATCTGCATCGAGTCATATTTTTGCAAAATGTCAGGATCTGTCTCATCAATTTTACCATGATGTATTTGTATCAAGATACCATCGATGGTTTTGAGTTCGGTTTTTGATACTCCATCAAATACAGTAATGTCATATTCACAGCAATCCAGTGTAGTTCCATGGGCTTTGCATCCGCCAAGGCCTATCACACTATCAGACAAAGATAGTTTGCCCATTAGATCTTGTACCTGCAATAAGAAAAATTGATTTTGAATTTTCTTAAAGATACCAATGATTATTTGTTAACCAAACAATCTATCATAGCATTCCTTTAAATTGCGAAGACCTCTCGCTTTTTTTGAAGCTCCTGTGGTGTAGTCCGGTTAAGCATACTGCCCTCTCAAGGCAGTGATCCCGGGTTCAAATCCCGGCGGGAGCATTGTTTTATTTCAAATCCAGCCTGAATGTCTTTGCGTACTGCTCAAATCCCAAATGAGAATAGAACTTGTGCGATTCCTTTCTTGCGTGTCCAGATTCGAGCCTGATCCTAAAGCATTATTTCTTTTTTGCCACAGATATTGCATGATTAATCAAGGCTTTGCCGATACCCATCTTTCTATAATTGGACGATACTACTAGTTCTGGAATGTACAGCTCTAGCTTGGTTTGGTTTAGTCTTGGAACCAAAATCATGCCAATCACACCAACTATCTCAGAGTCAATCTCTGCTATTGTTAGCTGTTTTTGCATTAGGTATTGTATTACGAGTTTTTCAAACATTTCTTTTTGCGATTTTGTCCTAGGCTTTGGTCTCCCTAGCTCATACAACAATGACAAAATTGCATCAGTATCATTTTTTGTGGCAGCTCGAAGCTTCATCGCAGAATCATGTGCAAACAATTGGATAAGTTTTGCACTTTTAAATAACAACCACACCATAACAAATTATGGTACTCAAAGACCTCTCACTGAAACTACAATATAGAACCGACATAGACAATCTAGTAACAGAGTTTTTCATCCCATGCCTTTCAAATTCCATAGAATACGACAGGGCAGTCCAGTATGTCACGCTAAAGAGCATCTCCACTTTGTCGCTAGGCCTGCAAAACTTTGCAGATCATGATGGAAAAATAAGAATCATCACTGGTCATCGATATTCCAGCTTTGATCTTGACATTTTGGGCAAGATCTTTAATAAAAAAAACGGCACATTCACAGCTAATGCAATCCATGGCCACAAGTTAGAGATTCTCCAAAAGCTAGTGCAAAAAAACAAAATTCATATCAAAATAGCAATTCCGCGCTCAGAGTATGTAGATGGATCATTCTCAGAAAGACTAGGAATATTTCGAGACGAGGACGGCGAAATGGTAGCATACACAGGCACGTCAAACGAGACATTTAACACGGAAAACCGCAACTTTGAGTCAGTCGACGTTTACACATCATGGAATGACAGGCCCCGAGTAGACATCAAGGTAAGTGACTTTGAGAGACTATGGAACAATGAGACCAAGTATATTCAGGTGCACGATTTTGCATACGCATACCAGAACAATCTTCTAAAATACGATTCCAACTGGGCAATAGAGACTCTTAGCTGAACACAAATCCAGACGAGTCAATGTTCTTTGTGTTTTCCACAAATTTGACATTAGATATTTTGTAATAGATTACCTCGCCTCTTCTCTCAATTACTGCAAGTATTGGCTCTTTTCCCATCTTTGTTATTTCTTCAATGTTTTTTTGTAGTGTACCGACTTTTTCCTGCTTGCCCTCTGCCAGGCCAAACACCAAATATTTTGCGCCTTTTTCTCCAAATTGCCCCCGCTCATAGACCCTAAAGTCAGCACCAAACCCAAATCCGTCCTTTACTGCATAGCCACGGACTCGCAAGTCCCTATAGATCAAAAATTTAGTCAGAGCGTTTTCGTCTTTTTCTGATGCCACAGATAACATCTGCTCAAAGTCTATCTTTTTTTTTCCCTTGGATAGGTCAAGTTTTTTGTAAAACAAAAAGTACAGAGTCTCAAACGGCTTTAGCAGGAATTTTCCATGTCTTGTTTCCCCATATCCCTTTGATTCTAGCTGGTTTTGCATTTCCTTGTTTTGGATTATGGTGTGATCGTCTACTAGTATTCCAGATATGTTTGGCTCTGCATCAGAACTCATTTGCAAAAAATTCTTGCAAATTCCATATAAGCGTGATTAGACGCACCAAGACCACTTATCGTTAAAATATGGGCATTTTGGGGTTTTATTCAGGTGTTATAATGCACGGCGGATGTTATAGAATAGGAAACGGACAACCTTATGCTCGCAAAGAGTTCATCAAGGGTAAGCCTCAGCCAAAGATAGCAAAATTCCAAGGCGGAAAAAGAGGCGAATATGACTTTGTCGTACAATTATGCTCCAATGAGAAAATGCAGATAAGACACATGGCAATCGAGTCAGCAAGACTTGCAGCAAACAAAACCCTAGAGCAGACAACTGGCGAAACGGGCTACTTTTCAGTACTAAGAATTTACCCACACATCTTACTTAGAGAAAACAAAATGATTGCAACTGCAGGAGCAGACAGACTTCAGGAAGGAATGAGACGCGCCTTTGGTAAGGCAGTAAGTCTTGCAGCAAGAGTAAGAGGCGGACAGTGCATCATGGAAATGCATGTCAACAAGGCTCACGTAGAGGCAGCAAAAAAGGCACTAATTGGAGCATGTGTCAAGCTACCAATCACACCATCGATTGTGGTGTTGCCAGCAAAGAAAAACTAGATTTTTCCTAGAATCTCGCTTTTCCTATTTGATAAAATTTCTAAAAACTCTGAGAATTCTTCTGATGTAGGATCTCGCTTTAGTATTCTTCTGCTCTGATAGTAAAAGGAATTGTAGAGTCTGCCAATTATAATTCCGTATTTGAAATCAGGACTGGATTTTGTATCTAGTGATTTTGCTATCACATCTATTTCAGAAATATTATCTAGTGAGTCGGTAATTTTTTGATTGATTTTTTGCTCCAGTCTTTTGTCCATGGTACGATATGGGCCAAGTTGGATTAAAACAAAACAATTGATTTTAATAGACTGGCTCTAGTCTATTCGATCATGCGGCTGTAGTATAGCCTGGCCAGTACGCGGGATTGCCAATTCTGTGACCCGGGTTCAAATCCCGGCAGCCGCATTTGAAATTCTTCTAAACCAAAATAGTCCAGTAGAAAAAATTTGCGATGAAATTTGGACATTGGTTTAATTATTTATCACGTCAAAATAGAGTGATGAAGGCTCAACTCGGCATCTTTGGCATGATGGTTCTTGCAATGGGTATTTTTGCCTCGCCTCTTTTGGCTAGTGCGCAGACATACCAACAAGTAGTATCTACTGATATTGGTACACTAAAGGTCGGCATATCAACAGAGCCAACCTCTCCAAAGGCAGGAGAAATATCAAAGCTAAAAATCGACTTTTTAAATTCACAGACTAATGTCATTCAAGAGCACATTGACTATACAGTACTAGTTACAAATGCAGGTGGTTCTGTATTTGGGCCAATTCCGCTAACGCATACATCGCAGGGCTTTGTCACAATTCCAGTCCAGTTCAAAGACGGCCAAAACCAAGTCACAATCGAAATACAGGGAATTCTGTTCAGGCCAGTCCCGACTGAAAAGGCATCATTTTCAATCACACTAGGCGATGTAAAGCCCCAACCAAAAGAAGAACCAAAGAAAGCTGAAAAACCAACAGAGAAAAAACAAACAGACACCAAGGACAAAAAAGAGCTAAAAAAAGATACAAAGGAAGACAAAAAGAAAGCTGAAAAGAAAAAAGAAGTAAAAAAGCCAGTAAAGAAACCAGCTAAAACGAAAAGCTAGCCTTTTGCTTGCAGTCCTTTTTTGATTATATCCAGCGCGTTTGCTATTTTTTCAGGCCTTGGAAGCTGGATCATAAACACATTGTCCTTGCCTATTTGGGAGTGAGGCGATGACAGTGCAAGCATCGACGTACTAGATAGTGACTCAAAAAAGTCAAGCGACTCATTTGCATAGAGTAGAATTTTCTCATCAATTCCACCCTCTGAGAACGTCAGAGACATCTCGACGAAGACATTGCCCAGGCCATTTTGCAATATATTCAGATTTGTATCAACTGATAGCGGCTTTCCGGCAACTTTGGCCATGATCTCATCAAATCTTTTCTCGGCCAAGACAACACAGGGGACCTTTGTTCCATTATAGTTAAACGAGGTGATTCCCACATGCACTTTGTCCATTAGTTCTTTCATTTCATCATCCATTTTCTATTCCTCCGCAGTCTTTGCAACAATTTTGTCACTCGCCCTAATTAAAAATGGTGAAATAAATGCCGAAATAATAGAAATGATTCCAATTAGTGGGAACAAAAAGCTGCTCACTGCTCCAATGTCCACGCCTGTTTTTACTATAACTATGGAAAATTCGCCCCTGGGTCCTGCAAGCGCAAATGATGACCGGAGTGATTTTGCCCTTCCTTGCCCAAACAGATACGTACCAATCATTGCACCGCCAAACTTGACTGCTATTGCAACTGCAATTATTCCAAACGCTAGTACAATATAGTTTTCAAGCTCTGATATGTTCATCAATGCTCCAACTGAGACAAAAAAGATTGCAACAAACATGTCCTTAATTGGACTGGATAAGATCTTGGATACTTCGGCAGATTTTGATTCTGCGACTAGCACTCCTGCCAAAAATGCGCCAATTGCAACTGACAAGCCAACGACATTTGCAAATAATGCATAGCCAAAGCACAAACCCAAAACAGAAAGGAGTAGTATTTCTCTGTGTTCTGTAGCTGCTACTCGGTCAATTAATTTTGGAATGGTTCTAGTTCCTATTGTTAGTGTGCCACCAATTAGGGCAGCTGCTACTATGATCACAGTTATTATACTATCATATGAGACACTGCCAACTAGGGCAACAGACTCTAGTGTCGCAATCAAAATTACCGCTATAATGTCTTCTACAATTAGCATTCCTAGGACAAGAATGGACGACTCCTTTTTGATTTTGCCAGTGTCTTCTAGGATTTTTACTATGACTGCAGTACTGGTAATGGATAAGGCCGCACCCAAAAACAATGAATCCATAAAATTGAGGCCGACTAGGCCGGAAACATAAAACACCACTCCAAGTGTGGTAAACAACCCAATTGTTCCAGCGCCAATTGCTACTCGTCCAATTGAGCGGATCTTTGAATATGGAAACTCTATTCCAATTACAAACAAAAGCAAGATCACGCCAAGTTCCGCAAAGATATTGAGCAGTTCCAAATCAGAGAGCAGACCAGCTTGCCCCAAGCCCATAAAGTTTTGGCCCTCAGGCAAAAGCGATGTCCAGATTGGAGAAAGCGGACCGATGAGCATTCCAGCAAACAGATATCCAATGATGAGTGGCTGGCGCATTTTGAAAAATGCAAGTGTAACAATAGATGCCAGAATCATGATAATTGCCAAATCAGTCACAAACGACGAGTGAGGAATGTCAGGCGTTACCTGCTCTATCATGGATTGGACGCTAGACTGGAGAAAATAATTTTGCATCAGATAGTGTAAAATAAAATCATTAAAATGATTTTGGTTTTAGATTACTGAGATTGTTTTTGCCAGAATTTTGGCCTTTTCTGACTCTGGCTCATCCAGTTTTCGCTCCGTATACTTGGTGTTAAAATACAGTAGATCAATTACCTTGGATTTGTCCACATTTACTATGGTGGCAAGGTTTGACTGTGGAATGTTGGTGTTTGTAATGATGATTAGTTTGTCCACAAACGCCGATGATTTTACCACATTAGAGATTGCCTCAAAGTTCTTGGTGTGGTTGTCATTCATTACTACGGCAATTCCTATTTTTGTGCCAAATGGATCAGAATACACCACATCAAAGGACGGGTTTTGCTTGGCAGATTTGGAAACATTTCCTATTTCGTGCGCATAGTTGACCAGATTTGCAATTGCCTGCTTTACCTGAGATTGTGTGGCTCCAGCGGTTCTTTTGATTTTGATAAACTCAGATATTGGCACTTCCATTATGCTGCCCTTGATTTTCAGTCCTGGATAGGTGTGCTTGATTGTCTCATCAATTACTGTCTCAGTTATCTCTGATGCTTCTAGCTCTGAGCCTTGCTCTATTGCGTGGTTTAGTATGTTTATGATAGAGCGAACGTTTCTAAATTCCGGAAATTCATCACACAAAACTCGAATCTTTGCTGCCAGGTCTTGTTGTTCTTTTTTGTTGAATCGCTCTGTCTTGTCTGCTTCCTTGATGTATTCAATGGCAATCTCGATTAGCTCATCTACCGAGTTTGCTCCCGCCAAGTCGATCTTGTAGTTTGCCTTTTCTAGTCTGTCAAATACAGATGGATTTGCCCTCTGAATGTCCAGGTATAGCGATGGTGTGGTTATCAATAACAACACAGATGCGGGAATGTGTGCATTTATCAAAGACTTTACAAATTCCAGCGAGCCTTCCTGTGCATCAAGCTCGTCAAGCTCAAAGAGAGTCACCTTGCCAAGCAAATTATGGAAAAACTTGCACAGTGCTGCCAGTCTTCCGTGCAGATCATCTAGATTTGTTGCCTTCTCAAATGAATTAGAAATGACACCAAAAATTACGGCTGCCTCATGCTGGGAGTAATGCGCTGCCAAATAGCTGCGCAAGATTTCTTGTGATATGACGTTTTTATCATAAAGTATGTCTTCTGCCTTTTGTTTTATTGTGATTCCCTTTAGTCTATCCAAAAATCCATAGCCCAGTGCCTTTTTTGCCAGACTGTCTCCCTTTTGTGCCCGCTCGCAAATCTGCATGATGAATTTTTGACGTAGTTCTGAGAACATTTCACGGCTAAATCCTCGTATTATTGCAGAATAGATAGACTCGTTTGTTTTTGGAGATATGGTGGACAAGTCCACATATGCAGTGACAATATCCTGTCGTGTTTTGAGAGTCTTGATGTGCAGTGCCAAATGTGTCTTGCCAGAGCCGACATCCTGAACAACTGTGATTAATCTAAAGTCATTTTCGTCCGAGTTTCGACGCGCTGTCTGCTTGTATAGCTCTGAGATGCACTCTACGATAGAGTTTTTTGCCTCTTGGTGTTTTGTTCCGCCTAAAATTTTGGCATCAGATTCTGTCGGAGTAGGACTGCTAGGATACGGATTTGATTTTAGACCATATGGATATTTCATAGTCGTCGTATGTATCCATGTAGCATTCCGCGCACATGGATCCCCTCCTGGCCTCCCGTAGATATTTCGTATTTTGATTGGTTTTGCTCTACTAGTGATAATACCTCGGAATAGAATTTTTCTTGTGTAATGTCCAGATTTTGACATACCTTGGCCCGCACCTCAGCTAGTGGAACCCAGCCAAGCGATGAGGATATTTCAGATATCGTCCTATCAAAGTGGAACTTGAAATCAGATATACCATCAGACTTTGGAATTTGGGAGATTTTTGCCTCCAGATTATGGACTAGCTTTGATAAAATCTTGAATTTTGGGTCGTTTTGTGAGATATGGGTGATGTAATTGTCCTTGCTCCAAACATAGTGCGCAACGCCTTTGTTATCTACGATGATTTTGTCTTCTTGTGCTAGCTGGCTCAGCGAATTCTCACAGTCAGCGCCAAAAAGCTTCTTTAGTTCTGCCTTTTTTATTCCGCAGACTCCTGATGATTCTACTTTGTCAAGAATCTGGGAATTCATGTGCTAAAATCCCTAAAATTTTTTTTAATGGGAAAGGTCGACTTGTATTACCAATTTGTGAATAATTCTTACCTAGGCGCCAAGAATTATTAGGAATCATACCAGAATCAACCTTGCAGAGTGATGATTAGGTCAATCTGAATTTTGTGTGGAATGAGACCTGGGGTATCTGACTGCTTTTCAGCTAATGCCAAGCTCTTTTCGTATTTCGTCAACTCCGCGGATTCCAAAAATATCGCGGACCTGATTGATCCTAATGTTTTCTTTTACTAGCTCCTTGCCAAGTTTGCTGATCAGAACATTGAACAAATCAGAGAACCTGATCTCCCACTTGTCTGCGCAGTCCAGCATTTTAGATATTGCCCATTGACGCACCTCTTGTGGTAGTGAGACCTTGTTTTGTGATTCAATTGCCACCTTATCAAACAAATTGACGATCTCTATTGTCTGGGCGGCCATCTTTTCAATGTCTTTGAGATCCCCGTATTTTGACTCGGATACGATTCTTATGGTTGACTGGAACTCGGACAGCTTTAGTAGTGCGACTACTTCCTTTGATGTATCAGATGATGATTTGTTTGTGGCACTTTTGATGTGCTGGACTTCTTGGACTAGGTGATCCGCCTTTTTGTGGAATTCAGATGATGAAGCATCTGCTCGCTTTAGCAATTCCGAAATTGAGGATATTTTTTGGTCTATTGTGTTTGTTTTGCCAAAGATATGATCCTTAAATGATGTCAAATCAGACTGGACGGACTTGAGTCCCTCGCCAACAAATGCAGTAGAGTCTGCCCGCTTTACCAGCGAGTCAAGCTCGGATTCTATTTTGGCAAGTTCACCACGAAGGTGCGTGATGGATTCGGTTTTTGCCATGTTTGCTGTAAGATCATTTTGTATTTTTTCTAGGCTCTGCTTTAGTGCAGGAATCTCGGATTCGAGGCTGAATTTTGTAGATTTCTCAAAGATTGCATGAATTTTTTCTTTGAGTGAGTTTAGCTCAGATTCCATACCAGATGTCTTGTCTGCCTTTGCAGAAATTCCTGCCAGATCATCTTTTATGGTGTCAATTCGTTGAGCAATTTTGATTATCATATGCGTGTTGTTTTGAATTGAATTTTGACTATCAGATACCGCCTTCATTATTTCCTCTGGGGCAGGTGCCTCCTTTTGGGATTGGATAATCTTGTTTACTTGTTCCTGTAGTTTGTTGGCATGCTCACCCACATTTGTAATCATATTTGCCTGCGCCCTAACTTGGTTCAGACCAGCATAGAGTCGCTGGTTGTCTTCTTCTATGATGTTTAGCTGCTTTGATTGCTTTTGAATTTGTTCCAGCGTGTCAATTAGGGTGTCAATCATGCCTTTCATGGACAAGAGCACCTTTTGGTTATCGGAAAAGACCTTAGTCATGGACTTGATTTCCTTGGATAGAGACTTGGTAGAATCAGATACTGCCGCTACTTTTTTTGCCAGATTGGTAGCATCTTTTTTTGCCATAGATTTGTCTGTCTTTACGGTTTTCTTTGCGGACACTGACTTTGGATGGTCCTGATTGTACTAAAGGTCGGAGATAAAATAAGATAAAAAATAGTGTAACTACTCATTGACCAATTCTGGTCCATGGAGTATCTCATGGAGTGTTTTTTCGGTCAGTCCAGTCATGGATTCGACGAACTGTTTTGTGCAATATTCGCATGTAATCATATAGTACGGTATAGTACCGTACTAATAATACTGTGGTTATGTCATAATTACTCGTGCCTAGAGGCATGCAAATCACTGAACAAAACCCGTAAAATCATACGTTCATAGTAAACACACTTGTTCCTATAATCCAAATCCGCAGACCAAAACTAGAATGTGGTCTCGTATATCGCTTAATTGGAAATTACAACTATTATTCAATGCAATTGCTCTAGTGTCGGTTCTGGCAATCTCTATGGGCAATTTGAATATCATAAGCCAGCTCGTAGAAAAATCCAACGATGATGTTCTGAAGAGCCATCTGGCAGAAACAACAATGCAGGCAATCATTTTAGGAATTACGGTAAATGCAGGAGTTGGAGCCTTTGCGTATTTTATCTCACGCAGAATCACAAAGCCAATTCTCAAGGCAACAGAGATTGCAACAAAGATTAGTCAAGGCGATCTGTCAGTTACAGTGCAGGAATCAAAATCCCAAGATGAGATAGGAAAGTTGCTAGCTGCGGAAAAACATATGGTCTCTAATCTAAGAAACATCATATCTGAGGTAAGCAATTCATCCCAGTCGGTTTTTGCAAGCGCACAACAAATTGCTGCTTCCGGAACAGAAATGAATTCATCTATTCAGCAAATCGCAGCTACTGTAGACCAAGTAGCAAAGGGCTCTGAATCCCAGGCGCAAGGCCTAAACAAATCAAAGCAAATTGTAGATGATCTGGCAAAGACAATCAATGAGCTGACAAAAGATGCAACAGAATCACTAGAGGAAGCAAATCGCGTAGGAAGTCTTTCAGAAAAAGGCTCAGAGGCAGCAAAGGAAGCAGGAGAAAGAATGAACAACATTATTCGTGTTACTAACAATTCAGCGCAAAAGGTGCGAGGCCTTGCGCAAAAAACAAGCGAAATCACAGCAGTGCTAGATGTAATACGAGAAATCGCTGATCAGACAAATCTATTGGCTCTAAATGCCGCAATTGAGGCAGCCCGTGCAGGCGAATCCGGTCGTGGATTTGCAGTTGTGGCAGACGAAGTAAGAAGACTGGCAGAAAGCTCTGCAAAATCCTCTGAAGAAATCGATACCAAGCTGAAGCAAATCAACGAAGATGCACAAATGGTAGTAGAAGACATTGAGATTTCCGCAAACGAGGTAAACCAGGGAAAAATCGTAATAGAGTCATCCCTAAAATCGCTAGACGAAATCGCATCTCATGTAAAAAGTGTCTCAGAAAAAGTAAGGCACTTGGCAAATACGGCACAACATGAGGTAGTCAAAGTAAACGAAGTATCATCTAATGCAATAGAGATCTCTGCTGTGGCAGAACAAAACGCATCAGCCACAGAAGAAACATCAGCTGCAGTAGAGGAACAAACAGCACATACCCAAGAGATTGCATCTGCGGCAAACCAAATGTCCACTCTGGCAGAACAGCTTCAAAGTTCCATTTCCAAGTTCAAGATAGATTCGGATGATAAAGTGCCGCTAATCCAAAACTAGACGTCTTCTGATCTGTCGTAGGCTTTGAGTTGGTCTTTTTTTCTTTTGAGTACTGCAAAGATTCCAAGAATTGCCGCAATCCAAATTGAGCTAAACACAATATTTGAGAAACTAGCATACATGTATGGCGTGGCATCCATGATGTTTTGTCGTATTTGGATTGCTCTGAGGTGCAAATCAGACATTGCTGTACTGTATTCAACTGAGCTCTTTGGCTGGCTTTGTATTGCATCTACAGACTCTATTAAAGAGTCAATGTCTTCTTGTATTCTGCCAAAATCAGTTGTATCTGTTGGGAATATCCAAACGGGGTTGCCTTCTTTTGGCAGTTGTTCTTTTATGGCGTTGAGATCCTGCAACATTAATTGAGGATTGCCGCCAGTTGCAATTCTATCTAAATAGCCGCGTGACAAGTCCAGTGGATATACATCGCTTTGGTATCCCTGATATGCCATGTATGCACCAAATATGATGATTGCAAACATGCCAACTAGCGCTATTTGGTAGTAATTGTCTGCCATTTTTTCTGCTTTTGATCTTACTCTCTCTGATTTATTTCTTTTAAACCTAGAATGTGATAGGCTCTGGTACGCCACATACGCAAATCCTATGGTTGGAATTGCAATGATTGGCGCAAAGATTGGATTTTTGGAAAATATCGAAATCAAGATTCCCATTATGCCATATACTGCAAAGAATATCTCCAATAGTGTTGTTTTAGTAAAAGGCAGATTGTACGCCTTGTCTCGCCAGTCATCAGTGTTTTTTATGATACCATATTTTGGTGTGCGCAAAAATTCATTTTTTTTGCCAAACAATCCATCAAAGACTGCCACAGTATTGTTCACAGACATGCCAGCAGAGTAAATCAGCAAAAATGGCAGAACCTTTGCCTTTTGCTTCCAGTTTTGTCCCCATAAATTATAGATTACAACCAGATACGCAAATGGCCCCATAGCAAGATATGTAGAAATGGTAAGTGCTGGAACGAATTTGAGCACGTGCAGATTAAAGTTTGCAGCAAGCAAAATCGGCAGCGCCAAAAACTGGACTAGCAATAATGGATATCCAATGTGGCGGGTAAGCTGAACAAATGCCTGGATTTTTGTCTCTATTGGGATGTGGCGCTTTATGACAATATCACCCAATAATTTAACTGCGCACTGGATTGCGCCTTTTGCCCATCGAAATTGTTGTCGTTTTGCTGCATTCATTTGCACTGGCAGTTCAGCATCAACTACTATATCCTCAATAAAGACACACTTCCATCCCTTCATCTGGGCTCTGTAGCTAAGATCAAGGTCCTCTACCAGTGTGGCAGTGTGCCATCCCCCAGCATCCTCTATACAGTCTCGCTTCCAGATTCCGGCAGTGCCATTAAAGTTCATGTACAGATGTGAGTCGCTTTTTGCCTTTTGCTCCACCAAAAAATGAAAGTCCAAGCTTAGTGCCTGTGCTTGCGTCATTGCGGAATAGTTCTCGTTTACGTGGCCCCACCTACATTGGACTAGGCCGATGTTCGATTTGGCAAAGTATGGCATTGCCTTTTTGAGGAACCACTCTGGTGGAATAAAGTCAGCATCAAAGATTGCAACATATTCCGTGTCGGTAAGTGTCATTGCATATTTGAGCGCACCTGCCTTGTACCCTTTTCTAGTTCCGCGTCGAATGTGAACAATGTCAAATCCAGATTTTTTGTAGTTGTTTATCTGATCATGCAAGAGGTTCGTAGTTTCATCATCAGAGTCATCTAGAACCATTATCTTCATTTTGTCTTTTGGATAGTCCATGGCGCAAACTGCGTCGACCAATCTTGCAGCTACGTATTTTTCATTGTATAAGGGCAGCTGTATTGTAACAGAAGGTGTACCGATTTTTTTTACTGGATGCTTGCCCTTTCTTCGAATCGCTAAAAACGCAAGATAATAGAAATTAAAAGTGTACGCAGTAAGAATTATGGCTGAGAATATGAAAATATCAAAGACAAATACGGTAAATGGATTTACTGCCATTGTAAATCACCCAAGACATGAGTATTTACAACTTAGGATTTTCTCTGGAATATTTTGATTGCTTGTGGAGTACATACGCATTCACATGCTAAACAGAATATACAGTCGGGCTCTCGTGCCATGAGGGGTTTTTATCAGAAGCCACATTTCCTGGAGTATCAAACCATTCGTAGACTCGATCTTTTAGCAACAAAGACATGATATTTTTTGAGCGAAATTTCTATCTTTAAAAATCTTGTCCAGTTTGAATAATGGTTTGACACTAACAGAACGGTATCATAAAATATTTAACATATGATGATCGACTAATCAAAGTTGGTCGCGGCATCAAACAAAGCAAGGATATCTTATGTTAATCTTTTAAAAGAAGATCTTGCCATTTTTCGCATAGTTCCTGAGGACGGCAAGATTCCGCAGTACCAAGCAGGTCAGTTCCTAACACTTGGTATTTCTGTAGCAAACGAAGACTACAAAACCGTTCGAAGAGCATATTCTATTGCATCACATCCTGAGAACAGGGACTATTTTGAGTTTGTAATCAGGTGGGTCAGAAAACCATTGCCTGGACGAGTTACAACCCAATTATTCTATTCCAGCGAAGGAGATGAGGTTACCATAGGAAACCCCACTGGAAACGCACTGACCATAAATGATAAACTCCCAGATGGACACAAAGACGAAAGAAGGATCGTCTGCATTGGTGGGGGAACCGGAATTGCTCCATTTGTAAGCTTTGCAAAACACCTACACGCTGTAGGGGATAAGCGAGAGGTAGTTGTGTTGCATGGCGCAAGCTATGTTGATGAGCTAAGCTATAGAGGACTATTCACAGAACTAGAAACAGAGAGCGTCGATAGAGGCGCAGACAAGTGGAACTTCAAGTACAGGGCAGCAGTTAGCAGGCCACAAGAATGGTTCAATCGTTCTTGGAATGGCCCAACTGGAAGAGTTGAGAATTTTCTTAGAGCCAAAGACGGCGGAAAATCTCCCCTAGAAGAACTAGTCGGTGAGAAAATAAATAGAGACAACACTAGTTTCTACATCTGCGGCTGGCAGGGAACCATAGATGGCGTAATGGAATTTTTAAAGCCACTAGGGTTTGTGACCTATCATGACAAACGTGAAGACGGTAGTTTTGAAGTAAAGTACGAATCATACGGTTAAACAAAACAATATTTGTATTAGAAATTAATTATCAGAATTATCCTTTTCTTATGATGAACTGCATTAGTGCTTCTTTGGAATACTCTATTCCATGTTCATCTGCTGAGTGCTTGCCATATTCATCTATTACTTGCTTGACATCATTACCACTGGCTACAAAATCACACTCAAAACCATAATCACGACAGACTAGTTTTATCACGATAAAATAAAATATACAGGTTATTTATCTATTTCTTGATTCTTGTAAGCTGAAATCAAACAAGCTACAAACAAACGGTTTTTGTTATTTTGTTGCAGGTTTTGGCAAAATGCTATCCACAATAGATGTGGTCAGATCAGTAATGATCTGGATTTTTTTCTCGTCTGTCTCCCCAAGAAGTTCTAGTGCCTTTTCTAGCTCCTTTCTTCTGATTGCATCTACGCTTGCAGACCAATCTGATACGTGAGGGCCTTTGCCAACCAGTCGCATGGTTGCAGAAATAACCGAGATTTCTTTTGCGATAATTTTTTCTACTGCCGCAGTTGTTTCTTCTTTTGCCTTCATGTTTCGTTCTTCCATTTCCGTGATTTGGTCTCGAAACATCAGTTTTGTGCCAAGAAAGCCAGACACAGAATCATGGACAATTCGTGGATCAGATATATCCAAAATCATTGTTCCTTTGGTTTTGCTTTCCATTGCCATTCGCAGATTATCAAGTGTCAATGCGAAATAGTCAGCAGTTGCTGCAACAATTACAATGTCGAATTTGGCAAAGTCCTTGAGTGTTTCCTTGAATGCACGCGGCTTGCCTCCAAGCAGTTTTGAAAATCCAGTGGCACGCTCTATTGTTTGGCTGCAAACATCAAATGGATAACCTTTCTTGTTAAGTGTCTTGGCAACCATTGCTGCAATCTCGCCAGTACCCATTAGAAGAATCTGCTTTTTGGCATCCAGTCCAGCATTTTGTTCTGCGATTTTTACAGCCCTCTCACCCCAAGATTCAGCATATTTGTTAATCTGAGTTGCATTTCTAATTCGAGTTGCGGTCATAACAACAGTATCAAAGAGCTTGTTGAGTACTGGGCCTGATGTTTTTGCAAGTTTTGCGCCAAGAATTGTTGCTTTTAGCTCTGCAAGTACGGTTTCATGTCCTACCACTACAGATTCAAGGCCACATGCCAATCTTAGAAGATGCAAGTAGACATCATTATTGATGTAGACCTCAAGGGTTTGATCAAAATGATCAATGTCGTATTGTTCTAGTTCGGTCAGGGATTTCCAAACTTCCTCAATTTTATTGATGAGCAGGTTTTTGCCTTCTTCGGTTCGCAGATCAGGAGAATCTGCTTCCAATTCATTTACTGTGAATATTTCGACTCTGCTTTGTGTTTGTAGTATGACACATTCTGAGATGCCCGGGATTTTTTTGAATGCTTCAGATGCAGCAGTGAGATCTTTGAATGAAAATCTTGTCAAACTGTGTATTGGCAGATTACGGAATGTTACTCGAATGTTTATTACATTAAAGGAATTATCAGACATCAATAATCACTTGTGCTCTATTTTGGCCCTTCCTTTTTGTGCAGTACGAAAAACATTCATGCTATAGTAAAAGCTCTCATATAATGAATCCAAGTATTCTAGATCTTTTTCTGCACGCGTGATTTCTTCAATTCCTGCAGAAGGATCATTTCGCAAATTATCAAGTCTTTGTTTTGCTTCAGATACAAGTTCTGATATGCCGGACTCATAGTTAGACGTGCCTTTGTACTCTGGGCTGAGGATATACTTTGGTGTGTATTGTGGTGTGGCATCGACTGGAAACTCTTCGACCTTTCTCGATATTTCTTCTTGTTCTTCTTCGCTGAGAATTGTTCTTTTTGGTAAAATGTCTTTTTTAGAGCGGAAAAATTCTGGCTCGCCCATTTCTCTTCTGAAAATTCTTTCTTCGTTTCTTTTGTCTGTCATGGGTTTTGCTGCACCTGATACCTTTGATGCTTTTGCAATTGCCGCATATTCTTTTTCTGCTTCGGCGGCTGCCTTTGCCAAAGCATCTAATGCTGATTCGTGTTCTTTTTCAGATGCTTCCAAAAGTGCTTTTGCCACAGCTAGTTTTGTGGCCGTTAGTTCAAGCTGATCTGTTGCCTTTTGCACTAGGCCAGTAGCGCTCGATTCTTTTTCTTTTGGTGCATCCTGAGCTTCAGACAACAAAACTTGTCAATTATAGTTAGATTTTAAGTTTTTACAGAGCAAGTTGTCTTTAATGTAAAATAATACACAGATCGGCGTTTTAGGATTTTCTCTGAAAGATTTTGATTGCTTGTGGAGGACATACGCCTTCACATGCTAAACAGAATATACAGTCTGGCTCTCGTGCCATGAGGGGTTTTTTATCAGATGCCACATTTCCGGGAGTATCAAACCATTCATACACAGATACAGGACACGCATCAATGCATGCACCATCTGCCACGCAAATATCATAATCAACTGAGACAAACTCGCCCCAGACTCCCATGTTCTTATTATCAGTTCCCGCACGGCCCCAAGTTTTTATGACATGTTTGTTAGACGGCACAGTAAATGCAGTGGTTGCAACCATGTGTGCTTTGTATTCCACATCAATTGGTCCTTTTTTCGGCCCATCCAGTGTTGCAGCCACTACAGGTCCTGTTGCTTGAACTTCGACTTCTGGTTTTGGTTTTGGTTTTGCGTCAGGAATGATTTTTGCAAATGGAGTTAATTGTTCTAGCTTGACTATGGCATCATCTTGTTCTAGCTTTTCAGTTTTAACATAATATTCAATCATCTTGTCTGCCAGAATGGTGTTTCTCAATATGCTATCGATTATCATTTTTGCATAATAGTCAGCCTTTTTACGATAGTCCTTAATCCATTCTTTGTCGCCGAATTTTTCAATTGGGAAAATCTGGTAAATAATGTCGACTACTTCGCCAGTTACTATTTCGACTGTCACTGAAAGATCTACTTTTTCATATCCTTTAGCGTCTGGGTCTGGCATGTTCTCTTCAGCCCAAGTATAGGTCACAAAAATTCTGTCTGCATACATGTCCATGGCAAATGTCTTTTTTAGTCCATCAAAGATCGACTTTGCCTCTAGTGGATCTTCAAGCTTTATTGGCATCCTGTAAAGGCCGAGCTTGTATCCATGTAATGGATATACTCCTCTTTTTGCTGTAGGAGACTCCATTGTGTAGACTCGATCTTTTAGTAACAGAGACACAGAGTCATTCAGTCGAAATGATTTTTAAATCTTGTTTAATCCGAGTCGTCAGGACAAGTCAATTCCCGTAGTTCGGTGTATTTTTTTTCCATCTTTTCTGCGTGATCCACTACTTTGGCAAGATCATGGTCTTTTTTTGGATAATACCATCGAATTGGAACCCAATGGCCTATCCCATCCATGTCATGAATCATGCCCTTGTCGGCCAAAACGTTGCAAGTCTCATCTATGGTTTGCTCACGCACAGTCAGGCCTCGCTTTGTTCTGTCTTCTAGGATGTGATCAGTTGGGCCGTCCTTGATGTAGTAAAATGCGCCTTTTTTGAGAATTGGTAGTTCTGTGCTCAACTTATTTTTCGACTGGGTTGCCTATCATGTTTCCCCATTCAGTCCAAGAGCCATCATAGTTTCTAACCTGCGGATAGCCAAGCAAATACTTTAGAACAAACCAAGAATGCGATGAGCGCTCGCCAATTCTGCAATAGCAGATGATTTCTTTGTCTGGTGTGATCCCCTTTGGAGCATAGTTTTGCCTTAGCTCATCTGGAGTCTTGAATGTGCCGTCTGCATCATTTACTGCAGTGGCCCATGGAATGTTTTGCGCACCAGGCACATGTCCGCCTCTTTGCGCATGCTCCATTGGATATTCTGGTGGGGCAGTTATTTCTCCGGTGAATTCTTTTGGAGATCTTACATCGACTAGGCCGATTTCTTTTCTGTCTAGTGCACGTCTTACATCAAATAGATATGCACGCAAGCCCTCGTCTGGTGGCTGTGAGGAATAATTAGTTGGTACAACTTTGGGCTCATCGGTGGTGTATTGTCTTTTTTCTAGCTCCCACTTTTTGCGGCCGCCATTCATGATTTTGATATTTTTGTGACCATAATACTTGAAAACCCAAAATGCAAATGCTGCAAACCAGTTGTTAAAATCACCATACAATATTACTTCGCTTTCCGGCTTGATTCCGTTTCTGGACATTAATGCCTCAAATTGTTTTTTATCAACAATGTCACGCGTTATTGGATCGTTGATGTCTTTTTTCCACCAGATCAGAGTTGCCCCAGAAATGTGACCCTTTCTGTAGTTGTTTTCCGGGTCATAGTCAACTTCGACTAGTTTTAGATTGTCGTTTGGCGGATTTTTTGAGACAAATTCCGTGTCTACTAGAACCTCAGGATGTGCGTAACTCATTTTCAATTGTACCAAATCTAATGCATAATTAATTTTTTCCATCATACCAAAAAACTACATTTTTTAAACAAACGATACAAAACCAAAGGGTTGAAGCTTAACCGAGTGGGCATAGTATCCAAATTTGGCTCCGAAGAGTCTGAAAATGCCGCAAAAAAGGTGGCAAAAAAATTCATCTCAAGTAAGGCTGAAGTCTTTACCATTGCCCCAGTTTCAGTGGAGGGTGCAAAAAAATTAGAATCTGTTGAAGACCTCAATGACAAAAAGCTGGACTTGGTAGTAACCATGGGTGGAGACGGCACCACACTGCGCACATTTAGAAGCCTTGCCAACGAGGTTCCTCTTTTGACAATAAACGTTGGCGGAAACAGAGGCATATTATCAGAAATAACCCTAGACAAAATAGATACTGCAATCTCGGATATCAAATCAAACAAGATCTGGTTTGACAAGCGAACCAGAGTGGCGGCATCTGCAGGCGGAGAGGAATTTCCACCAGCACTAAACGAAGTCTACATCAACCGACAAAACATGACCAAAACTGCAGAATTTGAGATCAAATTCCAAAACGACATTGTAAAGCACAAAATGGATGGTGTTATGATCTCAACTCCAAGTGGCTCCACAGGCCATTCCTTCTCATTTGGAGGTCCAGTTCTGCATGAGAGTCTTGATATTTTGATAATCACTCCAGTTGCACCAGTGCTTCGATTATTGCCATCAATTGTTGTGCCGGATGAAAAAATCGAAGTTATTTGTTCACATGACACCAATATTGTGATGGATGCGCAGGTGATCAAAACAGCCGGATTTGAAGAGCCCATAGTCATCAAAAAGCATCCCAAGCGCGCAGTCTTTGTCAGACTCAAAAAGCGCGGCCTAAGACAGATGAGCAAGCTTGGTGTCTAGGGTTTATGATGCCAGTGCATTTTACTCTGGAGTTCCCTTTGCATCACCAGAACTTGGCCTGACTACAACCCTAGTATTTGATGAAATAAAGCACATTAAAAAAAACCATGGCGCAATAGAGATTCTACTAGATACAAACAGACTAGAGATTCAAGACCCAGATTCAAATAACATCAGACTAGTATCAGAAATGGCAAAAAGAACTGGCGATCTGCAAAAATTATCAAAGGCAGACATTTCTGCTGTCGCATTGGCATACCAGATAGGCGCAAGCCTAGTCACCGATGATTTTGCAATATCAAATCTTGCAAAAAACCTCAAGTTGCGTGTAGAACCAATAATGACAAAGGGAATCCGAGATGTCGGAAAGTGGATTCATTATTGCTCAGGCTGCGAAAAAGGATTCATCGGTGTAGAGTTTTGCCCCAATTGCGGCAACAAACTAAACAGAAAATTACTCAAGCGGTAATTTCTTAGAATACCAATCAATAAAAGAGCCATCATACAATTTTACATTCTCAAATCCAGCTAGTCTTGCCTGATAAAACAGGCTAGATGCGCGATGACCGTGCATGCAATAACAGATAACTTGGATATCTTTTGGAATGCCTCTTTGCAAGAACAGACTCCCTATGGACTCTTTAGAGTCAAGCAACATTCCGTCTTGGCCAAGTCCATCTGTGAATGGAAATAAAACAGAACCCGGAATGTGGCCACCAAAGAACTCTTGTGGAGTTCGTGCATCAAGAATTGTTGCTTTGCCAATTAATCCTTGCAGTTCTTCTGATTCTATTCTTATGTTGGAATTGATTTGCGACACAAATTGTACTGGTGTGGGTTTTTTCTGTGCGCGTGTCATCTCATGACCCATGCTTTGCCATGTTCCAATGCTTGCATCCAAAATTTTGGTATTTTTTTGTCCCAAATATTGTATGGTCCAGGCTATTCTAAACGCGGACGGATCCATCAGCTCACCCGTAACTATCACAGTTTTGTCATTATCAATTCCAAGCTCGCCTAGTGATTGCGATGCTTTTTGCGGATCTGGTACAAGGTGCGCCCCAGCTGGACTGATCTGTATTAGCTGGTCAACTACAAGTGATACAGAATTTGGAATGTGACCATACGAGTATGCAATTTTTGGTCTTGTGTCTATTATGGTTAGATTTGGATCATTGAGGTTTTCTGCAAGCCAAGCATGTGATGCAAACATATCAAAGGTCTAGTGTTTTCTGATTTGATTCTTTGTGTAGCTTGCTTTGCTGATCTAGCATTTGCTTTATTTTTTTGGCTCGCGCCTCACCTAGCCCTTCTACTTTGGCAAGATCTGCAAGCGATGCGTTTAGTGTTTTGGATGGCGAGCCAAATTTTGCAAGCATTCTAGATGCCAATTTTTCACCAATTCCTGGCAGGCTGCATAAAACAGAGAGTTGTTGGCGTGATAGATCATCGGATTTTTTGATTTTTTTAAGAAATGGCCCACGTAATGATTCCTTTCTTGAGCACATTGATACTAGCATCTTTGCAGTATGTGTGGCATTTGGCGTTGGAATTATTGGGATTTTAAAATCAATTGCGACTGCAGACATTGCTCCATAAAACACGAGAGGGTTTTCTACTATTTGCTCGATTTCTTCGACGTTTCCCTCCATTAGAATTACAGGGTGTGCAAAATGCTCCTTTAGCCTATTACACTGATCAAAGAGTCGCCCATCAAATATTGACGATATTAGATCAGAAACAGACTTGCGCTCTACTATTGTCTCGGGCGCTACGATATAATCTCCTATAGGAAGTGTCTTTATTTCCAGATTGATTCCGACTGCTCTAAGCAAGTCAGGTATGCCGCTTTTTTTTTCTCGCTCATCTACTACAATTCGAAGATTTTCTATCTTCATGGTATGATTTTGTACAATCTGTTATTTATTGAGATGGTGGCTTTTGCGCGCCATGAATCATTTCGTTGATTTTGGTTTCTTGCTCTTTGATGCTTTCTTTGATTCGTGTTTCTTGTTTTGCCAAAACAGTGATTCGTGTGTTTGCCAGCTCTTTTTTCTCCTCTAATTCCGCAATCAGTGCTGTTTTGGTAGATTTTATGAGAATTGTCCCAGCATGTTTGTATACGGGATCAGTGTCTGCTGCTTTTTTGAGCTCTTCTAGTGCCCGCTCTGACTCTAGTTGTTCCATGTCTAGTTGTTGTTTTTGAGCCATTATGGATTGCAGGTTTTGCTGAGACTGCTGTAGTTTCATTAGTTGTTCTTGCAGCCATGGAGGAATTTGCTGGCCTTGTGACATGACTGTGATCACTTGGAATTTCTTATAACCCTAGCGATTGGAGTGAGTCGGAGCTTGCCTGGATTAATCGTAGTGTGGAGTTGAGGTTTGCACGCAAATGTGCTAGCTCATCAGCAGTGATCTCTATGTGGATAGAGTTTTTTTTCAGTGAGATCCTAGTCCTAGTTGGATTTTCAGGATAAAATCGATTGTCTGCAGATATAGAATCAAAAATTGCCTGTGTTCTGTCTTTGTCCTTGATTATCAGAGTGGCGCTAAACTGAGACATCGTATGCGGTTCCAGTTACTTTGTATCCGCATTTTTTGCACGACCAAATTCCTACTGCCTCTCGGCCAAATCGCAAAGAGCCACATTGTGGGCATTTTCTTTTTTGTTTTAATACAGAATGTACCGCAGAGAACTTCTTTCTGTGCTTGATTCCGTATTTTTGTCGCAGACCTTTTAGTGATGCGCCTTTTTTTAGCATTTAACTTCTACCCGCCTTTTTTAGCATGTCCCTTATTTTTGCTCCGGTCGCAATGGAGATTTTGCTGCACTGGATTAGCTGTTCTGGAGTGAATCCATCGCTGCCACCTTTTTGGACTGCACAAATGTTTCCAGCAGCATTTGTTGTGATTGTGATTCTGCCATCCATGCAATTCCATTCATCTGCGTTGGGGTCAACTACTATAGTATTGCCAATTTTGCCCATCGTAACAGAAACTGGAATTGTGGAAATTGGGGGTTCTGTGAACTCACCGTCTACTTTGGTTACAGTTCCCTCATTGTATTGGTATTTTGGAATCTTGCATGAGAGAACGCTTGCTACTGATGCATACGAGCATGCATCAAAGAGATTGCCATCGTAATCAGTAACGGAGTTGTCAATGAAGATTCCAATTACGGATTTGTCCTTTTCTAGGACTAGTTGTTTTAGGTCAACCATTCCACTTTCTCTAATTCCTCTGTCCACTACTCTTGCAAGCTCAATTACTTCTTCGCCTGGAGGACCTGGCTCCGCGCTTGGATCTGCCAGCGGCAAGATTTCAGCAGTGCAAATGAAAATTCCCCTATCACCTAAATCTGGAAACGGCTTGTCTGGCTGAACTTTGACGCCACACACTACTTCTGTATCACCCAGTCTGACTCGCGCCGAGCCTTCTGCCTTTGGTATTACACCAGTGTCAATTGTTAGCTGTCTTGGCTCATCTAGTGCTCTGCCGTCAATTCTTTGTCCTTCCTTTAGTAAGGCAAGGATCTTTTTCTTTTTTAGATCATCAATAATTGGCGCAGCCATTATGATTCCTCACCAAAGAATTTTTCTTGCAATGCCTTTTTCTGGACCTCATACACTAGCTTACATCCTTCTAGTGCAGTGTTGACGCATTTTTCATATTCATCTGGAGTCAAGACTCCGTCAAGCTGAATTAGTGTTACTTTGCCCAAGTTCGGCATGTATGCAACTGGCATGTCTGCTTGGCCTTCTTGGTCTTCTTCATTGTTGATATCAAGCACTATGGTGTCTGCTACTTTGCCTGCAGCGCATGCGGAAACCATATCTCTCATTGGAATTCCAGCGTCTGCCAATGCAACGGCCGCAGCATCCAATGCCGCACATCTAGAACCACCATCTGCTTGTAAAATCTCTATGAACACATCAACTACGGTTCTTGGGAAATTCTCCAACATTACTGCCGGTTCTAATGCCTCTTTGATTACTTTGGAAATTTCAATTTCTCTTCGTGATGGTGCTGGATTTTTCCTCTCACCTACTGAGAATGGCTGCATGTGATATCTACAACGCAAAATTCCTCTGTCGGTATTTGCCAAGTGTTTTGGATGAACGTCTCGTGGTCCAAAGACTCCTGCCAGAATTTTATTTTCGCCAAATTCAATATATGCAGAGCCGTTTGCGTTTTTGAGAACGCCAGCTTTTATCATAATTCTGCGAGGCTCGTTGATTTTTCTGCCATCGCATCGAATTCCTTTATCGTCTAGTAGTACTATGTCTGTTTTTTTTACACCCATGATTATTCACTATTTGATCCTAACATTTGTTGTATTCTTTCAGTCAGATTTGGAACGTGTGCTTGTTCTTCGACCATTTTGATTGCTTCTATGGCCTTTAATAATCCCTCTGGCTCTTCGGCCGACACCACAACAAATCCATTTTGTCCAATGGTGATTATTGCTTTTGTGGCACTCTCTATTGTTTGAATCATAGAGCCACGCTTGCCGATTAATCTTGGAACCTTGCTTGGAGAAATTTTGAGAAGCTCGCCTTCTTCTATTTTACCCAAGTCCCTATCCGCTATTGTGATTAGTGGATCACGGGATCTATCAGAGTTTGCGACTCGTGCTGCAATCAGATCACCTGTCTTTAGTCGTGAAGTAAGATCGTCTACTTTGGGATTAAAGTCTCGGCCAAACACATCTTGTGCTGGTAAGATTCCTGCATAACACGAGTTGATGTTGAGCTCCCATGATAATGATGTGTGTGATTTTACAATACCAATGATAAAGTCATCAATTCGTGGAACATACATTCCAGTCAAAGGAATTACTCTAACGCCGCTGTCAAAAATTTCAGAAATGCCAACAGTTGTTGCTATGATTTTATCACCATAAAGATGAACGTTTTCTTCTGCTCGATATGGACCAGTTGTTATGACATCGCCAGGTATGACATATTTTCTTTTGATATCATCCATTACTTGACCATCTCCACAGTTGCAGAGCCCTTTGTAATGGAACCTAGTCTGTCGATCACGCTTGCCCTTGCCCCCGCAGGTATTTCTAGTATTGCTTTGAGTGAGCCATTGTTTTGCCATTCTTCTTTTTTGAGTGTGCCAGTTGATTTGAGGACTGCATAAGATTGGCCTGCATATTGAGCCGGAACCGAAATGTCAAGCAACATGTTTTCAGATTTTAGTGGTATGATGCTTCTAAGAATTTCAACGACATCCTTGCATTGCTCTTCTGTGTTTTTGAAAGGATCAATTGAAATTCTTGCTTGCTCTAGTGCCTGCTCTATTCGAAGTGGCGGATGCGGCAGATGTGATCTTGGATCAACATAGGTCTTTGCGATAAACTCGATGATTTGTTTTCTTTTTTCTGTGACCATTTTGCGTCTCTGATCTGTAGTAAGATTTAGGTCGCCTTTTTTGAGAATTATTTCTATGATAGCATTTGTGTCCTGTGTCTTGAATGCCTTGAGTAGTTTTTCTCCAGAGGCCCGAGTCCCCTTGTTAGAATCAGTATATACCTCATCAGATACCAAAACGGTGGAAATGTCCTTTCTTTTGCCGAGCTTGTATTCCAGGGCAGGATCTGGCTTGACTAGGATCTCGAATTTGTCTCCTGCCACCGAGTGACGGATTACTGTTACATCGGTCATGGGTTTGGTAATGAAATATTGGTATTTATCTCTGTCAAATTTGCCTCATAACCCACGCTAGATTTTTATGTGGACTTGGAAAAATTTTTTCAAATTGCCTTCTTTGGAGATAGTTTCACAAGACAAAAACCGCATTTCAGTCAAAATAAAGGGCGTTGCACTACAATATGCAAATGCACTAAGACGAATCTGCCTAAACGGCGTTCCAGTCTTTGCCATTGATACTGTAGATGTAATTGACAATTCTTCTGTAATGTCAGATGAGGGAATTGCCCACAGACTAGGCCTCATACCAATAAAGACAGATCTAAAGAGATTCTCAGAGCCACACCTGTGTTCTTGCAAAAGTCAGGCAGGTTGCTCTAATTGCAGAGTAATGCTAGTAATTGACTCTGGCGATACAGACACCACAAGAGCAATCACATCAGCAGAGCTAAGCTCTGAAGACCAAGCAATAAAGCCAGTTTCTGATAAAATCCCAATTGTCCAGATTGCTCCAGGCCAAAAGGTAAAGCTTGAAGCATATGCAAGACTTGGACGCGGAACAACCCATGCAAAATGGAATTCCGCAAATGTTTCAGTCCTAACACATACAGACAAGCCAGACGAATTCATTCTTACTGTAGAGAGCACCGGTGCACTAAGCCCAGAGCAAATAGTGACTGCAGGTGTTGATGAGCTTGCTCAAAGATTAGAAGAATTTAAGCAAGTCATTGCAGAGCTCAAGGCCTAATCATAACATTATATTTGGGTTCCAAAAGCGCAATATCTATGACTAATCAGCTAGTCCTAACCATGGTAAAAGAGCTCAAGACAGCTTCTGCAAAGAACAAGGCTCCAATTTGGGCAGAACTAGCAGAAATGGCACAAAAACCAAAAATTGCAAAAAGACTAGTCAATGTCACAAAAATTAACCGAGTCACAGCAGACAATGACATTATCGTAATTCCAGGCAAGGTCTTAGGAACGGGTAATATTTCTCACAAAGTCACATTATGCTCATTTTCAATATCTACTGCAGCCGCCAAAAAAATCAAGGCAGCAGGCGGCAAAATTGTATCATATTCAGATTTGATTTCTAAGTTCCCAACAGGTAAAGGAGTGAGAATAATTGGCTGACCAAGTCCAATCAGTAGTAGTAGATGGAACAAACATGCTAGCAGGCAGACTCAGCTCAAATGTCGCAAAACTGCTTCTTCAGGGAAACCACGTAACCATAGTAAATTGTGAGAAGATCCTAATTAGCGGAAATAGACGAAACATCATTCAAAACTACAAGAACTTTTTAGGCATATCCAGTATTTTGCACCCAGAACACGGTCCATACCACCCACGCAGACCAGACACCATCATTGCAAGAATGATTCGTGGAATGCTTCCAAGAAAAAAGCCATCTGGAACTGCAGCATTAAGAAGACTGAGAACCTATGTCGGAGTTCCAAGCGGATTGGGAACATCCAAAAAGACAAGTTTTGATAGCGCAAAAATAACAAGACCAATTGCAAACTATACTAGCATGTCAGATCTGGCGCAAGAAGTAGGATGGAATCGATGACTCCAAAAACAGAAATCTATTTTGCAACAAGAAAGACATCACGCGCTCATGTATACATCACAAAGGGTTCAGGCAGAGTTAGAATCAACAACACTCCAGCAGAAATGATAAACCAAGAATCTGCAAGAGAAGTAATCTTATCACCACTAGAGATTGCCGGCGATTTGAGAACCAAAGTAGACATTTCAGTCAGAGTCAAAGGCGGAGGATTCATGGGTCAGGCATATGCAGCAGCAACTGCAATATCTAGAGCACTCACAGGTTGGACAAAATCCAAAAAAGAGCCAAAAGAGCACCCATTCCCAAAACAAACAAGAACTGATCTTAGAAAAAGGCTAAACGATTTTGATAAACACCTCCTAAGTGGAGATGCCAGAAGAAAAGAGCCAAAGAAGTTCGGTGGACCTGGCGCAAGAAGAAGAAAGCAAAAGTCATACAGGTAGATTGAAAGCAGTAATCTTGGCAGGCGGCAAAGGAACGCGTGCAAGACCTTTTACTGACTATTTTCCAAAAGCAATGATTCCAGTGGATGGTAAGCCACTAATCTCGCACATCATAAAGCATCTTTCCTCATTTGATATGATATCAGAGATAATAGTGGTGTGTGATTTGAAGGGCTTTGGCGGACAAATCAAGAATTACTTTGAAAAATCAAAGATACGATTCATCCAAGACTCTGGCAGTGGGACTGCAGGCGATTTGATACATTTGGCGGATGTGATAAAAAAAGAACCATTCTTTTTGTGGTTTGCAGACAATCTTTGCGCATTGGATCTTAGAAAAATGTACAATCATTATGCCGACAAGAATAGCTTGGCATGCATTGCAACAAGGCAATTCCGCAAAGAAGAAACAGGCTTTGCCAAAGTAAATGATGGCAACATCACCCAGTTCATAGAAAAACCAATGATAAGAATGGAAAACTGCGAATGCACCGGAATCTATGTTTTATCCGGTAAAATCATAAATATAATAAAATCAAAATCAAGCAAAAACCTGAATCTATCCTATGATGTTTTGCAGGAATTATCAGAAAGGGGGCAGGTAAGCTCTTTTGATATTGGTAAGACTCCTTGGGTTGATGTGGAATCACCATCCATCATAAATAGAAAATCAGACGACATTACAAAGATAATAAATCAGATAAATCACAATGCATGAGCTTTTTCAAATAGAGTGATTTTGCTTTCGCGTTGTAAGGTAATTGCAATATCATCTAGGCCCTCAAGAAGTGTCTTTTTTCTGGACTCGTCAATATCAAAATGAATCGATTTTGAACCATATCGGATTGTTTGCGATGCAAGGTCCACATTTACTATATCAGTAGTTTTCATAAGATCATAAACCATATCTCTATGAAGAGATATTGGCAAAATCCCGTTTTTGAAGCAATTATTGTAAAAGATATCTGCAAAAGAGGGCGCAATTACAACATCAAAACCATAGTCCTTGATTGCCCATGCAGCGTGTTCTCTAGATGAGCCGCACCCAAAGTTATCACCGCTTACTAGAATATGAGAGCCAGAATATTTTGAATCATTTAGGACAAATTCCTTTTTTGGTGTATTGTTCTGATCAAAACGCCAATCATGGAATAGGAATTGGCCAAATCCAGTTCTTTGTACTAGTTTGAGAAACTGCTTTGGAACAATTTGGTCAGTGTCCACGTTTGGCCTATCAAGTGGAGTCACAATGCTGGATACTTGGGTTAGCTTGTCCATCTCAGACCCATTCCCTAACATCTACAAAGTGGCCTGCAATTGCAGCAGCTGCTGCCATTATGGGACTGACTAAATGAGTTCTGCCACCGGCTCCCTGTCGTCCTTCAAAGTTCCTATTTGAGGTGCTTGCACATCTTTCTCCTCTGGATAAAATATCAGGATTCATTCCAAGACACATACTGCATCCGGATTCACGCCATTCAAAGTTTGCATCTTTGAAGATTTTGTCTAGGCCCATCTCTTCTGCTTTTTTCTTTACTTGTTGTGATCCTGGCACCACCATTACCCGAACATTTGGTGATGCCTTTCTTCCTTGTATGACGCTTGCCGCCTCTACTAGATCCTGCAGTCTCGCATTTGTACAAGAGCCAATGAAGACTCTGTCTATTTTGATATCAGTAATTGGTGTTCCAGACTTGAGATCCATGTATTGCAGTGCATTTTTTGCCGCAGTTTCCTGACTGGAATCACCACGGGCAAATTCCGCAGGCTCTGGCACAGATTCCGTTACATCTGTAGTCATCGCAGGATTTGTACCCCAGCTTACCTGAGGTATTATTTGCGATGCATCAATTGTAAAGGATTTGTCAAATTTTGACCCATCGTCTGTCTTTAGTGTATTTTTCCAGTTTTCTACCAAATCATCATAGTTTTTTGGAGTGTACTTTCTGTTTTTTAGATAATCAAATGTTTTTTGATCTGGCGCTACTAGGCCTGCGCGTGCGCCACCTTCTATTGACATGTTGCACATGGTCATGCGCTCATCCATGGAAAGATCCGAGATTGCCTGACCCCTATATTCCAGTACGGTTCCATTTCCACCAGCAGTTCCAATTTTTTTAATTATAGATAATATGATATCCTTGGCAGTAATTGCGTGTGTGTTTTTCCTTTTTCCATTTACTTTGATTTCAAATGTTTTTGGCTTGTCTAAAACAAGGCACTGTGTTGCCAAGACATGTTCTACATCAGATGTTCCAATTCCTAGCGCAAATGCCCCAAATGCCCCATGAGTAGATGTATGCGAATCACCGCACACTATAGTAGTTCCAGGCAATGTGATTCCAAGCTCAGGACCAATTACATGTACTATGCCTTGATATGGAGAGTCTAGGCCAAACAATGGAATTCCAAATTCTTGGCAGTTTTTTTCCAGTGTTTTGATTTGTGTTGCAGATATTTGGTCAACTATTGGTAAGGAACGATTAGTAGTAGGTACATTGTGGTCCATTGTAGCAAATGTCAGGTCTGGCCGTCGTACTTTTCTTTTGTTTATGCGAAGACCATCAAATGCCTGAGGAGAGGTCACCTCGTGCACCATGTGCCTATCAATGTATATGAGACTGCGTCCGTCGATTTCGTCTACTTTGTGCGCATCCCAGATCTTTTCAAATAAGGTCTTTGCCATAAATATGATCAGCTAACTAGGTATAAAATTGTAAATTAGTCAGGCTTGTACTTGAAGAGGCCGCCTGCTGCAATTATTTTGGCTACAATCTCTGAGAATGGCTTCATTGTATAGGTCTGGTTTTTGGTGAGGTTTTTGATTTGGTTTTGTGTTATGTCTACTTCGATTTGGTCGCCGTCTGAGATTTTCTTGTATGTATCTTCGTCTACTTCTATTGGCAGTAAGAATCCGCCATCCACTGCATTTCTGTAGAAGATTCTGGCAAAGGTTACTGCAATTACGCCCTTTATTCCACACTGGCTTAATGCAATTGGTGCATGTTCTCTAGATGATCCACATCCAAAGTTACGGCCTGCAACCAAAAAGTCGCCCTTTTGCACCTTGGAGTGAAAATTAGGATCAATTCCCTCCATTGCGTGTTTTGCTATTTCGTCATAGTCATGTAGCTTGAGGTATTGTCCTGGAAGAATAACATCGGTATCGATGTTGTCCTTTTCATATTTGATTACTTTGCCCATCACAAATCACGCGGATCCGTAATTTTTCCAGTAACTGCAGATGCTGCAGCAACCAATGGAGATGCCAAATATGTCTGAGATTCAACATGTCCCATTCTTCCTGGAAAGTTTCTGTTTGTAGTGCTGATACAGATTTCGTCTTTTGCCAATACTCCCATGTGTGCACCACAGCATGCACCACATGTAGGTGGACCTACGGTAACGCCAGCATCCAGAAATATTTTGATCAAGCCATTTTCCATTGCTCGTTTGTATATTGAGATGGCTGCAGGGAGTACTTCGGTTCTGATTTTGACTTGGCGGCCCTTGAGAATTTTGGCTGCTGCTTCCAAGTCTTCGTATTTTGCTCCTGTGCAAGAGCCAATGTATGATTTATCCAGTTCAATTCCTGCAACATCGCGAACCGCAGCAATGTTTTCAGGTGAATATGGCTTTGCTATGGTTGGCTCTAGCTCTGATGCCTCGTATTCGTATACTTTGGCATATTCTGCGTCCTTGTCTCCATAAACTGAAGTGTATTTTGTTGCCCCGCGCTGTGCCAGATAATCAAAGATTTTTTGGTCTGGCTCTATGATTCCGTTTTTTGCGCCAGCCTCTGTTGTCATGTTACACAAGGTTAGTCTTGATTCGACTGACATTTCAGAAATGCCACTACCTCCAAACTGCATTGCATAGTATGCTGCTCCTTCGGTTCCAATATCGCCAATTATTTTGAGTATGAGGTCTTTTGCCATCATGTGATCAGGTAGTTTGCCATTTAGCTTAAAGTATAATGTCTCTGGGACTTTGAACCAAATTCTTCCATTAAGCAAAACATATGCTATATCTGTATGGCCAAGGCCGCATGCAAATGCGCCCAGTGCACCAGTTGTGTTGGTGTGCGAATCTCCTCCAACATAAACCTCACCTGGCAAAACCATTGCTTCTTCATGAGATAAGGTATGGCAGATTCCGTATTGACCCATACCATATTTGAAGTGTTTTTCAATTCCATATTGCTTTGTGAATTTTGTAAGCTTGACAATGTTTTCAGCAGATATTTTTTCAGCAGACGGCACAAAATGGTCTTCTGCTACCCAAACCTTGGATGAATTCCAGAGCTTATCAGTTGAAATGCCTTGTTTTTGGAGCTTTTCAAATACCTTGATGACTCCAGGGCCAGAAACGTCGTGAATCATTGCCTTATCTACATTTGCAAATATGATATCATCTGGTGAAACCTTTGGTTTGCCAGATGCGCGAGCGAGAATCTTTTCTGTTATGTTCACAGAACAAAGATCTAGCCATTTGAGATTAAAAGCTTTGGAGAAGGATAAAAAATGCGAAAACCGCAATCAAGTCATGAAGGTACTGCCAATCAAGACCTCAAAAAAGCAATCCAGTTTTGATTTGTATGAGGATTTGAAAGAGTCGATAAAACCACATGTTTTGGAAACAGGTGATGTCATTGTAATATCAAGCAAATACGTTGCAAACTCTCAGGGCCGCCTGCTAGACACAACAAAGACAATTCCGTCGCAAGACGCAATAGAATTGGCAAAAAAATACAAAATTGATTCTAAATTTGCAGAGATTGTCTTGCGCGAGTCTGATCAAAGATTAGGAGGAGTAACTGGATTTGTTCTCACATCTGCAGATCACATTCTTGCGCCAAATGCAGGAATCGACAAGTCCAATGCAAAAAAAGGAACAGCGGTATTGTATCCAGATTTACCCTACAAAATAACAGAAAATCTAAGAAAAAAAATAATGCTAAACCTTGGAGTACAAATAGGAATAATTCTAGTCGATAGCAGGCTAATGCCTGCAAGGGCAGGAACTATAGGTGTCGCAATAGCAGTGGCCGGCCTAGAGCCAACGCAGGATGTTCGAGGCCAAAAAGATCTGGACGGAAATCCACTACGAGTCACAATCAAGGCAACTGCAGATAATTTGGCCACAATTGCAAATCACACCATGGGTGAAGGTGCAGAATCAACACCCATTGTAATAATCAAAGAATCTGGAGCTAAAATCACAGCCAGAAAAATTAAACCGGACGAGATGGCAATACCAACAGATCTCTGTGTTTACATGCGTGGCTTTGCTAACTAATTTAAATAAAGCAAATCCAAAGCTGCACCAATGCAGTATCTGACCAAATACCCAAGGACCATATCATTTGATGGTGGAGCAAAACATTCCATCCATATTGATGCAAAAGGAGTAGAGCAGCTCACAGTAATTGTAAAAAAAAGTGCAGAAGAACTATACAAAATAATGCTCAAAGAAGGATTTACCAGAGTAAAATTCGAACACAAACAAGAATCACAAATAGGTGATGGACTATCACTGAAACTAAAAAAGCCATGGGAGATGCATTTGCGATTATTTGATAGGAAAAATGGCGAGGTTGGAATAGAAGCCGAAGTTGAAGTATCACGTGATTATCTACAACACTTGTTTTGCCAAAGGACACCAGTCATATACGAAATAGAGGCATTGCTCAAAAAGCACCAAATAGAATACAAAATCTGGCACAACAAGGTAAAAAATCATGTCCAGGCCACACTTGATAATTACAAAATAATACTTGCCACGCCTAACATTCCCGTTTTTGCCTGGAAGCCAATGATATTTTTCATTGGAACAGTAGGCGTCTTTTATCTGTGGAAATACCTAGATACCATATTCTAGCTTGAAAGCTTAATTAGAAATTTTTACTGCTCAGAATCAATGAGTGATGGTTTTCTTAGTGCTGATCTGAATCATTACGGAGTATCACCATGGGAAGTTGAAGTAATATACGGATTACTAGCAGAACGATTCAAAATCTCATCAAACCAGATCGAAGAACAGGATCCCAATTTTGTTAGTGTTGTAGATATTGCAATTCCACTTGCATTCAATGAGGAGTTTTTCAAGTGGTTTGAGTATCACAGATGGGACAAAATAAAGTACATCTTCAAAGAAATGAAGCGACGTCGAGGCAGAAAAAACTCACTAAAGATAGGCATTGGATTTGCAGGAGCACCAAAAATAGAATTTTCATTGGATGTGGAAGAAAAAGACACATTTGATAATGCTCTTGAAAAACTCGATTTTGTAATTGAATTATTATCGTATCATCTTAACTTTGAGAATATACAAGATGTATCTAAAATTGTTTACAAGTTTGATACTGAAACTAGAAAGTGGAAGATGCATACTCTATTTGCAAACAACAAGAAATTCCTTCTAGTGAATAACACGTGGAAGATGGTTATTTGATGTCTTTTTCTAGTGGCTCCAACATTGAGTGAAGCTCTTTGTATTTTGAATCCAAAAATTCCAGAGATTCAACTAGTTTTTTTGATTTACCATATTTGAAGCGGATCAGCTCACGATGATGCCAATAATTTTTTCCATCACTTAGTGATAATGTGGTAAAATAATCAGGTCCCTTGACAGAGTCTGGCATTTTGATATTATATGGAAATAAAAATTCTGCAATAAACCATTCATCGCCGTCTGGATAATCAGATCCGGTTTCAACATCAAAAAATATGTGAAGCAGACTAGATTGCATTAGGCCGTCATCTGGTATGGTAGGGTGTTTGATGTTTGATTTACTAAAATCAAGATTTAGCAGGTTTGGCTCAAAATAACCCTTGATTATGGATTTTCGAAATATCTTGTTTGCTTCAGTCAGATTCAATTACAGAAAATGGTAGTCAAAGCGAGGTTATTTTAATTTCCGTTAAAACTAGACACGATTACATCACAATTTTAGTTTCTAGCCACTGCTAGACAGTAGATTATAACGCTAACAAATCATAAATCAGATCCAAGATTCAGATATGGATGCATATCAAATCAGATTAATCACAGGTCTGGTTTAGAAGCAGACGGTTGAGGGCACAGTCGTGTTAAATTATAGTTTAATTATAGTACAAATCAATTTTTAATTTACAAATTATAATCTAAACAGATAATGAATCCAAAATTTCTGAAAGATTAGTTGTAGGCAAACCATTTGAAGAAATTATCTGAGATGCTGGAGGATTCTCAATATAATTTGGAATTTTATCCATTATTCGTTTATCATATTGGCTAATGATTTCGTTTTTGTAAAACACGCCAATTGGGATTTTTGCATCCCACTCCAGAGATTTAATCAGTGCTTGTGTGAGTTTTTCATTTAGCTCCATTTCTTCTCCATAATGAACCACAGGATCATAGCCGGTCTCTTCTAGCTTGTAGATTCTAGGTTTGGTCATTTTTGTGACTTCATCAAACCCCGAATACCAATCCCTTGTGTTAATGTCATTGTATGTTGGACATGGCTGCAATACATCAATAAATGAAAGACCCTTGTGTCTTACTGCGGCAGTTATTGTATCTTTTAGATGTCTTACATCATACGCATAGCTTCGAGCGACAAAGGTAAACCCACTTGTAATTGCAAGGCCTATTGGGTTTACGTTGTAATTGGTATTTGGAGACGGTAGCGATTTTGTTTTTTCTCCCAGTTTTAGTGTTGGTGATGCCTGTCCTTTGGTCAGACCATACACCCCATTGTTAAATATGATGTATGTCATATCCAGATTCCTTCTTCCGGCTGCAACAAAGTGGCCTGCACCAATTCCTAGGCCGTCACCATCTCCACCCACTGCAATTATGGTAAGATCAGGATTTGCAAGCTTGGCACCCTGTGCAAATGTCAAGACTCTTCCATGTAAGGTATGGACACCATTTACATTGATATAGTGAGATGTCTTGCCAGAGCAGCCAATTCCGGAAAATATTGCTGCCTTGTGACGGGGAATCTGCATTTCGGCAAGAGACATTTGAATTGCATTCACTATGCCAAAGTCTCCACATCCTGGGCACCAATCATTGTGCACCTCGGTTTTATAGTCGCCTAGCTTAAGCGCCATGAGTCAATACCTGCCTTGCTGAGGCTTTATTTTGAATGATGTTTTTGATGGAATCATATATTTCCGTACTAGTCATTGTACGCCCGGTATATTTTAGGATGTAATAGTTGGGATTTTTTTGAAGATTTTGCTTTAGTAGCTCGCCAAGCTGCCCAATGTGGTTTGCCTCTATGTCGATTATGGTTTTGACGTTTTTTAGTAAAAATCCCAAATAGTCTTTTGGAAAAGGATGCAACAGTTTGAGCTGGACAAATCCAATTTTGATATTTTCTGATTTTAGCATTTGTATGGCATCAAGAACTGGCCCCTTGGGTGAGCCCCAGCTTATCACACAGATTTCTTCCACACCAAACGATACTGCCTGCTCCTCATCAGGCATTGTCTTTAGGATGTGATCTAGTTTTGATTGACGCTTGTCCATCATTTTTATGCGCAATTCTGGGTCTTCGGTGATGTGCCCCGCCTCATCGCTTTCATCACCAGTGTTCCAAAATATGCCGTTTTCAAGGCCGATTTTTGATCTTGGAGAGAGATTATCATCAGTGAATGCAAATCTTTTGTAGTTTGCGTCTGGCTCCAAGGAATCAAGTAGTTTTCCTCGATTTATCCTTATTTTGCTAGTGTCAAATTTTTTACAAGTGACCACAGAGCTTGCCAGAAATTTGTCCATCATGTGAATTACAGGCATCTGGTATTGCTCTGAATAGTTAAAACACCTAGCAGTGTCGTAAAAACTCTCTTCTACATCACCTGATGCATAGACAATTCTTGGAAATTCGCCATGTCCTGCAAATACTGTCGATAGCAGATCGTCTTGGCCGTGTCGTGTTGGAAGTCCAGTTGAGGGTCCACTTCTTTGGTATATTGTTATGACTATTGGTACTTCGTTTATTCCAGCCCAGCCAAGTGCTTCAGACATTAGTGAAAATCCAGGGCCAGATGTACATGTTGCAGATCTTGTCCCAGTTAGTGCTCCGCCTATTGTCATGCCAATAGCAGAGATCTCATCTTCTGTTTGTACAACAAGTGTAGAGCCAGGCCTGTTGTCTACAACATCAATTATCTCATTTGATTCCAAAAATACACTCTCATCTGATGCCGGAGTAATTGGATAGTATGGCTGGAATCGGCACCCGCATGCCATCTTGCCTAGTGCTGTTCCCTGGTATCCTTGCACCAAGATCATACCAGGAGTTTTGGTAGTAGATTTTAGTGTGAATGCAAAATCTGAGAATTTTGCTGCGGCATAATTGTATGAAAAAGTGGCTGCCCCTTTATTCAGATCGGCAATTGCCTTCTTTCTTGAAAATATTGCATCAATCGATTCTAGTAGGGTCTGGGGTGGCATTTGCAGTATCCCTAGTGAGAAAGACACTCCCAAAACATTGTACATTCTAATCATTGCCTTGAGTCTGGGGTTGTTTATCTCATCTGCCATATTGGAGAGAACCGTTTTAAACGAAATAGGATACAACTTGGCGCCATGGTTTTTTGCGAAATCTAGCGCGTCTTGGATTATTGGTGTTGGTCCAAGTTGTTTTTGCAATCTTGATTTGTATTGTGCATCAATGGTATGGACTTCGTCTGCCTTGGTTTGTATTATATCAGAATCATAGATGATTGCCCCGCCTGGAACTATCTCAGAATAATGGCGAAAGATAGTCTCTGCATCAAATGCCACCATCATGGTAACATCATTTACATTGGAGTGAATTATTCTGTCGGATATTCGTACGGTGAAATAGCTGTGCTCGCCTTTGATGTTGGAATAAAACTCTCTTTTTCCAAAGATATGATATCCCATTGAAGCGCATGCTCTAGAAAATATGTTGGCAGCAGACTCTACTCCACTTCCCTGCGGGCCTCCAATTAGCCAGCTGATATCAATACTCATAGAAATTGTATGGCTTGTTTGCTTTTAAGAATATGTGTGATCTCTAACCGCCAGTCGCTGCTTCAAATAACGCGCACTCGCACTTGTCGCGCTCGCCGCAATAAGGACAGACACAAATGCACTTTTCAATTGCATTTCCGCATTCAATACACAAGGCAAATTCCTCTTCTTCTTTTTTGTCTGCCAAGCCACCATTATACCGCACAACAAATCTTATAAAGATTTGATAAAGTCCTGCTATAATGCAGATCCTTCTTACTAGAAAACTACATAATTTCGCAATCCGCGAACTACAAAAAAGATACAAAATTTTCATTCATGATGGCAAAATTCCAATGCCAAAAAAAACTCTTCTGCAAAAAATAAAAAATGTCGACGGCCTGATCTGCTTTCCATATGATACCATAGATAACACCATACTGGATGGTGCAAAAAGACTCAAAGTAATTAGCACATACAGTGTTGGCTATGACCATATCGATGTGAACTCCGCTAGAAAAAAAGGCATCAAAATAGGCTATACTCCTGATGTTTTGACTGATGCTACTGCAGATCTTACCATAGGTCTGATGCTAGACTTGATGCGACGAATAACAGAAGGAGACAGGCTCATTCGGGCAGGGCAATGGCGTCAGATCTTTGGTGCGCATGACTATGTTGGTGTGGATTTGGAGGGAAAGACACTTGGAATCCTAGGAATGGGGCGCATTGGCCAGGCAGTTGCAAAAAGAGCAAGAGGATTTGGCCTAAATCTAATCTACAACACCAGAACAAGACTTGCAAAAGAACAAGAAAAAAAACTTGGCATCAAATATGTCAGTTTTAATAATTTGATTAAAAACAGTGACATTCTCTCAATTCACACCCCATACAAAAAAGAGACACATCACCTGATGAACTTGAAGAATTTTAAGAAAATGAAAAAGTCTGCAATACTAGTCAATACAGCACGCGGCAAAATAATTTCTGAAAAAGACCTAGTACATGCATTGGAGTCAAAAATCATTGCTGGTGCCGCATTGGACGTATTTGAAAAAGAACCAATTGGCAAAGACCACAAACTAACAAAAATGCAGAATGTTGTTTTGGCGCCACACATTGGCAGCTCTTCTGCAGAGACTCGCGCAAAAATGGCTCAAATCACAGTACAGAACTTGATTTTGGGATTGCAGAAAAAGAAAATGGTCTATTCCGTATAATTATAGCATATCTCGGATGGATTTTAGCTGAATTAGATCCTCTGGGTCTGCTTTGATGCAATCGGTTCCTACTGGTTTTAGATCTTCGAATTTTATTTGGCCTTGCGGTATAGAATTATTTTTTTGCAAGTCTTTTAGCTTTTGGTAAATTGTCTGTCGGTGTTTTGTGCATGTTACTCCAACCATGTATTCGTCTTTCTCAGATGATATAGATATGATAAATTCCGGTGGATTGACGCACTGTCGTCCCTGCTCTTTTATGGAACACCTGTCTGGCAGCAACAAGAATTGTTTTTGGCAAATTCTATGTAAACGTACCCCCCTCCCTCCACATTTTACGCACAAAACCTAGACAGAATCCATTATTTTGGCAAAATTCCAGATGTGTTGATTTTTGTTTGTTATGGAAATGATTCCATCGTCTGATAATTTTTGGACCAAAAACGCAGAATATGCCGGAGCGCCTGTTGCGCCAGGGGAATTGTAATTTATGACATGGAGGGAATTATCAGATCGTAACTCTAGTGTTTCTGGCAAAAATGTACCGTCTTTGTTAATTATTGGAGTGCGAATTCCTGCAGTTCCACGAGCTGTGAAATACTGTGGCTTTACTTTTGGGATAAATTCCTTGACTCGATTTACCATTGCGGTTTTGGAAATGGAGCTTTTCCATTCCTTTGATACCAATGATAAAAATTCAGAGTTGAGCAATAGTTTTTTTGAGCTACCAGAAAAGATTTCACCTAATTTGGATATTGCCTTTGATACTCCTACTCCAGAGTATGCTTCTGGACTTGACACTGGGACTGCGTTTGGGCCGATCTCTACTGTGCCATCTGCTTTTCTAATCCAGTGAGGATCCAAAAAAGGAAAGGCTGCAAACTTTGCCACAGTGTAAATGTTGGTGCCTACTAGGCCTGCATATTTTGGCTCTATTTTCCAGTATTCTCCCCTAAAGTGAAGGCTGGAGTACTCTTTTGCTAGGCCCATCTGCTTTGCAATATTTAGCGAATAGCCGCCTGCGCAGTTAATCAAAAATCCAAATTGTATTGACTTGCCATTATGTAATGTGAGGATTTGATTTTTTATCTGGTCTAGCTTTGATGAGAAGAAAAATTGCGCCCCATTTTGTTTTGACTCTAAATACAGCTGTGTTGTAAGAGAACCATAATCAGTCGATGCGTCTTTTTTGCAGTAAATTCCAGAATGGCACTTTACGTTTGGTTCTTTTTGTGAGATTTGGCTTGCATCCAATAATTCCAGATCATCATCCGATAGGCCGTTTTGTGCTCCCCATTTTTGGTATTTTTCCAAAGTGTGGTGCTGGGACTCGTCTAATGCTATTTCTATGGTACCAGTATCCTTCCATAAAATATGGTGTTGCTTTGCATAGTCATGCCACAAACCATGCGACAATAATGCAGCCTTTGCGATTTTTTTCTTTTTTTGCGGATCCAAATAAAACGGTGAGTGTACAACACCGGTGTTTCTGCTGCTTGCATGAGATGCCACCACATCTTCTTTTTCAATTACGCAGATTTTGTGATTAGTAAGTGCAGATAGCCAGTACGATATTGTGGTGCCTAAAATTCCGCCGCCAATTATTGCAATGTCAAACTTCAATGATTGGGTAAGGATATTGCAATCATTAATTGATTATGAAAAAAGGCGCCGGGAGAGAGATTTGAACTCTCGAACCCTTGCGAGTACGCGCTTTATGGTTTTTGTAATTTCCAGGCGCGCGCCCTACCAGGCTAGGCGACCCCGGCACTAGTCTTGCGACAGAAATTCTAAGAAATTATTCATTATATACTATGATTATCCTTTAATGAAATCCTCAAGGGCTGCCTTTGCCTGAGGATCACTCATTTGCCTTGGAGGATGCTTCATCAAATATGCGCATGCTGGAATGACTGGTCCGCCCATCTTTCGCTCCAGTGCTATTTTTGCAAGTCTTGCTGCATCAATTACAATTCCTGCCGAGTTTGCCTTGTCATCCACTTCAAGTCGGACTTCCATGTTGTATGGAATGTTTGCCCACTGTCTTCCCTCTATTCTCATAAACATCAGCTTGGTGTTACCCAAAAATGGAATGAAATCGGATGGTCCTACATAGATCTGGTCATCTGCTAGTCTTTGTGATAATTGTGATTGGACGCTTTCTGTCTTTGAGATTCTCTTGCTTACTAGACGCTCTTGCTCTTTCATGTTCAAAAAGTCCGTGTTGCCACCGACGTTGATTTGATAAGTTTTTTCTATTTTGGTTCCGCGGTCATCGCATAATTTGGCCAGAGTTCTGTGTACTATGGTTGCACCCACCTGTCCTTTGATGTCATCGCCAACTACGGGTAGTTTTTTTGCTGCAAACTTGGCGCCCCACTTTTTATCAGATGCAATAAACGACGGAATGCAGTTTACAAATGCAGTATTGGTGTCAAGGCACATTTGCGCCCAGAACTGGGTTGCTTTTTCCGAACCCACAGGCAAATAGGATACAATGATTTCAGCGCCAGTCTTTTCTATTGTTTTTTTGATTTCTTTTTTTAGTTGGTCAGTTGACTTTTTGGATTTTACTGGCTTGACTCTATTTTCAACCCAGATTCCTACTCCATCCAGCGCTGGGCTCTCATAGACGTCGGCCTTTGTTTTTGGCATTTTATTTTTTGGAACCCAGTTGACCATGTTTGGGTATTCGTATATTGCCTCGTTGATTGTTTTGCCAATTTTGTTGTTGCCAACATCAAAGCCTGCTACAAAGTCTAAATCGTGAATCGAGTATTTGGCTATTTTTTCATGCATTATCCCAATTACCTTTTGCTTTGGATTTTGTCTATAGTATTCTATTCCTTGGATTAGACCGGAAAAACAGTTGCCTATTCCTACAAGACCGACCTTGATTTTTGCCAAACCTAGTTTGATTCTCGCTAAACGCGTTTTAAGTTTTCCTACTTGAATAGATCCAGTGTAAAGCTGTCAGATACTCTCTTGCCGGACTCATCATATGCTATTATTTCCACCACATATCGTCCTTCTAGGATCTGGGAGCTGTCGTTTTTTTGTTGGTCCCACTCAAAGACGTGTTTTTGTGCAGGATCCAGTGTTATACCAGATAGAGTTTTGGTAAAAAATGTCGTTCCATCCAATGCCCGTATTATTATTGCAGCCGAATCAGAGAATCCAATTTTTGTTGTACCGGAATTTACAATTTGGATTGGTATGACTTGGCCTAGAGTATAGATTGGTTTTTCTACAAATCCAGAGACGGATGGGCCTTGGACAAAAACCACGTGACTAGAGTTTAGTTGCTGTAGGTATACTCCTAGTGTTGCGGCAGCTATTACGCCAGTTACAACGCAGATTGCCAGACTTTTTGGGATCATTGCTCGGGTTTTGGTTTTGTGCGCCAGCTTTTTGGGTATGTGTTTGGCGCCATGATTATTCGTCTTGTCTGAAACGCATAACCCTTGACTGCATCCTTGATTTCTTGTGTGCTCATCAGCGATTCTGCTAGTGCCACTACTTCGCCTTTTTGGGTATAAATCCCAACTAGGTCGCCTTTTTTGATGTCTGGTGATAACTGTAAAATTCCTGGAATTGCAAGCTGTGCGCCATGACACAATGCATCTACTGCCGAATCTCTAATTACTACAGACTTGATTTCAGTTAGTGCATATTCTATTGGCAGAATTATTTTTTTGAGCTTGGAATCATCGTTTTTTTCCTCCCATGTTGCAAATGCATCAGCTACTTCGTGCAGTGTAACTAGTTGGGATTCATGGAATTGGTGCACGCGGGATCGTCTCAGCTCAACCATTGTAGCACCAGGTCCCAGAATCTCTCCAATGTCATAGTATAGTTTTCTGATATAGGTTCCTGCTTCGCACAATACTCGCAACAACAATAATCGTTCTTTTTGCTCTACTACTTCTAGCTCATAGATTGTTCTGGTTCGAGTTTGTCGCAGAACAGCAGAGCGTTGTGGTGGTTTTTGATAGATTTCGCCTATGAATAATTTTAGGACCGCATCTAGTTTTTCCTTGGTTGGCTGTGAGTGTAATCTTCCTAGGCCATAGTATTCTTTTGGACCCATAAGCAAAACACCCAATGCCTTTGTTGCCTCACCAAGTCCTAGCGGTAATACACCGGAGACCTGTGGGTCCAGTGTTCCGCTGTGGCCTATCTTTGGTAGTTTTAGAATTCTTTTTGCCCACGCTACTGTTTCATGGCTTGTGGGTCCTGGAGGCTTGTCAAGTAAGATCAGACCGTAATTTAGCAAATCCTTGACGGATCTTTTATCATATGGAATTCCATATTCTTGATTTGTGATATCCTGATCTATTTCCAGCAGGTTTTGCAGCTGTGGCAGGCTCAAGACAGTTCCCTTACCTTTTGGATTGCAGTATCTAGCACTGCCTTTGCGTCTAGGCCGTCAGTATTGATTATAACATCAAACACGGATAGGTCCTCGCCAAAATCAAAGCCATAGAGTTTTTTGTACAATGCTCTGTTTTCTTCATATCTTTTTTTGACGATTTCTAGTGCGTTAGAGATTTCCATATTGTCTCGGCTTTGCATTCGCTGGGCGCTGTTTTGTCTGCTTCCGCCAAGCCAGATTTTGATTCCGCCAGAAACAAGCCATGGAAGTGTGTAGCTAGTGATTACTGCGCCACCTCTTTGGAATATTTCTTTTAGTTTTTCGTCTACTTTTTTGTCAAATTCGTAATTTTCCTTTCTTTGCGAGAGAAACTTCATGCCTTCGTCTGTGTCCCACCAGTCATCGCCCTTTGTTTTGAATCCTTGCTCTTGTGCCATTTCTTTGAGGACATCTCCGCCGCTCAGATTCTTCATTCCAAATTCCTTTGCCAACCCCTTTGCCACCGTAGTCTTGCCGATGGCAGGAGGTCCTGAGATAATTATTGACTTTTGCAAAGCTAGGTAAGATCCATTGAGGTCTTGGTGATCTTCATTATTATTCCGCTAAACGCAATTGACCCAAGAAAATACCAACCCCAGAAATAGACCTCGTGTTCATTGTGACATATTTTGCCGTCGATTTTGTCTGCAGGACATGTGATTGAAAAGAAATCACCTGGAATGACATTCAAAGAGATTGGCGATAGTGCTACAGTATATGCAAATAATGGCGGCAGAACAAAATAGAAAATCAGAATCAATGGCACAAATGTAATCATCATTGGGCGCATGTTCATCTGCATCATTTCCTGGTTTAGTCTAGTCATGTAGGCTGACTTTTTGTTGAGCTCTGCTTGCTTTTCTGCGTCCTTTGATCTAAAGGCAGCCATTCGCTCTTTTTGCCACGCTCTAGTCTCTTTCATTATTCTTTGTAGCTTTTCTTGGTCGACTAGCTTGCGTCTTACTACTGCGTTGAATAGGTTTAGTAGAATTGAGAATCCCAAGATTCCAAACATGGATGGAATAATTCCTTTAATTAGAGGATCTGCACTTCCAAGAGGCCCTTTATTCATGCCAAAAAGATCACCTTGCAAAAAGAGTGATTCCAAAAAGTGCAATATTACTAGTGGTTCCATTTTTTCACAGACCTATTGCGTTTATTACCTCAAGAGCTGCCTCTTCAACCTTTCCTTCTGTGTTTAGGACTGACTTCATAGGCGAGCCAGTCAAAACAACGCAGCTAGAAAGCATTGCGTCCTGGACTGCAAGTTCTTTTTTGATCTTATCTATAGATATAATGTCTCGGTGTCTTGTGCCATCCTTCATTCTGCGGTTATAGATCTCCTCAGGCCTTGCAGAAACTACGATAAAGTTTGCTGGCTTTAATAATTCCAGAACTGGGTATGGCAATCCCGGATAGAATCCCTCTTTTGTAGAAATGAATGCGTGTGTGTCTATTACTACTAGGTCGTCTGAAAAGCCCGCGATTTTTTTTGCGGCCATTGCTTGGAGTTGTTTTTGCTCATCTACTGCTAACTTTCTTAGCTCATCTCGGTTTTCAATTCCTAGCTTTTTTGCCTCTTCGAACATTACTGTTCCAAAGCTATGTACGCTGACGCTTTTGTTTTTGTTTTTTAGGATTTCAACTATTTTTGATACAAGTGTTGTTTTGCCTGCGCCGGCAATGCCTACGATTACTACTTTTTTACTTTCTGCCAAGCAACGCACCCAGACGAGGCATGACGACTTCGACTTGTTCTCGAACTAGCTGTTGGTAATAATTGATCAGAATGTCCACCATCAGTAGGATTCCAATTCCGCTTCCAAATACACCCAGCACGTCGGAAAGACCCGCTAGTGCTCCCAAAATTGCAGAGCCAATTATTGTAACAGATGGAATGTATTTTGCAAGTAGTGATTCAACTGGTTGGTTTGATCTTCTAAATCCTGGAACCTGAACATCTGCATCCAAGAGATTCTTTGCTGCGCTCTTTGGTGATAGACCTCCAAGCTCAACCCACAGTCTTCCAAACACAACTACGATTGCAATCATAAAAATAACGTATGCTACTGCCCTTACTGGATCTAGTGCTGCAAGTGCAATTCCTCTTGGCGGCGTGATATAATACACAATACCACCAATTGGTGTAGATGGACTTGTGGGATTGAATTGTGCTAAAATATTAAAGAGATCATTTGCATTTCTTGGATTAAAGTTTGCCCACATCATCTGTCCGATGAATACGGCGTTTGCAGTAAGTGCAGATGCGAGAATAACTGGGATGTTAGACACATACATTAACTTGATTGGGTAAGTTGCCGAAAAGCCTCGGTATTTTGTAGATACGATTGGGATTTCGACTTTGATTGCCTGAGTATACACCAGAATTAGCAAGATGCCAGCCGTAATTCCTAGGCCAAACAGGCTTGGCAGTTGATTAGACCTAAACAGAATGTTTGCAATGTCACCCTGTGCAAATGACTGGGCCATAAACGGAGCAACCCCAATCATGCTTCCATCGCCTGCAGGCAGAGGACTAAAGAGACTCCAGAGTATTTGCTGGGCTACGCCTGCCATAATAAACAGACTGATTCCGCTACCAAGGCCCCATCCTTTCTGGATTAGCTCGTCTAAGAACATGATGATAGTCGATGCCGCAATTAACTGCCCAATGATAACATACAGAACGCTTGGGTTTGCAATTCCTGGGCCATACACCGCTGTAGCATAGACTACGGATTCTACTACAATCACAATATAGGTGACCAGCTTTGTTGCTGTCTGAAATACTCCTCTCTCGTCTGGCTTTGTAAAGTCGAACTTGAGTATCTCAGAGCCCTTTAGCAACTGCATCAAGAGTCCTGCAGTGACTATTGGTCCGATTCCTAATTCTACTAGGGTTCCCTGCTGGGATGCAAAAATTACTCTGGCAAACTGTAAAAAGTCAAACTGTGGGGCTGTTGCTCCAAATAACGGAGTCTGGCCCATAACTTGGTAAATTAGTAATGCTATACCACACCAGATCAGTCTGGTTGGTAGAGAGAGTTTCTTTTTTGGTTTTGGAACCTGAACCAGATATGGTTCTGTTTTTTCAACTATTCTTTTGATAATTCCAGTTGTAGTGCTTTCACTCAACAGATAACACCTCGCCCCCGGCCTTTTTGATCTTTTCTGCTGCAGATTCAGTGTATCTCTCTATTTTGACAGAATAGGCATTCTTTGTTTGCCCACCGCCAAGAAGTTTATCGTATCCAAGGCTTGCAAGGTCAAGCAGTTTTTTGCCGCCCTCTTGTTTGCCGTGTTTTGCGAAAATGTCGTCTAGGTCTCTTACACTGGCCCACTTTTTGGTGATGATCGGGTGAGGTGGATGAGTAGAATCGTGACCAAAGTGATCAGGATTGTCTTTGAGTAAAGAGCTGAACAGGTGCTTGTGCATACCAGACTGTCCTAGTCCTCCTTTGTGGCCACTTGCTCTGTGTTGGCCAATTTGTCCCCAACCGTGTGTTCTAGAACCACGGAACTTTCTGGTTTTTCGAAGTCGTGTTGCCAACTTAGATCATGCTCCTTACAAGCTCGACTAGATCTTTGTTTTGTCCTAGTACTCCACCTTCGCCGTATGTTTTTCTGGTGCTTCGCTTAAAGCCCTTCTTTGGTGGAGCAAGTGCAAACCAAGGTTTAATCGGTTTGATTTTATTCATAGATGTTTTACCTTCAGAAACGGACGATGCCAAATCATCAATGGATTTGAATCCCAGTGGTGTTATGTCTTCATTTGTGATTTTTTTGTATCCTGCCTTTCTTCCCTTTTTGCTAAAGAGCTCTTTTGCAATGTCTGCACTTACTTCTTGCCAGGAGACATAGTGCTTTACCCTATTTAGCATACCAAGTGTGTTGTCTTTGGCAGGAATGATGGTTGCTCGGAACTTTTTGTCTAATTTTAGTAATGTCATTGTGTTTTTTGCCCAGTGAGGGACGTTGATTTGTCCAGTCATTCTAACAACAAGATATGCTTTTGCCATTTTACTCAACCTTGACTAAATGTCTGTCTGAGACACTCTAGGATTGCCTTTGATGTGGAGTTCATTGTTGCAGTAGAGCCCTTTGCTGTGGTCCATGCGTCCTTGAGTCCGGCTAGCTTGAGCAGATTTCTGATTTTGCCGCCTGCTACTAGACCTAGGCCTCTTGGTGCTGGTACAATTTCGACTACGACGCTTCCACCTTTGCCTCGCACCTTGAATGGTACAGAGTGGGATTGGTCGCATCTGCATTCCCAGCTTCCACAACCCAGTTTGATTGGGCTGACGTTAAGATAAGCATTAGTTGTTGCCTTTTCGATTGCAACTCTCATTTGTTTTGATTTTCCTTGGCCTATTCCTAGCCAGCCGTTTTCATTTCCAGCAGCTACTAGTGCCTTGAATTTTGTTTGCTGGCCGTTTGGTGTCATTTTTTGGACCATGCCAACATCAATTACTTCGCTTTTTAGGTCTGGCAGTAATTTTTTGATGATTCCTGCCTCTTGAATTCTTAGTCCTTGGGAATAGATCTCGTTCATGTCAGTGATTAGGCCTGCTGCCACTTTTTTGCCAAGCTCGGTTCTTGGGACCCATGGTGCCTCTTCTTCTTTTCTTGGTCCTCTGTTTTGTCTTGGTGGTCGATCACCGCGTGGATGTCTGTCCTGTCTTGGGTTTTGTTGTGTTTGGCTCAATTTACTTTGCCTCGCTGTCAATTGCTGACTTTATTTTTGCAACATCGTTTTTTACTTTGAGATGCTCACCGTTGATTCGCTCATCTGCTGGAAGAGTTTCCTCGCTTGCTGGGATTTCTAGGCCTGCATCGATTACTCCTTTGAGAGCAGCTGCCATTCTTTGTGTGTATTTTCTAGTACCGCTGTACAAAATTGCGCTAGATGTTCCAGAGGCAAGTGCCTTTTTGCCTGCCATATAACCAGTCAGATAAGCTGCTGGGACGTTCTTTCGTGAACCCTTCCAGCCTTTAGAAATTAGAAATCTTGAATGTGCGGATGCTACTACTTTGTCGCCTGCAAATTGTGGCTTGTGTACTTGGACGAGTGTGTTTTCATTTGAGATCTGTACTGTGATAAAGTCTGCGCGACTCATGAGCATTAGCTTGCGCTTTTTATAGTTGGTCTTTTCCTCACGTAATCGTCGTAGTATTACTGAATAAGCCATTGCGATATTGGTGAACTTTTGGAGTTGCTCTTATAAACGATTAGATGCGTAATGATGCAAGTAATGCTTTTTGCGAGTGAAGGCGATTTTCTGCTTCATCCCAGACTACTGACTGTGGGCCGTCAATTACATTTGATGTTACTTCTTGATCTCTTTTTGCCGGCAAACAGTGCATAAAGATGCAAGACTTTTTTGCCTTTGAGATTAGATCAGAGTTTACTTGGTATTTTGGAAGGAATTTTTTGAGTCGCTTTGGATTGTCATGAATTGACACAAATGTATCAGTTACTATAATGTCGGCGTTTTTTGCTGCCTTGTAAGGGTCTTGGCCTAGATCTATGCTGCCTTGCTTTTTACATTTTTTGACTAGAGTGGAGTCTGGTGCAAATTCTTGTGGTGTTGCAATCGACATTGATATTCCTACCTTGGAGCAGCCAATCATCATTGAATTACATACATTGTTGCCATCTCCAATCCAAGCCATGTGCAGGCCATCAAGTTTCCCCTTTTTTTCTCGTATGGTCATCAAGTCTGCTAGAATTTGGCAGGGATGATACGAATTGGACAATCCATTGATTACTGGGATAGTTGCGTTTTCTGCCAAAGCCTCCAAAGTAGAGTGCTCATAGACTCGAGCCATCACCACATCCACATAGCGAGACAGAGTCTTTGCGGTATCTTCTATTGTCTCTCCGCGAGATAGTTGCAGATCTTGTGCAGACAGGTTGATTGCGTGTCCCCCAAGTTGGAACATTCCTGTCTCAAAGCTTATCCTGGTTCGAGTAGATGGTTTTTGAAATATCATTGCAAGTGTTTTGTTTTTGAGCAGGGGTTTTGAGATTCCTTTTTTGAGATCTTTTTTTAGCTTGATTGCCAGATCAATTGTCTGTAGAATTTCTTTTTTGTCCAGCTCGCCCAGTGTCAAGACGTGTTTAGCTTTTATCATTTCTTTAACCAACCAAAAAGTCCTTTCTTCTTTGGTTTTTCTTCCTTTTCTTTAACCTTGTCTTGATCTTTTTCTTCTTCCGGTTCTTCTTCTGGTTCCTCTTCTGGCTCTTCTACTTTCTCTACTTTCTTTTCCTGGCCTGGCTTGGGGCGACCATTTGCAATCCACTTGCGAATTTTCTCTGCCATATCATGCGCCTCATCGTCTGTTTCTGGCGGTGGAACGTCATATAGATCTGCATACTTGGAGATATCCGAGTCTGAGATTCCTTCGAAGGGATCGTCGCTTTTCTTCTTTTTTGGTTCTGGTTTTGGTTCTGGTTTTGGTTCTGGTTTTGGTTCTGGTTTTGGTTCTGGTTTTGGTTCTGGTTTTGGTTCTGGTTTTGGTTCTGGTTTTGGTTCTGGTTTTGGTTCTGGTTTTGGT